>Ga0209070_100048_pt1 | contig 203815 bp, 179 predicted proteins | sample SynthPrep_5_END__FD_187205 | JGI IMG/M metagenome (GOLD analysis project Ga0209070, IMG submission 187205) | Synthetic microbial communities from Ohio, USA - SynthPrep_5_END_DS10_MetaG (SPAdes) (version 2) | ecosystem: Engineered > Bioreactor > Aerobic > Activated sludge | place: USA: Ohio... | reverse complement strand
GGGAAATACGCAGGCGGTTGTCATACGCGTCGCTGATGGCCGTCAGCACACCGTCGTGAAAGTGGTAGAACCGTGCCCCTTGAGCCAGCACCAGCTCATCCGACGCCGCCCCCAGATAAATCGCCGCTTCAGCCAAGCTATTGCTGATGGCCGGGCGGGCCGTGGAGGGCAGGGGAAAGGTGGTGCTGCGGTTCTCATGATCGGTCCACACCACCGAGCCGCCGACCACACACAGGCGCTGGGCCAACGAATGGCTCCAGCCAAAGCCCAGGCCGCAATCCACCTCCACGGCGCTGGTGCGATACAGGCGCGTCCAGGCAAATGGCAGTACGCCATCCAGCTCGCCATCGGTCAGGGTCAGCAGTTCTTCGCCGGTGACCATGGACACCGGGCAGCCGTGGGTCGCGGTGTTGTCGGCGCTGGCGCTGGCCTGGCCGTTGGGGTTTTTCGCCGAGGAGGGCGCATCGTCCACCGCCTGATGCTTGACCAAGGTCGTCTTGGGTGCGGATTTTTCCCGCACCAACGGCACCGGATTCGTTACTTCCATCGCGCCGGCCTTCAGCGGCACGCTGGGCACCGTCTTGATCGGCGTTGCAGGGCTGCCCAGTAATAACGGTCGGAGCGCCTCGGCGTGGCGGTCCAACCGGGTATCCGCAAACGGCCGGGCCATCTGCTCCAGCCACTGGCGCACCCGCCCTGACTTGACCTTGCCCAGCACTTGCGCGCCCAGGCGTACCGTCACCCCCATACCGGCGGTGACCCACACCAGCAACAGGTTGATCAGCACCTCGGCGGTGATTTGCCCCAGCAGCTCGTTCAGGTACGGCGGCGGCAGCATCCGCATCCAGCTGACCATCGCCGCCAGGTAGATAAACAGCAGTGGCTCATCGCTAAGCACCAGCAGGCCATTGGCGATGGCGTCCTGGCTCAGTTCCAGCAGGGCATCCAGCTCGGTTTGAGCGAGGTATTGCAGGAGTTTTTCGCTGTTGGGCCTGAGGTCCGCCAGCCATTGATACAAGTGCTCGATGTTGTCCCACAGTTCATGCAGTGCGTGGCCGAACCCGTTTGCATAGCCTTGGTCCAGCAGACGGTAGCGCTGCACAAAGTTGGCTTCGCGATACTCCTGCCACAAGGGCTCGAACGTGTCGGTCCAGTCTTTGCGCAACTGACTTTCCAGCGGCGCAAGGATCGACTGATAAGACGCATACAACGCCTTGACGTGATCCCTGGAAACGTTGGGATAGAAGGTGATCCGATAGGGCTGGTCGCGAGTGCACTCGGTGACTTCGAGAATCCCGCTGGGGCCGATGGTTTTGTAAATGGGCTCGCCCAGCGGGCCACCGTCCGCGGGGATGGCTTGCAGCATCACCGGGGTGTTGCCGATGGGCACAAACCGTGTGCTTTCAAACAAATGCACCAGGGTCAACGTGCCACTGGCCTTGCACATGGCGACGGTGCTGCTGGGGGCTTTGGACGACATGGGCGCCATCAGCGCCACCTCATCGCCCACCTTGAATACCTGTTCCAGCTCCAGCGCCGAAAAGCGCCAGAAGCTCTCGGCCCAGGCGTCATAGGTGTTCAGGCATTGGCGGAAGTCGGCGAGTATCGCCTCGACGTCCCGCGTCTTTGTGTCCATGGCCGCCAGGACCATAAAACCCATGGCGGCATTCAAGAGGTTGCCCCCAGGACCGGGGCATCAATTGGGCAGTACATCGGCGGTCCCTTGCGCTGTGTGATCAGGCGAGGGACTTTGCAGAGGTTTTCACCGCGTATCAGTAGAGCTTATCCGGTACTCAGGTGGGATATTTCGGCGGTGCCTACTGAACATTCCCCCGGTCGGAAGTGACCGGCTTGAGGCTGAATAAAGTGGCTTTTGTCAGGTAGGCTGTGACATTCCCTCTCTAATAAACAAGGATCTGTTCATGACTTTCAACGTCCAACGCACACTGCTGTCCGCCGCCCTGGCGCTTTCCCTGGGCAGCGCCATGCCGGCTTTCAGCGCCGAACCGCACCCGCAGATCCTGGCCGATGCCGAACAGTACAAGGCCCCGGCCTTGAAGTTGCTGGAGCGCCTGGTGAATATCGATTCGGGATCTGGCTACGAGCCGGGCCTGACCCAGGTGCGCGATATTGCCGTCGCTGAGTTGAAACAGCTGGGTTTCAGCATCGAGCTGGTGCCGGATGCGGCGGCCAATAACAGCCATGTGATCGCCACCCTCAAAGGCAAGGGCAAGGCCAAAATCCTGCTGATGGCGCATATGGATACCGTGTTCAAGGAAGGCTCGGCGGCCGAGCGGCCCTTTTATATCAAGGACGGCCGCGCCTACGGCCCCGGCGTGATGGATGACAAGGGCGGGATCGTGGCCGGGATCTACGCCTTGAAGGTGTTGAAAAACCAGAACTTCACGGACTACGCGCAAATCACCTTCCTGCTCGATGCCAGCGAAGAAGTCGGCTCCGAGGCCGCCGCCGAACTGATCCGTAACACGGCCAGGGCCCACGATGTCACGCTGAACCTGGAACCCGGGCGTCCGGCCGATGGCCTGGTGGTCTGGCGCAAGGGCAGCGCCACGGCGGTGGTCGAGGTCAAGGGCAAGGCGGCTCACGCCGGGGTCGCCCCGGAACTGGGGCGCAATGCCGCGATGGAGGTCGCCCACCAGATCCTGCAACTGGGCAAGCTGGGGGATGCAGAGAAAAAAACCACCATCAACTTCACTGTGCTCAAGGCCGGCGACCGGACTAATGTGATCCCCGACCAAGCCACGGCCAAGGCCGATGTGCGGGCGGCGTTGCCGGAAGAGTTTGACCGGATCGAGCGGGATCTGGCGCGGGTGTCCGCCAACCAGCTGATTCCTGAAACACAGGTCACGACCAGCCTGAAACGGGGTTTGCCACCGATGCCGCAGACGCCTGAATCCGACAAGTTGGTGGTGATCGCCCAGGGCATCTACGCCGAACTGGGCCGCCAGCTGACCATTGAAGGCAGTGGCGGGGCGGCGGACGCCAGCTTGTCGGCGGGCGTCGGCACCCCGACGCTGGATGGGTTCGGGATTGTCGGCGGCAATATCCATACACCGCAGGAATATGCCGAGGTGGAGAGCGTGGTGCCGAGGGTTTATCTGTTGAGCCGGATGATAATGGAGCTGGCCAAGCGCTGAACCAAAACACGGCCAGGCCACCTGTGGGAGCGGTCAGGGTGTTTTGGCGCGCACAAAGCGCTGCGTCAACTACACCATATCGCTCTGCCCAAACTCCACGCCGAGAAAGTCGATCAGGGCCCGCACTGACGGGAGCAAGCCCCGGCGCGAGGGGAAGACTGCATGGACGATCCCGGTGCGCGGCGCCCAACCGGGAAGCAGGTTGACCAGGCGTCCGGCGGTAATATCGTTGTGCACCACCGCACTGGGCAGGTGCACCACGCCAAGGCCGGCTGTCGCCGCGTGACACAGGGCCGGCAAGTCATCGGTGACCATGCGCGGCATATGGCGGATCACCGCGCTGGCGCCATTGCTGCCAAACAGTTCCCAGTGGTATTCGCGTTGCGCCGAGCCCCAATGCAGGCTCGGCAGGCCATTGAGGTCGGCCGGCAGCGCCGGGCTGGACATGCGCGCCAGTAACTGCGGGCTGCCCACCAGGCATTGGGTGCTGTTGCCCAAAACCTTCATCACCAACTCGCTGCTTTCCAGTGGCGGAAAGCGGATACGCAGGGCGATATCAAACCCTTCGTGGATCACATCGACACGCCGGTTGGTGCTCTCGATATGCAGTTCCACCAATGGGTATTGCAGCATATAGCGGGTGAGCATCGGCCCGACCCAGGAGTTGAGCAGGGCGGTGGGGCAGCTTATGCGCACGATGCCCTGGGGTTCGGAGCGGTTGCGTTCGATCACTTCGGCGGCGCTTTCGGCCTCGATGCGCATCGCCAGGCAGCGCTGGTAATAGGCCTGGCCGATCTCGGTCAGGGAACAATGGCGGCTGGTACGGTTGATCAGGCGCACGCCCAGGCGCTCTTCGAGCTCGGCAAGGCGCCGGCTGAGCTTGGACTTGGGCATGTCCAGGGCCCGGCCGGCGGCCGCGAAGCCGCCATGTTCGACCACCTGGGTGAAGTAGTAGAGGGTATTGAGGTCTTCCACCATCGTTCTCCAAATAGAACGCTAAGGGTCGTTTTTGCCGTCTAGTGCAATAAAGGTAACGGATTTAAGGTGTCTCCATGCACTGATTAGGAGAAACACCATGAAAAACATCATCGGTATCTACACCAGCCCCCGCGGTCACTGGGTCGGCGACGGTTTCCCGGTTCGCACGCTGTTTTCCTACGACACCATGGGCAAGCACATCAGCCCGTTCCTGCTGCTGGACCACGCCGGCCCGGCGGATTTCACCCCGACTACACAACGACGTGGGGTGGGCCAACACCCGCATCGCGGCTTTGAAACCGTGACCATCGTCTACAAGGGCGAAGTCGAGCACCGCGATTCCACCGGCGCCGGCGGCAAAATCGGCCCGGGCGATGTGCAGTGGATGACTGCTGCCAAGGGGATCCTGCATGAAGAGTTCCATTCCCAAGCTTTCGCCAAAAGCGGTGGCGCCCTGGAAATGGTGCAACTGTGGGTCAACCTGCCGGCCAAGGACAAAATGAGCGACGCCGGCTACCAGACGATCCTCGACGGCGATATCCCCGTGCTGCCCCTGGCCAATGGCGCTGGCAGCCTGCGCCTGATCGCCGGTGAGTTCGCCGGCCACACCGGCCCGGCGCGCACCTTTACGCCGATTGACGTGTGGGACCTGCGCCTCAACGGCGGCAAGGCCGTGACCCTGGACCTGCCTGCCGGGCGCAATACCGCGCTGGTGGTGCTCAAAGGCACTGTGCAAGTCAACGGCCAGGAACTGGCTCGCGAAGGGCAGCTGGTGCTGTTCGAGCGCGATGGCGAGCAAATCAGCCTGGAGTCCAACGCCGACGCCATGGTGTTGCTGCTCAGCGGTGAGCCCATCGACGAGCCCATCGTCGGTCACGGCCCGTTCGTGATGAATACCGAGCAAGAGATCCACCAGGCCTTCGCCGACTTCCAGTCCGGCCAGTTCGGCCAACTGCACGGCTGATACGCCTGCGCGGCACCTAAATCACCCAACCCTGACAGCCAGGCCGGTTTACCGGCCAAGGATGGCTGTTGCCCGTGAAAAGAGGAAAGACCCCATGACCCACCCCGCAGCGGCTAATTTCAACGGCCAGAAACCGACCATCGACGCCAACGACACCGCGATGCTGTTGATCGATCACCAGAGCGGCCTGTTCCAGATCGTCAAGGACATGGACGTGCCGCAATTGCGGGCCAATGCCATCGCCCTGGCCCGGGCGGCGACCCTGTTGAACATCCCGGTGATCACCACCGCGTCTGTTCCCCAGGGCCCCAATGGCCCGCTGATCCCGGAAATCGCCGAAGCCGCGCCCCACGCGCAATACGTGGCGCGCAAAGGTGAGATCAACGCCTGGGACAACCCCGAGTTCCGCGCGGCCGTCGAGGCCACCGGCAAGAAAACCCTGGTGATCGCCGGCACCTTGACCAGCGTGTGCCTGGCTTTCCCGTCGATCAGCGCGGTGTATGCCGGCTACAAAGTGTTTGCCGTGGTCGATGCCTCGGGCAACCACTCGAAACTGGCCACCGACCTGACTATCGCCCGCCTGGCCCAGGCCGGTGCGGTGCCCATCGACATCATGGCCACCCTGTCGGAACTGCAAGGCTCCTGGAACCGCGCGGATGCCGAGCAGTGGGCGAAGGTCTACACCCAGGCGATGCCGCACTACCAACTGCTGATCGAAAGCTATATCAAGGCCCAGCAGGTGGCGACCGAGCATGAGTTGCTCGATTCCCAGCGCTGAATCTGGACTTTGTGGTGGTGGCGAGCGGGTAAGCCTACTCGCCACAGATGGCTGCGCCCTATACCCGCCAGTGCCATTTTGTGCGATCTTCAGGGCCTTCGCCCTGGAGTCGCCTGGATGCTGTCTTTTATCGCCGATCACCCGATGCTGTGCGCCCTGGCGCTGATTGTTATCGACATGACTGTGTGGCGCCTGTTCGCCGCCAACCCCGGTAACTGGAAGCTGATCGCGCGCCTGGGCATCTTCGCCGTGTTCAGCGCCGTGCTGTTCAACGACGGCATGAACCCCATGCAACTGGCTCCCTATGCCGACAACACCCCGCTGCACCTGGCTGCCACGGCCTTGCAGATCGGCTGGTGGCTGTTCGCAGCCCGCACCCTGACCGTGTTGCTTGGCGCCGTGATGATGCAACGGGTCGGCCATACCGGGCGGTTGTTGCAAGACCTGATGGGCGCGGTGATCTTCCTGATCGCGATTATTGCGGCCATGGCCTATGTGCTCGATCTGCCGGTCAAGGGCGTGCTCGCCACCTCCGGCGCGGTGGCGATCATCGTCGGCCTGGCGTTGCAAAGTACCTTGAGTGATGTGTTCTCCGGGATTGTGCTCAACACCACCAAGCCCTACCAGCTGGATGACTGGATCTCCATCGACGGCACCGAAGGCCGGGTGACGGATATCGACTGGCGTGCCACGCGCCTGCAGACTTCCCAGGGCAGCATGGCGGTGATCCCCAATTCGCTGGCGGCCAAGGCCAAGATCATCAACTTCTCGCGCCCGGCCGATATGTTCGGCCTGGCGGTGAGCCTGCAAGTCAGCCCCCATGCGCGTCCGCAAACAGTGCTCGAAGCCCTGGAGCGCGCCATGCAGGGCTGTCGGCAACTGCTGGCCAAGCCGGCGCCAAGCGTGGCGTTCAAGACCTCCACCGGCGGTGGCGTGGAATATGAAATCAGCGGCTTCGTGCCGGCCATGACCCTCAAGCGCGAGGTGCGCAACCAGCTTTACGACCTGGCCTACCGGCACTTGCAGGCGGCTGGTGTGAGCCTGCTGTCCAGTGCCGAAAGCCCGAGTTCGCCGACCACATCCCCCGCGCGGGCGTTGCTGGAAAGCTCGACGATCTTCTCGACCCTGCGCCAGGAAGAAAAGGAAACCTTCAGCCAGAACATGACCCCACACACCTTCCGTGCCGGCGCGATGATCTTGCCGGCCGGGGAGGTTAGCGACCACCTGTTCATCATCGAGTCCGGGGTGGTGTCGGTGATGCTGGCCAAGGCCGGGCATAAATTCGAAGCCGGGCGCATGGGCCCGGGGGAAGTGATCGGCGAGGCCGGGATCCTCGATGGGCAGAGCCTGCCGGCAGATTTTGTGGCCAAGACCTACTGCACCCTCTACCGCATCGAAAAGGAATACCTCAAGCCGTGCCTGGATGCGCGCCACGACATTGGCGAAGCCATGCAGAACCTCCTGGATTTCCGTCTGCACGCCGCCCAGCACCTGACCCAGGAGGCGCCAATCGTGCCGGTGAAAAAGGGCTTTTTGCATTGGTTGCGCAACCGGGCCTGAAGCGCCGGGCATTGGCTACCTGTTCTTCGCGCCAATTGGCTATTTGTCTGTGGCCGTGGGGTGATTAAGCTGGGTACCGATTTTTACTGTCCTGGAGCAACACCATGCACGCGCGCATCGACTTCTACACCGCTTCCCCCGACGCCCTGAAAGCCATGCTCGCCCTGGAGGCGGCCGTCGGCAAACTGTCCATCGAACTGCCTCTGCTGGAACTGGTGCGCCTGCGGGTGTCGCAGATCAACGGCTGCGCCTTCTGCCTGGACATGCACACCGCCGACGCACGCAAGGGCGGCGAGACCGAACGCCGCCTGTGCACCCTCTCGGCCTGGCGCGAAACGCCGTTCTTCACCCCACGCGAACGTGCCGCCCTGGCCTGGGCCGAAAGCCTGACGCTGATCAGCCAGACCCACGCTGCCGATGAAGACTACGCCTTGCTCAAGGCCGAGTTCAGTCCGGCCGAACAGGTCGACCTGAGCGTGGCCATTGCCACCATCAACAGCTGGAACCGCCTGGCGGTGGGCTTTCGCAAGATGCCCAAGTAACGATATGCAAGGGTAGGTGCTGGCTAATGTAGGAGCTGGCTTGTGTGGGAGCTGGCCTCACACAAGCCACAAGCCAGGTTCCACAGGGGCCGGGGTCAGAAGTTGACGGAAGCACTCAAGCGCGCGGTCAGTGGCGCACCCTGGAACAGATAGTCATCGCCCATGTATTCGCCGGCGTCACGCCAGTAGCGCTTGTCGAACAGGTTGTCGACGCTCAGGCGCAACACCGTTTCATAGCCATCGACCTTGGTGGTGTAGCGGCTGCCGATATTGACCAGCGCATAATCCCCCACTTCCACATTGCCAGTACGGTTGGCCTTCTTGCTGGCGCTGTATTGCACGCCGCCGAGCACCGCCAGGCCATTGACCCAGGGCAGGGCGTAGTCGGCGTACACACTGGCACGCAGCTTGGGCACGTTGATCGTCTGGTGATCTTCGTATTGCGGCGTGCCGCTGCCGTTCACCCGGGCGCGAATCGCCGCCACGCTGGTCGCAATCTGCAAACGCTCGGTGGCCCAGCCATTGGCCGACAGCTCCAGGCCGGTGTTTTTCTGCTGGCCCTGCTGCACGTAGGTGAAGTCGCCGGCGCTATCGGGCTTAGCGTATTGGTAGGCCTGGCGAGTCTGGAACACCGCGGCGGCAAAGCTGATGCGGCGCCAGTCGTATTTCACCCCGGCTTCGATCTGGCGTGAGACGGTGGGGGCGAGGATTTCCCCGTCATTGCTCGCATACCACGGCGCTTCGCCGCCCAGGGACAAGCCCTTGCTGTAGCTGGTGTACAGCGACAGGTTGTCCACTGGCTTGTAGATCAGCGCAGCGTTGGGCAGGAACTCGTACTGCTGGGTGTGACGCTCCTGCACGCCCTCTTGATCGAAGGCTTTTTCATCCAGGCGCACTTCGCGGCCACCGAGCACGGTTTGCCACTGCTCGTTGAAGCGGATGCGGTCGGTGACGAACAGCCCGTACTGGCGGCTGTCGAGGCGCCGGTGGCTGTCGTTCAGGGGCTTGTCGGTGGGCGGGAAGGTTTCCGGGTCCTGATCGATATTGCCGCTGCCGATGTATTCGTTGACCGACTTGCGCTTGTCGATCACCCGGCGAAACGCGCTGGTGCCGAAGGTCAGTTCATGGCTCAGGCCGGCCGTGCTGAACAGGCCGGTCATGGCCGCCTGGATTTCATCATTGCGCCGGGTGTCGTCGGGGCTGCGGTAGTCAGCGATATCGTAGTTGCCTTCCGGGCTGAAGTAGTTGGGCACTTTGACGCCGGCGCAACTGGGAGAGCCGTAGCACCCCCAGGCAAACGAACTGTAGTCATCAATCACCACCTTGCTGCGGGCCGCGCTGACGCTGCCTTTCCACTGGTCAGTGAAGCGGTACTCGAACTTGCCGTTGAGGTTCAGCGAGTCGATACCCACCTGTTTGGCGCCGCTCTGGTGGCCGAGCAGTTTTTTCGGCGAGGCGTCGTGGGGCACTTCGGTGCCGCCGAGCAACTGGTAGCCGGGCACCGAGCGCTGTTGCTTGTCCTGGTATTCGGCATCCAGTTGCAGCACGGCGTCGGGGCTGATGTTCCAGTCGAACGCCAGGGACACAAAGTCCCGCTGGCCATTGGCGTGTTCGACATAGGAGTTGAGGTCTTCATGGGCGACATTGGCGCGCAGGCCGAATTGCTGCTCGCTGCCAAACCAGCCGCCGACATCGGTGGCGATATAGCCGCTGCCGCGATCATCGGTGGACACCGTGACCGAGCGCACGTCTTCCGGGCGCTTGGTCACGTAGTTGATCACGCCGCTGGGTTCGGCAATCCCGCTTTGCAGGCCCGCCAGGCCCTTGAGCAATTCCACCCGCTGCTTGTTTTCCAGGGCGACGTTCTGCTCGCCAGTGATCGTGCGCCCGTTGATCTTGTAGCTGCTGGCGGCATTCAGGGAAAAGCCCCGGACCACGAAATTTTCGTAGTAGCCGATCGGCGCATAGCTTTCGCCCACCGAGGCGTCGTTGCGCAGCACTTCGCTGAGCAGGCGGGCCTGCTGGTCCTTGATCAGCGCTGCGTTGATCACGGTGATCGAGGCCGGGGTGTCGAGCAGCGGCGCTTCATCGAAGCCGCCGACCGACGCGCTTTGCGCGCGATAACCGGACTCATCCTGGCCCTGGATGTTCAGCGCCGGCAGTTCCAGCTCAGCCGCCAGGCTGTTGCCGATGCCGCCGCTGAGCAACAGGCCGAGGGCCAAACGTGGGGTGACGACGGGGCGAAAACGCAAAACCATGGGGCAAGGCCTTAAAGCGCGGGGCGGGGGCGCATAAGCTAGGCATAAGTGCGCGGCTTTACAAGTACTCGGCTTGGCCCGGCTGTTCGAGACACGGTGTCTGAGGCTTCACGCCAATCTTTCCGGGGCTGTGATAGCGGTGTGTCAGTAGCCATTGACCCACTCTAGCTCCTACAGGGGATTGCATTTGAGCAATGGCGTTTGCGGGTTTCGCTCGGCAGTTCCTTGAACAGCGCCCGGTAGCTCTGGGAAAACCGCCCCAAATGCCAGAACGACCAATTCATCGCCACCTCGGCCACCGTGGTATCGGTTGCGCTCAACAACTCGCGACGTGCGCCGTTCAACCGGCGCAGGCGCAACCATTGCGCCGGGCTCATCCCGGTGTAGGTCTTGAACCCCTGCTGCAATTGGCGCAACGGTACGCCGGCAATCTGCGCCAGTTGCAGCAGGTTGACGCTTTCATCCGGCGCATCCGCAGCCCACGCGCCGATGCGTGCCATCAGCCGGCGTGCTTCGCTGCGGCGCTGCAATGAGTGGTGGTCCAGGCACACACAGGCGTTGTCGAGGATAAACAGGCAATCGTCCAGCAGTTGCCGGGTGAGGGCATCGCGGCTGAGCGGGTCGATCATGCTGGACAAGCGTGTCAGGGTGCCACTGAGCCAGCGGCTGAACAGCGCGTTTTGTTGGCCGGTCAACGGCGCCATGAACAGGCCTTCGAGTCTGGCCATCTCCAGGCCATGGCGTTGCACGAACTGCGGGCCGAACACCACGGCCACTTCCCGGTAGTTTTCCGGGGTGATCCAGGTGTTGCGGCTTTCGCCATTGAGCAGGTACAGCGTGTTGTCGCTGCCGTCGAAACAGAACGCGAGCGAGCCTGGCGGCGCGTTGAAGTGCTGCTCGACGCGGGTGTTCATGCACTCTTCGTACACCTGCACCCCCTGCAGGTCGAGGTAGCGGACTTGCCCGGCAAAATGCCCCGGGGACATCTGCTGGTACTGCTGCACCCAACCGGGTGTCGCACTGCATTGGGCGGCCACATCACCGGTGGTGAAGGCCTGTACGCGCAAAGCGGTTGCCTGTGTCATGGGTGATCCGTGCGCACTCTATTGGTGCGTTGTGGGTCGTGCAAAGTGGATAGATGCCGTTTGAAGGCTGGCCCAAGATAGACCTCAATGCGCCGCAAGTACAAGCCGGCGCAGCATCCCACCCATGCCGAGGTCTTTATGAATGCCCCTTTCGATCAGCTGTCCACCTGGCTGAAAGAACACAAGATTACCGAAGTCGAATGCGTGATCAGCGACCTGACGGGCATCGCCCGCGGCAAGATTGCGCCCACCAACAAGTTCCTGCATGAGCGCGGCATGCGCCTGCCGGAAAGTGTGTTGCTGCAAACGGTAACCGGGGATTTTGTCGACGACGATATCTACTACGACCTGCTGGACCCGGCCGATATCGACATGATCTGCCGCCCGGTGGCCAACGCCACCTACGTGGTGCCGTGGGCCATCGAGCCCACCGCCATCGTGATCCACGACACCTTCGACAAGCAGGGCAACCCCATCGAGTTGTCGCCGCGCAATGTGCTGAAAAAGGTCCTGCAACTCTATACCGAACAGGGCTGGCAGCCGATTGTCGCGCCGGAAATGGAGTTTTACCTGACCCAGCGCTGCGAAGACCCGGACCTGCCGCTGAAAACTCCGGTGGGCCGCTCCGGGCGGGCCGAAACCGGGCGCCAGTCGTTCTCCATCGACGCGGCCAACGAGTTCGACCCGCTGTTTGAAGATGTCTATGACTGGTGCGAAGCCCAGGGCCTGGACCTCGACACGCTGATCCACGAAGACGGCCCGGCGCAGATGGAAATCAACTTCCGCCACGGCGATGCCCTCGACCTGGCCGACCAGATCACCGTGTTCAAGCGCACCCTGCGCGAAGCCGCGCTCAAGCACAATGTGGCCGCGACCTTTATGGCCAAGCCGGTGGCCGACGAGCCGGGCAGCGCCATGCACCTGCACCAGAGCGTGGTGGAGATTGCCACGGGCAAGCCGGTGTTTGTCGATGCCGACGGGCAGAAGAGCCCGCTGTTCTTGCAGCATATTGGCGGCCTGCAGAAATACATCCCGCTGCTGCTGCCGATGTTCGCGCCCAACGTCAACTCGTTCCGCCGCTTCCTGCCCGACACCTCGGCCCCGGTCAACGTGGAGTGGGGCGAAGAAAACCGCACCGTCGGCCTGCGCGTGCCGACCTCCAGCCCCGACGCGATGCGCGTCGAAAACCGCCTGCCGGGGGCCGATGCCAACCCCTACCTGGCCATTGCTGCCAGCCTGTTGTGCGGCTACCTGGGGATGATCGAAAAGATCGAACCGAGCGCCCCGGTGGAAGGCCGCGCCTATGAACGCCGCAACCTGCGCCTGCCGATCACCATCGAAGATGCCCTGGCGCGCATGGAGGCCTGCGATACGGTCAAGCAGTACCTGGGGGACAAGTTCGTGCGGGGCTATGTCGCGGTGAAACGTGCCGAACATGAAAACTTCAAGCGGGTGATCAGCTCCTGGGAGCGTGAGTTCCTGCTGCTGAGTGTCTGACTCCACCCTCAACTCTAAAAAAGGTGTCGATATGCGTCTCGTCAAACCGCTTCTCCCACTGGCCCTGGCCGCCGTATTCAGCAGCGCCAGCCACGCCGCGCCGACGGTCAGTGTCTACAACTGGACCGATTACATCGGCGAGACCACCCTGGCCGATTTCCAGGCCAAGACCGGGATCAAGGTGGTCTACGACGTGTTCGACTCCAATGAAACCCTGGAGGGCAAGCTGCTGGCGGGGCGTACCGGGTATGACGTGGTGGTGCCGTCCAATCATTTCCTGGGGCGCCAGGTCAAGGCCGGGGCGTTCCTTAAACTGGACCGCGCACAACTGCCCAACTACCCGAACCTGGACCCCAAGCTGCTCAAGTTGCTGGAGCAGAACGACCCCGGCAATGCCCATGCGGTGCCGTACCTGTGGGGCACCAATGGCATTGGCTATAACGTCGATAAGGTCAAGCAAGTGTTGGGCATCGAGCAGATTGACTCGTGGGCGGTGCTGTTCGAGCCCGAGAACCTGAAGAAGCTGCAGCAATGCGGCGTGGCGTTCCTGGACTCGGCGGATGAAGCGTTCCCGGCGATCCTCAACTATATGGGCATGGACCCGCGCAGCGAGCAGGTCGGCGATTATGAAAAGGCCGAGGCCAAGCTGCTGACCTTGCGCCCGTACATCACCTATTTTCACTCTTCCAAGTACATCTCGGACCTGGCCAACGGTGATATCTGCGTGGCCTTCGGTTATTCCGGCGATGTGTTCCAGGCGGCCAACCGCGCCAAGGAAGCCAAGAATGGCGTGAACATCGCCTATGCGATTCCCAAGGAAGGCAGCAACCTGTGGTTCGACTTGCTGGCGATTCCTGCAGACGCCACCCACCCGCAACAGGCCCACGCGTTTATCAACGACCTGCTGGACCCCGAGGTGATTGCCAAGGTCAGCACCTATGTCGGCTACGCCAACCCCAACCTGGCGGCGAAGGCCTTCATGGCTCCAGAGCTGGTGAACAACCCCGAGGTGTACCCGCCCCAGGCCGTGCTCGACAAACTGTACATTTCCACCACCCCCAGCCCGGCCATCATGCGTGTGATGACCCGGGCCTGGAGCAAAGTGAAGTCCAACCGATGAATCAGCCCCAAGACCATGCCCGTTCCTATTACCTGGCCTCGGCCCATGCCATGCCCCAGCGCGCGGCACTGGCTGCGGACCTGAATGCCGATGTGTGTGTGATCGGCGGCGGTTTTACCGGCGTTAACACCGCCATCGAACTGGCCCAGCGTGGCCTGTCGGTGATCCTCCTGGAGGCCCGGCGCATTGGCTGGGGCGCCAGCGGGCGCAATGGCGGGCAGTTGATCCGGGGTATTGGCCATGACGTTTCGGGGTTTGCTCGGCATGTGGGCGAGGAGGGCGTGCGTTATTTGCAGCGCGCGGGTATCGATTCGGTGGCGTTGGTGGGTGAGCGCATCCGTGAGCATGGCATCGACTGCGACCTGCACTGGGGCTTTTGCGAGCTGGCCAATACGCCGGCGCAATTTGCTGCGTTCAAGGGGGAGCAGGACAGCCTTGCGGCCCTGGGTTACCTACCTGAAACCCGGCGGGTGGCGGCGCAGGATATGGCACAGGTGGTCGGCTCGACCCGGTACGCCGGGGGCTTGGTGGACATGGGCTCCGGTCACTTGCATCCACTGAACCTGGTGTTGGGCGAGGCCCGCGTGGCCGAGGCCCTGGGGGTGCGGATCTTCGAGCACAGCGCGGTGCTGCAACTGAGCCATGGCGACACCGTGCAGGTGCGCTGCGCCGGTGGCACCGTGCGGGCCGGCAGCCTGGTGTTGGCGTGCAACGCGCACCTCGACGAACTGGAGCCACGCCTGAGCGGCAAGGTGCTGCCGGCCGGCAGCTATATCATCGCCACCGAGCCGTTGCCGGCTGCACTCGCCGATGAATTGAGCCCGCAGAACCTGGCGCTGTGCGACCAGAAAGTCGGCCTGGACTACTATCGGCTTTCCGCCGACCGCCGACTGTTGTTCGGTGGCGCCTGTCATTATTCGGGGCGGGACCCGGTGGATATCGCCGCCTATATGCGGCCGAAGATGCTCAAGGTGTTTCCACAGTTGTTCAACACGACCATTGAGTTCCAGTGGGGCGGCAAGATTGGTATTACCGCCAATCGCTTTCCCCAGGTGGGTCGGTTGCAGCAGTATCCCAACGTGTTTTACGCCCAGGGTTATTCGGGACACGGGCTCAATGTCACCCACTGGTGCGCGCGGCTGCTGGCCGAAGGGATCCACGCCGGCGTCAGCCAGGGCCTGGATACCTTCAGCCGGGTGCCCCATATGACTTTCCCGGGCGGCAAGGCCTTGCGCTCGCCTTTACTGGCGCTGGGCATGTTGTGGTACAGGCTTCGCGAAATGCTGGGATAGGCGTTGTGAGTTGGGTGGCGGTTTAAAACACAGCAGGATCGGATCCAATACGCTATAACCCCTCGGTCGCTGTGTCATTCCGAGGCCCCGCTTTTCATGCAGAACCCTTTGCAACGCCCGCTGTGGCAGGTCTACCTGTTCTTTCTTGCGCCGATGGTGCTGTCCAACTTCCTCCAGAGTTTTTCCGGCACCCTCAATGGCATCTATGTCGGGCAGATGCTCGGTACCCAGGCGCTGGCGGCGGTGTCGGGGATGTTTCCCATCGTGTTCTTTTTTATCGCCCTGGTGATTGGCCTGGGGGCGGGCGCCTCGGTGCTGATCGGCCAGGCCTGGGGCGCGGGGGAAACCGCGCTGGTCAAGCTCATCACTGGCGCGACCCTGACCCTGGGTGCGTTGATCGGCATGTTCGCCGCCGTGCTCGGCAGCCTGTTTGCGCGCCCGGCCATGCAAGCGCTGGGTACGCCGTTGGATGTACTGGACGACGCGGTTGGCTATGCCCAGGTGATGATGCTGATCATGCCGCTGTTGCTGGTGTTCATCCTCTACACCCAGTTGCTGCGGGGCGTGAGCGACACCATGTCGCCGTTGCTGGCGCTGATGGTGTCGACGCTGGTCGGCCTGTTGCTGACCCCGGCCCTGATCCGCGGCTGGCTGGGGCTGGCGCCCATGGGTATCCAGAGCGCGGCCTATGCCGGCCTGGTGGCCAATGCCGTGGCCATGCTGTTTCTGGTGCTGCGCCTGCGCTATAAAAACCACGTGATGGCACCGGATCGTGCCTTGCTGGCGGCCTTGCGCCTGGACCGGGCGATCCTCGGCAAAGTCCTGCGTATTGGCTTGCCCACCGGCTTGCAGATGGTGGTGCTGTCGTTGTCGGAGCTGGTGATCCTGGCGCTGGTCAATGGCCACGGTTCCCAGGCCACGGCGGCGTATGGCGCGGTGACGCAGATCGTCAACTATGTGCAGTTCCCGGCGCTGTCGATCGCCATCACCGCCTCGATCCTCGGCGCCCAGGCCATCGGCGCCGGGCGCCTGGAACGCATCGGGCCGATCCTGCGCACTGGGCTTGCGATCAACCTGTGCCTGACCGGAGGCCTGATCGTGCTCGGCTACGCCTTGTCCCACTGGCTGCTGGGCCTGTTCATCACCGAGGACTCGGCGCGGGTTCAGGCCGAACACCTGTTGCACATCATGCTCTGGAGCATTCTGGTATTCGGTTTCCAGGCGGTGATTGGCGGCATCATGCGCGCCAGCGGCGTGGTGCTGATGCCGGTGGCGATCTCGATCTTCTGCGTGCTGGGCGTGGAGCTGCCGGTGGCGTACCTGCTCAATGCACGCTTTGGCCTGGAAGGGGTGTGGATGGCGTTTCCGGTGACTTACCTGGTGATGCTCGGGTTGCAGACCGCGTATTACCGGTTGGTGTGGCGGCATCAGCCGATCAGGCGGTTGGTGTAGAAGTGGCTGTGGCGACGGGAAGCAATTGCTCCACTTAATAGGAAGCATTACTATTCCCGCCCCGCCGACCCAGTGCTCCCCCGATGACTCCTCAGCCGCCCCGCCGACCTGGCTTTTTCGCGTACTACGAAGAGTTGGTCGGGACCTGGACGCGGCGCTTGCGCAATCGCCAGCAGGCCGAGGACCTGGCCCACGATACGTTCGTACGGGTGTTGGAAGCCAAGTCGGCGCGGGTCGAGCAGCCGCGCGCCTATTTGCACCAGACGGCGCGCAATATTGCGGTGGATGCCCATCGTCGTGCCGACCGGCGCGACGCGCTGGCGCTGGCGGCCTTTGAGCAGGGTGCGTCGCACAGTGGCGACCCGGAGCATTACATGCACGCGGTCCAGTTGGCGGACTCCATCGAGCGGGCCCTGGCCGAATTGCCTCTCAATTGCCGCAGGATTTTCATCTGGCAAAAGATCGAAGGCCTGACCCAACAGGAAATCGCCGAGCGCCTGGGGCTTTCTAAAAACATGGTGGAAAAGTATATGATCCGCACCTTGCGGCATTTACGCGAGCGCCTGGATGCGCTGGCCCCATGACCAATGCCCGCTTTGAAACAGGATCTTCCATGATGGATACCCGTGAGTGTGCCTGTGGCCGCGCAGCGGTGCGTGACGAGGCGGCGCGGTGGTTCGTGCGTTTGCAGGACCTACCCTTGAACGTCGAGGAGCAACGTCTTTTCGACACCTGGTGTGGGGAACATCCTGCGCACCAGTACGAATTCGAGGTGCTGCAAGGGCTGTGGCGCGCCGCCGACCTGCTGCCCAAGGGGCGTTTGCAGGCCTTGCTCGATACGCCTGGGCCGCGCAAGCGTCGTGGCGCCGTGCGCTATGCCATGGCGGCCAGCGTGCTGGCGGTGGCTGTGGGCCTTGGGTTGTTCAGCGGCCTGGAGCATCCGGCGGTCTACGATGCTGAGTTCAGTACGCTGTTGGGGGAGCGTCGGCAAGTGGCGCTGCCGGATGGTTCGCTGATGGACCTCAACAGCCGCAGCGTAGTCGCGGTGCATTACGAAAAGGGCCGCCGGGCGATTGTGCTCAAGCAGGGTGAAGCGCTGTTTCGCGTCGAGCACGACACCAGCCGGCCTTTTGTGGTGCAGGCCGGGGCCGGGCAGGTGACGGTCACCGGTACCCGCTTTGACGTGCGCCGCGACGATGACCAGACCCGCGTGGTGGTCGAGGCGGGAACGGTCAAGGTCCAGGGGCGGACGGCGCAGCCGGTGGTCACCCTGACGGCGGGCCTGGGCACCTCGATCGACAGCCAGGGCACGGTTGCGGCGGCCCGCTCGGTCAACGCCCAGGCGCTCATGGCCTGGCAGACCGGCAAGCTGGTGTTCAACGACGCCAGCCTGGCCGAGGTGGCGCGGGAAGCCTCGCGCTACCGCGAAAAGCCCCTGCGGGTCAGTGCCGCGGCCAGCGACCTGCGCTTGACCAGCGTGTTCAACACCCACGACACCGAGGCCTTGCTCAAGGCTTTGCCGCACATCCTGCCGGTGGCCCTGCGCACGCTGCCCGACGGTAGCCAGGAAATAATTGCACGCTAGGTTCAGGTTTTTTCCGAGTTCTTCGTCTTCTTGTCCAACTGCAACTGGTTTGCATTAACCGCCGTGCTTTCCTGGGATTACGACGTGAATAAACTCGCTGCGCACAACCATAAAACAGCCCGTTGGGCGCCGTTGGCCCTGGCCTTGGCGATCAGTACCGCGGCCTATGCCGACGATGCCATCCATATCAAGGCCCAGCCCCTGGGAGCTGCGCTGAGCCAATTGGGCCAGCAAACCGCGCTGCAAGTGTTTTTCAGCCCGGCAATGGTGGCCGGCAAGCAAGCCCCGGCCGTCGATGGCAACCTGGCGCCGGAACAGGCTCTGCGCCAGTTGCTGCAAGGCAGTGGCCTGGACTACCGGATCGACTCGGGCTCGGTGACCCTGCATCCGCTGGCCCAGGGCAGCGGTGAAGCCGGCTCGCCCCTGGAACTGGGCGCGACAGATATCAAGGTGGTGGGCGACTGGCTGGGCGACGCCAATGCCGAAGTGGTGCAGAACCATCCCGGCGCACGGACCGTGATCCGCCGCGAGGCCATGGTGGAGCAGGGCGCGATGAACGTTGGTGACGTACTGCGCCGGGTGCCCGGGGTGCAGGTGCAGGAATCCAACGGCACCGGCGGCAGCGATATTTCCCTCAATGTCGGCGTACGTGGCCTGACATCGCGCCTGTCGCCACGCTCCACGGTGCTGATCGACGGCATTCCTGCGGCGTTCGCGCCCTATGGCCAGCCCCAGTTGTCGATGGCACCGATTTCCGCCGGTAACCTGGAAAGCATCGACGTGGTCCGCGGCGCCGGTTCCGTGCGCTATGGCCCGCAGAACGTCGGCGGCGTGATCAATTTCGTGACCCGGGCGATCCCCGAGACCTTTTCCGGTGAAGTCGGCACCACCCTGCAAACCGCTGCCCATGGTGGTTGGAAACATATCGACAACGCCTTTATCGGTGGCACCGCCGACAATGGCATGGGCATGGCGCTCCTGTATTCCGGGGTCAATGGCAACGGTTATCGCGACAGCAACAATGGCAACGACATCGACGATGTGATCCTCAAGACCCACTGGGCGCCGACCGATCAAGACGACTTCACCCTCAACTTCCATTACTACGACGCCAGCGCCGACATGCCGGGCGGCCTGACCCAGCAGCAGTTCGACGCCAACCCTTACCAGTCGGTGCGCGACTGGGACAACTTCAGCGGCCGGCGCAAGGATGTGTCGTTCAAGTACATCCGCCAGATCGACGACCGGACCCAGGCCGAGGTGCTGACCTATTATTCGGACAGCTTCCGTGGCAGCAACATCGCCAACCGCGACTTGAAAACCCTCAGTTCCTACCCACGTACCTATTACACCTTCGGCATTGAGCCACGGGTGTCCCATGTGTTCGACCTGGGGCCGACCACCCAGGAAGCCAGTATCGGCTACCGTTACTTGAAAGAAGGCATGCACGAACAGGCCACCAGCCTCAACCTGGTCAACAACGTGCCCACACCGGGTGGCCAGAGTGACGGCCATGTGTACCAGGACCGCACCGGTGGCACCGAGGCCAACGCGTTCTATATCGATGACAAGATCGACGTGGGCAAGTGGACGATCACCCCTGGTATCCGCTTTGAAAGCATCCGCACCCAATGGCATGACCGCCCGGTGGTGGCGCTCAATGGCAGCCGCACCCAGGAGAAGCACCGCCAGATCAAGAACAACGAACCGCTGCCGGCGCTGAGCGTGATGTACCACGTCTCCGATGCGTGGAAGCTGTTTGCCAACTACGAAACGTCCTTCGGCAGCTTGCAGTATTTCCAGCTGGGCCAGGGCGGTAATGGCGACCAGACGGCCAACGGCCTGCAACCGGAAAAGGCCAAGACCTACGAGGTGGGTACGCGCTACAACGACACGGTGTGGGGCGGCGAAGTGACGCTGTTCTACATCGATTTCGCCGATGAGTTGCAGTACGTCAGCAATGACGTGGGCTGGACCAACCTGGGGGCCACCAAGCACACCGGTATCGAAGCCTCGGCCCATTACGACCTGGCCAACCTCGACCCGCGCCTGGAGGGGCTGAGTGCCAATGCCGGCTTGACCTACACCAGGGCGACCGCCGAAGGCGATGTGGCGTTCAAGGGCCGTGACCTGCCGCTGTACTCCCGGCAAGTGGCGACCCTGGGGCTGCGCTACGCGGTCAACCACTGGACCCACAACCTGGACGCGTATGCCCAGTCCGGCCAGCGGGCGCCAGGCACCACCAGCACCTATATCACCCAGCCGACCGCTGATGGCCAGTACGGTGATATTCCGGGCTATGTGTCCGTCAACGTACGCAGTGGCTATGACTTTGGCGCACAGTTGTCGAACCTGAAATTGGGGGTGGGGGTGAAAAACCTGTTTGACCAGCAGCACTACACCCGCTCCAGCGATAACAACTCCGGGATCTACCTGGGTGAGCCGCGTACGTTCTTTGTACAGGCGAGCGTAGGGTTCTGACGGTTCGTTGACGGGGCGAGCGTCGCCGGCCCTGATCGAGAGTGTGACCGGGGCAGCGGCAATGGGGCTTTTGCCGGAGGGCCTTGTCCCGGTGCGCTTTTCCTCCTGCTGTTCCTCTTGCAGCTTACGACCCTGCTGTCGATGTTGAAGGGTTGCACTGACCCATTTCCTACCTTTTTTTAGCCGCTTTCATCACTTTGAGGAACCGAACTCTGTAGGCCTGCCACATACCCGATTAGCCCACTGTGCACGGGCGGCCCGCGATCAGGCTATCGTCGGGGGCTGTGGACGGTGTGGTAAATCGTGTCAACAAGCCGCACTGGAGATCAATATGTCGGTATCAGCTTTCAACCAGTCTGTCGTCAATCTACCGAATGGCGCCACACCTAACCTGCCCGGCAATGCCAAGGGCGCTACCGTCTCGGCCGCCGTCACCGTATCAGCCACCAGCGGGCCTAGTTTCAGCGGGGTAACGAGTCAGCCGGGCCCGGTGTTTGCAGCTGCGCCGTCCATGGCACAAGGCTCTGGGAGCGTAGCGCTGGCGGCAGGGGCGACAGGCCAGGGGCTTTTCGTCAGCCTGAAAGGGTTTTTTCCCCCGGCCAAGCCTGTGATTCCTGGGAACCCGCCGCCAAGGCCTTTTCCTCAGAAACCCGACCCGGTGTATTCACAGTTCAGCCATGATCAACTGGCCCAGAAACTGCTGAATAACTTCTCGGGGTTCAGTAGTAAGGAAAAGCCGTCCTATATTACGCAGCAGGACTTGAAGGATAAAGCTGAACGCCCCCTCACAGGTTACGCCCACAAGGACTCGAACACCCGGCTGGCCAGGGAAATCCTGAAGCGTCCGGACCTCCTGCAGGCCCTTGATCGCAATGGTAGTACGGGCGGGCTGGATCAGAAGCTCACCCGGCAAAACATCAGGGACGTCATACTCTCTGACAGCCCGCTGAAGTATAAGGACGACAAAGAGCTGGCCAAGGATCTGTTCAAGAATTTTAGTCGGCTCGAAGATAAATCCTGGGATCCATTTTGGCGAAGAGAGATCAAACTCGACAAAATCTATCAGACGGCCATAAAAGACCTGACGGGTAACCCTAAAAAAGATGACCTCACCTACCTGGCGAAGGAGCTCACCAACCGGTCCGAGTTGTTGCAAAAAATGGACAATGCCGCGGGGCGTGACGAGGACGGCAGGATCAGTTGGTGGGGGTTGAGGAAGTTGTCCCGTTAAACCACGGGTATTGCATTGCAAGCACAGAACCGGGAAGCGCCACGAGTCTTTCGCGGTGTTTCCCGGTTCGCCCAGGATGCCCTGCTTTCTCGATGACAGGGCTGGCAGATACTGCCCGCATCCACTCATCACCTGCCCCTCAATGATCAGGAACTGTTTTCAGCGGTTTACCACATAACGTGTATCTGACGGCCTTTATGACGCCGCCGGTTTCACTCAAAGAGAGGGTGTCGACATGACTTCAACGTCGTTTGGAACTCAAACTCCCGGCCTGCCGCAATCCCTTCTTGCCCCCCCTTGCGACAACCACACGCAGTGCCGCCATTTCGGTGCCCAGGGTCAGGGTATGCCTGGCGAGGAAGGCACCGAAGTTCAGCGAGTCAAGAGTTTTTCCGGCCAGTACACCTTCAAGGCCCCGGCGGCGGATGACTTCGCCAAGGGCATGCTGGCCTACCGCACGCCCCCTGTGCCAGGTGCGCCCATGGAGGCTGCTGCGGAGCCCCCGACGGGGCTGATCAATGCCATAAAAGCCTTGCTGGGCGTTTCCCGACCGGGCGCTTGATTGAGGCCACAGCCAAGCCTTGCTCATTGTTTACATGCAGTCATCGAAAATGGTCGGCCACCCCGGAACCATTGCTGGTCGTTGGCCACATACTTTGCGCTTGCTGGAAAGCCACCCTTGCAGTGACGGTGGTGTTGGCCGGCCTGAGTATGGATCTGAAAGAGGTGGAGATGAATCATGGCAATTGACGGTGGGATCCCTTTCCTGCGGCCCGATGTTACGAGCCGCCATGATGCGATACCGGATGAAGCACAACACAAAGCCCATGCTGCTTCAAGCGAGAACACGCCGCCTGCGTGGCAGGTCGACAATCAACCGTTGCCCAATACAATCCGGACCTCGGGGTTCAGGCGCCCCTTGCGCTGGGCCACGCCCGACGAGGTCAGGCTGCATCATCAGGAACTGAGAAACACGCCTGCGACGCGCAACACCCATGTGAATCCCTATACCCAATTGCCGGATAGCCAGTTAGTGACGGCGCTGGCCGAGCATTTCACCGTGCTGGAAAAATTCCATGAAAAATGAAGGATTGAAACTGTCTTCATTGCAGCGAATCGCCGGTGAAAAAATGACGGAAACGCCGGTGTTCAACAACGCCATCCTGCTGGCCAAGGCCCTGCTCCAACGCCCGCGGTTGATCGACGCGATCCTTGATGAGGAGGGTTTTATAACGCGGGAAAGTCTGTCGAAGGCTGTACAGGGAATGTTTGGCAACAGCGACCCCAACGCCTTCAGTTCGGACCCTTTTCACGCGAAGACCAATGTCGAGTTGGTGCAGGCGTTCAGGGCGGCCTTTGATGAACTGCGTGACCGGTCCCGGGACCGCACGGGTTTTTTTGAGCAGGTCGGCTATGTCGAAATCGCGAGGCTGGTCTCAATCAGCCGGGACCCGGACGAAACGGACAAGGACGGCGCCGTTATCCGGGACCCCGCCACCGGGTTGCCGAAAAAGATGTACAGCGAGCAACTGGTGTACATGTCAAAAAACCTGGTGGACCGTCCCCGGCTATTGAACTCGCTGGAACGCATCCATTCTGGCTGGCGACGCCTCTACGGCAATCATTACCAGAAGGGATGGTTGAGCAACAAAGACCTTGACGGCTGGCTCGAAAACAACAAAAACCTGTAGCGCCTTGCGGGCCTTACACCCGCAGTATTTTCCCGCTGATTGCCACGCCCAGCAGCAGCACGGCGATCAACACAAAGGCCACGCTCAAGCTGCTGCCATGGGCGATAAAGCCGATCAGCGCGGGGCCGGCGAGAATACCGGCATAACCCAGGGTGGTAATGGCGGGTACTGCAATATGTTCCGGCATGACCTTTTGCTTGCCGACGGCGGTGTACAGCACCGGCACGATATTAGAACAGCCGGCGCCTACCAGGGCATAGCCCAGCAGCGCGGTTTCCCATGCCGGGAGCAGTGTGGCCAACAGCATGCCGGCGGTGGCCAGCAAGCCACCGATCACGATCACCCGTTTGGCGCCCAGGCGACGCACAATCCTATCGCCGGTCAGGCGCCCGAGGGTCATGGTCAAGGCAAACGCCGCATAACCCAGGCCCGCATAGGCTTCGTCGAGGCCGCGTTCGTCACTGAGGAACACCGCGCTCCAGTCGAGCACGGCACCTTCTGCCAGGAACACGATAAAGCACAGGCAGCCGATAAACAGCACCACCCCATGGGGAATGGCAAAGGCAGGGCCGGAGCTTTCACTGCCGTAGGGCAGCAGATGGGGGGCCGCCTTGAGCAGGGCGGCCAGGGTAATCACGATTACCACCAGGGTGGCCGACAGCGGTGACAACCCCAACCCCAACAACGCGCTGACACCCGCCGCCCCGACAATCCCCCCCAGGCTGAACAGCCCGTGGAAGCCCGACATCATGGTTTTGCCACTGGCCCGCTCCACGATCACCGCCTGCAGGTTGACGGTGGAGTCCACCGTGCCCAGGCCTGCACCAAACAGAAACAACCCGGCCATCAGCCAGGGGATCGAGCTGACGGTGGCCAGCATCGGCAAGGCCACGCAGAGCAGGAGCGTGCCGGCGCTCAGCACGCGTCGGCAGCCATAGCGTGATGCCAGCGCGCCGGCCACGGGCATGGCAAGGATCGACCCCACCCCCAGGCACAGCAGCAACAGGCCCAGCGTGCCTTCGTTGAGCTGGGCGCGAGCCTTGGCATAGGGCACCAGCGGTGCCCAGGCGGCAATGCCAAAGCCGGCAATAAAAAACGCGATACGGGTCGACATTTGTTCCAGGCGGCCTGGAACCACGGGCGCTGGGGTAGGAATGGCAGTCATGAAAGTCCTTGGGGGTTGCGTTCAGCGAACGATGTCCGGCGCGACATCCTTGCACATCAGTCCCTCTGGAGCGAGCCAGGTTCCCTTGGCGAGCGCGAACTTTCATGTGTGCACGGGTCAGGTCGGTGCAGGGAGATACGCTCTGACTTGCACCACATCAGCGCCATCGACCCGCACCACAAGCGTGCCGCGCGGCGTGGTTTCCTGGCCGATGTAACTCTCCACCATCACCCGATCCGCAGCGGTGGCGTGCAGCGACAGCTTATGGGGTTTGCGCAGCAGCTTTCGAGCCTGGGCATCCACCGGGAACGACGGGTGGCCCTGGCGCACGCTTTCACAAAACGCTACTGCCACGGCGCGGGGTGTCGGTGGCGGAGGCGAGGGCAGGTTGGCCCCGGTAAACAGCAGGTTGAGCTGGTCGGCGGTGGCGACGGCACGGGGGAAACCGGTAAAGGCCGAGGCGAGCAACAACAGTTCCGTCAGCTCCCCAGGCGCCAGGCCTTGGGCCAGGCTGGTCTTGAAGTGCACGCTCAACGGTGGGCCGACCATGCCGGCGGCGACGATCGCGGCAAAAATCGCGGCCTCCTGCAGGCGTGGATCAAGGCCGGGGCGATCATGCAGATAGCCATACACCACGCCGACCGCCAATTCGCCCAGGGCCGGTGCGGTATGGAACAGCGCGTCCAGGCGTGCGCCGCCATCAGGTACCAGTTCAATGAACGTTTTGCGGCCAGCGCGGTACAGCGTTTCAATGGGATGTTGCGGGGCAAGTGGCTTCATGGTGCATCCTCCGGGAACATGAGGACGGCGTTTGTTCGACTGCGCACGGACTTCGGCCTGATGAAAACGTCCATCCAGGGAAAACAGAAGTGTAGGGTGCGTGGCTGGTTTTGCCAGGGGGATGCACACAGCTTGGGTGGTGCCGCACCCAGACATCCCCCACAATCGCCAGGCGTTTTTCCCATGGCCGATATCGGCGGATACTGAGGTGGATCACCCCATGACCCTGTTCTACAACGCTCGCGGCAATATCTACGGTGTGGTCAGCCCGGCCTTGTTACGCCGCTGGGGCATTGCCGTGCCCACAAGCGCCGCCCTGGCCGCCAGCACTCGCCAGGGGTGGGCGGCGTCGGCGATAGCGGCCGAATGTGGCTGGGGGACGTCGCCGCGTCCAGCCGAGGCCAAGGCCTATCGCTGCGATGGTTTGCTGGTCGGGCCGTTCCAGGCTGCGCCGCCGTATGACCTGCTGATTATCAATACCGATGGTTCCCTGGCCGAGCGCAGCGGCAACGGCTTGACGATTTTTGCCCAGGCCCTGACGGACGCGGGGCTGATGCCCCGGGCCTGTGAGCTGCGGGTGCACCACGACCAACCGGGTGGGCTATCGCCGCTAGCAACCTGGGTTGAGCCGGCAGTCCATGGCCAGGTCCCGGGGTTCTGGTTGGCGCTGGGGCAGCCGGAATTCGGGCCACAGGCGGTGGGCGCGTTGGGGCAGGGAAGCTCCGGGCCTGGTCATGTACGTGAGCTGGCTGCGATCAACCCACAATGGGCGCGCAGTCAATTTGTGCGTATCGGCAACCCCCATTGCGTGACCCTGGTCGAGCACGCATCGGCTTTGCCGGACAATCGGCAGATGCACCAGCCTGGGCTGTTCGAGCCATTGAAAGCGATGGCCTTTGCCCCTCCGGCTGGCAATGGCCGGCCCTGTGTTGCCGGGGTCAACCTGCAATGGGCTGCGCGCGACGCTGCCAATCGGGTGATTGCCCGGGTGTTCGAGCGCGGCGAGGGTCCCACGGCGTCCTCCGGGACCAGTGCCAGCGCGGTGGCCTGTGCGGCATGGCGGGCGGGGTGGGTCGAGGCAGGAGAGGTGGCGGTGGTGATGCCGGGCGGCACGGCGCCAGTACGCTTGCAGGTTCAGGCCGATACGTTGCTGAGTGTCAGCCTGTTCGGGGCCGCAGTGCTTCAAGACTGAAGTACTTGAGGGCTTAAATAAGTGTCAGTCGTTTCTTTATTGTTTACTTGTTATTCGGGGAGTTGTGTAAGTAAGTTCCTGCTGTTGCTGTCTGGTTTATTTTAAGGATTTCTCATCTTGTAAAAGAGACTTCCATTCTCTTCGTACGAAACTTCTTTTTTATTTTTGAAAGTGCCGGATTCTCGCGGACCTCGCTAATCTTTAGGGCGTTCAGGCACTTTCTTTGGCCGCAGGGTTTATGTTTGGCGGGAGGGAGTGTTTCAGTCAAATAGTTATGGCGGGTAACAACGGATGGTTAACGCGTTTGTTTCGTCACGTTTCAACTTTACGCTTCAAAGCGTAGAGGCCGACTTTCAAGTACTGGCATTCAAAGGCCGCGAGGCCCTGGACCAGCCATACTTCATCGAGGTGCAACTGGTCAGCGAAAACCCTGGCCTTGACCTGGAAGCATTGCTGCACCAGCCGGCCTACCTGGGTTTTGGCGAAGCGGGCCAAGGGCTGCACGGGCAGGTGTATGCCGTTGGCCGCGACGATCCAGGGGCTCGGCTCACCCGTTATCGCCTGACCCTGGCCCCGCGCCTGGCATGGCTGGCGCATCGCCGTGACCAGCGCATCTTTCAGCAACGCAGCGTGCCGCAGATTATCGCGGCCGTGCTTGAACACCACGCAATCCTGGCCGATGCGTATGCCTTCGAGTTAGGCCCTGTGGTCTATCCGCCGCGCACGTTCTGTGTGCAATACGCCGAGAGCGACCTGCACTTTATCCAGCGGCTGTGTGAAGAAGAGGGGATTCACTACCACTTCCGCCACAGCCCGGATGCCCATGTAGTGGTGTTTGGTGATGACCAGACGGTATTCCGGCGCCTGCCTGCACAGCGTTTTTGCCCGGCCAGCGGCCCGGCCGCCGAGACGCGGGTGATCCAGCGGTTCGATGTGCGCCTGGCTACCCGCAGTCGCCAGGCTGTCCGGCGTGATCATGATTTCGAGCATCCTTCGCGGCGCCTGCAGGAACAGGCCGGGGCTACAGCGGTGCCGTCCCTTGAGGACTATCACTACCCTGGCGGCTTTACCGGCCATGCGCGGGGTGCGCAACTGGCGCGTCGCAGCCTGGAGCGCCATCAGCGCGACCGTCACCGGGCCTTGGGCAAGAGTGATCAGCCGGCGTTGTGCAGTGGCCATTTCCTGCCATTGCGCGATCACCCGCAACCCGCCTGCAATGACTTGTGGCTGCTGACTTCAGTGCGTCACGAGGGTTATCAACCCCAGGTGCTGGAAGAGGCAATGCCCGGTGCTGAGGTGTTCCAGGGCTATCGCAACCGCTTCAACGCCACGCCCTGGCGCGCGGTCCATCGCCCGGCGCTCAAGCACCCCAAGCCGACGATCACCGGCAGCCAGACTGCTACAGTGACAGGCCCGGTGGGCGAGGAAGTGCATTGCGATGCCTATGGTCGAGTGAAGGTGCGGTTTCACTGGGATCGCCTGGACACCGCGAGTGATAAAAGCAGTTGTTGGGTACGTGTGGCCTCCGGGTGGGCGGGTGACGGTTTTGGCGCGATCATGACGCCCCGGGTCGGCATGGAAGTGCTGGTGACCTTCCTGGAAGGCGACCCTGACCGGCCGTTGATCAACGGTTGCCTGCCCAATGCGCGGCACAGGCCAGCCTATCCATTGCCGCAATACAAGACCCGCAGCGTCTTGCGCAGCCACAGTTGCCCCGGTGGCGCAGGCTCCAACGAACTGCACCTGGAGGACCGCCTGGGTGAAGAACTCATCTACCTGCGGGCCCAGCGGGATTTGCAGCAGCAGGTGGGCCATGACAGCCACCTGGAAGTTGGTGGGCAGCGGCGTGAAACCATTCACGGTCTGAGCACGGTCCACCTGGAAAGCGAAGAGCACCACCACGTTCGCGGTGATCGCAAAGTCCTGGTCGGGGGTGGCGAGCACCGCCAGGTACAGGGCGATAGCCAGGCCTGTATCGGCCAGAACCTGGTGATCGAGGCCGGGCAACAGGTTCATCTCAAGGCGGGTGCCAGCCTGGTGATCGACGCCGGTGCGCAGTTGAGCTTCAAGGCCGGAGGAGAACACCTGCTGATCCAGGCCGGCGGTATTTTCAGCAGTCGCCCCATTACCCTGGGGGGCTCGCCGGCCGCCGCGCACGCGGCCAGTCCCTTGGAGCCGGGCGATCCGGGGCCGTATCTTTCAGCGGTCCAGGGCGTGATCATGCACATGGCCTGGCAGGTCGGGGCGGACTTTTGCCCGGTCTGCGAGCACTGCCGTGAAGCGGTCTGCGACCTTGGCGGGAGGGTGGCTTGATGGCGCGCATGCCAGGCCAATGGATGACCGAACAGCAGCAGGCAGGGCGTCGGCTGTGCTTGATCCTTGAGGGAAACAACGACGTGCTCCAGAGGCAGATGGCGTCTGGCAATCGGGCGCAGTATTGCAGCCTCTACGGCACGAGCGCATTGGCAGAATTGGCGGCGGCCGGGCCAGTGATCCTGTCAGTGGAGCATCTTGGTGAGCCTGCGTTGGCAGGCTTGCTGGAGCACCCCGAGGCGAACTGGGGCTGGCTGGGCAGTTTGCCCGACGTGGATCTAGGCGGCGTTATCGAGCATTGGCAGGCGCGGATGCTGGTCGGGGCCCCGGGCAAGCAGGCCCTGTACCGTTTCCACGACAACCGCACCCTGGCACGTGCGCTGGGCTACTTGCCGGTAGCGCAATGGCCGGCCTATCTCGGGCCATTGATCAGCGTGTGCTACTGGCATGAAGCGCAATGGTGCAGTGCCAGCAACCCGGCGCCGGGCAAGTATCCGGTACCCGATCCCGCCCCTTGGCTAAACCTCCCCAACCCCCAGGCCAAGGCCATTCTGCAGGCCAATATCCTGCGCTACCTGCTGGCCGAACACAGCGAAAACCTCGTGGCCCTGGTTGAATTCCAGGACCCGAGGATATGGTTGGCCCATGTACTGGAGCAGGCCCACACCTGGCAATGGCGAGAGCCGGAACAGTTGGAGTTCTTGGTGGTGCGGCGTTTGGAGGAAGCGACGCGAGCGAGCGTGCTCCGGTGGCCGCCATTGGTGGCGGAGACACCGGGGGATCACTTTGGGCGGGTGGTGGAGCAGTGGCGCACGCTGGGGCATCAGCATGAATAGGCGAGAGTGGGGGGCATGGCTTGCGCTTGGCATGGCGTGCACCTCGGGATGTGCGCGCGTACCCGTTGATCGCGTGACGTTGCAGGTGGACTTGCCGGCCAATTTCCGTGTTAAAAGCGCCGCCAACTACAGCCCGGCGACAGGTGAAAGCTGCACCTTGCCTTGGCGCCGAGGCAAAAGGCCAGAGCGGAAGATTTTTAGTGTGCCCTACAACCCGACAGCCAGCCGCGTGACCCAGGAGCTGCCCCTGACTGAAACGGTAGAAGGCTGCCCGTTGGTGTTGCGCAGCGTGGAATTTGATTTTTATGCACGGTGGGGCGTGCGCGATACCGATGTCGGCGCAGAGATGGCGGCTATCTACATTCAGGACCGTGCAGGTGTTGAGCGGCCCGAGTTGGGGGCGCCGGAGTTGAAAGGGCGATGTCAGTGGCTGTTTCGTACCCTTGGATCACAGCATGCCATCAGGAAAATTCTTAAATGCAATGCGCTGGACAACGAAGGGCAACCGCAGGGGGCTCCGGCCGGTGGCGTCGTGCCGCGCAACCAACTGCCTGGCAACACGCTCCGGCTGGTCCTGGAAGTTGCGAACGAAGAGCAGCCTTACATGGGCAATACCTGGGTTCGCGTTCCACAAGGGTGGAAGCGTTGCCAGGGGCAGAACATGGACGATCAATATGGTTTTTGCACAAAGGACGCTGTCCAGTTCAGGCCTTTCAAGATGCCTGACGGGCGTGAATGCACTGTTTACCCAACCTGTACTGAATAAGGATATTCAGCTATGGATTTTGAAGCGTGGAAGAAGCCGTTTTTCAGCGAAAAAATGCCTGTTTGTCCGTTACGGGGAGGCTGGCTGAGTTTTGCCCTGGTTGATGAAACAGGCGATGGGAAAGCCTATGCAGGGCTTGCCTACTCGGTCTTGGACAGCCAGGGGCAGCAACACGTTGGGCACTTGGATGGCAATGGTTATGTGAAGCTGGATAACCCGTACAGAGGCCCCCAGGTTTTGACTTTCGATGCGCTCCATGAGGCATCTGGAAGTGACTATTACGGAGTGTTACAAGCACGAAGTCACTACCCTTTGCCCATTACAGAGCTGCAATTTCGAGCTGAACAGACACGCTTTGTTCGCAGTGACGGCCAGCGTGTCGAGACCAACCCGGCTCAGCAGCAAACCAATCGATTCTACCAGGTCGAAGTCCGCGACCTGGTCCGCCATGTCGCCCATTTGCCGCCTCCGGCGCCCCGGTCCCACGGCCCCCAGCGACATGCCCTGCAAATGATGGCCGACCTTGGGTTTGGTCCACCCCAGCCCGGGTTGTGGGGCGTTGTGCTGTTCCCCAACCAGCATACGGTGCTGCAAGTGCGGCCCTTGCGCGCACTGCGCCCGATGTTGTCCACCGAGGACGGGTTCTGTGCCATGAACCTGTACCAACTGGCATTGATGGCGACCTTGAGTTACTGCCGTTTTGGCCAGGAACCGGCCAGCCACCCGCAAGATGAGGTCCACTTTCCCCAGGAGCCCAGCATCGGCCATCTGTTTGCTGAAAAGCTCTCGGGGTATCAGCAGGCCTGGCGGGTCGACGCCGAGCAAGTGCAGCGCTTTTACCCGTTGTATGAGGAGGTCCCGTACTCCCGGCGCTTCGAGATCCTGCCCTTTGATCCTGACGTGTATCCGCAGAACCGTCCGACGCTGGAGGCCAGGCAGGAGTATCCGGCGCGCCTGCATTTTTTCGATGATGAAGAGCAGGGGACCGATACCCAGGCCTTTATCTGCCATCACGACGAAGTGGTGCTGATTGCCGTGCGGGGGACGGCCAGTGCCGCGGATGGCCTGCGTGACGCGAACGCCCACCAGGTGCCTTTTGCCGACGGCCTTGGCAAAGCCCATGAAGGTTTTTACCAGGCTTACCGCGCCATGCGTGACTTCGTATTGCGTTATCTGGATCAGTTCTACATCGGCCAACGCATCGTGATATGTGGCCACAGCCTGGGTGGGGCAATCGCCTTGTTGCTGGCTGAGGGATTGCGCCGTGTCAAGGATGCCCACTACAACGTCCTCCTTTACACCTATGGCGCCCCGCGCGCCGCCGATGCCGAATTTACAGGCGGTGCCGCGGCCCTGGTGCATCACCGGATCGTCAACCATAACGACCCGGTCCCCAGCGTTCCCACAACGTGGATGAACACCACGGCCAAGCTCTGGGTTCCGGGGGCTGTGGCCTTGTTCAGCGCGCCCACGCCGGGAGGCCTGTTGTTTGCTGCGGGTCTGGTGCGTATCGGGGGCCAGCCTTATCAGCATCACGGCGAGCAACAGCACTTCATGCCGATCACCCTGGCGGACGGGACGCATTCCTCGGTGCTGTGGAAGCCCGGATGTGAGTCGGTGCAGGAGGCAGAGTGCAATCGCGCCTTGCGCCTGCATGGTGACATGCCCGAGCGTGACAACCTGCTCAAGCAACTGTTCCAGGCCAGCCAGCACGCCATGGTCGTCAGCTACGTGCCGGCGGCGTGGGCCACCTTGCGCCGCTGGCAGCAGACACTGGATAACCGCGGCTCCCTGGTGACGGCGCGGGAGTACGCACTGATCGATCGCGCGCTGAGCACTATGCGTGAACAACTGCAGGACAAGCGGCTTGAACTCCACCGCCTCAGCCCGGCGAACGGGCGTGGTCATGAGCAGCACGATGCCTTGAGCGCTGAAATCGATCGCCTGCAAACCAGTCGCCAGCGCCTGGAGAGCCTGCGCTGGCGCCGCTTGGAAGTGCGCGACGTATACGGCAGCTACGCTTCCAGTGCGCACTTGCAACCCAGCCTCGAGCGTTGGTTCGGTCACCGGGAAAACCGTGAGTTGTCCCAACTGGCAAGTATCCCGCCGGCCTTCCAGGCAGACCGGGGGAGGGGCAAACCACTGGACCTGGACTCGATCGTTTAAGCCAGCGCTTTACACAAAAGTCACCTGCGCAGGCTGGCGCTTCATCAACACTTGGCCGTTGCGGATCGAGTACAGCGCCAGGCCCTGGCTGCGAATCATTTCATAGTCGCTGTTTGCCGACAGGATCAGCAGGTTGGCCGGGCGCCCGGGCTCCAGCCCGTAGCGGTCGCCCAGGGCCATGGCTTTGGCGCTGTTGTCGGTAACCAGGTCCAAGGCTTTTTGCAGGTTGCTGTAGCCGAGCATATGGCAGATATGCAGCCCGGCTTCGAGTACCCGCAGGATATTGCCGTTGCCCAGGGGGTACCAGGGATCGACGATGGAGTCCTGGCCGAAGCAGACGTTCATGCCGGCCTCCAACAGTTCGTGGACCCGGGTCACACCCCGGCGCTTGGGGAAATTGTCGAAACGGCCCTGCAAGTGAATGCTTTCGGTGGGGCAGGATACAAAGCTGATGCCCGAATGCCCCAGCAGGCGGAACAGCTTGGCGCAGTAGGCATTGTCGTAGGAACCCATGGCCGTGGTGTGACTGGCGGTGACCCGGCTACCCATGTCGCGGCTGCGGGCTTCTTCGGCCAGCACTTCCAGAAAGCGCGAGTGCGGGTCGTCGGTTTCATCGCAATGCACATCGACCAGGCAACCCGTGCGCTCGGCCAGGTCCATCAGGAACTTGACCGAGCTGACCCCCTGGTCGCGGGTGTACTCGAAGTGAGGAATACCGCCCACCACATCGGCGCCGAGGCGAATAGCTTCTTCCATCAGTTCACGGCCATTGCGATAGGACTCGATGCCTTCCTGGGGAAACGCCACGATTTGCAGGTCGATCAGGTGGCTGCTCTCCTGGCGCACTTCGAGCATGGCCTTGAGCGCGGTCAAGTCCGGGTCGGTGACATCCACATGGGTGCGCACATGCTGGATGCCGTGGGCCGCCAGGGCCTGGATGGTCTGTTTGGCGCGGGTCTTGGTGTCTGCCTGGGTAATGGTGGCCTTGCGTTCGCCCCAGCATTCGATCCCTTCAAACAGCGTGCCGCTCATGTTCCAGCGCGGTTCGCCGGCGGTCAGGGTGGCATCGAGGTGGATATGGGGTTCGACAAACGGCGGCACCACCAGGTTGCCGGCGGCGTCCAGGTCGTCCGGCCCCAGGATCGGGGCGGCGGTTTGTGGCGTGATACTGGCGATCCGGCCGTGTTCCAGGTGCAGATCATGCAGGCCTTCACGGTTGCGCAGGCGGGCATTGATGATATGCATGGGCAAGTTCCTCTTGGGCAAAAAGCAATCAGGCAGACAGCCGCCAGATCATCGGCGCGACGCCGATGTCCAGGCGGTCATTGTAGTGTCGGGGCGCTCAGGCTCATGCCTGGATGTCAGCCAATGGTACGCGCACCCGCAGGACGGCGGTAAGAGCGATGTAGGTGGCGGATGCAGTGACGATCCCTACCAAGGGCGCGACCCACGGCGAACTGAAGGCCAGCACCGTACCGACGGCATAGGCCATCAGCCCCGGCCAGTTGAAGGCTGGCAAGCGCACATCCGCCAGCCGTGGATAGTGACCGCGATAGCGATAGAAAAAGTCGGCCATGATCACCCCGCCAATCGGTGGAATCACGGTGCCCAGCAGTATCAGGTAGGGCACCAGCATGTCGTACATGCCCAGCAAGGCGAGCAGGGTGCCAATCACGGCGCCGACCAGGGTCACGGTCTTGCGGCGCTTGGTGCGCAGCAGGTTGCAGCCGGCGACGGCGAAGTTATAGATGGTGTTGTCCTGGGTGCTCCAGATATTGAGCAGCAGCATGGCCATTGCCGCCATGGCGAACCCTTGCAGTAGCAAGACTTCCACCACATCCGGTTGTTGATAGACGATGGCGCCATAGGCCCCGATCAGCACCATCAGGCCGTTGCCGATAAAAAAGCCGATCAGGCTGGCCAGCACCGCCACCTTGGCCGAGCGGGAAAACCGTGTCCAGTTGGTGGCCTGGGTGGCCCCGCTGACAAAGGTGCCGAATACCAGGGTAATGGCCGTGGACAGATCCAGTTCCGCGCTGGGTACCACCGCGAGCAAGCCTTCAAGCCCGCCAATGTGTACGGTGGCTACCCACATTGACAGCAACAGCAGCAGGCCCATGGCCGGTACTGCAATGTAAGAGAGAATCTCCAGCCCCCGATAACCCACGTAGGCCGTGGCGCAAAACACCAGGCCGAACAGCACCATCAGTGCCAGCACGCTGCCCTGGTTCAACTCGAAATATTTGCCCAGCACCACGGCCGCCGTAGCAGTGCCCCAGGCGTACCAGCCAATCTGGGTGAACCCCAGGATCAGGTCACTCAACTTGCTACCGACTTCGCCAAAGCAGAAACGCCCCATCAGCACCGAGTTCAAGCCGCTCTTGAAGGCGATGTAACCCAGGCCTGCGGCGTAGATACCCAACAGCAGGTTACCCAGGGCCACGACAGCGAGCATCTGGGTAAAGCTGAAGGCCACCCCCAGCTTGCCGCCGGCGAACATGGTCGCGGTAAAAAAGGTGAAGCCCAGCAACACCATGGCCGTGGAGCCAAGGCCCTTGCGTGCATGCATGGGCACCTCGCTGAGAGGGTAATCGTTGCCCGGTTCGTTGTGCGTCATGTGCCGTTCCCCTGTGAGTGACACCGGGGCTGTTGCAGTGCGCGTGCCAACTGCGTGGCGGTGATGAGCACGTGGGGGCGCTGTGCAGGTTGCACAGCAGGGATGGCTGCTCAGGCGCGAAAGCGGTGCAGCGGTGAGACAAATTGGATCACCGGGCCAGGGTGTCAGTCGAACAGGGTCTGGGTGATTTCCCCGCGGTGAAAGGCGAAGGCGGCTTCAAGATCACTCTCGATGGTGCGCCCGCGTGACAGGGGGGGCAGGTCGTCGAGGCGGAAGAAGCCGGCATCGGTGGTTTCAAAGCCCGCCACGGGGGCGGCCTGGTCGGTGCGTTCGCAGAGGAAGTACAACTTGTAGAAGTCGCGCACGTCGGGCCGGTACAAACCCTTGGCCTTGTGGGTCACGCTGTACAGCGCCCGCGCGGTCACACTCAACCCGGCCTCTTCGCGAAGCTCCTTGACAATATTTTCTGCCGCCGACAATCCGATATCGGCATAGCCACCCGGCAACGCCCAGCAGCCATCCGTTGCTTCGCGCACCAGCAGGATCCGGTCGCCTTCAATCAGCGCTCCCCGCACATCGATCATCGGCGTTGAATAACGCTGGGCGAAGTCCGAGACCAGTCCGGTAATGCGCTCCAGGGGCACTTGCCCCAACTGCGCGAGCATACTGTGGGCAATATGGGCGATCTCTTCCAGGCGCTCGCGCTCGAAGTCATCCGTGCAAAAGTGCAGCCCGGTAGAAGCCAATGCCTGCAGGCGCTTGGCCTGGGCCAGCCAGGTGGATTCCATGGATCGCTCCTTTGATTGACCTACTCGCCGCGATAAATACAACCACTGGTGCAGGTCTCATGGATACGAATGGCGCTGAGCTCCGGCAACAACGGCTTCAACTCATTCCAGATCCACTTGGCCAGTACTTCACTGGTGGGGTTTTCCAGGCCGGGGATGTCGTTGAGGTAATTGTGGTCGAGGCGCTCGTAGAGCGGCTTGAAAATCGCCTTGATCTCTGAGAAGTCACGGATCCAGCCGGTATGCGGATCGAGGTCGCCGCTCAGGTGGATGGCCACCTTGAAGGAGTGACCATGCAGGCGCCCGCATTTATGGCCATCAGGAACGTGGGGCAAGCGGTGGGCGGACTCGAATGTGAACTCTTTGAAAATTTCCACGGTGTTTTTCAGCTCGGTCAGGTGTCTGGCAGGCGGCGAGTTTAACAGCTTGGCTGGCGCGCTGCGCGCACTGGCGGATCAGAGGGGGGCCAGGCGTTCACCCAACCGGCCGTTATCGGCCAGTTCCAGGAACTCATCGCCCAAGCGCTGGCTTTCACTCATCGCGGTTTGCCAGTACTGATTGCGGCGCGCGTCATCCCCCATAAAACGTTTGAAGTCGCTGCGATCCGGCAATTTGCCGTGGGGCAGTCGGGCCAGGTAGTCCCGTGACGGGGCCACCAGCAACACATCCTGCAAACCCTGCGGGCTACTGCGCCGCCACGGCAGACTCTTGTCGAACCAGCCGGGGATGACCCGGTCGGTGAAGTGCGGGTACAGCACAATGTCATGGCCGTGGTAGGGCAGGTCGAGGTGGTAGTCCAGCAGGCCACCATCGCGATAGGTGCCGGCACCGGCGCCCGGTAAGTCGCGCACACCTTGCATCACCATGGGGATCGAGCCGGACGCCAGCAAGGCCTGGCGCAGGTTGCCCAGTTCCAGGTCGAGGAAACGCGAAGGGAAATCCTTGAGTGGGTGCAGCGGCGGGGCCTGGCGCGGGTCGTGGATGATCAGCCGTTCAAAGTGCCGGGACAGCCGTGCACGGCCACGCAGGTTGTCGGCAATCACCGAGGACAGGCCCAGGCCCAGGCGCCCGCGATGATCGTCGGCCAGCAGGCCATGGCTTTTGACGACCATGATGTTCAGGCGGTAGTGCGGGTTATCCAAAAGCGTCGCATCGCGCCCGGCCAGCAGGTCATCGAGCATGCGCTGGCAGCTCTGGCTGACCTGGGCCATGGTCACGCCCTTGGCAAAGCGTTGCTCGTTGTACAGGCGCCCGAGGTCGAGCAGGCCCTGCACCGGGTCCGGCAGGCAGGCGCTGGCAAAGCGCCAGGAACCAATCGACGCACCAATCAGCGAGCGCTCGCGGGGGGCGCGTGCCAGCCAGTCTCCGAACAGCGCCAGGTCCAGGCCCTGAATCCCCAAGGCCTTGGGGCCACCGGCCGCGCCGGGCAGAATGCCCACGTCCGCAGGCGCCAGCCCTTGCTCGCGAATGCGTGAAAAGGCGCGCTGGCCAGCCTTGACTGTCAGGGCTGGGAACTTGATGTGGATGGCCGTCATACCGGTCTCTGTGCAGGCGAGCAGGGCAGTATAGGAAATTTTCCCCGGAGTCAGGCAAGGTGTTGTGGGACAATTGCCATGGTGGCAATTCAGTTTCAGTTAAGTTGTGACCCGTACTGTGGGGGCCGTAGGCAAAACATCCTGAAATGGAGAATCATCATGAAACCCCTAATAGCCATTATCGCCGCCAGTATCATCGCCCTCACCACCGGCCTGGCCCAGGCGCGGGACCTGGGGCCGGATGAAGCGCTGAGATTGCGTGACGCTGGTACCATCCAGTCTTTCGAGAAGCTCAATGCCGCCGCCCTGGCCAAACATCCCGGTGGCACCGTGCATGAAACCGAGCTGGAGCAGGAGTACGGCAAGTATATTTACCAGGTTGAGCTGCGCGATGCCCAAGGCGTCGAGTGGGATGTGGAATTGGACGCTGTTACCGGGCAAGTCCTCAAGGATCATCAGGATACGTAATGAAGGTAAATCTACGCACCGGCAGTCGACTGGCGCTGGTGCTCCTGGCCTTTTGCTCGGTGGTGGCTGCCCGGGACCTCAACCAGGATGAAGCTCTGGAGCTGCGCCAACAAGGGGTGATCCTGTCCCTTGAGCTGCTGTTGCAGCAGGCCATGGCGCGGCATCCCGGCGCCAGGTTGCTGGAGGCTGATCTTGAGAGCAAAAACGGCGGGTATGCCTATGAGGTGGAGCTGGTGACCGCCGATGGCGTGGTCCGGGAAATCAAACTGGACGCGACCACTGGCGCGCTGCTTAAAGACGAGGAAGATGACTGATGCGCCTGCTTCTGGTGGAAGACCACGTACCGTTGGCCGATGAACTGATGGCCGGGCTCAAAGCCCAGGGCTATGCCGTGGATTGGCTGGCGGACGGTCGCGACGCGGTGTACCAGGGGCGCAGCGAGCCTTACGACCTGATCATCCTCGATCTGGGCCTGCCCGGGCTGTCGGGGCTTGAGGTGTTGAGCCAATGGCGCGCCGCCGCCCTGGCGATCCCGGTGTTGATCCTCACCGCTCGCGACTCCTGGGCCGAGCGCATCGAAGGGCTCAAGGCCGGGGCGGATGACTACCTGAGCAAGCCGTTTCACCCCGAGGAGCTGTACCTGCGCATCCAGGCGCTGTTGCGGCGCTCCCATGGCCAGGCCAACCAGCCGACCTTGCAGGCGGCGGGCTTGCACCTGGATGAAGGCCGCCAGTGCGTGCTGCGCGACGGGGCCGAGGTGCAACTGACCGCTGCCGAGTTTCGCCTGTTGCGCTACTTCATGTTGCATCCCGAACAGATCCTGTCGAAAAGCCATCTGGCCGAGCACTTGTATGACGGTGAGACCGAGCGCGACTCCAACGTCCTCGAAGTCCACGTCAACCACCTGCGGCGCAAGCTCGGGCGCAGTGTGATTGAAACCCGGCGTGGCCAGGGTTACCGCTTTGGCGCCAGCCCCGCGTGAGGTCGATCCAGCGGCGGTTGAGCCTGGGGCTGATCAGCGTGATGGTGATTGTCGGCCTGGTGCTGGCGCAAACCAGCCTGTGGTTGTTTGAAATGGGCTTGCAGCGCTACCTGGAATCGGGTTTGCGCAACGACAGCGAAAACCTGTTGGTGGCCCTGGTGCGCGGCCCTGGCGGCGTGCAACTGGATGAGCAGCGCTTGTCACCGGCCTATCAGCGGCCGTTTTCCGGGCACTATTTTCGCATCGACTTCAGCGACAGCCACTGGCGTTCCCGTTCCCTGTGGGACCAGGAACTGCCGCAACTGCCCCAGGCCGGCCTGCAGGGCAACCTGCAACTGGGCCCGGAAGGCCAGCAACTGTTGGTCCTGCGTTCGGACTACAAGCGTTTTGGCCAGTCGATCTCCATCAGCGTGGCCCAGGACTACACGCCGGTGCGGGAAAGTTTCCACCTGATGCGCCAGGTTGGCCTGGTCCTCGGGCTGGCGGCGTTGCTGCTGATCCTGGTCCTGCAACGGGTCACCGTGCGCCGGGCCTTGCGCCCGCTGGAAACCGCCCGCGAACAGATTGCGCAACTGCAGCAAGGCCAGCGCTCGCAGCTGGATACCCAGGTGCCGGTGGAGCTGGAGCCGCTGGTGGCGCAGATCAACCACCTGCTGGCCCATACCGAAGACAGCCTCAAGCGCTCGCGCAATGCCCTGGGCAACCTTGGCCATGCCCTGAAAACCCCCCTGGCAGTGCTGTTGAGCGTGGCCTCCAGCGAACAGCTCAAGGACCAGCCACAACTGGTCAAGCTGCTGCGCGACCAATTACAGCAGGTGCAGCAACGCCTCAACCGCGAACTCAACCGCGCCCGCCTGGCCGGTGAAACCCTGCCCGGCGCGCTGTTCGACTGCGACAGCGAACTGCCGGGCCTGCTGGCAACCCTGCGCATGATTCACGGCGAGCACCTGGACCTGAGCTACCACGTACGCCCTGGCCTGCAACTGCCATGGGACCGTGAAGATGTGCTGGAACTGCTGGGCAACCTGCTGGACAACGCCTGCAAATGGGCGGATGCCGAGGTGCGCCTGAGCCTCGACGAGGCGCTCCACTGTTTTCAGTTGCGGGTCGAGGATGACGGGCCGGGGATTCCCGAGGCCCAGCGCAGCCAAGTGTTCAGCCGCGGCACCCGCCTGGATGAGCAGACCGATGGCCATGGCCTGGGGCTGGGGATCGTGCGGGATATCGTCGAAGTGTGGGGGGGCACCTTGCAGTTGCACGAGAGTGAACTGGGCGGGCTCAAGGTGCTGATCGAGTTGCCCCGACGCCAGGTCTGATGAGCACCTTGGTGTAGGAGTGTAGGGATTTGCAACAAGGCTTTTCTTGTAACGCCTGACGGGACAATTTCGCTTATAACAGCCACCTGGCTGGCCATGCCGAGCAGGTTTTCGCTCTTGCAAGGTACGGTATCTGCCGGAGCACTTGTCAGCCGGGCACTCGCTTGCTCGGCGCCGAATAAGAACGATAAAAAGGTGAATTCCATGGGAATGACCAAGCGTTTCAGCGTGTTTGCTGTTGCGGCAACCTTTGCCGTCAGCTCTGCGGCACTCGCCGCCCCGACCTTTATCAACGTACTGACCGGGGGCACCAGCGGCGTGTATTACCCGATTGGCGTGGGCCTGTCGCAGCTGTACAGCAACGGTATCGAAGGGGCGAAGACCTCGGTGCAGGCCACCAAGGCGTCGGTAGAAAACCTCAACCTGCTGCAAACCGGTCGCGGCGAATTGGCCTTTGCCCTCGGTGATTCGGTGGCCGATGCCTGGAGCGGTGTGGAAGACGCCGGCTTCAAGACCCCCCTGAAAAAACTGCGGGCGATTGCCGGCACCTACCCCAACTACATCCAGATCGTTGCCAGCCAGGAGTCCGGCATCAACACCCTGGCCGACCTGAAAAACAAGCGCATCTCGGTTGGCGCGCCGAAGTCCGGCACCGAGCTGAACGCCCGCGCCATCTTCAAGGCCGCTGGCCTGAGCTACGAAGACATGGGCAAGGTCGAGTTCCTGCCTTACGCCGAGTCGGTCGAGTTGATCAAGAACCGCCAACTGGATGCCACCCTGCAGTCCTCGGGCCTGGGTATGGCGGCGATCCGTGACCTGGCCGCGACCCTGCCGCTCACCTTCGTTGCCATTCCAGCAGATGTCATCGCCAGGATCGACAACGTGGCCTACCAGGCGGGCACGATCCCGGCGGGCACTTACGACGGCCAGGACAGCGATGTATCGACCGTGGCCATCACTAACCTTCTGGTCAGCCATAACGGTGTGCCTGATGACGTGGCCTACCAGATGACCAAACTCATGTTCGACAACCTCGATCGCCTGGGCAATGCCCACTCGGCCGCTAAGGATATCCAGCTGGAAGGCGCGGCCAAGGGCTTGCCGATCCCGCTGCATCCGGGGGCCGAGCGTTTCTATAGGGAAGTGGGCGCCCTGTAAGCGGCAGGTGGGTGCTGTACGCGGCACCCACCGTTGCGGATGCATGCCGAGGCTGCGATAAAACCTGTGTACGCCGCGTGCCAGGTTTTGTGGGCCTATCGACGTTGTAACGTGGGAGTACCTCCATGAGTGAGCAAGACCAAAGCCTCGCTGCCAACCCCAGGGATTGGCCCAGGGCACTGTTTTATGTCGCGCTGTTGTTTTCCACCTTCCAGGTCATCACCGCCGCCTTCCACCCGGTCTCCAGCCAGATTCTGCGGGCTGTGCATGTGGGCTTTCTGCTGCTGGTGGTGTTTCTGTGTTTTCCGGCGCGGGGCAAGGCCCAGCCCTGGCAACCGCTGGCCTGGCTGCTGGGGCTGGCCGGGATGGCCACGGCGTTCTACCAGTGGTACTTCGAGGCCGACCTGATCCAACGTTCCGGCGACCTGACGGGCAGCGACATGGCCATAGGCCTGGTGCTGATCGTGCTGGTATTTGAAGCTGCGCGGCGGGTGATGGGCATTGCCCTGCCGCTGATCTGCGCGTTGTTTCTGGCCTACGGCCTGTTCGGCCAGTACCTGCCGGGCGACCTGATGCACCGCGGCTATGCCATCGACCAGGTCGTCAACCAACTGGCTTTTGGCACCGAGGGGCTCTATGGCACGCCAACCTATGTATCAGCCACTTACATCTTCCTGTTTATCCTGTTCGGCGCGTTTCTCGAACAGGCCGGGATGATCAAGCTGTTCACCGATTTCGCCATGGGCCTGTTCGGCCACAAGCTCGGTGGCCCGGCCAAGGTTTCGGTGGTGTCATCGGCGCTGATGGGCACCATTACCGGTTCGGGCGTGGCCAATGTGGTCACCACCGGCCAGTTCACCATCCCGTTGATGAAGCGCTTTGGCTATAAATCGGCGTTTGCCGGCGGCGTGGAAGCGACTTCGTCGATGGGCAGCCAGATCATGCCGCCGATCATGGGCGCGGTGGCCTTTATCATGGCCGAGACGATCAACGTGCCGTTCTTCGAGGTGGCCAAGGCTGCGTTGGTGCCGGCGTTACTGTACTTCGGCTCGGTATTCTGGATGGTGCACCTGGAAGCCCGGCGCTCCAACCTGCGTGGCCTGCCCAAGGCTGAATGCCCCAATCCCTGGGCGGCGGTGAAGCAGCGCTGGTACTTGCTGATCCCGTTGTTGGTGCTGATCTACCTGCTGTTCTCCGGGCGCACACCGCTGTTCTCGGGCATGGTCGGCCTGGCACTGACGTCCATCGTGATCCTGGGCTCGGCGATCATCCTGCGCGTCTCGTCCAGGGGCATGCGCCTGGCTTTCTGGATTGCCCTGGGCGTGCTTTGCGCGGGGTTCTTCCGGCTTGGTATCGGTATGGTGTTCGGCGTCGTGGCGCTGCTGGTGGCGGTGTGCTGGTTTATCAAGGGCGGCCGTGACACCCTGACCCTTTGCCTGCACGCACTGGTAGAAGGGGCGCGCCATGCCGTGCCGGTGGGGGTCGCCTGCGCCCTGGTGGGCGTGATCATCGGCGTGGTGTCGCTGACCGGGGTGGCGTCCACCTTCGCCGGCTACATCCTTGCCATTGGCCAGGACAGCCTGTTCCTCTCACTGGTGCTCACCATGCTGACCTGCCTGGTGCTGGGCATGGGCATCCCGACCATTCCCAACTACATCATCACCAGTTCGATTGCCGCACCGGCCCTGCTGGACCTGGGGGTGCCACTGATTGTGTCGCATATGTTCGTGTTCTATTTCGGCATCATGGCGGACCTCACACCACCGGTGGCACTGGCCTGTTTCGCGGCGGCACCGATTGCCCGGGCAAGCGGGCTGAAGATCAGCCTGTGGGCGATCCGCATCGCCGTGGCCGGGTTTGTCGTGCCCTTTATGGCGGTGTACGAGCCGGCGCTGATGCTCCAGGGCGACAGCCTGCTGGCCACACTCTACGTGGTGGCCAAGGCGCTGCTGGCCATTGGCATCTGGGGCGCGGTATTCACCGGTTACCTGCTGACGAGGCTCAATGGCTGGGAGCGCGTGCTAGGTTTTGCCGCCGGTGCCAGCCTGATCCTGGCGACGCCGTTAAGCGATGAAATCGGCTTCGCCCTGGCCGTGCTGTTGATCGCCCAGCACTGCTGGCGTGCCCGCCGTGCTCAGGTGGCCACTGCGTGATCGGTGTGTGCCTGGGCTTGGCCGGTGTGGTCTGGGCGCAACTCCCCACGCCGGCCTTCACCCTGGCCTGGACCCATACCGTTGAGAAAGTACGCTGGGAAGAGGATTACCGCGTGACGCCTGCGGGGCTGGTATTGGGCGAGGCGCGGGTCAAGGGTTCCGGGGCTGGCATGGAAATCCCGGACGGCGCCGAGCTGCGCGAGGGCAGTTGGCACTACCAGCGCCAGCTGCCGCCCTTGCAACCCCTGCGTGTGGGGCGAACCCCCGAGGCCGGGGATTATCAGCTGTGCTTCAACCAGCGTTGCCAGTGGATGAGTGCCTGGCTCGGCCCGCCACACGCGAGCCGGCCGGCGTTGGAGTTGTGGAGTTGTGAGCTGGACGGCGCGTCCAGCACTAGGCCCCACGCATTTTAAAGCGCCATCAGACCCGGAACTGATCCATCAACCCCTGCTGCTGATTGGCCAGGCTGTTCAGCGTCTGGCTGACCCGCGCCGATTCATTGGCCTGGCCCGACAGCGACTCGGTTACGTCGCGAATGCTCGCCACGTTGCTGTTGATCTCCTCGGCCACCGCGCTTTGCTGCTCGGCGGCGCTGGCGATTTGCAGGTTCATGTCGCTGATCACTGTCACCGCCTCGCCGATCTGGCGCAATGCCGTCACTGCCTGGCCCACTTGCTCGACACTGCCTTGGGCCTGGCGATGGCTGTTGCCCATGGAACTCACCACGTCCTGGGTGCCGCTCTGCAACTGTTCGATCACCTGGCGGGTTTCTTCCACCGATTCCTGGGTACGCCGTGCGAGGTTGCGCACTTCATCGGCGACCACCGCAAAACCGCGCCCGGCCTCACCGGCGCGGGCGGCTTCGATGGCGGCGTTGAGCGCCAGCAGGTTGGTCTGTTCGGCAATCGCGCGGATCACTTCCAGCACCGAACCGATCTGCTCGCTATTGGCCGCCAAGCCTTCGACCTGGGCCATCGCCGTACTCATGTCGGCGGCGAGGTGGCCGATGCTGGTGGTGGTGCGGTCGATCACGGTCAGGCCTTCGCGGGTGGCCTGGTCGGCATCCCGTGCCGCGTGGGCCGCCTGGGCGGCGCTGCGCGCGACGTCCTGGGCGGTAGCGCTCATTTCGTGGGAGGCGGTGGCCACCTGGTCGACCTGGCGGTATTGCTGGTCCATGCCGGCGCTGGTCTGGCTGGCAATCGCCGCCGATTGGTCGGCGGTGCTGCGCGCGTCCTGCACCGAGCGTTTGACCTCGGCAATGATCGGTTGCAGTTTGTCGAGGAAACGGTTGAACCAACTGGCCAGTTCGCCCAGCTCGTCGCGCTTGTCGTAGGCCAGGCGCCGGGTCAGGTCGCCTTCGCCGCTGGCGATATCTTTCAGCATATGGGCCACGCCAAGGATCGGCCGGGTCACGCTGCGGGCCATCAGCCATACCAACAGCAGGCCGACGATGGCGGCGAGCAGGCCCAGCCCCAGTTCCAGCAGGGTGCCGCGGGTGTTGTCGGCATCCAGTTCGGCCTTGAGGGCTTCGGCGGGGCCGACCAGGACTTTTTCCGGCACATCCAGCAAGACGCCCCAGGACTTGCCATTGGGGATGGGCTGGAACGGTGCCAGCACCTTGAGTTGATGATCGGTGCGCAGGCTGTGGGTCTGGGTGCTGTTGGCCATGGCGCTGATCAGTTGCGCGCCGCTGGCGGTATCCACGCTGTCCAGGCGCTGGCTGAGCTTGCTGGCATCCGGGCTGTAGCCGGCGAGCAAACCCACCGGGCTGATGATGCTGACGCTGGTCTGGCCGTCATACAGCTTGCGGCTGGCGTTCTGGCTGACCGCCTGCAGGCTGTTGAGGTTGATGTCCACCGACAGCGAGGCAATGACTTTGCCATTGACCGTCAGCGGGAACACGATGCTGGTCAGCAAGACGTTGCGCCCGTCGATCACATAGAAGTACGGCTCGATCACACACGGCTTGAGCGTGGTACGCGGGCAGGTGAACCAGGTGTTGGCCTTCTCGCCGCTGGGGCCGACGCTGGTGTCGGCCATATCGCTTTCCGGCAGCGCCATCGAGGTCAGCGTGCCGGGTGTCGGCTGCGACCAGTACAGGGCAAAGCGTCCCTTTTCATTGCTGCCCAGCTCCGGTTGGCCGGCGAACAGCTCATCCTTGCCATCCAGGGCGTTGGCTTCAAACACCAGGGACAGGCCCAGCAGGTCCGGGTTGGCTTGCAGGGCGGCCTTGACCTGGCGGGTCAGGTCTTCACGCAGGTCGAAGGCATCGAGGAAGCGCTTCTCGGCCTGTTCGCGCAAAAACAGCACCTGGCGCGAAAACCCATGGCCATATTGGTAGGCATCCATAAACTGCTGGCGAATGCCCAGTGCCTGGACTTCGCCCTGGGCTTCGATCCGCGCCTGGGCTGCGACGTCGAGCATGTCCATGCTGGAGGCCTTGACCCGTTGCGAACTCTGGTCCATGCGGTACAGCGAAAGACCCACCAGCAAGGTTACGATCCCCAACAGACAAAGGCCGGCGAGGAGGGTGATTTTCCATTGAATGGACAGCTGCCTGAGCGACATGGAGATCCTTAACCTTTCGTTACGACAGAGATGATCCACCGTATCGGCCGGGCAGCTTTTTTCTTTATTCATACGTTCGATTGAATCTGTGGGCGACGTCGTTCTTTGACATGACGCGCCCGCTGTTGCAAAGTGCGCGCCCTCTAATAAAACTCCTTTTTTGCTTGTGCCCAGGCTGCCAATAACCCGGCGGGCGAGGCCCGGGCGTGTGTTTCTGTCTTGAGGTAACCATGATTAACGCAGTAATCGCCGCAGTCGGCACCATGCTCGTGCTGAGCCTGTCCCGCGTGCATGTGGTCATCGCGATCATCGTCGGCGCCCTGGTCGGCGGCTTGACCGGAGGTCTTGGGATCGACGCGACGCTCAGCGCGTTCAACAGCGGCCTGGGCGGCGGTGCCACGGTGGCGCTGTCCTACGCGTTGCTCGGTGCTTTCGCCGTGGCGATTGCCAAATCCGGCCTGGCCCACGCCTTGGCGGACAAGGCCCTGCTGCTGGTGGGGCGTCAGGAGGCCAGCGGTGGTAATCATGTCAAGTGGTTGCTGATCTGCCTGCTGGGGGCGGTGGCGATTGCCTCGCAGAACATCCTGCCGATCCATATCGCTTTTATCCCGCTGCTGGTGCCACCTCTGTTGTATGTGCTGACCAAGCTGCAGATTGACCGGCGCCTGATCGCCTGCGTCATGACCTTTGGCCTGATCACCCCGTACATGTTCCTGCCGGTGGGCTTCGGCAATATCTTCCTCAACCAGATCCTGCTGGCCAACGTCGCCAAGAGCGGGGTGGATATCAGCCAGGTCAATGTCACCCATGCCATGGGCATCCCGGCGCTGGGCATGGTGTTCGGCCTGTTGGTGGCGGTGTTTATCAGCTACCGCAAAAAGCGCGTCTACGACCTGGCGAAGATCGAACGGGTCGAGCAGGTGGCCGTGCACTACAACCCGCTGACCCTGCTGGTGGCCGGGCTGGCCATTGCCTCGGCGTTTATCATCCAGTTGTGGCTGGATTCGATGATCGTCGGTGCCCTGGCGGGTTTCCTGATCTTCTCGGTGTCGGGCATCGTGCGCTGGCGCGACACCGATGATCTGTTTACCGAAGGCATGAAGATGATGGCGATGATCGGCTTTATCATGATCGCCGCCTCGGGGTTTGCCGAAGTGCTCAAGGCCACCGGCCAAGTGCAGACCCTGGTGGAGTCCTCCGCCGCCTTTATCGGCCACAGCCGTGGCGTGGGGGCGCTGTTGATGTTGCTGGTGGGCCTGCTGGTGACCATGGGCATTGGCTCGTCGTTCTCCACGGTGCCGATCCTCGCCGCGATTTTTGTACCGTTGTGTGTGCAACTGGGCTTCAGCCCACTGGCCATTGTGTGCATCGTCGGCACCGCCGGGGCCCTCGGTGACGCCGGTTCGCCAGCTTCGGACTCGACCCTGGGGCCGACCTCGGGTTTGAATATCGACGGCCAGCATCACCATATCTGGGACACCGTGGTCCCGACCTTCCTGCACTACAACCTGCCGTTGCTGGTGTTTGGCTGGTTGGCCGCGATGACTCTGTAGCAACGAGCTTCCTACAGTTTTCTCTTTTAGGGCCGTTAACCTCTTAACGTTGCCCTAAAAGAGAGAAGATCCATGCGTCTGAGTCTGAAGGCCAAAGTCCTGTCCCTCGCCGTACTGCCGGTGTTGTTGTTTGCCGTGGTCATCAGCCTGACCACCGTGTGGATCCTCAAGGAACAGGCGCGCACCGAGGTAGCCGAAACCCGCCAGCGCCTGCTCAACAACGCCAAGGCCACCCTGCAAAGTTATGTCGAAGTGGCGATGACCACCATCAAGCCGCTGTACGACGCCGCCGCCCCTGGCGATACAGAGGCGCGGGCGCAAGTGGTCAAGCTGCTGTCCAACACCACCTACGGCAAGGACGGTTACTTCTTCGGCTACGACTCCGAGACTATCCGCCTGTTCAAGGGCAACAGCCCCGAAGGCGTAGGCAAGAGCTTCAAGGACAACCGCGACCCCAACGGCGTCTACGTCAACCGCGACCTGGTCAAGGTCGGCAAGGACGGCAGCCACTACCTGCAATACAGCTCGACCCAGCCGGGGCAAACCGAACTGGTGCCCAAGCTCGGCTACACCGAATACCTGCCCAAGTGGGACATGGTGATCGGCACGTCAGTCAACCTCGACGGGATCGACGCCCTGGTCAGCGAAGTGGAAGCCAAGGTCAACGAGCGCATGGAAGGGGTGCTGTTGAGCATCGTCGGCATCGCGGCGGTGTTGCTGTTGCTGATCGCGGCAGTGGGCATGGTACTGGCCAATACCATCCTGCGGCCCCTGCACCTGATGAAGGTCAACCTCGATGACATCGCCGCCGGTGAGGGTGATTTGACCCGGCGCCTGGCCATCACCAGCCAGGACGAACTGGGTGAACTGGCGGGCTCGTTCAACCGGTTTGTCGACAAGATCCACGGCCTGGTGCGCCAGATCACGGACATGACTGCGCAACTGACCGGGCTGGTCAGCCAGGTGTCCGAGCAGGCCCACCGCTCGGAACAGGCCATGGAACGCCAGCGCCAGGAAACCGACCAGGTGGCCACCGCGATCAATGAAATGTCATCCGCCGCCCATGAAGTGGCACGCAGTGCCCAGAGTGCGGCGGTGGCGGCGCAGCAGACCGACGCCGAAGGCCAGGCCGCCAAACGTGTGGTGGATGGCAGCATCGCGCAGATCCATGCGCTGGTAAGTGATATCCGCAGCAGTGGCGTGTCCCTGGACAGCCTGCAACAGGACGTGTCGTCGATTGTCAGCGTACTCGGGGTGATCCGCTCGATTGCCGAGCAGACCAACCTGCTGGCGCTCAACGCCGCGATCGAAGCGGCCCGGGCCGGTGAGGCCGGGCGTGGGTTTGCGGTGGTGGCCGATGAGGTCCGTGCACTGGCCAGCCGCACCCAGCAAAGCACCCAGGAAATCCAGGGCATGATCGACCGCCTGCAAAAGGGCACCGAGGCGGCCGTGGAATCCATGCGCCGCTCCAGCGATGCCGGCGACGGCACCTCGGCCCAGGCCAACGAGGCCGGGGCGTCCCTCGACACCATGGCGCAACTGATCGGCACCATTAACACCATGAACGCGCAGATCGCCAGCGCCGCCGAAGAGCAAACCGCCGTGGCTGAAGAGATCAACCGCAGCGTGCATCAGATTGCCGTGGCAGTGGACAGCGTGGCGGACGAGACCCAGCAGGGCGCGCAGACCTCGCGCAGCCTGGCGGACCTGGGGCAGCGGTTGGGGCAGTTGGTGGGGCAGTTCAGGATCTGACCTGGCAATTGCGGTGCTGGTTCCGGCCCCATCGCAGGCAAGCCACACACACATTTGATCGGTGAACACGGTCAAAATGTGGGAGCGGGCTTGCCCGCGATGGGCATAGGTATCTACACAACTCTCTTCTCGGTCTGTGTACATATCCATTATTGCGATGGCGGCCAGTCAGCCAACGTATTTATCGACTGATACACCGCCATCGCGGGCAAGCCCGCTCCCACAGGGGTACGCGCACGCTTCAAGGATCAGGTCGGCTGTCAGGCCGCCTCGCTTTGCTTGTGATTTTGATCTTAGGCGCCCCGTTAAACCACGCTGGCCGTCATCCGATATTGATTTGGGGGGTAAACCGGCAGGACGCCGGTTTAGCCGCGCTGGGCCATGGATGGCCCATCGCGGCGGCCCCCCAAATCAATGTCGGATGACGGGTACACCGAGCCTAGGCGAGGTGCCGAGTGGTGGGGCAAGAGCGTTTTGCTTACTTTTGCGCTTTTCAAAAGTGAGCCGCCGTCAGGGCGGAACCCTAAGTGGCCGTTACCGCAGCAATGGATATGTACTCATACCCAAAAGAGAGTTGTGTAGATACCTATGCCGCGATGGGGCCCTAAAGGCCGCTACACATCCCGCATCAACAACCCAAACCCGATATCCATCTCCAGCGGCACCGGCACATACACCGTATGCCCATCCCCCGGTGCCACCTCAATCGCCTCACCCTTGGCGTTGTGCATCATCCCCAAATCAAAATGGAAATTCCCCGTCGGGGTCATCAATTCCAGGTGATCGCCCACGGCAAAGCGGTTCTTCACCTTGACCTCGGCCAGCTCGCCGCGTCGTTCCCCGGTCAACTCCCCGACAAATTGCTGGCGCTCGGAGACGGAGCTGCCGTTCTGGTAGTTCTGGTATTCGTCATGCACATGGCGGCGCAGGAAACCTTCGGTATAGCCGCGCTGGGCCAGGGATTCGAGGTTGGTCATCAAGCCCCGGTCGAACGCGCGACCGGCCACCGCGTCATCAATGGCCTGGCGGTACACCTGGGTGGTGCGCGCCACATAAAAGTGGGATTTGGTGCGGCCTTCGATCTTCAGCGAGTGCACGCCCATCTGTGTCAGGCGCTCCACATGCTGCACCGCCCGCAGGTCCTTGGCGTTCATGATGTAAGTGCCGTGCTCGTCCTCGAAAACCGGCATCTGCTCATCCGGGCGATTGGCCTCTTGCAGCAGGAACACCTGGTCGGTGGGCGCGCCAAGGCCCAGGGTCGGCTCGGGCTGATACTGCTGGACGATATCGCCTACGGTGTTTTCGGCCGCCGGGGTGGCCTGGTATTTCCAGCGGCAGGCGTTGGTGCAGGTGCCCTGGTTGGCATCGCGCTTGTTCATATACCCCGACAACAGGCAGCGCCCGGAATAGGCCATGCACAACGCGCCATGCACAAACACTTCCAGTTCCATGGCCGGCACGTGCTGGCGGATTTCGGCGATTTCTTCCAGGGACAGCTCCCGCGACAGGATGATCCGGCAGATGCCTTGCTGCTGCCAGAACTCGACGCTGGCCCAGTTCACTGTGTTGGCCTGCACCGACAGGTGGATCGGCATCTGCGGGAAGTGCCGGCGCACCAGCATGATCAGGCCCGGATCGGACATGATCAGCGCGTCCGGCCCCATGGCGATCACCGGTTCCAGGTCCTTGAGAAAGGTTTTCAGCTTGGCATTGTGCGGCGCGATATTGACCACCACATAAAAGCGTTTGCTTTGGGATTGCGCTTCGGCGATGCCCAGAGCCAGGTTGGCGTGGTCGAATTCATTGTTGCGCACCCGCAGGCTGTAGCGCGGCTGGCCGGCGTAGACCGCATCGGCGCCGTAGGCAAAGGCATAGCGCATGTTTTTCAGGGTGCCGGCGGGGGCGAGCAATTCGGGGGCGAGGACAGGAGGCATGGGGATTCGGGTCGCAAAAGGGCGGCAGGGTAGCCGAGCCGGGCCAGGCGGTTATTGATCTGGGTCTACGCTGTAGAAATAAAGATGGCACTCGCCGGAGGCGTGGTGGACTAAGCAACAGGGCGCGCTGGGCGCCCGGCGTTTTTCTGGCATGGATCGGACATGAACCAAACGAATCTGCAATTCAAAACCCTGCTGTTGCTGCTGGTCATGGTGACCCTCGCGTTCTTCTGGATCCTGTTGCCGTTCTATGGTGCGGTGTTCTGGGCAATCATCCTCGGGATCATCTTTGCGCCCCTGCAGCGGCGCTTGCAGGTCAAGTTTGGCTGGAACCGCAACCTCACGTCGCTGTGCACCTTGATGGTGTGCCTGGTGATCGCGATTTTGCCGGTGATCATCACCAGCGCCTTGTTGGTGCAGGAGGGCGCGACGCTGTACAAGAACGTTGAAAGCGGCAGATTGGATGTGGCGGGCTACCTCGAACAATTCAAGAACTTCCTGCCGCCGTACTTCCAGCACCTGCTGGACCGCTTCGGCATGGGCAACCTGGAAGGCTTGCGCGAGAAAATCGTCAAGGGCGCGATGCAGGGTAGCCAGTTCTTTGCCAGCCAGGCATTCAGCTTCGGCCAGGGCACCTTTGATTTCCTGGTGAGCTTTTTCATCATGCTGTACTTGCTGTTCTTCCTGCTGCGCGACGGTCCCGACCTGGTGCGCAAAGTGCGCACGGCGGTGCCGCTGGCCGAACCACAGAAGCGTCGCCTGCAGCTCAAGTTCAACCGCGTGGTACGGGCGACCGTCAAGGGCAATGTGCTGGTGGCCGTGACCCAGGGCGCGTTGGGTGGCCTGATCTTCTGGTTTCTGGATATCCCCAGCGCGTTGCTCTGGGCGGTGCTGATGGCGTTTCTGTCATTGCTGCCGGCGGTGGGCGCGGGGATTGTGTGGGGGCCGGTGGCCGCCTACTTCCTGCTCAGCGGTTCGATCTGGCAAGGGGTGGTGCTGGCGTTGTTCGGGGTGTTTGTGATCGGCCTGGTGGACAACGTGTTGCGCCCGATCCTGGTGGGCAAGGACACCAAGATGCCGGACTACCTGATCCTGATCTCGACCCTGGGCGGCCTATCGGTCTTCGGCCTCAACGGTTTTGTTATCGGGCCGTTGATTGCCGCGCTGTTTATCTCCAGCTGGGCACTGTTTGTTGAAACCAAACCCCGGGTGCGCCTGCCATTGCCCTAGGCTGAGAAGCAGTGGGCCATCTTACGTGACAGGGCCTGGGCATCGGGCAGCGACGTCAGGGGGCCGCTGATGGCTTCACCGTCGCGTACCAGGTACCAGCAGGCGAGCAAACCGCGCTGGCGCAGGGGGACGGGGACGGCACTGCCGACGACGGACATGATCTGGATAGTGGGCATATCGACCTCCATTGCTGATGGAAGTCACCTTACGGCGGGTTGGCGTCGAGGGAAAATCACCCTGCTCGATAGTCAACATCACTGCCATCGAGACTGCGCCGGCAGGGGGCTCAATCAACCACCTGGTCCAGCATGTTCAGCACTTCCTGCTCATTGAGCAGGCCCTTGCGGACCAGGTTTTCTGCCAGCAGCGCGAGAAACTTGGCGCTGCGATGGCCTTCCAGGTGCTTGAGCTCGGTCAGGGCGCTATAGACCTTGCTTGACGTGCAGAGGCCGGCGGCACGGTGCGGGTTTTGTGTGGGCATGCTGGGTCGTCCTTGTTGTTATGACCTGTTATAGGTGGACAGTTTCAATAGTGAGAGCGTTGCGTGACATAAACATGACAGCGCGGCCCCCGGTTGGGCAAGTGTACTTTGGCCTTAATCGTGTCGGATTCAGCAGCCAGCGCTGTCTCCATAACGACTTTGGCGAGCGTTATCCAGACCGGGTCCATAAAAAAGCCCCGCCTGGTGTGGGGGGCTTTTTCTGCCGGGCTTACCAGCCGCGCCTGTAATAGCCGCGGGGCGGACCATAGTAGCCGCGTGGTGGCCCGTAATACACGGGCGCCGGGCGGTAATACACCGGCTGCTGCACATACACCGGCGCTGGTTGGTAATAAACCGGTGGCGGGGCGGCATACACTGGCGGTGGCTGGTAATACACCGGTTGTTGCTGCACATACACCGGCCGATCATGGCTGGCGATCACCGAGCCCACTACGGCTGCGCCGACCACCGCACCCAATACGGCCGGGCCACCCCAACCGCCACCATGGGCGAAGGCTTGGCTGGTTACAGCAAATGCACCGATCAGCAAGGCGATCCTGGGGATTTTACGCATCATGGTCTTTCCTCGGTTGGCCCCAGCGCTTGTGGTCTGCAATCAATAGACTCAAGGATTGTCGCGGGGATACTTTTAAGACAACGTATTTCAGGAAAACAGCACCGCGACTCGGTAAAGGTTGTGTAAGGTCTGTACCGGTTTGCCTACTTGAAAAAGGAATCACCGATGCTGATGAACCCCAATAAAGATACCCAGTTGTGCATGTCGTTGTCGGCCCGCCCAGGCAATTTCGGCCTGCGATTTCATAACCATTTGTATGAGCAGTTGGGGCTGAACTTCTACTACAAGGCCTTCAGCAGCCAGGACTTGAACGGCGCCGTGGCCGGGATCCGTGCATTGGGGATCCGGGGGTGTGGGGTGTCGATGCCGTTCAAGGAAGCCTGCATCGCACTGGTGGATGAACTCGACGACTCGGCCCGCGCCATCGCCTCGATCAACACCATCGTCAATACCGCCGGGCACCTCAAGGCCTACAACACCGATTACATCGCCGTCGAACAACTGCTGCAAAAACACGCGGTGCCCAAGGAGTCGACCTTCGCCCTGCACGGCAGCGGCGGCATGGCCAAGGCCGTGGCCAGCGCCTTGCGCGATGGTGGCTATGCCCATGGCCTGATCGTTGCGCGCAATGAAGCGGCGGGCCGGGCCCTGGCGCAGAACCTGGGTTATCAGTGGCAGGCGACCTTGGGGGACGCGCGCCCGCAGATGCTGGTCAACGTGACGCCGATCGGCATGACCGGCGGCGCCCAGGCGCAGGACCTGGCATTCGAGGCCGACGCGATTGAGGCGGCCGACACTGTGTTCGATGTGGTGGCGATCCCCGCCGAAACGCCGCTGATCGTACGTGGCCGGGCCCAGGGCAAGCGGGTGATTACCGGGCTGGAAGTGATCGCGATCCAGGCCCTGGAGCAGTTTGTGCTGTACACCGGCATCCGGCCGACGGACGAGCAGTTCCAGAAGGCCGTGGATTTTGCCCGGCAGTAACAAATCTCACAAACACCGCCGGCCCCTGTGGGAGCGGGCTTGTGTGGGAGCGGGCTCCCATCATAAGGGGGGGACGGTTATTCGAGACGGGATAGGCGCTCTTCCAGTGCCGCAATCCGCGCCTCCAGCTCCTCGATGCGTTCCAGGGAAACCCCGCTGCCAGCGCTGCTGCGCTCCACCGGGCTACCCCGGGCCGCCAGGATCGCCTCGATATCCGCCGGGTCGCCCAGGGAGTGGGTGTAGCGGTCTTCGCGCTGGCCTGCCTGCTTGGGCACCAGCACCGCCAGATCGCGAGCGATCAGGCGTTCGAGTTGATGCACCACTTGCTCGGCATCTTCAAAATCATGCATGCGCCCGCTGCGGGTCAGCAGTTCATTGACCGTCTGCGGGCCACGCAGAAACAGCAGGCCGGTCAGAATCACCTGCGCCGGCACCAGTTCCAGGGCCTTGTCCACCCGGTGTTCCCAGCGGTCGGCGCGACTGCCCATCACCAGCTTGGTAAAACCACGGCCTTCCAGGGCGCGCAGACTCTGGCCGACCTGGCCCTGGCTGAGGTTCATCACCGGTTCGCGGCTGGTTTTCTGGTTGCAGGCCAGCACCAGGGCATTGAGGGTCAGCGGGTAGGTTTCCGGGTTGGTGGCCTGCTTCTCGATCAGGCAGCCCAGGACGCGGATTTCCGTGCTGTTGAGGCGCGGCTCGGAGGAAGTGGTGTCGTGCTCGGTGGTCATCGCGCTTTCCCTATGCAGTGAGCCCACTAGCCTAATCCCGAAAAAATAAAAGACAAGCAGCGCGCATGGCTATAATCGCCGCTGTTCAAACCCTGTCACCACTGTCGAGACTGCCATGACTATTTCCCTGTACGCCGCCTCCCTCCCGGTCTTCAAGCAAATGCTCAACGCCCTGAGCGATGTGCTGAACAAGGCCGAGGCCCACGCCAGCGCCAAGAATATCGACCCGAACGCCTTGCTGCAGGCACGCCTGTACCCGGATATGTTTCCGCTGGTGCGCCAGGTACAGATTGCCGTGGATTTTGCCAAGGGCGTTTCCGCACGCCTGGCCGAGATTGAAGTGCCGAAATACGAAGACACCGAAGTCACCTTCGCCGACCTGCAAGCGCTGATCGCCAAGGTCCTGGCCTTTATCGACACCATCGCCCCGGCACAGGTCGACGGCAAGGAAGGCATCGAGATCGTTACCCGTCCGGGCACCCCTAAAGAGAAGCGCTTCAGCGGCCAGTCCTACCTGCTGACCTACGGCCTGCCGCAGTTCTTCTTCCACGTCACCACTGCCTACGCCTTGCTGCGTCATAACGGTGTGGAAGTGGGCAAGCGTGACTACATGGGCGCGTTCTAAGCCCTGAGTAACCCTGCAAAACAAATGTGGGTGGGAGCTGGCTCCCACCTCTTACCGCGTTGTGTCAGGCCGGGTTCTTGTCTTCCTGGCCCAGGCACGCCGCTGCGGTGAACAACACGTCGGTAGACGAGTTCAGCGCGGTTTCCGCCGAATCCTGCAACACCCCGATAATGAAGCCCACGGCCACCACCTGCATGGCGATTTCACTCGGAATGCCGAACAGGCTGCACGCCAACGGAATCAGCAGCAACGAGCCACCAGCCACACCTGACGCGCCACACGCACAGATCGCCGCCACCACACTGAGCAGCACGGCGGTCGGCAGGTCGACGGCAATGCCCAGGGTATGCACGGCCGCCAGGGTCAGCACAGTGATGGTGATGGCGGCGCCGGCCATGTTGATGGTCGCCCCCAACGGGATCGATACCGAATAGGTATCTTCGTGCAGGCCCAGGCGCTCACTCAAGGCCAGGTTGACCGGGATATTGGCCGCCGAACTGCGCGTGAAAAACGCCGTGATCCCGCTTTCACGCAGGCACAACAGCACCAGCGGGTAGGGGTTGCGACGCAATTTCCAGAACACGATCGCCGGGTTGACCACCAGGGCCACGAACAGCATGCAGCCGATCAGCACCAGCAACAGGTGCGCATAGCCCAGCAGTGCATCGAAACCAGAGGCGGCAAGGGTCGAGGCCACCAGGCCGAAAATCCCCAGCGGTGCGAAGCGAATCACCACGCGCACAATCAGCGTGACGCCGTTGGACAGGTCGTCCAATACGGTGCGGGTGGTTTGCCCGGCATGGCGGATCGCGATGCCCATGCCGATGGCCCAGGCCAGGATGCCGATGAAGTTGGCGTTCATCAGCGCGCTGACGGGGTTGTCCACCACGCTGAGCAGCAGGCTCTGCAGCACTTCGCCGATCCCGCCAGGGGCGCTGATGGCCACGTCATGGGTGCTGAGCACCAGGTTCGACGGGAAGAGGGTGCTGGCAATCACCGCGACCACCGCCGCCGAAAAGGTGCCCAGCAGGTATAGGAACAGGATCGGCCGGATATGGGTTTCCTGGCCATGCTTGTGGTTGGCTATCGAGGCCATCACCAGCACAAACACCAGGATCGGCGCCACGGCCTTGAGCGCCGAGACAAAGACCTTGCCGATAAACGCGGTAGACAAGGCAGCACTGGGCGACAGCAGGGCCAGTAAAATGCCCGCGATCAGGCCGATGACAATTTGGGTCACCAGGCTGAGGCGCAGCAGGCGTTGAAACAGCGAAGGGGCAGCAGTCATAAAGAGTGTCTCTAGTTTTTTTAATGTGTACAGCGCTATGCAGGGCGCGAAGTCTAACATGCTGTAGGAGTTATCCTGTTCGTTGCGGCATTCAGTCGCCGTCACATTCTGTTAAGATTCGCCATCCTCTTCTTATCTCTCTGCCAGCGGGCCCTTGGGCCAGCGCTGGCGTCGCCGTTTCTGGAGTTGTGCATGTTGTTGCCCATCCTGCTGTTGTCCGCAGCCGGTTTTACGGTGTTGACCACCGAATTTGTCATCGTCGGCCTGTTGCCCTCCATTGCCCGTGACCTGGAGGTCAGCGTGTCCCAGGCCGGGCTGCTGGTGACCCTGTTTGCCTTCACTGTGGCGGCGTTCGGGCCGTTTCTTACCGCGTATTTCGCGCGTTTCGAGCGCAAGCGCCTGTTTATCAGCATTCTGTTGATGTTCGGCGCGGCCAATACCCTGGCGGCCCTGGCGCCGAATATCTGGGTGATGGCCGTGGCCCGCCTGATTCCCGCCCTGGGGCTGCCGGTGTTCTGGGCCCTGGCCAGTGAAACGGCGGTGGATATCGTCGGGCCGGACTACGCGGGCCGGGCAATTGCCAAGATCGGTTTCGGCATTGTCTGTGCCACCGTGTTCGGCATTCCGGTGGGCACCCTGATCTCTGACATGTTCGGCTGGCGCACCGCCTTTGGCATTCTCGCCGGGGTGGCGCTGCTCAAGGCGTTGCTGCTATTGATTTACCTGCCGGCGACCACGCTGAAGAAAGACCCCGTGACCCTGCGCTCGCAGTTCAAGATCCTGCGCAACCCGTTGATGCAGGGCCATGTATTGCTGTCGATCCTGGTATTTAGCGGCATGTTCACCGCTTATACCTACCTGGCGGACATTCTCGAGCGCCTGGCCGGTTTCGATGGCACCCTGGTGGGCTGGTGCCTGATGGGCTTTGGCGCCGTCGGCCTGATTGGCAATTCCCTGGGCGGGCGCATGGTCGATAAGCATCCGCTGATCGCGTCCATGGTGTTCTGCGGCTTTATGATCGCCGGCATGGTGGCGCTGGTCCCGGCGATCCACTCCACCCTCGGCCTGGCGGCAGCCATGGCTGTCTGGGGCGTGACCCAGGCGGCGCTGTTCCTGGTCAGCCATGTGCGGCTGATGAAGGCGGCGCCCCATGCGCCGGCATTTGCCGCGTCCTTGAACATTGCCGGGGCCAACCTGGGCATCGGCCTGGGCGCCATGGTCGGCGGGCGGGTGATCGACACCCTGGGCCTGGGCAGCCTGGGGTTCGCCGCGTCGGGGTTTATCCTGCTGTCGATCCTCCTGGCCCTGTGGTTGATGACCGCCAAGACCCGGGTCGCCTGCGCCTAGGCCGGCAACTCGGTAAATAGCTCGCGGCGGGCGCCTTCGGTAATCGCAACGATGCCGGGGTGCTTGACCTTGCGCTCCACCGAGATGGCATAGAACGACTCGGTGACCGCGTCCGTCTGGCCAATCAAGGCCACGCCGTATTGGCGCAGCACTTCTTCGGCAATCACGCTGGGGGCAATGAAAATCCCGCTGCCGGACTGGCCAAAGGCTTGCATCAAGGCGCTGTCGTCGAATTCGCCGATGATCTTCGGGCGGATCTGCTGCTCGGCGAACCAGCGCTGCAAGCGGCTGCGCACCACGGTTTCCGCACCGGGAATCAACAGTGGCGCACCGTGCAGGCATTGTGGGAAATCGCCGCCATGCAGGTCCGCCAAAGCCTGGGTGGCAAAGAAACTGATGCCACATTCCCCCAGCTTCTGGCTGTAGCCCTTGATATCCAGATGCGTCGGCATCGGGCTGTCGGAAATCACCAGGTCCAGGCGCTGGATCGCCAGGTCGGCCAGCAGCCGTTCGAGTTTGTCTTCGCGGCAGGTAATGCGCAGTGGCTCGCTTAACTCCATGGTCGGCGCGATCAGGCGGTAGACGATGGACTTGGGCACCACGTCCGCCACGCCGACGCGAAAGACAATCTGTTGTTCATGGGGCTGGGCGCGCAACATGGCTTCCAGCTCGTTGCCGGTCTGGAACATCTGCTCGGCATAGGGCAGGGCCTGGCGCCCGGCCTCGGTCAGCTCCAGCTGGCGGCCGACGCGTTGAAACAGGGTGATACCAAATGTCTGCTCCAGCAGGCTGATTTGCCCGCTGATGGTCTGCGGCGTGAGGTTCAGTTGCTCGCACGCACGCACGATGCTGCCGGTCTTGGCGACCACCCAGAAGTAGTGCAGTTGTCGGTAATTGAGCATGGCAGCCTTAACTTCGTAAAAACCGAAGTATACGCGAGAAAAATACGAATTTTACTGAAGTATTCACCTGCATAGAATGCCTCGCTATCGCGGGGCCACTACTTGGACCCAATGGTTCTAACGAGGAATACATCATGAAACTCAATTCTTTCGGTGCGGCATCGTTGCTTGCGCTTTCATTAGTGATGATCAGCGGCTGCGATCAGGTCGAAAAAAGCACGCAGCAGGTCCTGGACAAAGCCAGTGAGTCGGCCAAGCAAGCGATCGACGACACCCAAAAGGCTGCCGAGCAGGCATTGAGTGAAGCGACACAAGGCCTGATCAGCCCAGAAAAAAAGGACGATCAGGAAACTAAAGAGTCTGAATCGAACACCAAAGAAACTTAATCTCCCAGCACAACGTCAGGACTGACCTATGGATTACCTTTTACAACTGGCCGCCAGCCCCACTGCCTGGGTGGCGCTGGCAACCCTGATCGTCATGGAAATCGTGCTGGGGATCGACAACCTGATCTTCATCTCGATCCTCACCAACAAGCTGCCGGAGCAGCACCGGGCCAAGGCACGGCGCATCGGCATCAGCATGGCGCTGATCCTGCGTCTGGGCCTGTTGAGCACCATCGCGTTTATCGTGCAACTGACGGCGCCGGTGTTTGAAGTGTTCGGCCAGGCGTTTTCGTGGAAGGACATGATCCTGATCGCCGGTGGCCTGTTCCTGGTGTGGAAGGCGACGACCGAGATCCACCACAGCATGGACCCGGAGCCCGAAGAGAAGGCCAGCGTCGGCAACACAGTGGCGATCGGCTTCGCCGCCGCGATCGGGCAGATCCTGTTGCTCGACCTGGTGTTTTCCATCGACAGCATCATCACCGCCGTGGGCATGACCGAGCACTTGCCGATCATGATCATTGCCGTGGTGACCTCGGTGATCGTGATGCTGGTGGCGGCTGAACCCCTGGCCAAGTTCATCAACGACAACCCGACCGTGGTCATGCTGGCCCTGGGCTTCTTGATCATGATCGGCATGACCTTGATCGCCGAAGGCTTCGGTGCCCATGTGCCGAAAGGCTACGTGTACGCGGCCATGGCGTTCTCGGCTGCCATCGAGTGCCTGAACATTGCACGGCGCAATCGGCACAAGCGTTTGCTCGCTGCCCGTCAGTAATCGCCAGGCCCCCAAGGCCGGCTGCGCTCACAAGAGCCCAGCCGGCCTTTTGCTGTCTGTTAGAATCCCCGCACTTGATAGCTTGAGGTCCACCATGAACGAGCCGATTCGCCTGACCCAGTACAGCCACGGTGCCGGTTGCGGCTGCAAGATTTCGCCGCAGGTGCTGGAAGTGATCCTCGCCGGCAGCGGCGCGCAGAACCTCGACCCCAAGCTCTGGGTGGGCAATGCCTCGCGGGACGACGCGGCGGTGTACGCCATCGATGACGAGCGCGGGGTGGTGTCCACCACCGACTTTTTCATGCCGATCGTCGATGATCCCTTCGATTTCGGGCGCATTGCCGCCACCAACGCCATCAGCGATATCTACGCCATGGGCGGCGATCCGTTGATGGCCATCGCCATTCTCGGTTGGCCGGTCAATGTGCTGGCCCCGGAAATCGCCCGGGAAGTGATTCGCGGTGGCCGCTCGGTGTGCGACGCGGCGGGCATTCCCCTGGCCGGCGGCCATTCCATCGACGCCCCGGAGCCGATCTTCGGCCTGGCCGTCACCGGGCTGGTACACAAGCGCCATATGAAGCGCAACGACACCGCCACCGCCGGCTGCCGCCTGTACCTGACCAAACCCCTGGGCATCGGCATCCTCACCACGGCCGAGAAGAAGGGCAAACTGCGCGAAGCCGATATCGGCCTGGCGCGGGACTGGATGTGCACCCTCAACACGCCCGGCAGCCGTTTTGGCAAGCTGGCCGGCGTTACCGCCATGACCGATGTGACCGGTTTCGGCCTGCTCGGGCACCTGGTGGAAATGGCGGACGGCAGCGGGTTGACCGCGCTTATCGAATACGAAAAAGTCCCACGCCTGCCGGGGGTCGAGTACTACCTGGACCAGGGCTGCGTGCCCGGCGGTACGTTGCGCAATTTCGACAGCTATGCCAGCCAGTTGGGCCGTCTTACCGAGTTGCACAAGCGCGTGTTGTGCGACCCGCAAACCAGTGGCGGGCTGTTGGTGGCGGTCACGCCGCAGGGTGAAGCCGAGTTTCTGGCGGCCGCCGCCGAACTGGGGCTGAACCTTGCGCCCATTGGCCAGTTGGTTGAGCGACAGAGCAACGCGGTAGAGGTGTCTTGATGCCCATCGACATCACCGATTACCGCGACATCTTTCTCAATGACCGGCCGATGATGGATACCCGTGCCCCGGTCGAATTCGTCAAGGGCGCGTTCCCCGGCGTGGTCAACCTGCCCTTGATGAACGACGACGAACGCCAGCGGGTAGGCACTTGCTATAAGCAGCAGGGGCAGCAGGCGGCGATTGTGCTGGGGCATCAGTTGGTCAGTGGCGCGACGTTGCAGGAGCGGCTGGCGCGCTGGGCCGCGTTTGCCCGGGCCAACCCTGACGGTTACCTGTATTGCTTCCGGGGCGGCTTGCGCTCGCACTTGGTGCAGAAGGTGCTCAAGGACGAGGCGGGCATCGACTATCCGCGGGTCGGCGGTGGCTACAAGGCCATGCGTACCTTCTTGCTGGAGACCGTGGACCAGGCGGTCGAGCAATGCGATTTCGTGTTGCTGGGTGGCCTGACCGGCAGTGGCAAGACCGAGGTGCTCCATCAGTTGCACAATGGCCTGGACCTGGAGGGCCATGCCAATCATCGGGGCTCCAGCTTTGGCAAACGTGCCACGGGCCAGCCGTCGAATATCGATTTTGAAAACCGCCTGGCGGTGGACGTGCTGAAAAAGCGCGCGCGGGGTATCGAGCAGTTTGTGCTTGAGGACGAAAGCCGCATGATCGGCAGCTGCGCCTTGCCGCTGAACCTGCACCGGGGCATGCAGGCGTATCCGATGGTATGGCTGGAAGAGAGCCTGGAAAACCGCGTCGAGCGGGTTCTGCGCGACTATGTCATTGACCTGTGCGCGCAATTCAACGCCGAGTTTGGCGAAGCGGGGTTCACCCTGTTTGCCGAGCGCCTGGTGCAGAGCCTGGCCAATATCCACAAGCGTCTGGGTGGGGAGCGCTACCAGCGCTTGCACGGGCTGATGCAGGAAGCCCTGGCCGAGCAGGCCCGCTCGGGGAACGTGGATTTGCATCGCGGGTGGATTGTCGGGCTGCGTGAGTACTACGACCCGATGTACGCGTTCCAGCGTGAGAAGAAGGGCGCGCGGATCGAGTTTGCCGGGGAGCAGGCGGCGGTGCTGGAGTATTTGCGCGAGCGTGCTGCCCGGCGCGGGTGATGGGGTGGTTTCTAGGGCCTCATCGCGAGCAAGCCCGCTCCCACATTTTGGACGGTGAATACATTCAAAATGTGGGAGCGGGCTTGCTCGCGATAGGGCCCTAACATTCACCGAGCAACTAAAGAACCACCACCGCCACCAACCCACACACCACACCCATCAGCATGGTCAGCCCGGCCACCGTCACCAGCACCCGCGTATCGAAATCCTTGCGCAGCATCAACAGCGACGGCAGGCTCACACTCGGCAGGGTCATCAAGAGCGCCACTGCCGGCCCGGTGCCCAGGCCCAGGGCCATCATGGTTTGCACGATGGGGATTTCCGCGGCCGTGGGAATCACAAACAGGGTGCCGACAATCGCCAGCGGCACCAGCCACAGCAGGCTGTCGGCCATCGCCCCGTCCACATGGGGGAACAGCCACACCCGCGCGGCGCCCAGCAACAGCACCGCCAGGATGTACACCGGGATAGTGCTCCAGAACAACTGCCACAGGGTCCGCAGCCAGCGGCTGAGGAACGGCTGGGTCTCGGCGCCGCTGACGTTGGCCACGGCCTCCAGCGCCACCTGTGGCACCTGCTCCGGCCGGGCGATGCGTTGGGCGACCAGCGCAACGCCAATCACCAGCACGATGCCGGCCACCAGCCGCAGGGCGGCAAAATCCCAGCCCAGGACAAAGCCCATGAACACCAGGGTCGCCGGGTTGAGCACCGGGTTGGCCATCCAGAATGCCAGGGCGGCGCCCACCGACACTTGCTGGCGGCGCATGCCGGCAGCCACTGGCGCGGCGCAGCAACTGCACATCATGCCCGGCAGGGCGAATAGCCCGCCGCGTACCGTGGAGCCCAGCCCGGCGCGGCCAAACAGGCGCAACAGCCAGTCCCGGGGAATCAATACCTGCAACAACGAGCCGAGAATCACCGCCAGCACGGCAGCTTTCCAGATCGCCAGGAAATACACCTGGGCATAGGCCAGGGCCGCCGCCAAGGGCGAGCCTTGCTGGTCATTGAGAATCGAGTTGCCGATGCTATGGCTGTCGGCCGCGACGAAGGCCTTGAAGTAGTAGGGCGACCACTTCACGTAATACAGGCCGACGCAGGCCACCAACAGGAACAGCGCCGGTTTCCACCAGAAAGACCAGCCGCGTACAGGGCTGGCAGAGGTGAGGTTAGACATGGTCAAGATCCGCAGATAAGTCGATAGCGACGCATCATACGCGGTCCCGGTGTCAGGTGTCGGCGGCTATGTGCGTCGCATCCGGGCACGTGTGCAAGCCGTTATCCAGCCCTTGCTTGTCATTGCGGCTGAGCAGGCTGGCCTTGCCGTTCTGCCAGGTGAGGGTCAGCACGTACAGGCTGTCGAAGTCGCCGCCGGACCAGTCGTCGGTGATGGTGTACTTCTCACCGACTGCTTCGCTGGCCACCTTGTTGATCAACTCCGGCAGATAGCCGTGGGACCACGCGGTGTAGATGGTGGCGTTGTGGTACTTGTCATGCATCAACTCATCCGCCAGGTCGCTGGTGTCGTTGGCGGAGAACTCGATGTTCACCGGCAGCCCGAGTTTGATCGCGCTGGGGCTGATGGTCATCAACGGGCGAATGTAGCTGTAGGAATTGTCGAACTCGCCTTCTTCGACATTGCGTGTCGGGTTGGCCGCGAACACAAAATCGGCGGCACCGAATTTTTCCGGCAGGACCGTGGCCAGGTTCATCGCGCGGTTGAGGCCCTGGCAATTGAGTTGGCCCAGGCCACCAGCGGGCTTTTCGCCATGGCGTAAAAAGACCAGGGTTTGCACGCCGTTCTTGGGTTCGGCACTGCTTTCGCGGGCTTCAAAGGCCAGCATCAAGGCACCGCCTACGAAGGCTGTCGGTAACATCAAGTAAGCATATTGTTTAAAGCGTTTGCCAAGGCCCGGAGGCTTGATTTTCATTTGGGGGTCGGTCTTCTGTGTATCGGATCAAGACCGCAAGGCCCAGCCACAGCGACGCTCCGAGCATCGTGCGATTTTCCATGAGTATGACGGTATGCTTCCATTCACCCGTTCAAGCGCCTCTAAGAGTGCACCAGGGCATTTTGGTTCGCTGGCGGCCAGAGATTAACCGGCGGATGTTGCGGATTAAAGTCTGATGCAGGCCGGCAACCAGGCGACTATCATGGGATTTTTCGCCTTGGGGCCTCTCGATGACTTCGCTCTCTGCTTTCCCGATCACTGCCAAATGGCCAGCCCAGCATCCCGAGCGCCTGCAGTTGTACTCGCTGGCGACCCCCAATGGCGTCAAGGTGTCGATCATGCTCGAAGAAGTGGGCCTGGCGTATGAGGCGCACAAGGTCAGCTTCGACACCCAGGACCAGCTCTCGCCCGAGTTCCTGTCCCTGAACCCCAACAACAAGATCCCGGCGATCATCGACCCCAACGGCCCGGGCGGTGAACCGCTGGCGTTGTTCGAGTCGGGGGCGATCCTGATCTACCTGGCGGAAAAAACCGCGCAACTGCTGCCCCAGGCCCCCGCCGCGCGCTACGAAACCCTGCAATGGCTGATGTTCCAGATGGGCGGGATCGGGCCGATGTTCGGCCAGGTCGGTTTCTTCAATAAATTCGCCGGCAAGGCCTACGAAGACAAACGCCCCCGCGACCGCTATGCCGCTGAAGCCCGACGCCTGCTGGCGGTGCTGGAAACGCGCCTGCTGGGCCGCAGCTGGATCATGGGCGATGAGTACAGCATCGCCGATATCGCCACCTTTCCCTGGATCCGCAACCTGATTGGCTTCTATGAGTCGGGCGAGCTGGTGGGCATCAGCGACTTCCCCAATGTGCTGCGCGCGCTGGATGGTTTTGTCGCCCGGCCGGCGGTGATCCGTGGTCTGAATATTCCGAGTTGACCCATGCCGACTTTCGATTTCAAGCAACTGGACGTATTCAGCAGCGTGGCCCTCAAGGGCAACCCACTGGCAGTGGTGCTGGGCGCCGATAGCCTCAGCGACCAGCAGATGGCCGACTTCGCCAAGTGGACCAACCTCAGCGAAACCACGTTCCTGCTGCAACCACGCGACCCGCGTGCGGATTACGGGGTGCGCATTTTCACCACCGTGCAGGAGCTGCCGTTCGCCGGCCACCCAACCCTGGGCAGTTGCCAGGCGTGGCTGCACGCCGGTGGTGTACCCCGGGGCGACGAGATCATCCAGGAGTGCGAGATCGGCTTGGTGCGCATCCGCCGCGAGGGTGACGAGTTGGCGTTTATCGCACCGCCCTTGCTCCGTTCGGGCCCGTTGGATGTTGAGTTGCTGGAGCGTGTGCGTCTTGCCCTGAACCTTGAGCCCGAGGCGATCCTTCGCAGCCAATGGGTCGATAACGGCGCGGGCTGGCTGGCCCTGATGTTGACTGATCGGCAGGCGGTACTGGCTTTGCAGCCGGACTATTCAAAGTTGCTGGGGCTGGCGGTGGGCGTGATTGCCCCGTGTGACCCTGCCCGCGATGAGGTTGATGCGCAGTTTGAGGTGCGGGCGTTCATTGCCGGTGATGGTGCGCCGGAAGACCCGGCCACTGGCAGCCTGAATGCCGGCCTGGCGCAGTGGCTGCTAGGCGAAGGCCTGGCGCCCGACGAGTATGTGGTCAGCCAGGGCACGGCCATGGGCCGCGTCGGGCGGATCCGTGTCGCCCAGCAAGGTGATGATGTCTGGATCGGTGGTGCCGTGACGCTCTGCATAGAGGGCTGTCTACGGCTGTAGGTCAATGCAATTGTTACCGCCAGGGGAATAAACTGTTGTTCCCCAGCGTTTGTTCTGATGGGTGCGTAGGGCATAAGCTTTCGCCCCTAGGTTTTTTCGCCTGTTTTTTTCAGGAGCATGCATGTCCAGTCAGTTCCCCGAAACCCGTTCCCGCCGCCTACGCCGTTCCCCCGAGCTGCGCAGCCTGTTCCAGGAGACCGAATTCACCCTCAATGACCTGGTGTTGCCGATTTTCGTCGAGGAAGAAATCGACGATTTCGTGCCGATTACCAGCATGCCCGGCGTGATGCGCATCCCCGAATCGAAACTGGCCAGTGAAATCGAGCGCTTTGCCCACGCCGGGATCAAGTCGGTCATGACATTCGGCGTGTCCCATCACCTGGATGCCAGCGGCAGCGACACCTGGAACGAGCGCGGGCTGGTGTCGCGCATGTCGGCGATCTGCAAGGACGCGGTGCCGGAAATGATCGTGATGTCTGACACCTGCTTTTGTGAATACACCGACCACGGTCATTGCGGCGTGATGCACGGCAATGAAGTGGACAACGACCGCACCCTGGCCAACCTGGGCAAGCAAGCGGTGGCGGCCGCCCGTGCCGGTGCCGATGTGATCGCGCCGTCGGCCGCGATGGACGGCCAGGTCCAGGCCATTCGCCGGGCCCTGGACGCGGCCGGGTTCAGCCATATCCCGATCATGGCGTACTCCACCAAATTCGCCTCGGCCCTGTATGGCCCGTTCCGCGAGGCAGGCGGCAGTGCACTGAAGGGCGACCGCAAAAGCTACCAGATGAACCCGATGAACCGCCGCGAAGCAGTGCGCGAATCCCTGCTGGACGAGCAGGAAGGTGCCGACTCGCTGATGGTCAAGCCGGCCGGTGCCTACCTGGATATCATCCGCGACATCCGCGAAGCCTCGCGCTTGCCGGTGGCGGCGTACCAGGTCAGTGGCGAATACGCGATGATCAAGTTCGGCGCCCAGGCCGGGGCCATCGACGAAGCGCGGGTGGTGCGCGAGACCCTGGGGTCGATCAAGCGTGCCGGTGCGGACCTGATCTTTACCTACTTTGCGATGGACCTGGCGCTCGCCGGTATCTGATCCCGGCGTATGCCTGCTCCTACATGGGATGGGGGGTGGTTTGTGAGATAGTGGGTGCTTTCACCGGCTTACAGGACACCCCCGCATGCTTTCATCCCGGCTGACTCTCTGCCTGGCCGCCTTACTGGTGCTGGCCGGCTGTTCGACACAACGCAGCCAGCAACTCCCCGTACGCAGTGAGGCCGAGGTCAAGGCGCAGATTGTGCGACTGATGCCGGCCAGGGTGCCGGATCGTGCCGGTTGGGCCCAGGATATCTACACGGCGCTCGACAGCCAGAAGATCTACCCCAGCACCGAAAATATCTGTGCGGTGCTGGCGGTCACCGAGCAAGAGTCCACCTACCAGGTCGACCCGCCGGTGCCGAACATGGGCAAGATCGCCCAGGATGAAATCCTCAAGCGTGCAGCCAAGGTGCATGTGCCGGCCGTGCTGGTGCGCACCGCGCTGCAACTGCGTTCGCCCACGGGTAAGTCCTACGCCGAGCGTCTGAGTGCTGCGCGTACCGAGAAGGACCTGAGTGGGATCTTTGACGACTTTATCGGCAGCGTGCCATTGGGCCGTACCTTGTTCGGCAGTTTCAACCCGGTGCATACCGCAGGCCCGATGCAGGTGAGCATTGCCTTCGCCGAGCAGCAGGCCCGGGATTATCCCTACACCGTAGACGGAAGCATTCGCCGCGAAGTGTTTACCCGGCGTGGCGGCATGTACTTCGGCATCGCCCATTTGCTGGGTTATCCGGTGAGCTACGCGCAGCCGCTGTATCGCTTTGCGGACTTTAACGCCGGGTGGTACGCCAGCCGCAATGCCGCGTTCCAGGCTGCGGTCAGCCGCGCTTCCGGGACCCGCCTGGCGCTGGATGGCGATTTGATCCGCTACGGCTCGATCATGCCCGGCACCACGGAGCTGGCGGTGCGTTCCCTGGGCAAGAAGCTGGACATGCGCAACCCGAGCATTCGCAGCCAGTTGGAGCAGGGTGACCGTCTGGACTTTGAACAGACCACCCTGTACCAGCGGGTATTTGCCCTGGCCGAGAAAGCCGAAGGCAAGCCGCTGCCACGGGCGATCCTGCCGGGGATTGTGCTCAAGAGCCCGAAGATCACCCGCAACCTCACCACCGCCTGGTTCGCCAAGCGCGTGGATGAGCGTTACCAGCGTTGCATGCAGCGCTGAGGTCAAGGGCGGCGCTTGACCAGCTTGCGCCACAACCAGACCCACAGCCACAACACCGGGAACGCGAGGATCACAAACGGCAGCACATAGCTGGAGCGTTCCAGGGCATCGGCGGTGCCGTCGACCAGGTTGTCGCCCAGGTTGCCGAACATCCGCGCAAAACGTGATTGCTGATGCTCGCCGTCGGAGGGGCGGAAATTCAGGGTCACGCGGTTGGTGTCCAGGCGCCGCTGCTGGCCGGCGGCGATCTGCGCCAGCTCCTGCAGCTCGTTTTCGATGGCGGCCTGTTCTTTGGTGAGGGTGATCAGGTCGCCCACGGTGATGTCCTTGCGTGCGGCCAGTTCATCCAGGCGTTTTTGCTGGGCCTGCAAGCGCTCCTGGCGGCGACGCACATCGGCCACTGCGTCGGCCAGGTCTTCGGCGCTGGTGATGCGTTGCCCCAGTTGCCCGCCCTCGGCCGCCATCTTCACCAGCGGTTCGACCCCGCTTGGGGCAATGCGCAGCACGATCATGCCGCCGTCGCTGTTCTCTTCGATCCGCAGGATATTGCAGGCGCCAAACTGCGCCGACTCACAGGCCTGGCGGGTAGCCTGCATGCGCGGGGCCAGCAGGGCCACCGGCATCGCCAGGCTCAACTCGTGTTCATAGGCCAACTGCGCGCCGGCCCGGCCCTGTTCGCCATTGATCAGCGTGGCTTCGGAATATTCCTTGGGCGAACAGCCGCCAAGCAGCAGGGCGGTCAATAACATCAATGCAGTCGATCTGCCTTCCAGGTGGCGCATGGCGGTTCCTTCAAGTGTGCGGGATACAGTGCGCGGCGATTAAAGCGAATTTGCCCGGCGAACGCAAAGCAGGCGTGGGCTTATCGCCACTGAATTTACCCGGTTGATCATGCTGGCTGCCATGAGCGACACGGGTTAAACCTCATGCCCGGCCACAAGGACGATCTACCATGGCGGATATCCCTGAAGGTTTTATTCCCTTACCCCGTAGCAGCCCGCTCCTGGATTTGCTGGGCCCGGTGTATTGCCGTGGCGAAGGCCTGCGGTTGCAACTGGGCCTGCGCGCCGACAACCGCCACGCCAACGGGCGCGGCACGGTGCATGGCGGCGTGCTGGCGACCCTGGCGGATGTCGGCATGGGCTATGCCATGGCGTTTTCCAGCGACCCGCCGTTGCCGTTGATTACCGCGAGCATGACCCTCGATTATCTGGGGGCGGTGCAGGTGGGGGAGTGGATCGAGGTGCAGTTGGAGCACCACAAGCGCGGGCGGCAGATGGCGTTTGCCACGGTCAGTCTGCAGGTGGGGGAGAAGGTGGTGGTGCGGGCCAATGCGGTGTTTGCCGTGCCGCAATCCAATTGACGATAGAGATCTAATGTAGGAGCTGGCTTGCCTGCGATAGCGGTGTAACAGTCAATGCTGCCGGTGACTGCCCCACCGCTATCGCAGGCAAGCCAGCTCCCACATTGGACGGTGTTCGCCAATCAAAATAGGCAAAAAAAGGCCCGGCTTTTCGTGGAGCCGGGCCTTTTCCGTGTTGCTCGTTGAATCAGTCGCGCTCAAGGGCCAGTGCCACGCCCTGGCCGCCGCCGATGCACAAGGTCGCGAGGCCTTTCTTGGCATCGCGCTTGAGCATTTCATGCAGCAGGGTCACCAGCACCCGACAGCCTGAGGCGCCAATCGGATGGCCGATGGCAATCGCGCCGCCGTTGACGTTGACCTTGGCCGCGTCCCACTCCAGTTCCTTGCCCACTGCCAGCGCCTGTGCGGCGAAGGCTTCGTTGGCTTCGATCAGGTCCAGGTCGGCCAACTGCCAGCCGGCCTTGTCCAGGCAGCGACGGGTCGCGGACACCGGGCCAATGCCCATGATCGCCGGATCGACACCTGCGTTGGCATAGCTGGCAATCCGCGCCAGCACTGGCAGGCCGAGGGCCTTGGCTTTATCGGCACTCATCAGCAACACCGCGGCGGCGCCGTCGTTGAGGCTCGACGCGTTGCCGGCGGTGACGCTGCCGTCTTTCTTGAAAGCCGGCTTGAGCTTGCCCAGGGACTCGGCGGTGGTGCCGGCGCGGGGTTGTTCGTCCACGCTAAAGGCAATCGGGTCGCCCTTGCGCTGGGGGATCAGGATCGGTGTGATTTCATCGGCAAAGCGCCCGGCTTCAATGGCGGCGGCCGCTTTTTGCTGGGAGGCGGCGGCGAAGGCGTCCTGGGCTTCACGGCTGATGCCGTACTTGTCCACCAGGTTCTCGGCGGTGATGCCCATGTGGTAGTCGTTGAACGCATCCCACAGGCCGTCGCTGATCATGCTGTCGACCATCTTCGCGTGCCCCATGCGCAGGCCGGTGCGGGCGGCGGGCAGCACGTAGGGGGCCAGGCTCATGTTTTCCATGCCGCCGGCGATGATCACCTCGGCGTCACCGCAACGGATGGCCTGTGCACCCAGGTGCAGGGCCTTGAGGCCCGAGCCGCAGACTTTGTTCAAGGTCAGGCTGGGCACTGCGTGGGGCAGGCCGGCGAGGATCGACGCCTGGCGCGCCGGGTTCTGGCCGGAGCCTGCTGTCAGCACCTGGCCAAGGATCACTTCGTCTACTTGTGCAGGGTCCAGGCCCGTTTGCTCCAGCAGGCGGCGGATCACGGCGGCGCCCAGTTCCGGTGCCGGAATGCCGGCCAGGGCCCCTTGAAAGCTGCCCACGGCGGTGCGGGTGGCAGCAACAATCACGACGTCTTGCATGGAATCTGTCCTCACTGGAAGTGCATTTCTGGAACGTGGTCCGGGACGATCAGTTTACCGGCGGTCTTGCTCACAATCTCTTCAACACTGACGCCAGGTGCGCGTTCCTTGAGGACAAAAGCGCCATTTTCGATTTCCAGGTAGGCCAAATCCGTCAGCACGCGCTTGATGCAGTTGGCGCCGGTCAGCGGCAGGCTGCACTGGCTGAGCAACTTGGACTCACCGTCCTTGGAGGCGTGGGTCATGATCACGATGATGTTTTCTGCGCCGGCCACCAGGTCCATGGCGCCGCCCATGCCCTTGACCAGCTTGCCAGGGATCATCCACGAAGCGATGTTGCCGTGTACGTCCACTTCAAAGGCGCCGAGCACCGTGAGGTCAACGTGGCCGCCGCGAATCATCGCAAAGGACTCGGCCGAGGAGAAAATCGAGGCGCCGATGCGTGCGGTGACGGTCTGCTTGCCGGCGTTGATCATGTCGGCATCGATGGTGTCTTCGGTAGGAAACGGTCCCATGCCCAGCAGGCCGTTTTCCGATTGCAGCATCACTTCCATGCCTTCGGGAATGTAGTTGGCCACCAGGGTCGGGATGCCGATGCCGAGGTTGACGTAGAAGCCGTCCTGCATTTCGCGGGCGACGCGTTGAGCCATTTGTTCGCGGGTAAGAGCCATTTTAGGTGTCCTTATTGTTCGGGCTGGAGGCAGATTATTTACGGACAGTGCGCTGTTCGATGCGCTTCTCGAAGGTGCCGCAGATAATCCGGTCGACGTAGATGCCAGGGGTGTGGATCTGCGCCGGGTCCAGCTCGCCCGGTTCGACGATTTCCTCGACTTCGACCACCGTGATCTTGCCGGCGGTGGCGGCCAGCGGGTTGAAGTTCTGGGCGGTGTGGCGGTAGATGACGTTGCCGAAATGGTCGGCTTTCCAGCCTTTGACGATGGCAAAGTCGCCGGTGATGGATTCTTCCATCAGGTATGGGCGGCCGTTGAATTCGCGGGTTTCCTTGCCTTCGGCGACGGGCGTGCCAACACCGGTGGCGGTAAAGAACGCTGGAATGCCGGCGCCGCCTGCGCGCATTTTTTCCGCGAGGGTGCCCTGGGGCGTGAGCACCACTTCGATTTCACCGCTGAGCAGTTGTTTCTCGAACAGGGCGTTTTCACCGACATAGGAGGCGATGACCTTGCTGATCTGTTTTTCTTCGAGCAACACACCCAGACCAAAGCCATCGACGCCGCAATTGTTGGAGACGACCGTGAGGCCGCGGGTGCCTTTGCGCTTGATTTCGGCGATGAGGTTTTCCGGGATGCCGCACAGGCCAAAGCCACCGGAGAGTACGGTCATGCCGTCTTCCAGGCCTGCCAGCGCTTCTTCATAGGACGCCACGCGTTTATCGAAACCTGCCATATGCACCTCTTTTATTGTTTGTGGTCCAGCCAGTAAAGCGAGTGTTGCGCTGACGGATTGATTTGTTAAGTTGTTTTTTAAGGTTGATTGATTTAAAAAACAGCACAATCGCCAAGCCGTTGGAGCAGCGTCATGACAGTTAAACAGATGCGGGCCTTTCTTGCCGTGGCCCAGACCTTAAGTTTTGCCGCCGCCTGTGAGCGCCTGCATTTGTCCCAGTCGGCCCTGAGCCTGACCATCAAGGGCCTGGAGGAAGGCCTGGGCGGGCGGCTGTTCAGTCGTAATACGCGCAACGTCGCGCTGACCCCGGAAGGTGAATCCCTGTTGCCCCTGGCCCGTCGGTTGATTGCCGACTGGGACAATGCCGAGGATGAATTGCGTCAGCGTTTTACCCTGCAACGCGGGCGCGTGACGGTGGCGGCGATGCCGTCGTTTGCCGGCAACCTGCTGCCGCCGATCCTGAAGATCTTTCGTGCGCGGTTTCCCCAGGTCAACGTCACGGTGCATGACTTGATCAACGAGCAGGTCCTGGAAATGGTCCGCGATCGCCAGGTCGAACTGGGTGTGGCGTTTGAGCCCTCACCGGGGTCGTCGCTGGCCTTTACCCCGCTGTACCTGGACCGCTTTGTCGCGGTCGTGCCCGGTGACTCGCCGTTGGCGCACATGAGCGAGATCGACTGGAAAACCCTGCTGGCACAACCCTTCATTACCTTGCAGCGACCTTCGACGGTAAGGGTGATGTTGGAAGAGCACCTGGGTGCCTTGCAGATGAAGCTGCCGGTGGCATTGGAAAGCCATCAATTGGCGACGGTGGGCAAGATGGTTGCCAGCGGCCTGGGTGTCAGCGCCGTGCCAGCCTTATGTGCACAGCAAATGGAGGAGGCGGGGGCTCATTGCCTCACCTTGAACGGTCCGGTGATCGAGCGGCCGATTGGGGTGCTGACCAAGCCAGGATATGAGCTGTCGGCGGCGGCGCAGGCACTGTTTGATATCTTCAGGGGCGAAGCGCAGAAGGGGCGATTCCCGGGGATTTAAGTCAACACAAACAAATGTGGGAGCTGGCTTGCCAGCGATAGCTATTTAACATTCAACAACTAGGTTGATCGTTAAACGGTTATCCCAGGCAAACCAGCTCCCACAAAGGTCTAGTTATTCTTAGTAGTAGCGGTCAATCACTTTAACTTGCGAGTTGTCTTTGAACGACTCCCAGGCATTGTTAAGTGTATCGAAGACCTGCTCAATAAAGTTGCGATCGGCAGCGGCCTTTTTACCGACATAACCCTGGCCACGGCGGTACATCTTCAGGCGCGCCGCCAGTTCACGGTTATTGCGGTCGAACTCGGCTTCTTCGGTATGGGGCGCCAGGCAGTCAATTTGCACTTCGCCCGATTTGCCAATCCACAGGATATGGTCGTCGAGTGTGTCTTTCTGCGCTGCGAACATCTCAGCCAATTCATCGATAGTTGGTTGGTTGTTCAGATTCATGTGTAAGCCCCTTGACCAGTTGGCGATCTTCAGTTGATTCGTTAATCCACGTTAGTTGTCTCCGGTTGCGAAAACCGGGCGTCAGAAACGGTCTGCCAGATACGGGCAGGGTCTTGAACCTGATGCATGTAGTGTTTCTGATGAACTGCTACGCAATGGTTTCATAACGAAGACAAGCAGCATTTGAGCTTCTTGTACCGATCCTTTCGGGCCGGTCAGCTTCATCAATCTGCCTTGTGGGCAGTGCACATCCAGAAAAACAGCCCGGCGGTCAGACGAGCTTGTTCAAAACGCTTGTTACCAACGCTCCCGATCCGGGAGACGCTTGAATCATGCAAGGTCAAAATGCTTACGTCAACGGTTATGTAGTGATTATTTTTGAGCACTACATATTTTTTTGCAGAAGAGCGGGTGGTCTGGGGAAAGGTGACTTGGGCGTCATTTTTTGTGCCGGGGAGTCGGGGTAAGCATGGCGATGCTGGATCCTGCCAGTGATCTAATGTGGGAGCGGGCTTGCTCGCGATAGCGGTGGATCAGTCAGTAATTTTTTTGACTGATCCACCGCTATCGCGAGCAAGCCCGCTCCCACATAAGCCTGTGTTCACATTGGCTTCAAGGTGTTTTGGTCAATGCTATTCGCCGCGGATGTATTGTTCCAGTTGCTGGATAAGGGCAGCCTGTTCAGCGATGGCTTCCTTGACCAGGTCACCGATGGACAGCAGGCCCAGCAGTTCTCCGCCTTCCACCACGGGCAGGTGGCGCAGGTGGCCGTCAGTCATGATGCCCATGCAGTCTTCGACGCTTTTGTGGGTATCCACGGTGATTGCCGGTGAACTCATCACCTGGTGGACCTGTGTGCTCGTCGAGGACAGCCCATGGAGAATCAGTTTGCGCGCGTAGTCGCGCTCACTGATGATGCCAACGACCTTGCCGTCCTTGACTACCGGCAAGGCGCCGACGTTCTTCGCTGCCATCACCACCAACGCTTCAAACACGGTGTGATTCCACTGGATGGTATGGACTTCCTGATTCTTCTGGTCCTTGGACTTGAGCAACTGTGCGACGGTCTTCATGGTGGCCACCCCGGTTTTGTTATTCGGCAGTGCCTACAGAATCCTAGACCGCTGGCGCCAGGGCAAGACCCAAAGCGGCGTATATCCGCTTGAAAAGCGTCACTACCCGACTTTTTTTGCTATTTCAGCCCTTGTTTGCCGGTTTTGCCGCCCGTTTCGGGCTGGCGCCGGTCTTGCGCTTGGCCGGCTTGCGTTTGTTTTTCCAGGGCGTGGCACCACGGCCTGCCGGGCTGGCCGGGCCGCTGATGGTCATTTGCATGCCGTTGCAGCGCGCCACTTGCCTGCTCATCCAGGCTGCCTGTTTGGCCACGAACTCCTCTAGGCTCATCTCGCCGCTTTGCACCATGTCCAGGGCCTGCTCCCAGATGGCGGTGGTGCCGGGGTCGGCAATAGCCCTGGGCACCGCGTCGATCAGGCTGAAGGCCGCCGGCGTGGCCGACAGTGCCTTGCCATTTTTGATCAGGTAACCCCGGTCCAGCAGGCCCTGGATGATCCCGGCCCGTGTTGCCTCGGTGCCGATGCCGGTGGTGTCCTTGAGCTTTTGCTTGAGCAGTGGGTCTTGTACCAGTTTGGCGACGTTCTTCATCGCCTTGATCAGGTCGCCTTCGGTGAAAGGCTTGGGCGGTTGGGTCCACAGGTCCTTGAGGTTGACCTTCGCCACTGCATAATCCTGGCCCTGCACCAACGCTGGCAAAGGCTGTGGCGCCGGCGCCTCGCGGCCCTTGCTGGGCGCCAGGGCTTCGGGCAAGGCGCGCTTCCAGCCCGGCTCCACCACCACTTTGCCTACCGCGCGCAGGGCTTCACCGGCACAGTCGAAATCCGCCTGGGTGCGGTCGTATTCGTGGTTGGGCAGAAACTGCGCCAGGTAACGGGCGCGGACCAAGGTGTAGACGGCGCGGTGCTTGCCGGTCAGTTGCGCGAGGTCCTTGCCGGCCCCAGTGGGGATGATGCCGTGGTGGGCGCTGACCTTGGCGTCGTTCCACGCGCGGGAGCGGCGTTGCGCATCGAGGTGTGGCATCAGCGCATTTACCGCCGGGTCGGCGCGGCCCAGTGCCGCGAGAATTGTCGCCGCGTCGCCATGCTGGCTCACGGGCAGGTAGCCGCAGTCGCTGCGTGGGTAGGTGATGACCTTGTGGGTTTCGTAGAGGGACTGGGCAATATCCAGGGTTTCCTGGGCACCGAGGCCGAGTTTTTTCGAGCAGATTTCTTGCAGGGTGCCCAGGTCAAAGGGCAGGGGTGCCACTTCGCGCATACGTTCGGTGCGCAACTTCACCAGGCGCGCGCTGGCCGCGTTGCTCATTGCCATCGCCGCCTGCTGTGCCCGCTCCGGGTTGAGGCAGCGACCCTGGTCGTCACACAGGTCGTCGGCGGCGCGCCATTGCGCGATAAAGCTCATCTGTTGGTACAGCAACTCGACATCAATGGCCCAGTAAGCCACCGGGACAAAGTCGGCAATGCTGCGGTCGCGGTCCACCACCAGGCGCAGGGTCGGGGTTTGCACCCGGCCCACCGGCAACACGCCCTGATAGCCGGACTGGCGGCCGAGCAGGGTAAACAGGCGGCTCATGTTCATGCCGATCAGCCAGTCGGCGCGGGAGCGGCCCAGGGCCGAATGGTAGAGGCTGAAGGTGTCTGCGCCCGGCTTCAACGAGGCCAGGGCCTTGCGGATCGAGGCATCGTCGAGCGCCGACAACCACAGGCGCTGGATCGGCCCGCGATAGCGGCAATGCTCCACCAGCTCCCGGGCGATCATCTCGCCCTCGCGGTCGGCATCGGTGGCAATCACCAGCTCCCGGGCTTCCCCCAGCAGGCGCTTGACCGCCTTGTACTGGCTGGCGGTCTTGGGCTTGACCGTCATCTTCCATTTTTCCGGGACAATGGGCAGGTCGGCCAGCACCCAGCGCTTGTACTTGGCATCGTAGGCGTCGGGCGGGGCGGTTTCCAGCAAGTGGCCGATGCACCAGGTGACGGTGACATCGGTGCCCAGCCAGCACCCCTCGCCCCGGCGCCGGGCGCCAAGCACGGCCGCGATATCCTTGGCCTGGGAGGGTTTTTCACAGAGGAACAGCCGCATGTTCAGCCCATTGGTTACACCGTTGAATAGGCGAAGGATGGGCAAAAGAAGGGAATTGAGCAACCTTTATCTGGATGGATATACAGCAATTTGTGTGGGCAGCGGGAAACCAATGTGGGAGCGGGCTTGCCCGCGATGGCGGTGTGCCAGTCACATACATTCATGGACTGACCCACCGCCATCGCGAGCAAGCCCGCTCCCACAAGGGGTTTGCAGTGCTTGGGGGATATTAGTTCTTATCCAGATCCACGTTCTTGGTTTCCTTCAGGCACAGCAGCCCGACGATCAGGCTCACCCCGGTAATCACCACCGGGTACCACAGCCCGTAGAAGATATCGCCGGTGTACACCACCAGGGCAAACGACACGGTTGGCAGGAACCCGCCAAACCAGCCGTTACCGATGTGGTAGGGCAGCGACATGGACGTGTAGCGGATGCGCGTCGGGAACAGTTCCACCATCAGCGCAGCTAGCGGGCCATAGCACATCGCGGCGATCAGGATCAGGGCGACGATCAGCACCACCACCATGGTTTTGTTGACCTGGGCCACGTCCGCCGATTTCGGGTAGCCGGCCAGGGTCACGGCGCCGCGCAGGGCGTCTTCGTCGTAGCCGTCGATGCGCACATCGCCGATGCTCACTTGCACCGCGCTGCCGGCCGGTGCGGCTTCGCTGCTGTAGGGCAGGCCCTGTTTGACCAGGAAGGTCTTGACCTTGTCGCATGGGCTGTCAAAGCGCGCCTTGCCCACCGGGTCGAACTGGAAGGTGCAGGTGGCCGGGTCCGCCAGTACGGTGATCGGGGCCTGGCGGCTGGCCTGGTCCATGGCCGGGTTGGTGTAGTGGGCCAGGCCCTTGAAGATCGGGAAGTACAGCGCGGTGGCCAGCAGCAGGCCGACCATCAGCACCGGCTTGCGCCCCCATTTGTCCGACAGCCAGCCGAAGAAGATAAAGAACGGCGCGCCAATTACCACGCTGATGATCAGCAGCATATTGGCCAGGGCCGGGTCCATCTTCAGGAACTGGGTCAGGAAGAACAGCACATAGAACTGTGCCGCGTAGAAGGTCACGGCCTGGCCGGCGTTGATGCTGAACAGCGCAATCAGCACCACCTTGAGGTTTTCCCAGTTGCCGAACGACTCGCGGATCGGCGCCTTGCTGGCCTTGCCTTCCTCTTTCATTTTCAGGAACGCGGGGGATTCATGCAGGCTCATGCGGATCCAGGTGGAAATGCCCAGCAGCACGATCGACAGCAGGAACGGCAGGCGCCAGCCCCAGACTTCAAATTGATCGCCGGTGAAGTAACGGCAACCCAGTACCACCAACAACGACAGCAGCAGGCCAAGGGTGGCGGTGGATTGAATCCAGCTGGTGTGGAACCCGCGCTTGCCGGCCGGGGCGTGCTCGGCGACATAGGTCGCGGCGCCGCCGTATTCGCCGCCCAGGGCCAGACCCTGGAGCATGCGCAGCACCACCAGGATGATCGGCGCGGCGATGCCGATGCTGGCGTAGGTGGGCAACAGGCCTACACAGAAGGTCGCCACGCCCATCAGGACGATGGTGGCGAGGAAGGTGTACTTGCGCCCGATCATATCGCCCAGGCGGCCGAATACCAGCGCGCCGAACGGCCGTACCACAAAGCCGGCGGCAAAGGCCATCAGGGCGAAGATAAAGGCCGTGGTGTCGTTGACCCCGGCAAAAAATTGCTTGCTGATCACCGCCGCGAGGGCGCCATAGAGGAAAAAGTCATACCACTCGAACACCGTCCCCAGGGACGAGGCGAAGATGACCTTTTGCGACTCCTTGCTGGTGACAGTGGCGCCCGGTAGGGCGTCCAGGGGTTGAGCACGTTCTGACATGGGGTAGTCCTCACAGTGATTATTTATTGTTGTCCCACTGTCGGCGCCAACTTCAGCGCCGCTCTTGCCCGGCCGGCGCGAGCAAACTCGCGCCGACAGGTCATGCCGGTGTTGTCAGTTCTGGTTCGGGGCTGAAGTTCCTTGTGGGAGGGGACAGGATCAGTTGCGCGGCTTTTTCCGCGATCATCAACGTGGGTGAGCAGGTATTGCCGGAGGTGATGCGCGGCATGATCGAGGCATCGGCGATGCGCAGGCCGGGTACGCCATGCACGCGCAGTTGGGCATCGACCACGGCGTCTTGACCATGGCCCATGCGGCAGGTGCCGACCGGATGAAAGATCGTGGTGCCGATCCGCGCCGCGGCTTCCTGCAATTGCTCGTCGCTTTGCAACGCCTCACCGGGCAGGTATTCCACCGGGTTGAACGGGCGCAGGGCCTGGGCGCCGACAATGCGCCGGGTCAGGCGGATGGCCGCGGCGGCCACGCGTAAATCTTCTGGATGGCTCAGGTAGTTGGGCTGGATCAGTGGCGGCGCCGCCGGATCGGCCGAGCGGATATCAATGCGTCCGCGACTCTGTGGGCGCAAGTCACAGACCGACGCGGTAAACGCCGGGAATGTGTGCAGCGGCTCGCCAAAGCGTTCCAGCGACAGTGGCTGCACGTGGTATTGGAGGTTGGCCGAAGTCTGCTCCGGCCCCGAGCGGGCGAAGGCGCCGAGTTGGCTGGGGGCCATGGACAGCGGGCCGCTGCGGTCATACAGGTATTGCAGGCCCATGCCCATCTTGCCCCACACGGAGCCGGCGATCTGGTTCAGGGTGCGGGCGTTTTCCAGCTTGTAGATCAGCCGCAGTTGCAAGTGATCCTGCAGGTTGCCACCGACCCCTGGCAGTTCGTGCCGCACCTCGATGCCCAAGGGCTTGAGCACGCTGGCAGGACCGATACCGGAGCGCTGCAGGATGCCGGGCGAACCCACCGCCCCGGCGCACAGGATGATTTCCTTGTGGGCTTGCCACGTCACCGCTTGCCCTTGCTGACGGCCCACCACGGCACTGGCGCGCCCGTGTTCCAGGAGCACGCGGTCGACTTCCACGCCCGTGAGCACCGTGAGGTTGGCGCGCTGGCGGATGGGCTTGAGAAACGCCTTGGCCGCATTCCAGCGCACGCCGCCTTTCTGGTTGACCTGGAAGTAGCCACACCCCTCGTTATCGCCCTGGTTGAAGTCGTCGATGCTGGCGATGCCGCTCTGCTTGGCGGCTTCGCGGAAGGCGTCGAGGATCGGCCAGTGCAGGCGCTGTTGTTCCACGCGCCATTCGCCGCTGTCGCCATGCAGGGGCGAGGCGCCGGCAAAGTGGTTTTCGCTGTGTTTGAACAGCGGCAATACATCGTCCCAGGCCCAGCCGGGGTTGCCTTCGGCGGCCCAGCCGTCGTAGTCGTCGGCCTGGCCGCGCATGTAGATCATGCCGTTGATCGATGAGCCGCCGCCCAACACCTTGCCCCGTGGATAGCTCAGGGCACGGCCTTGCAGGCCTGGCTGGGCCTCGGTCTTGAAGCACCAGTCGGTGCGCGGGTTGCCGATGCAGAACAGGTAGCCGACGGGGATATGGATCCAGGGATAGTTGTCGCGCCCGCCCGCTTCAAGCAGCAACACGCGATGGGCAGGGTTGGCGGACAGTCGATTGGCCAGCAGGCAGCCCGCAGGGCCGGCGCCTACCACCACGTAATCGTATTGCGCAGGTGCAATAGTCATCTGGGGTCTCGCTTGTTTTTCTTATTGGCTTCATCCTAGTTGTTAGTTTTCGTCTTAAAAATGTTAGTTTTTACCCAGCTGCTGTGCGTTTTTAAACAGCGCTGCGCCCATGGCCGAGAAGGGAGGTGGCATGTTCGACTGGAATGACCTGCGGTACTTCCTGGAGTTGCAGCGCAGCGGGCGCCTGCTCACTGCCGCCCAGCGCCTGAAAACCACACATGCCACCGTGGCCCGGCATATCGAGGCCATCGAGAAAAGCCTCGGCACGGCGCTGTTTGTGCAGCACGCCCAGGGTTATGAACTGACGCCGTCGGGCGAAGCGCTGCTCAAGCATGCCGAAGCCATGGAGAACGTGGCGCTGCTGGCCGAAGAGGAGCTGACCCATTCCGCCGCGCCCCTGGGCAAGATTCGCCTGGGGGTGGCCGAAGGCTTGGGGGTGATGTTCCTCGCCAGCCGCATGGGCGGCCTGTTCGAGCGTTATCCAGGGCTGGAAGTGGAATTGGTGGCGGTGCCGCGGTTTGTCAGCATCCTCAACCGCGAGGCCGAGATCAGCATCCACCTGGAGCGCCCCAGTGTCGATCAACTGGTCACGCGCAAGCTCACCGACTACCGCCTGGCCCTCTACGCTAGCCGCAGTTACCTGGCGCGCATGCCGGCCATCGAGAAACGCGAAGACCTGGCCGCCCATGCCTGGATCGATTACGTCGACGACCTGTTGTTCAGCCAGGAGTTGAAGTTTCTCAGCAGCTTTTGCCGCAACCCCCGGGTGGTATTCCACAGCACCAGCGTGATTGCCCAGCACCAGGCCGCGCGCTCGGGGTTGGGGGTTGCCGTGTTGCCGTGCTTCATGGCTGCCGGCGACCCGGACCTGGTGCCGTTGTTGCCGCAGGAAAGCATCCAGCGCAGCTACTGGATCAGCTCCCGGCGCGAATTGCACAAGTCGGTGCGGTTGCGGGTGTTGTGGGATTACGTGGTGGAGTTGTGCGCCCAGGAACAGGGGCTGTTGTTGGGCGAGTAGCGAAGGGCAAGGGGGCTTTACAGAGGTCAAATGTGGGAGCTGTCGAGCCCCTGCGAGGCTGCTCCCACATGGGACTGGGTGTGGGCTTAGAGTTTTACCGTCTGATGCACCTGTTCACCACACGCCCGGGCATCGTTGATCATCTTTTCAAACGGTGCACTGACGATTTCATCATGGCTCAACCAGCGCACTTTCTGGGTCAACCGGTAGTGGTAACGCAAGCCATCCTTGAGCCGTTCGCCATCGAGTTCCAGGTCATACCAGGGCGAGCTGACCTTGCAGCCCTGGACCGGCTTGTCCATCTGCCCGCCGGTCAAGGTAACGGTGTAGTCGATGGTGTCTGGATTGCCCAGGTACAGGTCGCCCTGTTGCCCGTTGCGGCGGTAGTTGAGCAGTTCGTCCCACTTCTCCTTCAGGGACTGGTCGGTGTAGACATAGCCTTCGTCGAGTTTATCCAGGGCGCCCAGGTCGGTCATGCTGGCCTTGACTGTATAGGTGTCGGGCTGCACGAACCCGGTGGGCTGGCGGGTGACCTGGCAATCGCTGATCTCGCGGCCGAAGTTGTCGCAGATGTTCTGATCGGTGGCGGTAGCCCCTTGTTCGCGGTCCGCGATGCTCAACTGCATCAGCGTCAGGCGGCTGAAGGTAATGCTGGCGCGGGTCGTGCCGTTGCCCTGTTTGTCATAGTGCACCTGCTTGTCCAGGCGGATGCTGGTGTCAGGGCGCGCCAGGGGGATGTGTTCCTCGCGCACCCGGCCCTGGGCATCGTTGACCAGCACCCAGCGGTCCTGGATATCGGGCAGGGTCTGGCCCGGGGCGAACACCGGGTTGGTCGGGTCCAGCCACCACACCTGGCCGGCCACTTCGGCACGCACGATGGCATGGTTGGGCGCGCCAGTGCCCGGCACCAGCAGTGAATCCACCACATCCCCACGGCTGACCCAGGCGGTTTCGGCCTTGATCCCGCTGGCCTTGAGCATGGCCGCCAGGAGGATGGACAGGTCTTTGCAGTCGCCATAACCGTGCTGTTCGATCTCCGCCAGGTTAAACGGCACATAGCCGCGATCGGTGGCCCGCCAGTCACCCAGGTAGCGGTAGTGGTCGTTGATGTGCTGCATCAGGCCGGCCACTTGCTGCGCCGGGTCCAAGCCCTTCACCGCGGCAACGGCGGCGGCACTGCCAGCCGGCAGTTTGGCGGCGAGGATCTGGTTGTAGCGCTGGGCAAAGCCGCCGAAGTGCTTTTGCACATCCAGGCTGCTGCCCACTTCGATACGTGGGATCAGGCGGATATAGGCGTGGCCCGATTCGTTGATGTAGTTGAGATAGGTCGGCGCCTTTTGCTCGATATCCAGGGTCTTGCGATTGACCGAGGGGGTGATGGTGAAACCGTCCATCAACTCGGCACGCCACTCGATGGGCCGTTCCGCGGTGAAGCGTGCCTTGAGCCGGTCGCGACGGGCGTTGCTGGGGCCGAACTGCAGGGCGTAGTGGAATTCGGTCATCAGCGGCTTGGCCGGGTGATGTTCGCGCACGGTATAGCGGACCTGCGTGCCGACCCGCAGGTTGGGAAAAGCCAATGACGTTTGCTTGAGCCTTGAAAACCCCTGGTCGGGGTTGGGCGCGGTGCGCGTATCGATCTGCGACGCGTCCAGCGCCTGGGGCTTGCCGCCGGGTTGGGTGGACTCGGCGTGCAGCACTTCAAAACCATCGCCTTCGGCATAGTTGAAGTCGATTCGCGACAAGATCTCCCGGCCGCTGGGCTGGAGGATGGTGTAGCGGTAGGTGGTGGTGCAATCGGTGCTGGCATCGCGGTTGAAGTGGCAATGCAGCTCGGATTCATTGGCAAGTGCCGCTTCGGCCATGGGTTGCAACGCCGCATGAGCGGTGTGCGAAACAAGCCCCAGACTGGCGCAAATCAAAGGGCGGTAAAACGAGAAACGGTGCATGGGCGCCTCGGGTGGAACGTTGACACGGATACCCTGGCAGGTATCAAGAGGTGTCAGATGATAATGGATCGCAACACCAAAGGCCAGTATTGTAGGACAATAAATATCGCTGAAAGGCCCGTGATAGAGCCTTTAGCTTCGTAGGAAGGGTCAGCCGAGCAGCTCGAATCCGCTGCTGGCCAGGCGTTCGCCGTTCACCAGCACATGCACGGTGTGCTGGCCAGGGTAGTGCTTGCGTGTGCTCATGTCGCGGATGTGTTGGCCACGCAGCACGGTATGCCGTTCACCCACGCCGAGGGTAAAGGCCTTGAGCTTGAACACCTTGGCGGCGCTATGGCCGGCGCTTTTTACATAGTCGATGGCGTAGTCCACCACCAGTTTTTGCGGGGCGCTGGCCATGGATTCCAGGGTAAACGACAGGTTGATGCGCTCACCCAGGCGAATCACCGCCGGCTCGACCTTGAACTGGTGGATCTGCACCTCGGCCCGCGCGCCTGCGCCCATGATCGTCAACGCGCGGGTATTGCCCTGCTTGATCAGGCTGCGCAGGGCTTGGCGGGCGATCCAGGCGGTGTGGGGGTTGTCCAGGGACCAGTGCTCGATCATCTCCAGCACCCAGTCGGGGTGGTCCTTGGTGATGTCGTTGAGGTGGTTGGCCACGGACTTGCGCACATACAGGCTCGTGTCAGCCTTGAGGTTATCCAGGATCGACGCGCACAGGCGCGGGTCGGCCTGCACCCGGGCCAGGCGAAACGACCACGGCAACCTCGGGCGCGAACCCTCGCTGGCGAGGCGGCGTACATGTTCATTGTCATCCAGCGACCACTGCTGCATCACCGCCAGGGTGCGCTCGAAATCCTTGAGCAGAAACGCCCGCACGGCAAACTCGGCAGAGCCAAAGGTGGTGAAGTACTTGAGCGCCGCCATCGAGCGCTGGAAGTCATCCAGGCCATAGCTGGCCACATAGTGCCCGAGGAACAGGCTGACAAAACCACTGTTCAGGCGCGGGGCCAGGGCATACAGATGCGGGAGGGTGTGCGCGTAGTCCAGGGGCATCACCGCATGCAGGCTTTCACTGACCCGGGCCATGCGCTGCATCACCGACAAACCGGCGAGGTCGCGGCTGGCGTGCTTGAGAAACCCCCTGGCATCGAATGGCGGGTACACCGCGCTCATCTCATCGGCGATGTGCTGCAGGCGTTCGAGGTTGAAGATTTCCTTGAGGGCAGGGGCGCTTTGGTCGGTCATGGGCAGTCCGCAGGAGAGGGCGATGGTCGGGCTTTTTCAAAATAACACCTTACTCAAGGCCACGAAGCTCAAAATGTGGGAGCAAGCCAGTTCCCACAAGGGCTGTGCAGGGTGCTCGGTATCTACAGATACCAGCGATATTCCCGCGCATTGATCTCCTGCTGGAAGGCCAGGTGATCCTGGCGTTTGTTTTCGCAATAGACGTCGACAAACTCCGCGCCCAAGCCTTCGCGCAGGGCCGGTTGCTGCTGCATGGTGCGCACGGCCTCAAGCATTTCCAGGGGGAAAGCCTGGCCACTGGCGCGGTCTTCGTTCAGCGGTGCGATAGGTTCGCGCGCCGCCTCCAGGCCGTGTTCAAGCCCGACCAGGATCGCCGCCAGCACCAGGTACGGGTTGGCGTCGGCACTGGCCAGCCGATGTTCGATCCGCAGGTTGCGCGGGTCGGACTCGGGAATGCGCACGCAGGCATCCCGGTCCTCATAACCCCAGCTGGCCTGGGTGGCCGCATTGACCGTACCGCCCAGGCGGCGGAAGGCGTTGTGGTTGGGCGAGAAAATCGGCATGCAGTGCGGCAGCAGTTCCAGGCAGCCCGCCACCGCGTGGCGCAAGGGCTGTTGCTGGTGCGCCGCCAGCAGGTTGTTGCCGGCGGCGTCGTACAGGCTGACATGCACATGCATGCCACTGCCCGGATGTTGCAGGTAAGGCTTGGCCATGAAGCTGGCGCGATAGCCATGCTTGAGCGCCACGCCACGGGTGCTGCGGCAGAACAGGGCGGCCCAGTCGGCGGCGCGCAGGCCGTCGTCGAGGTGGCCGAAATTGATCTCGAACTGGCCGGGGCCCAGCTCGGCGGTGATCACCGTAATGTCGATCCCTTGGGCCTGGGCGGTCTGCACTATGTCATCGAGCACCGGGGCGAAACGCGACAGCCGCTCGATATGCAGGGTCGGTTGGTCATCGGGGTCGTCGCTCAACGGGTCGCGGGCAAATTGCGGCAGGCCGTCGGCGAGTTTGCGGTCGAACAGGTAGAACTCCAGCTCGAACGCCACCACCGGGTGAATGCCCTTGCCGTGCAAGCGCTCCAGGACCTTGGCCAACACTTCGCGGGGTTCAAATTCGATGGGGGCTTCGGTGCCGTCGGAGGTGATCAGCATCTGCCCCAGGGGTTGCGCTTCCCAGCTCACCGGCTTGAGCGTGCCGGGCACCAGGCGGCGGTTGGCGTCGGGGTCGCCGTCGTGGAAGCAGTAGTCGCCGATCTTGAACAAACCGCCCTGGGCGCCCAGCAACACCGCGTTCTGTGGCAGCTTCAGGGGGCTGCCGGCGGCGACTTTTTCCAACATTTCAACCGGGTAGCGCTTGCCGTAGAAACGCCCGGGGATGTCCAGGGCAATCAGGTCGACGTAACGTACCTCGGGATGGTTCTGGCGAAAGGTCCGCACTTCGGCCAGTAACGTGGCGCAATGGCTTTTCACGGGTGACGCTCCTTGGTGTGCCTCAGTTATAGACCCACAGCACGCGGGCCGGCAGGTCGGTCAGGTTGCCGTAGCGGCAGTGGGCGAAACTGGCCAGGTGAAAGCTGTCGCCGGGGCCGAGGGTGACCGCGTCGGCCTCGCCTTCGACCCACAGCGTCAGGTGGCCTTCAAGCACAAAGCCGGCCTGTTCGGCGCGGTCGCTCATGGTTTGCTCGCCACTGTTGGCGCCGGGTTCGAGCAGGCTGTCGAGGATCGAAAACGCCCCCTGCATGCTGGGCGAGACGAGGATGTCGGTGATGCCATTGGCGTAATACACCGTGCGCCGCTCGTTGGGGCGGGTGACCCAAGCCAGCGTCTTGGGCTTGGACAGGCTGTAGAAGTAGGTGGTGGGCACGTCCAGCGCATGGCTGATGGCCGTCAGGTCCGCCACGGTCGGGCGCGACAACCCGCGCTCGACCTGGGACAGGAACCCCACGGAGCGCTCGATCTTTTGCGCCAACTGGGCCAGGGTCAGTTTTTTGTATTTACGCAGGTCGTGGATCAGGATCGCCAGGGCGTCTAGTTCTTCTTGTTTGTCCATGGGGCTTCGTGAAATTCTTTTCTAAAAATTTCATGAAAAATTACAGGATTAATTTCACGGGCGCAAGAGCCCCCCCTTGTAGGAGCGAGCTTGCTCGCGAAAAACCCACAGGCTCCCTGATAGCGCTGGGTTATCGCTGGCAATCTGTATCAACTCACTCGCGCTCGAAGCTATCGGTCTGGTTGCCATCGGCATCGAACACATTGATCCGGTTCGGCACCTGCGTATCCCAGATGCTATAGGTCGCCTCGTTGCTGTTGTACGGGAAGCTGTAGCTGGTATACGAACCCAGTTTTTTCACCACGCGGTTGTTTTTGTCGATCAATACCAGGCCTTCAAACCCATCCATTTGCGCTGAGGCCAGGTTTTTCTGGAAGGGGTTGAGTGTGCTGTAGGTCACCGGCACGCGCAGTTTGCCGTGCACATCGATGGCGCCATAGCGGCTGCCCTTTTGCACCACCGCCATGCCGTTGGAGAACGGGTTGACGTCATCGAAGGGCAGGCTAAAAGGCAGCGCCTTGCCCTGTTCGTTGATAAAGCTGTATTTGCGGCTGCCACGGTCCTGGATCAGCAAGGGCTGGCCCTGGATAAACTGGCCGAAGACCGTCGCGCTGGCCGGGTTGAGTTTTTTCATGCCCAGGTCGTAGACGTCGGTTTGCTGCTTGTCGGCAGAGGTGGCGTAGATAAACGCGCCTTCTGCGTTAACGCTGGAATAGCGCGGCGCCAGCAGTTCCTGGCCACTCAGGCTCCAGGCGCCGTACAGCGAGTCGGAACCATAGGTTTTCTGGCCCGGACGGGCGATGAACACATTGCCGATGACATTGGGGTTGATGTACTTCATCGGCACCACGAGCTGCAATTTCTTGACGTCGTAGATGCCATAGGGGCCGTTGGTTTCGCGCTGGACCACCACCAGCCGGTCGTTTATCTGCTTCTCGATGCTCTCGAACGGCAGTTCATTGAGGGTGTGGGTCCCCGGCACAAAGGCAAAGTACTTGAACAACAGCTGGCTCCAGCCCTCGCCCGAGGATTTTTCGCCGACCATCATCTGGTAGACATCGGGCATCTCGGTGTACTCGATACGCTCGAAGCGTGGCTTGACCACCCATTTTCCCTGGTTATCGATAAAGCCCTTTTTTTCGCTGGCACTGTCGAAGGCAATGTAGCGTTCACGGGGGGGCAGGCTGTTGCTCATTTCCAGATCGATCGTCTGCGGTTGCGCCGGCTCCAGCAGGTAGATGACCACACTGGCAGGTGTGTCTTCAAACTGGTAAGTCACCTGGACATTGCTCAGCTCGCTGTCTGAGCTGGGCAGGCTGCTGGCGAATTTTTCCAGATGATCCTGCACGGCCGCAGCACTTTTGAAGTCGGCGAAGTTATCTGCCATGCGCAACAGTTCGTTGTAGTACGCCTGCAGGTTGGCCTTTTGTTCGGCCGTGGGCGAGGTGTTGGTGCTGCTGCCGCCGCTGTACAGGGTCTTGCCGTCGGCGGTCAGGCCCTGGATCACATAGGACTTGTGCTTTGGCGTGGCCAGTTGCAGGGCGGCGCGTGAATCGCCCAGGGCTGTCAGCTGGTAAGCCTCGCCGTTTTCACCGGTGGCTTTCGGGTTGGCCGGGTCCAGCAGGATTTTCCTGAAGCCTGGGTAAGCCTGGTAGTGCAGGGCAACCTGGAGGCGTTCAACCGGCTTGTTGACCTTCAGCTCGGTGCTGGTGTGGTTTGGCTCTGCTTCACGATTGGCGTCCTCAAGGACCACATCGGCGAACGGCTGTTGGGTGCCATCGCGAAAATGCACGGTCTGGATCTGGTAGCTGCCTTGGCTTTCCTGATCCGGCAGCGCGCCAAGCTTGAGGGTGTCGCGGATCGCTTCGACATCCAGGTTGAGCCCGGAGCCATTGTCGAAAAACACCTGTTGGAAGTGCAGCGGTGTTTGCTTGAGGGTGGTCAACGCCGCCTTCAGTTGTTGATCGGGGAAGGGCGCGAAGGGCTTTTCGTAGCTCAGTTCTTTCTGGGCCTGGGGCTCGTTGGACGCGGGGGTGGCCGGGCCGATTTCCAGGCGCATGCTTTCGATCATCGCGATGCGATTGAGGTTGTCGCGCATATCGAGGATCAGGTAATTCAGGCGTTTTTTCGCTTGCGCCAAGGGCAGGTCCCGAATGCCATCCACACCGCCCTCATCGAGCTGTGCCTCGCTGTACTCGGCGCCTTCAAGCAGGTCGGTGTCAGCATTGCGGCCCAGCAGGTAATACATTGCGCCGCCGATCACCGCGATCACAATCAAGGCGCTGGCCAATAGTTTGGTGCGCGGCAGAGCTGTTTTCATTGTTCTTGGACTCGTCAGTAGGCTGGCGCAAAGAGAGTAGTACCGTATACACGTTATTCAGGATTGTGGATTTAAATTTTGCATAAATGCATAAAACAGCCTTTTCTGCCGCTCATCCTGCGTTAAGGTAGCGGCTTATTCCCCGCGCAACGCATGCCGCCAGGCAAAGAGAGCAGGATGCTTAAAACCATAAGAAACTACCCCCGCAGCGTAAACCTGCTGCTGTCAGCCACGCTGATTCTGACCCTGGCCAAGGCGATCACCTTTCCGTACATGGTGATCTACCTGTCCAGCCACTTTGCCCTGGGCATCAGCGAAGTGGGCCTGGTGATCGGCAGTTCGCTGATCGTCGGTTCCCTGCTGAGTGTGTATGGCGGTTTCCTCGTGGACCGGGTCAACAGCTACCGGCTGTTGCTGGGCCTGAGCCTGCTGTTCGTGCTGGGGTTTTTCGGCACGCTGCTGGCCCGCGAGCTGTGGCTTTTCTACAGTTGCCTGATCCTGATCAACCTGGCGTATGCGGTGATCGATGTCGCGGTCAAGGCCGGGTTTGCCAGCCTGTTGCCCGTCGATGCGCGCAGTGAAGTGTTTTCCATCAAGTACACCCTGACCAATATCGGCTATGCGGTAGGGCCGTTTTTGGGGGCGATGGTGGCCAAGGTCGATATGAGCCTGCCGTTTGTCTTGTCGGTGCTGCTGGGGATCGGTTTCTTCCTGCTCTACTGGCGCTGGGGCGACCGCAGCCTGGCGACGGTGGACACCGCGCAAAAGCCGGTGCCCTTCCTCGCGGTGGGCCGGGTGCTACTGCGCGATCATCGCCTGGTGTGCTTCACCCTTGGCGGATTGCTGAGCGCGGTGGTGTTCGGGCAGTTTACTGCCTACCTGTCGCAGTACCTGGTGACCACTTCTGACGCCGAATACACCTACAGCGTAATCAGCGCCATCCTGACCACCAACGCCCTGCTGGTGATCGCCCTGCAATACGTGATTGGCCGGCAGATCAGCCACCGTCACCTGAGCCGCTGGCTGCTCCTGGGGCTGGGCATGTTCATGCTGGGGGTGATGGGCTTTGCGCTGTCCACCAGCGTGTGGTGGTGGGTGGTGTCGATGGCGATCTTTACCGTGGGGGAAATCATCGTGTTCCCCGCCGAATACATGTTTATCGACCGCATCGCCCCGGACCACCTGCGCGGCATGTACTACGGCGCGCAAAACCTCTCCAACCTTGGCGCCGCGCTGGGGCCGGTGTTATGCGGGCTGGTACTGGCCAGCCTGCCGGCGCACTACATGTTCTACATGCTGGCGGGGTTTATCGTGGCCGGGGGGTTGTTCTACTTTATCGGTGCATCGTTGAAGCCACGCTCTTTGTAGGCGTGGCAAGACTCACGCGCGGAGCTGTATCCCCTATCCCACAGGGGATAAGTGCCTACAAAGGGGTGGGATCAGATGGAGATCGCCCCGCCCACGGTGTTGCTGTGCAACTCATAGCGCAGTTCCTCGACCATCGTCGCGACGTCCTGCGGGGTCTTGAGCTTGTTCACGCTGATCCCGGTGACGACCAGGTCCACGCGGCCGCTTTCGGCATCAAATACCTTCAGCGTCAGTGATGAGTCGCGGCACAGGGTGAACTCGCAGGTCAGCGGCAACAGGGCTTCTTCGATGCAGTTTCGCAGTTGGGCCAGGGTAAACATGCCAGCCCCCATTAACGACGACGCAACAACAGGCCCAGCAGCAGACCCACGCCAGCCACGATTGCCACGGTGGCCAGGGGCTTGCGTTGGGCAAAGTCGCCAACATTGTCCAGCACATCGCCATAGGTCTGTTGCAGTTGGCCGGCTGCCTGGCGGGCTACGCCCCGGGCCTGGAGTTGTTCGTCATCGGTCATCTCGCCGAGGAAATCCTGAGCCTTGCCCACGGCTTTTTCAACGCGGCCTTTGACCTGTTCACTTTTCATGATGCCTCCTTACAAGGGCAAAAAATCACCATGACCCAGGGCTTCACACCCTGTGCCTACCCTTCAAGGTTAAGCAGCGTATCGGCGTGCAATAAGGCGAATTTGCACTGGTAGCCCTAGTGCATTTGCACCTTATTTTGCGGTTTTTACCCGTCGCTCCCCGGCAAACAGCCCGCGTTCCCGGGCCCAGACGATGGCGGCACTGCGGCTGTGCACATTGAGCTTGGAATACACCGTGGCCACATGATTGCGCACGGTATTGGGCGCCAGCTTCAGGCGCGAGGCGATTTCCTTGTCGGCCAGGCCTTCGCAGATCAACCCCAGCACATCCCGTTCGCGGGCGGTCAGGTCGGTGAAGGCGATGTTTGGCAGGTTGGGGCTGTTGACGCTCTTGGCGTTGGCCAGTTTTTCGATCAGGGTCTGGCTGAACCAGGATGCGTCCTTCATCACTTCCTCGATGGCCGACACCAACTCCAGCTCCGAGCGTTTGCGCTCGGTGATATTCATCATCACCAGCAGGTAACAGGCGGTGTCCTGGATGCACACGGTGTCAGCCGACACCACGCAATCAATCACCTCATGGCCTTTCTTGCGGATCTTCAGGTCATGGCCGTCGAGGTTGCCGGCTTTTTCCAGGGTGGCGAACAACTGCGTGCAGGCGTCGCGGCTGTCGATAAAGTTGATCTCGCTGATGGATTTGCCGATCAGTTCTTCACTGGTATAGCCAGTGATGCTCATGAACGCATCGTTGACGTCCACCACCTGCAAGTTGTCTGCATCGCACACCAGGGTTGGCACCGGTGTCAGGCGGAAGGACTTGGCAAAGCGCTCCTCGCTCTGGCGCAGGGCGGTCTCGGCCTTGCGCCGGGGCTCAAGGTCGGTGAAGGAAAACAGCATGCATTCCTCATCGTTCATATCCAGCGGCTGGCCGGCGACAATCACCAGCTTGCTGCCGCCTTCGGGCAGCTTCAGCTCGGCTTGCATCTGCGGGATGGTTGCCCCTTCGCTCAGGCGCTGGATGGCCAGTTCCTTGCGCTCGGCCTGTTCCAGCACGTCCAGTTCGTACACCGAGCGGCCGATCACCTGGTCGCGGTTGTGGCCGGTCATTTCCAGGAAGCCCTGGTTGACCTTGATATAGCGCAAATCACTCAAGCGGCAGATCACCGCCGGCGCCGGGTTGGCGTTGAAGGTTTTTTCAAAGCGCTGTTCGGCGCTGGCCCATTCGGTGGCGTCGCTCAAAATCAGCACCAGCAACTCCGGCTTGCCGGCGCTGTCGGTGAGCGCCAGGCTGCGCAGGCGATGGACCCAGGTGCGGTCGGTGTCGGCAGTGGGCGTGACTTCGACCACCACGTCACTGAATTCTTCACCGTTGGCCACCCGGCTCAGCGGATAGGCCTCCAGGGCCAGCGGGTGATTGTTGCGATAGCGCAGGCCAAAGCGCTCGGCGTATTCGGCGGTGTTGGCCCCCAGCCCGGCAATCTCGTCCAGGCCGTGCATGGTCAGCGCCGCCTCGTTGGCCCAAAGGATTGTCTGATCGATCTCGGCAAGAATCACCCCGTCGGACAGGCCGGAAATGATCTGCTGCAATTGGCGGCGATTGGTTTCTTGGGCGAGGACGGCCTGGCTCATGGTTTCTCCAAAATGGCGACATAACGACAATGGCACCTCCTGCTTCCTGTAGGAGGGCATGTCTGGCTGGTGTGGAGTACGACAACTGGCCTTGAGCATAGTGCAGACCGATTCGGCTTGGCGGGGTGCGAATGCACCAGCCCGCCTAGTGCAATTGTGCCGAGACCGTAGGCGTCGGCCTGGACACACTGACGGCCTACTCATTTGTCCAAGGAAAGATCATGACCCCTTTATATGAAACCAGCCGCTCGCCCTTTCGTGTGTCCTGGGGCTCGGTACTGGCCGGTAGTGCAATTGCCCTGGTGACCTACCTGGTGCTCAGCGTACTGGGCACCGCCATCGGCGCCAGTGCGGTCGACCCCATGGCGGCGGGTAACCCGTTGAGCGGTTTTGGCACCGGTGCTGGCATCTGGCTGTTTGTCTCCACACTGTTGGCGATTGGCGTGGGTGCTTTCGTCGCCGGCCGCACGGCCCCGGATCGCGGCGGCCTGCATGGCGTCCTGAGCTGGACCATCACCACCTTGCTCACCACCTGGCTGCTGGCGGCATTGGCCACCAGCGTGGTCGGCGCCGCAGGCAATGTGGTGGGCAAAGGCCTGTCGGCGGCCGGTAGCGGCATTGCCGCCGTGGCCCCCGGCATCAGCGACAGCGTCAAGCAGCAGATGGACGAAAAGGGCATCCGCCTGGATTGGGAGAGCCTGCAGGGCGAACTCGACACCTTGCTCAAGCAAAGCGGCAAGGCTGAACTGGATCCGGCCAAGGTCGAGCAAAAAGCCGACCAGGCAGCCGCAGACGGCCAGCAAGCGGCCACTGAGGCCGCCACCAACCCGGCCCAGGCCGCGACCGAGCTCAAGCAATGGTTCGAGCGCGTCAAGGCTTCCGGTGAACCGGCGTTGAATGCCGCCGACAAAGAGGCGCTGGTCAACATCGTCGCCGCCCGCACCGGCAAGAGCCAGGCCGAGGCCAGCCAGATCGTCGAGAACTATGCCCAGGCTTATCAGCAGGCCGTGCAGAAAGTCGAAGAGCTCAAGGCCCAGGCCGAACAAAAGGCTCGCGAAGCGGGTGAAGTCGCAGCCAAGCAACTGTCCCGCGCAGCGTGGAGCACCTTGTTGATGTTGGTATTGGGGGCCGCCTTGAGCTTTGGCATCGGCCGCCTGGCCATTTCGACCCGCAAAGTACCCGTGGCTTGATCAAGGCCCGTTGATGTCTTGACCCCAACACCTGGCGTGAGCGCGTAAACTGTCGGCTTTTTACGCGCTCACGCCAAGGTATGCTTTTGACCCCGCTAAAAACCACAACCCTGTTGTTGCTCACCAGCCTGCTGGCGGCGTGCGGCACCTCACCGCCACGTACCCCTGACGACATCTGCGGCATCTTCCGCGAAAAAGACGACTGGTACGACGCCGCCAAAGTCACCCAGAAGCGCTGGGGCGTGCCGATCCAGGTGCCGTTCGCCATCATGTATCAGGAATCGGGCTTCCGGCAAAACGCCAAGACCCCGCGCAAATACCTGCTCTGGATCATCCCCTGGGGCCGCGTCAGCACCGCCGCCGGCTACGCCCAGGCCAAGGATGAAGTGTGGGGCGACTACCAGAAAAGCACCGGCCGCAACTGGGCCAGCCGCCAGGACTTCGACGATGCCATCGACTTTGTCGGCTGGTACATGGACAAGACCGCCAGCATCAACGGCGTGTACAAATACGACGCCTATGGCCAGTACCTCAACTACCACGAAGGCTGGGGCGGCTACCGTAACCGCACCTACGCCAGCAAGGCGTGGCTGTTGCCGGTTGCCGGCAAGGTCAAGGCCCGCTCCGATCTGTATGCGCGCCAGTATGCAGGGTGCAAGGCGGATCTGGAGCGGGGGTTCTGGGGGCGGTTTTGGCGGTGGTTGTGAGGTTTCGACCATTCCTATACTTGCCAAAAAATACTGACTCTGGGAAAACCCGAACCTGTTGAACCCTAAGAGATTCTCCATGAACAACGAAGAACTGCAAATCACCGATATCCGCCCAGGCGACGGCAAGACCGTGGTCAAGGGGGCGCTGATCACCACTCAATACACCGGCACCCTGGAAGACGGTACGGTGTTTGATTCGTCCTGGGCGCGGGGCAAGCCGTTTCAGTGTGTGATCGGTAGCGGTCGGGTTATTAAAGGCTGGGACCAGGGCCTGATGGGGATGAAGGTCGGTGGGGTGCGCAAGCTGTTTGTGCCGGCGCATCTGGCGTATGGCGAGCGGGCGATGGGGGCGCATATCCAGCCCAACAGCAATCTGTGTTTCGAGATCGAGTTGCTGGAAGTGTTGACCCGTGATGATTGAAGGCTCAGGGCCGGTCAACTGTTCTCGATATGTTTGAAAAAACGTCGGCAGGCGGATGAAGGCCTGACTGGCAAGCGCAACCCTTGTGGGCTCGACAGCTCCCACAGTTATTTGTTCTACCATTCGCCGATCTCTCCTTGAATGCCGGGTATTGCTGCTGATACTGTACAAAAATACAGTATCCGGTAGCCCCCCATGCAGTTGATCGAAAAACTCAGCATCCTCGCCGATGCGGCCAAGTACGACGCGTCCTGCGCCAGCAGCGGGGCGCCCAGGCGCAGCTCCGAGGGCAAGGCCGGGCTGGGGTCGAGCGATGGCATGGGCATCTGCCACAGCTATACCCCCGATGGGCGCTGTGTGTCGCTGCTCAAGGTGCTGCTGACCAATTTCTGCCTCTACGACTGCCAATACTGCGTCAACCGCCGTTCCAGCGATGTGCCCCGTGCCCGGTTCAACCCGGAGGAGGTGGTGAGCCTGACCCTGGACTTCTACCGGCGCAATTGCGTCAGCGGGCTGTTTCTCAGTTCGGGGATCATCCGCTCGGCGGACTACACCATGGAGCAACTGGTGCGGGTCGCCAAGTTGTTGCGCGAGGCGCATGACTTTCGCGGTTATATCCACCTCAAGACCATTCCCGAAGCCGATCCTGCGTTGATTGCCGAGGCCGGGCGGTATGCCGATCGCTTGAGCGTGAACATTGAATTGCCCACCGATAAAAGCCTGCAGCTCCTCGCGCCCGAGAAGCAGATCGGTTCGATCAAGCAGGCGATGCAGACGATTTTTACCGGCGAGCAAACCGTGCTCAACGAGCCTCGGGCACCGCGTTTCGCCCCGGCCGGGCAAAGTACGCAAATGATTGTCGGCGCCGATGACACGGACGACAGCACTATCCTGCACGGGGCCGAGGCGCTGTATGGCAATTTCAAGTTGCGCCGGGTGTATTACTCGGCCTTCAGCCCGATTCCCAATAGCCCGAAAAGCGTACCCCTGGCGGCGCCGCCATTGATGCGCGAGCACCGGTTGTACCAGGCGGATTTCCTGCTGCGCAGTTATGGTTTCCGCGCCAATGAACTGTTCGCCGGGCCGGGGGATCTGGCGCTGGATATCGACCCCAAGCTGGCCTGGGCCCTGGAGCATCGCGAGGTGTTCCCGCTGGACCTGAACCGTGCCGAGGCGACGTTGATCGCACGTATCCCGGGGATTGGCCTGCGCACCACCGAACGCCTGGTGGCGCTGCGCCTGCAACGCAAGATCCGTTTTGAAGACCTGGCGCGCATGCGCTGCGTGCTGAGCAAGGCCAAGCCGTTTTTCATCACCAGCGACTACCACCCCCAGCAAGCGGAAAGCACCAGTGTGTTGCTGCGCGAGCAACTGCGCGACCGCCCGCTACCGCAACAGATGGGGTTGTGGGGATGATCAGCCTGGAATGCGACAACCTGTTCAGCACCTGGCGCGAGCAGGCGCGCTGGCTGCTCAGCCATCAGGTCGACCCCAGCCATGTCAGTTGGGGCGAAGTGGAAGTAGCGGACCTGTTCGCCACCGACGAGCACTACCCGGCGCACAACGGCCCGTTCCAGGCGCGCATTCCCAAGGCCCTGCTGGAGCTGCTGGAAAGTGCAGCCTGCTACCACGGCGAGCAGCGCTGGAGCCTGTTGTATGAAGTGCTGTGGCGCGTCAGCCATGGCGACCGCACGGCGATGATGGCGGGGGATCAACTGGGCAGCGAGTTGCAGCGGCGGATCAAGCAGGTGCGGCGCGAGGCCCATCACCTGCATGCGTTTGTGCGTTTTATCGCCCTGCCGGCGGCGGCGGGCCCGGAGCTGCCGGAGTACGTGGCCTGGCACGAGCCGGCCCACGATATTTTGCATAGCGCCAGCCAGCACTTTGTCGGGCGCATGGGCCGTCATCGCTGGATGATCGCCACGCCCCTGGATGGGGTGTATTACGACGGTGCGCAGTTGATCCACCAACGCCAGTGCCCGGAGCAATGGCAGCAGTTGGCACAGAATGTCGAGGACCCACACAGTGCCATGTGGCTGACCTATTACAGCCATATCTTCAACCCGGCGCGGTTGAATCCCAAGGTCATGGAAGGGCACTTGCCGAGTCGATTCTGGAAGAATCTGCCGGAGGGTAAGTTGATACCGGGGTTGATCAGTGAGGCGCGGACGGGGAAGCAGCGGGATGGGCAGGCGAGCCTCGTGGCGGCTCGGCGAGGTAAGAAAATATCAAGCGGGCACAGTTAAATGTGGGAGCGGGCTTGCTCGCGATGGCGGTGTATCAGTCAAACAATTATCAACTGACACTCCGCCATCGCGAGCAAGCCCGCTCCCACATTTGATTTTCTGTGTTTCTGGCAGAGCGTTTCAGGCCAACTCAGTCGCCGTATTTTTCACCACCGCCAACTCCGGGTGGGCCACCAGTTTGTCGATGTGCAGCTCATCATTGTTCAACCAGGTTTCCGTCAGTACGCGGTAGTGCTCCATGTCCCGGCAGCGCATGCGCAGGCTGTAGTCGAAGGGCCCGCTGATCAGTTGGCACTCGAATACCTGCGGGCAGGCTTTGACGCAGGCTTCAAAAGCTTTTTGTGCCGAGCGCCCGCTCTGGTTAGACAAGGCCACCAGCACCAGCAAGGACAACCCCGGCGAGACCATCTGCACATCGATGATTGCGCCATAACCGCGGATCACCCCGCGCCGCTCCAGCTTGCGCACCCGCTCCAGGCAGGGCCTGGGCGTCAGGTGCACCAGCGAAGACAGCTTCTCGTAGGTGATGCGCCCCTGATGGCGCAGCACATCGATGATGGCTTCATCAATGCGATCCAGCGCAGGGGAGGAATGGGGTCCGTTGGCCTTGGTATCCATGGTCGGTTCTGTGTTCACTTCAAGCGGTTGGAGAGAAATTGCTGCAAGCGTTCGCTGGTGGGGTGGTCGAGGATCTCGGCGCTGCCTTGTTCTTCGACGCGGCCCTGGTGCAGGAACAGCACCTGGCTGGACACTTGCCGGGCAAAGCCCATTTCGTGGGTGACCATGAGCATGGTACGACCTTCCTCGGCCAACGTCTGTATGACTTTTAGGACTTCCCCTACAAGCTCTGGATCCAGCGCCGAGGTCGGTTCGTCGAACAGGATAATCTCCGGTTCCATGGCCAGGGCCCGGGCGATGGCCACGCGCTGTTGCTGGCCACCGGAGAGAAACGCCGGGTATTGATCGGCGACCCGGCCTGGCAGGCCGACTTTATCCAGGTACATGCGCGCGCGTTTTTCTGCTTCGGCGCCACTCACACCCAGCACCCGGCGCGGCGCCATGCAGATGTTCTCCAGCACGGTCATGTGGCTCCACAGGTTGAAGTGTTGAAACACCATGGCCAGGCGAGTGCGCAGGTTTTGCAGTTGCGCCTGGTGTGGCGCTTGCACGCCTGCGCGACCCTGGCGCATTTCAATGCTGATGCCGTCCAGGGTGATCACCCCTGCGTCGGGTTGTTCGAGGAAGTTGATGCAGCGCAGCATGGTGCTCTTGCCAGAGCCGCTGGCGCCGATCAGGCTGATTACATCGCCCTTGCTGGCGTTGAGCGAAACACCCTTGAGCACCTCATGGTCGCCGTAGCTTTTATGCAGGTCTTCGACCTTGAGTTTGACGTTGGCGCCGGCCGCCACCACGCTCGGGCGGGGCGCGGCAATGTGGGTGGGATGGGCGGCCAGGGCCTGTGCGGACTGATTCATGGGTTAGCCTCGGGTCGGGACAAGAAAGCGCATCCAGCGTCGTTCGGCCAGTCGGAACAGGCCCACCAATGCAAAGGACAGCAGCATGTACAGCAGTGCGGCAATACCGAAGGCCTGGAACGTGAGGAACGTTTCGGCATTGGCGTCGCGGGCCACCTTGAGGATGTCGGCGATGGTGGCGGTAAACGCCAGGGATGTGGCGTGCAGCATCAGGATCATTTCGTTGCTGTAGGCCGGCAACGCGCGGCGCAGCGCGGCGGGGATCACCACGAACAGATTCATCCGCCAGCCGTGCAGGCCGTAGGCCCGCGCCGCTTCAATCTCGCCGTGGGGGATATTGCGAATGGCCCCGGCGAAGATCTCCACGGTGTAGGCACAGGTGTTGAGCACAAAGGCCAGCAGGGTGCAGTTCAACGCATTGCGGAAAAACTGGTTGAGCAGGGCGTTGTCCTGCACCACCTCCAGGCTGTACAGGCCGGTGTAGCAAATCAGCAACTGGATATACAGCGGCGTACCGCGAAACAGGTAGGTGTACACCTCCACCGGCCAGCGTAGCCAGAAGTGCTCGCTGACGCGGGCAATTGCCAACGGGATCGACAGGAAAAACCCGAGGATCACCGACACGATAAACAGCCACAAGGTCATGGCCACCCCGGAAAAGCCTGAACCATCGGTCCACAGGTACGCCAGGCCATATTGCTGGATCAGTTCAATCATCGCGCCACCCCTTTGATGCCGACGTTGTAGCGCCGTTCCAGGCGTTTGAAGATGCGGTTGGAGAGGGTGGTGATCACCAGGTACACCAGGCCCGCCAGGATCAGGAAGTACAGCGGATCATTGGTGGTCTTGCCGGCGTTCTGCGCGGCCTTGACCAGGTCGGCCAGGCCGATGATCGACACCAGCGCGGTGGACTTGAGCAGTACCAGCCAGTTATTGCCCAGCCCCGGCAAGGCAAAGCGCATCAGCTGCGGGAACATCACCAGCCGAAAGCGCTGCCAGCGGCTCAAGCCGTAGGCAGTTGCCGCTTCCAGTTGGCCCACCGGCACACTAAGCATCGCGCCGCGAAAATTCTCGGTGAAATACGCACCGTAGATAAACCCCAGGGTGACGACCCCGGCGGTGAAGGGATCGATTTCAAAGTAATTCCAGCCGAGCATTTCGGTCAGGTCATTGAGCCACAGTTGCAGGCTGTAGAAGATCAGCAGGATCAGCACCAGGTCTGGCACGCTGCGGATCAGGGTGGTGTAGAGCGTGGCCGGGATGCGCAACAGCTTGTGGCTGGACAGCTTGGCGCCCGCAGCGATCAGGCCCAGGCTCAGGCTCAGGACCAGCGCGAGGAACGCCAGCTTGATGGTCATCCAGGCACCCTGGGCCAACAGCGGGCCGAAGCCTTGCAGGTTGAGGAATTCATTCACGGGAAAGTCTCGATAGAACCGGTAGGAACCTGCCGCAAATGGCGGTGTTTATCGCACCGCCAGCGCTGGCAAGCCGGCTCCTACAGGGGATAGGGCGGGGGATTACTCGTGATAGATATCTTCGTCACCGAAGTATTTCTTCTGGATCAGCACGTAAGTGCCATCGGCCTGGATGGCCGCGATGCCCTTGTTGATCAGCGCCAGCAGTTCCTGGTCGTTCTTGCGCAGGCCCATGGCAATGTCCAGCGGCAAGGTCGGGTCCTTGAAGGCCGGGCCGGACTGGTAGTCGGCGCCTTCAGGCTTGGACAGGAAGTTGAGCTGGGCTTCGAGCTTGTCGGTCAGCGTTGCGTCGAGGCGGCCGTTTTGCAGGTCGGCGTAGTTCTGGTCCTGGGACTGGTACGCCTTGACCTGGGCACCGAGCTTGGCCAGGTGGGCACGGGCGTAGGCTTCCTGCAGCGAGCCCTGGAGCACGCCGACCTGTTTGCCCTTGAGGGATTCGGGGGTGTCGCCGAAACCTGCGCCCTTGCGGGTGATTACTGAGGTGGGGCTGAGGAACAGGCGATCGCTGAAATCGATCTGTTTTTGCCGGGCCGGGGTCACGGCCATGGAGGACATGATGGCGTCGAACTTGCGCGCACGCAGCGCCGGGATCATGCCGTCGAATTCGTTGTGGACCCAGGTGCACTTGACTTCAAGCTTGGCGCAGATGGCGTTGCCCAGCTCAATGTCGAAACCTTGCAGACTGCCGTCGGCGGCCACGGATTCAAAGGGTGGGTACTCGGGGAACACGCCGAAACGGATTTCTTTCCATTCCTGGGCCTGGACGGCGGTGGCGCACAAAGGCAGGAGCAGCGCGGCGACGAGTGATCGGAGCGGAGTCATGGTGTTTTCCCTATATTTTGTAATTGATGTCAGGGCAGTAGAAAGGGTGCGGCATACATTCATGTGCTGACTCTTTGGTCGCGCTCAGAATGCTTCATGGTGGTGCGTTTTTTGTGTCGTTTACCTAGGCCTTGGCACGCGGAATACGCTGTTAAAACGCAGGTGGCAGCGGAATCGGCTGCAACACCCTGTATATCGGCTTTTCAAACCGGCGTTTACGGCCCGCCGCTTGCGCAAAGCGGCAGGCCAGAGCGGTTTCAGGCGCGCTTTTTATGCTGTGCGACCGGCTGCTGCGCCAAGCGGGCGAACAGGTCCTTGGGGTCGGCCAGGTCTGGCACCAGTTCCAGTTCGCTACCCACGTCCAGGGCCTTGGCCACATCCAGCACATAACGCAGGGCCGAGTAGTCTTCGAGGGCAAAACCCACCGAGTCGAACAGGGTGACCTGGCGTGCGTTTTCCCGGCCCGGCTTCTGGCCGTTGATCACTTGCCACAGCTCGGTGACCGGCGAGTCCTCGGGCATATGCTGGATTTCGCCTTCGATACGGCTTTGTGGTTCGTACTCGACGATCACCCGGGCGCGCTCGACAATGCGCCGGTCCAGCTCGGTCTTGCCGGGGCAGTCGCCGCCCACGGCATTGAGGTGCATGCCGGGCTCGATCATGTCGTCGGTAAGAATGGTGGCGTAGGCCTTGTCGGCGGTCACGGTGGTGACGATATCGGCGCCTTTCACCGCCTCGGCAACGCTTGCGGCCAGGGCCACTTTGATCGCCGGGAAGGCCTTGAGGTTGTTCGCCAGCTTGTGCATGGCCTTCGAGTCGATATCGAACAGGCGGATCTCATTGATGCCCAGCAAGGCATGGAACGCCAGGGCCTGGAACTCACTTTGCGAACCGTTGCCGATCAGCGCCATGCTGCGGCTGTTGTCCCGCGCCAGGTAGCGTGCGACCAGGGCCGAGGTGGCGGCGGTGCGGATCGCGGTGGTCAGGGTCATTTCGCTGAGCAGCACCGGCTTGCCGGTGTCCACATCCCCCAGGGCGCCGAACGCCATGACCGTGAGCATGCCGCTCTGGGTATTTTTCGGGTGGCCGTTGACGTATTTGAAGGCATACAACGAGGCATCCGAGACCGGCATCAGCTCGATCACGCCCTCGGGCGAGTGGTTGGCCAGGCGCGCGCATTTCTCGAAGTCATTCCAGCGCAGGTAGTCGGCGCGGATGTACTCGGCCATCTCGGTGATGCAGGTTTGCAGGCCTTTTTGCGAGACCAGGTAGCTGAGGTCGTTGACGTCGATATAACGGGTCATGGAATAACTCCTTATTGGAATGAGGCGCGGGCCGGAAGATGCACTTCGGCCAACATGCAGCGGGCACTGCCGCCGCCGATGCGTTCGATGTTGTCGATATTTACCACCACCGGGTGGGTGTGGCGCTCCACATGCTGGCGCTGCGCCGGCTTGAGTGAATGCCAGGCGCTGGCGGACATCACCAGCAACGGCTGGCCATCGCGGTCGTGAAGTTCGAGCATGTTGCCGGCGAAGGCTTCCAACTGGTCGAAGTCCAGGGCCAGGATGTCTTTGCCGGTGTCGCGCAGGGAGCGTTCCAGGCCTTGGCGTTCGTGGGCTTCGGGCAGTGCGTCCAGGCACACCACCGACAGGTCGCGGCCGACGCTCATCATCACGTTGCTGTGGTAGATCGGTGCGTGATGGCGGTCGACGGCGTGGAAGGCGCAGACCTGATAGTCCAGGCGCTCGGCGAACTGGCGCAGCGCATCGCGATGGGTGCGCCCGGAGTGACAGGCGTAGCTGATGCGGTGCTGGCGGTCGAGGACCATGCTGCCGGTGCCTTCGAGGAACATGTTCTGTTGTTCCAGGTGGCTGAAGTCGATGGTGTCTTTGATTGCGAAGCGTTGCTCCAGCACTTGCAGCACACCTTTGTTGCGCTCCAGGCGGCGGTTCTGGCCTTCCATCGGGTACAGCACCAGGCTGCCGTCGGCATGGCTGCTCCACCAGTTGTTGGGGAAGATCGAATCCGGGGTATGGGGCGCGGGCGTGTCCTGCACCACCAACACTTCCACGCCATGCTGGCGCAGGGTGTCGACGTAACCGTCGAACTCTTGCAGCGCTTTATGCTGTGCGGCCACCGGGTCCACGGGGGCGCGCTGGAAGCGGTTGTTGATCGCGGTGTCCGGGTTAAAGGCAAAGTGCGCCGGGCGGATCATCAGGACGGTATTGGTGGTTTGCATGGGGGCACGGGTCCATGGGGTTGGGCATTGCGGCTATTTTGTGCGCTCTGGCCGCAGAATCCCGGCTGAAACAGGGGGGGGGCCCAGCCGGGAAAGCTGAAAAGAGGGGTATGGCAGCCGAATCGGCTGTCAGGGGTGGAGTGCGCTCAAATCTGTAGGAGCCGGCTCCCACACAAGCCCACACATGGGTATTGTGGTGGCTGTCGTACCGTCGTCCCTCACCGCCGAGCCGTTTTATACCAAGCTGGGGTTCCAGACCGTGCGCGACGTGTACCACGGCAACGAGCGCACCCTGGTGATGGAGAAGGTATTGTCGTCCCGCCACCCCATCTGGGTGCGTCGTTGGTGCGCCATGGGGAACAGGCGTTGATCGCCCTGGGCTGCCTGAAGATCAACCTGCAGATCAATCTGGGCAACGAGAACGTGGTGGGGTTCTACGAGGCGCTGGGATATGGCGTGGAGCCGAGGATCAGCATGGGCAAGAGGATTGCACAGAACCTGCCAAAATCGTAAGCAAATGTGGGAGCGGGCTTGCTCGCGATAGCGGTGGGGCAGTCACTGTTGACGTTGACTGATCCACCGCTATCGCGAGCAAGCCCGCTCCCACACAAGCCCGCTCCTACATTTTGTTCAGCAGCAGGGCTTAGACCTTGACGATCCAGCCCGCCGGCGCTTCAACGTCGCCGGACTGCACACCGGTCAGCTCTTTGTAGAGCTTCTGGGTCACCGGGCCGACGTCTTTTTCGCTGTAGAACACATGCAGCTTGTCTTTGTACTCAATCCCGCCGATCGGCGTGATCACTGCTGCCGTCCCGCAGGCGCCGGCTTCCTTGAAGTCTGCCAGTTTGTCGATCAGTACGTCGCCTTCGACCACTTCCAGGCCCAGGCGGGTCTTGGCCAGTTCGATCAGCGACAGGCGGGTGATGCCTGGCAGCACCGACGGCGAGTTTGGGGTGACGAACTTGTTGTCGTGGGTGATCCCGAAGAAGTTGGCCGAACCGACCTCTTCGATTTTCGAGTGGGTGGCCGGGTCCAGGTAGATGCAGTCGGCGAAGTTGGCTTTTTTCGCCAGGGAGCCGGGCATCAGGCTGGCGGCGTAGTTGCCACCGACCTTGGCCGCGCCGGTGCCGTTCGGCGCGGCGCGGTCGTAGCCGGAGATCAGGAAGTTGTGCGGGGTCAGGCCGCCCTTGAAGTAGGCGCCGACCGGGATGCAGAAGATCGAGAAGATGAACTCGGGCGCGGTACGCACGCCGATGTTGTCACCGGTGCCGATCACGAACGGGCGCAGGTACAGCGCGCCGCCGGTGCCGTACGGCGGGATGAAACGCTCGTTGGCGCGGACCACGGCCTTACAGGCTTCGATAAACGCTTCGGTCGGCACTTGTGGCATCAGCAAGCGGCCGCAACTGCGCTGCATGCGAGCGGCGTTCTGGTCCGGGCGGAACAGGTTGATCGAACCGTCCTTGCAGCGATAGGCCTTCAGGCCTTCAAAACACTGCTGGCCATAGTGCAGGGCGGTGGAGCCCTCGCTGATGTGCAGCACGTTGTCTTCGGTCAGGGTGCCTTCTTGCCAGGCGCCGTCTTTCCAGGTCTGGAGGAAACGCTTGTCGGTCTTGATGTAGTCAAAACCCAATTTGTCCCAATTGATGCTTTCGTTACCCATGACACCCTCTATCTCTTCGCAACCGCCTGGTCGAAGGCAGGCTTTCGGTTTATTTCTGGATGGGCGCAACAATACTTCATTCTTGGCCTGTGTGGGAGCATTGACTCAGAGGTGCAGGGCATGCCCCAACGCCCGCAGCGCGGCTTCCTGCACCGCTTCACCGAGGGTCGGGTGGGCATGAATGGTGCCCGCCACATCTTCCAGCCGCGCGCCCATTTCCAGGCTCAGGCCAAAGGCCGTGGACAGCTCGGACACGCCAACCCCCACCGCCTGCCAGCCGACAATCAGGTGATTGTCGCGGCGTGCCACCACCCGTACGAAGCCGGTCTTGGACTCCAGGGTCATGGCCCGACCATTGGCGGCAAACGGGAAGCTTGAAACGATGCAGTCCAGGCCCGCGGCCTTGGCTTCGTCCGGGGTCTTGCCGACCACCACCAGTTCCGGGTCGGTAAAGCACACCGCCGGGATCGCCGCCGGGTTGAATTCCCGGGATTTGCCGCTGATCAGCTCCGCCACCATCTCGCCCTGGGCCATGGCCCGGTGCGCCAGCATCGGCTCGCCGCTCAGGTCGCCGATCGCCCAGACATTGCGCATGCTGGTCTGGCAGCGGTTGTCGATCTGGATCGCCGCGCCGTTCATCGTCAGGTTCAAGGCTTCCAGGTTCCAGCCCTGGGTGTTGGGTTTGCGGCCGACGGCCACCAGCACCTGGTCAGTGTCCAGGGCCAGGGTCTCGCCATTGGGCTCGCGCACTTGCAGGCTGCCACCTTCAAAACCGGTGACGCTGTGCTTGAGGTACAGCTTGACCCCCAATTGCTTGAGGGATTCGGCCACCGGTTGCGTCAGCTCGGCGTCGTAGGCGGGCAGGATGCGGTCCTGGGCTTCGACCACGCTGACCTCGGCCCCGAGCTTGCGATAGGCAATCCCCAGTTCCAGGCCGATGTAACCGCCACCGACCACGATCAAGCGTTTTGGCACACGGGTCGGCGTCAGGGCTTCGGTGGACGAGATGATCGGCCCGCCAATCGGCAGCATCGGCAGGTTGACGCTTTTCGAGCCGGTGGCCAGCAGCAGGTGCTCGCACTGGATGCGTTGGTCGCCCACCTCCACGGTCTTGCCGTCGACGATCTTGGCCCAGCCGTGGATCACCTGCACTTTGTGCTTTTTCAGCAGCGCGGCAACCCCGGTGGTCAGGCGATCGACGATGCCGTCTTTCCACTCGACGCTCTTGCGGATATCCAGGGTCGGCACATCCACGTCGATGCCCAGGGCCGAACCCTGGCTCAGGTGTACGGTTTGCTGGAACTGTTCGGCCACATGGATCAGCGCCTTGGACGGAATGCAGCCGATGTTCAGGCAGGTGCCGCCCAACGCCTGGCCTTCTACCAGGATCGTCGGGATGCCCAGTTGGCCGGCGCGAATCGCCGCCACATAACCGCCAGGGCCGCCGCCGATAATCAGCAGGGTGGTATGCAATGTCTGAGTCATGCCCTTACTCCAGGAACAGGCTGGCGGGTTGTTCGAGCAGGCCACGGATGGCCTGGATGAATTGCGCCGCGTCCATGCCATCGACCACCCGGTGATCGAAGGAGCTGGAGAGGTTCATCATCTTGCGGATCACGATCTGCCCCTTGATCACCATCGGCCGCTCGACGATGCGGTTGACCCCGACAATCGCCACTTCCGGCAGGTTCAGCACCGGGGTGCTGACAATCCCGCCCAACGCGCCGAGGCTGGTCAGGGTGATGGTCGAGCCCGACAGTTCGTCACGGCTGGCCTTGCCCGTGCGCGCGGCGTTGGCCAGGCGGGTGATTTCTTCGGCGGTGCCCCACAGGCTGCGCGCCTCGGCGTGGCGCACCACCGGCACCATCAGCCCCACATCGCTCTGGGTGGCGACGCCCACATGCACCGCACCGAGACGGGTGATGACCTGGGCTTCGTCGTCATAACGCGCATTGATCTGCGGGAAATCGCGCAAGGCCACAACCATCGCACGCACGAGGAACGGCAACAACGTCAGTTTGCCGCGGCTGGCGCCGTGTTTTTCATTGAGGTGGACGCGCAAGTCGTCGAGGGCCGTCACGTCGATCTCTTCGACGTAGCTGAAATGCGCAGCGCGGCGCGTGGCCTCCTGCATGCGCTGGGCGATCTTGCGGCGCATGCCGATCACCGGGATCTGCTCTTCGTCGTTGCGCTCGGCATACGGGTTGGCGCCGGCCGAGGCGCGGGGGCTGCCCTGTTGCAGATAGGCGTCGAGGTCTTCATGCAGAATACGTCCGGCGGGGCCCGAGCCCTGCACCAGGCGTAGTTGGATCCCGGCATCCAGCGCATGCTTGCGCACGGCCGGGGAGGCCAGCGGGCGCTCATTGGCCTCGCGGGCTACCGGGGCCTGGGCGGCCACCACCGGCTTGGCGGCCGGTTTGCTTTCAACCGCAGGGGCCTTGATGTCGGCTTTCGGGGCCGGCGCGGCTTCTTCAACCACCGCCGACAACGCCGACTCCCGGGTATTGCCCGCGCCTTCGACTTCAATGCTGATCAGGATACTGCCCACGGCCATGACCTCACCCGGCTCACCGCCCAGCGATATCACCTTGCCGTGGACCGGCGAGGGAATATCCACCATCGCCTTGTCGGTCATCACATCCGCCAGCACCTGGTCTTCCACGACCATATCGCCGACCTTGACGTGCCAGACCGACAATTCCACTTCTGCGATGCCTTCGCCAATGTCCGGCATCTTGATAACGTGCGTGCCCATTCAGACCTCCATGACCCGTTGCAAAGCCGCGCCCACACGGGTCGGGCCAGGGAAATACGCCCACTCTTGCGCGTGGGGGTAGGGGGTGTCCCAACCGGTCACACGCTCGATAGGCGCTTCCAGGTAGTGGAAGCAGTGTTCTTGCACCAACGACACCAGCTCGGCACCAAAACCGCAGGTACGGGTGGCTTCATGCACCACCACGCAACGGCCGGTCTTTTTCACCGACTTGACGATGGTTTCCAGGTCCAGCGGCCACAGGCTGCGCAGGTCGATGACTTCGGCGTCGATCCCGGTTTCTTCGGCGGCCACTTGTGACACATAGACTGTGGTGCCGTAGGTCAGCACGGTAACGGCCGAGCCAGGGCGCACGATGGCGGCCACATCCAGCGGCACGGTGTAGTAACCGTCCGGCACCTGGGCTTGCGGGTGCTTGGACCACGGCGTTACCGGGCGGTCGTGGTGGCCGTCGAACGGGCCGTTGTACAGGCGCTTGGGCTCAAGGAAGATCACCGGGTCATCGTTTTCGATGGAGGCGATCAGCAGGCCCTTGGCGTCATAGGGGTTGGACGGCATCACCGTGCGCAGGCCGCAGACCTGGGTGAACACCGCTTCGATACTCTGGCTGTGGGTCTGCCCGCCGTAGATGCCGCCGCCGCAGGGCATGCGCATGGTCAACGGCGCGGTGAACTGGCCGGCCGAGCGGTAACGCAGGCGCGCCGCTTCCGAGATGATCTGGTCAGTGGCCGGGTACACGTAGTCGGCGAACTGGATCTCGGCCACCGGGCGCAGGCCATAGGCGCCCATGCCCACGGCCACGCCGACGATGCCGCTTTCGGAGATCGGCGCGTCAAACACCCGCGAGGTGCCGTACTTGCTCTGCAAGCCTTCGGTGCAACGGAACACGCCGCCGAAGTAACCAACGTCCTGGCCGAACACCACCACATTGTCGTCGCGTTCAAGCATCACATCCATGGCCGAGCGCAGGGCCTGGATCATGGTCATGGTGGTCGTGGTCATGGCGGTTTCCAGCTCGATTTTATTGTTGTGATCGTTCATGTCAGATCCCCAACGCTTGACGCTGGCGCTTCAAGTGCTCCGGCATCTCTTTATAGACGTCCTCGAACATGCTCGCGGCGCTCGGGATCTGGCCACCGGCCAGGGTGCCGTACTGTTCGGCTTCTTTCTGCGCGCCGAGTACTTGGGCTTCAAGCTCGGCAGTGACCGTGGCGTGTTCCTCTTCGGACCACTGGCCAATCTTGATCAGGTGCTGTTTGAGGCGGGCAATCGGGTCGCCCAGGGGGAAGTGGCTCCAGTCATCGGCAGGCCGGTACTTGGACGGGTCATCGGAGGTGGAGTGCGGGCCGGCGCGGTAGGTCACCCATTCGATCAGGGTCGGCCCCAGGTTACGGCGCGCGCGTTCGGCGGCCCAGGCAGAGGCGGCGTATACCGCGATAAAGTCGTTGCCGTCCACCCGCAGGGAGGCGATGCCGCACCCTACGCCGCGTCCGGCGAAGGTGGTGGCTTCACCGCCGGCGATGGCCTGGAAGGTGGAAATCGCCCACTGGTTGTTGACCACGTTGAGGATCACCGGCGCGCGGTACACGTGGGCGAAGGTCAAGGCCGTGTGGAAGTCCGATTCGGCGGTGGCGCCATCGCCGATCCACGCCGAGGCGATCTTGGTATCGCCCTTGATCGCCGAGGCCATGCCCCAGCCCACGCCCTGTACGAATTGGGTGGCGAGGTTGCCGGAAATGGTGAAGAAGCCATAGTCCTTGACCGAATACATGATCGGCAACTGGCGGCCCTTGAGCGGATCGCGCTCGTTGGACAGCAGTTGGCAGATCAGGTCCACCAGCGGCACTTCGCGGGCCATCAGGATGCTTTGCTGGCGGTAGGTGGGGAAGCACATGTCGTCGATGTTCAAGGCCAGGGCCTGGGCGCTGCCGATGGCTTCTTCGCCAAGGCTTTGCATATAGAACGACATCTTTTTCTGACGCTGGGCGACCACCATGCGGTTGTCGAAGATCCGCGTCTTGAGCATGGCACGCATGCCACGGCGCAAAATCTCTACCGGCACACCTTCAGCCCATGGGCCCAGGGCCTGGCCCTGGTCGTCGAGCACGCGGATCAGGCCCTTGGCCAGGTCGGCGGTGTCGGCGGGTTCTACGTCAACGGCGGGTTTGCGCACCGTACCGGCGTCGGTCAGGCGCAGGTAGGTAAAGTCGGTCTTGCAACCTGGGCGGCCCGAGGGTTCGGGAACGTGCAGGCGCAGCGGTTCGTAATGCTGGGTCATGGCTTTCTACGCTCGATCTTGTGAATTTCTTGTAGTGGGCGCGCTTAGCTGACAGTCAGTCCCCGGGTAGGGGAAATCTTGTCCTACAACAATCATAGGCCGGGCCGGGGAGAATATTTATCTCTGTTTGGTTGCGCCTGAGATCATTTGCGGATAAAAAATCTGCATAAACATAATAAACAGGTGGTTTTGTCTCATGCGCAAACTGGACCGTATCGATATCGGGATTCTCAACAGCCTTCAGGAGAATGCCCGCATCACCAACGCCGACCTCGCACGCTCGGTCAACCTGTCGCCCACGCCGTGTTTCAACCGGGTCAAGGCCATGGAAGAACTGGGCCTGATCCGTGACCAGGTCACGCTGCTGGACGCCGATTTGCTGGGGTTGCACGTCAACGTGTTTATCCACGTCAGCCTGGAAAAACAGAATGAACTGGCGTTGCAACAGTTTGAGGGGGCGATTTCCGACCGGCCGGAGGTGATGGAGTGCTACCTGATGGCCGGCGACCCGGACTACCTGATCCGGGTGCTGGTGCCGACCATCCAGTCCCTGGAGCGCTTTATGATGGATTTCCTGACCAAGGTCCCGGGGGTGGCGAATATCCGCTCCAGCTTTGCCCTCAAGCAGGTGCGCTACAAGACGGCGCTGCCATTGCCGGCCAATGGCTTGAGCCTGGGGTAAGGCGTAAGAGGCGCGGGCGGCGGGGTTGCCGGTGATCAGACGCTACTCATTTGAGTGTTAAGTTGAAGAAAATCAATCAAATGGCAACGCCTGGCAAACGAGGATTTATTTAAAGTTTGCTTATCCCTACGGGCAGCAATGGACCTGCTAAGCTCAGATTTTAATCGGGAGGCTGAGTCATGGAGAATGAAGAGTTAGTCTATCGTGCCCTTTATGACTTCAACCTTACCCAACTGTCCATCATTGCGGCGCTGGAAGATATGGCGGCGCTGATAGAGAGCATGGGGCAACTTGCACCACAAACCAGCGAGTCCCTCAGGCGCCACCTGGAGACGGTGGGGAATAACTGTGACCGCTCCTGTAATGCGGTGTATGCCCTCGCCAACTTGAACTATGCACCTTGATAACATCGGGCGGGTTGTTGCGTTGCATGGTTAGTTAGCTAAGCAGTAGGTATAGTGATTTTTTATTTGCCGAGGCTATAAAAAACAATGGGCCTACATTTTTTTCACAGTACGGTCCACACACTGATGTCGCTGGGGCTGTGTAGAGGTCCTTGAGCCAGAGAAGCCTAGGGGAATTGCCATGTCAATGAGATCGATAAGGTTGAACTCACGTACCACCCTGTGTTTTGGCGTGGTATGCCTGTTGCTCTTGATACAGGGAGGAATGACGCTGGTAAAGGTCGATAAAGTCTATTCGTCCACTGTCGAGATAGAAACCAACTGGCTGCCCAGCATTCGTCAGGCTGGAAAGATGGACAGTAGTCTGTTGAAACTGCGCCTGGAGTTGCGCAGGTTTGCACTGGATGACAATCGGCTTAGTTCAACTTCGATCGGCGCGGTCAAAGAGGCCAAAACAACATTGGTTAAAGTGACAGAGGATTATGCTAAGTACATCTCCAGCCCTGAAGAGAAAAACAAATACGATGAAGTTGTGCGAGGAATAGAAGGTTATAACGCAAAAGTTGATGAGTTGCTGGCCATGGACAGTTCGCGTTCGATGGCGGACCTAAGTGTGTTTTTCCGTGACTACACCAGCCCCCTGGCACTTAAACTCCAATCTTTGATGGGCGAGTTAGTGGCCATCAATGAGCGGGGCGCCCAAGTGGCGGTGACTGTCGCCGCCCACGAATATGATGCTGCCCGATTGTTTACCGTAATACTGATGGTGGCTTCGGTGTTGTTGGCCATCGTGGTCGGGCGGCTGTTTGCCAAAAGTATTATCACGCCGGTTGGCGAACTGTTGGCCTCGACGGCCAAGATTGCCCAGGGCGACTTGCGTGTCGCTATCCAGATCAGCGGCAAGGACGAACTGACAGACTTGCAACAGTCCACCGCGGCGATGCAGATGAGTTTGAAAAGTACTCTGCAACATATATCTGAAGCGTCCGGCCAACTGGCCTCGGCCGCCGAAGAGATGAGTTCGATCACCAAGGAGTCCACTGCCGGTATTGAACGGCAAAGTATGGAAACGGACCAGGCCGCCACGGCCGTCAATCAGATGACCGCCGCAGTCGAGGAAGTGGCCCGCAATGCCGTCTCCGCCTCCCAATCGACCCAGGACTCCCAGCGTTCGGCGCAAGTTGGCCAGGAGCGTGTGACCCAGACCATCGCCTCGATTGAGAAGTTGAGCGCCACGGTCCAGCAGACCGGGGTCGAAGTAGAGGGCCTGGCCAAACAGGCGCAGGACATTGCCCGGGTCGTGGAAGTCATCCGCTCCATTGCCGAACAAACCAACCTGCTGGCCCTGAATGCGGCCATCGAGGCGGCCCGGGCTGGCGAGCAGGGGCGAGGCTTTGCGGTGGTGGCCGACGAAGTCAGGGCGCTGGCCCACAGAACGCAGACCTCGACCCAGGAAATCGAGCAGATGATCGCGAAGATCCAGAGCTGTTCCAGCGAGGCCGTGCTCTCGATGGGGATGAACCGCACTGAAGCAGTGGATTCGTTGAGGATCGCCCATGAAGCGGGGGCGGCGATTACCCAAATCACCCAGGCTATCGAGGATATCAATGAAAGAAACCTGCTGATCGCCACCGCATCGGAAGAACAGGCCCATGTTGCACGCTCTGTCGATCAGAACCTGATCAGTATCCGTGACCTGTCCATCCAGAGCTCGTCGGCCGCGGGCCAGACGTCTATCGCCAGTAATGAACTATCGAAGCTGGCGGTTGATCTCAGGCAAATAGTCTCGAAGTTTTCTGTGAGCTGAGTCGAGGCCAGCGGGTTGTTTGCTCCTGATCAGTGGGGGAAGGCTTATGTTGAAACGCATTCCTGCTTCGCAAGTCAGGCTGGGCATGTATGTCCATAAAATGGAGGGCGCCTGGACCGACCATGGTTTTTGGAAAAGCAGTTTTTTGCTGACCCAACCGCAAGACCTGCAGCGTTTGCGGCAGTCACGGGTCCAGAACGTCTGGATCAATACCGCGAAGGGGGCTGACGTGCCGTCGGGCGAACAGCCGGATTCGCCTGCGGTTGTGCCTAAAACCGCTATGCCAACACGCTCTGCGGTGCCCCCGCGTGCCGACATGAAGGCCGAGGTGGTGCGCGCTGCCAAGGTGTGCGCCGTGGCCAAGGGGGCCGTGGTTGAAATGTTCAGTGACTTGCGTATGGGCGGGGCGATCGAACCGACTCGCGTGGCCAGCGTGGTCGAGGAAATCTCCCAATCGATCATGCGCCACCCCCATGCCCTGATCAGCCTGGCCCGCTTGAAGCAGGCCGATGAATACACCTACATGCATTCGGTGGCGGTCAGTGGCTTGATGATCGCACTGGCCCGGCAGTTGGGGCTGGCGCCGGAGTTGGTCCAGGAAGCAGGGCTGGCAGGGTTGTTCCACGATGTCGGGAAAATGGTCATCCCGGAGGGCATTTTAAGTAAAACCGGCAAACTCACGGAGGCCGAGTTCGACATTGTGCGCAGTCACCCGCAGGAAGGGGTGAACCTGTTGCGCAACAGTGCGCATATCAGCGAGATGGTGCTGGATGTGTGCCTGCATCATCATGAAAAGTGCAACGGCGAGGGCTATCCCCACGGCCTGCACCAGCACCAGATCAGCCTGTTTGCACAAATGGGCGCGGTGTGTGATGTGTACGACGCGGTGACTTCAGAGCGCCCCTATAAACAGGGCTGGGGCCCGGCCGATGCCATCCAGAAAATGGCCGAGTGGAAAGGCCACTTTGATGAGCGGGTGTTCCAGGCGTTTGTCCGGTGCGTTGGGATCTACCCGGTTGGCGCCCTGGTGCGCCTGGAGAGCGGGCGTATCGGTGTGGTGATCGAGCAAAGCCAGAAATCGTTACTCACCCCGGTGGTCAAAGTGTTCTTTTCGGCGCGCTCCCGGTTGCCCATTGTCCAGGTTGTGGTGAACCTGGCCGACCGGCGCGACAAGATTGTCGGCCGCGAGAATGTCGAGGACTGGGGCTTCAAGCAGATCGACGAACTGTGGTCGGGCTTGCCCGAGCCCAAGGGCTCCTACTTCAGTTGAAGCCCGGCGTAGCAGGTCATAGTTGGTTGAGCGGTATCTTCAAATACACCACGCCATTGTCTTCTGCCGGGGGCAGATGCCCGGCCCGCACATTCACCTGGATCGCCGGCAGCAACAGCGTCGGCATTCCCAGCCCGGCGTCCCGCTTCGTGCGCATCTGCACAAATGCAGCCTCATCCACCCCGTCATGCACATGGATATTGCCTGCGCGTTGTTCCGCGACACTGGTCAGGCATTTGGCCTCGCGGCCTTCGGGCGGATAGTCGTGGCATACGTACAGCCGGGTGTCGGCGGGGAAGGCCAGCAACTTGCGCATCGAAGCATACAACTGCCGCGCATCGCCGCCGGGGAAGTCACAGCGGGCGGTGCCGACGTCGGGCATGAACAGGGTGTCGCCTACCAGGATCAACTGGTCGTCGACCAGGTAGGCCATGTCCGCCGGCGTGTGGCCGGGCACGTGCAGGGCCTGGGCCTTGAGCTGGCCGATATGGAACACCTCGTTGGGGGCGAACAGGTGGTCGAACTGCGAACCATCGGCGCGGAACGCCGGCTCCAGGTTGAACAGGTTCTTGAACACGTCCTGCACCTGGCTGATGGACTGGCCGATGGCGATCTTGCCGCCCAACGTGCGGCGCAGATAGGGCGCGGCGGACAGGTGATCGGCGTGGGCGTGGGTTTCCAGCAGCCATTGCACCTGCAGGTCGTGCTCACGGACGAAGGCAATCACCTGGTCGGCCTGGGCCGTGTCGGTGCGCCCCGAGGCCGGGTCATAGTTGAGCACTGAATCCACGATGGCACAGGGGCTGCCGTCCGTTTCATAGACGACGTAGGTGTAGGTTGACGACGCCTCGTCCAGAAAAGATTGAATCAACGCGGGCATGACAGTGTCCTGGGTAGCTAATAGCAGCTTACATTCAAAGTGATTTCCACATAGGCTTGCGAGCTTAAGTGAAACGAGCGATCCGAGGCAAAGAATCGCTTACGAACGGGGCGTGACGCCACGCGGCAACGACCCTTGTGTGCATTGTCAACCTAAGAAAGGCCCGGACTATGAACGACCAACACTGGGGACCGACCATCAGTGGCGACATCGTGGTCATCGGCGGCGGCTCGGCAGGCATCGGCCTGCTGGCCAGCCTGCTCAAGCGCGACCCGCACCTGAATATCACCCTGATCGAACCCAACGCCGAACACTACTACCAACCCGCCTGGACCCTGGTGGGCGGCGGCGCCCATGACATTCGCAAGACCATGCGGCCCATGGCCCAGGTGCTGCCCGATGGCGTGACCTGGGTGCAGGCGGCGGTCAGCCAATTGCTGCCCGACGAACAGACCCTGGTGCTCGACAGCGGCCAGCGCGTGACCTGGAACAACCTTATCGTGTGCCCCGGCCTGCGCCTGGCCTGGGAAAAAATCGAAGGCCTGGAGCAGACCCTGGGCCACAACGGCGTCACCTCCAACTACAGCTACCAGCACGCGCCCTACACTTGGCAACTGGTGCAACAGCTCAAGGGCGGCAAGGCGATCTTCACCCAGCCGGCCATGCCGATCAAATGCGCCGGGGCGCCGCAAAAGGCCCTGTACCTGTCTTGCGATCATTGGCTCAGGCAGGGTGACCTGAACAGTATCGACGTCGAATTCAACCTGGCCGGTGCCGCGCTGTTTGGTGTGGCGACCTTTGTGCCGCCGCTGATGAACTATGTCGAAAAATACGGCGCGCAGTTGGCCTTCAATTCCAACCTGATCAAGGTCGATGGCCCGGCGCGCAAGGCCTGGTTCGAGGTCAAGGACGCCGAGGGCACGGTCCGCATCGAGGAAAAATCCTTTGACCTGCTGCACGTCGTGCCGCCGCAAGTGGCCCCGGACTTTATCCGCCACAGCCCGCTGGCCGATGCCGCTGGCTGGTGCGAGATCGACCCCCATAGCCTGCAACACGTGCGCTACCCGCAGATCTTCGCCCTGGGCGATGTGTGTTCCACCAGTAATGCCAAGACAGCGGCGGCAGTGCGCAAGCAAATCGTGGTGGTGGCCGAGAACCTGCTGGCTCTGCGCAAACAGGCGCCGCTGCCGCTCAAGTACGACGGCTACGGCTCCTGCCCGTTGACCGTGGAGCGCGGCAAGGTGGTGCTGGCCGAGTTCGGCTATGGCGGCCGGCTGTTGCCGACTTTCCCCCTGGACCCCACCGTGGCACGGCGTTCGGCATGGTTTTTGAAGGCGACCCTGCTGCCATGGTTCTACTGGAACGGCATGCTCAAGGGCCGCGAATGGCTGACCCGCCTGGCCAAGGTGGAGTGAGAGACCCCTATGCTGCTGGCTAGTTTCTTGGGTGTGATGATGGGGTTGGTCATGGGCCTGACTGGGGCCGGGGGCGGGATTCTGGGGGTGCCGGCGTTGGTGCTGGGGCTGGGCTTGACCATGACCGAAGCGGCGCCGGTGTCACTGTTTGCGGTGGGGGCGGCGGCGGCGGTGGGGGCGTTGGATGGTTTGCGCCATGGCCTGGTGCGGTATCGCGCGGCCTTGCTGATTGCCTTGCTCGGCGCGCTGTTTTCGCCCCTGGGGGTGTTTTTTGCCCATCAGTTGCCGGACAAGATCCTGATGGGCCTGTTCAGCGCGCTGATGGTGCTGGTGGCATGGCGCATGCTGCGGCGCGAGAAGGTCGAGGCCGGCCCCAGCGACCACGGTGCCGCGTCCTGGGGGCAGAAGAACTGCATGCTCGATCAGCAGACCGGGCGTTTTTCCTGGACCGCCAAATGCACCGCGACCCTGGCTGCCCTGGGCGCGGTGACCGGCGCGGTCTCGGGCCTGCTGGGCGTGGGCGGCGGCTTTCTGATCGTGCCGGCGTTCAAGCAACTGACCGATGTGCAGATGCGCGGGATCGTCGCCACCTCATTGATGGTGATCAGCCTGATCTCGCTGATTGGCGTGGTCGGCGCGTTCCATGCCGGGGTGGTGATCGACACCCTGGGCTGGGTGTTTATCGGCGCCAGCATCGTCGGCATGCTGGCCGGGCGGCGCCTGGGCTCGCGGGTCCCGGCGCGGGCCTTGCAAATCGGCTTTGCCAGCCTGTGTCTCGTGGTGGCCGGGGGGATGTTGTTCAACGCCTTCTAGCCCCAAGGCAGCGTTTAATACGCTCCAAATGTGGGCAGGCTTGCCTGGCAGGGCAAAACTGCCCGCGCCTTGATACCTGTCAAGACCCGCCGCGACGCTTTGCCTCATGCTCCAGGCCTTGATTGTCATGGCCGCCGGAGATTTCCATGAGTGCCCCCGCAACACCTGCTGTTTCCTTCAAGTTGCCCATGGGCCTGGTGATCGCCGTGTTGGTGATGGTCGGCGTGCTGCTGTTGCCGCTGCCCGCCGATTTGCCGGTGGCGGGCCAGCGGATGCTGGCGATCCTCGCGTTTGCCGTGGTGGTGTGGATCACCGAAGCGGTGTCCTACGAAGCCAGTGCGATCATGATCACCTCGTTGATGGCCTTTTTGCTGGGCACCGCGCCGTCCTTGCAGGACCCGACGCACCTGATCGGCTCCAGCCCGGCCATCAGCATGGCGCTCACCGGGTTTGCCAACCCGGCCCTGGCCCTGGTGGCCGGTGCGTTGTTTATCGCCGCCGCCATGACCCACACCGGCCTGGACCGGCGCATTGCCTTGGTCACTCTGACCCGGGTTGGCACCAGCACCCGCGGGATCCTGGTGGGGGCGATTGCGGTGACCATCCTGCTCAGCCTGGTAGTGCCCAGCGCCACCGCGCGCAGTGCTTGCGTAGTGCCGATCATGATGGGGGTGATTGCCGCGTTTGGCGTGGACAAACGCTCGAATATCGCTGCCGGGATCATGATCGTCGTTGCCCAGGGCACCAGTATCTGGAACGTCGGGATCCAGACCGCCGCCGCGCAGAACCTGCTGACGGTCGGCTTTATGGACAAGATGCTCGGCCAGCGCGTGTCGTGGATCGACTGGTTGATCGCCGGAGCGCCGTGGGCGTTGATCATGTCGGCGGTATTGCTGTTGCTGGTGCTCAAGTTGTTGCCCCCGGAAAGCAATAGCATTCCCGGTGGCAAGGAGGCGGTGGCGCAGTCCCTGGTGGAGATCGGCCCCATGACCGGGCCGCAGAAGCGCTTGCTGACGGTCTCGGTATTGCTGCTGCTGGCCTGGGCCACGGAAGGGCGCCTGCACAGCTTCGATACCACCTCCACCACCTATGCCGGCCTGGTGTTCCTGCTGCTGCCGGGCATCGGCGTGATGACTTGGAAGGACGTGCAGTCGCGCATCCCCTGGGGCACGGTGATTGTGTTCGGCGTGGGCATCAGCCTCGGTACGGCACTGCTCACCACCCAGGCCGGGCAATGGCTGGGCGCGCAGGTGGTGGCGCATACCGGCCTGGATCAACTGGGGCCGCTGGGGGTGTTTGCGATCCTGGGTGCATTCCTGATTGTGATCCACCTGGGTTTTGCCAGTGCCACCGCGTTGACCTCGGCGTTGCTGCCGATCCTGATTGCCGTACTGCAAACCCTGCCGGGGGACTTCAGCCGGCTCGGCATGACCATGCTGCTCGGGTTTGTGGTCAGCTATGGCTTTATCCTGCCGATCAACGCCCCGCAAAACATGGTGTGCCTGGGCACCGGCACCTTTACCGCGCGCCAGTTTGCCAAGGTGGGCTTGTTGGTGACCTTGATTGGCTACCTGTTGATGCTGGTATTTGCCGCCACCTACTGGAGCTGGCTGGGCTGGATCTAAAGCCCCCACAAAGATGACAAGATGAACCCTGCTCAGGTCTACTAAACTCTGAGTCAGGGTTTTACCGGCCTCGTGCGTCGGTCATCAAGGTCACGAATGGATAAATACACCCCGCACACCTGGCAACCCCACGAGCGTCCGAGCTTGCCGGGGTCGCCCTCGACGCCCCATCACCCCACGCTCAAACGCTGGGCCTTTGCCCTGGTTGGTGTGCTGGTGGCCATTACCGGGGGCCTGGGCAATGCGCTGGTGATCGCCAACCTGCCATACCTGCAAGGGGCGTTGGGTGCGACCACCGCTGAAATGGCCTGGCTGCCCGCCGCCTATGTTATGACCAACGTGTCGATGAACCTGCTGCTGGTGAAGTTCCGCCAGCAGTTCGGCCTGCGCGCGTTTACCGAAGTGTTCCTGGTGCTCTATGCCCTGGTGACTTTCGGCCATCTGTTCGTCAATGACCTCAGCTCGGCGATTGCCGTGCGTGCGGCCCACGGCATGGTGGGCGCGGCCCTCAGTTCCCTGGGTTTGTACTACATGGTCCAGGCGTTCCCGGCAAAGTGGCGGCTCAAGGCCCTGGTACTGGGCCTGGGCACCGCGCAACTGGCCCTGCCGCTGGCGCGGCTGTTTTCCGAAGACCTGCTGCAAATTGCCGAGTGGCGCGGCCTGTACCTGTTCGAGCTGGGCATGGCGCTGACCTGCCTGGGCTGTGTGTGCCTGCTCAAGTTGCCACCGGGCGACCGCTTCAGGACCTTTGAAAAACTCGACTTCCTGACCTTCGCCCTGCTCGCCTCGGGCGTGGCGTTGCTCTGCGCGGTGCTGTCCCTGGGGCGCATCGACTGGTGGCTGGAAGCGCCGTGGATTGGCGTGGCCTCGGCCTGTTCCCTGGTGTTGATCATGGCCGGGTTGGCCATCGAGCATAACCGCAGCAACCCGTTGTTGATGACCCGCTGGCTGGGCGGTGGGGTGATGATTCGCCTGGCCCTGGCGGTGATCCTGATCCGCATGGTGCTGTCCGAGCAGTCCACCGGTGCGGTGGGCTTTCTGCAGGCGCTGAACATGAGCAGTGAGCAGATGCGCACCCTGTACCTGGTGATGCTGCTGGGGGCGATCAGTGGCCTGGTCACCAGCGCGTTGACCATCAACCCGGCGCACTTGCTGATGCCCCTGGTGATTTCCCTGGCCTTGATGGCCACAGGCTCGGTGATGGACAGTTTCTCCAGCAACCTGACGCGGCCGCAGAACATGTACCTGAGCCAGTTTCTGCTGGGGTTTGGCGGGACCTTCTTCCTCGGCCCGACCATGGTGCTGGGCATGCGCAATGTGCTGAGCAACCCCCGCAACCTGGTGAGTTTTTCGGTGTTGTTCGGGATCTGCCAGAACCTCGGCGGGCTGCTGGGCTCGGCCTTGCTCGGCACCTTCCAGGTGGTGCGGGAGAAATTCCATTCGAGCATGATTGTCGAACACCTGACCCTGCTTGATCCGCGTGTCGTCGCCCGGGTACAAAGCGGCGGCTCGGCCTATGGCTCGGTGATCGCCGACCCGCAGTTGCACAACCTGATGGGCATTCGCAGCCTGGCCACGGCGGCCACCCGCGAAGCCAATGTCATGGCCTATAACGACGTGTTCATGCTGATCGCGATCATCGCGATATTGACCATGCTGTGGATTTTTACCCGGAGCCTGTGGCTGATGAGCACCACCCAGAAAGCTGCCGCCCGTGCAGCGCCTTCCGTTCAACCTAGCGGCGCACTTCCTTCATGACAGAACCTGCGGTTAGCACCACGACCACCAACGCCATTGCCGCCACCTCGGAAGGCAGCACGCCGCCCGGGGCCATGGCCACCGAGCCGCGCTCCCTGGGGGTGCGCATTATCTCGTCCCTGGGCTTTGCCGCCATTGCCATCGTCGGCGTATTGATCGTGTTGTATGCCTGGCAATTGCCGCCGTTCAGCAGCGCTGTGGAAACCACCGAGAACGCCCTGGTGCGCGGGCAGGTGACGATCATCAGCCCGCAACTGGGCGGTTATGTGTTCGAGGTGCCGGTGCAGGACTTCCAGCACGTCAAGGCCGGGGATTTGCTGGTGCGCCTCGATGACCGCATCTACAAACAGCGCCTGGACCAGGCCCTGGCGCAACGGGCGGTACAGCAGGCCGCCCTGGCCAACGTGGTGCAACAACGCAACAGCGCCGAGGCGACCATCAAGCTGCGCCAGGCCGCCCTGGTCGATAGCCAGGCCCAGGCGCGCAAAAGCACCGCCGACCTGCGCCGCAATGAAGAACTGATCAGCGACGGCTCGGTGTCGCGCCGCGAATTGGACGTGACCCGTGCTGCCAACGCGCAGACCCTCGCCGCCGTGGCCCAGGCCCAGGCCAGCCTGGAAATCGCCCGCCAGGACCTGCAGACGGTGATCGTCAATCGCGGTTCCCTGGAAGCCGCGGTCGCCAGCGCCGAGGCGGCGGTGGAGCTGGCGCGGATCGACCTGTCGAACACCCGCGTCCTGGCCCCCCGGGACGGCCAGTTGGGGCAGATCGGCGTGCGCCTGGGGGCTTATGTCAACTCCGGTGCGCAGTTGATGGCGCTGGTGCCGAACCAGCTGTGGGTGATCGCCAATATGAAAGAAACCCAGATGGACCATGTGCAGGTGGGCCAGCCGGTGACCTTTACCGTCGATGCCCTGGACCACCGCCAGTTTCATGGCACGGTGCAGCGTATTTCGCCGGCTACCGGTTCTGAGTTCAGCCTGTTGCAGGCGGACAACGCCACCGGCAACTTCGTCAAGATCGCCCAGCGGGTGCCGGTGCGGATCACGGTGGACCCGGATCAGGAACAGGGCGAACGTCTGCGCCCGGGGCTGTCGGTAGTGGTGAGTATCGACACGGCGGGGCGCCTGAAAAACAGTCCGCCCTGAGAGAGATGGCGCCCCTTGTAGGAGGGCGCAAGCGCTCCTACAGCATCGGTGGCAGGGTGCCCAACAGGGAAACAGCCGCCACGGCCGCCGCGCCCAACAGCCATTCCAGCAACACGCTGGCCTGCAACTGGCCTACTCGCTGCTGGCAACCCTTGATCCGTAGCCGGTTGAGCAATGCCAGGCCCAACATCCCCGCCACCAGCAGCACCTTGATCAACAGGATCAAGGCAAACCCGCTGAACAATGGGGTCGGCCAGAATTGCCCGGTCAGCACACGGATATTGATCAGCCCGCTGACCAGCAAACCGGCGACCAGCCCGTAGCCGACGCCGCTGAAGCGTCGCAGCATGTCTTCCAGGGGCACCTGTTGCGCATGGCGCAGGATCAAGACCAACAGCAGCAGCCCGCCGAGCCACGCACCGACGCAGAGCAGGTGTACGGCCTGGTTGAGGATCAGCAATTGCCCGCCCAGGCCATCGAGCATGGCGCCGTGGCCCACGGGGGCGAGGGTCGCCAGGAGCAGCGCCGTCAGGGGCAGGCGCGCACGGTTCCAGCGCATCAGCAGGCCCAGCACCAACACGCCATTGACGAGCAGGTGCGCGCTCCAGACCTGGCCGAAGAAGGTCTTGCCCAGTACCAATTGCACGGTTGCCAGGTCCAGCGCCAGCAGTTCGCCGCCGGCCATGGCGGCACTGACCAGCAGCAACCACACCACACCGGTTCCCAGGGCCAGCCAGGCCAGTACCCCGGTGAGGCGCGCTAGTAGCCGGTCCAGTGTCGGCTGGGGTTTGCGGCCCAGGAGCAAGGGCCGCAACACACAAGCCCCGAACATCAGCAGCACTGCCATGAAGTGCAGGAAACGGCACAGCACCAGCAGGGTGGCCATGGATTATTGGCCGACCTTGAAGCTATAGCTGCCTGCGCTCTTGTGGGTATCGACCGAAACGGCGTGCCACTCGACCTTATAGGTGCCGGCAGCCAACGGCGCGGCGGGGGTCACCACCAGGGTTTTCTTGTCTTTGTCCGGGGTTTCCAGGCCCTTGATCGCCACTTCAATGCCGTCCTTGCTCAGGGACACCTTGGTGAAGGTGGCTTCGACGCCTTCGGAGAACACCAGGCGCAGATCCGCGGGAGCGGCGACGGTGCTGTCGGCCGCTGGCGTGGTAGTTTTCAGGTGGGTGTGGGCAACGGCTGCCGAAGCGCCCAGCAGCGAGGCCAGCAAGGTCACTGTCGTCAGCGTCTTCTTGATCAACATCGTGCACTACCTCTCAATGGGAAGAGCGGGCAGTGTACGAAGTTTCTACTTAGGCTGTCGCCCCGATCTAGAGCGGATGGTAGTCTTCCAGGCATGTCGTTGTCAGGGAGCCCCTATGGGCAATCACAAGATCGGTATCCGTCGGGTCAACGTCGAAAAAATTCTGCTGGCGGCTGAAAAGGTCTTCGCCGAAAAGGGCTATGGCAGCACCGCCATGGCCGATATTGCCGAACAGGCGCAACTGCCGCGCTCCAACCTGCATTATTACTTCAGCACCAAGAGCGAGTTGTACAGCGCGGTGTTGTTCGACCTGCTGGAAGTATGGAAGCAGGATGCCCTGTGCTTCGAGATGTTCGATGACCCGCGGGTGGTCCTCAGCAGCTATATCCGGGCGAAGATGCAGCACTCGCGCAGCCGCCCCTATGGCTCGAAAGTCTGGGCCAATGAAATCATCCACGGCGCGCCCACCCTTGGCGAAGCGCTGGATGCGAGCCTGTACGACTGGGCCAAGATGAAGGAAGCGAAGATCCGCCAGTGGGTGGAAGACAAACGCATCCTGGCGGTGGAGCCGTCGAGCCTGCTGTATATGATCTGGGCCTCGACCCAGCACTATGCCGACTTCGATCACCAGGTGATGATCCTCAATGACCATCAGGCCCTGTCGGACATGCAGTTCGAGCGGGCGGTGCAGACGGTGACCAGTGTGATTTTGCGGGGGATCGGGTTGGAGCCCTGAGTTTGTGGTGCGGTTGAGGGCCTTATCGCAGGCAAGCCAGCTCCCACATTTTGATTGTGTGAACCCGATCAAATGTGGGAGCTGGCTTGCCTGCGATAGCGATTTAAAAGGCTACACCGCCTCTCGGTAGGGGTTGCGTGGATCCTGGGTCCAGTTCAAAAACGGCTTGCCGGTGTCCATCGGCACCATCTCGATGCAGTCCGCCACCGGGCAGGTGATCTGGCACAGGTTGCAGCCCACGCATTCGTCGTCGATCACTTGGTACACGTGGGTCCCATCGGCCTGCTTGAGGCTGGCAATGGCCTGGTGCGAGGTGTCTTCGCAGGCAATATGGCAGCGCCCGCAGCCGATGCACGCCGCCTGGTCAATCTTGGCGATCACCTGGTAGTTGATGTCCAGGTATTTCCAGTCCGTGGTGTTGCCCACCGCGCGCCCGGAAAAGTCCTGCAGGCTGTTATAGCCCTGGCTGTCCATCCACCGTGACAAACCATCCTTCATCTCGTCGACGATGCGAAAACCATGCAGCATCGCCGCCGTGCACACCTGCACCGCGCCGCAGCCCAGGGCGACGAACTCTGCGGCATCGCGCCAGTTGCCGATGCCGCCGATCCCGCAGATCGGCAGGCCCTGGGTCTGGGGATCGCGGGCGATTTCAGCCACCATGTTCAAGGCAATCGGCTTGACCGCCGAGCCGCAGTAGCCGCCGTGGGTGCTCTGGGTGCCGACGATCGGCAGGGCGACCATGCGCTCCAGGTCGACGCTGGTGATGGAGTTGATGGTATTGATCAGCGAGACCGCGTCAGCCCCGCCGCGATAGGCGGCACGGGCGGCCACGCGGATATCGGTGATATTGGGCGTGAGCTTGACGATCACCGGCAGCGAGCAATAGGTCTTGCACCAGCGCGTCACCTGTTCGACGTATTCCGGCACCTGGCCCACCGCCGCGCCCATGCCCCGTTCCGGCATACCGTGGGGGCAACCGAAGTTCAGTTCGATGCCGTCGCAACCGGTGGCTTCCACCCGTGGCAGGATGTTTTTCCAGGACTCTTCGACGCATGGCACCATCAGCGACACGATCAGGGCGCGGTCCGGCCAGTCCTTTTTCACCTGGGTGATTTCTTGCAGGTTGATTTCCAGGGAGCGGTCGGTGATCAGTTCGATATTGTTGATACCCAGTACTTCGCGGTTGGCGCCAAAGTGCGCCGAATAGCGGGACGAGACGTTGACTGCCGCCGGGTCCTCGCCCAGGGTTTTCCAGACCACGCCGCCCCAGCCGGCTTCAAAGGCGCGCACCACGTTGTAGGCCTTGTCGGTAGGGGGCGCGGAGGCCAGCCAGAACGGATTGGGGGCTTTGATGCCAGCGAACACAATCGAGAGATCGGCCATTTACGCAGCCTCCACAGTGAGCATGAGTTGAGCGTGCATGGCCTCGGCGGCCAGCTTGCCGTGCTGCACGGCCTGAACGGTGAGGTCTTGCCCGAGGCTGACGCAATCGCCACCGGCATACACGCCGGGGATGTTGGTTTGCAGCTGCGCATCGACAAAGATCCGCTCGCCCTGGCGTTGCAGTTGCTGGGCCAGGGGGTCGTGCAAGGCCTGCTCGTCGAAGCTTTGGCCAATGGCCTTGAAGATCGCATCCGCCGCCAGCTCGAAGGTGTCGCCGGTGGTGTGTAGGCGGCCATTTTCCAGGCGTGTGCGGGCAAAGCGCATGCCGCGCACCTGGCCCTGGTCGTCCAGCAGCACAGTGTCGGGTTGGGCCCAGGTCAGCAGGCGGACCTGGTTGGCTTTGGCGATATCTTGCTCATGGCCAGTGGCGCCCATGTCGGCAAGCCCGCGGCGGTAGACCAGGTTGACATCGCGTGCGCCCAGGCGCGCCATTTGCACGGCCATGTCGATGGCGGTGTTGCCGGCACCGAGCACGATGCAGCGGTCGGCCAGGGGCAGTTGGCTGAGGTCGTCGGCCTGGCGCAGTTCACGGATGTAGTCGGTGGCGGCGAGCAGGCCGGGGGCGTCCTCGTGGGGCAGGCCCAGGTGTTTGCTGGCGGCCAGGCCCAGGCCGAGGAACACCGCGTCGAATTGCTGGTGCAGGTCGCTCAGGCTCAGGTTGTCGCCCAGGCGCTGGCCGTGGCGGATTTCGATGCCGCCGATCTGCAGCAGGAAGTCCAGCTCCTGCTGGGCGAAGTCATCCACCAGTTTGTATTTGGCGATCCCGTATTCATTGAGGCCGCCGGCCTTTTCCCGAGCCTCGAAAATCACCACGTCATGCCCATGCAAGGCGCTGCGATGGGCGCAGGACAGCCCCGCAGGCCCGGCGCCGACCACCGCGATACGCTTGCCGGTCGCGGCGGCGCGCTGGAACGGGTGTTGCTCGAAGTGCGCGTTGTCGATGGCATAGCGTTGCAACAGGCCGATCAGCACCGGGGCGCATTCTTCGCTGTGGTTGCGCACACAGGCCTGCTGGCAGAGGATTTCGGTCGGACAGACCCGGGCACAGCTGCCGCCGAGGATATTGGCCGAGAGGATTTTCTGCGCCGCGCCCTGGACGTTGTCGGTGTGGATATTGCGGATAAACGACGGGATGTCGATTTCGCTGGGGCACGCGTTGACGCACGGCGCGTCGTAGCAATACAGGCAGCGCGAGGCTTCCAGGTGGGCCTGGCGGGCATTGAGGGGCGGTGCCAGGTCGGTGAAATGGCTGGCGAGGGTCGCCCCGTCTTCGTCGGGGTGGGGGAGGTGGTTCAGGGTCTGGATCACGGTAATGGCCTCACGGTTTTTTTGCCTCTGGCGGGCATTGGTTTTTTGTTGCCTGTGCGGGCTTCATCGCGGGCAAGCCCGCTCCCACATTTGATCGGGTTCACATCTCAATGGGTGGGAGCTGGCTTGCCTGCGATTGGCAATGTCAGCGGTTTACCGCGACTGGCCTGGAATGCTCGGCCCGCTTGCGCAACTGCTCGAACACCGGCGGATACGCCGGCCGCTCGACATAGCGCCCGGCACCGCGTTCGGCGCGCAAATCGCCATCGACCCACACCAGCCGGCCCTGGCTGATGGTGTGGCTGGGCACGCCGCGTACGGTCTTGCCTTCAAAGATGTTGAAGTCCACCTGCTGGTGGTGGGTCTTGGCCGAGATGGTCCGCGTACCCTGGGGATCCCACAGCACCAGGTCGGCATCGGCACCGACGCGGATCGCACCCTTGCGCGGGTAGAGGTTGAAGATCTTCGCGGTGTTGGTGGAGGTCAGTGCGACAAACTCCTGCATTGACAGGCGCCCGGTGTTGACCCCTTCGTCCCACAGCAACGCCATGCGGTCTTCGATGCCGGCGGTGCCGTTGGGGATCTTGCTGAAGTCGTCACGCCCGGCGGCCTTTTGGTCGGCGCAGAAGCAGCAGTGGTCGGTCGCGGTGGTGTGCAGGTTGCCCGATTGCAGGCCGCGCCACAGTGCGTCTTGATGCCCGCGGGGGCGGAAGGGCGGGCTCATCACGTAGCCCGCTGCGGTTTGCCAGTCGGGGTGCTGGTACACGCTGTCGTCCAGCAGCAGGTGCCCGGCCAGGACTTCGCCATAGACCGCCTGGCCTTTGGCGCGGGCATAGGTGATTTCGTCGAGGGCTTCCTGGGTCGAAACGTGCACCAGGTACAGCGGCGTGCCGAGGGTTTCGGCGATGCGGATCGCACGGCTGGCGGCTTCGCCTTCCACTTGCGAAGGCCGGGACAGCGGGTGGGCCTCGGGCCCGGTGATGCCCTGGGCCATCAGCTTGCGTTGCAGGTGATACACCAGCTCGCCGTTCTCCGCATGCACGGTGGGCACCGCGCCCAGTTCCAGGCAGCGCTCGAAGCTGGCGACCAGGGTGTCGTCGGCGGCCATGATCGCGTTCTTGTAGGCCATGAAATGCTTGAAGCTGTTGATGCCGTGGTGGCTCACCAGCTCGGCCATTTCCTCGCGCACCTGTTCGCTCCACCAGGTAATCGCCACATGAAACCCATAGTCGGCCGCCGACTTCTCGGCCCAGCCGCGCCACTGGTGGAAGGCCTCCAGCAACGACTGCTGCGGGTTGGGAATCACGAAGTCGATGATCGACGTGGTCCCGCCCGCCAGGCCTGCTGCCGTACCGCTGAAAAAGTCCTCGCTGGCCACGGTGCCCATGAAGGGCAGTTGCATATGGGTATGGGGGTCGATGCCGCCGGGCATCAGGTATTGGCCGCTGCCATCGAGTATCTCGGTGCCGGCGGGAATATCCAGGCCAGTGCCAATGGCGCGGATTAGACCGTCTGCGCACACTACATCGGCGGTATAACTTTCATCATGGGTAACAACGGTGGCGCCACGGATCAACAGAGACATGCCGAGTTCCTCAGAGGCTTGACCGGCTTATGCCAGTTCTAAGTGTTGTAGTGCTGCTCACGGTGCAAGGTTTATTCTTGTCACAGGTGACAGGAATAGAAACTAGCCCGAGTCTTTGGAATGATCAAGATTATTTTTTATAAGCATATATTTATAATAAGTAGATGATTTTTAAGGATAAAAATTAAAAGTCACCAAAATGTAGCGGCCTCTCACCCTTTTGACGCACTTGACAGGTTCCCAATATGAGCAACATTTTCTATTGCAAATCAGACGCTTGAGAGTTGCCTCTTGACGGGAGGCAGTAATAAAAATAATTGTGTTGCACCAGATTGAGTCCTGATTGTTCGGACAACTTCTGCGTTATTTGGCCTGAGTAACGTTGAAAGTGACGTGGGACTTTTCGGTGCTGTAAATAAAACTGATAAACATCAGTTGGTTATATAAGCGGTACGGATGGGTTGACGGTCTACGGCACGGTAATTGAGTGCGCTGCCGGTGGGCCGGGTCCGTGATGTCATGTTGTCCATGCGGGACTGCGGCCATCCAGCGTTGAGCGCTGGATGAGCAACAATAATTCGAAAAAAACCGTGGAGCAGCCATGCAACAGAACAGATCGCAAGTCATCGAACGCGACGGCCTGTATGAACTCGACGCCGGCAGCGACGTGCTCGACAGCCCCCGTTACAACCACGACATGGCACCGACCAAGGTGCACGAACGAACCTGGAACAAGTGGCACATCACCGCACTGTGGGTCGGCATGTCGATCTGTGTGCCGACCTACACCCTGGGCGGGGTGCTCACCGCGTACTTCGGCTTGTCGGTGGGCGAGGCATTGGTGGCAATCCTGCTGGCCAATATCGTGGTACTCATCCCCCTGACGCTCAACGCGTTTCCCGGCACCAAGTACGGCATTCCGTTCCCGGTGCTGCTGCGCTCGTCCTTCGGCATTCTCGGCTCCAATGTGCCGTGCCTGATCCGCGCCCTGGTGGCCTGCGGTTGGTTCGGGATCCAGACGATGTTCGGCGGGCTGGCGATCCACCTGTTCCTCGGCTCGATTTTCGAGGGCTGGAAGAGCCTGGGCGGCACCGGCGAGGTGATCGGCTTCATGATCTTCTGGGTGTTGAACCTGTGGGTGGTGCTGCGCGGCGCCGAGTCGATCAAATGGCTGGAAACCCTGTCGGCACCGCTGCTGGTGGCGGTGGGCATCGGCTTGCTGGTGTGGGCGTTGCCCAATGTGTCGCTCAGTGAATTGATGGCGATCCCCCCCAAACGTCCCGAAGGCGCGAGCCTGACAGGCTACTTTATGGCCGGGCTGACTGCGATGGTCGGTTTCTGGGCCACCTTGTCCCTGAATATCCCCGATTTCAGCCGTTATGCCAAAAGCCAGAAAGACCAGATCCTGGGGCAGATTTTCGGCCTGCCGCTGACCATGTTCCTGTTCGCCGCCTTGGGCGTGATCATGACCGCCGCCTCGGTGAAACTGGTGGGGGTCAGCGTCTCCGACCCGGTGACCCTGATCGGGCATATCCAGAGCCCGGTGTGGGTGGCGGTGGCAATGGCGTTGATCATCATTGCCACGCTGTCGACCAACACGGCGGCGAATATTGTCTCGCCCACCAATGACTTCCAGAACATTGCGCCCAAGCTGATCAACCGCACCACCGCCGTGGTGCTCACCGGCCTGGTGGGGCTGGCGCTGATGGCCCACGAGTTGCTGAAAAAACTCGGCTTGATCGTGTCCGATGTCAGCCTGGAGACCGTGTATTCCAACTGGTTGCTCGGCTATTCGAGCCTGTTGGGGCCGATTGCCGGGATCATGGTGGTGGACTATTTCCTGATCCGCCGCCAGCAACTGGACCTGGCGGGGTTGTACCGTGATGACGTGTACCCGGCGTGGAATACGGCGGGGTTTATCGCGTTTGGTGTGCCGGTGGTGCTGACCTTGCTGTCGCTGGGTAGCGATGCGTTCAGTTGGTTCTACAGCTATGGCTGGTTCACCGGCTCGGCGCTGGGCGGGGTGCTGTATTACGGGCTGTGCGCCAAACGCAAAACCAGCCCTGTCGCTGCCAAGACATCCCTGTAAGCGATGTGGAATGCAATCAAATGTGGGAGCGGGCTTGCTCGCGATGGCGAGGTGTCAGTCAGCGTAGATGTCGCCTGAAAGACCGCCATCGCGAGCAAGCCCGCTCCCACATAATCATAAGAAAACTGCCTGAGGAGATCCCTATGAACGCTGCCATCGACGTTCTGCAATCCACCCATCAGCACATCAATCGCGACCGCCTGTGGCAGTCGTTGATGGACCTCGCCCAGCTTGGCGCGACGCCCAAGGGCGGGGTGTGCCGCCTGGCCCTGACTGACCTGGATCGCCAGGCCCGCGATCTGTTTGTGCAGTGGTGCGAGGCGGCGGGGTGCACGGTGACCATCGATGGCGTGGGCAATATCTTCGCCCGTCGCCCGGGGCGCAATCCGGCATTGCCGCCGGTGATGACCGGCAGCCATATCGATACCCAGCCCACGGGCGGCAAGTTCGATGGCTGCTTCGGGGTGTTGGCGGGGGTGGAAGTGCTGCGCACCCTTAATGATCTGAACGTGCAGACCGAAGCGCCGCTGGAGGTGGTGGTGTGGACCAACGAGGAAGGCTCGCGCTTTCCGCCGTGCATGATGGGCTCCGGGGTGTTCGCCGAGAAATTCACCCTGGAAGACACCCTGGCCAAGACCGACGCCGAGGGTGTCACGGTGGGCGCTGCGCTGAAGGCGATTGGCTATGCGGGCACCCGGCCGGTCAGTGGGCATCCGGTCGGGGCTTACTTTGAAGCGCATATCGAGCAAGGTCCGATCCTTGAAGATGAACGCAAAACCATCGGTGTGGTGCTGGGGGCCCTCGGCCAGAAATGGTTCGACCTGACCCTGCGCGGCGTCGAGGCCCATGCCGGCCCGACCCCGATGCACCTGCGCAAGGACGCCCTGGTGGGCGCCTCGGCGGTGGTTGCCGCGGTCAACGCCGCTGCACTGGGCCATCAGCCCCATGCCTGTGGCACGGTGGGGTGCCTGCAAGCCTACCCCGGCTCGCGCAATGTGATCCCCGGTGAAGTGCGCATGACCCTGGATTTTCGCCACCTGGAGCCGGCGCGCCTGGATTCGATGATTGCCCAGGTGCGCCAGGTGATTGACGAGACCTGCGCCAAGCACGGGTTGACCTTCGAGATGGTGCCTACCGCCGATTTCCCGCCGCTGTATTTCGACAAGGGCTGTGTCGATGCCGTGCGCGAGGCGGCCAATGGCTTGGGGCTGTCGAACATGGATATCGTCAGTGGTGCCGGGCACGACGCCATTTTCGTCGCCGAGCTGGGGCCGGCGGGCATGATATTCGTGCCCTGTGAAGGCGGGATCAGCCATAACGAAATCGAAAACGCCGCCCCGGATGACCTGGCGGCGGGCTGCGCGGTGCTGCTGCGGGCGATGGTGGCGGCGTCGGCGGCCGTGGCCCGTAAGCCTGCGGCCTAGATCGGGAGGCGCCAGGTTGCCGGCTCCTGGAGTGGCTTAGGCGTGATGCGCGACCGGCTTGCGGGCCTTGGCGCGCGTCGCGGCCTTGGGCGGTGGATGGCGGCGGCGGGTCACACGCAGCACCCCCCACAACATGGCGCCGGCAACGGCCAGCCAGCCAAGCACCAGCAGGAAAATCGTGGTTGTCAGGCTCATAAGTGCCTCCTTTGCCCTGTGCAGGGCACATACGGTCTTTGCAATGGACAGTCTAACCGCCAAGCGGCTGCGTGCTATTGACCAATGGTCGTGTATGTCCAACTTGTTTGCTCTATACCGGGTTTTTTACTGCGGCCCAAGGCTATACCCGCGTCCGCGAGCGCCCTATGATCAACGCCCCAGCCCGCAGATGATCAAGAGAGTGAAGAAGTTGCGTTTACGGTCGAACCTCAAAAAATCCTTGCTGGCGGCAGCGTGCATCCTCGGATTGGCCGCGTGTGCCGGGCACCCCACATCCTCGAAAATCCAGGGCTTGCCCGAGCGGGTAGAGCTCAACGGCGTGCCGGCGTTTCGCGGTGACACCTACCTGGGTGGTCCGGCAGCCCTGGCCAGCATGCTGTCGCAACAAGGCATTGTGATTACACCGGGCTTGCTGGATAAGCCATTGCGCCTGCCGGGCGGGGAAGCTGACCTTGAGCGCAATATGCAGGCACTGGCGCGGGAGTACGGGATGCTGGTGTATCCGCTGGATGCCAAGCTGACCGCGCTGTTGGCGCAGGTGGCGGCGGGGTACCCGGTGATGTTGCGGATTACCGAAGGCTCGACGCTCTGGGCCGAACCGCGCTATGCGGTGCTGGTGGGCTTTAACCAGCAGAACAGTACAGTGGTGTTGCGAGTGGCCAGGGACCGGCGCCGCGCAGTGGCGTTCAGCGACTTCGCGTCCGCCTGGAAAAGCGCTGGGCAATGGGCGGTGCTGGTCCAGCGGCCAAGCCAGTTGCCGGCCAACCTGGATGCGGAGCGCTGGCAGCAGGCGGCCAACGCAACGGCCCAGGCCGGCCAGGAGCAAGCGGCGGCCCAGGCGCTCAAAGTGATGGCCGAAAGGCCGAAGCAGCCCTAATGCAAACGGCGCCCGAGAGCGCCGTTTTTTGTGCCGGTCAGTGGTGTCTTAGCGCGACTGGGCGACCCCGGTCTGGCGGGCCTTGAGGTTCTTGTCAGCCTTGTATTGCAGGGCCACGTCCGGCACCGAGCCGCTCTTGCCGGTTTCAATCCACTTGCGGATGCGGCTGGCATCGGCAAAGTGCGTGAACTTGCCGAAGGCATCGAGGATCACCAACGACACCGGGCGATTGCCCATGCTGGTCACCAGCACCAGGCAGTGGCCGGCCTGGTTGGTGAAACCGGTCTTGGTCAGCTTGATATCCCAATTGGCCCGGTTGACCAGGTGATCGGTGTTGGAAAAACCCAGGGTGTAGCTGGGCTTGCGGAACGACACGGTTTTTTCCTTGGTAGTACTCAATTGGGTAAGCAGCGGGTATTTGTGCGCGGCTTGCACCAGCTTGCTCAAGTCGCGGGCGGTGGACACGTTATGGATCGACAGGCCGGTGGGTTCGACATAGCGGGTGCTGGTCATGCCCAGGGTCTTGGCCTTGGCGTTCATCGCAGCAATAAACGCCGCATAGCCGCCCGGATAATGGTGGGCCAGGCTGGCGGCGGCACGGTTTTCCGAGGACATCAGGGTGATCAGCAACATCTCCTTGCGCGGCATCTCACTGTTGAGTTTGACCCGCGAGAACACCCCTTTCATTTCCGGGGTGTCACTGATGTTGATGGAAATGTACTCATCCATATTCTGCTTGGCGTCCAGCACCACCATGCCGGTCATCAACTTGGTGACGGAGGCAATCGGCACTACCACGTCGGGGTTGCTGGCGTAGATCACCTTGTTGGTTTGCAGGTCTACCAGCATCGCGCTGCCCGAGGCGATGTGCAGTTGCGAGGTGTCCCGTGGGGCCAGGGTGGTTTCGCTGGCGTTGGCGACAGTGCCTGCGAATGCGAAGAACAGGCTGACAAGAGAGAGATGAATTTTCACGCGGATGAACTCGCTAAAAGATAGAAAAATACCGGGGGCGATCGGTTTTATGAAAAATGACGTTACATTTTAAGAGTATGGATCAGAAAGCGATAGAGAGCCTTTAAATAAAGGCTGTAAGGCGATGATGGGTGTAGCACTACGGTGTCGTCCATCACACCTACTATCGAGCGGGCTAAAAAAACACGCCAACGGAACGGTTTTATGACAGTGCCTGAACTAGATTGATATCTAAATGATATCAATTATTCAGGCTTGCTGGTCCCGCTTGTGGATTTCAGGTTCTCACGTCAGAAAAAATCAAGGCGGCAGCGGCGTTGTTCAACTTTACTGATGCACGTTGCCGAGGCTGCGCCCATTTTCGGGCGGTATCCGACCCAAGGTGGCGGGGCACTGAGTCGCGCAGGCGTAAACAAGTGTGTTGCAGATGAAGAGGGCGGGTATTGACGATGCCTTGCTAGAGGCTGCGCTAACCAAATTGTTGGGTTGCTTACAGCTTCGGGCATCTTGGTCGATAGCCTGGAATGACAGCAGTGACGTACCGACCTTTCTAAGAGAGATAAAAAATGAACGTCAGGACTATAAACCTTGCTCCAAGGTCTGCCATCTTCTTCTCGCTCATTGTCCTGGTGGTTTTTGCTCTGGGTATTGTTGCCTTGATGCAAATGGACAAGCTTCGAGACGCGGAGCAGGATGTCGAAACTAATTGGATGGCGAGCATCCGCGAGATCGGCAAGATGCAGTCAGGTATCTTGCGCCTGCGTCTTGAAAGCATCCGCATCACTGTGACTACCGACGAGCAAGTGCGCCAAACTCGCATCGCTTCGTTGGGTGGCTACCGTAGTACGCTACAGGACACCATCAGCAATTACGTCCCCTTGATTACTGGGCCGGCAGAACGTGAGCTCTACCAGGCGGTGGCCACCGATGTGCAGCAGTATTTCAAGCTAGTGGATGAGTTGGAGCCGTTGCTGCGAAGTGGCGACAACGCCGCAGCCATTGGCCTGATCAATACCCGCATCAGCCCGATGACCAACGCCCTGCAGGAAAAGATGGACAAACTCTCGGCCTTTAACGAGGAGGGGGCGAAGCGTGCAGGCCTGGATGCCGCCTCGGTCTACAGCAACGGCGTAACGTTGGTGATTGGCCTGCTGGTGGTGACCGTAATGCTCACCGTAGTACTGGCTACGGTGTTGACCCGTAGCATTACCTCGCCTATCAGCGATGCCCTGGCCGTGGCCGAGCGCATTGCCGGTAGCGACCTGTCCCGGGAGGTTGGGGTCAGTGGTCGTGATGAAGCCGGCCGCCTACTGGCTGCCCTGGCGAAGATGCAGAGCAACCTGCGGGAAACCATCGCCAGTATCGCCGACTCTGCCACCCAACTGGCGTCGGCCTCTGAAGAAATGACCGCTGTGACCGAAGACGCCAGCCGTGGGCTGGTGCGGCAGAACGATGAAGTCAATCAGGCCGCCACCGCGGTGACCGAAATGAGCGCTGCGGTGGACGAGGTGGCACGCAACGCGGAAGCCGCCGCCCAATCTTCGCGAGAGTCCATGGCATTCACCCACTCGGGTATCGAGAACGTGGCGCAGACCCTCAAAGCCATCGAAAGTCTGGCCAGCAACGTGGCGAGTACTGGGGATCAAGTCAAGGCCTTGTCCGGCAGGGCCCAGGACATCAGCAAGGTGGTCGAGGTCATTCGCGCGATTGCCGAGCAGACCAACCTCCTAGCGCTGAACGCGGCCATTGAAGCCGCCCGCGCCGGCGAGCAAGGCCGTGGGTTTGCGGTGGTTGCTGATGAAGTGCGGGCCCTGGCCCACCGCACCCAGCAGTCGACCCAGGAAATCGAACAGATGATCAGCGCGATTCAGAGCGATTCGACCCACGCAGTGAGTGCCATGAGCGTCAGTGCTCAGATGGCCAGCAGCTCAATCTCCGTGGCGCAGAGCGCCGACCTGTCGCTTAAGCAGATCGCCGAGGCCATCACCCAGATAAACGAGCGCAACCTGTTGATCGCCACCGCCTCGGAAGAGCAGGCACAGGTGGCCCGCGAGGCCGACCAGAACCTGACCAGTATCCGTGAACTATCAGTCCAGAGCTCGGCGGGCGCCAGTCAGACCGCCAGCGCCTGTGGTGAGATGGCCGGCCTGGCGATTGAACTGAATCGCTTAGTGGCGCGCTTCAAGGTCTGACATGGCCTGTGCCTGCTTGTGGTAGGCCTTGAGGAGGAAGTATGACGCTAACCACTATAGGGTTCTGGGGGGGGCATTCTCGGAAAAGCGCAGCGTTATTGCTTGGTGGTGACGGCCAAGGTGGGTGCATGCCACCAGGCTTGAGCAGAGGCTATTGAACAGGCCTAAAAAATCCGCAGCCAGAGATCTGGCTGCGGATTTCTTGGGAGCCTCGGCATAATCTCGAAGGCTTAAGCGAGCAGCATTGCGCCCTAAGGTCTCAGCTATGCAGGGTTTCAGCCGCGTACAGCGTATTTTCCAGCAGGCAGGCACGGGTCATCGGGCCTACACCACCCGGCACCGGGGTAATCCAGCCGGCGCGGGGCAGGGCGGTTTCGTACACTACATCACCGACTAATTTGCCGTCGTCCTGACGGTTGATGCCGACATCGATCACGATCGCGCCTTCCTTGATCCACTCGCCCTTGACCAGGCCCGGCTTGCCGGCGGCGACCACTACCAGGTCGGCGCGGCCAACGTGGCCTGCCAGGTCCTGGGTGAAGCGGTGGGTGACGGTCACGGTGCAGCCGGCCAGCAGCAACTCCATGGCCATCGGGCGGCCAACAATGTTGGACGCGCCCACGACCACGGCATCCAGGCCGTACAGGTTCACGCCGGTGCTTTCCAGCAGGGTCATGATGCCCTTCGGTGTGCAGGGGCGTAGCAGGGGAATGCGCTGGGCCAGGCGACCGACGTTGTAAGGGTGGAAACCGTCGACGTCTTTGTCGGGGCGGATACGCTCCAGCAGCAGGGAGGCATCCAGATGCTCCGGCAGTGGCAATTGCAGGAGGATGCCGTCGATGTTCGGGTCGTCGTTGAGGCCGTCGATCAGGTCGGTCAGGGCCTGTTGGGTGGTGTCGCAAGGCAAGTCGTAGGCCTTGGAAATAAAGCCGACCTCTTCACAGTCTTTACGCTTGTGCGAGACATAAACCTGGGAGGCGGGATCGCTGCCGACCAGGATCACCGCGAGCCCCGGCGTGCGCAGCCCAAGCTTGCGACGCTCGGCGACACGTTTGGCGATCTGCTGGCGCAGGCTGGCGGCGATTGATTTGCCGTCGATAAGTTGTGCAGTCATTACGCGTGATTAACCATCGAGAGGGGGAGGAAAAGTGCGCGCATTCTCGCACGCCAGGACGTGAGGGCAAAGGCGCTTGGTCTGTAAATTCCCCTAACCCCTTAAATAAAATGAATTTTTTTCAAAAAAGATTTGACGGCCCCTGGGGGCGTCTATACTATTCGTCGCACTTGTCGGGCACAGCCTAGCACTGGTTAAGAAGGTCGAGCGCAATGGCTGTTTTATTGTGTAAGGCTGGAAGCATTTAGTTTGTAGTCCTCCAAGAGTACAGATTAATCAGGCGCCCGTAGCTCAGCTGGATAGAGCATCCGCCTTCTAAGCGGATGGTCGCAGGTTCGAGTCCTGCCGGGTGCGCCATTAGGCAGCTTTGGCACAAGTAGCGCAAGATGGTGGGCGTAGCTCAGTTGGTAGAGCACGGGATTGTGACTCCCGTTGTCGAGGGTTCGATCCCCTTCGTCCACCCCATATTTGAAAAGGCGCCAGATTTAACGGTCTGGCGCCTTTGTTTTAAAAGCTTCAAGCCGCGGATGTGGTGGAATTGGTAGACACACTGGATTTAGGTTCCAGCGCCGCGAGGCGTAAGAGTTCGAGTCTCTTCATCCGCACCAAATACAGCGTCACCCTCGCCATGGGCTGGGTTGGTGCTCAACAGAGAAGGCGATTGGCTTCTTTGTCACGCAATATGGTGGGCGTAGCTCAGTTGGTAGAGCACGGGATTGTGACTCCCGTTGTCGAGGGTTCGATCCCCTTCGTCCACCCCATATTCCGAAAGGCGCCAGATTTAACAGTCTGGCGCCTTTTTTGTTTTAGCGGTTTGCGGCTCCGGGTCGCAGGGGTAGGGCGTTTCGTCGTATTTTTGTTTCTCGATGATGCCGAACTACCCGCCGGCCTTGCGTGCAGGGTTGGCTGCCAGGGAGGAGGTTGCTGGTTTCTTCTATATATAGAAGGGGCGGCACAGAGCCCTGGCGTGATGGGCTGTATTTGTCACTGGGGCGAGGAGCATTCGTGCATTCGTACCTGTAAATTGCCTGCTGTTTTTTAACCCGTTTTCAGTAGGGTGACTTCTTGAGTTTGACCCACTAGAATGCATGCCCTTGATTCTTGGGTCGGAAACGGCCGGCTAACGTCTGTGCAACGAGGAATATCCATGCAAGTTTCTGTTGAAAATACTACTGCTATCGAGCGCCGCATGAGCATCACCGTGCCGGCCGAGCGCATCGAGACCGCGGTCAACAAGCGTCTGCAGCAGACTGCCCAGAAGGCCAAGATCGCTGGTTTCCGTCCAGGCAAAGTGCCGATGAGCGAAATCAAGCGCCGTTTTGGTGCTGACGCACGTCAAGATGCTGTAGGTGATGTGATCCAGGCTTCCTTCTACGAAGCCGTTGTCGAGCAAAAGCTGAACCCGGCAGGCTCGCCTTCGATCGAGCCCAAGTCCCTGGAAGCGGGCAAGGACCTGGAATACGTTGCCGTATTTGAAGTGTTCCCAGAGTTCACCGTGGCAGGCTTCGACGGTATCGAAATCGAGCGTCTGAGCGCCGAAGTGGCTGATGCCGACCTGGACAACATGCTGGAAATCCTGCGCAAGCAGAACACCCGTTTTGAAGTGGCCGATCGCGCTGCCCAGAACGAAGACCAGCTGAATATCGATTTCGTGGGCAAGGTTGACGGCGAAGTCTTCGCCGGTGGTTCGGCCAAGGGCACCCAGTTGGTACTGGGCTCCAACCGCATGATCCCGGGTTTTGAAGACGGTCTGGTTGGCGCTAAGGCCGGCGAAGAGCGCGTTCTGAACCTGACGTTCCCGGCGGACTACCAGAACCTGGACCTGGCTGGCAAAGCCGCCGAGTTCACCGTGACCGTCAACAGCGTTTCCGAGCCTAAGCTGCCAGAGCTGAACGAAGAGTTCTTCGCCCAGTTCGGTATCAAGGAAACCGGTATCGAAGGTTTCCGCACCGAAGTTCGCAAGAACATGGAGCGTGAGCTGCGCCAGGCCATCAAGTCCAAGGTCAAGAACCAGGTCATGGACGGTCTGCTGGCCGCCAACCCGATCGAAGTGCCTAAGGCCCTGCTGTCCAACGAAGTGGATCGCCTGCGCGTACAAGCTGTCCAGCAGTTCGGTGGCAACATCAAGCCTGATCAACTGCCGGCCGAGCTGTTTGAAGAGCAAGCCAAGCGCCGCGTGGTGCTGGGCCTGATCGTCGCGGAAGTGGTCAAGCAATTCGACCTCAAGCCAGACGAAGACCGCGTTCGCGAAATGATCCAGGAAATGGCTTCGGCCTACCAGGAGCCTGAGCAGGTCGTGGCTTGGTACTACAAGAATGACCAGCAGCTGAACGAAGTCCGTTCGGTTGTGCTGGAAGAGCAAGTTGTAGATACTGTTCTGCAGAAGGCTAAGGTGACCGACAAAGCGGTCTCTTACGAAGAAGCAGTCAAGCCGGCAGAAGCAGCACAAGCCGACTGATTGTCCAACTCGTTTGAAAATACACCCATAAGCCAGCCTCGCGCTGGCTTATGCGTATTCAAGACATGACTATTTGGGAGTAACTGCAGAGCATGTTCCGTAATTCGTATATTCAGCAGAACTCTGATATCCAGGCCGCAGGCGGCCTGGTCCCGATGGTTGTCGAGCAATCTGCTCGTGGCGAACGCGCCTATGACATCTACTCGCGCCTGCTCAAGGAGCGAGTGATCTTTCTGGTTGGTCCGGTAGAGGACTACATGGCCAACCTGATCTGTGCGCAACTGCTGTTCCTTGAAGCGGAAAACCCGGACAAGGACATCCATCTCTACATCAACTCCCCAGGCGGTTCGGTGACGGCGGGCATGTCGATCTACGACACCATGCAGTTCATCAAGCCGAACGTATCCACCACGTGCATCGGCCAGGCCTGCAGCATGGGGGCATTCCTGCTGACGGCGGGTGCCGAAGGCAAGCGTTTCTGCCTGCCCAACTCGCGTGTGATGATTCACCAGCCACTGGGCGGTTTCCAGGGCCAGGCGTCGGACATCGAGATCCACGCCAAGGAAATCCTGTTTATCCGCGAGCGTCTCAACACGCTGATGGCCAAGCACAGCGGGCACACCCTGGAAGAAATCGAGCGCGATACCAACCGTGACAACTTCATGAGTGCCGAAGCCGCGCGTGAATACGGGCTGATCGACGCCGTGATCGACAAGCGCCCCGCTTAATATAAGCAGCTCAAAATAGGGCTGGTCGGCATGTCCGACCACCGGCGGGCTTGAAAAAGCCCGCATAAGCCTTCATCTTGTGTTGCAAGCCTATCGGATTTGGATCGAACGAATGACTGACACCCGCAACGGCGAGGACAACGGCAAGCTGCTCTATTGCTCCTTCTGTGGCAAAAGCCAGCATGAAGTGCGCAAATTGATTGCCGGCCCCTCGGTCTTTATCTGCGACGAGTGCGTCGACCTGTGCAATGACATCATCCGTGAGGAGGTGCAGGAGGCACAGGCCGAGAGCAGCGCGCATAAATTGCCTTCGCCTAAAGAAATCAGCGGCATCCTTGACCAGTACGTGATTGGTCAAGAGCGTGCAAAGAAGGTTCTGGCCGTAGCGGTGTACAACCACTACAAGCGCTTGAACCAGCGTGACAAGAAAGGTGATGAGGTCGAACTCGGCAAGAGCAACATCCTGCTGATCGGTCCTACAGGCTCGGGTAAAACCCTGCTTGCAGAAACCCTCGCTCGCCTGCTGAACGTTCCGTTCACCATCGCCGACGCCACCACCCTCACCGAGGCGGGTTACGTAGGTGAAGATGTCGAGAACATCATTCAGAAACTGCTGCAGAAGTGCGACTACGACGTAGAGAAGGCCCAGATGGGTATTGTCTATATCGATGAAATCGACAAGATTTCGCGCAAGTCCGACAACCCGTCGATCACCCGGGATGTTTCCGGTGAAGGCGTGCAGCAAGCCCTGCTCAAGCTGATTGAAGGCACGGTCGCTTCCGTACCGCCTCAAGGCGGCCGTAAGCACCCGCAGCAGGAATTCCTGCAGGTTGATACGCGTAACATCCTGTTTATCTGTGGCGGTGCGTTCTCCGGCCTGGAAAAGGTTATTCAAAACCGTTCCACCCGTGGCGGCATCGGTTTCAGTGCAGAAGTGCGCAGCAAGGAAGAAGGCAAGAAGGTGGGCGAGTCCCTGCGTGAAGTCGAGCCTGACGATCTGGTCAAGTTCGGTCTGATCCCGGAATTCGTTGGCCGTCTGCCGGTCCTGGCCACGTTGGACGAGCTGGATGAGGCTGCTTTGATTCAGATCCTCACCGAGCCGAAAAACGCCCTGACCAAGCAATACGCCAAGCTGTTCGAGATGGAAGGCGTGGACCTTGAGTTCCGTTCTGACGCGCTCAAATCGGTGGCCAAGCGGGCACTGGAGCGCAAGACCGGTGCACGCGGTTTGCGTTCGATTCTCGAAGGCGTATTGCTCGACACCATGTACGAAATCCCCTCGCAGTCCGAGGTGAGTAAAGTGGTGATCGACGAAAGCGTTATCGAAGGTAAGTCCAAGCCACTGTATATCTACGAAAACAGTGAGCCGGCGGCCAAGGCTGCGCCAGACGCGTAAGCGTTTCGCCGTTTCGGTACAGACAAGGGGCCTCTAGGGGCCCCTTTGTTTTTCATGGAAATTTTTACTGTGTGTAACTGCCAGCATTGAGCTTGTTTTTTTTGCACGCAGCCCCCATCTTGGCTTCAAGCTTACTTTCATCTGTCATAGAGGCGAAATCATGAAGACAACCATTGAATTGCCTCTCCTGCCATTGCGCGATGTGGTTGTGTATCCGCACATGGTTATCCCGCTGTTCGTGGGGCGCGAGAAGTCTATCGAAGCCCTCGAGGCCGCGATGACGGGCGACAAGCAGATCCTGCTGTTGGCCCAGAGAAATCCGGCTGACGACGATCCAGGCGAAGATGCCCTGTATCGCGTCGGCACCGTTGCAACCGTCCTGCAATTGCTCAAGCTGCCGGATGGCACCGTCAAGGTGCTGGTCGAAGGCGAGCAGCGCGGTGCGGTCGAGCGCTTCATGGAGGTGGATGGCCACCTGCGTGCAGAAGTGGCGTTGATCGACGAAGTCGATGCGCCGGAGCGCGAGTCCGAAGTGTTTGTACGCAGCCTACTGTCCCAGTTCGAGCAATACGTGCAACTGGGCAAGAAAGTCCCGGCTGAAGTCCTGTCCTCCCTCAACAGCATCGATGAGCCAAGCCGCCTGGTCGACACCATGGCCGCGCACATGGCGCTGAAGATCGAGCAGAAGCAGGACATCCTCGAAATCATCGACCTGTCGACTCGGGTCGAGCACGTCCTGGCCCTGCTGGATGCCGAGATTGACCTGTTGCAGGTCGAGAAGCGCATTCGCGGTCGCGTCAAGAAACAGATGGAGCGCAGCCAGCGCGAGTACTACCTGAATGAGCAGATGAAGGCCATTCAGAAAGAACTCGGCGACAGCGAAGAAGGCCACAATGAAATCGAAGAGCTGAAAAAGCGCATCGATGCCGCAGGCTTACCTAAAGACGCGCTGACCAAAGCCACTGCCGAGCTGAACAAACTCAAGCAAATGTCGCCGATGTCGGCCGAAGCCACCGTGGTTCGTTCCTACATCGACTGGCTGGTGCAGGTGCCGTGGAAGGCCCAGACCAAGGTGCGCCTGGACCTGGCGCGTGCCGAAGATATCCTCGACGCCGACCACTACGGCCTGGAAGAGGTCAAGGAACGTATCCTCGAATACCTCGCCGTGCAGAAGCGCGTGAAGAAGATCCGTGGCCCGGTGTTGTGCCTGGTCGGTCCTCCTGGCGTGGGTAAAACCTCGTTGGCCGAGTCGATCGCCAATGCCACCAACCGTAAATTCGTGCGCATGGCCTTGGGTGGCGTGCGTGATGAAGCGGAAATCCGTGGTCATCGCCGGACTTATATCGGCTCGATGCCAGGAAGATTGATTCAAAAGATGACAAAGGTTGGCGTGCGCAACCCGCTGTTCCTGCTCGATGAAATCGACAAAATGGGCAGCGACATGCGTGGCGATCCGGCATCGGCCCTGCTGGAAGTGCTCGACCCCGAGCAGAACCACAATTTCAACGACCATTACCTGGAAGTCGACTACGACCTGTCCGATGTAATGTTCCTGTGCACCTCCAACTCGATGAACATTCCGCCCGCCCTGCTGGACCGGATGGAGGTGATTCGTCTGCCGGGCTACACCGAAGACGAAAAGATCAATATCGCCGTCAAATACCTCGCGCCCAAGCAGATTGCGGCCAATGGCCTGAAGAAGGGCGAGATCGAATTCGAGGTCGAGGCGATCCGCGACATCATTCGTTACTACACCCGCGAGGCCGGTGTACGGGGCCTTGAGCGCCAGTTGGCGAAGATCTGCCGCAAGGCGGTCAAGGAACATGCCCTGGAAAAACGCTTCTCGGTGAAGGTCACGGCCGATGACCTGGAACACTTCCTGGGCGTGCGTAAATTCCGCTACGGCCTGGCCGAGCAGCAGGATCAGGTCGGGCAGGTGACTGGCCTGGCGTGGACCCAGGTGGGCGGCGAATTGCTGACGATCGAGGCCGCGGTGATTCCGGGCAAGGGGCAACTGATCAAGACCGGTTCCCTGGGGGATGTGATGGTCGAGTCCATCACGGCCGCGCAGACCGTGGTGCGCAGTCGCGCCCGCAGCCTGGGGATCCCCCAGGACTTCCACCAGAAGCACGACACCCACATCCATATGCCGGAAGGGGCTACCCCCAAAGACGGCCCCAGCGCTGGCGTAGGCATGTGTACGGCCCTGGTTTCGGCCCTGACCGGCATCCCGGTGCGTGCCGATGTCGCCATGACCGGGGAGATCACCCTGCGTGGCCAGGTATTGGCCATTGGTGGCCTCAAGGAAAAACTGCTGGCCGCCCACCGTGGTGGCATAAAGATCGTGATCATTCCGGAAGAGAATGTCCGCGACTTGAAGGAAATTCCTGACAACATTAAGCAGGATCTGCAGATTAAACCGGTTAAATGGATTGACGAGGTCCTGCAAATTGCGCTGCAATACGCGCCGGAGCCCTTGCCGGATGTGGCTCCCGAGATAGTCGCGAAGGACGAAAAACGCGAGACAGACTCTAAGGAAAGAATTAGCACGCATTAATACGTTTAAGCCGGGTGGCTTCCTTGACAGCTTTTTAGAGCCCTTGTTATAAAGCGGCTCTTAAGTGTCTGTAGGCCATTCAGCACTGGTTTTTGCTTTCACCAAAAAACTTAGAATCATACTCAATAGATATAAGGGGACTTAGAGTGAACAAGTCGGAACTGATTGATGCTATCGCCGCATCTGCTGATATCCCGAAAGCCGCTGCTGGCCGTGCGCTGGACGCAGTAATCGAATCCGTCACTGGCGCTCTCAAGGCCGGCGACTCCGTGGTACTGGTAGGTTTCGGTACTTTCTCTGTGACCGATCGTCCAGCTCGCACTGGCCGTAACCCACAGACTGGCAAAGCACTGCAAATCGCTGCTGCCAAGAAACCAGGTTTCAAAGCCGGTAAAGCCCTGAAAGAAGCCGTTAACTAAGCTTCGCTCAAGCCTTTGCCTATCCGGGCTGGACGCAGGTCTGGCCTGGCAGCGGAGCGGCAACTGACCCAGGTATCCATTGGGTCGCGACGCCGGGGGGCGGGTTCAACACCCGTCCGTTCCGCCAGTTACGAGAAGGCGCATCCTCGGATGCGCCTTTCTTCTATCCGGATTCTACCCACGCTCCACGGTTGCCTAATTTTGAAGTTCAACCGTTTCTGGGGGACGCATGCTGCAGAATATCAGGGACAATTCACAAGGCTGGATTGCCAAGACCATTATCGGGCTCATCGTTGTATTGATGGCTTTCACCGGTATCGAGGCCATTTTCCAGGCGACGACCAACAGCCAGGACGCGGCCAAGGTCAATGGTGAAGAAATCAGTCAAAACGAGCTGAGCCAGGCTGTCGACTCGCAACGTCGGCAACTGATGCAACAACTGGGCAAGGACTTCGACGCGTCCTTGCTGGATGAAAAAATGCTGCGCGAGGCGGCCCTCAAGGGTCTGATCGACCGCAAGCTGCTGCTGCAAGGCGCGGCCGACTCGAAGTTCTCCTTCTCGGACGCGGCCCTGGACCAAATGCTCCTGCAAATGCCGGAATTCCAGGTAGAGGGCAAGTTCAACGCTGAGCGTTTCGACCAGGCGATTCGTCAGGCGGGCTACAGCCGCATGCAATTCCGCCAGATGATGACGCAGCAAATGCTGATCGAGCAGTTGCGTTTGGGCATTGCCGGTAGCGGTTTCGTCACCGACCAGGAAGTGCTGAACTTCGCGCGTCTGGATAAACAGACCCGTGATTTCGCCACCGTCAGCATCAAGGCCGACCCGGCAGCGGTGAAGCTCACCGACGACGAGGTCAAGGCTTACTACGACCAGCGCGCCAAGGAGTTCATGACCCCGGACCAGGTCGTCATCGACTATCTGGAGCTGAAGAAGGCTTCGTTCTTTGACCAGGTAACGGTCAAGGACGATGAACTGCAGGCCCTGTACGAGAAAGAAACCGCCAACCTCGCTGAACAGCGTCGTGCCGCGCATATCCTGATCGAAGTCAACGACAAGGTGACCGAGGCGCAGGCCAAGGCCAAGATCGAAGACGTCCAGGCGCGCCTGGCCAAGGGCGAAAGCTTCGAGGCCCTGGCCAAGGAGTTCTCCCAGGATCCAGGTTCGGCCAACAATGGCGGCGACCTGGGTTTTGCAGGCCCTGGCGTCTACGATCCTGAGTTTGAAACCGCCCTGTATGCCTTGAACAAGGATCAGGTCTCGGCACCGGTACGCTCCAGCTTCGGCTGGCACCTGATCAAACTGTTGGGTGTTGAGGCGCCAGAAGTGCCTTCGTTCGCCAGCCTCAAAGACAAGCTGACCCGCGAGCTGAAGACCCAGCAAGTGGAGCAGCGCTTCGTCGAGGCGACCAAGCAACTGGAAGATGCGGCATTTGAGGCTTCCGACCTGGCCCAGCCGGCGTCGGACCTGAAACTGACCGTGCACACCTCGGCGCCGTTTGGCCGTGAAGGTGGCGAAGGCATCACGGCCAATCGTGCGGTGATCCAGGCGGCTTTCAGCCCTGAAGTGCTGGATGAGGGTGCCAACAGCACTGCCATCGAGCTGGATCCGGAAACCATCGTGGTCCTGCGCGCCAAGGAGCATCGCAAGCCGGAGCAACTGCCGCTGGACAGCGTGGCGACTGCCATCCGTGCCCAGTTGACCAAGGAGCGTGCAAGCGCTGCGGCGAAGACCCACGCTGACGAGCTGATCGCCAACCTGCGCGATGGCAAGCTGGCGTTGGACAAGGCCGTTGATGGCCAGGCCTGGAAAGTCACCGAAGCCGCCACCCGTGGCCAGGAAGGCGTTGAGCCTGCCGTGCTGCAGGCCCTGTTCCGCATGGCCAAGCCGGCGGCGAAGGACAAACCGACCTTTACCGACGTGACCCTGCCGGATGGCAGCCTGATGATTGTGCGCTTGAACAGCGTCAACGAAGGTGCCGCACCAAGCGATGAAGAGAAGGAGCAATATCGTCGCTTCCTCGCCTCGCGGGTCGGCCAGCAAGACTTCGCAGCGTTCCGCAAGGAACTGGAAGCCAAGGCTGATATCAAGCGTTTCTGATCGTGTGATACCGCCTCAAAAAAAGACCCCGGCCTGAAAACCGGGGTCTTTTTTTGCCTGTGGGTCAGGTGCGGCGAAGCTGTAGGGTCGTGATCAACGCCAGCATGGCCAGGCCGGCAACGGTCCAGGGAAAGGACACCACGCCCCACCCTTGAAGCAACACGCCGCCCAGTAGGCCACCGCCGGCAATCCCCAGATTCCACACCGTCACCAGCATCGACTGGGCGGCATCCGCCGAGTCACCGGCCGCCTTGGCCTGCGCGGTTTGCAGCAACGCGGGCAGGCCGCCAAATGCCAGGCCCCAGACGGCGACTGACAGGTAGACGACCTCGGTAGCGGCGACCCACAGCCCCAGGGCCAATGCCGCAGCGGCAAACAGCGCGCAACTGAGCACCAGCAAGACCTGCAGCAGGCGGTCGATCAACAGGCCGACGACCCAGATGCCCATCAGCGCGGCCAGGCCAAATACCAGCAGCACCTGGTCAATGTCGGCGCCAAGCCCGGCGGGCACCAGGAACGGCGCGATATAGGTGTACAGAATGTTATGCGCCAGCACGTAGGTAAAGGTCACCCAGAGCACCGGGCGCACCCCCGGCAAGTGCAATACCTGGCGTAAGCCCAGGCGCTGCTGCGCACGTTGCCCGGCAAAATCCGGCACCTGCCAGCGGACCCACACCAGTAGCAGCACGGTCAGCCCGGTCATGATCGCAAAGCTCAAGCGCCAGCCTACCGCCGTGCCAAGGAAGGTCCCGGCGGGCACCCCGAGGGACAGCGCCAGCGGCGCGCCCAGCATCGCCACGGCAATCGCCCGGCCCTGCAGGTGCGGCGCCACCATGCGGCTGGCATACCCCGCCAACAGTGCCCAGAGCAGGCCCGCGAACACCCCGGCCAACAACCGTGCGACCAGGGTCAGCCAATACACGCTTGATAGCGCCGTGACACTGTTGACCAGCGCAAAACCACCAATGGCCACCAGTAGCAAGGGGCGGCGGCGCCAACCACGGGTGGCGATGGTCAGCGGGATGGCGGCCAGCAATGAGCCCAGGGCATACAGCGTGACAAGCTGGCCCACCAGCGCTTCGGAAACGCCCAGGCCAGTACTCATCTGGGGCAGCAGGCCTGCGGGCATCGCCTCGGTGAGGATGGTGATGAAGCCGGCGGTGGCCAGCGCCAGCAAACCCGCCAGGGGCAATCGTTCGCGCTGGCTGGGCAGGCATTGCGGTGTACTGCAGTCATTCATGGGGCTCGGCTCCGTATTCAAGGCATCAGGACATCGGGGCAGAGTAGGGGGCTGAACCGCTCGGAAAAATAGGCTAAGGTTCCGAACTTATCGGACAGTGGTGTCCGTAATCAGCAGGAAGGGACAATGGATAGCCTGGGCAGTATGTCGGTGTTTGTGCAGGTCGCGGAGACCCGCAGCTTTACCCAGGCCGCTCGCTTGCTGGGTGTGTCGTCCTCGGCCGTGGGCAAAAGCATTGCGCGTATGGAGCAGCGCCTGGGGGTGCGGTTGTTTCACCGCAGCACCCGCAGTATCACGCTGACGGCCGAGGGTGCGCTGTTCCTTGAGCGTTCGCGGCGGATCCTGGCCGAGGTTGAAGCGGCCGAACGGGAGTTGACCGAAGCGGCGGCCACCCCCCGTGGTAAATTGCGCATCAGCTTGCCGCAGGTCAGGGGCCTGTTGATGCCGGTGCTGACCGAGTTTATGCGGGCCTATCCAGAGATTGAGTTGGACGTGGATTTTTCCGACCGCATGGTGGATGTGATCGAGGAAGGCTTCGACGCCGTGGTGCGCACCGGCAAGCCTGAGGATTCGCGGCTGTCGGCGCGGCTGCTGGGGCACTATCGATTGGTGCTGGTGGGATCGCCACAGTATTTCGCCCTACACGGCATACCAGCCTGTCCTGCGGACCTCAACCATCATGCCTGCCTACGTCACAAGTTCTGCGCCACCGGCAAGCTGGAGAGCTGGCCGTTGCGCCATTTACCGGGTGAGCCCGAGCCGTTGCTGCGCGCACCGCTGGTCAGCACGACCATCGAGTCGCTAAAGCATGTGGTGCACGAAGGCCTGGGGATTGCCTGCCTGCCGGACTTCATGGTCCGCGAATCCGTCGAGCAGGGCCGCTTGCAGCGGGTGCTGGACGATTACCTTGAGCATCGCGGCAGTTTCTGGATGCTCTGGCCGTCGAGCCGGCATGCCTCGGCCAAACTGCGGGTGTTTATCGATCATATGAGCGCCAGGCTTTTTCCTGCGCCGCGCGTCGAGCCGGCCGGTGACGTTTTACCGACAGGAATCCGCGCGCGCACCCGGTGATCTGTTGCACAATACCGCCCTGACCGTTTTCCCCAGGATGATCAATGTCAACTTCATTTCACTTGCGTGGCCTTGCGCTCGCGCTGGTGCTGGCAGGCGCCACGGGCTGCTCGTCGCCCAAGACCGCTATCTACGAACATGAGAATTTCGACGACTCCGGTACGTTTTCGCGCAATTACCCGGTCAGCGATGTCGCGGCCTGCGAAGCGGCACGCCGGGCGTTGCTCAGCCAGGGCTACATCATCACCAGCAGCGACCCGAAGCTGGTCAGTGGTAACAAAAGCTTCCAGCAGACCGGTGAGACCCATCTGCAGATCAGTTTCAACGTGGTGTGTGCCGAAGACGGCAGCGGTGAGCATCATGCGACGATGTTTGCCAACGCTCTGCAGGATCGCTACGCGCTGAAGAAGGTCAACAACTCCGCCAGCCTGGGGGTGGGGGTGCTTGGCTCGGTGTCGATGCCGATCGGCTCCACCGACGACTCGATGGTCAAGGTGGCCAGCGAGACAGTGACTTCGCCGAAGTTCTATGACCGCTACTTTGCCTTGGTCGATGTGTTTCTACCCCAGGAGAAACCAGCAGCACCGCTGCCTGAAGCGCCCAAGGCAGAATTGGGCGTGCCGGAGCCGAAGGCAGCAGAGCCTGTGGCACCGGCAGCCCCGGTAGCCGAACCCGAGGCTTCGCAGCCACTGGCACCTCCTCCTGATGCCGCGCCGATTGCTCCAGAGCAACCTGCCGCGCCGGTGCAAGCCCCACCCGCCTTGCCGGCCCCGACCGAGGTGATCCCAGCGCTGCCGTCACCGCCATAAATTCCCACGACGCTACTACGTTTACTCCTTAGGTGCAGGAACACATCTTGACGCATACATTTTTCCGTCATGAAGGCACTTTAGGCTGGTGATGCGGGTCACTATGCAGCCACTCACCTCAAATAAGGAGTCGACGATGGACGATTACCAGGAAGAACTGCTGGAACTCCAGGCCTTTGAACTGGACCCTCTGGACCCGGCCGACGACGCCACCGAGCTGTAGGCCGGCGTCAGGCGAAATGCCGCTGGCTGCGGCGAAATTCCCCTGGGGTCTGGCTGTTCCAGCGCTTGAAGGCCCGCTGGAAGGCTTGCGCTGAGGCAAAACCGAGCAAATAGGCAATTTCCCCAAACGCCAGTTCCGTATCGCGAATGTAGGTCATGGCCAGGTCGCGGCGGGTGTCGTTGAGTATGGCGCGATATTGCGTGCCTTCCTCGGCCAGTTTACGGCGCAAGGTCCAGGTCGGCAGCTTCAGGCGCGCCGCCACTTCTTCCAGGTCGGGTTCCCGGCCGCCATTGAGCATCGGCCCCAGCAACCGTGTGATGCGCTCGCGCAGGCTGCGGGTGCGGGTCAGTTGTTCCAGTTCTCGTTCACACACCTGCAACAGCATGTGCCAGGTACTGGGGCAGTGTTGCGGGTTGCGCAGGCCCAGGCTGTGCTGGCTCAGGCGCAGTTGATTGAGTTCGGCGCCGAACTGGATCGGGCAGTCGCCCAGCACGCTGTAGCGGTCGCTGTAATCCGGGGCGGCGAATTCAATTTCAATACGCTCGGCCAACACCGGCTGCTGACACAAGGTCGCCATCTGCTGCAGCCAACCGGCCAGGATCGAATCCACCACGAAGCGGTTATAGGCGTTGTAGGGGCTGATGGAATAGAAACGCAGCCAGGCACCCCGGGCGTCTTCATGAAAGCTCGACTGGCCGCGGTAGTTGGCGCCGTACAGGGCCTCGAAGCGCGTCAGGGTGCGCGCCGCTTCACGCACGTTGGGCGCCTGGGCGGCGGTGACGCCGGCCAGGCCCAGTTGATTCATGCGGCTCAATTGGCCCATGCGCAGGCCCAGGCCGGGGTCGCCGGTCAGTTGGATGGCCGCATGGCCCAGGCGCATATAGCGTGGGATCGACAGGCGCGCGCCGGGCTCACTCAAGCGCGCCGGGTCCAGGCCGTACTGCAACAGCAGCGGCTGTGGGTCCAGGCCATGGCTGAGGACGGCGTCGGCCAGGGTATGCACGATGCCCACCGATAAATCCCCGAGGCGCATCGGTGCCGGCCTCATGGGCTTATAGCCACACGTTCAGCAGGCGCGCACCACGTGCGTTGCCGTCGGCGAAGACTTGGCCATTGGCACTGAGAAAGCTCTGGCCGCTGGTGCCCTGGTCCCAGAATTGCCCGCGCATGAAGACGCTGATGCCCGCCCCCGCGAGGCTGATGGGCACCTGGCTGATCAGGCTCAGGCGATGCCAGGCTTCGCCTTCGCTGAGCTCTTCGGGCTTGAGGCTGACTTCCGGGGGCGTGGACACACTTTTGAAGCCGCGCCACGGCTTGTCCCAGGTGTCGCGGCCAATCACCAGTGCCGGCACCGCCACCACTTGCGCGCCTTGTTCGTTGAGCTTGCGGTAGTTGTCGGGGTACCAGCTGTCGCTGCCAATCAGAATGCCCAGGCGCCCGGCCGGGGTGTCGATCACGCTGATCGCGTTTTCGTCGCCCGGGGCGATAAAACCGCGCTCATCGAAGATCGGGTAGAGCTGGCGCTGGGGTTGACCCAGGGGCAGGCCATCGCGGTCGAACACCAGGCTAGTGTTGTACAGCGCGCCATGGCCGACCTGCAGTTGACCCTGGCTGATGCTTGGGTTGGGCAGGGCGATGGAGCCGGCGACCAGGGTCACCCCGAACTCCTTGGCCAGGCCGCCAAACAGCACCTGGTAATCACGGGCCATGGCCGGCGCTTTCATACGCAGGTAGGCATCGTCCAGGCGGTTGTCGCCCTGGGCACTGATCAGTGCGCGCAGGAACGGCAACGGGTTGCTCACCGACAGCCAGTTCATCGCCTCTTTAAAGGTGGTGGCCTGATACAGCTGGTTTTTTTCACCACTGATCATCAACCAGGTGCCGACATGTTCCGGCAGGACCACGATGGTTTTGTCGTTGAGCAGGCCCAGGTCCCGGGCATTGCGCAGGTAGGCCGAGAGTTTGAGGTGCAGGCGCTCCAGGCTCTGGTAGTCGGCGGGGAACAGTTCCGGCTGGATGCCCAGCAGGTTGCCGTGATCGGCGGGAGTGCCCTGGTTCACGGCCAGGTTGATCCGCAGGTCCGACAGGTAATGCCCCACGGGGCGCTCCTGGGTCCAGACCAGATAGGCGGAAACGGCGGCGACCAGGGCCATGGTGAGGGTCAAGGCAAGTAATTTACGCATGGGGGAACAGACAACAGGCCGTGTGCAGGGTTCGACCCTAGGGTAGGGCCCGTTGTCACACTTGCCAAGGGGCGCTGCGCATTTGGATCAATAACTTGTCAGTTTCAGTCATTGAGCGCTAGGGGTATGGCTCTTAGTCTGTGGGACATAAACCGATGGCCGGCCATTCGAGCCTGTCACGTCCCGTGATGATCCGTTGTGGAGCTGTACCATGAGCGCTGCTGCCTACCCGCATTTGCTGGCCCCGTTGGACCTGGGTTTTACCACCTTGCGCAACCGCACCCTGATGGGTTCGATGCACACTGGCCTGGAAGAAAAGCCCGGCGGTTTCGAGCGCATGGCCGCGTATTTTGCCGAACGCGCCCGTGGCGGCGTGGGCCTGATGGTCACCGGCGGGATTGGCCCGAACGATGAAGGCGGGGTGTATGCCGGGGCGGCCAAGCTGACCACCGAGGCCGAGGCGCTCAAGCACAAGATCGTCACCCAGGCGGTGCACGAGGCGGGCGGCAAGATTTGCATGCAAATCCTGCATGCCGGGCGTTATGCCTACAGCCCCAAGCAGGTCGCGCCCAGCGCGATCCAGGCGCCGATCAACCCGTTCAAGCCCAAGGAGCTGGACGAGGACGGCATCGAAAAGCAGATCAGCGACTTTGTTACCTGCTCGCGACTGGCCCAGGTCGCCGAGTACGACGGCGTGGAAATCATGGGCTCGGAAGGTTATTTCATTAACCAGTTCCTCGCCGCCCACACCAACCATCGCACCGACCGCTGGGGCGGCGCCTACGAAAACCGCATGCGTTTGCCGGTGGAAATCGTGCGCCGGGTGCGCGAAGCCGTGGGGCCGAACTTCATCATTATCTTCCGCCTGTCGATGCTCGACCTGGTGGAAGGCGGCAGCACCTGGGAAGAAATCGTGCAGTTGGCCAAGGCCATCGAGCAGGCGGGTGCGACGCTTATCAACACCGGCATCGGCTGGCACGAAGCACGCATCCCGACCATCGCCACCAAGGTGCCGCGTGGTGCGTTCAGTAAAGTCACGGCCAAGCTGCGCGGCGCGGTGCAGATCCCGTTGATCACCACCAACCGCATCAACACCCCGCAAGTGGCCGAGCAGATCCTCGCCGAAGGCGATGCCGACATGGTGTCCATGGCCCGGCCGTTCCTCGCCGACCCGGAGTTCGTCAACAAGGCTGCCGCTGGCCGTGCCGACGAGATCAATACCTGCATCGGCTGCAACCAGGCCTGCCTGGACCACACCTTCAGCGGCAAATTGACCACTTGCCTGGTCAACCCGCGTGCCTGCTACGAGACCGAGCTCAATTACCTGCCGGTCAAGCAGATCAAGAAAATCGCCGTGGTCGGCGCCGGCCCCGCCGGCCTGGCGGCTGCCACCGTGGCGGCGGAGCGCGGTCACCAGGTGACCCTGTTCGATTCCGCCAGCGAGATCGGCGGCCAGTTCAATGTGGCCAAGCGCGTGCCGGGCAAGGAAGAGTTTTTTGAAACCCTGCGTTACTTCAAGCGCAAGCTGCAAACCACCCATGTCGAGTTGTGCCTCAACACCCGGGTGGATGTGGCGCAACTGGTGGCCGGCGGTTATGACGAGATCATCCTCGCCACCGGTATCGCGCCGCGGACCCCGGCCATTCCAGGCGTGCAGAACGCCAAGGTGCTCAGCTACCTGGACGTGCTCCTGGCACGCAAACCGGTGGGCAAGCGCGTTGCGGTGATTGGCGCCGGTGGGATCGGCTTCGACGTCTCGGAGTTTCTCGTGCACCAGGGCGTGTCCACCAGCCTGGACCGCGAAGCGTTCTGGAAGGAGTGGGGTATCGACACCCATCTGCAAGCCCGTGGCGGCGTGGCCGGGATCAAGCCCGAGCGCCATGCGCCGGCGCGTGAGGTGTACCTGTTGCAGCGCAAGGCTTCCAAGGTCGGCGACGGCCTGGGCAAGACCACTGGCTGGATCCACCGTACCGGCCTGAAGAACAAGCAGGTGCAGATGCTCAATAGCGTTGAGTACCTGAAGATCGACGACGAGGGCCTGCATATCCGTATTGGTGCCGAGGGCGAGCCCCAGGTGCTGGCGGTGGACAACATCGTCATCTGCGCCGGGCAAGACCCGCTGCGCGAACTGCAAGAGGGCCTGGTCGCCGCGGGCCAGCACGTGCACCTGATCGGCGGTGCCGATGTGGCCGCCGAGCTGGATGCCAAGCGCGCCATCAACCAAGGCTCGCGCCTCGCCGCCGAGTTGTAAGGGGCGCGCAGGGGCGGTGTTAGACTAGCGCCCCTTTTTTCATGCAGATATGCCCTGATGGGTCCTTTCGATTGGCTTCCCCACGCGCCCCTTGAACCCTTGCAGCTGGATTGGCTGAACGGGGTCGAGGTGGCCGTGCTGCGCCTGGACCGCATCGACCCGCTGATCAGCGGCAACAAGTGGTTCAAGCTCAGCGGGCACCTGGCCCAGGCGCAACAGGCGGGTGCCAGCGGCATCATCAGCCTGGGCGGCGCCTACTCCAATCATCTGCATGCCCTGGCGGCGGCCGGCAAACGCTTTGGCTTTGCCACCGTCGGCCTGCTGCGCGGGCACCCGCAAGACACCCCGACGGTCCTCGACCTGCAAGCCTTCGGCATGCAACTGCACTGGTTGGGTTATGGCGGTTACCGCGCGCGGCATGAGCCGGACTTCTGGTTGCCCTGGCGCGAGCGATACCCGCACCTGCATCCCGTGCCCGAAGGCGGCGGCGCGGTGACGGGGGCGTTGGGCTGTGGGGTGTTGGTCGAGCAGGTGCGCAGGCAGTTGCCCGCCCTGGGGTGGGCCGACTATGACGCCTGGTGGCTGGCAGCCGGCACCGGTACCACCCTGGCGGGTTTGGTGCTGGCGGAGGCGGGAGCGCATCCTGTTTACGGGGCCATGGCGGTGCCGGATGACCACGGTGTCGTGCAGAACGTGCGGGCCATCGTGCAGGGCGGGTATGAACTGTTGGACGCCAGTCGTGGCGGTTTTGCGAAAGTCGATCCGCCATTGCTGGCCTTCATCGACGCCACGCAGCAGGCCAGTGGCTTGCCCCTGGAACCGCTCTACACCGGCAAGGCGCTGCTGGCGCTCAAGCAGCAGATCGAGGCCGGACGCTTGGCCCCCGGCACTCGCCTGGTCTTTGTGCACACCGGCGGCTTGCAGGGCCGCCGGGGTTTTGTGGATTAACGCTTGGGCAACATGCGCAACACGGTGTTGTCGCGCATAAAGTAGTGGTGATACAGCCCCGCCGCCGCATGCAGGCCAATCAGCCAGTAGCCGATGGTGCCGCCCAGTACATGCCAGCCTTCGATCTGCTTGGCCAGGTCCTTGTTCTCACCGATCAGGGGTGGCAACTCGATCCCGTAGAACCACACTGAATGCCCCTCGGCACTGACAATCAGCCAGCCGAAAATCGGCATGCCGATCATGAACACATACAGCGCCACGTGCATCAGGGTCGCCAGCAGGGTTTGCCACTGCGGCGGCGCCGGCAGGATTTTCGGTGCCACGCCGAGGCTGCGGGCAAACAGGCGCAGCCAGACCAGCACAAACACGGTCAGGCCGAACATGAAATGCAGTTCTTTGATCAGGGTGCGCCCGCCACTGCCCTTGGGGAAAATCCCGCGAAATTCAATGGTGACGTAGACCGCCACCAGCAGCACCAACATCAGCCAGTGCAGGGCAATGGACATCGTACTGTAACGGGACTCACTGTTTTTCCACGGCATCGCGTCTTTCCTCACTCATCAGGGGCAAACCTCCGTTCTTTGGCGACGGAGTCCCTTCAGCCTAAACCTGTTGCGCAAGGTTTGCCCGAGTGAGGGGCGAAGTATTGATCTCGATCAGGCGCTTTGTGGCATTTCACCACGGGCCAGGCGCTGATTGATGTCGGCGATCACGCCGGGCAGGTCGGTGATGGTGTCGATCAGGTAGTGCGGGCGTGAGCCGGCAAACAGCGTTTCGATACGCTGGCGCTCGCTGGCCAGCGTCGCCGGGTCCAGGGCGCGGAACTGCTCGTAGGTCAGGCCCAGGGCGTTGCCCGAGCAGGTCAGCGCCACGGTCCACATCCCGGCGCGGCGGCCTTCGAGGATGCCCGGCACGGTGTCGTCGATCTTCACGCAGGCCGCCACGTCGTCAATGCCCAGGGCGATCACGTTGGCCAGGGCCTGGGCCGGCCATGGGCGGCCATTGGGCACTTCGTCGGTGGCCACCACGTGGTCGGCGATATAGCCGTTGGTGGCGGCCAGTTCGACCACCTTGTCCATCACTGGCTTGGGGTAGCCGGAGCAAGAGCCGATCTTGATTCCTTGCGCACGCAACGCGGCGATGGTCGCCAGGGCGCCGGGAATCAGCGCCGAGTGTTCGGCGATCTTCTCGATCTGCAACGGCATGAAGCGCTTGTAGATGGCGGTCACGTCATCATCGGTCGGCGTGCGGCCGAAGGCCTTGCGATAGCGCTCGGCCACTTGCGGCTGATCGCAGAGGGTGCGGATGTGGTCCCACTTGCCCATGCCCATGGGGCCACGGGCTTCTTCGATGGAGACTTGCACATCGAACTCGGCAAACGCCTCGACAAAAATCTGCGTGGGGGCGAAGGAGCCGAAGTCGACCACGGTGCCGGCCCAGTCAAGGATGGCGGCCTGCAGGGTGTTGGGGTTCTGATAGTTCATGGTTCAAATCCTGTAAATAATGTGTAGGAACCGGCTTGCCGGCGATAGCGGCCCTGAAGGCCCCATCGCCGAGGGGAATCAGATTTCGAGCACTTCCATCTCTTGCAGCGCCTGGCCGATCGCCGCCACTGCCGCCTGCATCTCGGCCTGGTTGACATGACCGATGCAGCCGACGCGGAAGGTCTCCACCTGGGTCAACTTGCCCGGATACAGAATGAAACCCTTGGCCTTGACCCGCTCGTAGAAGTCCTTGAACTGGTAGCGCGGGTCCTTCGGTGCGTGGAAGGTGATGATGATCGGCGCCTGGATCGCGGCCGGCAGGAAGCTGCGCAGGCCCAGGTCGGCCATGCCGTCCAGTAGTGTCTGGCAGTTGGCGGCATAGCGCTGGTAACGGGCCGGCAAGCCGCCTTCTTCGTTGTATTGCAGCAGCGCTTCATGCAGCGCGGCCACCACATGGGTCGGTGGGGTAAAGCGCCATTGGCCGGTCTTGGCCATGTAGGCGTGCTGGTCGAACAGATCCATGGCCAGGGAATGGCTGTTGCCCTGGGCGGCGGCCAGCGCCTGTTTTTTGACAAAGACAAACCCCATGCCCGGCACGCCTTCCAGGCATTTGCCGGAGGCGGCGATCAGGGCATCGAAGGGCACTTGGGCGGCGTCGACGGGCAGTGCGCCAAACGAGCTCATGGCATCGATGATCAGGTGCTTGCCGTGGCGTTGGATGACCTGGGCGATCTCCGGCAGCGGGTTGAGGATACCGGTGCTGGTTTCGCAGTGGATCAGCGCGACATGGGTGATGCTGCTGTCGGCCTGTAACAGGCGCTCGACATCGGCGGCGGTGGTAGGCTGGTCTTCAGCGGTTTCAAAGGTGCTGAACGGGCGACCCAGCACTTCGCAGATCTTTGCCAGACGCTTGCCGTAGGCACCGTTGATCAGCACCAGCACCTTGCCATCCCGGGGCACCAGGGTGCCGATGGCGGCCTCGACGGCAAAGGTGCCGCTGCCCTGCAACGGTACGCAGTGATGGCTGTCGCCACCGTTGATGATGGCCAGCAGTTGCTCGCAGAGGCTGGCGGTCAGTTGGTTGAAGCGGTCATCCCACGAACCCCAGTCAACCATCATCGCCTGGCGGGTGCGGGCAGAGGTGGTCAGGGGCCCAGGTGTGAGCAGGATCGGCGCGGCAGTACTCATTCTCATGTCCTCGCAAAGCAGTGGGATGAAGCTACGGGGCATAAATTGCAGTTTGCCTTGTCATCAATCAAATTGTTTGTTGTTATGCCAGCCATCAGTGAGGCCGATAGCTATGAATCTTTTCCAACTCCGTGCATTTGACGCCGTGGCCCGGGACGGCAGTTTTACCCGGGCCGCCGCCCGCCTGTTTATCAGCCAGCCGGCCGTGACCGGGCATATCAAGGCGCTGGAAGAGCACTACCAGATCACCCTGCTGCGGCGTACCGCGCGGCGGGTGGAGTTGACAGAGGAGGGCACCAAGCTGGCGGCCATCACCCGCAGCATCTTCGGCCTGGTGGATGAAGCACAGACCCTGCTCGAAGCCAACCGCCAATTGCTGACCGGGCGCCTGGAGGTGGCGGCCGACGGGCCGCATATGGTCATGCCGATGCTGGCCAGGCTGCGGGCGCGTTACCCGGGGATTACCGTCAACCTGCGTTTGGGCAATGCCCAGGAAACCCTGGCCGCGTTGTTGTCCGAACATGCGGATGTGGCGGTGTTGACCGAAGTGGAACCGCGCAAGGGCGTGTATCTGCAGCCCTTGCGCGAGTCACGTATCTGCGCCTTGGTGCCGGCTGGCCATCCGTGGCTGGCGGACCCGGCGGGGATCCGCCTGGAGCAGTTGGACCAGGTGATCATGGTGCTGCGCGAGCCCAGTTCCATCACCCGCCGCACCTTCGACGACGCCTGTGCCAAGGCCGGCGTGCAGCCCAGGGTGTTGCTGGAACTGGACAGCCGCGAAGCGGTGACGGAGGCGGTGGCCGCCGAGCTGGGGGTGGGCGTGGTGTCCTCGGTGGAAGTCAGCCGCGATCCCCGGGTGCACGCGATTTCCATTCGTGGCGATGGGCTGCTGAACCACCATAGGCTCGGCTGCATGGAACGGCGCCGGGAGTTGCGCTTGATTCAGGCGTTTTTCGAGCTGGCTTCAAGCTGATCTTCGCGCAGGCTCTCGCGGACAATCTCCAGAAAAGTCGCCACCACCCGCCGCGAGCTCTGCTCCTTGAGGCACACCAACGTTTCCTTCATGCGCTGGGTGCAATCGCGGATGGGCATGGCATACACCCGCGAATCCGCGCCGAATTCCGACGCCGACACCACGCCCACGCCAATCCCCACCACCACCGCTTCACGGGCGGCCTCACGGCCTTCCACCTGGATCGCCGGGCGGATGCGCAGCCCGGCCTGGTGCATCTCGCGCTCCAGGGTCTGCCGGGTCACCGAGCCGGTTTCGCGCAGGACCAGGGGCGTGTCGTCCAGGTCCGCCAGGTCGATGGACTCGCGCCCGGCCCACGGGTGGTTGCGTGCGACGAACGCCAGCATCGGGTCATCGCGCAGGGGGATCGAGAGCAGGCGCTCATCATCGACATCGCGCCCCACCAGCGCCAGGTCGGCTTGATAGTTGTACAGGCGGTACAGTGCATCATCGGTGTTGCCGGTCTCGATCTTCACCGTGATCCCCGGATAGCGTTGGCAGAACCGGGCGATTTGCGGCAGCACATGCACCGGCGCGTCCACCGCCAGGGTCAGGCTGCCGGTTTGCAAGGCCTTGGAGTCTTGCAGCAGCTCGTGGGCTTCGGCGGCGATGACAAACAGGCGCTGGGTGATACTCAGCAGGCGCTCCCCCAGGTCGGTCAGGCGCACCGAGCGCTTGTTGCGATGGAACAGCAGCACGCCAAAACGCTCTTCAAGCTTGCGCACCTGGTCGGAAATGGCCGGCTGGGTGAGGAACAGCCGTTCGGCCGCCAGGGTAAAGCTGCCGTGGACGGCCACGGCGTGGAAGGCTTTGAGTTGGGCATGGGATACCGGCATGGCACGACCTCTTACAAGCTGAGCTTATATTTGAAATACGATAAATCGATTTTACCTATTAGTCAGCCATTGCTTTGATAGCCCCCAGTCGCCGCAGGTTGAGTCCTACAACTTCGGCGGCCATGGGCCCTTGCGCGCAACCTTGCAGGACTCATCTGACCAGTACCCGGCGCCCTGCGACCCGGTACTGCAGTGCAAAACAATAACAACACAGGCAATTGCTTCTCGACTCTGCCGGCACACTCACACCTGAGGTCAGAACCACCATGAATATCCCTATGGGTAGCATCAAGCGTTGGCGCGTGCAGATTTTCGCCATCACCTGGCTGGCCTATGCCGCCTTCTATTTCACCCGCAAAGCGTTTTCCGTGGCCAAGTTGGGGATCGTTGACGACCCGAGCTTCCCGCTGGACAAGATGATGATGGCCAACCTGGATGGCCTGTACCTGGCGGCCTATGCCGTCGGCCAGTTCACCTGGGGCATGCTCGCCGACCGTTTCGGCCCACGGGTCGTGGTGTTGGGCGGGCTGGTGATTTCGGCGGCCGCCGCCCTGGTCATGGGCACGTTTGCCACCTTGCCGATCTTTGTCACGTGCATGTTGATCCAGGGGCTGGCGCAGTCCACCGGCTGGTCGGGGCTATGCAAGAACCTTGGCAGTTTCTTCCCGGCGCAACAGCGCGGGCGGGTGCTGGGGTTGTGGAGCTCGTGCTATGCGTTTGGCGGCCTGGTGGCCTCGCCGTTTGCCGGCTGGTGGGCCTATACCCTGATCGGCAGCTGGCATGCGGCATTTATCTCCAGTGCCGCCGTGGTGGCGGTGGTGGCGGTGCTGTTCTTTATCTTCCAACGCAATACGCCACAGGACGTCGGCCTGCCGGAAGTGGAGCCCGAGCCGGCAATGAGTGCGCAAGAGCAGGCGGCGGCGAAGAAAATCAGCATCCTTGAGCCGTTGCGCGCAATCTTGCGCAACCGCACGGTGCTGACCCTGGGCCTGGCGTACTTCCTGTTGAAACCGGCGCGTTACGCGATCCTGTTATGGGGCCCGGTGATTGTCTATGAGCAGATGCCTTCGGTGGGCAAGGTCGGCGCGGCCATTGTGCCGACGGCGTTCGAGCTGGCGGGGTTGCTGGGGCCGATCATGATTGGCCTGGCGTCCGACAAACTGTTTGGCGCCCGACGCATGCCGGCTTGCGTCCTCAGCCTGTTGGCGCTGACCGTGTCCCTGGCGCTGTTTATGGGGGCGTTGCATACCGGCAGCGTGATGCTGGTGATGGCCTTGCTGTTTGTCATGGGCCTGACCCTGTACGGTCCGGACTCGATGATCAGCAGCACCGCGGCGATCGACTTCGGCACGGCCAAGGCCGGCGCCACGGCGGCGGGCTTCGTCAATGGTTGCGGTTCGGTGGGGGCGATCCTCGGTGGCCTGTTGCCGGGCTACTTCGACACGGTAACGGTATTTATCGTGTTCGCCGGCGCCGCGTTGTTTTCCGCACTGGTGCTGATGCCCTATTGGAACGCCCGGCCTGCGGTATTGGCGCAAGTGGGCGACTTTGTGCCGGATCGCACTGTGGCGATCAAACCCCTGCGCACCTGAGGCGCCTGCAACGCTGGCCGGTTTTTTGGTGGAACGATGGGGGCTTGCCCTATAAACTCTGCGGCCAAAGCGCCGGCCAGTAGACGTCTCGGCGCCACGGATATCAAGAGAGTGAGTCATGGGCGCACAGTGGAAGGTTAAACATAAAGAAGCGGCATCCAATGCCAAGGGCAAAATCTTCGGCAAGCTGGTGAAAGAGATCACCATTGCCGCCCGTAACGGTGCGGACACCGCGACCAACGCCCACCTGCGTCTGGTGGTCGAGCAGGCCAAGAAGGCCTCGATGCCCAAGGAAACCCTGGAGCGCGCGATCAAGAAAGGCGCGGGCCTGCTGGGCGAGACCGTGCAGTACCATCGCGTGACCTATGAAGGGTTTGCCCCGCACCAGGTGCCGTTGATCGTTGAATGTGTGACCGACAACATCAACCGTACCGTGGCGGAAATCCGCGTGGCGTTCCGCAAGGGGCAACTGGGGGCTTCGGGCTCGGTGGCCTGGGACTTCAACCACGTGGGGCTGATCGAGGCCTCGCCGGATACCCCGGACGCCGACCCGGAAATGGCCGCCATCGAAGCCGGCGCCCAGGACTTTGAAGACGGTGAAGAAGAGGGCACGACCCTGTTCATCACCGAGACCACCGACCTGGACGCGGTGCAGAAGGCTTTGCCAGAGCAGGGGTTTACCGTGTTGTCGGCGAAGTTGGGCTACCTCGCGAAAAACCCGGTCAGCGGCTTGAGCGACGAGCAGATGGCCGAAGTCGAAGCCTTCCTGGAAGGCCTGGACAACCATGACGATGTGCAGGATATGTTCGTCGGCCTGGCGGGCTAAACCCGGCCTGGAATTATGGGCGCAGACTCGTGTGGGAGTGGGCTTGCCCGCGATAGCGGTGGGTCAGCCAGCTGATGTGCCATCTGATACACCGCAATCGCGGGCAAGCCCGCTCCCACATTTGCACGGCGTTTCAGAGTGAGGACAGCAGTGTCTCGATCTCTTGGAACGCCGGTCGCGCCAGCACCTGCGGCTGGCAGCAACTGTCACGCAGCGCCTCCAGCACCTGGCGCTGTTCATCGCTCAGGCCTGCGTCAATCCGCTCCAGCAACTCCCCCAGCAACACCCCGAACGCCCGCACTTCAATGCGCTGCAATGCCCTGGTTTCCAAGGTGTCTGCTATGGCGTGGAAAGATGCCGCGCCAAAGTCCCCGAGCAGGCAATCGCCTTGGGCATTCCACAGGATATTGTGCCCATACAGGTCACCATGGGTAATGCCGTGCCGGTGCAGATGCGCCGCTACGGAGGCGATGCCGCGCGCCATGCGCAATGCCACTTCCAGGCTGAAACGGGTGGCAGGCTCGTAGATGTCCCGGGTGCAGGACGCCAGGCTGGGCAGGCCGGCGAGGTTGCGGTAGCTCGGGTCGATCAGGTCCATCACCAGGGCGGCCTGGTCAGCGGGGTGGCCGACCACGCGGCCTTGCACCTTGATCAGGTTGGGGTGCAGCCCGGCGGCAATACAGGCCTGCATTTCGTGCAGCGGTGAACCGTCGCTGGTGATGGTGCCCTTGTAGAGTTTGACCGCGACCGGCTCGTTCGACGGTTTGCGCAGCGCCTTGTGAATCACGCCTGAAGCGCCTTCGCCCAGCACGTCGGCCAGCTCCAGCTCGGCCCAGGGAATATTCGGCGTCGCGTCATCAGTTGCCACGTCCACCGCGCTTTCCACCGGGTTGCCGGCATAGGCCAGCCAGGTCAGGCGCGGCAGTGTCAGCAGCCAGTGCGGTAATTGCGTCAGGCGGTTGGAGGCGATGCGCAGCAGTTCGAGGTTATGGCACTGGGCCAGGCTGGCCGGCAATTGCTCCAGGCGGTTGCCGGCCAGCATGAGTTTTTGCAGCAGTGGCCGCTCACCGAGTGCGTCCGGCAACTGGCGGATGCGGTTATCGGTGAGGATCAGCCAGCGCAACGAAAGCGGGAGTGCGGCGGCGGGCACCTGCTCGATCTGGTTGGCCTTGAAGCCGACCATGCTCAACTGCGGGCATTGGCCCAGGCACGCCGGCAGTTCGGTGAAGTTGTTGTCCGAGCAAAACAGCACGCGCAGGAGGGGCAGGCGGTGCAGGTCGTCCGGCAGGCTGCTCAGGGCATTGCCACTGAGGTTGAGGATTTCCAGGGAGTCGGCCAGGTCGAAGATTTCCCGGGGGAACTGCGTCAGGCCGCAGGACAGGTCCAGGCGCTTGATGCCAGCCAGTTGGCCAGCCTTGAGTTGGGCAAGGGTATCCATGAACAGCTTAGGTCACTCGACAGGGGCAAAGGGGCTCATGATAGCGGCTTGAGCGCCAGCGAGCTGACTTGTTGCAACTGCCCCGGCCTGGCTGAGGTCTGGCAGGCGATGGGGCGGTGTGTCATGGGCGGTGTTGAGGGAGACGCCTACCGGCAAAGGTTGTTCCATCTGTAGGAAAAGTAAGCGTTATAGAGAGTCTTGGTCTCTATCGTTTGTGGGCTCTCGTGGCCCTGTAATGTCGTGAATTGTCCTCAGTCCAGCCCTCTGCCTGCCCGAACACTGTGAGGCAGGGGCCAGATGAGGAGTTGACCCATGATATCGGCGACAACAGCGGATAGCGGATTTGCTTGCACCAAGGCACTGGGCCATTTGCCCATTATCCAGCGTAATACCCTTGAAGCCTGGGGATGCGGGCCGGCACGGCCACTGCCGTACGCGTGTATACACCAGGCGTTCGAGGCGCATGCAGCGGCAACCCCCCATGGGATCGCCGCGCTCTGGCGGGGCCAGAGCATCAGCTATGAGCAGTTGAACCGCCAGGCCGACCGGCTGGCCCGGCACCTGATCGAGCAGGGGGTGGTGGCGGGCGACACGGTGGCGCTGTTTGTCGAGCGATCGATCCCCATGCTGGTGGGGATGCTTGCGGTGCTGAAGATTGGTGCGGCCTACGTACCGCAAGATGCCAGGATCACCCCGCCGGCGCAGTTGGCGATGATCCTTGGGGCGTTGTCGAGTACGGTGGTACTGACCTTGTCGGGGTTCAAGGATCGCCTGCCGCTGGCAGCGGGCCAGCCTTGTGTGTGCCTGGACGAGTTCCTGGCGCAGCAGCCGTGGGTGGCGCAAGCGTGCGCGCTGAACGTTGCCGCGCCGGACCCTGCCAGCCTGTGCTTTGTACTGTTTACCTCCGGGACGACAGGGCGGCCCAATGGCGTACGGGTGACCCACCGCAATGTCTGCAATCTTGTGCTGACGGCACCGGGCAACCTGGGAATCAAGCCGGGCATGCAGGTCGGGCAAATCCTTAATATCGCGTTTGACATGGCCGCCTGGGAAATCCTCGGCTGCCTGGCCCATGGGGCGACGTTGCATATCCGCCAGCAAGACATCGGCGAAACGGCCCGCCAGTGCCAGGTGCTGATCGCCACCCCATCGATACTCGCCACCCTGGACCCCCAGCGGTGCCCCACGCTTGAGGTGGTGGCGGTAGCGGGGGAGCCATGCCCGCAGGCCCTGGCGGATCGCTGGGCGGCCCATTGCACCTTCTACAACGGGTGCGGGCCCACCGAAACCACCATCGTCAATACCCTGCATCGGCATGTACCAGGGGCACCATTGACCATCGGTAAACCGACGCCCAACAACACGGTGTATGTGCTGGATGAACACGGCCAGGCCTGCGCGCCGGGGGAAGTGGGGGAGATGTGGGCCGGGGGCGATGGGGTGACGGCGGGCTATCTGCAGGACCCACTGTTGACCGCGCAGCGCTATCGTCCCGACCCGTTCCTGGCGACGGGGCGGATGATGTTTCGCACGCGGGACCTGGGGCGCTGGACGGACGAGGGGGCCCTGGAGCATCTGGGGCGGGTCGACGACCAGGTCAAGGTCCGCGGGTTTCGCGTGGAGTTGGACGCGGTGGCCAGCACGCTGGAGGCCAGTGGCGCCTGTAGCCGGGCGGTGGCGCTGAAACTCGACAGCCAGCACCTGGTGGCGTTTGTGACACCCGCCACGGTGGACATTCCGGCCGCCAGGCAGTCCTGTGCGCAACGGCTGGCCTACTACTGTGTACCCGCCGTGATTTTTGCCCTGGACCACTTGCCACTGACGGCGCGCGGCAAGCTCGACAAGGCCTTGCTGTTGCAATGGGCCCGCGACAGCGAGGAGGGGCGCCGATTGGCCCTGAAAGCCGGTGAGCAAGCATGATTGAGCGGTGGATGGCGACAGTGGTGCCCGCCCGACCGGGCGGGTGGCGGCGCTGGTGTGGCTTGCCGATATTTTCCCATTACAACCGGCTGGTGGTGTTGGTGCTGCTGGGCAATGGCTGGTATGCGCTCTGCGGCTTGGAACTGCCCGAGATCGACGTGCCGCAGGTGTCGATGCTGGTGATGATCAACCTGTCCCTGGCAATCCTGGTGCGCCAGCAGTACGTGATCAATGGGCTGTTCTGGCTGGCGACGCGCATTCCGCTGAGCTGGCCACTGTATGTGCGACGCCACGCCGCCAAGGTCTATCACCTGGGCGGGCTGCACAGCGGCGGTGCGCTGGCGGCGACGCTGTGGTTCGCCGTGCTGGTCGGCAGCCAGGGCTGGCGATATCTGCAACAGCCGCAGAGTGTTTCGGCGCCGTGGTTGCTGGTCAGTGCGGCACTGTTGGGCTTGTTGTTGCTGATGGTGCTCATGGCGCAGCCGGGGATCCGCCGTCGCTTTCACAATGGCTTTGAGCGTGTGCACCGGTTTGCGGGGTGGGGGGCCTTGCTGCTGTTCTGGGTGCAGGCCCTGCTGGCCGAGGCCCCTGCGGCGGCGTTGTGGGTGCTACTGGTGCTGACCTTCAGTATTGCCCTGCCTTGGTTGCGGTTGCGCAAAGTGGCGGTCAGTCATCAGCGGCCTTCCGGCCATGCCGTGATCAGCACATTGCGGCACACCACGCCCTTTGCCGGCTCGTCTACGGCCATCAGCCTGCAGCCGCTGCTGGAGTGGCATTCATTTGCCAATATCCCGGCCCCGGGCCAGCCGGGCTTTCGCCTGATCATTTCCAGGGCCGGGGACTGGACGGGGCGTTTTATCGAACAGAGGCCGTCCCATGTGTGGGTCAAGGGCATTACCACAGCGGGGGTGGCCCATGTCGAGACCTTGTTCAGGTCGGTGGTGTATATCGCCACCGGCAGCGGTATTGGCCCGGTGATGCCACACTTGCTGGCGAGGCAGGTGCCGATCCAGTTGGTGTGGTCCACCCGCAGCCCGGCCAAGACCTATGGCGAGGAATTGGTCGCAGAAATCCTCCGTGCACAACCCCACGCCGTGATCTGGGATACCGATGTACGGGGCAAGCCTGACCTGGTGCAACTGGCCTACGCCGCGGTGCAGGATGTGGGGGCCGAAGCGGTGATCTGTATCGCCAACCAGGCGTTGACGCGCCGGGTGGTGGAGGAAATGGAGGCGCGGGGGATTGCGGCTTATGGCGCGATCTGGGATTCCTGAGCAAAAGGCCTGCATCCCCTATGGGCTGTTGCTGCATTTGGCGGCGGCGTTGTTCCTGGGTTGGACTGGCCGTGACAAGGGCTGCGCCGCCAGGGTCGCCCGCCAGTACACCAGGGCCAGTAGATTGATGGCGGCGCCCAGGGCACAAACGCCGAGCCAGCCGCCCCAAGCGTACATCAAGGTGGCACCGAGCGAGCCCAGGGCGCTGCCCGCCGAGTAGAACAGCATGTAGCCGGCCGCCAGTCGGCTCTGGGCTTGGGGGCGCACGCTGTAGATCAGGCTTTGGCTGGTGACATGCACAGCTTGCAGGCCGAGGTCGAAGGCAATCACCCCGAGCAACAGCGCCCACAACGACGACCGGGTGAAGGCGATGGGCAGCCAGGACAGCAGCATCAACGCCAGGGCCATGCCGCTGGTCCACTGCGCCCAGCCTCGGTCCGCCAGGCGCCCGGCATGGGCCGCGCCCAGCGCGCCGACGGCACCGGCGAGGCCGAACAGGCCGATCTGGGTGTGGGACAACGACAGGGGCGGGGTGCTCAGGGGCAACACCAGCGGGGTCCAGAGCACGGTGCCAGCGGCAAAAACCAGGCACGCCAGCACGGCACGATCGCGCAGCACTTTTTCTTCGCGCAACAGGCGGAACACCGAGCCGAGCAACTGGCGATAGGTGCCTGGCGCCCGGGGTTGTTCGGTGGTGGGCAAGACGCGCCAGAGCAATAACGCCATCAGCAAGGTCAAGCCAGCCGACAACAGGTACACCGAGCGCCAGCCGGCCAGGTCCGCCATGATCCCGGACACCGTGCGCGCCAGCAGCAGGCCGACCACGATGCCACTGGTCACCAGGCCCACCACATGCCCCCGTTGCTCGGGCCGCGCCAGGTTGGCGGCATAGGCCACCAGCACCTGGGCCACCACCGCGAGCAGACCCGTCAGCAGCAGGCCGGCCAGAAACCCAACGCGGCTGTTAGAGAGGGCCACCAGCAACACCGCGCCAGTGGACAGCAGTAACTGGCCGACGATCAAGTGCCGCCGGTTGAGCAGATCGCCCAACGGCACCAGCAGTAACAAACCGACGCCATAGCCGACCTGGGTCAGGCTGATCACGATGCCGACAGTGGCAGGGGCCATGGCGAATGTCGTGGCCATGGCATCGAGCAGGGGCTGGGCGTAATAGACATTCGCCACCGACAAGCCACAGGCCATGGCGAATAGCAGCACCACGGCGCCGCTTAAAAAGGATTGAGGCATGCTGGGCTCTGATTATAGTTTTAAAATGAAACTGGTTGTACGGTAGGTATTCCAGTTTTATATTGCAACTACATTATTCAGTCAGGCAGGCATCAGCCATGGTCAAACTCACCCGTTTTGAAAGTGCCGAATGCCCAGTGGCGCGCTCCCTGGAGGCGATTGGCGATGGTTGGGCGCTGTTGATCATTCGGGATGCGTTCGACGGTATCCGCCGTTTTGGCGAGTTCCAGCGCAGCCTGGGGATGGCCAGGAACATTCTGTCGGCACGCCTGCGCAGCCTGGTCGGCCATGGGATTTTCGAGATTGTCCCGGCCTCGGATGGCAGCGCTTACCAGGAGTACGTGTTGACGGAAAAGGGCAGGGGGTTGTTTGCCGTGATCATTGGGTTGCGGCAGTGGGGCGAGGGGTTTTTCTACGCCGAAGGCGAGGCCCATTCGGTGCTGTTGGACCGGGAGCACGGGCAGCCGCTGCAGGCTTTGCACGTGCAGGCGGCGGATGGCCGGGTGCTTGGGCCGCAGGACTGCGTGCGGGTGGCGGCGCAGTCCGAGGCTTAGGGTTAGCGGTGCTTATTGGGGCAGGTTCAGCGCAGTACGCTGACCATATCCGCCACGGTGCTCAGCACGTCCTTGCCCAGTTGCCGGGAGCGTTTGCCGGACCAGCCGGTATGTGGGTCGGGGGCATCGTCGTTGTCCTTGAACGGCATTTCCAGGGTCAGGGACAGGCAGTCGAATTTCTCGCCCACGCTGTTGCAGGCCAGGGTCATATTGGCCTGGCCCGGCAAGTCGCGGGTGTAGCCATGGGTGGTCTGGAAGTCGCGGGTCAGCTCGCTCAAGTGGCTGCGAAAGTGTTTTTCCAGGCCCTCGATACGCGGCGTGTAGCCAGGGTTGCCTTCACAGCCGGCGGTGAACACGTAGGGGATTTCCTCGTCGCCGTGGATATCCAGGAACAGGTCGACGCCGTATTTCTCCATTTGCTGCTGGACGAACAGCACTTCCGGGCTCTGTTCCTGGCTGGCGCTCTGCCAGGCGCGGTTGAGGTCCTGGCCCATGGCGTTGGTGCGCAAGTGGCCGTGGAATGCGCCATCCGGGTTCATGTTCGGCACCAGGTACAGGTCGGCGGCGGCCAGGAGTTTTTTCAGTTCGGCATCGCCGTCCTGTTGCAGGCGTTCGATGATGCCTTCCATAAACCACTCGGCCATGTGCTCGCCCGGGTGCTGTTGCGCAATGATCCAGACCTTGCGCCGCCCAGCGCCCCCCTTGCCACGGCGCAGCAGGGGAATATCACGGCCTTCGACACTCTTGCCGGTGGCCAGCAATTGCGTACCGGCACGGTTCAGCGCCTGGTCGATCAGCCAGGCGTGACGCTCGCGGCTGTAGGGCTCGAAGTAGGCGAGCCAGGCATGTTTTTGCTCGGTCTGCAGTTCGATGTGCAAGGTTTCGCCATCAAAGCGCGTGGGGACCCGGAACCAGTTGATATGGTCATAGGACGCCACGGCGTTGTAGCCACTCCAGGCATGTTTGTAGGAAGACTGGCCAGCGTTGCTCAGGCGGAAGGTATGGGTATGACCTACGTGCATCCCTTCGGCCTTGAAGTGGAACCATTGGAAGTGCTGGCTGCGGGTATCCGGCTTGATTGCCAGCAGTAACTGATGGGCATCGCTGGTGTCGAGCACCTGGATATTGCCGCTGTCGAAGTCGGTGCTGATTTTGATGGAGGTCAAGGCCACGGTCATAGTCTGCTTGCCTGAGTATGAGAGTTGTGACAGGCAGTTTACACAGGCGCGGGGTAAAGTCTGGACGCAAATGATTGCGAAAAAGGAGGGGGCGTCGTCCATGACGCCGCAGCAGCTTAGAGTCTATGAGATTGATTCTCAAGTGCTAATTTGGAAAGAACCGGGCCAGAGCGCTTTCTTGACTTTCTTTCGGCGATGGTCTTTTGCTACCATGCGCGCCATCAAGCAACACACAGTCTTCATTAGCCTGAAGCCACGCCAGAATAACTGGCAAAAAAAAGACCCGGCCAAAGAGCCGGGTCAAAAACCGTGATTAGCCTGATGAGGAGATATTCCAAGAGTCCGACCTAAGGTCCCTTGGTCTATCGACTGATCTCGCGACCAGCTGCATGCAATAATAATCATTATCATTTGCAAGTCAAATGTTTTTATCGTCCAGATAGAAATATTTTTCTCGCTGTTCCTGCACATCTACCGGCTCACGGGGTTTTCCCGCCTGCCAGTTGCAGTGGACGCTCCAGCATGGCCTTGGCCATATCAATCAGATACACCACCGAAAACGCCAGGTCTCGGGTGCCCCCCAGCTTGTTGTTCGCCAGTTCATACGCAATGGCGGCGGCGCTGCGCAGCAGGTCCGAAGCATGGACCAGGGCTTCTTCACTGCTGACAGTGGGGTTGGCTTCAAAAAAGGCCACCTCGTCCGAGGTTGGGGCTGTCTCTTCTTTCAAGTAGTAGTCCAGTGCGCGTCGGGCTGCATCGCTGCCCTGCAAAAACTTTATTTCGTCGTTATCAGGTGTGCCAGGCAGGTGATCCGGGGTTGTGGTCATGAGGTCGGTGCTCTGGGTGGGAGGGTGAACAGGTGGGATTGATAATAATACGATCTGTATTTATGTCATTTGATTGATTACTACAAACTGTTTATTGTCGCCGTGAATCCACCCGGTATTGTCTGCCCCATGGATAAATGGATAGCGTTGGTCAAAGCCAACATGAAGGCCCGCAAGGTCACGCAGAATCAACTGGCCGCGCGCCTGGGCATGTCCCAGGGCGGCATTGGCCATTGGCTGGGCAAGCGCCGGGTGCCGAGCCTTGCCGATATGAACCGGGTGCTCGAAGAGCTGGGCCTGGGTTACCTGGAAGCGGCGCTGGTGATCCGCGAAAGGGGCGACGGCCCGGCAGACGACACCGCGTCGGCCGTTCAATACAATCCGTATTTTCGCTACCCCGTGAGTGACTGGAAGCAACCCTGCCGGGTGCACGAAGCGCGACCAGCCTATGGCCCTGGGCGTTTTGAGGCGAGTGACTACGACGCCAGCGGCGAGGCGTTCTGGCTGCAGGTGAGCGGCGACGCAATGACCGCGCCCAGTGGGCCGAGCATCGCCGACGGGATGATGATCCTGGTGGACCCGGCCCTCGACGCCGAACCCGGCCACCTGGTGGTGGCCCAATGGGCCGGCAGCAGCCAGGCGACCTTTCGTAAGTTGATCGAAGAAAGCGGCCAGCGTTACCTGGTGCCGCTCAACCCGACCTATCCAAAGGCGCTGCTGACCGATGACTGCCGGATCATCGGCGTCGTGGTACAGGCCACGGTGAAGTTCTAGGCCTGGGCCTCCAGCTCCACCAAGGCGCTGCCTTCGCCGACCATTTCGCCTTCCTGGCAATACAGCGCCTTGACCACACCTGCATGGGGCGCGCGGATGCTGTGCTCCATCTTCATCGCTTCGAGCACCACCAGTTGCGTGCCGGCCTCGACCGTCTGGCCGACCTCCACCAGCACCCGCACGATGCTGCCGTTCATAGGCGCCGTAAGGCCGCCCTGATGGGCTTGCCCGGCCTCGACGGCGGCGATCGGATCAAACAGCGTCACGCTGCGCATTTCGCCTTGCCAGCGCAGGAACAGCGTCGGCCCCTGGCGCACGGCCAGGTGCGAGCGGCGTATGCCGGCGTCTTCGATCAACAGCTGTTCGTCGCGCAGTTGTGGCGCAGTGGTGGTTTGCAGTGTCACCAGGCGGTCCTGACCGTCGCAGCTCAGGTGCAGTGATGTCTCGGCAGGCAGGCCTGCACGAAACCCCTGTGTCGCAGCCCACGACGAGGCGGGGTCGTCGTCCCGCAACCGAGGCAGTTGGCTTTGCATAAACCCATGGCCAGCCGCCTGCCAGAATGCATCGCTCAACGCGCTTGCAACAGGCAGCAGTTGCTCCTGATAGCGCGGGATAAACCCGGTATCCAACTGCGCCGCGGCGAACGCCGGGTGGCCGATGATGCGCCGCAAAAAGCCCAGGTTGGTCTTCAAGCCGCCGACCGCAAATTCGTCGAGCATGCTCAACAGGCGCAGGCGTGCCTGTTCGCGGTCCTCGCCCCAGGCAATCAGCTTGCCGAGCATCGGGTCGTAGAAGGGCGAGATGTCGTCGCCTTGCTCGACGCCACTGTCCACCCGGCGTCCCGGGCCTGGCGCCGACTCGCGGTACAGCGCCAGATGCCCGGTGGCCGGCAAGAAGTCATTGGTCGGGTCTTCGGCATACAGCCGCACTTCAATGGCGTGGCCGCGCAACGGCACCTGCTCCTGGGTCATTGGCAGCGGTTCGCCTTGCGCCACGCGAATCTGCCACGCCACCAGGTCCAGGCCGGTGATGGCCTCGGTCACCGGGTGTTCCACCTGCAAGCGGGTATTCATCTCCATGAAGAAGAACTCACCGCGCGCATCCAGCAGGAACTCCACGGTGCCGGCGCCGACATAGCCAATCGCCTGGGCGGCACGCACCGCCGCCTCACCCATGGCCTGGCGCAGGGCAGGGCTGAGGCCGGGGGCGGGTGCTTCCTCGACGACTTTTTGGTGGCGACGCTGGATCGAGCAGTCGCGTTCATTGAGGTACAGGCAATGGCCGTGCTGGTCGGCAAACACCTGGATTTCCACGTGGCGCGGCTGGATCAGGTATTTTTCCACCAGCATCTGCGCGTTGCCAAACGACGACAGCGCCTCACGTTGGGCCGAGGCCAGGGCTTCGGCCAGCTGGCTTTCGTCCTCGACCACTTTCATGCCCTTGCCGCCGCCGCCAGCGGTGGCCTTGAGCAGCACCGGATAGCCAATGCGCGCGGCGGCCTGGCGGAAGGTTTCCAGGTCCTGCTCGGCGCCGTGGTAACCCGGCACCAGTGGCACGCCAGCGGTTTCCATCAACGCCTTGGCCGCCGACTTGCTGCCCATGGCATCAATGGCCGAGGCGGGTGGGCCGAGGAAAATCAGCCCGGCCTCTTCAATCGCCCGGGCAAAGCCTGGGTTCTCGGAAAGAAAGCCATAGCCCGGGTGAATCGCCTGGGCGCCGCTGGCCTTGGCGGCGGCGATCAGTTTGTCGATCTGCAGGTAACTGTCGGCGGCCTTGCTGCCGCCCAGGTCCACGCGGATATCGGCTTCGCGGTTATGGCGCGCATCGCGGTCCGTGGCGCTGTGCACGGCAACGGTGGTCATGCCCAATGCCTTGGCCGTGCGCATGACCCGGCAGGCGATTTCGCCCCGGTTGGCCACCAGCACGCAGGTAATCAACGGCAAACTCATGAACGCGGCTCCTGGGACTGCCAACTGGGCGTACGCTTTTGCAAAAATGCGCGCAGGCCTTCCTGGCCTTCGGCGCTGACGCGGATACGGGAGATGGCGTTTTCGCAGTAACGGCGCAGCGCCGGGGTCAGCGTGCCGTTACCCACTTCGCGCAGCAAATCCTTGCTGGCGCGCATGGCGGCCGGGCTGTTGAGCAGCAGATTGGCGGTCCATTGCTCGACCTGCTGCTCCAGCGTATCGAGAGGGTAGCTTTGCGCCAACAGCCCGATGGCCTGGGCCTGCTGACCGTCGAAGCGTTCTGCGGTCAAGGCATAGCGGCGTGCCGCGCGCTCGCCAATCGCCTGCACCACAAACGGGCTGATCACCGCCGGTGCCAGGCCGATGCGCACTTCCGACAGGCAGAACTGCGCATCATCGGCGCCAATGGCCATGTCGCAGCAACTGATCAGGCCCAGGGCGCCGCCATAGGCCGCGCCCTGGACCACCGCCAGTGTGGGGATCTTCAACTTGGCCAGGTTGTACATCAGCTCTGCCAGCTCGCGGGCGTCGTCGAGGTTGGTGTGGTAGTCCAGCTCGGCCGACTGTTGCATCCAGGCCAGGTCCGCGCCGGCGCTGAAATGCTTGCCACGCCCGCGGACCAGTAGAAAACGCAAGGCGGCATCGGCCTGCACCTGGTCCAGGGCAATGATCAGCTCACGGATCATCTCGGCGTTGAATGCGTTGTTCTTCTCTTCCCGGCTCAACCACAGGGTGGCAAAGCCCCGGGGGTCGTTGACCAGTTCAACGGTGTTGAAATCGCTCATGGGTGCAGCTCCAATTACATGCGGAACACGCCGAAGCGGCTCGGCTCGATGGGGGCATTCAGCGCGGCGGACAAGGCCAGGGCCAGCACGTCGCGGGTCTGCAAGGGGTCGATGACGCCGTCATCCCACAGGCGAGCGCTGGAGTAATAGGGGTGGCCCTGGGTTTCGTACTGGTCGAGGATCGGCTGCTTGATCTGCACTTCGTCCTCGGCGCTGAACCCCTGGCCACTGCGCTCGGCCTGTTCGCGCTTGACCTGCACCAGCACACCGGCCGCCTGCTCGGCGCCCATCACGCCAATGCGTGCGTTGGGCCACATCCACAAAAAGCGCGGATCATAGGCGCGCCCACACATCCCGTAGTTACCGGCACCAAAGCTGCCGCCGATGATCACCGTGAATTTCGGCACCTTGGCGCAGGCCACGGCCGTGACCAGCTTGGCGCCGTGCTTGGCGATGCCGCCGGCTTCGTACTTCTGGCCGACCATAAAGCCAGTGATGTTCTGCAAGAACAGCAGGGGAATCCCGCGCTGGCAGGCCAGTTCGATAAAGTGCGCGCCTTTTTGCGCCGCTTCGGCAAACAGGATGCCGTTGTTGGCGAGAATCGCGATGGGGTAGCCATGCAAATGGGCAAAGCCGCAGACCAGTGTGGTGCCGAACAGCGCCTTGAATTCATCGAAGACCGAGCCGTCCACCAGCCGCGCAATCACTTCGCGCACATCGAAAGGTTGCTTGGCGTCGGCCGGGATCACCCCGTACAACTCGTCGCTGGCATACAGCGGTGCGACCGGCGTGCGCTGCTGCAACTGCCCCTGTTTGTGCCAGTTGAGGTTGGCGACGCTGCGGCGGGCCAGGGCCAGGGCGTGTTCGTCGCTGTCGGCGTAATGGTCGGCCACCCCGGAGATCTTGCAGTGCACATCGGCACCGCCCAGGTCTTCGGCGCTGACCACTTCGCCGGTGGCGGCCTTCACCAGGGGCGGGCCGGCGAGGAAGATGGTCGCCTGTTGGCGCACCATGATCGCTTCATCGGCCATCGCCGGCACATAGGCACCGCCGGCGGTGCAGGAGCCCATGACCACGGCGATCTGCGGGATGCCCTGGGCGCTCATATTGGCCTGGTTGAAGAAGATCCGCCCAAAGTGCTCGCGGTCGGGAAACACCTCGTCCTGGCGCGGCAGGTTGGCGCCGCCGGAATCCACCAGGTAGATGCACGGCAGGCGGTTCTGTTCGGCGATGGTCTGGGCGCGCAGGTGTTTTTTCACGGTCAGCGGGTAATAGGAGCCGCCTTTTACCGTGGCGTCGTTGGCGACGATCATGCATTCCACGCCTTCAACCCGGCCGATCCCGGCGATCACGCCAGCAGCGGGTACGTCTTCACCGTAGACCTGATACGCCGCCAGTTGGCTGAGTTCGAGGAACGCCGAGCCCGGGTCGAGCAGGCGGTTGATGCGCTCGCGCGGCAGCAGCTTGCCACGGGAGGTATGACGCTCCTGGGCCTTGCTGCCGCCGCCTTGCTGGACCTGGGCGAGCAGGGTGTGCAAGGCATCGACCTGTTTGAGCATCGCCGCGCTGTTGGCGGCAAACTCTGCCGAGCGCGGGTTGAGTTGGGTGTGCAGGGTGGCCATGGTGCACTCCCTCAGCGGGTTTCGTTAAACAGTTCGCGACCAATCAACATGCGTCGGATCTCACTGGTGCCCGCGCCGATTTCATACAGCTTGGCATCGCGCAGCAGGCGGCCTGCGGGGAATTCATTGATATAGCCATTGCCGCCGAGAATCTGGATTGCATCGAGGGCCATCTGCGTCGCGCGTTCGGCGCTGTACAGAATCACCCCGGCGGCGTCCTTGCGCGTGGTTTCGCCGCGCTCGCAGGCCTGGGCCACCGCATACAGGTAGGCGCGGCTGGCGTTGAGCTGGGTGTACATGTCGGCGACCTTGCCCTGGATCAGCTGGAACTCACCGATGCTCTGGCCGAACTGCTTGCGGTCGTGGATATACGGCACGATCAGGTCCATGCAGGCCTGCATGATCCCGGTGGGGCCACCGGAAAGCACCACGCGTTCGTAGTCCAGGCCGCTCATCAGCACTTTGACCCCGCCATTGAGCGTGCCGAGGATGTTTTCTTCGGGCACTTCGACGTCATCGAAAAACAGCTCGCAGGTGTTGGAGCCGCGCATGCCCAGCTTGTCGAACTTGTTGCTGCGGCTGAAGCCTTTCGAGTCGCGCTCGACGATAAACGCGGTGATGCCATGGGCGCCTTTTTCCAGATCGGTCTTGGCGTAGATCACATAGGTGTGGGCATCGGGGCCGTTGGTGATCCAGGTCTTGCTGCCATTGAGCACGTACACGCTGCCACGCTTGTCGGCGCGCAGCTTCATCGACACCACATCAGAACCGGCATTCGGCTCGCTCATGGCCAGGGCGCCAATGTGTTCGCCGCTGATCAGCTTGGGCAGGTACTTGAGTTTCTGCTCGTGGCTGCCGTTGCGGTTGATCTGGTTGACGCACAGGTTGGAGTGCGCGCCGTAGGACAAGGCCACCGAGGCTGAGCCGCGGCTGATTTCTTCCATGGCCACCACGTGGGCCAGGTAACCCAGGCCGGCACCGCCGTATTCTTCCGCCACGGTGATGCCCAACAGGCCCATGTCGCCGAACTTGCGCCACATATCCACGGGGAACAGGTTGTCGATATCGATCTGCGCCGCCCGTGGCGCCAGCTCCTTGGCCACGAAGGCCTGCACCTGGTCGCGCAGCATGTCGATGGTTTCACCGAGGGCGAAGTTCAGGGTCGGGTAACTCATGGGAGGGCACCTATAAACATTATTGTTGTGGGGCTGGCGACGCCATTGGGCGGTCACCTTTACGTTAACGTAAACTTGCGTTGCATGACTGTCAATCGTAGCTTACGTTAACGTCAAGCTCGCGCCTGACCGGCGCACCGTCCACCTACAAAAAAGACAATAGGGGTCGTCATGGATCAACCGAATCAGAGCTACAGCCGTGGCCCACAGGACAAGGCCCTGCTGGCCATGACCATTGGCCAGGCATTTGACCGCACCGTGGCGCAGCACCCGGAGGGCGAGGCCCTGGTGGTGCGCCATCAGCAGCTGCGCTACACCTGGCAGCAATTGGCCGCAGCCGTGGACCTGCATGCCCGCGCTCTGTTGGCCCTGGGGCTGCAGGCCGGGGATCGCCTCGGCATCTGGGCGCCGAACTGTGCCGAGTGGTGCATCAGCCAGGTGGCCAGCGCCAAGCTTGGGGTGATCCTGGTCAACATCAACCCGGCCTACCGCAGCAGCGAACTGGAATACGTGCTCAAGCAATCGGGTTGCCAGTGGTTGATCTGTGCTGGCGCGTTCAAGTCCTCTGACTATCACGGGATGCTACAGGCGCTGGTGCCGGAACTGGCGGAGCAGGGCATCGGCCAATTGCACTGTGAGCTATTACCCGAGCTGCGCGGGGTGATCAGCCTGGATGCGCGACCGCCCTCGGGGTTCCTGCCCTGGTCGCAATTATCGGCCCTCGGCGCGGGTATTCCTGCCGAACACCTGCACAGCCGCGAGGCCGGCCTGCACTTCGATCAAGCCGTCAACATCCAGTACACCTCCGGCACCACGGGCTTTCCCAAGGGCGCCACCCTCAGCCACCACAACATCCTCAACAACGGCTACATGGTCGGCGAAAGCCTGGGCCTGACCGCGCAGGACCGCCTGGTGATCCCGGTGCCGCTCTACCATTGCTTTGGCATGGTCATGGGCAACCTGGGTTGCATCACCCATGGCACCACCATGATCTATCCCAATGACGGCTTCGACCCGCTGCTGACCCTGACCGCCGTGGCCGAAGAGCGCGCCACCGGCCTGTATGGCGTGCCCACGATGTTTATCGCCGTGCTCGATCACCCGCAACGCGGCACGTTCGACCTGTCGACCCTGCGCACCGGGATCATGGCCGGCTCCACCTGCCCGATCGAGGTGATGCGCCGGGTGATCAGCGACCTGCATATGAGCGAAGTGCAGATTGCCTATGGCATGACCGAGACCAGCCCGGTGTCGCTACAGACCGGCGCGGATGACGACCTGGAGCGGCGCGTGACCACGGTGGGGCGCACCCAGCCGCAACTGGAAAGCAAGATTATCGACGAGGCCGGCAACACCGTGCCGCGTGGGCAGATCGGCGAGTTGTGCACCCGTGGCTACAGCGTGATGCTTGGCTACTGGAACAACCCCGAAGGCACCCGCGAGGCCATCGACGACGCCGGCTGGATGCACACCGGCGACCTGGCGAGCATGGATGAGCAGGGCTATGTGTGCATCGCCGGGCGCAACAAGGACATGATCATTCGCGGTGGCGAGAACGTGTACCCACGGGAGCTGGAGGAGTTCTTCTTTACCCACCCGGCGGTGGCCGATGTGCAGATCATCGGCATTCCCGATGAGCGTTACGGCGAAGAGATCGTAGCCTGGATCAAGTTCCACCCGGGGCACGTGGCCAACGCGCTGGAGCTGCAAACCTGGTGCAAGGGGCGCATTGCACACTTCAAGACACCGAAGTATTTCCGCTTTGTCGAAGAGTTTCCGATGACGGTGACGGGGAAGATCCAGAAGTTTCGGATGCGGGAGATTACGATCGAGCAACTGCGTAGCGAAGATTAAGATCTGGCGCCGATCAAAAATGTGGGAGCGGGCTTGCCCGCGATGACGGAGTGTCAGCCAACTATTCATCAGTTGACCCACCGCTATCGCGGGCAAGCCCTAATGCCGTTCAGTTAAGTGAACGCAATGCTCAAAGCAACGAAGATCAAATGTGGGAGCGGGCTTGCTCGCGATGACGGTGTGTCAGTCAGAGTTGCATTAACTGACCCGCCGCTATCGCGAGCAAGCCCGCTCCCACAGGGGATGGCAGGTGATTCACACAATTCATTTTACCCAGACAGCACAAAGGGGAGCCGAAGCTCCCCTTTAATTTGTTGTTACGTGCTCTTTTTTTATTATTGAGGGGCGGTCTATTGTTGTTTTTGGCAACCGTGGCCCTTTACCGCTGTTTTTGGCGACCCCCATCCGGGGTCAAGAGCAAACGTATTTTTTTGAGCGCTGATCTGCTTCTTCGCACGCGATCCAACCAGTGGGTAGCTACCTTGGGGTAGTTTTATTGTTCTCTGCCCGGTTGCGAGTGGCGGCTTGCGCCGTACCCTGCGAAGCACATCTTCTCCAAAAAAATCTGTTAGCTGCGTCTCTGCCGTGTTGTTTTTGTTATGTCAGAGTCGGTACGTCTTATTTTTATTAGGTTTGGTGCTTTTTATTCTTGTTATGCCATAGAGATAGCAGAAGCCGTGCCAACTTTTAAAATACCTTTAAAATCAATAACTTGATTTTTGAGTGGGAAATTTACTTCAGAAAATGCGACAAAATATGTTCCCGTGTTACCCGATGTGTAGCCGCGAGGTAACACATCGTCACGGGCACAGTACTCAACTGGCACTACGGGCCTTGGCCACGCGTGAACCGGTGGGGCGGCCCAGGACTGTGCAGATCTGTTGCCCCGCCACCAGCAACGTATCCAGGTCGATACCGGTCTCGATGCCCAGGCCATTGAGCAGGTACAGCACATCCTCGGTGGCCACGTTACCGCTGGCGCCCTTGGCATAGGGGCAGCCGCCAAGGCCCGCGATAGAGCTGTCGAACACCGCGATACCTTCCAGCAGGCTGGCATAGATATTGGCGATGGCCTGGCCATAGGTGTCATGGAAGTGCCCGGCAAGCTTGGCCCGGGGCACGTCCTTGCCCACCACCTCGAACATGCGCCGCGTAGCGCCTGCGGTGCCGGTGCCGATGGTGTCGCCCAGGGACACCTCATAACAGCCCATGGCATACAGCTCGCGGGCCACCGCTGCGACTTGCGCTGGCGCGACCTGGCCTTCATAAGGGCAGCCCAGCACGCACGACACATAGCCGCGCACACGGATGCCCTGCTGCTGCGCCGCCGCCATGATCGGGGCAAAGCGCTCCAGGCTCTCGCTGATGGAGCAATTGATATTGCGCTGGGAGAACGCCTCGGACGCCGCCGCAAACACCGCGACCTCCTTGACCCCGGCCGCCAGCGCGTCCTCGAAGCCCCGCAGGTTCGGCGCCAGGGCGCCATAGATCACGCCCGGCTTGCGCTGGATCTGCGCAAACACCTCGGCGGAGCCGGCCATCTGCGGCACCCACTTGGGCGAGACAAAGCTGCCGACTTCGATATAACCCAGGCCGGCCGCACTGAGGGCGTCCACCAGTTGTACCTTGTCGGCCACGCTGATGGGCTGTGCTTCGTTTTGCAGGCCGTCGCGCGGGCCGACTTCGATCAGGCGCACAAAAGAGGGGAGAGACATGGGAGCTACCTTTTTATTGGGGTTGGCCGACCTGGCTCTGGATCGTCTGTTCCAGGGCCTGGGTGCAACGTTCTTCGGCGGTGTCCAGTTCCAGCTTCATCTGTTCGATGTCCAGCAACTGCTGTTCCAGTTGCTCGCGGCGTTCGCTGATCTTCGCCAGCATGCTGTGCAGTTGCTTCTGATTGCCGCTGCTGGGGTCGTAGAGTTCGATCAGTTCGCGGCATTCGGCCAGGGAAAAGCCGATGCGCTTGCCACGCAGGATCAGCTTCAGGCTGACTTTGTCCCGGGGCGAATAGATACGTTCCTGGCCCCGGCGTTCGGGGCTCAAGAGGCCTTGCTCTTCATAGAAACGAATGGCCCGGGTGGTGATGTCCAACTCGCGGGCCAGGTCGGAGATGCTGTAGGTGGTGCTCATGATGGCGCTCAAGGAGGGTCTTGGCGCTACGCTAATGGCTGCTTGACGTAAACGTCAAGCAAATCCCCCTATGGGTTATCCAACTTCTTCTCGCGCGCCGTCACCTGTTGGCACAACTCGATCATCTGCTCGCGCATCCAGCGGTTGGCTGGGTCCTGGTCGGTGCTTTCATGCCAGTACAGGTGGGTTTCCACCGACGGCACATCATTGACCGGCAGGTTGAACGAATGCAGCTCGTTACGCCTGGCAAAGCGCTCGGGCACAGTCATCACCATATCGGTCTGCTGCAACACCTGGGAGGCCATCAGGTAATGCTGCGAGCGCAAGGCGATCTTGCGCTGGATCCCCATCTTGCCCAGGGCCAGGTCGACGTGGCCCAGGCCATTGCGCCGGCTGGAAATATGGATGTGGGTCAGCGCCAGGTAGTCATCCAGGCTGAGCTTTTCCTTGCCCGCCAGCGGGTGGCCCTTGCGCATGGCACACACGTAGCGGTCTTCCATCAGCTTGACGTGGCGCACTTGCGGGTCGGTGTTGAGCGGCGCGTCCACGGCAAAATCCAGGCGCCCGGCGGCCAGTTCCTTGGTGGTTTCCCGCCGTTTGGACAGGAAACTCTCGATGATCACCGTCGGCGCCAGGCGGCGCAGGCGCTGGAACAGCGGCGGCAGGATCACCGCCTCTGTGAGGTCGGTCATGCTGATGCGGTAGGTCTTGGCCGCCTGCAACGGGTTGAAGATCCGGCTTTCCTGCACCGACACCCGCAGCAGCGACAAGGCGTTGCGCACCGGGCCAATGATGTTCTGGGCCATGGGGGTCGGCACCATGCCCTGGGCGGTGCGCACGAACAGCGGGTCGTTGAAGGTCTCGCGCAGGCGTGCCAGGGCGTTTGACACGGCCGGCTGGGTAATGCCGACGATCTGCCCGGCACGGGTCAGGTTGGCTTCGGTGTAGATCGCGTCAAAGACGATGAAAAGATTGAGGTCGACCTTGCTCAGATTCATTGCGTTGCGCTCTTCTTGTTAGGTTTTCATGCGCCGATCATATATCGGTGATGAATGTTAATACACGCCGAGAATAGGCTAGGTAAATTATCAACGCTGTTCTAGCATCGATTGCATGACCTAAACAACCTCTCCACGAAGGGAGCTGCTCATGGATTTTGCCTATTCGCCCAAGGTTCAGGAACTGCGTGAACGCGTCACCGCGTTTATGGAGGCTTACGTTTACCCCGCCGAGCCGGTGTTTGAGCGCCAGGTCAGCGAAGGTGACCGCTGGCAGCCCACGGCCATTATGGAAGAGCTCAAGGCCCGTGCTAAGGCCGAAGGCCTGTGGAACCTGTTCCTGCCGGAATCCGGGCTGGGGGCCGGCCTGACCAACCTGGAATATGCGCCGCTTGCCGAAATCATGGGCCGCTCCCTGCTCGGGCCGGAGCCGTTCAATTGCTCGGCACCCGACACCGGCAATATGGAAGTGCTGGTGCGCTACGCCAACGAAGAACAGAAACAACGCTGGCTGGAGCCGCTGCTGCGCGGCGAGATCCGCTCGGCGTTCGCCATGACCGAGCCGGACGTGGCGTCTTCCGACGCCACCAACATGGCCGCGCGCGCCGAGCGCCAGGGTGACGAGTGGGTGATCAACGGTAAGAAGTGGTGGACCTCCGGCGCGTGCGACCCGCGCTGCAAGATCCTGATTTTCATGGGCCTGAGCAACCCGGATGCGCCGCGCCACCAGCAACACTCGATGATCCTGGTGCCGGTGGATGCGCCCGGGGTGAAAATCGTCCGGCCGTTGCCGGTGTTTGGCTACGACGACGCGCCCCATGGGCATGCCGAAGTGCTGTTCGATAACGTGCGTGTGCCGTACGAAAACGTCCTGCTGGGTGAAGGCCGTGGCTTTGAAATTGCCCAGGGTCGCCTTGGCCCGGGGCGTATCCACCACTGCATGCGCTCCATCGGCATGGCCGAGCGGGCCCTGGAGTTGATGTGCAAGCGTGCCGTCAGCCGCACCGCCTTTGGCAAGCCACTGGCGCGCCTGGGGGGCAATATCGACAAGATCGCCGACTCGCGGATGGAAATCGACATGGCGCGCCTGCTGACCCTGAAGGCGGCCTATATGATGGACACGGTCGGCAACAAAGTGGCGAAAAGTGAAATTGCCCAGATCAAGGTGGTGGCGCCGAACGTGGCCCTGAAGGTGATTGACCGGGCCATCCAGATCCACGGCGGTGCCGGGGTGTCCAATGACTTCCCGCTGGCCTATATGTACGCCATGCAACGCACCCTGCGCCTGGCCGACGGCCCGGACGAAGTGCACCGCGCGGCCATTGGCAAGTTCGAGATTGGCAAATATGTGCCTCGGGAAATGATGCGCAGCGGTCAGTAGGACCGCATCGCCTGTATCGCGTACAAGCCCGCTCCCACACTGACCTCTGTGGGAGCGGGCTTGCACGTGATAGCGGTGGCAGGCTTCAGTAAACCCAGACCTCCACCCGGCGATTCTTGATCCGCCCCTCATCCACGGTGTTCGCCGCCACCGGCATCTGCGCGCCAAAACCGCGGATATCGCGCAGCACCACGCCACTCTTGACCAATTCCCGGCGCACCGCCATCGCCCGCAGCTTCGACAGCAGGTCGGCGCGTTGCGGGTCATTCTTGGCGTCACCAAAGCCCACCAGGGTGACCCGTTTGTCCCGTTTATCGTGGCGGCTTATATAAGCCACCACCCGCGCCAGATCCTGGCGCGCCTTGTTGTCCAGGCTGGCGCTGCCTTCCTCAAAGCGAAAGTTCACGCTCAGGCGTTGCGCCTCGCGGGCGATGGCCTGGTAGTCGGCGGGCATCGGCGCCCGTGGTTGCACGGTGATGGCCTTGATCTGCTGGGCGATAAACCCATTGGCGGCCACGATGGCCTGGCCTTGGGCGCTTTGGGCAAAGTCCACCAGCACTTCGGCCCAAGGGTTGGTGTTAGTGGGTGGCAGGTAGAAAAACAAGCGGCGCGACAGCGGGTAGTCCTCGGTGGCGATCAGGCTGCTCTGCGGCAACATGGCCTGGGAGTCCCCGTCACTGATCGCGACGGCCTTGGCCTGGCGCACATAGGGCAGGCCGATAAAACCAATGCCCTGAGGGTCGTGGCTGACCGCATCGGACAATTGCTCGCTGGACTCAAAGCGCTTGGCCGCGCTGTCGAGGGTTTTGCCGCGACGGCTGAGCACCAGTTCCTTGAAGGTGTCGTAGGTGCCGGATTGATCATCACGGGCATACAAGCGGATCTGCCCGCCGCGGCCGCCCAAGGCTTCCCAGGTGCTGATCTCGCCGCTGAAAATCTTCGCCAGTTGTTCGGTGCTCAACACCTGTAGCGGGTTATAGGGGTGCAGGATGATCGCCAGGCCATCGATGGCGATCACCTGTTCGGCGCCGGGGCTTTTCAGGTCGCCCAGGGGTTCGAGGTCTACCAGTTCGCGGTCCTTGATCGGGCGCGACGCGGCGGCCAGGTCGGCCTCGGCGTTTTTCAGCGCGGCAAAGCCGGTGCTGGAGCCGTGGGCGGCGATTTCTATCAGGACCCGTTTGCCTTGGGGGCTGGTGCCGACGAGGCGCTGTTCGTTGGGGCGGCTGGCCGGCTCATTGTGCACGGCCTTCAGGCCCTGTTGCTCCATCAAGCCCTTGACCAGCGCCGGGCCCAGCGCCGCGCCAATGGTGTTGGAACCCTGGATGCGCAAGGCCGGGCCCTGTTCGGGGAAGGGCAGGGGCGTTGCAGAAACCACAAGAGGAAAAACGCTGCAAAGTGTCAGCAGGTACAAAACGCGCAGCATCATGCTGGCACCTTCTCAAGCCAAAGGAAGTGCGGGCAGATTAAGACAGTAAGGTTTCAAAAATATGACTGACACTCGGCCTATCCAAATGTGGGAGCAGGCAAGCCAGCTCCTACATTTTAGGGGGTGGCCGCAAAGATCAGCTCAGTTCCAGCCAGATCGGCGCATGATCCGAAGGTTTTTCCAGGCCGCGCAACTCGTAGTCCACACCCGCATCCTTGACCCGTGGCAACAAGCCATTGGAGGCCATGATCAGGTCGATGCGCAGGCCGCGCTTGGGCTCGTCCTCAAAACCGCGGCTGCGGTAATCGAACCAACTGAAGCGATCCGCCACGTCCGGGTTCAGGTGGCGGAAGCTGTCGGTCAGGCCCCAGTTCTTCAGGCGCGCCATCCATTCGCGCTCTTCCGGCAGGAAGCTGCACTTGCCGGTCTTCAGCCAGCGCTTGGCGTTGTCGGCACCGATGCCGATGTCACAATCCTCGGGGGAAATATTCACGTCGCCCATCACCACCAGCGCCTGGTCATTGCTGAACTGGGTTTCCAGCAACTGTTGCAGGTCTTCGTAGAAGCGCTGCTTGGCCGGGAACTTGGTTGGGTGGTCGCGGCTTTCGCCCTGTGGGAAATAGCCGTTCATGATGGTGACCGGGTTGCCGTGTTCATCGGCAAAGGTGCCCCAGATAAAGCGGCGCTGGGCATCCTCTTCGTCACTGGCAAAACCCTTGTGCAGGGCCAGCGGCTCCTGGCGCGAGAGCAGGGCGACGCCGTAGTGGCCTTTCTGCCCGTGGTAGTACACGTGGTAACCCAGGGCCTGGACTTCGGCGAGCGGGAACTGGTCGTCGTGGACCTTGGTTTCCTGCAGGCCGATCACGTCCGGTTGATGTTTGTCGATCAGGGCCGCCAGCTGATGAGGGCGGGCGCGCAGCCCGTTGATATTGAAGGAGACGATTTTCATGGTCGGCAGTCCAGTCTGGCAAAAGGGCGATGCTAGCCGACAAGTCGGACGGGGGCCAGCGTGGCGGTAGGACAGATGCACTGCTAATGTCTCTCAAGGAGCCAGTGGCGGGGAACGACTCCGTTGCCCCGGGCTCGTAATAACAAGAGCGCGACCTTTTTGAGTGGCGCCCAGGGGAGATACGACTGATGCCCGACACCTCGACCACCACTGCCCAGGTGCACCTGCTCGACAGCGGCTATTCCCGCGAAGCACGCTCGCTGCTGTACCACGCCTATCGCCATGAGCCGACCTTTGCCTACCTGTTTGAAGCCGAACGTTCCGGCTATGAACAGCGGGTAAGGGCCACCGTGCGCGAGCTGGTCAAGCAGCACTTTCTTCAGGATCTGCCGGCCATCGGCCTGCTGGTCAATGACCGCCTGATCGGCATCGCCCTGATTGCCCCGCCGCAACGACGCCTGGGCATCACCGAAAGCTGGGCCTGGCAATTGCGCATGTGGCTGAGTACCGGGTTCAAGGGCACCCGGCGTTACCTCGAATACCATCAGGCCGTGCTGGCATGCCTGCCATCGGAGTCGGTGCATGTGTTGCCGCTGCTGGGTATCCACCCGCAATTCCAGGGCAAGCATTACGGCGAGCAACTGCTGGCAGCCGTGCATAACTGGTGCGCCGAAGACCCCCATTCACACGGGGTGGTGCTGGACACCGGCAATCCGCTGTACCTGGCGTTCTACAAGCGCCAGGGCTATGAGGAGGTGGGAGAGGTGGCGGTAGGCCCCATCCTGGAACATGTGTTTTTTCACCCCAATCCCCAGGTGTTACAACCTGCAACGGCTTAACGGAGAATTATTCAGACAATTCCAGGTTCTAAGGTGCTCCCCAGCTCGTGTAGCATCCGCGCCTATGAAGTTTCCAAATAGAGTTACCAGCGGCTTGATTCTGCTGTTCACAAGCTGCGGCGCCTTTGCGCAAAGTGAGTTGGACGTACGGGTCAAGCCTTCAAACGACGCGCTGAAGGCCAATATCGAAGGCTATATCGGCGGGGTAGGCGAGCGTGATGAAGAGGCCTTGCTGCGCTTTAGCCGTGGCGCCGAGGAGCAGGCGCGCAAGGCCGCCCAAGCCCTGGGCTTTTATCAGCCGCAGATTGCCAGTGAGGTAAAGGCCGGCAAGAACCCGCGCCTGATCCTCAGCATCGACCCCGGCGAGCCCGTGCATTTGCGCAATGTCACGATCCGGGTCGACGGCCCGGCGGCCGAGCTCAAATCCTTCCGTGTACCCGACAGCCAGGACCTCAAGTCCGGCGCCATCCTCAACCATGGTCATTACGAAGACGCCAAGCGCCTGATCCAGAACCAGGCCTCGCGCTTCGGCTATTTCAGTGGCCGTTTCACGAGTCAGAAGCTTTCCGTCGACCCCCAGGCGGGCGTGGCCGATATCGAGCTGGTCTACGACAGTGGCCCGCGCTACACCCTCGGCAAAGTCAACTTTGCCGGCGATACCCCGTTTGATGAAGAACTGTTGCAGCGCATGGTGCCGTTCAAGAGTGGCACCCCCTACGATTCCGAACTGATTGCCGAATTGAACCAGGCCCTGCAAGCCAGCGGCTTTTTTGAAGGCATCCGGGTGGATGCCGCCCCGGCTGCGGCGGCCAATGATGTGATCCCGGTGGCGGTCCAGCTGGAGACCCGCAAGCCCCGGACCATGGGCCTGGGCCTGGGGTTTTCCACCGACGTCGGCCCGCGGGGCAAGGCCAACTGGACGCGGCACTGGGTCAACCCCCAGGGCCACAGCTATGGCTGGGAGGCCGAGTTGTCGGCGCCCCGGCAGAACGTCGGCCTGTGGTACGACATTCCCCTCGACCCGCCGCTGACCGATAAGCTGCGTTTTGCCGGGGGCTACCAGAACGAAGAACTGGCCAACACCGACACCCTCAGCAAGCTGCTCACCCTCGGCCCGGAATGGCACAGCAAGTTGCCCAGCGGCTGGACACGGGTGATCTCGCTCAAATGGCAACGCGAAGAATATCGCCTGGGGGATGACTCCGGCTTGAGTAATTTGCTGATGCCCGGTCTCAGTTATTCCTACCTGCGCAGCGACAACCGCATCGACCCCCATAACGGCTATCGCCTGCAGTTCGATACCAAGGTGGCCAAGGAGGGGGTGGGCTCGGACACCAACCTGCTGTACGGCACCGCGATGATCAAGGGCTTGACCACCGTGTGGGACAAGCACCGTTTCCTTGGCCGCGCGCAGTTTGGCGGCAGCGCCACCAATGGCTACAAGTCGGTGCCGCCGTCCCTGCGCTTCTTTGCCGGTGGCGACCAGAGTGTGCGTGGCTACGAGTACCAAACGCTGTCCCCGGAAAACAACAAGGGTGACCGCATCGGTGGCCGCTACATGGTGGCCCTGAGCGCCGAGTATCAATATTCCATCGCCGAAAAATGGCGGATCGCGACCTTTGTCGACCAGGGCAACTCTTTTAACTCCCTGGAATTGCCGAGCCTGAAAACCGGGGTCGGTGTTGGCGTGCGCTGGGTGTCGCCGGTTGGCCCGATCCGCCTTGACCTGGCCCATGCCCTGGAAGACCCGGGCGGCATTCGTTTGCACTTTTCCATGGGGCCTGAGCTGTGAAGCGTGGTTTGAAAATAGCGGGTTTGAGTGGGGTGGCGCTCGTCGCCTTGGTGCTGCTGGCCGTCTGGAGCGTACTGGGTACGCAAGTCGGCAGTCGCTGGGCCCTGGGCCAGGTGCCGGGCTTGAGCGTGGACAACTTCCAGGGCCGTTTGGGCGGGGAGTGGAGCGCCGACCATTTGCTGTGGCAACAAGACAGCAGCCGCGTGGAGCTCAAAGCACCTAAGTTCGACTGGTCGCCGGCGTGCCTGCTGCGCATGACCCTGTGCATCCGGCAACTGGACGTGGAGCAGGTGAGCCTGCAGTTCCCGCCCAGCACCGAGGACAGCAGCGGCCCGATCACCCTGCCGGACTTGAACCTGCCCGTGGCCATCGAACTGGGCGACGTGCGCGTCGCCAGCCTGCTGTTCAACGGCAGCGAAGAGCTCCAGGGCCTGCAACTGGCTGCGCACTGGACCGCTGAGGGCATGAAGATCGACGCGGTACATCTGCAACGCGACGGCCTGGTGCTGGACCTCAACGGCGTGCTGCAACCCACGGGCGATTGGCCGCTGACGGCGAGCGGCAGCCTGAGCCTGCCCTATGCCCCGGGTGGCGCGCCGTGGACGGTGGCGCTGAATGTCACCGGTGACTTGCTCAAGACCCTCAAGCTCGACGCCGACAGCAGCGGCTACCTGCCCGCCAAACTCAGTGGCGAGCTGCAACCTTTGCTCGAGAACCTGCCGGCGCAACTGCGTATCACCGCCGATGGCTTCAAGCCTGCCGCCGACTTGCCGGATACCTTGCAACTCAATCAACTGGACCTGACGGCCAAGGGTGACCTGGGCAAGGGCTATCAGTTGCTGGGCAAGGCTGTATTACCCGCAGAAAAGGGCCCGGTTGACCTGTTGCTGCAAGGCCGGGTCGATGCCAAGGGCGCGCAGCTCGCCGGCCTGGACTTGAAGGCCGGGGACAAGCAAAGCCTCAAGCTCAGTGCTCAACTGGATTGGCAGCAGGGTTTCAGCGCCGAGGCGAAAATCGACTGGCTGGACTTCCCCTGGCATCGCCTGTATCCGCTGGTTGATGAGCCGCAAGTGGTGTTGCGTACCTTCAATGGTGAAGTTTCCTACAAAGATGGCAACTACCTGGGCAATCTCAAGGCCGACCTCGACGGCCCGGCCGGCAAATTCAGCCTGGTCACGCCGTTCAGTGGCGACCTCAAGCAAGTGTTCCTGCCCGAGCTGAAATTGACTGCCGGCCAAGGCAAGGCCGAAGGCCACCTGAACCTGCAATTTGCCGAGGGCATCGCCTGGGATACGGCGCTGGACCTGTCGGCATTGAACCCGGCGTACTGGGTCGCAGAATTGCCCGGCACCCTGGCCGGGCCGCTGCGCAGCAAGGGCGAGTTCAAAAACGCACAACTCAAGCTCAACGCCGACCTCGACCTCAAGGGCCGCTTGCGCGGCCAAACGGCGGTGCTGGCGGCCAAGGCCGAAGGCGCGGGCGAGCAGTGGACCCTGGCCAACCTGGATATCCGCCTGGGCGACAACCGCATCAACGGCAGCGCCAGCCTGCAACAGCGCCTGGCCGGGCAGATCGACATCAAGCTCGCACGCCTGGCCCAGCTGTGGCCGCAGCTGCGTGGGCAGGTCAATGGCCGGCTCGATGTGGCCGGCACGCTGAAGGCGCCCCAGGGCAAGCTCGACCTCAAGGGCCAGCAACTGGTGTTTGAAGACAATCGCCTGCAAGCCCTGACCCTGGACGCAACGCTGGATAACGCCCAACGCGCGAAGATCGACCTCAAGGGCACAGGCATCCAGGCCGGTGACACCCAGCTCGGCACCCTGGCCGCCAGCGCCCAGGGCAATATCAAAAGCCAGAACCTCCAACTGGAGCTGATGGGCCCTCTGGTCAAGCTGGCCCTGGCCCTGGACGGCAATCTTGACAAGGGTAACTGGCGCGGGCGCCTGGCCAGTGGCGATGTGCAGGCCGGTGGCCAGGACTGGAAACTGCAAGCCCCGGCAAAAATCGAGCGCATGGCCGACGGCAAGCTGACCTTTGCCGCCCATTGCTGGGTCTCCGGGCCCGCCAGCCTGTGTGGCGAAGACCAGCGGCTGATGCCCGATCCCAAGCTGCGTTACCACCTCAAGCAGTTCCCCATCGACAGCCTGGCGCAATGGCTGCCCAAGGATTTTGCCTGGCAGGGCAAGCTCAACGCCGATATCCAGCTCGACCTGCCGGCCAGCGGCCCCAAAGGCCTGATCGCGGTGGATGCCAGTGGCGGCACGCTGCGGGTCAAGGACAAGGACCAGTGGCTGGATTTCCCCTACGACGCCCTCAAGCTGGAAACCACGCTCAACCCCACGCGCATCGATACCCAGCTGAATTTCCGTGGCGGCAAGCTCGGCGAGTTGCTGTTGCAGGCGCAAATCAACCCGTTGGCGAAAAACAAGCCGATCTCCGGCAACTTCAGCCTCACCGGCCTGGACCTGGCGGTCGCGCGACCGTTTGTGCCGATGGTGGAAAAACTCAATGGCAAGCTCAATGGCAACGGGCGGATCTCCGGCGGGTTGTTGGCGCCGCAGGTCAACGGCAACATCAACCTGATCGCCGGCGAGATTTCCGGGCCCGAACTGCCCATCAGCCTTGAAGGCCTGAACGTGCAGGCCCTGATCGCCGGCGAAAGTGTGCAGCTCAACGGCGGCTGGCGCAGTGGCAAGGCCGGGCAGGGCAGCCTCAAGGGGCAGATCGACTGGGGCCGGGCCTTGGTCGTGGACCTCAGTCTGCAAGGCTCGCAACTGCCGGTCACGGTCGAACCCTACGCCGAACTGGAAGTGGCGCCTGACCTGAAGATCACGCTCAAAGACGACAAGTTGGCGATTGCTGGCAATGTGCACATCCCGCGCGGTGATATCACCGTGCGCGAACTGCCGCCATCGACGGTCAAGGTTTCGGACGACACGGTGATCGTCGGCAGCCAGACCGAAGAGGGCAAGCCGCCAATGGCCATGGCCATGGATATCAACGTGGTGGTGGGCGAGGAGCAGCTCAACTTTGCCGGCTTCGGCCTGACCGCCAAGGTCCAGGGCCGAGTGCATATCGGCGACAACCTGGACACCCGTGGCGAGCTGTGGCTCAACGACGGGCGCTACCGCGCCTACGGCCAGAGGCTGGATGTGCGCCGTGCGCGCCTGCTGTTCGCCGGGCCACTGGACCAGCCGTACCTGGATATCGAAGCCATCCGCAAGACCGACGACGTGATCGCCGGTATCCGCCTGAGCGGCAGTGCCGAGCAGCCGACCACGCAGATCTTCTCGGAACCGGCCATGAGCCAGGAGCAGGCGCTGTCTTACCTGGTACTGGGCCGCCCGTTGAGCACCACCGGCGAAGACAACAACATGCTGGCGCAAGCGGCGCTGGGCCTGGGGTTGATGGGCAGTGCCGGCGTGACCTCGGACATTGCCAAGAACCTCGGCATCCAGGACTTTGAACTGGACACCCAGGGCAGCGGCACCAGCACGGCGGTAGTGGCCAGCGGCAAGATCACCGAAAAACTCAGCCTGCGCTACGGGGTCGGGGTGTTCGAGCCGGCCAGCACCATCGCCTTGCGTTACCTGCTGAGCAAGCGGGTGTACCTGGAAGTGGCCAGCGGCGTGGCCAGTTCATTGGATATCTTCTACAAACGGGATTTCTGACGGCTAAACGCCACTCAAAGTGTGGGAGCCGGCTTGCCTGCGATAGGGGTGGTTCAGTCACTGTTTCTGGTGGCTGACACACCGTAATCGCAGGCAAGCCAGCTCCCACACTTGTTTTGGGGTGCCTTCAGAGGCTGATTACCAAGCAACCTAACTATTTGTTTGACATTCGCTGCCTAAGCAGTAATATTTCGTCACATATTGGCTGCCTAGGCAGTAATAAGGTGACTTTCGATGGCACACTTCACCCCGGAAAACTTTCATAACTGCCATCTAGGCCTGTTGCTGGGCCGCGCCGCGATTCTCAAGGACCGCATCATCGACACCCATATGGAACCCCACGGCATCACCGCCGCGCAGTTCAAGGTGTTGATCATCATGGCCCAGTTTGGCGTCGACACCCCGGCGGAACTGTGCCGCCACCTGTCCCTGGACAGCGGCTCGATGACCCGCATGCTCGACCGCCTGGAGCAAAAAGACCTGCTGGCGCGTAAGCGTTCCGAACAGGACCGACGCCAGGTGCAACTGGTGCTCACTGCCGCCGGCCAACGCCTGGCGGACAGGCTGCCGCACATCGGCGCCCAGGCCCTTAACCAACTGGCCGGCGCGCTGGAGCCCGGCGAGTTGCAGACCCTGGAACACATCCTCAAAAAAATCCTTATCGCGGCGGGTGATCCCATCACGCTCCAGCGCGTAGGGCGTACTGATTAACCCGAGGTACTGGTCATGGCGACTGCCCAAACAAACAACACCGCTGAACCCCAACCCAACGACAGCAACCCGCGCAAACGCAAAGTCCTGTTGCTGGGCCTGGCGCTGCTCGTCGTGCTCGGCGTCGTGGGCGTGTGGGGTTGGTACACGCTGTATGGCCGCTGGAGCGAGAGCACCGACGATGCCTACGTCAACGGCAACGTGGTGGAAATCACCCCGTTGGTCACCGGCACCGTGGTCAGCATTGGTGCCGACGATGGCGACCTGGTCCATGAAGGCCAGGTGCTGATCAACTTCGACCCCAACGACGCAGCCGTCGGCCTGCAAAGTGCCCAGGCCAACCTGGCGCGCACGGTGCGCCAGGTGCGCGGCCTGTACAGCAATGTGGATGGCATGAAGGCCCAGGTGCTGGCGCAAAAAGCCCAGGTGCAAACCGCCCAGGACAACTTCAACCGCCGCCGAATCCTGGCACAGGGTGGGGCGATTTCCCTGGAAGAACTGTCCCATGCCCGCGACGCCCTGAGCGCGGCGAGCAACTCACTGGCCAACCTGCAACAGCAGCTCAATACCTCCACCGCGTTGGTGGATGACACGGTGATTTCGTCCCACCCGGATGTGCAGGCCGCTGCCGCGCAACTGCGCCAGGCCTACCTGGCCTATGCGCGCAGCACCCTGATTGCACCGGTCACCGGCTACGTGGCCAAGCGCACTGTGCAACTGGGCCAGCGGGTTGAGCCAGGGACTGCGTTGATGGCAGTGATTCCCCTGGACCAACTGTGGATCGATGCCAACTTCAAGGAAACCCAACTGCGCAATATGCGGATCGGCCAGCCAGTGGATATCGAGACCGACCTCTACGGCAGCGATGTGAAATACAGCGGCACCATCGACAGCCTCGGTGCTGGCACCGGTAGCGCCTTTGCCCTGCTGCCGGCGCAGAACGCCACCGGTAACTGGATCAAGATCGTGCAACGGGTGCCGGTGCGTATTCATATCAATGCCCAGGAGTTGGCCCAGCACCCGTTGCGGGTGGGCTTGTCGACCCTGGTGAACGTCAACCTGCACGACCAAAGCGGCCCGGTGCTGGCGCAACAGCCGCCGCAAAAAGCATCGTTCAGTACCCCGGTGTATGACCGCCAGTTGGCCGAGGCCGACGCGATGATCACCCGGTTGATCCATGACAACAGCGTGGCCGCGCCCAAGGCAGCACAACGCTGATGAGCCATAACGCTTCCTTCACGCCGCCCAGCTTGCTGATGGCCACCATTGGCCTGTCCCTGGCGACCTTTATGCAGGTGCTCGACACCACCATCGCCAACGTGGCGTTGCCGACCATCTCCGGCAACCTGGGGGTGAGTTCGGAGCAGGGCACCTGGGTCATCACCTCATTTGCCGTGAGCAATGCCATCGCGCTGCCGCTGACCGGCTGGTTGAGCCGGCGTTTTGGCGAGGTGAAGCTGTTTTTATGGGCCACCCTGTTGTTTGTGCTGGCCTCGTTCCTGTGCGGTGTCTCCACTTCGATGCCCGAGCTGATCGGCTTCCGGGTCCTGCAAGGCCTGGTGGCGGGCCCGTTGTACCCGATGACCCAGACCCTGCTGATCGCGGTGTACCCACCGGCCAGGCGCGGCATGGCCCTGGCATTGCTGGCGATGGTCACGGTGGTCGCGCCGATTGCCGGGCCCATTCTCGGCGGCTGGATTACCGACAGCTACAGCTGGCCGTGGATCTTCTTTATCAACGTGCCCATCGGGATTTTTGCGGTGATGGTGGTGCGTGCGCAGCTCAAGAAACGCCCGGTGGTCACCAGCCACCAGCCGATGGACTATGTCGGGCTGCTAAGCCTGATCGTCGGGGTCGGTGCCTTGCAGATCATCCTCGACAAGGGCAATGACCTGGACTGGTTCGAGTCCAATTTCATCCTCATCGGTACGGCGATCTCGGTGATCGCCCTGGCGGTGTTCGTGATCTGGGAAATGACCGACAAACACCCGGTGGTCAACCTGCGCCTGTTTGCCCACCGCAACTTTCGTATTGGCACCATTGTGCTGGTGCTGGGCTACGCCGGGTTCTTCGGGATCAACCTGATCCTGCCGCAATGGCTGCAGACACAGATGGGCTACACCGCCACCTGGGCCGGGCTGGCGGTGGCGCCGATCGGCATCCTGCCGGTGTTGATGTCGCCGTTTGTCGGCAAGTATGCGCACAGGTTAGACCTGCGCCTGCTGGCCGGCCTGGCATTCCTGGCGATGGGCCTGAGCTGCTTTATGCGCGCCAGCTTTACCCATGAAGTGGACTTCCAGCACATCGCCATGGTGCAGCTGTTCATGGGCATCGGTGTGGCGCTGTTCTTCATGCCGACCTTGAGCATCCTGATGTCCGACCTGCCACCGCACCAGATCGCCGACGGCGCTGGCCTGGCGACCTTCCTGCGGACCCTGGGTGGCAGCTTTGCCGCATCGCTGACCACCTGGATCTGGATTCGCCGGGCGGACCAGCACCATGCCTACATGAACGAGAGCATGAGTGTGTACGACTCGGCCACCCGCGATGCACTGGACACCCTGGGCGGCGCCGGCCACAAGGCCTATGCGCAACTGGACCAGATCCTCACCAGCCAGGCGTACATGATGTCCACCGTGGATTACTTCACGCTGCTGGGGTGGATGTTCATGGGCTTGATCCTGCTGGTGTGGCTGGCCAGGCCGCCGTTTATGGCGAAGGCAGGGCCGGCGGCGTCAGGTCACTGATCTTGCAGAACTCGCGGTCAAAAATGTGGGAGCGGGCTTGCTCGCGATAGCGGTGGATCAGTTGCCTAAGATATCGACTGACACACCGCTATCGCGAGCAAGCCCGCTCCCACATTTGATGTGTGTTGTTTGCAAGTCAGGTGCTCGGCAACGCCAACTGCGGATTGACGAAGTCAAACGCCGCCAGTTGAAACCCTTGCTCATCCACCTGCAACGCCCATCCCTGCTTGTCCCAATCCCCGAGCACGATGCGCTTGGCCGCCTGTTCGCCAATCTGCAATTTGTGGATGGCCGGGCGGTGGGTGTGGCCGTGGACCAGGGTCCGTACGCCGAAGGCCTGCATCACCCGTGGCACTTCCTCGGGCGTCACATCGACAATGTCGTTGGCCTTCATGCGCGTCTGGGCACGGCTTTCACTGCGCAGCTTGCGCGCCAGTCTATGGCGGGTGCGCAAGGGCAGGTGACGCAGGATAAACAGCACGACGGGGTTACGCAGGATGCGCCGCAGCTTCATATAGCCGAGGTCGCGGGTACACAGGCTGTCGCCGTGCATCAACAGCACGGGCTCGCCATACATCTGCACGACGCTGGGGTCCTTGAGCAAGGTCGCGCCTGCTGCCTTGCAGAACGCCTTGCCGATCAGGAAATCCCGGTTGCCATGCATCAGCAATATTTGGGTGCCACTGTCGCTCAGCTCACGTAGAGCCGCGCAAATCGAACGCTGGAACGGGGTCATGCCATCGTCGCCAATCCAGGCTTCGAAAAAATCCCCGAGGATGTACAACGCTTGCGCGCCACGGGCGCGGCCGTGGAGTAAATCCAGAAACGCCCGGGTAATGTCCGGGCGCTCCTCTTCCAGATGCAAATCTGAAATCAGCAATATCACGCAATGATCTCGGCTTTCTCGATGATCACGTCGTCTGCGGGTACGTCCTGGTGGCCGGACTTCATGGTGGTGGAAACACCCTTGATCTTGTCCACGACGTCGGTGCCTTCGGTGACTTTACCGAATACCGCGTAACCCCAACCCTGCACGGTCTTGGCGCTGTGGTTGAGGAAGGCGTTGTCGGCCACGTTGATGAAGAACTGCGCGGAGGCCGAATGCGGCTCCATGGTACGGGCCATGGCGACGGTGTACTTGTCGTTGGAAAGACCGTTGTCCGCTTCGTTCTGGATGCTTGGACGCTTGTCTTTCTTTTCTTTCATGCCGGGCTCGAAACCGCCGCCCTGGATCATGAAGTTGCCGATGACACGGTGGAAAACGGTGTTTTCGTAGTGGCCGGCGTTAACGTATTCGATGAAGTTGGCGACGGTGGTCGGCGCTTTCTCGGCGTTCAGTTCGATGACGATGTCACCATGGTTGGTGGTCAGTTTGACTTGAGTCATGTTCATTACTCTTTTCAGGGAATTCGTGGGTTCGGACGCCTGGGCACCCAACCGGGTTGGCTAAACTGCGACCAAGGCGCGCAGTTTAGCGTGCCCGTCAGGAATTTCGAGGTGGTTTTTTACCGCCCGGGTAATTAAAGCAGCAGTTTTTGGTCGTGCTCTGTCAGGCGGTTGACAGGTTCGGCTATGATAAGCCCTTTGTTTTATCGGCCCTACTTCGGGCCACGTACTTCGTCTGTTCAAGGATCCTATGAGCAAGCCCACTGTCGACCCTACCTCGAATTCCAAGGCCGGACCTGCCGTCCCGGTCAATTTCCTGCGCCCGATCATCCAGGCGGACCTGGATTCGGGCAAGCACACGCAGATCGTCACCCGTTTCCCGCCTGAGCCCAACGGTTACCTGCACATCGGCCACGCCAAGTCGATCTGTGTGAACTTCGGCCTGGCCCAGGAGTTCGGTGGCGTCACGCACCTGCGTTTCGACGACACCAACCCGGCCAAGGAAGACCAGGAATACATCGACGCCATCGAAAGCGACATCAAGTGGCTGGGCTTTGAATGGTCCGGTGAAGTACGCTACGCCTCCAAGTATTTCGACCAGTTGTTCGACTGGGCCGTGGAGCTGATCAAGGCCGGTAAGGCCTATGTCGACGACCTGACCCCGGAGCAGGCCAAGGAATACCGCGGCAGCCTGACTGAGCCTGGCAAGAACAGCCCGTTCCGCGAGCGTTCGGTAGAAGAGAACCTGGACTGGTTCACCCGCATGCGCGACGGCGAGTTCCCGGACGGCGCCCGCGTACTGCGGGCCAAGATCGACATGGCCTCGCCGAACATGAACCTGCGCGACCCGATCATGTACCGCATCCGCCACGCCCATCACCACCAGACCGGTGACAAGTGGTGCATCTATCCCAACTACGATTTCACCCACGGTCAGTCGGACGCCATCGAAGGCATCACCCACTCCATCTGCACCCTGGAGTTTGAAAGCCATCGCCCGCTGTACGAATGGTTCCTCGACAGCCTGCCGGTGCCGGCGCACCCGCGTCAGTACGAGTTCAGCCGCCTGAACCTGAACTACACCATCACCAGCAAGCGCAAGCTCAAGCAACTGGTCGATGAAAAGCACGTGTTCGGCTGGGATGACCCACGCATGTCGACCCTGTCGGGCTTCCGCCGTCGCGGTTACACCCCGGCATCGATCCGCAACTTCTGCGAGATGGTCGGCACCAACCGCTCCGACGGTGTGGTCGACTACGGCATGCTTGAGTTCAGCATCCGCCAGGACCTCGACGCGAACGCACCGCGCGCCATGTGCGTGCTGCGTCCGTTGAAAGTCGTGATCACCAACTACCCAGAAGGCCAGGTCGAGCACCTCGAACTGCCGCGCCACCCGCAAAAAGAAGAGCTTGGCGTGCGCAAGCTGCCGTTCGCCCGTGAAATCTACATCGACCGCGATGACTTCATGGAAGAGCCGCCCAAGGGCTACAAGCGCCTGGAGCCGAACGGCGAAGTCCGCCTGCGCGGCAGCTACGTGATCCGCGCCGATGAAGCGATCAAGGACGCCGAGGGCAACATCGTCGAACTGCGTTGCTCCTACGATCCAGACACCCTGGGCAAGAACCCGGAAGGCCGCAAGGTCAAAGGCGTGGTGCACTGGGTGCCGGCGGCTGCCAGCGTCGAGTGCGAAGTGCGCCTGTATGATCGCCTGTTCCGTTCGGCCAACCCCGAGAAGGCCGAAGACAGCGCCAGCTTCCTGGACAACATCAACCCTGACTCCCTGCAAGTGCTGACCGGTTGTCGTGCCGAACCGTCTTTGGGCGACGCACAGCCGGAAGACCGTTTCCAGTTCGAGCGCGAAGGCTACTTCTGCGCGGATATCAAGGACTCGAAACCTGGTCAGCCGGTATTCAACCGTACCGTGACCTTGCGTGATTCGTGGGGCCAGTGATTCAGTCTTAAGGATTCGTCGTGCTAACGATCTACAACACGCTCAGCAAGAGCAAAGAAGTCTTCAAGCCGCTGGATGGCAACAAGGTGCGCATGTACGTGTGCGGCATGACCGTGTACGACTATTGCCACATCGGCCACGGCCGCAGCATGGTTGCCTTTGACCTGGTGACCCGCTGGTTGCGTTTCAGCGGCTATGACTTGACCTATGTGCGCAACATCACCGACATCGACGACAAGATCATCAACCGCGCCAATGAAAACGGCGAGTCGTTCGACGCGCTGACCGAGCGCATGATCGCCGCCATGCATGAGGACGAGGCGCGCCTCAACATCCTCAAGCCAGACATGGAACCACGCGCCACGGACCATATCCCTGGCATGCACGCGATGATCCAGACCTTGATCGACAAGGGCTACGCCTACGCCCCGGGCAATGGCGACGTGTACTACCGCGTCGCCAAGTTCATGGGCTACGGCAAGCTGTCGCGCAAGAAAATCGAAGATTTGCGCATCGGCGCCCGCATCGAAGTCGACGAAGCCAAGCAAGACCCGCTGGACTTCGTGCTGTGGAAGGCCACCAAGCCCGGAGAGCCGAGCTGGGAATCGCCCTGGGGCGCCGGGCGTCCGGGCTGGCACATCGAATGCTCGGTGATGTCCACCTGCTGCCTGGGCGAGACCTTCGACATTCATGGCGGCGGCAGCGATCTTGAGTTCCCGCACCACGAAAACGAAATCGCCCAAAGCGAAGCGGCCACCGGCAAGACCTACGCCAACGCGTGGATGCATTGCGGCATGATTCGCATCAATGGCGAGAAGATGTCCAAGTCCTTGAACAACTTCTTCACCATCCGCGACGTGCTGGAAAAGTATCACCCAGAGGTTGTGCGTTACCTGCTGGTATCGAGCCATTACCGCAGCGCCATCAACTACTCGGAAGACAACCTCAAGGACGCCAAGGGCGCCCTGGAACGGTTCTACCACGCGTTGAAAGGCCTGCCGGTGGTGGCGCCGGCCGGTGGCGAGGCGTTTGTTGAACGCTTCACCACGGTGATGAACGACGACTTCGGCACCCCCGAAGCCTGCGCCGTACTGTTCGAGATGGTCCGTGAGATCAACCGCCTGCGCGAGAGCGATCTCGCCGCTGCGGCCGGCCTGGCGGCCCGCCTCAAGGAACTGGCCAGCGTGCTGGGCGTGCTGCAAATGGAAGCCGACGACTTCCTGCAAGCCGGCGCCGAAGGGCGTGTGGACGCAGCCCAAGTCGACGCCCTGATCCAGGCCCGCCTGAATGCCCGTGCCAACAAGGACTGGGCAGAGTCCGACCGCATCCGCGACCAACTCACCGCCATGGGCGTGGTGTTGGAAGACGGCAAGGGCGGGACGACGTGGCGGCTGGCTGACTGACGGCTGATTGCTTCAAGCTGAATAAAAACGCCCCGACTGGATCGGGGCGTTTTTGTGTGTGGTGGTTTTGTGAGTCAAGGCTGCTCGATGGCATACCGGCTCTGGACAAAGCCATTGTCCGAGGTACAGGTGGCGATGTGGCGAAGCTCACATTCATGCCCGATTTGACCGAACAACGGAATTCCCTGACCTAGCAGAATCGGAATGCGGGTGATGATCAACTCACTGAGCAGGCCTGCTTCAAGAAATGCCTGGATGGTCTGGCCGCCGTCGATATAGAGGTGCTTCATACCGCGCTCGGCCAGTTGCTCGACGAGATGGCGGACTGGTCATCGCCGATTAATCTGGATGGTTAGTCGGCCTTCCTTTTTCATCCCTCGCTCCACATTGAACGATGGCGTTGTTCACCAATAACTCAATTCCTTCCAGCATCCGACATATCCCTAGCGCTACACACCGTGCAGTGCCGTCTATTTCAAACGCTAAATGTGTTGCCAGTGCTTGAGCCGACGCAAGGTCCTCCGAAGCGTTGATCAACAACGTCTCTGCATCTATTCCTTTGCGCACGATGAAGATGCCATGGTCTTCAGCCGGCCGCTTTGTTTCAGTAGGAGGGTTCAGATAGTAGTCAATCGCTCGGTGAGCAGCCGCGTGAAGCGAGGTTGAGTCTAATGGCGGGTTGGGACTGTGTTTGATCATGGCAAAGCTCCTAGAGTTATGGAGCTACTACCCATCGCTGCGAAACGATACCGGGTGGCAGCTGTACGCAGGTTCGCAGACCGGGACTCTAGGAACCCGGCATACCCGAAGGTATCCCGCGCACAGCCGCCATAACATCAGGCATAAAAAAGCGCCCGCTATCTTGTGGGGGACGCTGTGCGTCTAGAGTTTAACCGGGCTGCGAAACCCGGTCGCTGAATTTGCAGCGACTGCCGAAGATTATTGGGGCGTCTTCCGAGTGGCAACCCTAAAACGCTGTCGGAGAAATCTGAGGGGGAGGGGGCGAACTTCTTAAATGCGATTAAATAAATCCTCCTTTTTGTCCGGGGTTACCAAGTGGATGGGTCCTCCTGGCTGGCTTTGTCCAGATCGTCTTTCCATTTATCACTGGCTAATCTATAAATTTCCTCAAAAAACTCTCGAGGATCCTCTATTTCATCTTCATTCCAGGCCATGCTTGTATATTCATCATGATTGTCCTCAAAGAAAGCGTGAAAATTAAAATCTTTGCTGTCTAGAGAGTGCTTCAAGGCTTTCATAAGAGTGTATCTGTGTCTGTATGAAAGCTGCTCGTCTGGATCGAGGCAGTATTTGAGTATAAGTTTTTCTCTGTCTTTTTGGTTGTTTGGGTTGTACTTTGAGAGTTCCGCCCCTTTGGTTTCTTCTTGGTCGTAAATATCAAAAACACCTACAAAATAATTCAAGCTCGCATCGAAAGGTATATGGCTGGAAAAAGGGTGAAATAGCACTTTTATATTCCTTTTCTGGGGAATAGCGTGAATGGTGTTCCATCTTTACGAAACTTCATTTCGGCACCGTTCATGGATTCATTTAAAATCGGATTTTGCGGATTTCTTCTGTTTGGTTTATATCCTCTTCCTGCGCCAGTGAGTTCTATGCGAACTATGTCATTTTTCTTTTCATCTACACCTGTGTGTCGGGGCATTCTTCTCGTAGTCCTCGTCGTCGCTTCAACCCAAGCATTCAACTGCATTTTCCAACTTTTGAACTGCGAACTAGGATTGCCTTTTGGACGTTTCGGAACGTAACCAGTGATTGGGTCAGTACCATCTATCGCTCGCTGTTTGAGTGCCGAGTCAGGAACTAAAGGCCCATGCTTGCTTATCATATGCATATCGTACGTGATCTCTAATTCTGTGATTCGACGCTCCGCATTTCTTTCAGTTAACTCTTCAATTCTTGCCTGTCGTTGTGCGCGTGTCGTTTGCGGGAGAGTAGGCTCTGCGTGATCAACATTTTTCGCAGGATCCGGAACGGTCGCGCTTGGCTTACACCCATCCCCACCCGGACACGTATTCAACCCCAACGGATCCACCCACCCCGTAGGGTTGGGTACATACAAATACCCGTTCAACCCACCGGCCAACTTCACCGGGTCGGGCGTCAGGTAGCGGCCATTATCTGGATTGTAGTAGCGATGCCGGTTGTAATGCAGCCCGCTTTCCCGGTCGAAATACTGCCCCTGAAAACGCAGCGGGTTATCGACAATGCCCACATCCAACCGGGCGATCTGGCCGTAGGCGAGGTAGTGGGCGGACCAGACGATTTTGCCTTGCGCGTTGGTCAGTTCCTGCGGCGTACCCAGGTGGTCCAGTTGGTAGTGGAAGGCCTTCGTATTGGCCGGACCAAACCCTTCCAACAAAGCCAACG
>Ga0209070_100046_pt1 | contig 206976 bp, 173 predicted proteins | sample SynthPrep_5_END__FD_187205 | JGI IMG/M metagenome (GOLD analysis project Ga0209070, IMG submission 187205) | Synthetic microbial communities from Ohio, USA - SynthPrep_5_END_DS10_MetaG (SPAdes) (version 2) | ecosystem: Engineered > Bioreactor > Aerobic > Activated sludge | place: USA: Ohio... | reverse complement strand
TACCAGCGTCCTTGAGGGTGTTAACAACCGCATCAAGGTAATCAAGCGCATGGCCTATGGATTCCGGGACTCGGAGTACTTCTTCCTGAAAATCAAGGCCGCCTTCCCCGGGAAAGCGCGATGAACCTTTTTTTGGGGGCTGATTCGACGGTCAGACCTGTACGCCCTGGCTGCGCAGGTAATCGTCGTAGCTGCCGCTGAAATCGGTGACGCCGTTCTCCGACAGTTCGATGATGCGTGTGGCCAGGGAGCTGACGAATTCGCGGTCATGGCTGACGAAGATCAGCGTGCCCGGATAGTTCTCCAGCGCCAGGTTCAGCGCCTCGATGGATTCCATGTCCAGGTGGTTGGTCGGTTCGTCCATCACCAGCACGTTGGGCTTCTTCAGGATCAGCTTGCCGAACAGCATGCGGCCCTGTTCACCACCGGAAATGACCTTGACCGATTTGTTGATCTCGTCGTTGGAGAACAGCATGCGGCCAAGGGTACCACGTACCAGCTGTTCGCCGCCCTGGGTCCACTGGCCCATCCAGTCGAAGAGGGTGACGTCGTCCTCGAAGTCCTCGGCGTGGTCCTGGGCGAAATAGCCCACGTCGGCACTTTCGGTCCATTTCACTTCACCGGACATGGGAGGCAATTCACCGACCAGAGTGCGCAGCAGAGTGGTCTTGCCGATGCCGTTCGGACCGATGATGGCCACGCGCTCGCCGGCTTCGACCTGCAGATTCAGGTTCCGGAACAGCGGCGTGCCGTCATAGCCCTGGCTGACTCGCTCCAGCGTGACCGCCTGGCGATGCAGCTTCTTGTACTGCTCGAAACGGATGAACGGGCTGACGCGACTGGACGGCTTCACTTCATCGAGCTGGATCTTGTCGATCAGCTTGGCGCGGCTGGTGGCCTGCTTGGCCTTGGAGGCGTTGGCCGAGAAGCGGCTGACGAAGGTCTGCAGTTCGGCGATCTGCGCCTTCTTCTTGGCGTTGTCCGACAGCAGGCGTTCACGAGCCTGGGTCGCGGCGGTCATGTATTCGTCGTAGTTGCCCGGGAACAGCCGCAGCTCGCCATAATCCAGGTCGGCCATGTGGGTGCAGACACTGTTGAGGAAGTGGCGGTCGTGGGAAATGATGATCATGGTGCTGTTGCGCGCCGTGAGAATCGATTCCAGCCAGCGGATGGTGTTGATGTCCAGGTGGTTGGTCGGTTCGTCCAGTAGCAGCACTTCCGGGTCGGAGAACAGCGCCTGGGCCAGCAATACGCGCAGCTTCCAGCCGGGCGCCACGGCACTCATCGGGCCGAAATGCTGATCGAGCGGGATGCCGAGGCCGAGCAGCAGCTCGCCGGCGCGCGATTCCGCGGTGTAGCCGTCGAACTCGGCGAATTGCACCTCCAGCTCGGCGACAGCCATGCCGTCTTCTTCGCTCATTTCCGGCAGTGAGTAGATGCGGTCGCGCTCGGCCTTCACCTTCCACAGCTCGGTGTGACCCATGATCACCGTGTCGATCACGCTGAAATCTTCATAGGCGAACTGATCCTGGCGCAGCTTGCCCAGACGCACGTTGGGCTCGAGCATCACCTGGCCGGCCGATGGCTCCAGCTCGCCACCGAGGATCTTCATGAAGGTCGACTTGCCGCAGCCGTTGGCGCCGATGAGACCGTAGCGGTTACCGCCGCCGAATTTGACGGAGACGTTTTCGAACAGCGGCTTGGCACCGAACTGCATGGTGATGTTGGCGGTGGAGATCAAGGACTTACCTATCAATGTATGTGGCGGCGTGCATCGCCGATCCGGCAGCAATACTCGGCGCTCCAGCTCGCAGCGAAGGAGCTGGTGATCCTGCAGTGTTGAGGAGTACGACAGCGACGGAGGCCGGCTGTCAGAACGAATGCGGGGATTGCGGCCGAGCGAAAGGCGCGCATTGTCGCATAGCTACGCCATCGGAGTAAGCAGGGCCGCACGCAGCGATCGAGGGATTGGCCTTTCGCGGCGAAGCAGATGCGAATCGTTCCATTGACAGCGCCAAGCCAAACGGACAGCATTGTTACGATATAACGTCGTTACCTTTGAGCATTAGGCATGAGTGAGAAAGTCGCGGTATTGAAGTGGGTGGGTGCCGGAGCGGCATTGATGCTGGCGGGTGCGCCGCTGGCGGGCGCGCAGGAGGCGGCGGTGCTGGATTCGGTCGTCATCACTGCCGATCAGGAACGTGCCGACGGACCGGTGCAGGGTTATCGCGCCAAGCGCACGCGCAGTGCCACCAGGACCGATACGCCCATCGAGGAAATACCGCAGTCGATCAGCGTCGTCCCGGCCTCGGTGCTGGATGACCTGGACAGCCCGCGAGTGGAAAGGGCGTTGGACTTCGCCGGGGGCGTTGCACGGCAGAACGACTTCGGCGGCCTTACGATGTACGAGTACAGCGTCCGCGGGCTGACCACCAGCGAGTTCTACAAGGATGGCTTCAGCGTCAACCGGGGCTACATGAACCCGCCGGACGCGGCGAGCATCGAACGTGTCGAGGTTCTCAAGGGACCGTCCGCCAGCCTGTACGGCCGTGGCGATCCGGGCGGCACCATCAACATCGTCAGCAAGCGGCCGCAGCTGGATAGCTTCGCCCGTCTCGACCTGAGCGCCGGGCGTTGGGATCGCTACCGCAGCGCGTTGGACGTGAACACGCCGCTGGATGAAGACGGCAACATGCTGTACCGCATGAACATCGCCGTCGAAGACAACAAGAGTTTCCGCGACCATCGCGAATCCGAGCGGCAGTTCGTGGCGCCGTCCTTCAGCTGGGAGCTGAGTCCCGATACGCGGTTGCTGGTGCAGGCTGAGGTGGTGCGCAACCGGCAGACCTTCGACCGCGGGGTGGTCGCACCCGGCGGCAACCTGGGCCGGGTGTCCCGCTCGGCATTCTATGGCGAACCCTCCGATGGTCCGATCAGCAACGACAACGAAACGCTGCAGGCCGAACTCGAACACGACCTCAACGAGGTCTGGACACTGCGCCTGGCCAGTCACTACAAGCAGGGGCGCATGGACGGCTATGCCACCGAAGCAGCGGCGGTCGCAGCAGACGGCCGAACGCTGTCGCGCAACCTGCGCTATCGCGACTATGACTGGCAGGACGCGATCACCCAACTGGAACTGCACGGCCGGGTGGACACCGGTTCGATCGAACATCAGCTGCTGATCGGCACCGAGTACGAACGCTATGCCTTGAGCGAATTCATGCTGCGTTCCGACAACCTGCGCAGTATCGACCTCTACAATCCCGTCTATGGCTCACCGCGACCGGCGTTCAATCCGGCCCGCACGGTCGATCGCAACGAGTTGGTGCACAACCGCGCACTGAATCTGCAGGACCAGATGCGTCTGACCGACAAGCTCTTCGGCGTGGTCGGGGCCCGTTACGATCATTACGAACAGCGCCTGGACAACGAGGTGAGCGGCCGGCGAGCCGAGCAGACGCACGAAAAGATCACGCCTCGGGTCGGCGTGCTCTACCAGCTGTTGCCGGAGGTCGGCTTGTTCGCCAACGCTTCGCAGTCGTTCAAACCGAATAACGGAGCCGCTGCCAGTGGCGCGACCTTCGATCCGGAAGAGGGCATGGGCTACGAGGCGGGCGTCAAACTCGACCTGTTCGATGGCCGTCTGGGCCTGACCGCTGCGGCATTCCACCTGACCAAGGAGAATGTGCTGACCAGCGATCCGGCCAACGATGGCTTCCAGATCGCTGCGGGCGAAGTTCGCAGCCGTGGTGTAGATCTGCAGCTCGCCGGCCAGCTCACCGATGCCATTCGAGTGATCGGCGCCTACGCCTACGTGGATGCGGAAGTGACCCGCGACAACACCCTGGCGCGCGGCAGTCGCCTGCTCAACGTGCCGCGCCACAGCGGCAGCCTGCTGACCACCTACGAGTTCCAGGATGGCGATCTGCGCGGTCTTTCTCTGGGCGGTGCGCTGAACTATGTGGGCGATCGGGCAGGGCAGGCCCACAGCGACTTCGAACTGCCGTCCTACACCACGGTCGATCTGCTCGCGCGCTACCAGGCCACGCAGAACCTGACGCTGGGAGTGAACCTGAACAACGCCTTCGACCGTACCTACTACGAGCGCTCGTACAGCAACGTTTGGGTGATGCCGGGCGATCCGCGCAACCTCAGCCTGAGCCTGTCCCTGGCGCTCTGACGGCGGTCGGCTGCGTCACAGCCAGCCTTTTTCCCGGTAGTAACGTTCCGCGCCCTCGTGCAGGGGCGCGGTCAGGCCGACGCGGATCATGTCCTCGGCTTGAAGCTCGGCGAAGGCCGGATGCAGGCGCTTGAATCGTTCGAGGTTGTCGAACACCGACTTGACCAGCTGGTAGACGACTTCGGGGTCGGTCTTGCTGGTGGTGGCCAGAACCGCCTTGCCGCCGATCGAAGGGACCGCGTCATCGACGCCCGGATAGAGCCCGCCGGGGATCGGCGCCGCGCTGTAGTAGTCGGCCTTGGCGAGCAGGGCGTCGATCGCCTCGCCCTGGACCGGGATGATCCGCGCCTTCACGTTCGTCAGTGCCTCCTGGATCGCACCACTGGGATGGCCCACCACATAGGTGATGGCATCCAGGTTGTTGTCGCCCAGTGCCGAGGCCATCTCCGCGGGTTTGAGTTCGGCGGCCAGGGCGAAGCTGGCATTGCTCCAGCCTTTGGCCTTCATGACTTCCTCGAAGGTATCGCGGCTGCCGGAGCCGGGCACACCGATGTTCACGCGTTTGCCTTCCAGGCCATCCAGATCACGGATGCCGCTGTCCTCGCGCACCACCACGGTGAGAATTTCCGATTGCAGCGAGAACACCGCGCGTAGCTCGTCGACGGCACCGTCGCGGTCGAACGGGGCCAGGCCTTGCAAGGCCTTGTGCTGATGGTCGGACTGGATGAAACCGAAATCGTACTCACCTTTCTGCAACGCCACGATGTTGGTCACGCTGCCAGCGGTGGACGGTGCGTTGCACTTGATGGCCGGCTTCACCTCGGCGCGATTGAGGAAGCGGCACACCGACTGGCCGGCGGTGTAGTACACGCCGGTCTGGCCGCCGGTGCCGATGGTGACGAAACGCTCCTGGGCGAGCGCGCCTGGGCTCGCCATTACCAGCGCGCCTGCCAGGGTGATGCCGAACAGGCCGATACGGATCTGGTGGTTCATCGTGGTTCCCTCTTGTTGGTTTAGTCGGAACGGTACGGCTGTGAGGTCAGCAGGTTAGGCTCAGCCCCTGCAGCGAAACCGCTGGCGGCGAACCGCCGATTTCGCTGGCGAGCAGGTCGGCGCTGCCGCAGGCGAGCGTGAAGCCCAGGCTGCCATGGCCGACGTTGAGCCAGAGATTATCGATGCCGCTGCGGCCGATGAGCGGCGTGCCCTCCGGTGTGGCCGGGCGCAGACCTGCCCATTGGCGGGCGTGCCGGTAGTCCCCCGCGTCGGGGAAGGTCGCGCCAGCCAGGCGCTGCAGCGTCGCGATGCGTTTGTGGTCGAGTGCGCTGTCCCAGCCGCCGATATCCACCATTGCCGCGACGCGCAGCTGATCGTCCAGGCGGGCATAGACGACCTTGTTGTCGTAATCGGTGACGTTGGTCTGCGGCACCTGGCTCCGTTCGCCCAGCGGCAGGGTCAGGCTGTAGCCCTTGAGCGGATAGATCGGCAGATCGATGCCCAGGGGCCGCAGCAGCCCGACACTGGATGTTCCGGCGGCGATCACCACATGATCGACAGTGATCTCCTCCCGGCCGATACGCACGGCACGCACGCGGCGACCGTCGCTGGGCAGCGCGTCCACCGCCTGCCCGGTATGCAGGCGGAACGCTGGCGAGGACCGCAGCCGCTGCAGCAGCTGGTGGCAGAACCGTTGGCAATCGGCGACCTCGTCACCTGGCGAGTAGATGCCGCCCTGCAATGCGGCGCTCAGTGGCGCCAGTGCAGGTTCGATCTCCACACATTGAGCCGCATCCAGCAGCCGTTGACCGGACCGCTCATCCAGCGCCGCAGCGCCTCTGGCGAGGCTTGCCCGATCACGGTAGATCACCAGCTTGCCGTTGGCGCGCCAGGCGAAACCGTCCAATCGGTCCTCCTCGCGCCAGCTGCGCAGAACCTGTTGGCTGTGCAGGGCCAGGCGCAGCAGATGAGCGGCGTTGCGGCGGTTGACCGAGCGCCGGCAGGCCGCCAGGAAGCGCAGGCACCAGCGCCATTGCCGCAGGCTCGCCCGCGGACTGAAGCGCAGGGGCGCCGTCTGCCCGCGCAGCATCCAGCCCAGTGCCTGCAGCGGCACGCCGGCATCGGCCAGGGGCGAGACGTAGCGATAGCTCAGCTGGCCGCCGTTCGCGAAGCTGGTTTCCAGACCCACGTCGTCACGCCGTTCGATCAGCTCGACCGAGTGCCCTTGGCGCACCAGAGAATAAGCGGTGGCCAGCCCGATGACGCCGCCGCCGACGACTGCAACACGCATGCACTGCTCCTCGTATTCGATCAGCGCAGCCTAGGCGCCAGCCAGCGAGGCGGCCAATGAAAGGATGGAGGCCAGCCATAACCTGCGGTTATGCTCGGGGTTGGAGGAGGGCCGCACATGCGTCTGCGTCATATCGAACTGTTCCAGGCGATTCTGCAAACCGGCAGCCTCACTGCCGCGGCCGAGCTGCTGCATATCTCCCAGCCGGCGGCGAGCAAGATTCTCAAGCATGCCGAGCAGCAGCTGGGCTTCGCCCTGTTCGATCGGGTGCGCGGCAAACTGCAGCCCACCGCCGAGGCGCGACTGCTGCAGCAGCAGACCGAGCGCCTCGCCATCGACCTGCAGAACCTGCGCCGCCTGGCGGACAATCTCGGGCGAGGCGACGCCCGAGCCCTGCGTCTGATTTGTACCCCGGCACTGGCCCAGGCGCTGCTGCCGATGGCCTTGCAGCGCTGGCGCGAGCGTTTTCCGCGCACCGCCTGCCAGCTCGCCACTCAGCACACCGCGGAGATCGTCGAGGCCTTGCTGCTACGCGAGGCGGACCTCGGCCTGACGCTGCAGGCAGTGGAACACCCCGGCCTGTGCAGCCGCATGCTCACCGAAGGACGCATGCGGGTGATTGCGCCGCCCGGGTACTGGGCGCAAGAGGAGCTGGACACGCCAGTCCGGTTGCAGGCGCTGGCGGGCCGGGCGCTGATCGGCCTGGATACCCGCGATGCCCTTGGCAGCCTGCTGCGGGGGCATCTCGAAGAGCTCGACCCACCGCCGCGCGTGGTCACCTGGGTGCAGACCTATCAGCTGGCGCGCCAGCTGGTATCGGCGGGGCAGGGCGTGGCCCTGGTCGATCCATTCACCGCGCTGGCGACCGATGGCGGCGAGGTGCAGACGCGTTTGCTAGAGCCCGCCATCAGCGTGCCGCTCTATGCCCTTACCCGGGTGCACGAGCAGCCGCTGCCGGCGCAGGCAATGCTGCTCGATGCACTCGGCGAGCAGGCCGCGCGATTGCTGCAGGCCGAGCATGCCTGAGCGAGGGCCGTTACCATGAGCGCTTTGCGCCGATGACCATGCACGACGATTCACCGCTGCAACGCTACCAGCAGGCCCTCGCGCAGGGTGGCTTCGTACCGGATCCCGCGCAGCAGCGCGCCGCGCAACTACTGGAGGCCTGCCACCAGGCGTTGCGTTGCGCTGACGGCGCGCCGTCCGGGGTCTACCTGTGGGGCCCGGTCGGCCGTGGCAAGACCTGGCTGATGGACATCTTCCACGCCTGCGTTCCAGTGCCTGCGCGCCGCCAGCATTTCCACCATTTCATGCGCTGGGTGCATATCCGGCTGTTCCAGCTCAATGGCACGGCTGATCCGTTGCAGGCGCTGGCGAAAGCGCTTTCGGAGGAAATTCGCGTGCTGTGCTTCGACGAGTTGTTCGTCGGCGACATCGGCGACGCGATCATCCTCGGTCGGCTGTTCCAGGTGCTCTTCGAGCACGGCGTGGTCGTCGTCGCCACCTCCAACCAGCCACCGGAGCAGCTGTACGCCAATGGCTTCAATCGCGAACGTTTTCTGCCGGCCATCGATGCCATCGTTCGGCACATGCAGGTGCTGAGCGTGGACGGGGACACCGACCACCGCCTGCATCCGGGTGCTGCGCAGCGGCGCTACTGGGTCGCCGCGCCCGGAGCTACCTCGGCGCTGGCGGCCGTGTTCGCCAGCCTGGCCGGAGGCCCTGGCAGCGGCGAGCCGCTATCCCTGGGCCGTCGCCCCCTGGCGGTGGTGCGCCATGACCAAGCGGTGCTCTGGTGTCGCTTCGCCGACCTTTGCGAACAGCCGTTCTCGGCGCTGGACTTCATCGAGCTGTGCGATCGCTTCGCCGCCATTCTGATCAGTGATGTGCCGCGTCTGGGTGGCGTGCCGCGGGAAGGACGCATCGCCCGTGGTACCGAGGATGCGGCGACGCGAGTGGTCGCCGGAGACCGCCAGCTGCCGACGCTAGCCGCCCGGGACGATGCGGTGCGGCGCTTCATCGCCCTGGTCGACGAGTGCTACGACCGGCGGATTCCGCTGTATATCGAAGCCGAGGTGGCTCTGGACGAGTTGTATACCGAGGGGTATCTGGCGTTCCCGTTCCGCCGCACGCTGAGCCGGCTGCGGGAGATGCAGCTGCAGCGCTTCGGCCACGGGCATCTGAGTCAGTCGCGGTAGAACACCTGCACCAGGTGATAGCCGAACTGGCTCTTTACCGGGCCATGCACCTCACGCAGCGGCTTCTTGAAGATCACCTGATCGATGCTGCGCACCATCTGCCCAGGGCGCACTTCGCCGAGGTCGCCGCCTTTCTTCCCGGACGGGCAGGTCGAATACTTGCGGGCCAGCACGTCGAACGCCTCGCCGTTGGCCAGGCGCTTCTTCAGTTGCGCGGCTTCGGCTTCGGTCTTGACCAGAATGTGGCGGGCCATGGCTTTGGGCATGTCGCTGTCCTCATGCATTGAGGGGCGCGATTGTAGTCGCCTTGCCGCGCTTGTCGATGGTCCAGCCGTTGTGCTGTCGGCACGGGGTCTGGTCAAGCACGACGAGCGGTAGTTTTATCTGCATGTTTGATAGCGCTAACATCCGGCCAAACAAGCACAACAACGACGGATTTCTTCATGCCTTCAAAGCAGCCTTCCCTGGCTACCGCGTTGCCGGTCCTGGTTGTCATGGGCGTCAGCGGTTCGGGCAAGACCGATACCAGCCACGCCGTCGCCGACGCGCTCGGCCTGCCGCACATCGAGGCGGATAACTTTCACCCTGCGGAAAACGTCGCGCGTATGCGTGCCGGTACACCGTTGTCCGATACCGACCGCGTGCAATGGCTGCACGCCCTGATCGGCGAGATGCAGCGCACGCTCGATAGCGGCAGTGGCTTCGTCCTGGCCTGCTCGGCGCTCAAGCGCAGCTATCGTGAGCTCTTGCGCAGTGCCGTCCCGGGATTGCGCTTCGCCCATCTGGCCATCGATTACGACACCGCGGTGCAGCGCGTCGGTGCGCGACCGGGGCACTTCATGCCGATCTCCCTGGTCGACAGCCAGTTCGCCACCCTCGAATCGCCCGAGGGTGAGCCAGGCGTGTTGACCGTCGATGCCAGTCAGCCCCGCGACGTGGTGTTGCTGCAAATCGTCGAATGGATGCGCGGCGCCGATGTGGATGAACTGATCGAGTCCCGCGTCGATCTTTCCGCGCGTCCGTTTGATAGCGCTACCACGGCGCCGCCGCTGACCAATGCGCCGATCTACAGCGGCGCGTTGGCGCAGCGTTTCGACCTCCTGACCGACTGGCTGATGGCCGCGCTGATGGCCTTTATGGTCATCGTGGTGTTTTCCAGCGTGGTGCTGCGTTACGCCTTTGGCACCGGCTGGACGGGTGCCGAGGAACTGTCACGGCTGGCATTCGTCTGGCTGGTTTTCGTCGGCGTCGCTTCGAGCATGCGTCGCGGCGAGCTGATGAGCTTCGCCATGCTGCGTGACCGTTTCCCTCATCTGCTGCGCCGGCTGGTCGACTCGCTGAGCTGGCTGCTGGTGGCAGGCGCGAGTTGTCTGGCGGCCTGGGGCGGATGGAACCAGATGCAGTTCGGCTGGACCATCAACAGCCCGGTGGTCGGTTACCCGCTGGGCCTGGCAATGCTGCCGGTAGCGGCGAGCATGCTTGCCATGGCTGTACTGGCGCTGGTGCAGCTGGTGAATGTCTGGCGGCGCGACCAGCCAGCGGCAGCAGCCACCGCGAACATCACGGCGGACTGAGCGATGCCGCATTCAGAACAATACGGGCACTGCCCAACCGAGGACCTTTCATGACCGTCGTCGTCTTCCTCTCTTCGTTGCTGGGCTTCATGACGCTTGGCATGCCCATCGCCTTCGCACTGCTGCTCACCGGCTCGGTGCTGATGTGGTACCTGGATTTCTGGGACGTGCAGCTGCTCGCGCAGAACCTGCAGGCTGGCGCTGACAGCTTCCCGTTGCTGGCTGTGCCGTTCTTCATCCTGGCCGGCGAGCTGATGAATGCTGGCGGCATTTCACGGCGCATCATCGCCATGGCGCAGGCCTATTTCGGCCACAAGCGTGGCGGCCTGGGTTACGTGGCGATTGCCGCTTCGGTGCTGCTGGCCAGCATGTCCGGCTCGGCGTTGGCCGATACCGCCGCGCTGGCGACGCTGCTACTGCCGATGATGCGCGAGCGCGGCTACCCGCTGAGTTCGTCGTCGGGCCTGGTGGCGGCGGGCGGGATCATCGCCCCGATCATTCCGCCGTCGATGCCGTTCGTGATCTACGGCGTGGTGACCGGCACGTCGATCAGCCAGCTGTTTCTCGCCGGCATGGTGCCGGGGCTGATCATGGGCATGGGCCTGATCGTCGCCTGGACGCTGATCGCCCGGCGGATCGACGAACCGAAGCAGGAAAAGGCCAGCGGTGCCGTGCGCCGCCGCGTGCTGGTCGATGGGGCGGCGGCGCTGATGCTGCCGGTGATCATTGTCGGCGGCCTGCGCGGCGGGCTGTTCACCCCGACCGAAGCCGCCGTGGTCGCCGCGGTCTACGCGCTGGCGGTGTCGACCCTGCTGTATCGCGAACTGACCTGGGCCGGGCTGGTCGAGGTGCTCACGCGTGCCAGCCGCACCACGGCGTCGGTGATGTTTCTCTGCGCCGCGGCGACGGTATCGGCGTACATGATCACCCTGGCCCAGCTGCCCGACGAGATCGCGGCGATGCTCGGTCCGCTGGCGCAGGATCCCAAGTTGCTGATGGTCGCCATCATGCTGCTGATGATCGCTGTCGGCATGGTGCTGGACCTGACCCCGACCATTCTGATCCTCGGTCCGGTGCTGGCGCCGATCGCGATCAAGGCCGGCATCGATCCGGTGTATTTCGGCGTGATGTTCGTGCTGATCGGTTCCATCGGGCTGATCACCCCGCCGGTAGGCACCGTGCTCAACGTGGTCGGCGGCATCGGCCGGCTGCGCATGGAAACCCTGGTGCGGGGCGTGATGCCGTTCTTCCTCGTCTACCTGGTGATCGTCGGACTGCTCATAGCCGTGCCCTCGATCATCACCGTACCCCTGGCCTGGCTGCGGTAACGCCGGTCGTGCAACTCCAACGACACACCCAACAGCCCAACAACAAGAAAGGTACCGCTCCATGAAACGACTCATCATCAGCACCCTGACCGCCGCATTGCTCGGCAGCACACTCGGCCTCGGCCAGGTCCACGCCGCGGACGACATCCGCCCGCGCATGATCCGCTTCGGCTACGGCCTCAACGAAGACAGCAACCAGGGCAGGGCAGTGAAACTGCTGGCCGAAGAGGTGGCCAAGGCTTCGGACGGCAAGCTGAAAGTGCGTACGTTTGGTTCGGCCAGCCTCGGCTCGGACGACCAGATGCAGAACGCGCTGATCGGCGGCGCACAGGAAATGATGGTCGGCTCGACCGCGACGCTGGTCGGCATCACCAAGGAAATGGCGGTGTGGGACACGCCGTTTCTCTTCACCGATCCTGGCCAGGCCGATCAGGTACTGGACGGGCCGGTGGGTCGGCAGATCATGGACAAGCTCGAGGAAAAGGGGCTGGTCGGGTTGGTCTACTGGGAGAATGGCTTTCGCAACGTGACCAACAGCGCGCGGCCAATCGAGAAGTTCGAGGACTTCAATGGCATCAAACTGCGCGTGATGCCCAATCCGGTGTTCATCGACACCTTCAAGCGCATGGGCGCCAATGCGGTGCCGCTGCCGTTCTCCGAGCTGTTCACTGCGCTGGAAACCAAGGCGGTGGACGGCCAGGAAAACCCCTACAACACCATCCTGTCCTCCAAGTTCTATGAAGTGCAGAAGTTCCTCAGCGTGACCAATCATGTCTACAGCCCCTGGATCGTCACGGCGTCCAAGCGCTGGTGGGACGGGCTCTCGGAAACCGAGCAGGGCATCATCATGGCGGCGGCCCAGAAGGCGCGTGATGCCGAGCGCGAGGACACCCGTCGCGAGGCGAGCCAGGCCCTGGCGGCGCTGAAGGAGCACGGCATGCAGATCAACGAGGTCAGCCCGGAGGAGGTCCAGCGCATGCGCGAACAGGCGCAGCCGGCGATCCAGACGGTGATCGACGCCGTCGGCCAGGAGCTGTTCGACCAGGTCCAGGCCGAAGTCGAAAAGGCCGCGCGCTAGGAGCCGATCGGCTCCTGCCCGCTGCTAGAATCCGCCGCTTTCGACCCATGGATTGCGCATGACCACACGCCGTCGCCGCTCCGCCGAGCGGGTAACCCTGTCCGATGTCGCACGCAACGCCGGCTGCTCGCTGATGTCGGCATCCCGCGCGTTGTCACAACCGGAGCTGGTTTCCGATGCATTGCGTGAGCGGGTCGAGCAGGCGGTCAAGGCGCTCGGCTATGTGCCGCACCCCGCGGCGCGCAGCCTGGCCAGTTCGCGATCCAACCTGGTGGCGGTGATCATCCCCTCGCTGTCCAACGCCGTGTTCGTCGATACCGTCGAGGCCATCCAGCGCGTGCTGATGCCGGCGGGCTACGAAATGATGATTGGCGTCAGCCACTATCGGCCCGAGGAGGATGAACGCCTGCTGCGCGCGTACCTGGCCCATCAGCCGGCCGGACTGCTGCTCACCGGTTTCGAGCGCAGCGAGGCGGCGCGGGCAGTGCTGGCCAGCTACACGGCACCACGGGTCACGCTGATGGAGCTGAGCGATCAGGCGGACAGCTATTGCGTCGGCTTCTCGCAATTGCAGGCCGGCGCGGCGATGACCCGCACGCTGCTCGAGCGCGGCTATCGTCACGTTGCGTTCGCCGCGGCGCAGCTGGACCCGCGCACCCTGCAGCGCGCCGAAGGCTATCGCCAGGCAATGCGCGAGGCCGGGCGTTATGAGCCGACCCTGGAGCTGCTGACGCCGCAGCTGTCATCCATCGGTCTGGGTGCCGAGCTGCTGGATCGGCTGCTGGCGCAGCATCCGCAGATCGACGCGGTGTTCTTCAACAACGACGACCTGGCCCTCGGTGCGCTGTTTCGTGCCCATCAGCTGGGGCTCGAAGTGCCGGGGCGGCTGGCGATCGCCGGCTTCAACGACCTGCCGGCGGCGGCCTGGATGCATCCGGCGCTGAGTACCGTACGCACCCGGCGTGGCGAGATCGGCGAACTCGCGGCGCAGATGCTGCTGAGCCTGATGCGAGGTCAGCAGCCGGCCGAGCGCTGTATCGACGTGGGCTTCGAAGTGGTGATGCGCGACAGCGCCTGAGGCGGGCTTTCACCCGCCAGGAAATCAGAGATCCTGCTGCGCGGTGACCTGCTGGGCGATCTCGATCATCTGCTCGCGCATCCAGCGGTTGGCCGGGTCCTGATCGGTGCTTTCATGCCAGTAGATGTGGGTTTCCAGCGGCATGATGTCCACCGGCAGGTCGACCTGGTGCAGGTTGTGCCGCCGGGCGAAACGCTCGGGAACGGTCACCGCCATGTCGGTCTGGTCGATCACCTGGGTCGCCATCAGGTAGTGCTGCGAGCGCAGGGCGATCTTGCGCTGCAGGCCCATCTTGCCCAATGCCAGGTCCACCAGACCGAGCCCGCTGCGGCGGCTGGAAATGTGGATGTGCGACAGCGACAGGTATTGCTCCAGGGTGAGCTTGTCCTTGGCCAGCGGGTGGCCGCGGCGCATGGCGCAGATGTAACGGTCTTCCAGCAGCTTGACGTGACGCACCTGCGGGTCGGTGTTGAGTGGAGCATCCATGGCGAAGTCCAGGCGGCCGGCGGCCAGCTCCTTGGTCGTCTCGCGGCGCTTGGCCAGCATGCTCTCGATCTTCACGTTCGGTGCCAGGCGGCGCAGGCGCTGGAACAGCGGCGGCAGCATCACCGCCTCGGTGAGGTCGGTCATGCTGATGCGGAACGTCTTGTTTGCCTGCGCCGGGCTGAAGGTGCGGCTTTCCTGCACCGATACCCGCAACAGCTGCAGCGCATTGCGCACCGGGCCGATGATGTTCTGCGCCATCGGCGTCGGCACCATGCCCTGGGCGGTGCGCACGAACAGCGGATCGTTGAACGTCTCGCGCAAGCGGGCAAGGGCGTTGGAAACAGCGGGCTGGGTGATGCCGACGATCTGCCCGGCACGGGTCAGGTTGGCCTCGGTGTAGATGGCATCGAAGACGATGAAAAGATTCAGATCGACCTTGTTCAGGTTCATTGTTGTGCTCTCCGGCGTGTATCGGAATTCGCCGATCATATATCGGTGATGAATGTTTATACACGAGGAAAATAGCTTCGATAAATCGCTGGGCCTCCTCTAGCATTCAAAACTACAAAACATTACCTGCCAGAAGGTTGTCGCCCATGAATTTCGCCTACTCCCCGAAGGTTCAAGAGCTGAGAGAGCGCGTGCAAGCGTTCATGGATGCTCATGTCTATCCCGCCGAAAAGGTGTTCTACCAGCAGGTCGCCGAGGGTGACCGCTGGCAGCCGACCGCTATCGTCGAGGAACTCAAGGCCAAGGCCAAGGCGGAGGGGCTGTGGAACCTGTTCCTGCCGGAATCGGAACTGGGCGCCGGCCTGACCAATACCGAATACGCACCGCTGGCGGAAATCATGGGCAGCTCGGGCCTCGGCCCGGAAGCGTTCAACTGCTCGGCGCCGGATACCGGCAACATGGAAGTGCTGGTGCGCTACGGCAGCGAGGCGCAGAAGCGCGAGTGGCTGGAACCGTTGCTGCGCGGCGAAATCCGTTCGGCCTTCGGCATGACCGAGCCCGGCGTGGCTTCGTCCGACGCCACCAATATGGAAGCCCGCGCGGTGCGCGAGGGTGACGAATGGGTCATCAATGGTCGCAAGTGGTGGACCTCCGGCGCCTGCGACCCGCGCTGCAAGATCATGATCTTCATGGGCCTGACCAACCCGGATGCACCGCGCCACGCCCAGCACTCGATGATTCTGGTGCCGATGGATACTCCCGGCGTGAAGGTGCTGCGCCCGCTGCCGGTGTTCGGCTACGACGACGCCCCGCACGGCCACGCGGAAGTGCTGCTGGAAAACGTGCGGGTGCCGTACGAGAACGTCATCCTCGGTGAAGGCCGCGGCTTCGAGATCGCCCAGGGGCGTCTCGGCCCGGGCCGCATCCACCATTGCATGCGCTCGATCGGTGTCGCGGAACGCGCACTGAAGCTGATGTGCGAACGTGCCGTCAGCCGTACCGCCTTCGGCAAGCCGCTGGCCCGGCTGGGCGCGAACTTCGACCACATCGCCGAGTGCCGCATCGAGATCAACATGGCGCGCCTGCTGACGCTGAACGCGGCGTACATGATGGACACCGTGGGCAACAAGATCGCCGCCAGCGAGATCGCGCAGATCAAAGTGGTCGCACCCAACGTCGCGCTGAAGGTCATCGACCGCGCCATCCAGATCCACGGTGGCGCCGGGGTTTCCGAGGACTTCCCGCTGGCGCACTGGTGGGCGATGCAGCGCACGCTGCGCCTGGCCGATGGCCCGGACGAGGTGCATCGGGTGGCCATTGCCCGTCACGAGCTGGGCAAGTACGTGCCGCGCGAGGCGCTGCGCAGCCGCTGAGGCGTCGTCCCTGGGAAAAGACCAAAGGCAAAGCCACACACTGTGGCTTTGCCTTTTTTATGACCGTTTGCCTGTGACCGAGCGCTGCGCCTCAGGAGGCGACCGGCGTCAGCTCCGGTGGTGTCTGCCCGCCGTAGGTGCTCGCCACCAGCTGCCGATAGCGCCGATAGGCCTGCTCATAGGCCCGGACCGACTCGGTGACTGGCGCGACCGCGGTGTCTTCGTCCAGGCTGACGCAGCGCGAGCAGATGGCTTGGAGGCTGGCTTCGGGATCCTGCTGTTGCGCATGGCACCATGCCGCCTGGATCGCGCCGCCCAGCGCCGCGGCCTCGCTGTGGCGGGTGCAGACCACCGGCGTGGCCATCAGGTCGGCGACGATCTGTCGCCACAGCGGGTTCTTCGCGCCACCACCGATCAGCTGGATCCGCTCGCTGCGAATGCCGCTTTCGCGTAGCAGGTCCAGCCCGTAGCGCAGGCCGAAGGTCACGCCTTCGAGCACGGCGCGGCAGAGGTTGGCGCGGCTCAGGTTTTCGGCGGTCAGGCCGTGCAGGCTGGCGCTGGCCTGGGGCAGGGCGGGGACGCGCTCGCCGTTTAGAAAGGGCAGCATGGTGACACCCTCGCAGCCGATCGGCGCTTGCGCCACCAGCGCGTTGAACGTCTCCAGGTCCAGCTCCAGCAGCCCGCGCATCGCCGCGTTGGCATTGGTCAGGTTCATGGTGCAGATCAGCGGCAGCCAGCCCCCGCTGGACGAGCAGAAGGTAGCCACCGCCGGCTGCGGGCTGATACGGGGTTCGCCGGAAAAGGCGTAGAGCGTGCCGGAGGTGCCCAGGCTCATGGTGATGGCGCCGGGGCGGATATTGCCGGTACCGATGGCGCCCATCATGTTGTCGCCACCGCCGCTCGCCACCATGGCCTGCGGATTGAGCCCCAACCGGGCAGCCAGTTCGGGCCGGATGCGGCCGACCGGCTGGTGGGACTCGATCAGCTCGGGCAGCGCGGCCTCCAGACGACCCTCGGCATCGATATGGCGCAGGATGTCGGGCGCCCATTGCCGCGCGCGCACGTCGAAATAGCCGGTGCCGGAGGCATCGCCGTATTCGCTCGCGCACCGTCCGGTCAGCCAGTAGTTGAGGTAGTCGTGGGGCAGCAGGATATGGGCGATGCGCGCGAACAGCGCGGGGTGCTGCTCCTTCATCCACAGCAGCTTGGAAACCGTGTAGCCCGGCGCGATGACGATACCGAGGCGCTGCAGCGAACCCTGTTCACCGCCCAGCCAGTCGAGCAGGCGCTGATTCTCCGCAGCCGACTCCGTGTCGCACCACAGCTTGGCCGGGCGCAAGACGCGGCCCGCGGCATCGAGCGTGACCAGTCCATGCTGCTGCCCGGAGACACCAATGCCCAGCACGGCGCCGCCGTCGACCCCGGCCTCGGCCAGAGCTGCCGCGGTAGCGCTGGCGAAAGCGGCGGTCCACTGCCCGGTGTCCTGCTCGCGCCGGCCGTTGGGCCCGCTGATCAGATCGTGGCCGGCCGAGCCCTGGCCGAGCACGCGTCCGCTGCTGGCGTCGAGCAACAGCGCCTTGGTGCCCTGGGTACCGCAATCGATCCCGAGAAACATGCCGGGTCCCTCACTGCGTCAGCAACAGATCAAGGGTGCCGCTCACCCCCAGCGTGCGCAGCCGCAGCAGGTTGCGCTCGAAGGCATCGCGGAAGGCGAGCGAACGCGGAATCTGCGTGCCGAAGAATTCCTCGCGCCCCAGCAGGCGTTCGGTGAGATCGTCGTCCTCCGCGACGAGCGACTGGCAGAAATCCGCGCGCGGATCGGGGATGCGGTACCGCTCGCCGTTTTCATCGACGCCCCGCAGATACAGCGCCCAGGCGGCGACCACCAGGGCGGCCCGGTCCAGGGCGGCCTTATCGGCAATCAGGCGGTTGATGGTCGGCACGGTGAACTTGGGAAACTTCGACGAGCCGTCGGAGCACACCCGCTCCAGCTGGTCGGCAATGGCGCAGTTGGAGAAGCGCTCGATCAGGGTCTGCTTGTAGCGGGCGAGATCGATGCCTGGCACGGGAGCCAGTTGCGGAGTGACGTCCTCGTCCATGTAGCGGCGGATGTACTCGGCGAACAGCGGATCGGCCATGGTTTCGTGGACGAAGCGATAACCGCGCAGGAAGCCGAGGTAGGTCAGCGCGAGGTGGCTGCCGTTGAGCAGCTTGATCTTCATCTCCTCATAGGGCGAAACGTCGTCGGTGAACTGCACGCCGACCTTTTCCCAGGCCGGCCGACCGGCGACAAAGCGGTCTTCCAGTACCCATTGCACGAAGGGTTCGCAGACCACCGGCCAGGCGTCATCGAGGCCGTGCTGACGCTTGAGGTCTTGGCGATGCGCCGTGCTGGTCATGGGCGTGATGCGGTCGACCATGGCGTTGGGAAAGCTGACGTTGCGCTCGATCCAGCGGGCCAGGTCGGGGTCGACCAGGCCGGCGAACGCCAGCGTGGCCTTGCGGGTCACGTCGCCGTTGTGGGGGAGGTTGTCGCAGGACATCACCGTGAAGGGGCCGACACCGTCGCCGCGGCGCTTGGCCAGCGCCGCGCAGAGCAGACCGAACACGCTGACCGGACGGCGCGGGTGCTGCAAGTCGTGTTGAATCTGGGGCAGTTGCGCATTGAACTGGCCGGTGCTGTCGTCCAGGCAATAGCCGCCCTCGGTGATGGTCAGCGAGACGATGCGAATCGCCGGATGGGCCAGGCGAGCAACCACCGCCTCGGAACCATCCTCGTCCACCAGCAGCATGTCGCGAATGCTGCCGATCACCCGGACCTCGGTGTCAGGCCGGTCGTCGAGCTCGACCAGGGTGTAGAGATAGTCCTGCGCGGCCAGCGCGTCGCGCATCGAGCGTTCCTCGGCGCGTGTGCCGATGCCGCAGATGCCCCATTCCAGCCCCTCGCCGGTGTTCATCAGCGCATCGGTGTAGGCCGCCTGGTGGGCGCGGTGAAAGCCGCCCACGCCGATGTGGGCGATGCCGGTGGAGACCTCGGCCAGGCAGTAGTCGGGTCGCGCGATAGGGGCCGGCAGCTGTGGCAGATTCGCTTCTTTCAACTTCATCTCGGGCCTCGCTGGGCTTGAATGTGGAAAAGCCGGGGGCGGGATCGCTGCCTTTACGGGCGCAGCGAGCTGCCGTTGGAAGAGCTGGGCGCGACGTCGGGCGTCAGGCCACCTGCTGGAGCGGCTGGCCGACCGCCTGACCGCTGCTGTCGAAGAGATGGCAATGGGCGGCCTCCAGCGTCAGCGACAGCGACTCGCCGTAGCGCGGGGTGAAGTCGCCACGAATGCGCATGGTCAGCTGCTCGCCGTTGCCGGTGACGACGTGGCAATAGGTGTCGCTGCCCAGCCGTTCACTGACGTCGGCCTTCACGGTCAACTGGCAGTTGCCTTCGCTGCCACGGTTGAGGTGCTCCGGGCGGATGCCGAGGGTGACCGGATCGCCCGCCTTCAGCGTGGCGCCGCTCACCGGCAGGAACAGGCGACAACCGGCGTCGAGCTCGACTTCGCAGCCGCTGGCTTCGACACGGCTTGCGCGGCCGTTGAGAAAGCCCATCTTCGGCGTGCCGAGAAAGCCCGCGACGAAGAGGTTGGCCGGATGGTGATAGAGCTCCATGGGCGAGCCGACCTGCTCGATGCGCCCGCCGTTGAGCACCACCACCTTGTCGGCCAGGGTCATGGCCTCGACCTGATCATGGGTCACGTAGATCATCGTGGCCTGCAGTTCCTGGTGCAGGCGCGAAAGCTCCAGGCGCATCTGTACACGCAGCGCGGCATCAAGGTTGGACAGCGGCTCATCGAAGAGAAACACCTTGGGGTTGCGCACGATGGCGCGGCCGATGGCGACGCGCTGGCGCTGGCCGCCGGAGAGCTGGCGTGGCTTGCGTTCGAGCAGCGGTTCCAGCTCCAGGGTGCGCGCGGCCGCTTCGATCTTGCGGGCAACCTCCTGTTTGTCGGCACCGGCCAGGTCCAGGGCGAAGGACATGTTCTTGCGCACCGTCATGTGCGGGTAGAGCGCATAGGTCTGGAACACCATGGCCAGGTCGCGCTTGGCCGGGCTGACATCGGTGATGTCGCGCCCGTCCAGTTCGATCCGCCCGCTGCTGACCTCCTCGAGCCCCGCGATCAGGCGCAGCAGGGTGGACTTGCCACAGCCGGAGGGGCCGACGAAGACGACGAATTCACGGTCGCGGATGTCCAGGTCGATGCCCTTGATGATCTCGTTGCCGTCGAAGCCTTTCTTCAGGTTGTGGATCTTCAGGTCTGCCATGTTCGAATCCTCAGTTGTTCTTGGTTGTCAGGCGGCGCTCATTTCACGGCGCCGAACGACAGGCCGCGCACCAGCTGCTTCTGGCTGATCCAGCCGAAGATCAGGATGGGGGCGCAGGCGAGGGTGGAGACGGCCGAGAGCTTGGCCCAGAACAGGCCTTCGGGGCTGGAGTAGGAGGCGATCAGCGCGGTCAGCGGCGCGGCGTTGGACGAGGTCAGGTTCAGCGACCAGAAGGCTTCGTTCCAGCACAGGATCAGCGACAGCAACATGGTCGAGGCGAGCCCGCCCTTGCTGATCGGCAGGAGCACGCGAAGCATCTCCTGCAGCAGCGTGGCACCGTCCATGCGGGCCGCTTCGAGGATGTCGCGGGGGATGTCCTTGAAGTAGGTGTAGATCATCCACACGAGGATCGGCAGGTTGATCAGCGTGTAGATGATGATCAGCACCGCGCGGCTGTCGAGCAGGCCGAACTGCTTGGCCAAGAGGTAGATCGGCACCAGCACGCCCACCGGCGGCAGCATCTTGGTCGAGAGCATCCAGAGCAGCGTGCCCTTGGTGCGCTTGGTCTCGTAGAAGGCCATCGAATACGCGGCGGGAATGGCGATCAGCATGCCCAGCGCGGTCGCGCCGAAGGAAATGGTCACCGAGTTCCAGGCGTACTTGAAGTAGCCGCTGCGGTCCTGGATGTGCAGGTAGTTTTCCAGCGTCGGCGTGAAGATGAACTGCGGCGGCGTGGCGAAGGCGTCGATCTCGGTCTTCAGGCTGGTCAGCAGCATCCAGAAGATCGGGAAGAACAGCAGCAGCGCCACGGCCCAGGCGAACAGCCCGACCACCAGGGTGTTGAGGCGGCGACTTTGTTTGAGCGTCAGCATCGGTCTGTCCTCAATATTTCTCGGTGAGATTCTTGCCGAGCATCCGCACCAGAATGATCGCCGCGATGTTGGCGATCACCACCGCGATCAGGCCGCCGGCCGAGGCCATGCCGACATCGAACTGCAGCAGCGCCTGGTTGTAGATCAGGTACGCGAGGTTGGTGGATGCGTAGCCGGGACCACCGCTGGTGGTGGTGAAGATCTCAGCGAATACCGAAAGCAGGAAGATGGTCTCGATCATCACCACCACGGCAATGGGCCGGGCCAGGTGGGGTAAGGTCAGGTGCCAGAAGATCGCGATGGGGCCGGCACCATCGAGGCGGGCGGCTTCCTTCTGTTCCTGATCGAGGGACTGCATGGCTGTCATCAGGATCAGCATCGCGAAGGGCAGCCACTGCCAGGCCACGATGATCACGATGGACGCCAGCGGATGCTGTGCGAGCCAGTCCACCGGCTGTGCGCCGAAGAACTTCCACACCGCCGCGAGAATGCCCGAGACCGGGTGATAGATGAGGTTCTTCCAGACCAGGGCGCTCACGGTCGGCATGATGAAGAACGGCGATATCAGCAGCACGCGGACGATCCCGCGCCCCGCGAAGTCCGCCGCCTCCAGCAATGCGGAGATGAGCACGCCGAGTACCACGCTGATCAGCAGCACGCTGCCGACCAGGATCAGGGTGTTGGTCATGCCCGGGATGAAGCCGGCATCGGTCAGGAAGTAGTGGAAGTTTTCCAGCCCGACGAATTCCTTTTCGCCCGGATAGAGCAGGTTGTAGCGCACGAGCGAGAAGTACAGGGTCATCGCCAGTGGTATCAGCATCCACAGCAGCAACAGCGCGACCGAAGGGCTGACCAGGAACCAGCTCGGGGCCAACCGCGGCCGGCGGCGCTCGGCAGGTTGTGGTGATGCGTTGCTCGCAGGGGCCTTGGGCAAGGCAGTCGTGGTGGTCGCCATGATGATGCTCCGGCTGAAGAGGGGCCGATGAGGGCTCGCGGAGCCCTCGCGGGTTTACGCCTTCACGGGACGTGCGCCTGGTCTACTTGGGATAACCGGCGCGTTTCATTTCGCGGGTGGTCGACTGCTGCACCGCGGTAAGCATCTGCTCGACCGGCATTTGCCCGGTCAGCGCGGCGGAGAACATCTTGCCGACCTGGGTACCGATGGCCTGGAACTCAGGGATGGTGACCAGCTGGATACCGACGTAGGGCACCGGCTTGGCCGATGGTGAGGCGGGATCGGCCTGCTTGAGTGACTCCAGGGTGATCTCCGCGAACGGCGCGGCCGCCATGTATTGCTCGTTGTAGGTGGACTCGCGCGTGCCCGGCGGCACGTTGGCGACGCCATCGGTCTCGGCGACGAGCTTGGCGTAGTCCTTGGAAGTCGCCCAGGCGGTGAAGGTCTTGGCGGCGTCCTTCTGCTGGGAGCTGGTCGGGATCGCCAGTGCCCAGGAGTACAGCCAGGCCGAGCCCTTGTCGGTGGTCTCCTGCGGTGCGAAGGTGAAACCGACCTTGTCGGCGACCTTGCTCTGCGATTCATCGGTCACGAAGGAGCCGGCAACGGTAGCATCGACCCACATGGCGCATTTGCCGCTGTTGAACAGCGCCAGGTTTTCGTTGAAGCCATTGCTGGAGGCACCGGGCGGGCCGTATTGGCTGAGCAGGTCGACATAGAACCTGGCCGCCTTGGTCCATTCGGGGCCGTCGAATTCGGGTTGCCACTTCTCGTCGAACCAGCGCGCGCCGAAGGCGTTGGCGACGGTGGTGACCAGCGCCATGTTCTCGCCCCAGCCGGCCTTGCCGCGCAGGCAGATGCCGTACTGGTCCTCGCCAGGCTTGTGCAGCTTCTCGGCGAACTCGGCCATCTGGGTCCAGGTGGGGTGTTCGGGCATCTGCAGGCCGGCCTGTTCGAACAGGTCGGTGCGGTAGTAGGTCATCGAGCTTTCGGCATAGAAGGGCAGCGCGTAGAGGGTGCCATCGACCGAAAGGCCTTCGCGAACCGAGGGGAATACGTCGTCCAGGTCGTAGTCGTCAGGGAGGTCGGTCATCGGAGCGAGCCAACCCTTGTCGCCCCACAGCGAGGCCTCGTACATGCCGATGGTCAGCACGTCGAACTGCCCACCGTTCGTGGCGATGTCGGTGGTCAGGCGCTGACGCAGGACGTTTTCCTCCAGCACCACCCAGTTGAGCTTGATGTCGGGGTGCTGTCGTTCGAAGGTCTTGGAGAGGCGCTGCATGCGGATCATGTCCGCGTTGTTGACGGTGGCGACGGTGAGGGTTTCGGCGGCCTGGGCCATGCCGAGCGAGGCGATGCAGGCGGTGCCGAGCAGCAAGTGGAATGCTTTCATTCGTGGACTCCCCTCCAGGCCGGAACCTGAAGCAGCTATTGTTTTTGTTGTTGCCCGCGTACTGCGCTACGAGCGTCTCGTGGGCATTACAGCGCCCGAAGTGGCAGCGCGACAAAGCCGTGACTGCACTTCTACCGATACGTTTTTGCACTCCTTGGACTGAGGTCGACCGCCCACGGTGCCGCCACCCAGACGCCTCCAAGAGGCTCAAGAACAAGGCTTTTCCATGACCTTAGAGACGTGTGCGGAGCAACGGGCGGGGAAGATGGCGTCGAATTCGGCTGGCCGGAAGCGTATCAGCCGGCCAGGTTCTGTTCGGTCAGCCGTTGTTCGACCAGGCGGCGATAGCAGGACGGCGTCATGCCCTTGAGCTGCTGAAAGCGGCGATTGAAATTGGACAGGTTGTTGAAGCCCGACTCGAAGCAGACGTCGGTAACCGGCTTGTCCTGATCGAGCAACAGCTCGCAGGACTTGCTGATGCGCAGGCTGTTGACGAACTCGACATAGCAGCGGCCGGTGGCGCGCTTGAAGAAGCGCGAGAAGTAGGTGGGTTTCATCCCGAGATGGCTGGCGACTTCTTCCAGCGGCAGTTCACGCATGTAGTGCTCGAAGATGTAGTTGACCGCCATGTTGGTGCGGTCGGCATGGTGTTCGTCGCTCAGCTGTGCCGAGGTGGCGCCGGAGAGCAGCTGGTAGTCGTCGCACCGCGCCAGCAGCTCGAGCATGATCAGGAAGTAGCCGAGGCGGGTGGCGCCGCGGCTGTCGGCGATCCGCTGCATCAGCTCGCCGGCCTGGTCGATTGTGCTGGGGCAACGAAATTCGATGCCGTAACGCGAGCGTTCGAGCATCGGCGTGAAACTGCGCAGCTCGGAGAACACGCTGTGGCCGGCCTCCAGCATTTCGTCGGTGAAGTTGACCAGCATGTCGCGCTTGGCCACGACTTCGCCTTCCTCGACCTGGCTGATCCAGTTGTGCGGCAGATGCGGACCGGTGAGAAACAGGCTGTTCGGCCCGAAATTGCCCACGTAGTCGCCGACGAAAACCTTGCCCGAGCTGGCGACGATCAGATGCAGCTCGTACTCCTTGTGGTTGTGCCAGCGCACCAGAGGGCAGGGGAAACCGTGCTCGCGGTAGATCAGTGAGTTGCCGTGGTGATCGTCCATGAGTTCGTAGGACGGGTCGGAGATCTTCAACGCTCTCATGCAGGGTCCGTTGTCGAGAAAGACATCGAAGCGTTATAGCCGCTCTGGCGACGATGGCAAAATCGCTCAGGCAATTTCGTATCGGTAAGGCAGCTCCGGACCACGTCTGGAACAGGTGATGGCTGCCGCCTTGCTGGCGAATTCGAGCATGGCCTGCAGCTGTGCCGGCGACATCTGTGCGAGCCCCGCTGGCGAGTCCAGCCGTTGTTCGGTCAGGTAGGCCAGCAGGGCGGCCTGGAACGTGTCGCCAGCACCTACGCTGTCGCACACCGTCACTGGTTGCGCAGCGATAGCGAGCTGGCCGTGCTGCCGGCTGAACAGCTGAGCGCCATCGCCACCCCGGGTGATCACCACCAGCTCGGCGCGGTTGCCCAGCCAGCGTTCGGCAATGCCATGTGGTTCGACGCCCGGGTAAAGCAGGCGCAGATCCTCGTCACTGACCTTGATCAGATGGGCCTGCCCGGCGAAGGCCTCGACCCGCTCGCGCCAGCGGGCAAGATCAGGCTCGACGTTGAGCCGCACGTTCGGGTCGAGGGAAATCAGGCGTTGTGCCTGTTCACGGCGCAGCAGTTCCAGCAGCGTCTCGGCGATGGGCGAGGCCACCAGCGAGTAGGAACCGAAGTGGATGCCGCGGACGCTGTCGGGCAGCGGCCGCAACTGCTCGGGCTGCAGCAGACGGTCGGCACAGCCGTCACCGCGAAAGCTGTAGACCGGCGCGCCATCGTTGCCCAGCGCAACCATCGCCAGCGTGGTCGGTGCATCGAAGATCACCAGCTGGCCGGTATCGACGCCTTCCTTCTGCAGCAGACCGAGCAGGCGCTGGCCAAAGTGATCGTTGGACAATCCGCCGAGCAGCGCCGCCTTGACACCCAGTCGCGCCAGGCCGATCGCCACGTTATACGGCGAACCACCGGCCACCGCTTCCAGATTCAGGCGATTGCCGCTGGCGCCTGGGCCCGTGAACACATCGAAAAGCGCTTCACCACAGACGAGGTACATGAAGGATTCCTGCTGCTGGAAATCCGCCGAGCTTAAACGCGGCGCCGGCACCGAGACAGTACGCCGGTGGCCGGCCGCCGATACGATCTTGCACTGCTAGTACACCCAGACTTCCACCCGGCGGTTCTTCACCCGGCCGCTTCCCGCATCGTTGGAGGCAACTGGAAGTTCGGAACCCATCCCATTGATTTCCTTGAGAAACACTCCTCGTTTGTTGAGTTCGCGGCGCACCGTCATGGCGCGCAGCTTGGACAGCAATGCCGCGCGTGCCGGATCGCCCGTCGCATCGCCGAAGCCCACCAAGGCCGCGCTGTCGGTGAGTTTGCCGTTATCGCGCAGGTACTCGACGACCCGCTCGAGGTCACGCTGCGCCTTGTTATCCAGCTGGGCGCTGCCTTCCTCGAAGCGGAAGTTGACCGTCAGGCGCTGGGCTTCGCTCGCAAGCTGTTGATAAAAGGCGGGCATGTCGGCAAGTGCGGTTTGCCGAATCGCCTCGACATGCTGGGCGACGTAGCCGGATCGCTCGACGATGGTCTGGCCGGCCTTGCTATGGATGAACTCGATGTAGGCCTCGGTCCAGGGCGACTGTTTGCGCGGATGGGCATAGAGGAACAGCCGGCGCGACAACGGGTAGTCTTCGGTCGCGACCAGGGCGCGGGAGGGCAGCATCGGTTGCGAGTCGCCATCGGCGATGGCCAGCGCCTTGGCCTTGCCCAGCGAGGCCAGGCCGGTGAAGCCGATGGCGCCTGCATCCAGGGTGACCGCGCGGGACAGCTCGTCGTTGGATTCATAGCGGCGGGCGTCGCTCCAGAGCGACTTGCCCTGACGCGCCAATACCAGCTCGTTGAAGGTGTCGTAGGTACCGGAACGGTCATCGCGCGCGTGCAGCCGCACCGGCAGGTCCTGTCCGCCGAGCTCGCGCCAGTTGCGGATTTCGCCAGCGAACAGCCGGGCCAGTTGCGTGGTGGTCAATGAATCGACGGGGTTGCCCGGATGCACGACGATGGCCAGGCCATCGATGGCAATCACCTGTTCCGCCTTGGCGCTTCGCATGTCCCCCAGCTCGGCCAGCTCGGCGCGCTCGCCGGCCTTTATCGGTCGGGAGGCCGCAGCCAGGTCGCCCTGGCCGTTCTTCAAGCCGGCGAAGCCGGTACCGGTGCCATGCGCGGCCACCGTGGCGACCACCGCTTTGCCCTGAGGCGTGCGAGCGGTGACCCGCTGCTCGTTCTCGACCTCGGTCGGCCGAATGCTGATGTCCTGAAAGCCCTCGGCCTCGAACAGCCCGGCGATGAGCATGGGGGCCAGCTTGGCGCCAACGGTGTTGGAGCCGTGGATGCGCAGTACCGCGGACCCGTCTGCCGGGATCGGCAGTGCGGCGAGGGCGCCGGTCGAGCTGCTGGCTGCCACCGCCAGCAGCAGAGGAGAGAAAAGCCGAATCCAGAACCGTCCAGCAGCGAAACATGGCGCCATCGTGCGACCTCCTTGTTGAAGGCCGCGAGATTAAGACGATCCGGTTACCGAAAGATGACAGACGGCGCGCCCGGCGTGGTATCGATGGCGTTCAACGCAGCTCGATCCAGACCGGACAGTGGTCGGACGGCTTCTCCATCGCGCGGATATCGTAGTCCACGCCGCAATCGGTCACCCGTTCATGTAGCGCATGGGTGGTGAGGATGTAGTCGATGCGCAGGCCGCGACGCGGCTCGTCCTCGAAGCCACGGCTGCGATAATCGAACCAGCTGAAGCGATCGACCACCTCCGGATTGAGGGTGCGGAAGCTGTCCTGCAGGCCCCAGCCTTTGATCCGCTCCAGCCACTCGCGCTCCTCCGGCAGGAAGCTGCACTTGCCGGTGCGCAGCCAGCGCTTGGCATTCACCTCGCCGATGCCGATGTCGCAATCCTGCGGCGAGATATTGAAGTCACCCATCAGCGCCAGCGATTCGTCCGGACTGAAACGCTGTTCGAGCAGGGCCTGCAGATCGGCATAGAACTTGGTCTTGGCGGGGAACTTCACCGGATGGGCGCGGCTTTCGCCCTGGGGGAAGTAGCCGTTCATGACGGTGACCGGTTGGCCGTTTGCATCGGCGAAACGGCCCCAGATGAAACGCTTCTGCGACTCCTCGCCGTCGCTGGGAAAGCCCTTGTGAACTTCCAGCGGCGCCTGGCGCGAGAGCAGGGCGACCCCGTAGTGACCTTTCTGTCCGTGATAGTGGACGTGATAGCCGAGGGCCTCGATCTCCGCCTGCGGGAACTGCTCGTCGGCCACCTTGGTTTCCTGCAGGCCGATGACGTCCGGCTGATGCTTCTCGATGATCGCAGAAAGCTGGTGAGGTCTGGCTCGTAAGCCGTTGATGTTGAACGAAACAATTTTCATGAGAGTTCCATGGAAGAGGACGCTGTCGGCGCCGCGTATCAACGGCGCGCACTGTAACTGATGGACTTGAAGGGCTGATTCTAGAGACACCACGTGACGGGTACAAAGGCACCGTCATGGCGATTGTCGCGCCGCGCACCGCTGGTCATCCGTCGACATGGCGGGCCGCGCGAAGCGCTGCTAAGTTGCAATCATCCATCATGAAAAGCCGAGAGTCGTCATGCCGATGTCCGCCGAGGTTCGCACGCTCGACAGTGGTTACGACCGCGAAACCCGTTCGCTGCTGTATCACGCTTACCGCCACGAACCGACCTTTGCCTATCTCTTCGAGGCCGACCGCCCGGGCTATCAGCAGCGGGTCCGCGCCACGGTGCGTGAACTGGTGAACCAGCATTTCCTGCAACAGCAACCGGCGCTGGGGCTGTTGCTGAACGACCGGCTGATCGCCGTTGCGCTGATCGCGCCGCCGCAGCGTCGGCTGGACATCACCGAGAGCTGGGCCTGGCGGGCACGGATGCTGCTGACTGCCGGTTTTCGCTGCACGCGGCGCTACCTGGATTACCACGCCGCGGTGCTCGCCTGCCTGCCCAGCGGTGCCGTGCACCTGCTGCCGTTGCTTGGCGTGCACCCGCAGTTCCAGGGCCAGCATTATGGCGAGCAGTTGCTGGAAGCAGTGCATGAGTGGTGCGCCGAGGACGAAACCTCCCAGGGCCTGGTCATCGACACCGGCAACCCGCGCTACCTGAACTTCTATCAACGGCAAGGCTACGAAGAAATCGGCCAGGTGGCAGTAGGGCCGGTCGTCGAACACGTCTTCTTCCATCCGGCGCCCCGGCGGATGGAAGCGGCACGCTAGGTGTGGGCGAATTTTATCCGGCCGGGTCAGTCTGATTGGACTGAAGTCTCGCGATGTCAGCCGATGCCCGTCCCCCCGCAAGATCGCCTTACACACCCTCTGGCCCGCGTGCTCGGGCATGCCAGACAGCCCGTGCTAGCATTGCGCGCCATGCGTAAAACGAACCGAGTCGGCCTGCTGGTAGCCGCAATCGCGATCCTGATGTTGAGCGGCGTTCAGGCCGGCGCGGCCGAGCTGGACGTACGGGTCGAGCCGGAAAACCGCGCGTTGCGGGAGAATATCGAAAACTACATCGGCGACCTGGGCGATCGGGATGCGCGCGAGCTGCTGCGCTACAGCCGGGTGGCGCAGCGTCAGGCTGAGAAAGCGCTGCAGGCGCTTGGCTATTACCGCAGCCGCATCCGCACCGATGTGCGCGAGGGCGAGGAACCGACCCTGGTGCTGCGAGTGCGGACCGGCGAACCGGTGCGCTTGCGCAACATCACCGTGCGCCTGGAAGGGCCAGCGGCCGAGTTTTCGGGCTTTCGCGTCGCCCAGCGCAGCCTGCGTCAGGGTGACGTACTCAATCATGGTCGCTACGAGGACGTGAAGCAGCAGTTCCTCAACCAGGCCTCGCGCTACGGCTATTTCGACGGGCGCTTCACCCGCCAGCGCCTGGCGGTCGACCCCCGGGAGAACACCGCCGATGTCGAGCTGGTATTCGACAGCGGGCCGCGCTATCGCCTCGGCGACGTGCGCTTCGAGGGCGATGCGCCATTCGATGACGACCTGCTCTCGCGCATGGTGCCGTTCAAGGCCGATACGCCCTATGACTCCGAGCTGATCGCCGAACTCAGCCAAGCGCTGCAGTCCAGCGGCTATTTCGAGGGCGTGCGGGTCGATGCCAACCCCGCCAGCGCCAGTGAGCAGCGCATTCCCGTCGCCGTTGCCCTGACCACCCGCAAGCCGCGCACCTTCGGCCTCGGCCTTGGCTATTCCACCGACGTCGGGCCGCGCATCCGCCTGAACTGGACGCGCCACTGGGTCAACCCGCAAGGGCACAGCTATGGCGCGGAAACCGAACTCTCCGCACCGCGGCAGAACGTCGGGCTCTGGTACGACATTCCGCTCGATCCGCCTCTGACCGACAAGCTGCGCTTCGTCGGTGGTTACCAGTACGAGGAGATTGCCGGCACTGACACGCTGAGCCGTCTGCTCAAGGTCGGCCCGGAATGGCACAGCCGCCTGCCCAGTGGCTGGTTACGGGTGCTCTCGCTGAAATGGCAGCACGAGGAATACCGCCTTGGCGACGACTCAGGGCTGAGCACGCTGCTGATGCCCGGCGTCGCCTACAGCTACCTGCGCAGCGACAACCGCATCGATCCCAGCCAGGGCTACCGCCTGCAGTTCGAAGTGGCGGCGGCCAAGGACGGCGTGTTTTCCGATGCCGACCTGATCCACGCCAATGTGCTGCTGCGCGGGCTGACCACCCTGGGGCAGCGCCATCGCTTCCTCGGTCGGGTGCAACTGGGCGGCAACTGGACGGATGAATACGTCAACGTGCCGCCATCGCTGCGCTATTTCGCCGGTGGCGACCAGAGCGTGCGTGGCTACGACTATCAGAGCCTGTCGCCGACCAACTCCGATGGCGACAAGATCGGCGGTCGCTATCAGTTCGCTGTCAGCGCCGAGTATCAGTATTCCATCGCCGAGAAATGGCGGATCGCGACCTTCGTCGATCAGGGCAACGCATTCAATTCGCTGGAGATCCCGACCCTGAAGAGCGCAGTCGGTGTCGGCGTGCGCTGGGTCTCGCCGGTCGGGCCGATTCGCGTCGACCTGGCCCACCCGCTGGATAGCGAGGGTGGCGTGCGGCTGCACTTCTCCATGGGGCCGGAACTGTGAGGCGGCTGTTGTGGGGTATTGGCTTGACGCTGCTGGCCTTGCTGCTGCTGGTTATGATCGGCCTCGGCACGCTGCTGGGCACCACGAGCGGTAGTCGTTGGCTGTTGGCGCAAGTGCCTGGGCTCAACGTGGAAGCGTTCGAAGGCCGGCTCGGCCAGCGCTGGCAGGCCGAGCGCCTGGTCTGGACGCAGGGCGAGGATCGCGTCGAGGTGCAACAACCGCGTCTGGCCTGGTCACCGGCGTGCCTGCTCAAACGCACTCTGTGCATCGAGGAGCTGGTGACCGGGGATATCGAACTCAGTTTCGCCCCATCCGAGCCTGACCCGAACGCCGAGCCGTTCAGCCTGCCGGAGCTGAAGCTGCCGTTGGCGCTGCAGGTCGAGCGTATCGAGATCGGTCGGCTGACGCTCAACGAAAGCGAACAGCTGCGTCGCCTGCACGTGCAGGCCGACTGGCGCGCGGACGGGTTGGACATCCACCGTCTGGAACTGCGCCGGGACGACCTCGACCTGGTGCTCGCCGGCCGTCTGCAGCCCAGTGGTGCATGGCCGCTGCAGCTGCAAGGGCAGGCCGCACTGCGCTCGCCGGACGAGCAGCCGTGGGCCCTGCAGATTGCCGTCGAGGGTGATCTGCGCGAGCAGGTGCGGCTCGAGGTCGAAAGCCAGGGTTACCTAGACGCCATGCTTAGCGGCCATGTCCGTGCACTGGACGAGCAGCTGCCGGCGACCATCAGGCTCACCGCCGACGGCTTCAAGGCCGTGCCCGATCTGCCCGAAACCCTGCGTGTGCGTGAGCTGGAGCTCACTGCCAGCGGCAACATGGGAGACGGCTACCGCCTGCTCGGTACTGGTCGCCTGCCGGGCGAGGGTGGCGCCGTGCGCCTGGCGCTCGAAGGCGTGGTCAATCCGAGCGGCGCGCAGATCTCCGTGCTCGAACTGGATGCCGGCCAACAGCGCCGGGTGCGCCTGAGCGGCGACGTCGCCTGGCAGGACGGCCTGGCCGCCAACGCCGAACTGGCGTGGCGCGACTTTCCCTGGCGCCGGCTCTACCCCGAGATCGAGGAGCCGCCTGTGACGCTGCGCGAACTCAACGCGCAGGTCCAGTACGATAACGGTAACTACCTCGGCAACTTCGACTCGTCTATCACCGGACCGGCCGGCGATTTCACGCTGGCGAGTCCGGTCAGCGGCAATCTCGAAGCCGTGCATCTACCGCAGCTGTCGCTGCGGGCCGGGCAGGGCAGCGCCAGCGGTTCGCTGAGCGTCGGTTTCGCGGACGGCATCGACTGGAGGGCCGACCTGGCGCTGAGCGATTTCGATCCCGCCTACTGGCTGGCGGAGCTGCCGGGCAGGCTCGGTGGCACGTTGCGCTCCAGCGGCGCGCTGCGCGACGAACTTCTGCAGGCCGAGGCCCAGCTGGACATCTCTGGCCGGCTGCGTGGGCAGGCCACCAGCCTGCAATTACAGGCTGACGGACAGGGCGAAAGCTGGAACCTGCCCAGCATCGATCTGCGCATGGGAGACAACCGTGTGCATGGCAGCGGCCGTTGGGCGCAAACGCTGGACGGGCAACTGCAGCTGGAACTGAGCCGGTTGGCGCAGCTCTGGCCTGATCTGCACGGCCAGCTCGCCGGCGAGGTCAGGCTCGGCGGAACCGCGGATGCGCCGAGTGGCACCCTCGCACTCGACGGTCGCAACCTTGGCTATCAGGACAACCGGGCGCGGCGGCTGAGCGTCCAGGGCGAGTTGTCCGAAGGCGAGCGTGGCCGCCTGACCTTGAGTGCGGAACGCATCCGCGCCGGCGAAACCGACCTGGGAACGCTGCAGCTGAACGGCCAGGGCACCGCCGCGCAGCACCAGGCCGAGCTGAAACTGCAGGGGCCACTGCTCGACCTGTTGCTGGCCTTCGACGGTGGTCTGCGCGGCGATGACTGGATCGGCCGGCTCACCCGCGGTGAGCTCAGCGCGCAGCAACAGAACTGGGCGCTACAACGCACGGCGTCGTTGCAGCGCCTGGCCGATGGCCGCCTCGATCTCGGCGCGCACTGCTGGCTTTCCGGTCCCGCCAGCCTTTGCGCCGAAGATCAGCGGCTGATGCCTGATCCGCGGATCCGCTATCGGCTGCGCGACTTCGCCCTGCAATCCCTGGCCGACTACCTGCCCGAGGATTTCGCCTGGCAGGGTGAGCTGAATGCCGACATCGAACTGGATCTGCCTGCGGCAGGGCCCAACGGGCAGGTGCAAGTCGACGCCGGCCCCGGCGTGTTGCGCATCCGCGATGCGGATCAGTGGCACGACTTTCCCTACCAGACCCTGGCGCTCAATAGCCGCCTGCGGCCTGAACGGGTCGACAGCGAGCTGCGCTTTGCCGGTGGCGAATTGGGCGACCTGGATGTGCAGCTGCGTATCGACCCGCGTCCCGAAGCCAAGCCGATCGACGGCGAGTTCCGCCTCAGCGGTCTCGATCTCGCAGTGGCACGACCCTTCGTGCCGATGGTGGAGCGCCTGCGCGGCGAGTTGAATGGCAGTGGCCAGCTCGCCGGCAGCCTGCAGCAACCCACCCTGAACGGCCAATTGCTGCTGACCGGCGGCGAAATCGCCGGCAGCGAACTGCCTACCACCTTCGAGGATCTGCGGGTACGCCTGCTGATCGAGGGCGAGCGCCTGAACATCGATGGCGGCTGGCGTGCCGGCGAGCAGGGGCGCGGCAGCCTCAGCGGTACGCTCGATTGGCAGGACGAGCTGGACCTGGACCTGGCCATCAAGGGCGACCGCCTGCCGGTGGTGGTCGAGCCCTACGCGGATCTCGAGGTCGAGCCGGATCTGCGCATCGTGCTGAGTGGCCAGCAGCTGGCGGTCAGCGGTCGGGTCGAGGTGCCACGGGGCGCGATCACCGTGCGTGAACTGCCTCCGGCGACGGTGAAGGTCTCAGAGGACACCGTGATCGTCGGCCGGGAAGCCGAGGAGGAGGCCACGCCACTGGCGGTGAAGATGGATATCGATGTGGAGGTCGGCCAGGATCGCCTGCGCTTCTCCGGCTTCGGCCTCACCGCCGACCTTGCCGGTTACCTGCATATCGGCGACAACCTGGATGCCCGTGGCGAGCTGCAGCTGAAGAACGGCCGCTATCGCGCCTATGGCCAACGGCTGACCATCCGCCGGGCCGAGCTGCTGTTCACCGGCCTGATCAGCCAGCCGTTCCTCAATATCGAGGCGATCCGCCGGATCGAGGCGGAGAACGTCGTTGCCGGCCTGCGCATCACCGGCAGCGCCGAGCAACCGCGTATCGATGTGTTCTCCGAACCGGCCATGAGTCAGGAACAGGCGTTGGCCTATCTTGTCCTGGGTCGGCCATTGGGCGCCGATTCCGGCGATAACAATCTGCTGGCCCAGGCCGCGCTGGGGCTCGGCCTGGCTGGCAGTTCATCGATCACCGGCGGACTCGCGCAGCGGCTCGGCATCCAGGACTTCCAGCTCGACACAGAGGGAACGGGCGCCGGCACCAGTGTGGTCGCCACCGGACGGCTTACCGAACGTCTGGCGTTGCGCTACGGCGTGGGCGTGTTCGAACCGACCAACACCATTGCCCTGCGTTATCAGCTGACCCGACGTATCTTTCTCGAAGCGGCCAGCGGCCTGGCCAGTTCGCTCGACGTCTTCTATCGCCGCGATTTCTGACCGCGGCACGGCGCTGGTGCGTGGCGTCCGACGCCGTGCGCCGGTCAGGCCGCTCCCTTGCCGCGACCGCCGCACCAGTGCGAGTCAGCGACCACTGGCGCGTGCACCAGACTGGGCTACGCTGAGTTCGCTTTCCGTGCCATTTGCTATTCGGCGGACGCGGGCTTGCAGGGTTTGACCGTTCGGTCTGATTCCGGCGTCGATTCGATCATCGAATCTGGCGCGATTGCCCCGCGCCCAACGAGCGAATGCAGTGGTAGCATCCACGCTTCCGGCCGTCGCGGTCACCGCCGCGCAACGCTCTAGCACGAGTCTTGCAAAGTGCTGTCGACCTCAGCGCTTACAAGCTTCGGAGGCGGATCGGAATCGTCGTTACCTGGTCGCTGAAAAACCACCGCCACAAGCGTCATGTTTTTCAACGGCTCCACGGTAGCGCGACCCCAACGCGAGGGAACTCGCCTATAAGAAATAAGGTGCTCGAATGGAATTTCTGAACAACCTCGTCAACACCATTAACGGCCTCGTCTGGGGCCCGCCCATGTTGGTCCTGATCCTTGGCACCGGCCTGGTGCTGATGATCATGCTCAAGTTCATGCCGCTGACCCGCATTGGTACCGGCTTCGCCCTGATGTGGCGCGGTCGTGCCAAGGGCGACGAATCCACCGGTGAGATCAGCCCCTTCCAGGCGTTGATGACGTCGCTGGCCGCAACGGTAGGTACCGGCAACATCGCCGGCGTCGCCACGGCGATCTTCCTCGGCGGCCCGGGCGCGCTGTTCTGGATGTGGTGCACCGCGCTGGTCGGTATGGCCACCAAGTACTGCGAGGTCGTGCTGGCGGTTCACTACCGCGAGAAGGACGACCGTGGCGAGCACGTCGGCGGCCCGATGTATGCCATCAAGAATGGGCTGGGCAAGAAGTGGGTCTGGCTTGGCACTGCGTTCGCCATCTTCGGCGGGCTGGCCGGCTTCGGCATTGGCAACATGGTGCAGGTCAACAGCATGGCCCACGCGCTGGAAACCACCTTCTCGGTGCCGCTGTGGGCGACCGGCCTGATCACCATGGTCGTGGTCGGCCTGGTGATTCTCGGCGGTATCCGCCGCATCGGCGTTGTGGCCGCGTCGCTGGTTCCCTTCATGTGCCTGGCCTACCTGATCGCTGCCGCGGTGGTGCTGGTGGTGAATGCCTCCGCGATCCCGGCCGCGTTCGACCTGATCTTCACCCATGCCTTCACGCCGATCGCCGCCACTGGCGGTTTCGCCGGTGCCGCGGTGATTGCCGCAATCCGCTTCGGTGTCGCGCGCGGGATCTTCTCCAACGAGGCCGGTCTCGGTACCGCCGGTATCGCCCAGGCCGCCGGTACGACCACCAGCTCGGTGCGCTCGGGCATGATCGGTATGCTGGGCACGTTCATCGACACCATCATCGTCTGCTCGATGACCGGCCTGGCGATCATCTGTACCGGCGTCTGGACCAGCGGCGCCAGCGGCGCGGCTTTGTCCGCGGCGGCTTTCGAGTCGGCGATGCCGGGCATCGGTGGGGTGATCCTGACCATCGCGCTGGTGGTCTTCGCCTTCACCACCATCCTTGGCTGGAGCTACTTCGGCGAAAAGTGCTGGGAATTCCTGGTGGGTACCAAGGCCATCTGGCCGTTCCGCGTGATCTGGGTGCTGGCGGTGCCCTTCGGTGCGATCGCTCAGCTGGACTTCGCCTGGCTGCTGGCCGATACGCTCAACGGCCTGATGGCGATCCCCAACCTGGTCTCGTTGCTGCTGCTGAGCCCGGTCGTGGTGAAGCTGACCAAGGAGTATTTCGCGCGCAGCTGATGTCCGATAACGGTCGGTAATCACCCTAGATGGCGGTTCACCGATCGCCGGTCCGAGGCTACACTCGGGCCCTCTTTCAGGCCGTGGGGCTGATGGCCCCGCGGCCTTTTCGTGTCACCCATCGAGGAGCGAAGCAATGACAGAAGTCACCCTGAAAGGCACCCCCGTCCAGGTAGCCGGCGAGTTTCCGCAGGCCGGCCAGCAGGCCAAGCCGTTTCGCCTGGTAGGCGCCGACCTCGCCGACGTCGAGCTGGCAGCCTTTGCCGGCAAGCGCAAGATCCTCAACATCTTCCCAAGCGTCGATACGCCGACCTGCGCCACCTCGGTACGCAAGTTCAACGCCCAGGCCAGCGCCCTGGCAAACACCGTGGTGCTTTGCATTTCCGCCGACCTGCCGTTCGCGCAGAAGCGTTTCTGTGGTGCCGAAGGGCTGGAGAACGTGGTCAACCTGTCGACCATGCGCGGTGCCGAATTCCTTCGCGACTACGGCGTGGCCCTGGCCAGCGGCCCTCTGGCAGGCGTCGCCGCACGCGCGGTGATCGTGCTGGATGAGCAGGACCGCGTACTGCACAGCGAACTGGTCAGCGAGATCGGCAGCGAGCCGAACTACGAGGCGGCCATCGCCTCGCTTGGCTGAAGTGCACCGCTAGCAGCTCGGCGGCGAGCCCTGATGGGGCTCGCCGTTTTTTTTTGGCGACGGAAAGCCAGCAGTTCAAGCGAAACCGTCTGTCGTCGTCAATTAGCGCAAACCGAGGTGGCCAACTACTTTCCGTCATGCCCGTGCCCAGGATTTCAAGGGTGAGCGCAGCGCCACAAACATGGCAATTAGGCAGCTTTTTTAAAAAATCTTTTCGCACGGCTGCTGTCATAGAGCTGATGCCCATTGAATGGATTCAGTTATGCCTACCTCAGAAATCAAAAGAATCGGTGTATCCGGAACCGGAATGATCGCCCACGGCTTCGTCCGGTTGATCAAACAGCACTATCAGGACATGCAGATTTCCCGTGTCCTCACGCGCCGACCACTTTCGACGATGACCGACTTCCCGCTGGCGGACGTCCTTACCAATTCGCTGGACGAGCTGATCGACAATTCCGATCTGATCGTCGAGTGCAGTGGTGATGTGTTCCACGGAACGGCCGTCATCGAGCGCGCCTTCGAAGCCGGCTTGAAGGTCGTGACCGTCAACGCCGAATTGCAGGTCACCACGGGTTCGTACCTGGCGGGCAAGGGCTTTCTCACGGAAGCCGAGGGCGATCAGCCCGGTTCGCTGGCGGCCTTGCGTGAGGATGCGCTGCAGATGGGCTTCCAGCCGCTGGTCTACGGCAACATGAAGGGCTATCTGAACCATGACCCTTCCCCCGAGGACATGGCCTACTGGGCCAACCGGCAAGGCATCAGCGTCGATCAGACGACCTCCTTCACCGACGGCACCAAGGTGCAGATCGAGCAGGTGATCATCGGCAACGGGCTGGGTGCGACCATCACCCGTCAGGGCATGGAAGGTCTCGCCTCGACCAATCTGGACGACAGCGCCAGCCTGCTCGGCATGATGGCCGAACGGGTGGGGCAGCCCATCGTCGATTACGTGATCCCCTCCGGCTATCCGGCTGGCGGCGTGTTCCTGGTGGGCAGGCACGACGAGGATCAGGCCCGGGCAATCGAGTATTTCAAGCTCGGACGCGGCCCGTTCTACACGCTGGTGCGGCCGTTCCATCTGTGCTCGCTGGAAGTGGGCAAGACCGTACGCCGCGTGCTCAGCGGCGGCGGCGTTCTGCTCAACAACTCGACCGAGCCGACCCTCGGGGTTGCCGCCATCGCCAAGCGCGCCATGAAGCCGGGCGAGCTGATCGAGCGTGGCATCGGCGGCTTCCAGTTCCGTGGCGAGGCGATCAAGCTCGCCGAGCATCCGGATCACGTACCCATCGGCCTGCTACGCAAGACGGCGCTCAAACGTGCCGTCGAGCCTGGCCAGATCATTACCTTCGACGATATCGATATCCTGCCCAGTCGTGCGCTGGACATCGTCATGGAGCAGCGCAAACCGCGGCTGGTGGAAGTCGAGTCGAAGTCGGAAGGCTGGACGGCCCCCTGCATCAACACGATGGGGATGCTTGCCCTGGGTGGTTGAGCACGACGCGCACAGCAAAAGGCCGCTGCATCTGCAGCGGCCTTTTCGTTTGTGCGATTGATTGCGGGAAGATGCGGCAATCGCTTACTGCCGTTACGCCCCTCAGGCCTTGCGCATGGACCAGTAGCCAGGTTTGAACAGATCCCGCTCACCCAGCAGCATCACGCCAGCGGCGAAGCCTATCAGCACCAGGCCGATATACAGGCACAGCTGGATGAACCCCTCTGGCTGCGGTACGAAATGCAGCGCCACCGCCAGCACGGTTGCCGTCGCCAGCCAGCGAACCAGCACCGGTACGCCTGCACCGCGCGGCGAGGCGCGATAGACGAACAGGCCCATGAACAGTGCCTGCAGCGCGGCACCGCTGGAGAACGCCAGCGCCAGGCCTGCGGCGCCGTAATGCCGATAGAGCAGTGCATCGAGCGCTATGGTCATGACCGAGCTGATCAGCGTGATGACCAGGAACAGGCGAGCCTGATGCTGCGCGAGCAGCGCGCGCCCCCAGAGCAGCGCGAGACCCATAGCCGGCAGGCCGAGCGCGTAGATGACCATCAGCGAGGCGGTGGCCTGGGTCTGCGCAGCACCGAATTCGCCGCGTTCCAGCAGGACCGCCACCACGGCCTCCGGGAAGGAGCACAGCACCACGGTCGCCGGCACCAGGAACAGCAAAGTCGCCAGCAGCCCCTTGCGGATCACCGCGGCGTGGGCGTTGTGGTCCTCGTCGTTCCAGCTTGAGGAAAACTGCGGGAACAGCACCGACAGCACCGACATGGCATACAGGGTCAGCGGGATCGTGACGATACGGAACGCGAACGACAGCATGGTGATGCTGCCTTCCTCGAGAAACGAGGCGAACATCCGCTCGGCCAGTATGCAGGCCTGCTGCGCACCGGCTGCCAGCAGAATGGGCGCGAAAGCCAGGCCGAACTGGCTGCCATGGCCTTTCTCGAGCGGCATCGCCTCACCGCGCAGGTAATGGATGCGCCGATGCTGCAGGACGATCAGCACCACCTGGGGCAGCAGCATGCCGAGAAAGATGACCATGCCGCTGGGCTCGAACAGCAGAATGCCGATGATCGCGCCGGCATTGAGCAGCAGGGTGCGGGTCATCGGCATGATGAACACGTTGTCCATGTTCAGTAGCGCGCCCTGGCAGTACAGCGCGGCCTGGACGCCGATCAGCAGCGCGCCGACGCAGAAAACCAGCTGGCCGTTGGCGACCTGCTCGGGCGTCCAGCCCGGCGCCAGGGCGTTGAGCACCCAGTAGCTGGTCAGCAGGATCAGCGCGCAGGCTGCGCCACCGAGCAGCATGATGCGCCAGTAGAGCCAGCGCGCGACGGATTCGAACAGAGACTGCGACTGGCTGCGTAGCTTCTGGAGGTAGGGAATCATGGTGTCGCGCAATGCCAGGCCGAGGAAGTTCTCGAAGAACAGCGGCAGGATGAGCGCAACGAAGATGAGATCCGCTTCCCAGCTGAGGCCGAAAGAGCGGGCAATGAACAGGTCGCGAAGAAAACCCAGAAGAAAACTGGCGACAGTCAACGCCAGAATGACCAGCGATACATTCATTCCTTGATCCTATGCGGTCATCGATGCAATGACCGGTTAACGACACGACAATGTCCGATTTCGACGTGCTGCACGGCGCGAGGCCCGCTTACAGCGTTTCTCTCGCCGCGGAGCCGCGAGAAGAACGTTAAATAGACTTAAGACCTGCCGCATGGTTCCGGTCTGCCGCGCCGACCCGTTCGCATACATGTCGATACGTAAAAATGCCGTAAAGGCACTTTGCGAGCGGTTCGCGACTGCTTATGGTTCACGCTCCTTTTCAAGCGAACTCCGTTCATGTCCGAGACGCATCCCACTACCGCGCGCTCCAGCCTCCGCTGGGCGCTCCTGATCCTCGTCGTCATTGCCATCGCAGCGCTGCTCTGGTGGCTGTGGCCTGCTCCCAACAAGGAAGCGCCGCAGCGCCCGGGCGGCCGTCCCGGCTTCGGTGCGTTCGGCGGGGCGGTTCCCGTGCGCGTCGCCAAGGTGGAGCAGGGCGAGTTCGAGGTGTTCAACAAGGCACTCGGCAGCGTCACGCCACTCAACACGGTGAACCTGCGCAGCCGTGTGGCGGGCGAGCTGGTGGAGCTGCGCTTCGAAGAGGGACAACGCGTCAAGAAGGGCGATCTGCTGGCCGTGATCGATCCGAGGCCTTACAAGGTCGCGCTACAACAGGCCGAAGGCACCCTGCAGCAGAATCGCGCGCAGCTGAAGAACGCCCAGGTGGATTTCGAACGCTATCGGGGCCTGTATGCCGACGACAGCATCGCCAAGCAGACCCTGGATACCCAGGAAGCGCTGGTCAGCCAGTACCAGGGCACGCTGGCAGCCAATCAGGCGGCGGTCAACGAGGCACGACTGAACCTGGAGTTCACCCAGATCCGCGCGCCCATCGATGGCCGCGTCGGTCTGCGTCAGCTCGATGTCGGCAATCTGGTCGCCGCCAATGACACCACGCCGCTGGTGGTGATCACCCAGACACAACCGATGTCGATCAGCTTCACGCTGCCGGAAGGCGATCTGCTGCCGGTGCTGACCCGCTACCGCCAGGGCGACAAGCTCGTGGTGCAGATCTGGGACCGTGGTGAAAAGGTCATGTTCGGCGAAGGCGTGCTGGAGAGCATCGACAACCAGATCGACGCCACCACCGGCACCCTGCGGCTGAAGGCGCGTTTCGACAACGAGCAGGAACTGCTCATCCCCAACCAGTTCGTCAATGTTCGGCTGCGGGTCGAAACCCTGCGCGATGCCGTGCTGATTCCGACCGCGGCGCTGCAGTTCGGCTCGCGCGGCACCTTCGCCTACGTCGTTGGCGAGGACAGCAAGGTTCAGCTGCGTCTGCTCAAGGCCGGGCCGAGCAACGGCGAGACGACGGTGGTGCTCGAGGGGCTCGAGGTGGGTGAGCGGGTAGTGATGGAGGGGACCGACCGACTGCGTGACGGTGCCGAGGTGGAAGTGGTCGGCAGTCGCCGCATGGCCGAAGAGGCCGCCGAGAACCCGGTGCTCGGTGGCGGCGAGGCCGCGGAGCGCGAGGCGCAATGAACATCTCCCGCCTGTTCATCCTGCGCCCGGTCGCGACCACGCTGAGCATGGTCGCGATCCTGCTGGCCGGCTTGATCGCCTACAAGCTGCTGCCAGTGGCTGCGCTGCCGCAGGTGGATTACCCGACCATCCGCGTGATGACGCTATATCCGGGCGCCAGCCCGGAGGTGATGACCAGCGCCGTGACCGCGCCGCTGGAGCGCCAGTTCGGCCAGATGCCGGGGCTGGCACAGATGTCGTCGACCAGTTCCGGCGGCGCCTCGGTGATCACCCTGCGCTTTTCGCTGGATGTCGCACTGGATGTGGCCGAGCAGGAGGTGCAGGCGGCGATCAACGGGGCGAACAATCTGTTGCCCAACGACCTGCCGGCACCGCCGGTGTACAACAAGGTCAATCCGGCCGACACGCCGGTACTGACGCTGGCGGTGACTTCCGAGTCGCTGCCGTTGCCCAAGCTGCACGATCTGGTCGATACGCGCATGGCGCAGAAGCTGGCGCAGATCAGCGGAGTGGGGATGGTCAGCATCGCCGGCGGTCAGCGCCCGGCGGTACGTATCCGCACCAACCCCGAGGCGCTGGCGGCCTATGGGCTGTCGCTGGCAGACGTGCGTTCGCTGATCACCAGCTCCAACGTCAACCAGCCCAAGGGCAACTTCGACGGGCCGACCCGGGTGTCGATGCTCGATGCCAACGACCAGTTGAAGACACCGGAGGAATACGCCGAGCTGATCCTGACCTACCAGGACGGTGCGGCCCTGCGCCTGAAGGACGTCGCCGATATCGTCGACGGTGCCGAGAACGAGCGCCTGGCCGCCTGGGCCAATGACAGCCAGGCGGTGCTGCTGAACATCCAGCGCCAGCCGGGCGCCAACGTCATCGAGGTGGTCGAGCGCATCCAGGCGCTGTTGCCGGAAGTGAAGGCCAGCATGCCGGCCGGGCTGGACGTGGTGGTGCTCACCGACCGCACCCAGACCATCCGCGCTGCAGTGCGGGACGTGCAGCACGAGCTGATGCTCGCCACCTTCCTGGTGGTGATGGTGACCTTTGTCTTTCTCAAGAAGCTGTCGGCCACGGTGATCCCGTCGATCGCGGTGCCGCTGTCGCTGGTCGGCACCTTCGCCGTGATGTACCTGTGCGGCTTCTCGTTGAACAACCTGACGCTGATGGCGCTGACCATCGCCACCGGCTTCGTGGTGGACGATGCCATCGTCATGCTGGAGAACATCGCGCGGCATCTGGAAGAGGGCGAGACACCCCTCAATGCCGCACTCAAGGGTGCCAGGCAGATCGGCTTCACGCTGATTTCGCTGACCTTCTCGCTGATCGCCGTGCTGATCCCGCTGCTGTTCATGCAGGACGTGGTGGGCCGGTTGTTCCGCGAGTTCGCCATCACCCTGGCGGTGGCAATCCTCATCTCGCTGGTGGTCTCGCTGACCCTGACGCCGATGATGTGCGCCAAGCTGCTCAAGCCGCACAGTGTCGCCGAGGCCAAGCCGGACTGGGTCGAGCGGTTGATCGGCGGCTACTCGCGCTGGCTGACCTGGGTGCTGCGCCACCAGACCCTGACCCTGCTGGTGGCGGTGGCCACGCTGGGGCTGACGGTGGTGCTCTACCTCGCCGTACCCAAGGGGTTCTTCCCGGTGCAGGACACCGGCGTCATCCAGGGCATCAGCGAGGCGCCCCAATCGATCTCCTTCCGCGCCATGAGCGAGCGCCAGCAGGCACTGGCCCGGGTGATCCTCGCCGACCCGGCGGTGGACAGTCTGTCGTCCTATATCGGTGTGGACGGCGACAACGTCACGCTCAACAGCGGGCGTCTGCTGATCAACCTCAAGCCCCACGGCGAGCGCGACCTGACCGCCAGTCAGGTGATCGATCGCCTGCGGCCGGAGCTGGCCAAGGTGCCGGGTATCGAGCTGTATCTGCAGCCGGTACAGGACCTGTCCATCGAGGATCGCGTCAGCCGCACGCAGTTCCAGTTCAGCCTGGAAACGCCGGATAGCGAGTTGCTGCAGGAGTGGACGCCGCGCCTGGTCGAGGCCCTGCGCGAAAGGCCGGAACTGACCGACGTGGCCAGCGACCTGCAGAGCAATGGCCTGCAGATCTACCTGGACATCGATCGCGACGCGGCGGCGCGCCTGGGTATCCAGGTCGCGGACATCACCGATGCGCTGTACGACGCCTTCGGCCAGCGGCAGATTTCCACCATCTTCACCCAGGCCAGCCAGTACCGCGTGGTGCTGGAAGCGGAGGCGGGCAACCGCCTGGGTCCGCAGGCGCTGGAACAGTTGTTCGTGCAAAGCGAAGGTGGCACGCCAGTGCGGCTGTCCAGCCTGGCGACGCTGGAGCAGCGCAACGCCCCGCTGCTGATCAACCATATCGGCCAGTTCCCGGCGGTGACGCTCTCGTTCAACCTGGCCAGTGGCGTGTCGCTGGGCAAGGCGGTGCAGGTGATCGAGGCGGTGGAGCAGGAGATCGGCCTGCCTGCCGGCATCCAGACGCGCTTCCAGGGCGCCGCGGAAGCGTTCCGCGCCTCACTGTCGAGCACGCTGCTGCTGATTCTCGCCGCGGTAGTGACCATGTACATCGTGCTCGGCGTGCTCTACGAGAGCTACATCCACCCGATCACCATCCTCTCCACGCTGCCCTCGGCAGCGGTAGGCGCCTTGCTCGCCTTGCTGCTGACCGGCAACGACCTGGGGCTGATCGCGATCATCGGCATCATCCTGTTGATCGGCATCGTCAAGAAGAACGCGATCATGATGATCGACTTCGCCCTGGAGGCCGAACGGCAGCAAGGCATGAGCCCGCAGGATGCGATCTACCGCGCGGCACTGCTGCGCTTCCGGCCGATCCTGATGACCACCCTGGCGGCGCTGTTCGGTGCGATTCCGCTGATGCTGGCATCCGGATCCGGTGCTGAACTGCGCCAGCCGCTCGGCCTGGTGCTGGTGGGCGGCCTGCTGCTCAGCCAGCTGCTGACACTGTTCACCACACCGGTGATCTACCTCTTCTTCGACCGCCTCGGCCAGCGCTTCGGGCGCCGTCGCGAGCCGCTGGCGGAGGCGCAAGCGTGAGCCGGACTGCAATCGCGCGGGGGCAGGCATGAACCTTTCCGCCCCGTTCATCGCCCGCCCGGTGGCGACCATGCTGCTCAGCCTGGCGATCCTGCTGCTGGGTGGAGTCAGCTTCGGCCTGCTACCGGTGTCGCCGCTGCCGAACATGGATTTTCCGGTGATCACCGTGCAGGCCAGCCTGCCCGGCGCCAGCCCGGAAATCATGGCCTCCAGCGTGGCCACGCCACTGGAGCGCTCGCTGGGCAGCATCGCCGGTGTCAGCCAGATGACCAGTCGCAGCAGCCAGGGCTCGACCCGGATCATCATCCAGTTCGATCTGGATCGCGATATCAACGGCGCTGCCCGCGACGTGCAGGCGGCCATCAACGCCTCGCGCAACCTGTTGCCCAGCGGCATGCGCAGCATGCCCACCTACCGCAAGATCAATCCGTCCCAGGCACCGATAATGGTGCTTTCGCTGACATCGGAGGTGCTGGGCAAGGCCGAGCTGTACGACATCGGCTCCACCATCCTGGCGCAGAAGCTGTCGCAGGTGTCCGGCGTCGGCGAAATCCAGGTCGGCGGCAGCTCGCTGCCCGCGGTACGGGTCGAACTGCAGCCGCAGCAGCTGGAGCAGTACGGTGTGTCACTGGACGAGGTGCGCCAGACCATCGCCAACGGCAATGTGCGCCGGCCCAAGGGCATGGTGGAGGACGCCGATCAGCACTGGCAGGTGCGCGCCAACGACCAGCTGCACCAGGCGGCCGACTACATGCCGCTGATCATCCGCTACCAGGATGGCGCCGCGCTGCGTCTCGGCGACGTGGCACGGGTGCGGGATTCGGTGGAAGACCGCTACAACAGCGGCTTCTTCAACAACGAACAGGCGGTGTTGCTGATCGTCAACCGCCAGGCTGGTGCCAACATCATCGAGACCATCGAAGGCATCCGCCGCGAGCTGCCGGCCCTGCAGGCGATCATGCCGGGCAGCGTCGACCTGAACATTGCCATGGACCGCTCGCCGGTGATTCGCGCGACGCTGCACGAGGCCGAGCGCACGCTGCTGATTGCGGTGGGCCTGGTCATCGTGCTGGTGTTCCTGTTCCTCGGCCGCCTGCGCACCGCACTGATCCCGGCGCTGGCGGTGCCGGTGTCGCTGGTGGGCACCTTCGCCGTCATGTACCTGTTCGGTTTTTCGCTCAACGTGCTGTCGCTGATGGCATTGATCCTGGCCGCCGGGCTGGTGGTGGATGACGCCATTGTGGTGCTGGAAAACATCGCACGGCATATCGACGATGGCATGCCACCGCTGAAGGCGGCCTACGTCGGCACCCGCGAGGTGGGTTTCACGCTGTTGTCGATGAACCTGTCGCTGGTGGTGGTGTTCGTTTCCATCCTTTACATGGGCGGCATCGTCGAGCGGCTGTTTCGCGAGTTCTCCATCACCTTGGCCGCGGCCATCCTGGTGTCGCTGCTGGTTTCGCTGACCCTGACGCCGATGCTCTGCGCCCGTTGGCTCAAACCGCACGAACCGGAGAAGGAAGGGCGTCTGCAGCGCTGGAGCCACGACGCCCATCAATGGCTGCTGCGCTACTACGATCGCTCGCTGAGCTGGGCGCTGCGTCATCGGCGCATCACCTTGCTGAGCCTGCTGGCGACCATCGCGCTGAACGTGGTGCTCTACGTGCAGGTGCCCAAGACCTTTCTGCCGCAGCAGGACACCGGACAGATCACCGGTTTCATCCGCGGTGACGACGGTATGTCGTTCCAGGTCATGCAGCCGAAGATGGAAATCTTCCGCAAGGCAGTCCTCGCCGACCCGGCGGTGGAAAGCGTGGCCGGCTTCATCGGCGGGCAGGGCGGCATCAACAATGCCTTCATGATCGTGCGGCTGAAACCGCTTGGCGAGCGCAAGATTTCGGCGCAGAAGGTCATCGAGCGCATCCGCAAGAACCAGCCGAAAGTGCCCGGTGGACGCATGTTCCTCATGGCCGACCAGGACCTGCAGTTTGGCGGTGGCCGGCAGAGCAGCTCGGCCTACGCCTATACGCTGTTGGCGAGCGATCTCAACGACCTGCGTACCTGGGTACCGCGGGTAACCCGGGCGCTATCCGAACTGCCGGAGCTTACCAGCATCGACGCCAACGACGGCGAGGGCGCGCAGCAGATCAGCCTGAAGATCGACCGTGACGCGGCCAAGCGCCTGGGCATCGACATGAGCACCGTGACCACGCTGCTCAACAATGCTTTCAGCCAGCGGCAGATCTCGACCATCTACGAATCGCTCAACCAGTATCAGGTGGTGATGGAGATCGACCCGAGCTACGCGCAGTACCCCGAGGTGCTGGAGCAGATCCACGTCGTCACCGGCGATGGCCGGCGGGTGCCGCTGGCGGCCTTCGCCCATTACGAGCGCAGCCTGGAGGAAGATCGGGTCAGCCACGATGGGCAGTTCGCCGCCGAGAACATCGACTTCGACCTGGCCCCCGGCGTCAGCCTCGACCAGGCGACGCTGGCGATCGAACGCGCGGTAGCGGCCATCGGACTGCCGAGCGAGGTGCAGGGGCGGCTCGGTGGCACCGGCAGCGCGTTCCAGACGACCCAGGAAGGCCAGCCGCTGATGATTCTCGGCGCCTTGCTGCTGGTCTACATCGTGCTGGGCATCCTCTACGAGAGCTACATCCATCCGCTGACCATCCTCTCCACCTTGCCCTCGGCCGGGGTAGGCGCCTTGCTGGCGATCATCCTCACCGGCGACCAGTTCAGCCTGATCTCGCTGCTCGGGCTGTTCCTGCTGATCGGGGTGGTGAAGAAGAACGCGATCCTGATGATCGACCTGGCGTTGCAGTTCGAGCGCCAGGACAAGCTGTCGCCCGCCGATTCGATCCATCGCGCCTGTCTGCTGCGGTTCCGACCGATCCTGATGACCACCATGGCGGCGATCCTCGGTGCGTTGCCGCTGCTGCTCGGCGGTGCGGAAGGGGCCGAGATGCGCCAGCCGCTGGGTCTGACCATCATTGGCGGTCTGGTGCTGAGCCAGATCCTCACGCTCTACACCACGCCGGTGGTCTATCTGTACCTGGATCGTCTGCGCCACCGTTTCAACAGCTGGCGCGGTGTACGCACCGATGCCGCCCTGGAAAACTCGCTATGAACTCGTCGTCGTTGCACCCTTCATCGCTGAACCATGTCCTGCGCCCCCTGGCGGTAGCCATGCTCACGCTGTCGTTGGCAGCCTGCACGCTCGGCCCCGACTACCAGCGACCGGATCTGCCCGTGGCCAGCGAATTCAAGCAGGCCGAAGGCTGGAAACCCGCCACGCCGGCCGATGCGCTGCAACGGGGCGAGTGGTGGCGGCTGTACGGCGATGCCGAACTGGATGCGCTGGTGGCGCGGTTGAATGTCTCGAACCAGAACCTCGCCGCGGCCGAGGCGCAGTTCCGCCAGGCACGGGCGCTGGTTCGTGGCGCGCGCTCGCAGCTGTTTCCGATCCTCTCCGGCAACGCGGGCGTCACGCGCTCGGCGCAGGGTGGCAGCCGCTCGGATTCCACCAGCGGAAGTCTTGCCAGTGGTGTCGGCGAAACCTACGAAGCGGGCCTGAGCGCATCCTGGGAGGCCGACATCTGGGGCCGGCTGCGGCGCAACCTGGAAGCCAATCGGGCGAACATGCAGGCCAGCGCGGCGGACCTTGCGGCGGCTCGCCTGAGCCTGCAGGCCGAGCTGGTGCAGACCTATCTGCAGCTGCGAGTGATCGACGAACACCAGCGGCTGCTCGACCAGACCGTTGAAGCCTATGCGCGCTCGCTGCGGCTGACCGAGAACCAGTACCGCGCCGGCATCGTGCCCCGGTCCGATGTCAGCCAGGCGCAGACGCAGCTCAAGAGTACCCAGGCGCAAGCCATCGACCTCAAGTGGCAGCGGGCGCAGATGGAGCATGCCATCGCGGTGCTGGTGGGCGTCGCGCCGTCGGAGCTGGAGATCGCCGTACGCGAGCACATTCCGGCGCTGCCCGATGTACCGCTGGCAGTGCCGTCCCAGTTGCTGGAACGGCGCCCCGACATTGCCTCGGCCGAGCGCCAGGTGATGGCCGCCAATGCCAACATCGGCGTGGCGGAAGCCGCGTGGTATCCGGACCTGACACTGTCGGCCAGCGGTGGCTATCGCAACAGCAGCTTCAGCGACCTGTTCAGCGTGCCGAACCGTTTCTGGTCGCTGGGGCCGCAACTGGCGCTGACCCTGCTCGACTTCGGTAGCCGTCGTGCGGAACTGGAGCGGGCCGAGGCCAGCTACGACCAGACGGTCGCCAACTACCGCCAGACCGTGCTCGACAGCTTCCGCGAAGTGGAGAACTACCTGGTGCAGCTGCGCGTGCTGGAACAGGAGGCGGTGGTGCAGCGCGAGGCGCTGGAGGCCGCACAGGAGTCCCTGCGCCTGATCGAAAACCAGTACCGCGCAGGTACCGTCGACTTCCTCAGCGTGGCCACCGTGCAGACCACCGCGTTGAACAACCAGCGCACCAACCTGACCCTGCTGGGGGATCGCCTGACGGCCAGCGTCCTGCTGATCGCTGCACTGGGCGGCGGCTGGGACGCGCAGCAGCTGGAACAGGATTCACTGCTATCCACGGGCACTGGCAAACCCTGAGCAGGCCACACAAAAAAGCCCCGCCAGCTGGCGGGGCTTTTTCATCTGGATGTTCGTCAGTCGCGCTGCTTGCGGTTGACGGTCTCGGCGGCCTTGATGATGTCCGCGCCGATCATCGGTTCGAACTCCTTCCAGACGGGGCGCATCGCTTCGCGCCAGCGCTCGCGCTCTTCCGGCGTCAGGGTGACGATCTCGGAGGTACCCGCCTTGCGAATCCGCTCGCGATCGGCCTGGTTCAGCTCCTCCGCCTCGCGGTTCACCATGAAGCTGACCTCGTCGAGAATCGCCTCCAGCTCGAAGCGGATCTTGTGCGGCATGCTCATCCAGAAGCGTGTGTTGCTCACCACCATGTAGTCCAGCACGCCATGGTCGGTTTCGATGATGTAGGGCTGCACGGTGTGCATTTTCTTGCTGTAGATATTCGACCAGGGGTTCTCCGCGCCCTGTACGGTGCCGGTGCGCAGCGCGTCGTAGACATCGGCGAAGGCGATCTTCTGGGTGGTGGCACCCACCGCGCCGAACTGCGCTTCGAGTACCGCGGACGGCTGGATGCGGAAGCTCAGCCCCGACGCATCACCCGGCAGGCGCAGCATGCGGGTGGCCGAAAGCTGCTTCATGCCGTTGTGCCAGTACGCCAGGCCCGTGATGTTCTTGTCTTCCATCGAGCGCAGCAGCTGCTTGCCCTTGGTGCGCTTTTGAAAGCGGTTGACGGCGTCGATGTCGTCGAACAGGAACGGCAGGTCGAAAACCTGCAGCTGCTTGGTGTACTGCTCGAACTTCGCAAGCGACGGGGCGAGCAGCTGCACTTCGTTGTTGCGCAACGCTTCCAGTTCGGTGGCATCACCGAACAGCGTCGAATTGGGGTAGACCTCCACGCTGACCTGGCCGGGCAGGCGTTCCTCCGCGAGGCGTTTGAACATCAACGCACCCTTGCCCTTGGGGGTATCCTCGGCCACTACGTGAGAGAACTTGATGACGATGGGCTCTGCCTGGGCGAAGGCGCTGGCGGCAGCCAGCACGAGCCCGGCAAGGGTAATGATCGGCTTCATGAAAGACTCTTTATTCTGGTTGGTTGGCAGTGCATCCATGCGGACCGACCGCGGGGACGCTTCTCGGCTTTCAGCCGCTCCTTATGCCAAAGATGAGTGACGACTTAAAGCGCTTTGCCGAGCCAAGCCGGCGGGAGCGGCACTACGTCACATTTTGCCGGTGGCCCAGCGACCGTGGCCTAGCAGCCACGGGTACACCGGCTGGCCCGGCAGGTCTGAAGCGCCGAGGGCGGAGGAGACCGGCGCAGCCGCTGCAATGACAGGAGGATTCGATATCGCCTGCGTGCATCGCCGTCGGTTCGCTGCGACTGATCCGTCCAGCGCTGACTCAATCCAGATCCAGTAACAGCCCGGGTTGCAGGCGCTTTGGCAGCTTGCGTACCACCAGCTGGTGCGCGCGGGTCAGCAGGTCGCGCAGCTCGTCGTCACCGATGGGGATCTGCCGACTGCTCATGCTGATCCAGTGCGCCCGTGCCAGGTAAGGAGCAGGGCGGATGCCGGGACGGTCCACGAAACCCAGGAAGAGGTCGCTGTGGACCTTGAATGCCAGGTTCTCGCCAAGGAAATCGAGAACGGCGAACATCTTGTTGCCCGCCACGGAAAACACCCGATTGCTGCCCCACTTGAGATCTTCACGGGTGCCGGGCAGAGCCAGGCAGAAGGCGGCGATCTGGTCGGTGGTCATCATCGCTCTGCTCCTGTTGGTTGCGACGGCTGCAGCCGCGTTTGCGCATGCCGGATGAACGCCTCCACCGCCTGTGGGTTCAGGGCAGGCTTTTCGATCGCATCGCCCCGATAGGCCTGGCTGGCTTTCTCCAGCACGGCACGGTGCTCATCCGGCAGACGCTCGAGCAGCCAGATCGCTGCGACATCCTTCGGAGCGATGGCGTCCGTGGTCAGAGTGAGCCAGATGCGCGCCACGGCCAACACCACGTTGCACTCGTCTCCCTGCCAGTCGGCGGGCTCGCGCCATTGCGCCAGCGTGTCGCGCAAGGCTTGGCGCATGTCCTCCTCGGGCACCGGGTCGAACAATTCGGCCGCGCCAGGGCCGATCAGACAGACGCCGTTCTTGCGCGCCTGGTGCAGAAGAATGGCCAGATCGTGGTCCTCCTGGGGAGGCTCGATGCGGCCGGCTTCGATATCGGCGCGCAGCCATTCGCCGAATTGCAGTTCGCGCATTGCCGGATAACGCCAGGGCCGTACCGAGTGGTGTACCACCCAGGTGACTTCCAGCGGGCGCATTCGCTCGTTGGCCGGCCAGGCGGAAATCATCAGCAGCTCGCGCATCAGCGAGTGACGCGTGTCCTTCGGCAGGGGGGCGGCGACGGTAACGAGCAGGTCGAGATCGCTGCCGGGCTTCAGGCCACCGACAACGGCCGAGCCGAACAGATGCACGGCCAGCAGGTTCCCGCCCAGGTGACGCTGCAGCAGCGCCAGTGCCTGCTGGAGCTGGCTGGACACGGATGGGTTCATGAGCGCTTCTAGGGGCATCTGGGTCAGTCCGGATTGTTGTCCGCCTCCGACAATACAAACGGGTCGAAGCTGGCGCCAGCCGGTGCATTTATCGGCAGCCAGGCACGGCGTGCTTCGCTCAAGAGCGAGGCGGACGAAAGAGTGGTGCTGCCGAGCGACAAAAAAATGCCCCGCGGCGTTGCAGCACCCGGGGCAGAGTGATCGACCAGGAGGCGATCCAACGAGAGAGCCGATATCAGGCGCTCGGCCTCCAGCCGCCACCGAGCGCCTTGTAGATGGCAACTACGCCGCGATACAGCTCGACTTCGGCCTGGGCCTGGGCGTCTTCGGCCAGCAACCGTTCGCGCTCGGCATCGAGCAGTACGAGAAAGTCCGCCGTGCCTTCGCGGTAGCGAATTTCCGCCTGCTGTGCCGCGGCGCGGCTGGCGGTGGACTGGCGCAGCAGCGACAACAGGCGGTCCTGAGCGCGGGCGTAGTCGCTGAAGGCGTTTTCCGATTCCTCCAACGCCAGCAACACCTGCTGCTCATAACCGGCGAGCGCGGCGTCGGCATCCGCCTCGGCACCGCGCAGACGGGCGCGCACGCTGCCCAGGTCGAACGCCGCCCAGCTGATGCTGGGCGCTACGCCCCAGGCCTGTGCGGCGCTGGAGCCGATCTGCGAGCCGCGTCCGGCGATGAAGCCGAGAAAGCCCGACAGACTCACCCTCGGAAACAGATCGGCTGTGGCCACGCCGACGTTTGCAGTCGCGGCGGCCAGCTGGCGTTCGGCCGCACGAATGTCCGGGCGTCGGCGCAACAACTCGCCGGGGTCGCCGATCGGCAGCGCCTTGGCAATCGCCGGCAGCTCGCGCGGCGAGAGGTCGACGCTGAGCTGATCGGCGCGCTGGCCGAGCAGGGTGGCGATGCGGTTGCGGGCGCGGGTCTGCTGCGCCTGCAGCTGTGGCAGGCTCGCCTCGGTGGCCGCCAGACGGGCGTCGGCGCGTAGCACATCGAGTTCGCTGCCGACACCCGCTTCGCGCAGCTGCTCGGTCAGTTCATGGGAATTGCGCTGGTTGGCCAGGTTGTCGCGGGCGATCCGCTCGCGCAGCTGGGCACCGCGCAGCTGACCATAGGCATCCACCAGTTCGGCGATCAGGCTGACCTGCAGCTGATAGAGCTCGGCCTCGGCAGCTTCGGCCTGCGCTTCGCTGGCCTCCAGGCTGCGCTGGATACGGCCGAACAGGTCCAGCTCCCAGGCCATGTCCAGGCCCAGATCGTAACGCTCGGCGTTCACCCGCTCTTCGCTGAAACCGGGTTGCTGGGCCTTGCCGATATCGGCGCGCGCACCTGCGGTGACGGTGGGCAGACGATCATTGCCGACATCATCGCGAATAGCCCGCGCCGCACGCAAACGGGCATAGGCGATACGCAGCTCGCGGTTTTCAGCCAGTGCTTCGCCGACCAGGGCATCCAGTGTCGGGTCCTCGAACTGCCGCCACCAGGCCGCCTCGAAGCGCGAGCGGTCGTGATCGCCGCGCTCGGCCTGAAGCAGCCGGGCCGGCTCCGGTTGCGGCGCGCGGTAATCCGGGCCGACGGCGCAACCGGTGATGGTCAGGGCGAGCAGGGAAAGGGCGAAGAACTTCATGCGCGGGCCTCCTTGAATACCGCTTTGCGCGCTTCGCGCTTCTCGACGAAAGCGCGAATCACCAGATAGAACACCGGGGTCAGCAGCAGCCCGAAGAAGGTCACCCCGAGCATCCCGGAGAACACCGCCACGCCCATGGCATGGCGCATCTCGGCGCCGGCCCCGCTGGAAAGCACCAGCGGTACCACGCCCATGATGAAGGCGAAGCTGGTCATCAGGATCGGCCGCAGGCGCAAGCGGCAGGCCTCCAGGGTGGCGGCGAGCCGGTCCATGCCTTCCTCCTGCTTGTCCTTGGCGAACTCGACGATCAGGATCGCGTTCTTGCACGCCAGGCCCACCAGCACGATCAGGCCGATCTGGGTGAAGACGTTGTTGTCGCTACCGGCCAGGATCACTCCGGTGATGGCCGAGAGCAGCGTCATCGGCACGATCAGGATCACCGCCAGCGGCAGGCTCCAGCTTTCGTACTGCGCTGCCAGCACCAGGAAGGCCAGGAGCACGCAGAGCGGGAAGACGAAGACCGCGGTGTTGCCGGCGAGGATCTGCTGGTAGGTCAGCTCGGTCCACTCATAGGTCATGCCGTTGGGCAGCTCGGCCTGGAGCAGACGTTCCATGGCCGCCTCGGCCTGCCCCGAGCTGTAGCCCGGTGCGGCAGCGCCGTTGATCTCGGCGGTGAGGAAACCGTTGTAATGCATCACCCGGTCCGGGCCGGCGCTGTCCTTGACGTTGACGAAGGTCGACAGCGGGACCATCTCGCCGCGGTTGTTGCGTACCTTCAGCTGGCCGATCTGCTCCGGTGCCAGGCGGAACTTCTGGTCGGCCTGGACGTTGACCTGATAGGTGCGACCAAAGCGATTGAAGTCGTTGGCGTACAGCGAGCCCAGGTAGACCTGCATGGTGTCGAAGATGTCGTCGATGGCCACGCCATGGGTCTTGGCCTTCTCGCGGTCGATATCGGCATCCACCTGCGGCACGTTGACCTGATAGCTGGTGAACAGGCCGGCCAGCTCCGGATAGTCGGCACTCTTGGCGATGACGTTCTGCACCTGGGTGTACAGCTCCTCGTAGCCCAGGTTGCCGCGGTCCTGCACCTGCACGCGGAACCCGCCGATGGTCCCCAGGCCCTGCACGGGCGGCGGCGGGAAGATCGCCAGGAAGGCTTCCTGAATGACGCCGAACTGACCGTTGAGCTCAGCGGCGATGGCGCCCGCGGACAGGCTCTGGTCCTTGCGCGCGCTGAAGTCCTTCAGCGCGACGAAGACGATGCCGCTGTTGGGGCTGTTGGTGAAACCGTTGATCGACAGCCCCGGGAAGGCCACGGTGTTTTCCACGCCCGGATGCTTGCCGGCGATTTCCGACATGCGCTTGATCACGTCCTCGGTGCGGTCCAGGGTAGCGGCGTCCGGCAACTGGGCGAAGGCGACCAGGTATTGCTTGTCCTGCTGTGGAACGAAGCCGGTCGGGGTGGTGGCGAAGCCCATGTACCCCAGGCCCACCAGGCCGACGTAGACCAGCAGGGCCACGGCACTGCCGCGCAGGATGCGCCGTACCATGCCAACGTAACCATGGCTGGCGCGGTCGAACATGCGGTTGAACGGTCGGAACAGCCAGCCTCCGAACAGTCGGTCGAGCAGCCGCGAGAAACCATCCTTGGGCGCATCGTGGGCCTTGAGCAGGGTAGCGGCCAGCGCCGGCGACAGGGTCAGCGAGTTGAACGCCGAGATCACCGTCGAAATCGCGATGGTCAGCGCGAACTGCTGGTAGAACTGCCCGGTGAGGCCGGAAATGAACGCAGTCGGGATGAACACCGCACAGAGCACCAGGGCGGTGGCGATGATCGGCCCGGTGACTTCCTTCATGGCCTGGCGGGTCGCCTCTACCGGCGACTTGCCGAGGCCGATGTTGCGCTCGACGTTTTCCACCACGACGATGGCGTCATCCACCACGATGCCGATGGCCAGCACCAGGCCGAACAGCGACAGCGCGTTGAGCGAGAAACCGAGCAGGTGCATCACCGCGAAGGTGCCGATCAGCGACACCGGCACGGCGGCCAGCGGAATGATCGAGGCGCGCCAGGTCTGCAGGAACAGGATCACCACCAGCACCACCAGCACGATGGCCTCGAGCAGGGTATGCACCACCGCCTCGATGGAGCCGCGCACGAAGATGGTCGGGTCGTAGACGATCTCGTAATCCACGCCCTGGGGGAAGCTCTGCTTCAGCTCGGCCATGCGCTCGCGCACCAGGTCCGAGATGGCGATGGCATTGGAGCCCGGCCGCTGGAAGATCGGGATGGCCACCGCTGGCTGGTTGTTCAGCAACGAGCGCAGGGCGTACTGGCTGGAACCCAGTTCGATGCGGGCGATGTCCTTCAGGCGGGTGATCTCGCCGTCCTCGCCGGCGCGCACGATGATGTTCTCGAACTCCTCCTCGTCCACCAGGCGCCCCTGGGTGTTGATCGACAGCTGGAAGTCGGTGGCGCCCGGCGCCGGTGGTGCGCCCAGGGCACCGGCGGCGACCTGGCGGTTCTGCTCGCGGATGGCGTTGACCACGTCGGTGGCGGTGAGGTTGCGCTGGGCGACCTTGTTCGGGTCGAGCCAGACGCGCAGGGAATAGTTGCCCAGGCCGAACAGCTGCACGTCGCCCACACCGTCCAGTCGCGCCAGCTCGTCCTTGACGTTGAGTGCGGCGTAGTTGGACAGGTAGAGCATGTCGTAGCGGTTATCCGGCGAGGTCAGGTGCACCACCATGGTCAGGTCGGGGGAGGCCTTGTCCACGGTCACGCCCAGGCGCTGCACTTCGGTGGGCAGGGTCGGCATGGTGCGCGTCACCCGGTTCTGCACCTGCACCTGGGCGTTGTCCAGGTCGGTGCCGAGGGCGAAGGTGATGGTCAGCGTCAGCTTGCCGTCGGCGGTCGCCTGGGACGACATGTAGAGCATGCCCTCGACGCCGGTGATGGCCTGTTCCAGCGGCGAGGCAACGGTCTCGCCGATCACCTTGGGGTTGGCGCCGGGGAAGTTGGCCCGCACCACCACGGTGGGTGGAACGACTTCCGGGTATTCGCTGATCGGCAACTGGAACAGCGAGATGGCGCCGCCGATGAGGATCACCAGCGACAGCACGGCGGCGAAAATCGGCCGTTTGATAAAGAATTGCGAGAAATTCATGGCGCACTCCGGGGTAGGGCGCGGCGGGCGCGCCCTGGCGGATCGATCGGATGGGCGCGCCTGGCGCGCCGGGGCTCAGGGCAGCTGTCGAACGATGCTCAGCTGCTCGGGCGCTGGGCCAGCGTGCGCTCGACCACCTGCGGTTTCATCGCCTCGCTGATCGCGCGGCGCTGGCGATCAAGGGTCGCGAGGGTCTCGGCATCGGCCATCGGTACGCTCTGCGGCTGCACCTGGCTGCCCGGGCGTACCCGCTGCAGGCCGTTGACCACGATGCTCTCGCCCTTGGCCAGGCCGCTGCGAACGATACGCAGGCCTTCGAGCTTGGGCCCGAGCTCCACCGGCCGGTAGGCCACGGTGCCGTCCTCGGCCAGGACCAGAACGAACTTCTTGCCCAGGTCCGTGCCGACCGCTACGTCCTTGATCAGCACGGCGTCGTAGGTGGCGCTGCCGACCAGCTTCAGGCGCGCGTACAGACCGGGGGTAAAGCTGCCGTCGCGGTTGTCGAACACCGCGCGGCCGCGAATGGTGCCGGTGCGCGGGTCGACCTGGTTGTCGATGAAGTTCATGTGGCCCAGGTGCGGGTGGCCATCCTCGTCGGACAGGCCGAGGTAGACCGGCGTGGTCTCGCCGCGGTCGCCATTGCGGGCCAGTTCGCGGTACTTGAGGTAGGTGCGCTCATCCGCCTCGAAGTAGGCGTAGACCTTGTCGGTGGAGACCAGCGTGGTCAGCAGGGCCTCGCCTGCATTGACCAGGTTGCCGGAGGTGATCAGCGCGCGGCCGACGCGGCCGTCGATGGGCGCCGTCACGCGAGTGAAGGACAGGTCTAGCTGGGCCTTGTCCAGCTGCGCCTGGATCGCCGCGACTGCCGACTTCGCTTCGCTGGCGGCACTCACGCGGGCATCGGCCAGTTCGGCGGAGATCGCATTCTTCTGCCGCAGACGCTCACCCCGTTCGGCTTCCGCCACGGTGCGCTGCTGGGTGGCGCGGGCCTGTTGCAGCTGCGCCTGCAGACGCTTGACTTCGGCCTGGAACGGGCGCGGGTCGATCTGGAACAAGAGATCGCCTTTCTTCACCAGCGCACCTTCCTCGAAGGCCACCTTGTCGATGAAACCGGACACGCGTGGGCGAATCTCCACCGACTCCGGAGCTTCCAGGCGGCCGGTGAGCTCGTCCCACTCGGTCACCGGTTGTTCGATGACCTCGGCGACGCTGACGGCGGGCGGTGGCATGCCCGACTGGGTGGCCTCCGGTGCCTTGCCGCAGGCGGCGGTGATCAGCACCGCCACGGCAATGAGGGGAAAACGCAAGGCGTTGAGCGAACGTTCCATGCTTGACTCCGCAAGTCGGATTTGTTGATGGCAGGAGTCTGCGTGGTCAAGCCGTTCAGCAGAAATCGAACGAGCCGAAGGTGAATATCATTGGCGGTGATGGTTGGGCATCGAACATCAGGCCGACGCGATATCGGCAGGGTGGAAAAACGACCCCGGGGTCATTCCTCCAATCGAGCGCTAGCCCGGCGATCAAAGAAGCCGCTGGGGCAGGGCAGTGGAATGACGCGGCAGTGTGTAGGGGCGTTTACGCGTGGAATAGGCTGCGCCGTTTTCCACCCTACAGACTATCCGGGTCGCCGACGAACATCTGGATACGCGAGCGCAGCCAGCGTTCGGCGGGGTCGTTGTCCTGAGCGCCGCGCCAGGCCATGGACAGTTCGAAGTCCTGGCTGGTCTGGAAGGGCAAGGGCTCGGCACGCACGCCGCCGTTGGCCGCCAGCGCGGCAGCGGCGTAATCCGGGACGGTGGCGATGATATCGGTGCCGGCGAGCAGGCTGGCCAGGCCGTTGAACTGCGGCACCGCCAGCACCACCTTGCGCTTGCAGCCGTGCAGGGCCAGTTCCTCATCGATGTAACCGTTGAGGTCGCCGGCAAAGGAAACCATGGCATGGGGGCGGCTGCAGTAGTCCTCCATGCTCAGTCGGCCGGGAATGCTGTCGGCCCGCAGCAGCATCGGTTTGGGCCGGCGCAATACCTTGCGCTTGGCGTTGGCCGGCAGCTCCTCGGTGTAGCAGACGCCCACCGAAATCTCGCCGGATGCCAGCAGGCCGGGCATCAACAGGTAGTTGGCGCGCCGCACCACCAGCACCACGTCCGGTGCCTCGGCGCGCAGGCGACGCAGCAGCGGCGGTAGCAGGGCGAACTCGACCTCGTCGGTCAGGCCGATGCGAAACACCTGGGTGCTGGTGGCCGGGTCGAAGGTGGAGGCGCGGCTGACGGCGGTGGAGATCGAGTCCAGCGCCGGCGACAACAGCTGGGCGATGTCCAGCGCGCGGGCAGTGGGTTCCATGCTCCGACCGGTGCGCACGAACAGCGGGTCGTCGAACAGCGCGCGCAGGCGGGCCAGCGCGGCGCTGATCGCCGGCTGGCCGAGAAAGAGCTTCTCGGCGGCGCGCGTCACGCTGCGCTCGTGCATCAGCGTTTCGAAGACGATCAGCAGATTGAGGTCAACACGGCGAAGGTCGTTGCGATTCATGCCTGGTTCACGTCGAGCCTGGTGGCCGGACCGCGGTCCGGTTCGGTGGGTCGCTGCATTCTAGACAGCTTGCGTAGACGAGCGCATGCCCGATTCCGCTTTCGAAATGCACAAACCTGCGATGCGCCCCGCGGGGATACATACGCAAACCCATCATTGCCGTGCATGGCAACTATCGATGGGAATCCGCGTCGCTCGCTGGAGTTGTGACGATACTGACGATAGAGTCCGTTTGCACAGTAGTAAGCGAGGGGTCGCAATGTCCCGCATCATCCGTTTTCATCAGTTCGGCCCGGCCGACGTATTGCGTCAGGAAGAGCGCGCGGTGCCGGTTGCCGGCCCGGGCGAGGTCCTGATCGGCGTGCGCGCCGTCGGCGTGAGCTGGAACGACGTGCTCTGGCGGCAGGACCTGGCGCCGCGCCATGCGCGTCTGCCCGCCGGGCTCGGCAGCGAGGTGGCGGGCGAGGTGCTGGCGGTGGGCGAGGGCGTCCAGGGCTTCAGCGTCGGCGACCAGGTGGCGGGTTTCCCCGCCCACGATCTCAATCAGTACCCGCTGTATGCCGAACACGCGCTGCTGCCTCAGCAGGCCCTGGTGCATTACCCGGACATGCTCAGCGCCAGCGAGGCGGCGATCCACTATACGCCGATGCTGGTGAGCTATTTCGCCCTGGTCGAACTGGCTCAGCTGGAGCCCGGTCAGTACGTGCTGATCAACCAGGCCGCGCATTGCACCGGCCCGGCTGCCGTGCAGCTGGCCAAGGCGCTGGGCGGACGGGTGATCGCCACCTGTGACACCAGCGAGGACCGTGACTACCTGCGTGAACTGGGTGCCGAGACGGTGATCGTCACCGAGGAAGAAGACCTGGTCGGTCGCCTGCAGAAGCTGACCGAAGGGCGCGGTGTCGAGGTGGTGCTGGATGCCTGTGGCGGCTCGCAGATGAAGCTGCTCGGCGATGTCATGGCGCCGCTGGGCAAGCTGATCCTCTATGGCATGAACGGCGGCAACGAGACTGCGCTGCCGGTCTGCGCGGCCTTCAAGAAGAACTTCAAGTTCTTCCTGCATTGCCTGTGCGACTTCACCGGGCAGCCGGAACTCGGGATCGAGCAGAACCGCGAGGCCGTCGAACGCGCGCTGCAACACATCAACCAACTGACCGTCGACCGCCTGGTGCGTCCGCAGGTCGACCGGCAGTTTCCTTTCGAGCAGGCCATCGAGGCCCATCGTTACGTCGAAAGCGGCATCCCGCGTGGTCGTGTCGTCCTGACGCTTTCCTGATCCGCGAGGGCCCCGTGGCCGGGCCCTCTCATCGCCCCGCAGAAACTTTTCGCGCGCCGTTCCAGTCCTCCGAAGACAGGCTCACTACCTTGACGGAGGATTTTCCATGGCCGATGACAATCAGACCCTACCCCCACAGAAGCAGGCAGAACCCGGCAAGGAAGGGCTGATGAACCCTCGCCCGGAATACCGCGGCGAAGACTACAAGGCGGCGGGCAAGCTCGAGGGCAAGGTCGCGATCATTACCGGCGGTGACAGCGGCATCGGGCGCTCGGTGGCGGTGCTGTTCGCCCGCGAAGGTGCCGACGTGGCCATCCTCTACCTCGACCAACACCAGGATGCCGAGCAGACACGCAAGGACGTCGAGCAACACGGCCGGCGCTGCCTGACCTTCGCCGGTGACGTGGCCGACCGCGATGTATGCCGCAAGGTCGTCGACGAGACGCTGGCGCAGTTCGGCAAGCTGGACATCCTGGTCAACAATGCTGCCGAGCAGCATCCCCGCGATCGTTTCGAGGACATCCCGCCGGAGCAGTGGGAGCAGACCTTCCGTACCAACGTGTTCGGCATGTTCCAGCTGACCCAGGTGGCGTTGCCGCACCTGCAGGAAGGCGCCTCGATCATCAACACCAGCTCGGTGACCGCCTACAAGGGCAACCCGATGCTGATCGACTATTCCTCCACCAAGGGCGCCATCGTCGCCTTCACCCGTGCCCTGGCCATGAGCCTCGCCGAGCGCGGCATCCGGGTGAACTCGGTGGCGCCGGGACCGATCTGGACGCCCCTGATTCCCTCCACCTTCGATGCCGACAAGGTCGCCGAATTCGGCTCCAACGTGCCGATGAAGCGGCCCGGCCAGCCAGAAGAGGTGGCGCCGGCCTACGTCTATCTGGCCAGCAGCGATGCGTCCTATGTCAGTGGGCAGGTGATTCACGTCAACGGCGGCACCGTGGTCAACGGCTGACCGCAGGCCGGCACCTAAGCGAAGGAGTACAGGGTATGCCACGCACGATCTGGAAAGGCGCGGTCAGTTTCGGACTGGTACACATCCCGGTGGCGCTGGTGCCGGCCACTACACGGCAGGGCATCGATTTCGACTGGCTGGACAAGCGCAGCATGGATCGGGTCGGTTACAAGCGCATCAACAAGACCACCGGCGAGGACATCGACAGCGAGAACATCGTCAAGGGCGTCGAGTACGAGAAGGGCCACTACGTGGTCATCAGCGACGACGAGATCAAGGCGGCGCATCCCAAGGCCACGCAGACCGTGGACATCGTCGCCTTCGTCGACGCCAAGGACATCTCCTTTCTCTACATCGATACGCCGTACTACCTGACCCCGGACCGGCGCGGGGAAAAGGTCTATGCGCTCTTGCGCGAGACGTTGATCCAGACCGGCAAGGTCGGCATCGCCAACGTGGTGCTGCGCAACAAGCAGCATCTGGCGGTGGTGATGCCGCTGGGCAAGGCGCTGGTGATGAACACCCTGCGCTGGGCCGACGAGGTGCGCGGCGTCGAGTACCTCGAACTGAAGGACGAAGCGCTCGATCCGGACCTGGCCGAGCGCGAACTGGACATGGCCAAGCGTCTGGTGGAAGACATGACCGAGAAGTGGAAGCCGGAGCAGTACAAGGACACCTTCCAGGACCAGATCATGGACCTGGTGGAGAAGAAGGCGCGCGAAGGCAAGCTGGAAGCCGTGGGCGGGCCGGAAGAGGCGGTGGATCGCCGCTCGGCGGATGTCATCGACCTCACCGAGCTGCTCAAGCGCAGCCTGGCTGCCAAGCCGGGCAAGGCGCGCGCCGCCGAGGCGGACGAAGAGGACGATGCGCCGGAAAAGGCGCCAGCCAAATCCAAGCCAGCGAGCAAGGCCAAGACCAGCAAGTCGTCCAGCTCGTCACGCACACGCAAGGCACCGGCGGCGAGCAGCAAATCCAGCAAGAAGGCCAGCTGAGGCATGGCCGCGCGAAAGGACAGCGCTCGCCCATTGGTAGGCGGTGTGGGCATCAGCAGCCATCAGCGGGTGATCGACGAGGCCAGCGGCACCACCAAGCTGGCGCTGGCAGAGTATTACCTGGCGGTGGCGGACTGGCTGGTGCCACAGCTCGCCGGGCGACCGCTTTCCATCGTCCGCGCGCCGGAAGGTATTGGCGGCGAGAGCTTCTTCCAGCGTCATTGCGGCCGGTTGAAGATGCCGCACATGCGCGCGCTGCCGAAAAACCTCGATCCCGAGCACGCCCGGTTGATCCAGGCCGACAACATCACCGCCGTCATCGAGGCGGTGCAGATGGGCAGCGTCGAATTCCATACCTGGAACGCCCGCAGCGATCGCATCGAGCGACCGGACCGGGTGATCTTCGATCTGGATCCGGACCCGGCACTGCCCTGGGCGAGCATGGTCGAGGCTACCGAGCTGACCCTGGCGCTGCTGGACGAGCTGGGGTTGCGCGCCTTCCTCAAGACCAGCGGCGGGCGCGGGATGCATGTGGTGGTGCCGATCGAGCGGCGCCACGACTGGGATTGTGCGCGCAGCTTCGCGCGCTCGGTGACGGAGCGGCTGGCGCGGGAGTCGCCGCAGCTGATCGTCGACAAGATGGGCCCGCAGAATCGTGTCGGGCGCATCTTCGTCGACTACCTGCGCAACCAGAAGGGCGCCAGTACCGTCGCCGCCTACTCGGTGCGGGCGCGGCCCGGCCTTGGGGTGTCGCTGCCGGTGAGCCTGGAAGAGGTGCGCCACCTGGAAGGCGCCGATCAGTGGCGGCTGGGCAACGTCCGCGACTACCTGAATACGCGCAGCGACGACCCCTGGTCCGACTACGGCAACACCCGCCAGCGGTTGGGACGGGAGCTGCTCGAGCGGTTGCGCGAGGGCCGCTAAGCGGCCCTTTGTGCATCCTCGCAGTCACGCTTCCGACGGGACGCAGCGCATTCCGACCACCTTGCATCCCCGGCGGTAGAGCCGCCCGTCATCCCGTCTGAACCTCTGCCAGCCGTACCCAGTCGACCCTCTAGCAGTTGAGCCGAGCATTCATGACAGGAGATACCGATGACGGCACGAGTATCCCGGCGGCAGTTTCTCAAGTTGGGCGCAGCCGGATTGGGCGCTTCCAGCATGGCGATGATGGGGTTCGCCCCGCAGGAGGCGCTGGCCTCGGTGCGGCATTTCAAGCTCACCGGTGCGAAGGTCACCCGCAACATCTGCACTTATTGTTCGGTGGGCTGCGGCATGCTGCTGTACGCGCGCGGCGACGGCGCGATCAACAGCCATGACCATATCTTCCATGTCGAGGGCGACCCGGATCATCCGGTCAGCCGCGGTTCGCTCTGCCCACGGGGCGCCGGCGTGCTCGATTTCATCAAGAGCGATTCGCGGGTGCGCTACCCGCAGGTGCGCGAGCCAGGTACCGACGAGTGGAAGCGCATCAGCTGGGACGAGGCGCTCGACCGCATCGCCCGCCTGATGAAGGACGACCGCGACCGCAACTTCGAGACCCACGATGACCAGGGACAGCTGGTCAACCGCTGGATGACCACCTCCATGGTGGCGGCCTCGGCGTGCACCAACGAGACGGCCTACCTCACGCAGAAGATCTCCCGGGCGCTGGGTATTCTCAAACTCGACAACCAGGCGCGCGTCTGACACGGACCGACGGTGGCAGGTCTTGCCCCTTCATTCGGTCGCGGTGCCATGACCAACAGCTGGGTCGACATCCGCAATGCCAACATCATCCTGTCCATGGGCGGGAATTCGGCCGAAGCGCATCCGGTGGGCTTCCGCTGGGTCATGCAGGCCAAGGAGCGCAGCGACGCGATCCTGATCTCCATCGACCCGCGCTACAACCGCACCACCGCGGTGGCGGACTATCACGCCTGGATCCGTACCGGGACCGATATCGTCTTCCTCGGCGGGCTGATCAGCTACCTGATCGAGAACGATCGCTACGCCCACGAATACGTGCTGCACTACACCGATGCGGCGCACCTGGTGCGTGAAGGCTTCGAATTCAACGACGGGCTGTTCACCGGCTACGACGAGGAGCGCCACCAGTACGACAAGGCCACCTGGAACTTCGACCTGGACGAGCAGGGCTTCGTCCGTCGCGACGAAACGCTGCAGCACCCGCGCTGCGTGTTCCAGATGATGCGCAAGCATTACAGCCGTTACACGGTGGAGATGGTCGAGCGTGTCTGTGGCATGCCGCAGGCCAAGGCCCTGCAGCTTTGGGAACTGCTGGCGCAGAGCGCGGCGCCCGACAAGACCATGACCATCCTCTATGCCCTGGGCTGGACCCAGCATTCCATCGGCGCGCAAATGATCCGCACCGGTGCCATGGTCCAGCTGCTGCTGGGCAACATGGGCATGCCGGGAGGCGGGGTCAACGCGCTGCGCGGGCACTCCAACATCCAGGGGCTGACCGACATCGGCCTGCTCTCCAACCTGCTGACCGGCTACATGACGCTGCCGGCGGCCGGCGCCCAGCGCTACGAGGACTACATCCGGCAGAAGGTTCGCCAGCCGCTGTTGCCCAACCAGGTGTCGTACTGGAAGCACTACGAGCGGTTCTTCGTCAGCATGATGAAGGCGTTCTACGGTGATGCCGCCAGCGCCGAGAACAACTGGTGCTACGACTGGTTGCCGAAGCTCTCCGAGCCGCTGTACGACGTGCTCTATGCGGTCAACGACATGACCAAGGGCAAGATGACCGGCGCCTTCTGCCAGGGCTTCAACATCCTCGCGGCCTTCCCGAACAAGGCGAAGGTGCTGGATGGGCTATCGAAGCTCAAGTGGCTGGTGATCATGGATCCATTGGCCACCGAGACCGGCGAGTTCTGGAAGAACCATGGCGAGTTCAACGACGTCGACCCGAGCCAGATCCAGACCGCGGTGTTCCGCCTGCCGACCACCACCTTCGCCGAGGACGACGGCTCGATCACCAACAGCTCGCGCTGGCTGCAGTGGCACCACCAGGCGGCACCGCCGCCCGGTGAGGCGAAGACCGACACGGCGATTCTCGCCGGATTGTTCCACCGCCTGCAGAAGCTCTACCAGCAGGAGGGCGGCGCCTTCCCCGAGCCGATCCTCAACCTGACCTGGGACTACAGCGACCCGGCGCATCCCGCCGCGTCGGAGCTGGCCAAGGAATACAACGGCCGCGCGCTGGCGGACATCGAGGACCAGGGGCGGATCATCCGTCGCAAGGGCGAGCTGCTCAACGACTTCGGCGAGCTGCGCGCCGACGGTTCGACGTCCTGCGGCTGCTGGATCTACTCGGGCGCCTGGACCGAGCAGGGCAACATGATGGATCGCCGCGACAACTCGGACCCTTACGACATCGGCGTCACCCTAGGCTGGGCCTGGGCCTGGCCGCTGAACCGGCGGATTCTCTACAACCGCGCGTCGGCCCGTCCCGACGGCACGCCGTGGGACCCGAACCGTGCGCTGGTCTGGTGGAACGGCGAACGCTGGGTCGGTGCCGACGTACCGGACTACCCCGTGGCCGCGCCGCCGGAAGATGACGTCAAGCCGTTCATCCTCACCGAGAGCGGCACCGGGCACTTCTTCGCCAGCGAGTGGCTGGGCGAGGGGCCGTTCCCCGAGCACTACGAGCCGCTGGAATCGCCGATCCCCAACAATCCGCTGCACCCGGACAATCCGCTGGCCTACCACAACCCGGTTGCCCGCATCTTCGCCGAAGATCGACATACCTTCGGCACCTACGAAGAGTTTCCGTATGCGGCGACCACCTACCGCCTCACCGAACACTTCCACTACTGGACGACCCACGTGCTGCTCAATGCCATCGTCCAGCCGGAAAAGTTCGTCGAGATCGGCGAGGTGCTGGCTGGCGAGCTGGGCATCGCCGCGGGGGAAAAGGTGCGGGTGCGCTCCAAGCGCGGGCATATCGATGCGGTGGCGGTGGTGACCAAGCGCCTGCGTCCGCTGCAGGTGGACGGGCGCACCGTGCATCAGGTCGGTATCCCGATCCACTGGGGCTTCACCGGCGTGGCGAGAAAGGCTCACCTGACCAACACGCTGACCCCCTTCGTGGGCGACGGCAACACCCAGACCCCGGAATTCAAGTCGTTCTTGGTGAACGTCGAGAAGCTATAGGAGACGCCTGATGCGAGGTGACCAGATCAACCTGCAGAACATCATCGCGCGTTCGGCGACCACCGAGCCTTCGCCGCAGATCCGCTCCGGCGGCGTGGAGAAGGTGACCAAGCTGATCGACGTGTCGGTGTGCATCGGCTGCAAGGCCTGCCAGGTGGCGTGCATGGAATGGAACGACCTGCGCGACGAGGTCGGCGAATGCGACGGCACCTACAATGCCCCGCAGGACCTGACCCCGTCGTCGTTCGAGGTCATGCGCTTTTCCGAGTACGAGAACGAGGAGGGCGACCTGGAGTGGCTGATCCGCAAGGATAACTGCATGCACTGCGCCGAGCCGGGCTGCCTGAAGGCCTGCCCGTCTCCCGGTGCCATCGTGCAGTACGCCAACGGCATCGTCGACTTCAATTCCGAGCACTGCATCGGCTGCGGCTATTGCGTGGCCGGGTGCCCCTTCAACATCCCGCGCATCTCGAAGAAGGACAACAAGGCCTACAAGTGCACGCTCTGTTCCGACCGCGTCTATCACGGTCTGGAGCCGGCCTGCGTGAAGAGCTGCCCGACCGGCTCGATCCAGTTCGGCACCAAGGAGCAGATGCTCGACTACGGCGCGCATCGGGTCGAGAAGCTCAAGGAGCGTGGCTTCGAGAACGCCGGCATCTACGACCCGGCCGGCGTCGGCGGCACCCATGTGGTCTACGTGCTGCAGCATGCCGACAAGCCGGAGATCTACAGCGGCCTGCCGAAGGACCCGCATATCAGCCCGACGGTGGAGCTGTGGAAGGGCGTGACCAAGCCGATCATGTCCGCGGTACTGGGCGTCTCGGTGCTGGCCGGCTTCTTCCACTACATGACCAAGGGACCGAAGGAAGAACCGGAGGACGACCCCGAGGCGGAAAACGCCGCGGCGGACCGTGAACAGGATCTGCGTGACGAGGAGCGGCGGCCATGAGTCATTCCAACGTACGCAAGGGCATCCTGCGCTACGGCCCCTGGGCCCGGGCCAATCACTGGATCGTCGCGATCTGTTTCGTGCTGCTCACCCTGAGCGGACTGGCGCTGTTCTACCCGGCGTTCTTCGGCCTCACCGCACTGTTCGGCGGGCCGGAGCCGACGCGCATCGTGCACCCGTACATCGGTGTGTTCATGACGCTGTTCTTCCTGATCCAGGCGGTGCGCTTCTTTCGCGCCAATCTGTTCCGCCGCTACGACGTGCAATGGGCGCGGCAGATCGGCGACGTGTTGTCCAACCGGGACGAGCGCCTTCCGCCGGTGGGGCAGAACAACGCCGGGCAGAAGCTGGTGTACTGGGTATTCCTGGCCACGGTGCCAGTGCTGCTGGTAACCGGTGTGGTGCTCTGGCGGCCCTGGGTGGCCAGTGAAATGCCGGTCTGGGCGCTGCGCTGGGCGGCATTGATCCACGCGGTAACGGCCTTCGTCGCCATCCTCACGCTGATCATCCACGTCTACTCGGCCATCTGGGTCAAGGGCTCGATCCGCGCGATGACCCAGGGCCGGGTCAGCCCGGCCTGGGCCCGGCATCACCACAAGCTCTGGTACGACGAGGTCACAGCCGGCGAGAAACGTGGCGACGAGACGGCCTTGCCCCATCGCGAGCCCGGCGATGCCGCGGCGTCCAGACCCCGAACATGACTGACCAACAAGGGAATCGAGCATGAAAGGAAAACGCGGCCCCGCGAGCCACGAATTCGGCAGCGCACCCACCACCATCATGGAACCGCCGCAGGTAGCCCTGCCGGACGACCAGTTGTTCAGCCGCCGTGCGCTGCGCCTGCGCGAGCTGATGGTCATGGTGCCGGCGCTGGACGAGTTTCTCGACTTCATGGCGCGCCTGGCGCAGGCCCAGCATCAGGTCCTGAGTGGGCGCGAACCGTCCTGGCGTCCGGCGCCGGATGCCTTCGATCAGGCTTTGGCGCATCGCATGCCGCCGCTGGGCTTTCGTGCGTTGCGCCGCGATCTGGACTGGCAGGGTGATCTGCGCGCGATCCTCGATGCGCTGGCGCTGCACGTCGGTGAGCGGCAGAGACCGCTGCTGCAAGCCCTGCGTGACGCGAATGCCGATGCACTGCAGGCGATCGCCGAGGATGTACTGGAACAGCGCGCCGGCAGCGCCGATACCCGCGGGCTGATGCCGCTGGTGGCAGCCGCGCTGCAGGTGGCCTGGGTGCGCCTGGCGGCGGCCTTGCCACGTCCGCCAGCGCAACCGCTGGCCGAGGCCCGAGCCTTGTGCCCGTGCTGTGGCTCGCCGCCCGTAGCGAGCTTGGTGCACAACGAGCCAAATCGCAGCGGCGTGCGCTTCCTGCACTGCGCGCTGTGTGCAACGGAATGGCACCTGGAGCGGGTCAAGTGCAGCAACTGCGAGACGGGTGGGCAGCTGCTCTATCTGGGGCTGGACGACGAGCAGGGCGAGCCATTCCTGCCGGTACAGGCGGAAGCCTGCGGCGCCTGCGAAAGCTACCTGAAGATCGTGCTGCGGCAACTGCAGGGCCGCGCCGACCCGGTCGCCGACGATCTTGCCAGCCTGGCGCTGGACCTGATGCTGGCCGAGGAGGGCGAGTACGCTCGCAGCGGCTACAACCCGTTGCTCGTCTTCGATGAACCGTCGTGAGCGGCGCCCCAGGGTCAGGACAGTTGCGGGTCGTCGGTATCCACGACCGACTGATTGCCATAGGGCGAACCGGGTTTGTGTTCGTCCAACTCGTCGGCACAGGGCACCTGCGGCACATCGCCTGGCTTGTCATGCACGATCGGATCGGGCTGGGGCATATCGGGGCGTGCGTGAGTCATGCTCGTTCTCCTCTGACCAGACGCCATTGATGACGTCCGACGTTCTTGATTGATGGGCGCGGGCTTCGCCGGTTCCGGCCAGCCGTCGGGACTTTCGAGGCTTGCGACGGTCGGCCGTGGCCGCCTGCGCAAGGGTTCCAAGCGCCCCGCAGGCATCCCGTCGACCAGTTGCCGAATGGGGCTGTCGACGCCGTAAAGCGCTGAACTTTCCCAGGCGGGCTGGCTCGGAAGAAAGAGCCGACAAAAACCGCCATCCGCGGGTCGGCACCCGAACCGCACGATGACGCATCCAGAGGCGGCTCGGGCAATGCGAACCCTTGCGCCTCAGGAGCCCGTTCGATGAGCGATGCACAGCCCAACGCGACGATTCACCCTCGACTCGAACAAGCCCTGAAGATGCCGCGCATCGCCATCGAATCCACCCTGCCGGTGGTTGACGATGGCCGCTTTGCGGCCAAGGCGATCATTGGCCAGCCTGTCGTAGTCACCAGCAGGATATTCGCAGACGGCCATGACCAGCTCGCCGCCGCGGTGTGCTGGCGCGAAAAGGGCGAGAGCGGCTGGCGTCGTGCGCGATTGAAGCTCCTGGGCAATGATAGCTGGCAAGGTCAGTTCACCCCGACCCAGGTGGCCGAACACGAGTTCGTGATCGAGGCCTGGTGGGACGTGTTCGAAAGCTATCGCTACGAACTGTCGAAAAAGCACACCGCGGGCGTACCGGTGCAGCTGGAGCTGGAAGAGGGCCGCCTGCTGCTGGAAAAGGCCAGCGCGCGCGCCCAGGGCGAGAACCGCGCGATCCTCGACGATCTGCTGCACCGGCTGGGCTCGGCGCACCTGGAAGACGAACGCGTGTCGCTGTTGCTGGCGGCGGAAACCGCTGCAGCCATGGCCGCGGCCGACCCGCGCGAGCACTGCAGTCGCAGCCCGGTCTATCCGCTGGATGTCGAACGTCCGCTGGCCCAGTTCGCCAGCTGGTACGAGCTGTTCCCGCGCTCGGAGACCGATGACCCCAATCGACACGGCACCTTCCGCGACGTGCACAAGCGTCTGCCAGCGATCCGCGACATGGGCTTCGACGTGCTGTACTTCCCGCCGATCCACCCCATCGGGCGCCAGCATCGCAAGGGTCCGAACAACAGCCTGCAAGCCGGCCCGAACGACCCGGGCAGCCCCTATGCCATCGGCAGCGAGGAGGGTGGTCACGACGCCATCCACCCGCAGCTGGGCACGCTGGACGATTTCCGCGAACTGGTGACCGCGGCCCGCGAGCACGGCCTGGAGATCGCTCTGGACTTCGCCATCCAGTGCTCCCAGGACCACCCCTGGCTCAAGGAGCATCCGGGCTGGTTCTCCTGGCGCCCGGACGGCACCATCAAGTATGCCGAGAACCCACCGAAGAAATACCAGGACATCGTCAACGTCGACTTCTACGCCGAGGACGCCATGCCCGACCTCTGGATCGCGCTACGTGACGTGGTCTGGCACTGGGTGGAGCAGGGCGTGAAGATCTTCCGCGTCGACAACCCACACACCAAGCCGTTGCCGTTCTGGGAGTGGCTGATCGCCGATATCCGCGAGCGCGACCGCGACGTGATGTTCCTCTCCGAGGCCTTCACCCGCCCGGGCATGATGGCGCGCCTCGGCAAGGTCGGCTTCAGCCAGAGCTATACTTATTTCACCTGGCGCAATACCAAGGCGGAGCTTTCCGAGTACTTCAGCGAGCTGAACGAGCCGCCGCTGCGCGACTGCTACCGGCCGAACTTCTTCGTCAATACACCGGACATCAACCCGTTCTTCCTGCAGGACTCCGGTCGCGCCGGTTTTCTGATCCGCGCGGCACTGGCAACCATGGGCTCGGGGCTGTGGGGCATGTACTCGGGCTTCGAGCTGTGCGAGTCGGCGGCGATTCCGGGGAAGGAGGAGTACCTGGATTCGGAGAAGTATCAGATCCGGCCGCGCAACTATCAGGCGCCGGGCAACATCGTGGCCGAGATCGCCCAGCTCAACCGTATCCGCCGGCAGAACCCGGCGCTGCAGACGCACCTGGGTTTCAAACCCTACCTGGCGTGGAACGACAACATCCTCTACTTCGGCAAGCGCTCGCCGGACCTGTCCAACTTCATCCTGGTGGCCATCAGCCTCGATCCGCACAACGCGCAGGAAGCGCATTTCGAACTGCCGTTGTGGGAGCTCGGCCTGCCGGATGACGCGCATACCCAGGGCGAGGACCTGATGAACGGGCATCGCTGGACCTGGTACGGCAAGACCCAGTGGATGCGTATCGAGCCGTGGCATCTGCCATTCGGAATCTGGCGCCTGACTGCCCAGCGGCCGGACCCCGACCTCAAGTAGTTTCTCGGATGTGGCTGGAATCGTTAAAAATCAGCATGTTGTATTGATTTGTTGATATTGGTTCCAGCTGCAGTTTCGTCGTTGCCCGGGCTGCGAACGACCGCGGCCCTTCATTGCGACAGGAATGAACAACATGGCAAAACCGCGCAAACCGGCCGCATTCATCAAGGATCCGCTCTGGTACAAGGACGCGGTGGTGTACCAGGTGCACCTGAAATCCTTCTACGATTCCAACAATGACGGCGTTGGTGACTTCGTCGGGCTGATCGAGAAACTGGATTACATCGCCGACCTGGGCGTGAACACCATCTGGCTGCTGCCGTTCTATCCCTCGCCGCGGCGCGACGATGGCTACGACATTGCCGACTATCGCGGCGTGCATCCCGAGTACGGCAACATGGGCGATGCCCGGCGCTTCATTGCCGAAGCGCACAAGCGCGGGCTGCGGGTGATCACCGAGCTGGTCATCAACCACACCTCGGACCAGCACCCCTGGTTCCAGCGGGCGCGCAAGGCGAAGAAGGGCTCGGCGGCGCGCAATTTCTACGTCTGGTCCGACACCGACGACAAATACCAGGGCACGCGGATCATCTTTCTCGACACCGAGAAGTCCAACTGGACCTGGGACCCGGTGGCCAAGCAGTACTTCTGGCACCGCTTCTATTCCCACCAGCCGGATCTGAATTTCGACAACCCGCAGGTGATGAAGGCGGTACTGGCCGTCATGCGCTTCTGGCTGGACATGGGCATCGACGGTCTGCGCCTGGACGCGATTCCCTACCTGGTCGAGCGTGACGGCACCAACAACGAAAACCTGCCCGAGACCCACGCGGTGCTCAAGGCCATCCGCGCCGAGATCGACGCCAACTATCCCGATCGCATGTTGCTGGCCGAGGCCAACCAGTGGCCGGAGGATACCCAGCTGTACTTCGGCGGCGAAGACGGCGGCCCCGGCGACGAATGCCACATGGCGTTCCACTTCCCGCTGATGCCGCGCATGTACATGGCCATCGCCCAGGAAGACCGCTTTCCGATCACCGACATCCTGCGGCAGACGCCGGACATCCCGGACAACTGTCAGTGGGCGATCTTCCTGCGCAACCACGATGAGCTGACCCTGGAGATGGTCACCGATCGCGAGCGTGACTATCTGTGGAACTACTACGCCTCGGACAAGCGGGCACGCATCAACCTCGGCATCCGTCGGCGTCTGGCGCCGCTGCTGGAGCGCGACCGTCGCCGCATCGAACTGCTCAACAGCCTGCTGCTCTCCATGCCGGGCACGCCGGTGATCTACTACGGTGACGAGATCGGCATGGGTGACAACATCTTCCTCGGCGATCGCGACGGTGTGCGCACGCCCATGCAGTGGTCGGTGGACCGCAACGGCGGTTTCTCCCGCGCCGACCCGCCGAACCTGGTGCTGCCGCCGGTAATGGACCCGCTCTACGGCTACTACACCATCAACGTGGAGGCTCAGCAGCGCGACCCCCATTCGCTGCTGAACTGGACACGGCGGATGCTCACCATCCGCAAGCAGTTCAAGGCCTTCGGCCGCGGCACGCTGAAGATGCTGGCGCCGAGCAACCGGCGCATCCTGGCCTATCTGCGTGAATTCACCGGGGCGGATGGCCAGACCGAGATCATCTTCTGCGTGGCCAATGTCTCGCGTTCGGCCCAGGCGGCGGAACTGGAAATGTCGCAGTACGCCGGCATGGTCCCGGTGGAGATGGTCGGCGGCAGCGCCTTTCCACCCATCGGCCAGCTGCCCTACCTGCTGACACTGCCGCCCTACGGGTTCTACTGGTTCCAGCTGGCGCCCACCAACCAGATGCCCAGCTGGCATCAGGAACCGGTGGAGACCATGCCGGACTTCCAGACCCTGGTACTCAAGCGCCTCGACACCCTGACCGCCGCCAATCGACGCACGCTGGAAGCCGAGTCGCTGCCGGCCTATCTGCCGAAGCGGCGCTGGTTCGCGGCCAAGGATGTGGCAATCGACTCGATCCGCATCAGCTACTGCATACCCTTCGGCGACCCGAACCGGCCGGTGCTGCTCAGCGAACTCTGCGTGGAATCGGCCGGGCGCAGCGACCTCTACCAGTTGCCGCTGGGCTTCCTCGACGAGTCTGATTTCGGCACCGCGCTGCCCCAGCAGCTGGCATTGGCCCGAGTACGCCGCGGCCCGCAGGTGGGGTTGATGACCGATGCCTTCGCCCTCGAGCAGTTCAGCGCCGCTGTGATCCAGGGACTGCGCGACGAGCTGGTGTTGCCGTGCAGCGACGGTGAAATCCGCTTCGTGCCGATGCCGCAACTGGACGATCTGCAGTTGCCGGAGCAGCCCGAGGTACGCTTCATTTCGGCAGAGCAGTCCAACAGTTCGGCGATCATCGACAACAAGGTGATGATCAAGCTGCTCCGTCGCGTGGCAGCGGGGATTCACCCTGAACTGGAAATGGGCGGGTTCCTCACCGCGCGCGGTTTCGCCCATATTTCCGGCATGCTCGGGCAGGTCAGCCGGATCAACAAGCAGGGCGAGCCGGTGGCGCTGATGGTGATCCAGCACTTCCTCGACAGCCAGGGTGACGCCTGGGTCTGGACGCTGAACAACCTCGACCGCGCCGTACGCGACGAAATCGCCGGCGGTGTATCGATGCACGAGAACCAGTTCAGTGCCCTCGACGAGTTGCAGGCCTTCAACCGGCTGCTCGGGCAGCGTCTGGGCGAGATGCACATGGCCCTGGCAGCGGACACCGACGATGCCGCATTTGCCTACGAAATCACCAGCCCGGCGAACGTCGAGCAGTGGGCGCAGAGCATCAGCGCCCAGCTTGAGCAGGCACTGCAGCGGATCGACGAACACCGTTCCACTCTCGAGCGCAGGGATGCCGCCGCGGTGGGGCAGCTGCTCCAGCGCCGCGATCAGCTGCTCGCACAAGTGAAACGTCTGGCCGCTAGAACGGTGGGGGGCGTGCGCACCCGCGTGCATGGCGACCTGCACCTCGGGCAGGTTCTGGTGGTGCAGGGCGATGCGTACTTCATCGACTTCGAGGGCGAGCCGGCCCGTTCGCTGGACGAACGGCGAGCGAAACACAGCCCGTTCAAGGATGTCTCAGGCTTGCTGCGCTCGTTCGAATACGCCGCAGCCATGACCATTCGTGGTGCACAGGTCAGCGACAGCACGCCGGAGGCCGACCAGGCTCGCCAGCGCATTGCCGCGAGCTACCAGCGCAGCGCACAACAAGCCTTCCTCGATGCGTACCGCGATGCCACCCGGGAGCTGCCACATGCCTGGCAGGAGCAGGATGGCGCGAATGCTGCACTGCTGCTGTTCAGCCTGGAGAAATGCGCGTACGAGATCGTTTACGAAGCGGAGAACCGTCCGACCTGGTTGCCCGTCCCGCTACAGGGGCTGATGGCCCTGGCACAACAGCTTTTCGATGGAGATTCCAATGACTGATCGCCCGGCCCTGACCATGCCAGGGGAAACCCTGATGCCTAGTGACGCCGATGTAGATGCTCTGGTGCGAGCCGAGCATGGCAACCCGTTCTCCATTCTTGGGCCGCACCCCGATGGCGAAGCAATGGTGGTGCGCGCCTACCTGCCCAACGCATTGGGCGCGGAAGTGCTGGACCGCAACCAGCAATTGCTGACGGTGATGGAGCAGGGCCAGGTGCCCGGCTTCTTCGTCGCCCGTCTGACTCACCAGCAACCCTACCTGCTGCGCATCCGCTGGGCCGGTGGTGAGCAGATCACCGAAGACCCGTACAGCTTCGGTCCGCAGCTGGGCGAGCTGGACATGCATCTGTTCTCCGAGGGCAACCATCGGCAGATCGGCCGGGTGTTCGGCTCCCAGGTGATCGAGGTCGACGGCGTGCAGGGTGTGCGTTTCGCCGTATGGGCACCCAATGCGCGGCGCGTCTCGGTAGTCGGCAGCTTCAATGGCTGGGACGGACGCCGACACCCGATGCGGCTGCGCTTTCCGTCCGGCGTATGGGAGCTGTTCATTCCGCGCCTGCAGCCCGGCGATACCTACAAGTACGAGATTCTCGGCCCCAACGGCATCCTGCCGCTGAAGGCTGATCCCGTCGCACTCGCCACCGAGCATCCGCCGGGAACCGCATCGGTCATCGCCCGGCCACTGGATTATCAGTGGAAGGACCAGGCCTGGCTGCAACAGCGGTCCGCGCGCCAGTCACTCGAGGCGCCGATGAGCATCTACGAGCTGCATGCCGGATCGTGGCGCCGCGAAGGTGGCGACGACGGGCGAATGTACAACTGGCACGAGCTGGCCGAGCGGCTGATCCCTTACGTGGTGGACATGGGCTTCACCCATATCGAGCTGATGCCGATCATGGAGCACCCGTTCGGCGGCTCCTGGGGCTACCAGCTGCTTTCGCAGTTCGCTCCCAGCGCGCGCTACGGGAACGCCCACGACTTCGCCGAGTTCGTCGACGCCTGCCACAACGCCGGTATCGGCGTGATCCTCGACTGGGTGCCGGCGCATTTCCCCACCGACGCTCATGGCCTGGGCGAGTTCGATGGCACTGCGCTGTACGAGTACGCCCACCCGTTCGAGGGCTTCCACCAGGACTGGGATACCTACATCTACAACCTCGGCCGCACCGAGGTGCATGGCTTCATGCTGGCCTCGGCGCTGCATTGGCTGCGCGAGTTCCACGTCGATGCGCTGCGCGTGGACGCGGTGGCCTCGATGCTCTACCGGGATTATTCGCGCAAGGATGGCGAATGGATTCCCAACCGCCATGGCGGGCGCGAGAACCTGGAGGCGATCGATTTCCTTCGTCACCTGAACGATGTGGTGGCCACCGAGACCCCCGGCGCGTTGGTGATCGCCGAGGAGTCCACCGCCTTTCCCGGCGTCAGCAAGCCGACCAGCGAAGGTGGGCTGGGCTTTTCCTACAAGTGGAACATGGGCTGGATGCACGACACGCTCAAGTACATCCAGGAAGATCCGATCCACCGGCAGTACCATCACGACAAGCTGACCTTCGGCATGGTCTACGCCTATTCCGAGCATTTCGTGCTGCCGATCTCCCATGACGAGGTGGTGCACGGCAAGGGCTCGCTGATCGACAAGATGCCGGGCGACCGCTGGCAGAAGTTCGCCAACCTGCGCGCCTACCTGTCATTCATGTGGACCCACCCGGGCAAGAAGCTGCTGTTCATGGGCAGCGAGTTCGGTCAGTGGCGCGAGTGGAACCACGACCGCGAGCTGGATTGGCATCTGCTGGAAGAGGCTGATCACCGTGGCGTGCAGAACCTGGTGCGCGACCTTAACCGCCTGTATAGCCAGGAGCCGGCGCTGCACGAACTGGACAGCGACCCGCGCGGTTTCCAGTGGCTGATCGGCGACGATCGCACCAACAGCGTATTCGCCTGGCTGCGCAAGAGCTCGACCGGCCATCCGCTGCTGGTGGTCGGCAACTTCACCCCGGTGGTGCGCGAGGGCTATCGCATCGGCGTGCCGGTGGATGCCAGGTGGCTGGAGGTGTTCAACAGCGACGCCGAGTGCTACGGCGGCTCCAATACCGGCAACGGCGGCGGCATCCTGGCCGAGCCGGTGGAGAGTCACGGCGAGAAGGTTTCGCTGTCGCTGACCCTGCCGCCGCTGGGCGTGCTGGTATTGCGACCGCAGGTCTGAAGGCTGCAGCGATGAAGAACGCCGCTCGGGGCAACCTGAGCGGCGTTTTTTTAGGTGAATTCAACAGCTTGTTAACGCGTGGCGGCGGGCTGCACAGCGAGATGCGCGATCAAGACCGCGTCCCACAGATGCCGCGGTCCCTCAGCCCGTTTCCTGGGAAACCGGCTCCTGGTCACCGGCCTGGTTGCTGCTGCGCAGCTTCTTAGCCCGCGCTTCGAGCACCACGTAGACCAGCGTGGCGAACAGCAGCGGGATCAGGAAGTAGATCACCCGATAGCCGATCAGGCCGCCGACGATGGCGCCCTTGCTCATCTCGTCGGCGAGCATGGCGACGAACACCGCCTCGATCACCCCGAGCCCGGCGGGAATGTGGGCGACCACGCCGGCGATGCTGCTGATCATCAGGATGCCCAGCACCTCGGGATAGTCCGCCTGCTGCGACAGCATGTAATAGACCACCAGCGCCATCAGCGACCAGTTGGCCGCCCCAAGGACCAGCTGGATCAGCGCCAGGCGCAGCGATGGCAGCTGGATCTCGTGGCCGCGGATGGTCCAGGAACGCCGTCTGGAAAAGCCACACAGGCCCAGGTACACCACGCACGCCACCAACAGGCCACCGCCTACCACGCGCAGGGCGGTGAAGCCGATCTCCCAGCTGGCCGGCGGCTCGATCCAGCCCATGGCGAAGATGAGCCCTGCCAGCCACATGTAGCCCAGCCAGTTGGTCAGGATGCTCATGGTGAACACCCGGGTGATCTGCGCGGGCTTCAGGCCAAGGCGCGAGTACAGGCGAAAGCGCAGGGCGATGCCGCCCACCCAGGCGCTCAGGTTGAGATTGAAGGCATAGCAGACGAAGGTCACCGGAAGGATCTGCCGGACCGGCAGGTCGTGGCGCGCATAGCGTTTACCCAGCACATCGAAGAAGCAGTACACGACATAACTGCCGAATGCCGCCGCTCCCGCCATCCACAGGGTCTTCGCCTGGTAGTTGCGCAAGGTGTTGTAGACCTCCTGCCAGTCGAGGTTGCGCGCCAGGCCGATCAGCAGGCCGGCAACCAGCGCGAAGAAGACGTACGTCAGGATCTTCTTGATCAGCGGCCAGCGACGGCGCCAGCCGCTCTTCGCCTCGCCCTGGGTGGTCTCGCTCATCGTTGTTCTCGCTGAATGGGGGCGGGCACGGTATCGAGTGGCGATGCGTCGGCGTCGATCAGCTCCAGGCGCGGCTTGTGCTCGGGGAACAGGTTCACCAGTCCAGGGAAGTGCCGCAGGAAATGGAAGATCAGAAACGCCAGCGGTGCGCGCCACCAGAAGCCGCGGATGATCCGTTCAAGGGGGATGCGTCGGCAGTCAGTCTGCAGCAGATGATCGAGCCGCTCGTGCAAATGTCGATTGAACACGTGGTCGCGGATGATCAGGTTGGCTTCCAGATTCAGCGACAGGCTCAGCGGGTCGAGGTTGCTCGAACCCACCGTCGACCATTCGTAGTCGGCCAGCGCCACCTTGCCGTGCAACGGTCGGCGGCAGTATTCGTGAATTTCCACGCCGTCGCGCATCAGGTAGTTGTAGAGCATGCGCGCGCCAAACTTGGCGATGGGCATGTCCGGCTCGCCCTGGAGGATCAGCCGCACCCGTACGCCACGTCGCGCTGCGTTGCGGATTTCCCGCAGTACGCGGTATCCGGGAAAGAAATAAGCGTTTGCAATCAATAATCTGGAGCGGGCATCTCGAATCGCTTGCAGGTAGTGCTCTTCGATGTCGTTGCGGTGCTGATCGTTGTCGCGAACGACGAACAGTGCGCGTGCCTCGCCGCGGCTGATGCCGCCGTAGCCCGGCGTCTGCTGGCGCACGCGGCGTCGCCACCAGCGGTGCTGCGGCGGCTTGTTCGGGGCGATCTGGCTCAGGGCGAAGTGATGGATGTCGCGCACCACCGGGCCTTCCACCTGTAGGGCGTAGTCCTGCTTGGCAGCAGGGCCGAAGTCACCGAGGTGATCGGCGGAAAAGTTGATGCCGCCGATGAAGGCAACCTCGCCATCGACCACCACGATCTTGCGGTGCATACGGCGGAACACGTTGAGCCGGCGGCCGAGCAGACGCTTGCCGGGGTCGAACATGTGGATGCGTACGCCCACTCGGGTCATGGCCGTGACGAACTCGCCATGCAGGTCGGCCGAGCCGTAGCCGTCGACCGTGACGTCGACGCTGGCGCCATTCTCTGCCGCAGCGATCAGCGCTTTCTGCAACTCGTTGCCGACCTTGTCCTGAAACAGGATGAAGGTTTCCAGCAACACCTCTTTCTTGGCCTGGGCGATGACCTCGAACACTCGAGGAAAAAACTCTTCGCCGTTTTCCAGTAACTGAAGGCGATTCCCGTCTCTCCAGTGGTAACTCATAGATGTATCTCCACCGCTAGGGGCAGATGATCGGACAAGTGCGTCCAGGGTTTGTTACCAAGTATTCGCGGCTTGTGACTGGTGGCATTGCGCACATAGATGCGGTCCAGGCGCAGCATCGGCCAGCGCGCGGGGAAGGTCTTGGCCACCTGGCCATGGGCGACGGCGAACACTTCGTGCAGGCCGGCGCAGCGGTCCAGGGTGTGCGTAGCTCGTAGCCGCCAGTCGTTGAAGTCACCGGCCACCACCACCGGGGCACCCTGGGGCAGCGAGTCGAGCAGGTTGCAGAGCAGCTCCAGCTGTTGCGCGCGATGCGGCTCACGCAACCCCAGGTGCACGCAGATGGCATGGAACTCCTCGTGCCCCGGCACTTGCAGCACGCTGTGCAGCAGGCCGCGACGCTCGGGGCCGGCGATGGAGATGTCGAGGTTCTCGTAGCGGATGATGGGAAATTTCGAGAGCAGGGCGTTGCCATGGTCGCCGTCGGGATAGACCGCATTGCGCCCGTAGGCGAAATCGGTCCAGATGCTGTCGGCGAGAAACTCGTACTGGGGCGTCTTCGGCCAGTTGTGAAAGCGCATCGCGTGCTTTTCGTGGGTGCCCAGCACTTCCTGCAGGAACACCACGTCCGCTGACACGCTGCGCACCGCTTCGCGCAGCTCCGGCAGGATGAAGCGGCGGTTGAGGGCGGTGAAGCCCTTGTGGGTGTTCACCGTGAGGATGCGGATCGAATTGACCGCCGTTGCCATGTGGGCATCGAGATCGGCGCTTTCGATGGGATGGTCTTTGTCCAGGGTCAAACCATTGCTCCTTCTAGTTGACCGGGCGTGGCCTGCAGCTGTTCGTCCAGGCCGAGCCGGCGCAGCAGTTGCCGCGCGTCGTAGGGCGCGCGAACCTTCACGTCGTTGTCAAAATAGCAGTACACGTCCCGCGAACGCCGGGCCCGCGGTTTCTTCTCGCTGATCAGCCGTGCGTCGTCGGGCTGGCTGCCCTCGCTCCAGCGTCTGATCCGCTGACACCAGTCATCCAGTGCGGCATCGGTGTAGCCGCTGGTGTAGAGCTCCTCGGCACCGTGCAGGCGGATGTAGACGAAGTCGCTGGTGAGGTCTTCCTGGTGCGGCCATTTGCCTGCGGTATCGGCCACCACCAGGGCGACCCGGTACTTGCGCAGCAGGTCGACGAAGGCGGGATCGACGAAGCTCGTGTGGCGGATCTCCACCGCATGGCGCATGGGGCGCTTGCGGTCGATGGCCAGGTAGCTGCGACCTTCCATGCGTGGTTCGCAACCCTTGGCGATAGCCAGCGCCGCTTCGCTGTCGTGGGGCAGCTGGCGGAGGAAGGATTCGAACAGCTCGGGATCGAACTTGAACGAGGGTGGGAACTGCCAGAGGATCGGCCCCATCTTTTCCTTGAGCTGGAAGATGCCCGAGGCGAAGAAGTTGGCCAGCGGCTTTTCCACCTCGTTGAGCCGGCGGATGTGGGTGATGTAGCGCGGCCCCTTGATGCTGAAGACGAAGCCCTCGGGCGTGTCCTCGTACCAGTCCGCGTAGCGCTCCGGGGTCTGCAGTGAATAGAACGAACCGTTGATCTCGATGCTGCTCACCGCCCGCGAGGCGAAACGCAGCTCCTTTTTCTGCGTCAGCCCCTTGGGGTAGAAGTCGCCGCGCCAGGGCGCGTAACGCCAGCCGGAGATGCCGATGTGGATACCCGCCATGGCCTGCCCTCGGGTCAGCGTGGATTCTGCATGCTGGTCGGGTCGCTGGCGGGGAAGGTTTCGGCCACCGCCTCATCCAGCACCCGCTCTTCGCTGCCGCGCGCATCGCTGCGTTGCGGCTGCAGTTCAACCTTGATCCAGCCGTTCTGTCGTCGATCGAACGACTCGAAGGCCGCGATCACGTCGGTCATCGGCTTCACCTGGGTGAGGATCTTCGCCGGGTCGATACGCCGCGCCTGGACCATCTCGATCAGCCGCGGGATGTACTTGCGGTGGTGGCAGTTGCCCATGTTGATGGTGATGTTCTTGTTCATCGCCATGCCGATGGGGAAGGTCATCGCATCTGGCGGGTAGACGCCTATGATCGACAGCGTGCCGGCCTTGGCGATGCTCTGCACCGCCCATTCCAGCGCCTGGGAGGGAGCATCGCCGGGCTGCCAGAGCTGACCCTGAGCCGAGCTGGAGGTCGCCGCGGCGCCGCAGCAACCATGTTCGGCATCCACGCCCACGGCATCGATCACCCGGTCCACACCGATACCGCCGGTGAGCCGCTTGAGCGTCTCGACGGGGTCTTCGCGATCGAAGTTGATCGCCTCCGCGCCCTGGCGCTGCGCCATGCGCAGACGATCGTCATGGCGGTCGATGGCGAACACCCGGCCAGCGCCCAGCAGCTTGGCGCTGGCAATGGCGAACTGGCCCACCGGGCCGCACCCGAACACCGCCACGGTGTCGCCACTACCCACCTCGGCCATCTCGGCGCCGAAGTAGCCGGTGGGGAAGATGTCCGAAAGCAAAATCGCCTGATCGTCGCTGATCTCCGGTGGCAGTTTGACCAGTCCGATGTTGGCGAACGGGATACGGGCCTTCTCAGCCTGCAGACCATGGAATGGTCCGGTGGTCTGCGGACCGCCATAGAACGAGGTGCCGGCCTCCTTGCCGTTCGGGTTGGCGCCATCGCACTGGGCGAAGTAGCCGGCCCGGCAGTAGGAACAGTTGCCACAGGCGATGGTGGAGGGGATGACGACCCGATCGCCGATCTGCAGGTTGCGCACATCGGCGCCCAGGGCTTCGACGATGCCGACACCTTCGTGGCCGAGAATGGTGCCCGGCTGCATGCCGCTCACGGTGCCCCGCACGAAATGCAGGTCGGTGCCGCAGATCGCCGATGCGGTGATGCGCACAATGGCATCGGTGGGCGCCAGGATGCGTGGTTCCGGCACGTCTTCGAAACGGATATCGCCAACGGCGTGGTAGACAACAGCTTTCATGGTCACTCCATTGGCCCGGCTCGCGGACCGGGACGGATGCTGGCGGAGCGGACGAGCAGGCTGCACGGCGGGAAAGAAGACCGGCGCGAATGTTCGGATCGAAGGCTCCGCGGGGTACTGGAATACTCGCGCGCACGACGGGATTCGCCGGGCACATCTGTTCCGACTTTTCCCGGCGTTGGCGGTTCATCTTTTTCTGGTGCGGCGAGTTCGATGCGACGTGGGCTCGCCGCTTTCTAGGGGGGTAAGGCTGCTGCGGACGACTAGGGTGACCGGCTGAAGGCGGGAAGGGCGGTCAGGCGGGCGGCAGGCTCCAGGGCAGCTCGCCGGCAAAGGCGTCGACCAGGTAATCGATCATGACCCGGACCTTGGCCGGCGGCCGCCGGTCAGGCGGGTAGACCACATGAATGCCACCCAGCCCCATGCACGGCTGGTCCAGCTCCAGCGCCACCAGCTCGCCGCTGCGCAGGGCGGAGGCGACGATGAACTGCGGCTGATAGATCACCCCCTGGCCGCCCACGGCCGCCGCCACCAGCGCCTCGCCGTTGTTGGCGAGCAGGTCGCCGCTGACGGCGACGCGCAGCTCGGCGTGCTCGCCGAAGGCCCAGTGCTTGCCCCCCGCCAGCGCCGAAAGGCTGTAGCCCAGGCAGTTGTGCTGACCGAGGTCAGCGACACTGCGCGGTACGCCCCGCTGGTCCAGATAGCTCGGCGCGGCGCACACCAGCAGCGGGCAATCTGCCAGACGCCTGGCCTGCAAGGGACTGTCCTCGAGTCGGCCGATGCGAACGGCCATGTCCCAGCCACCATCGAGCAGGTCGACCTGACTGTCGGTCAGGCCCAGCTCCACCTTTACCGCCGGATGGCGGCGGCTGAATTCGGGGATCAGCGGGGCGATGAACTGCGTGCCGAAGGTCAGGGGCACGTTCATCCGTAGCAGTCCGGTGGCTTCCACCCGCTGGGAGGCGACGCTGGCTTCCGCCTCGTCGATCTCGGGGAGGATGCGCTGGCAAGCCTCCAGGTAGTTGCCGCCTGCCTCGGTCAGGCTCAGGCGGCGGGTGCTGCGATGGAACAGCTTGACGCCCAGGCGGCGTTCCAGCGCATCCACGTGCTTGCTGGCCATGGCCGGGGATATGTCCAGGTGCCGCGCTGCTGCCGACAGGCTTCCAGCGCTGGCAGCGCGAACGAACACAGGCATGCCGGTGATGCGATCGAGCATGGTATTTCTCACTATCAGTAAAAGGTGTCGCCTTGTAATGCCAGGTTCTCGCACCTCTGAGTGTAAGCCATGATGCCCGCATATCCGTTCCGGGAGTTCATGCGATGACCTCTTTCAGCTCGTCGGGCGTCGGCCAGACCATGCCGACCCTGTTCGTACCGCACGGTGCCGGCCCTTGTTTCTTCATGGACTGGAACCCGCCAACCGCCTGGAATGCCATGGCGGACTTCCTAAAGGGCATCGCCGCGACCCTGCCGGCGAGGCCGACCGCCATCGTCCTAGTTTCCGGCCACTGGCTGCAGTCGACCTTCAGCGTGACCACGGCCGCACGCCCCACGCTGATTTACGACTATCACGGCTTTCCGCCGCACACCTATGAACTGCGCTATCCGGCACCGGGCGATCCGGCACTGGCCAGCCGAATCGCCGGCTTGCTCGACGGTGCGGCACTTGGCGGTCGTGAGGATGCCCAGCGTGGCTTCGACCACGGCATGTTCATCCCGCTGAAGCTGATGTTCCCGGACGCGGACATCCCGGTGGTGCAACTCTCGTTGCGCAGCGACCTCGACCCGCGGGCACACATCGAGGCCGGTCGCGCGCTGCAGGCGTTGTGCGGCGAGGGCGTACTGATCGTCGGCAGCGGCATGAGCTTTCACAACATGCGCGGCTATGGCGACCCGCGTTTCGCTCCGATTTCGGACGAATTCGATCATTGGCTCACCGCTGCGGTCGAACTGCCGCCCGGCGAGCGAGACTGGGCGCTGCAGCGCTGGGAAGATGCTCCGGCGGCGCGCCTGTGTCATCCGCCGAGGGCCGAGGAACACCTGATCCCGCTGCTGGTGGCTGCCGGCGCAGCGGGTGATTCGAACGGACGCAAGGTCTTCAGCGACCGCGTCATGCACACCACGCTGTCGGCCTACCGTTTTGGCTGACGCGCACATTTCATCGAGGGGAACACCATGTACCGATCACAAAGCCGAATCACGGCGAGCAATCCGTCGCGCCTGATCAAGCGCCTGTGCAATCACTGGCGGCACAAGTTTCCCGTGCAGCTGGACGAGCAGGGCGGCGACATCGAACTGCCGCTCGGCCGCTGCAGCCTGCGCGCCAACGAGGGCTTGCTGGACGCAAAATTGGAGTCCACCGATCGGGCACAGCTGCAGCAGTTGCAGAAGGTGGTCGCCGATCACCTGGCGCGCATGGCCGGCGACGAGCCGCTCGGCATCGCCTGGCAGACCGAAACCGGTGCCGAGCCAGCCGCACAGGCGGCCGAAAGCCGCGCGCTGGATTCCAGAAGCCGCTATGGCACCGTTTCGCGGGTATTTCACTGGCTGATGGCGCTGCTGATCGTCTGGCAGTTCCTCAAGCTGGGTGACCGCATCGAAGAGGGGGAGCACTGGGTCGGGCAGACGCTGGTGCCTTGGCACGTTTCCCTGGGGGCCGTCCTGCTGGTTCTGGTGCTGCTGCGCATCTTCTGGTCGGCCAGCCAGCTGAGCCGACGGCCGCTGCACGAGCCGGCCACGGCCTGGCTGGTCAAGGCTGGGCACCTGGCGCTGTATGCCTGCATGGTGGCGATGCCGATCACGGGCGTGCTCTATCTGGTCGGCAATGGCTACGGTCTGAAGGTGTTCGGCCAGCAGCTGGTGGAGAAGGGGCCTGAGATCGCCTGGGCGGCCTCGATCGGTGGTCTGCACTCGCCGCTGGCCTGGCTGACCGTGCTGCTGGTGATCGGGCATATCGGCGCTGCGCTGTATCACCGGCTGGTGAAGCGCGACGACATCATGCAGCGCATGCTCTAGTTAATCACTGGCTGCTCAGCGCGAAGTTGGGCAGCGATTCCACCGGCTGGTTGAAGCGGAAGGGGATCGACACCATCGCGGCGCCGTAGGGCTTCTGTACCACGAAATGCAGGTGCGGGCCGGTACTGCGACCCGTATTGCCGGACTTGCCGAGCAGCGTGCCGACTTCCACGCGCTGGCCCGGCTTGACCCGCACCGAGCCCCGGCTCAGGTGCAGATAGGCGCTGTGGGTGCCGTCGTCGTGCTCGATGCGCACATGGTTGCCGGCCGGGTCGGGCAGCCGCCCGCCCTGGCCATCGCGAACCTTCACCACGGTCCCGGCGCGGGCCGCGACGATGGGCGTGCCCACCGGCATGGCGATATCCACCGCATAACGGCCGCTCGGCGAGTTGTGACTGAAGTCGCCGCCGGCGCCCTGGGAGATCCGGAACGGTCCTCCTTGCCACGGCAGCGCGTAGGCCGGGCCATCGACGACACCGGGCTGATCCGGCTCCGGCGAGAAGATCAGCGCATAGCTGAACGAGTGCTTGAACATGATCGGTCCGCCCGCCTGACGCTTGCTCAGCGTGGCGACGCGTACCCGGCTGTTGGCCGGCACCGTCTTGCGGATCACGCCGTTGCCGACGCCCGCCACGTTGACCATGCGCGTCAGGCGCAGCGTCACCTCCACCGGTACCTCCAGGGTATTGCTGACATCCATGGCCTTGCCGCTGCCGGCACGGTTGATGAGCAGCCGTACCGAGCCCGGTTTGTCGGTTGCTTTCGCTTGCTTGCTGGAGGCGAAGCTGGGAGCCAGCGGAGCCAGCCCGATCAGCAGCAGAAGGGGATAGATGAGCGGTCGCAGAGAGAGCATGACGTGTGATCCATCACGGAAAAGACAAGACTGCCGGCGACGAGCAGAACGAATCCGTTGGTTGTTTAAGGGGGCCGCGCTGGATTTTGGGACTGGAGTCACGCGACGAGGTTCACTGCCGCATGTCGTTTTTTCAGGTGGATTTTTTCATCGCGAGAAATGCGGATGGGACGCCTCGGCCGGCCCGAAGCGGGAGCCCACGCCGCAGCGGTGTGGGCAGCCGACAACGTCAGAACGCGACGGGCCAGGCGACGCCGCCCCGAACCCGTCACGGTCCGGGGCGCTTCATCACTCGTCAGCCTTGATCAGTTCCAGCAGCAACAGCGAGCGGCCGGTGACGGCGTACTCGTCGTTGAAGTCGAAACGTTCCGGCCGCGCGGTGGGGTGGTTGGTGTCGATCAGGCGGTTCCAGTAGATGCCCTGGGGCACCTCGGGCAGCGTGAAATTCACCATGTCGTGATGCGAGTTGACGATGATCAGCAGCGTCGCATCCGAACCGGCGCGGCGGATGCCGGTCGGCTGGGCGCGGCCGTCGAGGAGCATGCCCATGCAGCGGTTGTGTGCATCTTCCCACTGCTCAATGGTCATCTCTTCGGCATTCGGCGCCAGCCAGGTGACATCCTTGACCCCCAGTTCCTCGTTGTAGGCGCCGACCAGGAAACGGCTGCGGCGCAGCATCGGGAAGCGCTGACGCAGGCGGATCAGCTTGCGGGCGAAGCCCAGCAGGCCGTAGCTGTCCTCGCTGATGTCCCAGTTCACCCAGCCGATCTCGCTGTCCTGGCAATAGGCGTTGTTGTTGCCGTGCTGGGTCCGGGCGAACTCGTCACCGGCGACGATCATCGGGGTGCCCTGGGAGAACAGCAGCGTGGCGAGGAAGTTGCGCATCTGCCGATAGCGCAGCTCGTTGATCTCCGGATCGTCGGTGTGGCCTTCCACGCCGTGGTTCCAGGACAGGTTGTTGTCGCTGCCGTCGCGGTTGTCCTCGTCGTTGTCCTCGTTGTGCTTGTGGTTGTACGAGACCAGGTCCTTGAGGGTGAAGCCGTCGTGGGCGGTGACGAAGTTGACCGAGCTGAACGGCCGACGCCCGCGCTGGTTGTAGAGGTCGCCGGAGCCGGTCAGGCGGCTGGCGAAGTCGGCCAGCTGGCCGTCATCCCCTTTCCAGAACGACCGCACGGTGTCGCGGAACTGGTCGTTCCACTCGGCCCAGCCCGGCGGGAAGCCACCGACCTGATAGCCGCCGGGGCCGCAGTCCCAGGGTTCGGCGATCAGCTTGGTCTTGGCCAGCACCGGGTCCTGGCGACAGGCGACGAGGAAGCCGTGACGCTCGTCGAAGCCGTAGTGCTCGCGACCGAGAATGGTCGCCAGGTCGAAGCGGAAGCCGTCCACGTGCATCTCGGTGGCCCAGTAGCGCAGCGAATCGGTGACCATCTGCAATACGCAGGGGTGGCTCATGTCCAGCGTATTGCCGGTGCCGGAATCGTTGATGTAGTAGCGCTTGTCGTCCGGCATCAGGCGATAGTAGGAGGCGTTGTCGATGCCGCGCATGGACAACGTCGGGCCCAGCTCGTTGCCTTCGGCCGTGTGGTTGTAGACCACGTCGAGGATCACCTCGAGGTCGGCATTGTGCAGGTGCGCGACCATTTCCTTGAATTCGGTGATCTTGCCGCTGGCCAGGTACTTCGGATGCGGTGCGAAGAAGGCAATGCTGTTGTAGCCCCAGTAGTTGCTCATGCCCTTTTCCAGCAGATGCTGGTCCTGGACGAAGGCATGAATGGGCAGGAACTCGATGGAAGAGACGCCGAGCTTGCGGATGTAGTCGATGACCTCCGGCGTCTTGAAGCCGGCGAAGGTGCCGCGTACGTCGTCGGCCACGGATGGGTGGCGCATGGTGTAACCGCGCACGTGGGTCTCGTAGATGATCGTCTTGTCCCAGGGCACCTGCACCGGATGGTCGCGGCCCCAGGTGAAGGCCGGGTCGATGATCTTGCACTTGGGCACGAAAGGCGCGCTGTCGCGCTCGTCGAAGCTGAGATCGCCGTCGGGATGGCCGATGGTATAGCCGAACAGCGCTTCCGACCATTTCAGCTCGCCCACCAGTTGTTTGGCGTAGGGGTCGATCAGCAGCTTGTTGGGGTTGAAGCGATGACCGTTCTCCGGGTCGTAGGGCCCGTGCACGCGATAGCCATAGATCTGTCCGGGGTGAGCGTCGGGCAGGTAGCCGTGCCAGATCTCGTCGGTGTACTCGGGCAGTTCGATGCGCTCGATCTCGGTTTCACCGCTGGCATCGAACAGGCACAGCTCCACTTTGGTGGCGTGTGCGGAAAATATGGCGAAATTCACGCCCAAGCCGTCCCAGGTCGCCCCGAGAGGGAAGGGCAGGCCCTCGCGAATCCTGGAAGGGGTCATGACCTGTGGCGCGTGGGGCTTTTTCTTACTCATGAAAACTCCAAGGACGGATTCAGGAAGGCACAGCGAAGCGCCTGTCGGCGCGGACGGTCATTGGACCGAACCGACGCCGACAAGATTGCTTGCCGCCGGTCAGCTTTCCTTCTTTGCGCGCGGGGTACGGGTCTTCTTGATGGTTTCCGGTGTGCCGGCCTTGGCGTCGGTGTCCGCCTTGGCGGTATCAGCCTTGGCACTGGCACGGCTCGCGCGGGGCTTCGCAGCCGGCGCTTCCTTGACCTTCGGTGTGGCATCGGTGGGCTTGGTGGCGGTTTTGCGCGCGCGGGTCGCCGGTTTGGCCACGGGGGCCCCCTTTTCGGCCTCGACCAGCTTGCGAGCCATCTCCCAGTGACGCTCTTCCTCGCCGTGCGGGCAGCCTTCGGACTGCCAGATCTGGTAGGCGAACTCGCGGATACGTTTTTCTTCTGCACTCATTGTTGGGATTCTCCTGTTGCTCTCGTAGACGTATGCAGGACGGCCACCGACAAACCGTCCAGAACGCGCGCAGCCTCGAGGCTGGCTTGTTGGGATGTGACTGTCGTTCCGTCGAAAAGTCGCTCGAACTCACTACCGTCCAGCGCCTCGGGCAATGCGATACGGGTATCGCCCCAACGCTGCGCTGGAATCCGAGGTTGTCTGCTGTCGCCCAGCAGGCCGGCAGCCAGCCGCGGCACCACCACCACCAGCCATTGCCCGTCCAGTTCGCGAGCGAAGGCGAGCAGGCGCTCGGCCTGCTCGCCGCTCACCGAAAGCGGCAGATAACGGCCCTCGGTGAACAGCCGCGGAAAACGTCGACGGGCCTGCAGCGTGCGGCTGATCACCAGCTGTTTGATGCGACCGTCATGCCAGCTTTGCAGCAGCTGGTCAGGCGTTGCGGGCTGCTCGAGGCTGTTGCGGCGCGCCGCGAAGTCCACGGGCCGGCGATTGTCCGGGTCCACTAGGCTCAGGTCCCAGAACTCGGCGCCCTGGTAGAGATCCGGCACTCCGGGGGTGGTCATGCGCAGCAAGGTCTGCACGAGGCTGTTCAATGCACCGGCGGGCGCCAGCTCAGCGGCTGCGGCGGCGATTTCGTCCCGCAATGGTGCGCCTTCGGCGGCCAGCAGCAGGTGCTCCACGTATTGCCGGCAGGCGCCTTCGTAGTCGCCGTTGGGATCGCTCCAGGTGGTGCGCAGCTTGGCTTCGCGCAAGGCCTTTTCCTGCCATTGCAGAATGCGCGCGCTGTACTGCTCCATGGCGGGTCGGTCGTCCGCACGCAGGTCCAGCGGCCAGCTGCCGAGCAGGATCTGGAACAGCATCAGCTCGTCGGCGGGCGAGGGCGCGGCGCCATCGTCCAGCTGGCGGATCTGCCCTGCTGCCAGTTCGCGCCAGTGGCGGACCTTGCCGGCGAACCAGTCGGCGCGCTCGCTGAGCACCGCGATGCGCGCACGGGTGTCCTCGCCGCGCTTGTGATCGTGGGTGGCGGTGGTCAGCAGGTTGCGCGGGAAATGCTCGACGCGTTGCAGGCATTCATCGTGAAAGGCCTGCGCGGGTGCGCTGAAGTGCTGCGGGTCGAAGCCCACGTCGTTGCGCGAGAGCAGGATGCCGGAGCGGTAGCAGGCGGTGTCTTCGACGGCCTTGGCGGCCGCCGGCGAGGTCAGCTGCTGGAAGCGTGTGCAGGCGTAGCGGCGAATCTTGCGCAGGTGGCGCGGCAGCTGACGCAGGCTCTCGCCGCCCAGCCAGCGCTGCAGATGCTCCAGCAGCGGCCAGTCCGCTTCGCTCAGGGTTGTCTTCGCGCCTTCCAGCGCCTGCTGGAAGAACGGCTCGTCCGCCTCGCGCCGGCCTGACGCGGCGATATAGGTGCGGTACACCGGGAAGTGAATGATCAGCTCCAGCAGCGCTCGACGGATCGCGCCGAGGGTGATGTCGCGAGTCATCACGTCGCCGCGAGCCACCTGCAGCAACGCCTGGGCGACGGTTTCGAAATCGCCGGCCAAGGGACCGGTCAGCACCAGCTGGCGGGCCTGGCGGGCCTCTTCCATGAAATCGGTGGTGCGCCCGCTGGTCTCGCTCCACAGCGAGCAGAGCAGCGCTTCGCCAGCCGGGTCGTGCTGCAGCAGCGACACCTGGTTCATGAACTCGTAGCCGGTGGTGCCGTCCACGCCCCAGTCGTCATGCAGCCGCTCGCCACCGGCGAGGATCTTTTCGACGTAGATCGGCACGTGATCCTGTACCGCTTCTGGCGGACGGCCGGCATTGAGCCGGTCGACACGACGGCGCAGGCGCCGGCAGTAGCCGCGTGGGTCGGCCAGACCGTCGATGTGGTCGATGCGCAGGCCGTCGACCAGGCCGTCGCCGATCAGCTCGAAGATCTTGGCGTGGGTTTCCTCGAACACCACCGGCCGCTCGACGCGCAGGCCGCCCAGCTCGTTGATGTCGAAGAAGCGTCGCCAGTTGATGTCGTCGCCGGCGGTGCGCCAGCTGGCCAGTCGATAATGCTGGCGTTCAAGGAGGCCGTGCAGGCGCTTGAAGCCGTCCTCGCTGGTCGAGTCGTAGCAGTTCAGCGCCTGCTCCAGCGCCTGTCGCGTTTCAGCGTCCTGCAGCTGTTCGGCCAGGTCGGCACGCAGCAGGCGAGCGGTCTGGTAAGGCGCCGGCTCGGTCTTCAGTGCATCGAAATGCTGTGCCAGCGCCCGCAGCTGCGGATGCTCGGCGGCGCGCAGTACCTCGCCGTAGCTCGGCGGGGTGATCGGGAAGCGATGCTCGTAGTGCTCGGCGTACAGGGCGCCATTGTCGATATCCATGCGCAGTTTAACGGTGCCCTGTTGCAGCGCCTCGCCATAGTCACTGCCCAGGAAGGGCACCAGCAGCTGCCCTTCGAGCAGGGGGTCCGGCGAATTCCATTCGATGTCGAAGAACTGCGCATAGGGGCTGCGCCGGCCCCATTCGAGCACGTCCAGCCACCAGGCGTTACCGGAACCACCCACGGCCATGTGGTTGGAGACGATGTCCAGGATCAGTCCCATGCCCTTGCCGCGCAGGGCCTCGACGAGACGCTGCAGCGCCGGCTCGCCGCCCAGTTCCGGGTTGATGCGGGTCGGGTCGATCACGTCATAGCCGTGCATGGAACCCGGGCGGGCCGTGAGCAGCGGTGAAGCGTAGATGTGGCTGATGCCGAGTTCGGCGAAGTAGTCCACCAGTGCGGTGGCGTGATCCAGGGTGAAGTCGCGGTGAAACTGTAGTCGCAGGGTCGCGGTAAGGTCTTTCATCGATGCGCAGCTCCACGATGGTTGCGGCGTGCCTGCGCCAGGCATTCCAGGCGCCGGCGGCTGGCTTCGCCGTCGAGCAGCGTTGCACTGTCGCCGGGATAGCGGCGACGCCAGTTGGGATGGGTTTCGACGATGCCCGGCATGTTGGTCTGTTCCTCCAGGCCGAGGGCGTCCTCGACCGGAAACAGCACCAGCGGCGCGCGGGTGTGGCCGAGAAAACAGGCCGCGGCATCGACGGCTTGTTCGGCGCTCAGCAGATGATGAGGATCTTTTCCGCCATCCTCGCAGAGCGCACGGTTGAGCCCGGCGCGCTCATGTTCGCGGGAACGCCATTGCTGATCGCGATCGGCTTCCTGCACCTGACCGACCTTGATGCGCCAGTCGATGTCATGGCCGTTCCACCAGCCCCTCAGGGTCGGGATGTCGTGGGTGGTACTGGTCGCCAGGGCCTGGTCAGAATACTGGTCGGCACGCTGGAAATGGCCGTCGTGCTGTTCGAACAGCAGTACCCGCATGCCGAGGATGCCCTTGGCGGCGAGCACGTCACGAAACCCGTGGGGAATGGTGCCGAGATCCTCGCCGAGGATCACCGCCTGATGCCGCCAGGCCTCCAGGCAGAGCAGGCGCAGCATGTCGTCGAAGGGGAAGTTGAGGTACACGCCGCGCTTGGGGTCGGCGCCGGCCGGCACCACCCACAGGCGCTTGAGGCCCAGCACGTGGTCGATGCGCATGCCGCCGGCGTGGGCGAGATTGGCGCGCAGCATTTCGATATAGGCCCGGAAGCCATGCTGACGCAGGCCCCAGGGCGAGAACGCGGAGATGCCCCAGTTCTGTCCGTCGCGGTTCATCACATCCGGCGGTGCGCCGACGCTCAGCGAAGCGAGCAGTTCGCCCTGGCGGCTCCAGGCCTGGCTGCCACCGCCGTCGGCGCCGACGGCAAGGTCGGAGACCAGACCGATGCGCATGCCGGCGCTGCGCGCAGCAACCTGTGCGCGCTCGAGCCCGCGCGCCATCAGCCACTGGCCGAAGGCGTGATAGCTGACCTCGTCGGCATGTTCGCGGGCGAAGCGTTGCACTGCCGGGCTGGCCGGGTCGCGGTAGTCCTGCGGCCAGTTGCGCCAATGCTGCGGATGGCCCTCGGCGTCACGCAGATGGTGGTGCAGCGCCTCGAAACGGCAATGGTTCTCCAGCGCTTCGCCGCCATTGGCGCGAAAACTGTCGAAATCGGCCTGTTGCGGGTTCTCGCCCTGGCTGAAGTCGTCGAACAGCTGGCGCAGCAGGCGCTGACGCGATTGCGCCACGGCAGGCCAGTCGATCAGGTCCAGTCGCTCGAGGCGCTCCAGCTCCTCGCCGAGTCCGCACGCCTCGATGGCCTGACGCACCGGCCACTCGCCGAGAATGGAGCCCGGCGCCGCGTGCAGCACGTTGTAAAACAGTCGGCTGGAGGGCGAGTAGGGACTGTACTGATTGATATGCGCACCGAACATGGCATGCACTGGGCTGATGCCTAGCGCGTCGGCTCCATGGGCACCGGCATTGCGCACCAGGGCTTCCAGCGCCTGGGTGTCGCCCAGCCCGCCGTCGCCCGGTCGGCGCAGGCTGTACAGCTGGGCCGTCAGCCCCCAGGCGTTCGGGCCTGCGAGCTGCGCAACCGTGGGGCACGAGGGCGGCGCGACCGCCACGGTCAGTTCGGTTTCGTCGATCCTCAGGCGGTGATAGCCCGGGGTGTCCGGCACATGCAGCCGTGCCTGGTCGTCCAGCGTGCCGTGCAGCACGTCGCCCTGTTCGGCCACCAGTTCGTAACGGCTGGACGGCGGGAAGTAGGCCGCCAGCTCCAGCATGGCGTTCTGGTCGCAGGTCAGCAGCGGCGGTACGCCGCCGTGGTTGTTCTGATGCGCGATGACTTTCAGGCTGGCTTCGATCTGCTGATCGGTATCTGCTTCGAGTCCGAGGCAACCGAGCACTTCACGCAGTACTTGCGGCTCCACCCGCTGCTCACGGTTGTCGGCGTCCACCCAGTCGATGGACAACCCGGCAGCGTCAGCCAGGCGGATCAGGGCTTCGTCACTCATGTGGCTTTCTCCAGATACAGCCTGGCCATACGAGGTGCCAACTGGTCATGCGCATGCGTGGCCTCGCGGCTGGCGAACAACAGCTCGCCGCTGATCGATGCCGTCGGAAGGGGTGCGGCCTGGGTGCTAAGGTTGAGCTCCAGACGCAGCCGGCTGCCATCGCCGAGCTGCCAGCGGGAGAGCACCGCCGCTTGCGCCAGCACACGGGATTCGAGAAAGCGCGAACCCTGCAGGCGCGGCACGATCTCCCGGTGGCGGATGCCCAGCAACTCGCGATACAGCGCATACCATTCGGCATGCCCAGGTTCCTGGCGGGCGCTGAAATCCGGGCGCGAATTTTCGAAGGTGGAAACCGCGTTGGGGTCGGGAATGCGCTCGCGGGTGGCTTCGTCGGCGAACTCGGCAAACTCGGCGAACTCGTTGCGCCGCCCTTCGCGCACTGCATCGGCCAGTTCGCCGTGGTGGCTGGTGAAGAACAGGAATGGTTGGCGCGCCCCCCATTCCTCGCCCATGAACAACAGCGGCACCATGGGCGACAGCAGCAGCACGGCGGTAGCGGCACGCAATGCGTCGGCATCGGCCAGGCTGACCAGGCGCTCGCCGAAGGCGCGGTTGCCGGTCTGATCATGGTTCTGCAGGAACAGCACGAAGGAGGTCGGCGGCAGATGGCCGCTGGGCTCGCCACGTGCTTCACCGCGACGATTGTTCTGCCCCTGGTAGATGAAGCCTTCACCGAGGAAACGCGCCAGCTTGGTCGTGGCGTCCTGGTGATAGTCGGCGTAGTAGCCCTGGCTCTCGTCGGTGAGCAGGGCATGCAGTACGTTGTGGCCGTCGTCGTTCCACTGCGCGGTGAAGCCGGCGGTCAGCAGGCTGGCGCGGTTGTCCTCGTTTTCCAGTACCAGGTGCACGTGTCGGCCAGGCTCGACGCTGGCGTGCACGCGCTCGGCCAGCTCGGTGAGGAAACTGCGGTCGGGAATCGCATGCACGGCGTCGAAGCGCAGCCCGTCGAAGCGGTAGTCCAACAGCCACATCAGGGTGTTGTCGATGAAGAAGTCGCGCACTTCGCGGCGGCGGAAATCGATGCCGTCGCCCCAGGGCGTCTGCTGGTCGTGGCGGAAGAAGTGCTTGGCATAACGGCCCAGGTAGTTGCCGTCCGGCCCGAAGTGGTTGTAGACCACGTCGAGAAAGACCATCAGGCCCAGCCCGTGGGCGGTGTCGATCAGGTGTTTGAGTTCTTCCGGGCTTCCGTAGGCGGCTTCCGGCGCATAGGCCAGGACGCCGTCGTAGCCCCAGTTGCGATCGCCGGGGAATTCAGCGATCGGCATCAGCTCGATGGCGGTAACGCCAAGCTCCGCCAGGTCGGCGAGGTGTTTTTCCATGGCGGCGAAGCCGCCGTACAGCCCGACGTGCATCTCGTAGAGGACGGTTTCCTCCCAGGGACGGCCCAGCCAGTTCGGGTTGCGCCACAGATAGTTGCTGCTGGTGTCGACGACCAGACTGGGCGCGTGCACGTCGCCGGCCTGGGTGCGGGAGGCGGGGTCCGGCACCTGCAACTCATCGTCGATGAGAAAGCGGTAGAGGGTGCCGGCTCCGTAAGGGGCATCGATGCTGTACCAGCCATCTTCGTTGGCGGTCATCGGCAGCGTTTGGGCGCCAACCACGATCAGACTGACGTTTTGCGCATCGGGCGCCCAGATCCTGAAGCGGGTGGTCCCGTCATCCAGCAGTTCCGGACCGTGATGCCCGATAAAGGCACGCTGCTTGTGCATTGAATAGCCTCTTCAGATTAAAAGACGAACCTCGCGGCGCTCCCCGAGCAGCTGCTGGTAGAGCGCGTCATAGGGTTCGATGGCATGGCGCCAGAAGAATCCGGCCGCCATGGCCCGGCAGCGCATGGCGCCGAGCAGTTCAGGGTGGTGATGCACCGCCAGGGCGCGCTGTACGGCCTGGCGATAGCTGGCCGCGTCGGGTGCATCGAACAGGAAGCCGGTGATGCCGTCCTCGATGGAGTCCGCCAGCCCGCCGGTACGCCGGGCGATGGGCAGCGAGGCGTAGCGCTGGGCGTACATCTGGCTCAGGCCGCAGGGCTCGTAGCGTGACGGCATGAGCAGGAAGTCGCTGCCGGCGAACAGACGGCGCGCGTCGGTCTCGTTGAAGCCGATGTGCGCTCCGACCTGTCCGGGATACTGCTCGGCCAGCTGACGGACCTGCGCTTCGATCTGCCTCTCGCCCTGGCCGAGGATGGCCAGCTGACCGCCACCTTCGACGATGGCATGGGCCACATCGAGGGTCAGGTCCACGCCTTTCTGATACACCAGGCGCGAGACCACGGCGAACAGCGGAGCGTCGCGCTTCTCCAGCCCGAACGCGTCCCGCACATAGGCGGCATTGGCCTGCTTGCCGGCCCAGTCACGGGCACTGAAGCCGCTGACGAGGTAAGGGTCGCTCTCCGGCTCCCAGCTTTCGTCGATGCCATTGAGCAAGCCGCTGAGCAGACCCTGGCGGGCCTTCATGCTGAGGAACCCTTCCATGCCGCAGCCGAACTCCGGCGTGGTGATCTCCCTGGCGTAGGTCGAGCTCACGGTGGTGACGTGATTGGCATAGGCGATGCCGGCCTTGAGCAGCGACAGCTTGCCGTAGAACTCCATGCGCTCCGGGTCGCTGGCCTCGCCGGGAATGCCCAGCAGGCGCCGCTGGGACATGTCGATATTGCCCTGATAGGCGAGGTTGTGGATGGTGAACACGCTGGGCGTCGACAATCCGCGCCAGTGCATGTACGCCGGTGCCAGACCTGCCGGCCAGTCATGGGCGTGGACCAGCTCTGGCGCCCAGCTGATGCAGGCGGTGCCGGCGGCGATCTCGGCAGCGGCCAGGCCGAGGCGGGCGAAGCGGACCGGGTTGTCCTGCCAGTCGTTGCCGTGTCCGTCGACGTAGGGTGAGCCATCGCGCTCGTAGAGTTCAGGGCTGATCAACACGTAGATGATCAGGCCATCCGGCATGTCGATGCGGCCGATGCGGCAGCCGGGTAGCTCGGCGTAACCGCTCAGCGAACCGACAATGCGGATAGGGTGGCCGCTGTTGATCACTTGCGAATAACCGGGAATCAGCACACGCACATCGTGGCGTGCGCCAAGTGCTCGCGGCAGGGCGGCGGACACGTCGGCGAGCCCGCCGGTCTTGACCAGGTCGGTCAGTTCGGAAGTCACGAACAGGATCTTGCGTTTGTCATCGTGGCTACTGCGAATCTGCAGAGCAGGGCGAGCAACCGGGGGTACAGCGGGTTGGGCCTTCGGTAGCCCGAGAGGCCGGGCGTTCACAGCGGCAATACTCATCACGATCTCCCCAAAAGCCCCGGCGTTGCCGGTGCCTGCTACGAGCATATTTCTCCTATGCAACGATCTGATGACCGCCACATACAATGAACACGACCAGGCAAAAAGATTGTTAGGAGCTGCCGAGAGGGCAGGTAGAGCTGCGCCGGCCCTACTGGAAACCAGACCCCGCATCGCGGTAGAAGTTCTTAATATAGAGTAGAACAAAAACCAGCGCTGGAACTCACAGCAGGCCAACCCGCTCCGAATAAAAAACCTCAACGAAATAGCCCCTTCGATGGGCGGAGCAAAAAACATGCAAGAGATCGAACGAGTCGCGGCATTCCTGCAGCGCGAGGAACTCAAGCTGACCACCGCGGAATCCTGTACCTGCGGTTTGATGGCCTCGCTGCTGGGTGACATCCCGGGCTGCGGCCAGGTGCTCGACAGCGGGTTCGTCGTCTACTCGCCGAAAGCCAAGAACCGCCTGCTCAACGTGGATTTCGAGACCATCGAGAAATTCGGCCTGACCAGCGAAGAGGTGGCCCGTGAGATGGCCATCGGTGCACTGAACGCCAGTGTCGCCACGCTGGCAGTGGCCAATACCGGCGTGGCCGACGACCATCAGGAGGATGAAGGCGGCACGCAGTGCTACGCCTATGCACTGATGCGGGGCGAGCGACAGGTGGTGGTGAGCGAAACGGTGCAGTTCGACGGCGACCGCGTCGAGGTTCGCAAGCAGGCGGCGCGGCACGGCCTGACCCAGCTGGAGAGCAGGTATGCGCAGCTGGTGGAGAAGCTCGAGCAGGGTGAAGGCGCCTGACGCCTACACCGGAGGCTGGCGTTCCGGCTCGACGTGCTGTGGCTGCGACATATCGACGCGCTGCTTGTGTCCGACGCTCAGGTCGGCCCGGACTTGCGGCAGCGAATGCGGATACTGCCGCTGGATGAAGCCCAGCAGGTTCTCGCGGATGTGGCAGCGCAGGTCCCAGTTGCGTGACGAGTCCGGGGAGCTGACCAGGGCGCGCAGCTGGATGGACTTCTCGCTGGCATCGGTCACCTGCAGCACGCAGACCCGGCCATCCCACAATTCCGGTACGTCCTTGCAGAGCCGCCGCAGCTCCTCGCGCAGCGGCTCCAGAGGCAGGCTGTAGTCGGCCCAGAGAAACACCGTGCCGATCAGGTTCGAGCTACGACGGGTCCAGTTCTGGAAAGGCTTTTCGATGAAATACTGCAGCGGCACGACCAGCCGGCGGTCGTCCCAGATCCGCACCACCACGTAGGTGCCGGTGATTTCCTCAATGCGGCCCCATTCGTTCTCGACGATCACCACGTCATCCAGGCGGATCGGCTGGGTCATGGCGATCTGCAGTCCGGCGATCAGGTTGGCCAATACCGGCCTCGCGGCAAAGCCCACCGCAAGCCCCGCAAGCCCCGCCGAAGCCAGCAGGCTGGCACCGAACTGGCGTGCGCCGGGGAAGGTCATCAGCATCGCCGCGGCACCGATCAGCAGGACGAAGAACGCCAGGGTCCGCAGCAATACCCGAGATTGCGTCTGGATCTGCCGGGCACGCAGGTTGTCGACCACATCCACCGGGTTGCGCAGCTGGATGAACTGCTGAAGCCCGCGCAGCAGGCGCATCACCAGCCAGGTCAGGGTGCCGATGATCAGAAGCGTGGTCACATGCCGTGCGCCGTCGATCAGCAGCAGGTCATCAGGCGCCGAAGTCCAGACGCCCTGCAGGCCCATCAGTGGCAGCAGTGCGCGAATGGGCTTTTCCAGCTGTTCGGACAGCTCGCGGGTGAACAGGAAGGCCCGCGCCAGGCGCAGCATCAGAGCGGTCAGCAGACGGCCGGACAGGCTGAGGATCAGCACTACGAACAAGGCTGCAGCGAGCGTGCGCAGCGCTGGCTGGCTGATGTACTGGTCCCATTGCAAGAGGTAAGCGGGCAGTTCGATAGCGGAGGGCTCCGGTTAACCGTTCGTCAGGGCCACTGACAGCTTGTGTCTGGCAAAAGTTCAGGCCGTTGCGCCTGGGCCGCGCCGGTCGGGCAGGAGGAACTCTTGCTTGCCGAGTCTCTCACAAAACCAAGCGGGCCACATTCGCCCCCGACTTTTCCAGACCTGAGGAGTGATCCCATGCAAAGTGCACAGACCGGCAACGACGTCCGTACCGAACGCCTCATCGAGTGGCTGCGCGATGCGCATGCCATGGAAGCGCAGGCCGAGACCATGCTGAACAAGCAGGCCAGCCGTATCGAGCATTACCCCGAACTCAAGGCGCGGATCGAGCAGCACATCACCGAGACGCAGAACCAGGCCAAGCTGATCGAAGGCTGCCTGCAGCGCTACGACAAGTCCTATTCCGGCCTCAAGGACCTCGGCGGCAAGATGATGGCGATGGGGCAGGCCATGGGCGGCATGATGGTCAATGACGAGATCGTCAAAGGCGTGCAGATGGGCTACGTCTTCGAGAATCTCGAAATCGCCTCCTACAAGATCCTGATTGCCGCCGCCGAAGCGGTCGGCGACATGCAGACCAAGGAAGTCTGCGAGCGCATCCTGGTGGAAGAGGTCGCCATGGCCGACTGGCTGCGCGACCACCTGGCGGAGCTGACCCAGGCCTACCTGACCCGCGCGCTGGAACCCAACGTCGAAGCCAAGCGCTGAGACGGCTTGCCTGATTGCCCGGCCACCTCGGCCGGGCCTTCCCCATCCTCTTTCGCAGGGTCGTTGCAGGACCGCAAACGGCCGTGCCTGTCCGTCGGGAGCCGTCCATGAGACCACGACCGCTCGTCAAGACCCTGACCTTCGCCGTGCTGCACTTCGCCACGGCTTTCATCGTCGTTTATGCGTTGACCGGAAGCGTCGTCATCGGTGGCGCCGTCGCCCTGATCGAGCCGCTGTGCAACACCGTGGTGTTCTACCTGCACGAACGCGCCTGGCAGCGATTCGGCCGGCAGAAGGCGACCCACTCCCACAGCTACGGCCACGATGTGTTCCTCAAGTACATGGGCCGGGGGCAGGCCGCCGGGGGCCGAGCGGCGCGTACGCCGCGCTGAGCCGGGTCACTCGGTGCGCACGCTCCGATTCGTTTCGGCGGGCAGCGTGCTGCGGGTGGCGCACATTTCGATGCGCAGTTCCTGAGCCAGACGCACCAGGTTGGCCGCGTCGCGGCATTGGTCGTAGGAGATGCCGAGAACGGTCAGTTCCTCATCTGGCGGTTCATGGTAGAGGCGCACGCTGAGCGAACTGTCGGAAGCATCGCGGCATTCACACTGAAACGGCCGCAGGTAGGTGTGCAGGATGGCTTCGATCTTGAACAGAGGAAGACGCGTATTCATAAATCCTCCCTAGCAAAGGAGGTGACTAAAGCGCAGTACAGCATCCGCTGCGCACCCCTGGCGTTCCGACGTCCTTCAACCGTAGCAGCACTGTTCGCCTTGTAAATGCGGCGATATGTCCATTGAGCGGATTAAGTCGCCCAGGCGCTCTAGCTAGCCTTTTCAGACCAGTGCCGCTTATCGGAACCCGTCGGGCGGACCGGTCGCCGCCCCCCTGAACTCATACCAGCGGGGGATGACCAAATTAAGTAACAGCCATGACTACCCAGCCTACGCGGAGATCCCACATGAAAAGACTGCTGCTCAGCGCAATGCTCAGTGCAATGGTTGCGGCGCCTGCGATGGCGCAGTTTCCCGCCGGCACTCCGCGTGACGATACCGGGTCACGTCCGAGCCCGATGGGCAACCCCACGCCGCAGGAAGAAGTGGAAACCCGCGAGGATCACAAGGGCCGTACCGTGACCGAAGACGGCCAGCTGGTGGCACCACAGCCGGGCAGCGAGGAACCTTCAACCGATCCGGACCGGCATTCGGCGCCGGGCGGCCCCAACGACACTTCCACCGACGCCGGCAAGCTGGAATAGCCGCCGGCATAGCTCGCGGAGGTCGGTCATGGCGCTCGAAGATTACCAACGCATGCGTGACTTCGCCGCCACGCCGGAACCCGCCGGCAAGGCACGGCCGAAGTCCCGCAAGAGCCAGGCGCTGCAGTACTGCATCCAGAAGCACGACGCCACGCGTCTGCATTACGACTTCCGCCTGGAACTGGACGGCACCCTGAAGAGCTGGGCGATTCCCAAGGGGCCAAGCCTGGACCCCGGCGTGCGCCGGCTGGCCGTACACGTGGAAGACCACCCGCTGGAGTACGCCACCTTTGAAGGGAACATCCCCGAAGGGCATTACGGTGCCGGCGACGTGATCGTCTGGGACCGTGGCGTGTGGACACCCCAGGGCGACCCGCAGGAGGGCTATCGCAAGGGCAAGCTCAAGTTCAGCCTGGAAGGCGAGAAGCTTGCCGGCAGCTGGAACCTGGTGCGCACGCAGATGGACGGGAAGAAGGAGCAGTGGTTCCTCATCAAATCCCGTGACGAGGCGGCGCGCGAGGAGAGCGAGTACGACATCGTCACCGCCGAGCCCGACAGCGTGCTCAGTGACCGCACCCTGGTGCCGCGCAAGCGCGGCGCGAAGGCCCGCGTGGCCGAAACGCCGCCTGCGCCAGCCAAGGCGCCCGCCAAGAAGCGGACACCGGCCAGGCGAAAGGCAAGGGTCGCGCTCGAGGGGGCGGTTCCGGCCGAGCTACCGGAGCATTTCAAACCGCAGCTGGCCACCCTGGTCGATACGGTACCGGGCGGGGACTGGCGGTACGAAATCAAGTTCGACGGCTACCGGATGCTCGCGCGCATCGACTCCGGCGAGGTCAGGCTGTTTACCCGCAACGGCCACGACTGGACGGCGAAGATGCCCCAGCAGGCCGCGGCGCTTGCGGGACTCGGGCTCGAGTCCGGGTGGCTGGATGGCGAGGTGGTGGTGCCGAACGAGGAGGGCACGCCTGACTTCCAGGCCTTGCAGAACGCTTTCGAGGCGGGGCGCAGCGGCAGCATTCTCTATTACCTGTTCGACATGCCTTACCTGAACGGCATGGACCTGCGCGAGGTGGCGTTGGAGCAGCGCCGCGCAGCGCTGCGCGAGGTGCTGGAGCGCAGTGACAGCGAGCTGCTGCGCTTCTCCGAGGACTTCACCGAGCAGCCGGACAGCATTCTGGAAAGCGCCTGCCAGATGAAACTCGAAGGGCTGATCGGCAAGCGCGCTGGCAGCACCTACACCTCGCGACGCAGCAGCAGCTGGGTGAAGATCAAATGCAGCAACCGGCAGGAATTCATCATCGTCGGCTATACCCAGCCAAAGGGTACCCGCACCGGTTTCGGCGCGCTTCTGCTCGGCCTGCACGACGACAAGGGCGAGCTGCGTTACGCCGGCAAGGTCGGCACCGGCTTCAACCATGCAACGCTGCAGAGCCTGCACAAGAAGCTGAAGAAGCTGGAAACCGATAAAAGCCCGCTGGCCAAGGCACCCCCAGCAGCCGATGCACGTGGCGCGCAGTGGCTCAAGCCGGAGCTGATGTGCGAAGTCGCCTATGCCGAAATGACCCGCCAGGGTGTGGTGCGCCACTCTGTGTTCCACGGCCTGCGAACCGACAAGCCGGCCGAGGCCATCACCCACGAGCGGGCCAAACCAGCCTCCAGGGCAAAGCCGAACGTCGCCGGCAAGGCCGATCCCCTCGGCAGCGGTCGGATCAAGATTTCCAACCCCGAACGGGTCATCGACCCCAGCAGCGGCATCACCAAGATCGAACTGGCCCGCTTCTACGCGCAGATCGCCCCCTGGGCGCTGCCGCAATTGCAGAACCGGCCGCTGGCGCTGGTCCGCGCGCCTGAAGGCATCACTGGCGAGCTGTTCTTCCAGAAGCACGCCGACAAGCTGGCCATCCCGCATATCACCCAGCTGGACCCGGCGCTCGATCCGAAGCACGGCGCGCTGCTGGTGATCGACAGCGCCGAGGCGCTGGTCGGCGCCGCGCAGATGGGCACTATCGAGCTGCACAGCTGGAACGCCGTGGCGCCCGATCTCGAGCACCCAGACCGCTTCGTGCTGGACCTCGACCCCGATCCGGCTCTGCCGTGGAAGCGCATGCTCGAGGCGACCCAGCTGACCCAGACGCTGCTGGACGAGATCGGCCTGGCATCGTTTCTCAAGACCAGCGGCGGCAAAGGGCTGCACATCGTCGTACCGCTCGACCCTGTGCATGACTGGAGCGAGGTGAAATCCTTCAGCCAGGCGATTGCCAGGCACCTGGCAAAACTCCTGCCGTCCCATTTCTCCGCGGTCAGCGGGCCGAAGAACCGGGTCGGGCGCATCTTCATCGACTACCTGCGCAACAGCCGTGGCGCCAGCACCGTCGCGCCGTACTCGGTACGCGCCCGCGAGGGTCTGCCGGTTTCCGTACCCATCCACCGCGACGAGTTGGCGGACCTCAAGGGCGCCAACCTGTGGACGGTGCGCAACCTGCTGGAACGCCTGCAGGAACTGGGTGACGACGACCCCTGGGCGGCCATCGGCAAGACCCGCCAGCGTCTGACCAAAAAGATTCGCGACCGCCTGAACGCCTGATGCGGCGACTGGGCCCGCATCGGCATCCCGCCAGTGCGCACGCAACTATCAGAGGAGGCAGCATGAGTGACATGACAGTCGGAGATTACCTGGTCGAGCGGCTTTACCAGTGGGGCGTGCGGCGCATCTATGGTTATCCCGGCGACGGCATCAACGGCGTGCTCGGTGCGCTGAACCGGGCGGGCGGCAAGATTCGCTTCATCCAGGCTCGGCACGAGGAGATGGCCGCCTTCATGGCCTCGGCCGATGCCAAGTTCGGCGGTGGGTTGGGTGTCTGCCTGTCCACGTCGGGGCCGGGCGCCTCGCACCTGCTGACCGGGCTGTACGACGCGCGTCTGGATCATGTGCCGGTGCTCGCGATCGCCGGGCAACAGGCCCGCACCGCGCTGGGCGCGCACTATCAGCAGGAGATCGACCTGCCGGCGATGTTCAAGGATGTCGCCGGCGCCTTCGTCCAGCAGGCCAGCGCGCCGGCACAGGTACGCCACCTGGTGGATCGGGCCATTCGCAGCGCAATCGGCGAGCGCAAGGTCGCCGCCATCATCCTGCCCAACGACCTGCAGGAGGCTCCCTACAGCGAGCCGCCGAGGACTCACGGTGCCGTGCTTTCCGGTACCGGCTACAGCCGGCCGAAGATTATTCCCTATGACGCGGACCTGCAGCGAGCCGCCGAGGTGCTCAATGCCGGCAGCAAGGTCGCCATTCTGGTCGGCGCCGGCGCGCTGCAGGCCACTGACGAGGTCATTGCCGTGGCCGAGACGCTGGGCGCCGGCCTGGCCAAGGCGCTGCTTGGCAAGGCGGCAGTGCCCGACGATCTGCCCTGGGTCACCGGTGCCATCGGCCTGCTCGGCACCGAGCCCAGCTACAAGCTGATGAATGAATGCGACACGCTGCTGATGATCGGCTCGGGCTTTCCCTATTCCGAGTTCCTGCCGGAGGAAGGTCAGGCCAGGGGTGTGCAGATCGATCTCAAGCCCGACATGCTGAGCATCCGTTACCCCATGGAGGTGAATCTGCACGGCGAGGCCGGCGAAACGTTGCGCGCGCTCTTGCCGCTGCTGGAGAAGAAGATCGATCGCAGCTGGCAGCAACAGGTCGAAGCATGGCGCGCCGATTGGGACCGCACGCTGGAGGAGCGGGCAATGGCGGCGGCCGACCCGATCAACCCGCAGCGTGTGGCCTGGGAACTGTCGCCGCGCTTGCCGGAACGGGCCATCATCACCAGCGACTCCGGCTCCTGCGCCAACTGGTATGCCCGCGACATCCGCATGCGGCGTGGAATGATGGGGTCCCTGTCCGGCGGGCTGGCCTCCATGGGCGCCGCGGTGCCCTATGCCATCGCCGCGAAGTTCGCCCATCCGGACCGCCCGGTGGTGGCTTTGGTCGGCGACGGCGCCATGCAGATGAACAACATGGCCGAGCTGATCACGGTGGCCAAGTACTGGAGCCAGTGGCAGAACCACCAGTGGATCTGCTGCGTGTTCAACAACCAGGACCTCAACCAGGTGACCTGGGAGCAGCGCGTGATGGAGGGCGATCCGAAATTCGAGGCTTCGCAGAATCTGCCCGACGTGCCGTATCACCGCTTCGCCGAGCTGATCGGGCTGCAGGGCATCTTTTGCGACCGCGAGGACCAGGTGGCCGCCGCCTGGGAGCAGGCACTGGCCGCCGATCGCCCGGTGCTGCTGGAGTTTCGTACCGATCCCAACGTGCCGCCGCTGCCGCCGCACATCAAGCTGGAGCAGGCCAAGGCCTACGCCTCGGTGCTGCTGCATGGCGATCCGGACCAGGCCGGCATCATCAAGCAGACCGCCAAGCAGGTGCTCGGCTCGATCCTGCCAGGACACCGCAAGGACAAGCGCTGAAGCCGCCTTCAGCAGGCGGCACAGGCCCGGCGCTAGGGCTGACCGTTGCCGCCAGAGGCGCCGAACACCTGGCCGGTTACGTAGCTGGCCTCGGTGGACGCCAACAGCACGTACAGCGGGGCGATTTCGGCCGGCTGGCCCGGACGGCTCATGGGCGTATCGCCGCCGAAGCGCTGCAGGTTCTCCATGGTCTGCCCACCGCTGACCTGCAGGGGCGTCCAGAACGGTCCGGGCGCCACGGCGTTCACCCGGATGCCTTTGTCGATCAGCTGCTTGGCCAGCCCCTTGCTGAAATTGGTGATTGCCGCCTTGGTCAGTGAGTAATCCAGCAGGTTGGCAGGTGGGTCGTAGGTGGTGACCGAGGAGGTATTGATGATCGAAGCGCCCGCCGGCATATGCGGCACGGCGGCCTTGGTGATCCAGAACATGGCATAGAGGTTGGTCTTGAGCGTCCAATCGAACGCCTCGTTGGAAATGCCGAGGATCGATTGCTCGCTGCTCTGTCGCGCGGCGTTGTTGACCAGAATGTCCAGCCCGCCCAGTTCCTCCACCGCCTTCTGGACCATCGAACGACAGAAGGCCTCATCGCGGATGTCACCGGGCAGCGCCACCGCCTTGCGTCCGGCGTCGCGGATCAGCGCCACGACTGCCTGTGCATCCGGCTCCTCGTCCGGCAGGTAACCGATGGCGACATCGGCGCCTTCGCGGGCAAAGGCGATCGCTGCGGCACGCCCGATTCCCGAGTCTCCGCCGGTGATCAGCGCCTTGCGCCCGGCAAGCCGGTTGGAGCCGCGGTAGCTCTTTTCGCCATGATCCGGCGGTGGCTGCATGTCCCGCGCAAGGCCGGGCCAGGGCTGCGACTGCTTGTCGAAGGGCGGTTGCGGATGCAGAGCCTTGGGATCGCGCAGCGGTGCGGGCGCCGCCTGCGGCGTGGCGTCGGCATCTGCGGCCTGGGCAAAGCCCGGCAACACCATGCCGGCGGCGAAGGTTGCGGCCGCACCCTGGATGAGCTTGCGTCGGGAGCTGTCATGGTCGTCGGAATGCATGGGAAATCCTGCAGCGTGTTGCGGCGTTGGCCGTCCATCGGTCGAGGCTCGCGTTGAATTAGGCCGACGGCGTCCCTGGGCGGCATGCCACGTGCGTGACGCAGGGATCCGCCAGTGCGGTGCCCTGCAGAAAGGCTCAAAGCGAGCGGGCGGCCAGCGGTTCGATGGCGGGGCCGTGGATGACTTCGCCGTCCGCCTGGAAGATCGAGCCGTGGCAGGGGCAGTCCCAGGTCCGGTCGGCGTTGTTCCAGGTCACGCTGCAACCCATGTGGGTGCAGGCCGCGGACACCGCGTGCAGGCCGCCGGCATCGTCGCGCCACACCGCGAGCTGTTCATCGCCGCGGGTGATCACGCCGCCTTCGCCCGGGCCGATGGCATCGAGGTCATCGACCCTGGTCTGGCTATCGCTGCTCTGATTGAAGTCATCAGGGGAGGGACGGTTGGGGTCGTAGAGCTGCTTCCACGGGCGGCGGCCGGTGATGATCTGGCGGGCCATGCCCAGCCCGACGGCGGTGCCGTTGCTGATACCCCAGCCGTTGAAACCGGTGGCCACGAACAGGCCGGGGGATTGTTCCGGGTCCGGCTCGCCGGCATAGGCGACTCGGTCGGCGGTGTCGTAATCCTCGTTGCACCAGCGCCAGACGGCCTCACCCACTGGCAGGTGGCCGCGCGCCCAGTGTTCGAGTTCGACGAACCGCCTGGCGACGTCTGCGTCCTGGCCGGTCCTGAAGCGCGGACCGAGTACGATGAACAGCGGCCCCTGGTCATCACGGCCCATACGGATGGAATGAGTCGGCTCGTCGACGCCGATGAACATGCCGTCCAGATGCGCGCCGTCCTGCGGACGAAAGGCCATGGCCACGTGGCAACGCGGCTGGGTCGGGCTGACGAGGTCGACCGGCGTTTCCACCGGCATGTGCGTAGCGAGGATGACCTGATCGGCTTCCACACTTCCGCCATCGAAGCCAACCTGCCAGCGCCCCTGGCGCTCGAAGCTCGTCGCGCGGGTGTGCTGATGGATGCGCCCGCCGCGGGCGTGCAGCGAGTTGGCCAGGCCGATCAGATAGCGTGTCGGGTTGAACTGGGCCTGATCCGGAAATTCCAGTGCGCCGGCGGTGGCGAAGGGCAGGGGCGGCTGGTCGATGACCCGTGCCGCGAAGCCCAGGCGGCGCGCCGCTTCGGCTTCATCGTCGATGGCTCGGCGCCAGTCCGCCGAGCACGCATAGGCGTAGGCGGACTGACGCTCGTAGTCGCAATCGATGGCGTGCTCGGTGACCCAGTGACGAATACGCTCCACGGCTTCGCGGTTGGCGTCGGCGTAGCACTGCGCCAGTTCCTGGCCGAAGGTATCGATCAGGTAGCGATAGATCAGAGCATGCTGGGTGGTGACCTTTGCGGTGGAGCGCCCGGTGACCTGTCCGCCGACCTCGCGGGCTTCGAGCACCACGACGGACTTGCCGGCTTCGCATAGCGTCATGGCGGCGCTCAGCCCGACGATGCCGGCGCCGACCACCACCACGTCGCATTCGCTGTGGCCGGTCAGGCGCGGAAAGTCGCCACGCGGCGCGCTGGCGCTCCAGCAGCAATCAGGGGTTGCGGATAGGGCAGGCATTGGCGGGTCCTCCTCACGGGTGGCATAGGCTGTAGAGCGGACCTGCCCGACCGGGTTCCGACCATCGGGCGGTTGGCGATCGAGGCACCGCCGTCACCGGCGCGTGCCCGGGAGAGCGCGACGGTGCGCCGACCGCTCAAGCGCAATGGGTTCGCCCGCAAAAAGGTGCCCCGCGGACGGAGCGCAACCTGATGGAATCTGTAAGGGATTGGGCGTCGCGCGCGTTGGGGACCGAACATGCACAGGATTAAGCCGCCATCCGTCCGAACGCCGCTTCGTCTGCACCGAACAGGCAATACTTGCTCCGCGGCGCCAGGCAAAACAGTCGGCGCGTTCAGGGAGTGGCAGCGGCAGGGACACGCCAGACAGGGTCAGCATGATGTCGGCCGACGACGACTTTCAAAGGAGTGTTCCCTATGTTCTCGCATAAACCGCTGATCGCTTGCTTTCTATTCGGCTCGCTGCCGGCACTGGCGCTGGCACAGACCGCCGCCACCCAGACCGGAAATGACAACGAAATCATTCTCGAGCAGAACGGCTGGAACTCGGCAAGCCAGGTGCAGCAGGGGGATCGCAATTATTCGCGGGTCAGGCAGGACGGCGGTGACAATCGGGTGCAGACGAACCAGCTCAATCTCGACAATTGGACTGAAGTGGTGCAGAGCGGATCGTCCAACCAGGCAAGCGTCATTCAGATCGGAGATATCCACTCCGGACATTCGGCATCCATCGTTCAGCTCGGGACGGACAACCTCGCGGAGGTCAGTCAGATGGATGGCAATGGCGCACAGGCGAACATTCACCAAGAGGGAGCGGGCAATGTTCACCGGGTTACGCAGCTGTATTACATGAACGAGGCCGACAGCCGCTCCGTTGGCACGAACAACCTGACCGAGATCAGTCAGGAGTGGGCCGGCAGCGCCCGTACCGACCAGCTCGGCAACGACAACCGGATCACGATCGAGCAGGGTTTCCTGCCTTATGGCGGATTGGTCTCGGTGTATCAGGACGGCGGCTCGAATGAAGCGGCGGTCAACCAGCAAGGCGGGCGCTACTACGTCGGCCAGTTCGAGTTGAGACAGCTCGGTAGCGCTAACCGCGCGCAGGTAACGCAATGGGCCGGTTTCAGTAGCTTCACCTTCACCCAGGAGGGTAGCGGCAACGAACTGAACGCCCGGCAGGCGACCCGTGACGGGATCATTCGAGGCAATACGGTTGGCAACGACAACCGCGTCAATATCGACCAGATCTATGACAGCCCGGTGCTCGACATCGCCCAGAACGGTTCGGCCAACGAAATCGATGTGGTGCAGCATACCCCCTACAGCACCGTGTCAATCGCCCAGACTGGCGATGGCAACGTCGCGCTGCTGAATCAGACGACACAGTTCGAATTCCCGGTGCCCGCCACGGCCATCATCCAGAACGGCACCGGGAATAGCGCGTCGATCACACAGCGCTATTGAGGCGTCAGCGGGCGCAACCGATTGGCGGTCGCACTTCGTTTTCAATGGTCCATGCAGTCCGGACCCTGACGCAGGTAGGTGGTTTCGTGGGTTTCGCCTTTGGAGTCCACGTACGTCATCCTGGCCTGCACGATTTCGCAGCCGCCTGCGGGCACGTCCATCGAGACGACCTTGGCGATGTCGAGCTTGTCGCCGTACTGGTAGGGCTTGGGCTCATCGGCGGCATGCGCCAGCTGGGCGCTGAAAGCCAGGGCGGCGATCCAGATCAGTCTTTTCACGGGTAACCTCCAGAAACGCCTGCACGCCCGAGACGCTTCGACGGGCATTGGCAGGTCTTGCAAGCGGCGCCCGCCAAGCAGCGGGCGTCAGGAATAAACGAGGCTGCCACGAGGGGAGCAGCCTGAAGGTGGCCGGACGGCTGGCCGACGGAGCGCTTCGGCCAGCAACGCGGAACTGAGGGTTGCCCGTCCGCTGCCACTCGCCAATTCTAGGAAGCGCGCTGGGCCGGAAAAACCGCGCCGCCGGTGAAGCACCTTTACCGAGCGCGCAACAATCGTTCAGGCCCAATGCGTCTCGTCCCGCAGCACCCGGTGATAGTCGTCGAAGGCGCGCGGCAGTGCCTGAGCGAGAAAGTCCAGCCAGGTCCTGATCTTCGCGTCGAGAAAGCGGCGGGACGGGTAGAGCGCATGAATCTGCTTTTCCTGCAGGCGGTACTGAGGCAGCAGGCGCAACAGCGTCCCGCGCTGCAGCGCCGGCGCCGCCACGTAGTCAGGCAGCAGGCAGATACCCATGCCGGCTTCGGCGGCGCTGGCCATGGCTTCGGCGACATTCACCTTGAACGTCTCGCCGGGGCGGATCACCTCTTCGACGCCGTCGCCGACGAAGTGCCAGTCGTCGGCGAACACCGGATCGAGCAGCCGCAGGCAGCGGTGGTCATGCAGATCGGTCGGCCGTCGCGGCACGCCATGCCGCTGGAGATAGCTCGGTGCGGCGCAGACGACGTGAAACACCGGCCCGAGCCGCTGGGCGATCAATTCCGAGTCGGGCAGGTCACGAGACAGGGTGATGATCACGTCCAGCCCGGCTTCCAGCAGGTCCGGCTGGCGTTGGGACAGGCTCAGATCGAGGCTGACCTCCGGATAGCGCTCGCAGTAATGCCCGGCGAGGCTGGATAGGAGCTGGATGCCGAGGCCGGTGGTGGAGTGCACCCGCAGGCGACCGCGCGGCGTGAGGTGCGCGCCACAGGCTTCCTGCCGGGCGTCATCGAGCTGCGCCAGTATCTCGCGGGAACGCTCGAGAAAGCGTGCACCGACCTCGGTCAGCGCCAGACGCCGGGTGGTGCGCTGCAGCAGGCGGGCGTGCAGATGGTTCTCCAGCTCGCTGACCAGGCGCGACACCTGCGCCGTGGAGGTGTCGGTCTGCCTGGCTGCCGCGGTGAAGCTACCGGCGTCGACGACCCGGACGAATGCGCGCATCGCATGCAGCATGTCCATCAACGTTCGTCCTCCTGGCTGGCGGCGGGCGGCTGGCTCGTGCGCCAGCCTCCACCTAGGGCAAGGAACAGATCGACCTGATCCAGTGAAAGCTGCGCCTGCGAGGCGGCCAGCGCGGCCTGGGCGTTGGCCAGGGTGCGCTCGGCGTCCAGGCTGTCGAGATAACCCAGGCGACCCTCCTGGTACAGCCGGCGGGTGTGATCGGCGGCGTTGCGAGCCGCGTCACGCGCCTCGTGTAACGCCTGGTCGCGCTGCAGATCATGCGCGTAGCGGCTGAGCAGGGTCTGGGTTTCCCTCAGTGCCTCCAGCACCACACCGTCGAAGCGGGCGAGGGCGGCGTCTGCTCCGGCCTCCATGGCACGCACCCGGGCGCGATCGACCTGGGTTGGAACGTGCCAGCTGATCGAAGGGCCGAATGCCCAGCGCTGCGTCACCGCATCGCCGAGGTGTTCGAGCATGCCGGTGTAGCCTGCCGTGCCGCCGAGACTGATCTGTGGGTACATCATCGCCGTGGCCACGCCGATCTGTGCCGTGGCCGCGGCCAGGCTTCGTTCGGCTGCGCGAATGTCGGGGCGTCGGCGGAGCAGGGCGGCGCCGTCACCAAGCGGAATCGGCTGACTCAGCTGTGGGGCGTGGTTGCAGGCCGCGGCACCTTCAGGCAGCTCGCCCGGTGTGTGACCGAGCAGGGCGGCGAGCCGATACAACGCCGCGGCCTTCTTCGCCTCGAAGGGAGGCAGCTCGGCGCGCAGGGTCTCGACCTGCGCTCGGGCGCGGGCAACATCCACTTCATTGCCGCGGCCGCCAGCGAGCAGGCGGGAGGCCACCTCAAGCTGGCGCTGCTGGATCGCCAGCGAGTGTTCGGCGATGGCCAGCTCTTCGGCGGCATGACAGGCCGTCATGTAGCTGCGCACGACGCCGGCTACCGCACTGATGCGCGCCGCTTCGAGCAGCGACGCACTGGCGTCGGCTGTTGCACCGGCTGCTTCGGCGCCGCGCCGCAGCTGGCCGAACAGGTCCAGCTGATAGCTCACGGCGAGGCCGGCATCGGCCAGGTTCATCACCGGCAGCTTCTCTTCCAGCGCCAGCGCCTCGCTGGACAGCTGGCCGCGCGCCAGTGAACCGTCGCCACCCACCACCACTTCCTGGGCGTGATGGGCCATCTGGAAGCCCTGATAGGCCTGACGCAGGTTGTGATGGGCCTGGCGTATGTCACGGTTGCCCGCCAGCGCCTCGCGCACCAGCCTGTCGAGCAGGGGATTGTCGTACAGCTGCCACCAGCCGTCCGGCAGCGGCGTCCGTTCGACTTCTGGATTGCCGAGCGTATCGAATGGCGCCTGCGCTGCAGCCTGGCGCACCACGGCCTGGTCCGGTACGCGGTAGTCCGGGCCGACCGCACTGCAAGCGGCGAGCAGCGTGACGAGCAGGGGGAGGGCGGGGTACAGGTAGCGGCTCATGGTGTCGCGCTGCTCGCGTCGGCGGCCGGCCACGGCAGCACCGAGAGGGTAGCCGTGCGGCCGACCACGAGGCGGATGTCGCTCGGCTGGCCTTCGTCGAGCACCACCCGCACCGGAATCCGCTGCGCCAGGCGCACCCAGTTGAAGCTCGGGTCGATATTAGGCAGCAGCGAGTTGCCGCGGACCCGGTCACGATCCTCGATACCGGCGGCGATGCTCTGCACTTGGCCGCGCAGGTGCTGCGTTTCGCCCATGACGTGGATGTCTACCGGCTGGCCGATCCCGATGGCGTGCAGCTTGGTTTCCTCGAAGTAGCCTTCGACGCGCAGGGAGTTGGTGTCGACGATGGACAGCACCGGCGTGCCGGTTTTCACGTAGTCGCCGACCCGCATGGTCTGGTCGCCCAGATAGCCGTCCACGGGACTGAGTACGCTGGTGCGCTCCAGGTCCAGCTGCGCCACGCCAAGGGCCGCCTCGGCGGTTGCCAGTGCCGCTTCGGCCCGCTTGACCTGGGTGTCGCCGATTTCCACCGTCTCGGCGGCGATCAGATCCTTCAGCACGCGGTTGCGTCGGGCTTCGCGCTGCGCCTGCTCCAGCTGTGCGCGGCGCTCCAGCACGGTGGCCTGCGCTTCGTCGACGGCCAGCTGGAAGCGCGCCCGATCGATCACGAACAGTACCTGGCCACGCGTGACACGCTGGTTGTCGCGCACCCGCAGTTCGGTGACCAGCCCGGACACATCCGGCGCGACCTGGACGATATCGGCATGTACATGCCCATCACGGGTCCAGGGCGCTTCCATGTAGTAATCCCACAGGTGCAGGCTGACGACGGTGGCGATGGCTACAGCCAGCAGGGTCAGCAGTACCGAGCCGGCGGTGGGTATCCAGTTCTTCACGATTCAAATCCGCGCTACGAAATAGAACAGGGCGCCGAGCACGATGATGTACAGGGCGAGATTGAACAGCGGCGGGTGCCAGACCCAGCGGTAGAAGCCGACACGCTGCAACAGCGCGGCCAATAGGCTTTTCACGCCATAGGCCGCCAGCATTGTCACCAGCAGGACCGGCACATAGACGCCGTAGAGATTGAGATGGCCCGTCATGCGAAGGCACCTGCGTCAGCGGGCCCGGCGGATGGTCGACACGGCACGCTGGCCGGCGCGTCCGGGAACAGGGCCAGCCGCAGGCCGTGGAGGGCTTGCGCCGCCTGCCGGGCCTCCTGCTGCAGACACACAACGGTGCTTTCCAATGCATGGCGCAGGGCGGCCGGGGGCGGCAGTTCACGCTGCGCCGTGGCGCAATCGCGAAAATAGGTCTGAATCATCATCAGCACCGGCGTCAGCTGTCGGCGCAGGGGGCCGCTTGGGCGCAGCTCGCGCAATTCCAGCAAGCGAAAGCAGACCCGCAACTCGCGGGTGACATCGTTCAGCACCAGGCCCTGGTCTGCGAGTTGTGTCAGTCGAGGCAGCAGCTGAGCGATACGATCGACGAACGCCGATGCGCTGGCGACCGTATTGGCGCCGCGGCTCAGGTCCGCGAGCTGCGCCAGATTCTGCCAGCCGTGGCGTACCAGCCGACGCGCGGCCCAGAGCGTGCCGAACGGGCGGGTCAACCGCGCCCAGACCAGGACGAACACCACACCCAAGGCTGTGGACAGGGCAATATCGGCGAACAGTTGAAAATCCGCCTGGTAGGCACTCTGGATGGTGATGCTGGAGATCGTCTGGACCGCCACCAGGATCACCGTTCCGGCATGCTGCGGACGACCGGCGAGCGTACCGAGCAGCAGCAACGGCCCGGCGAGCAGCGTGGCCAGGCTGCCGAAGTCGTGCACGTTGGGCATCAGCGCGAACAGGTAGATGCCGGCGGCGCTGATTGAGACCAGTGTGGCGGCAAGAAACGACCTGATGAATGGCGCCGGGTTGTCCTGACCGGCGAAGAAGCACCCCGCCACGGCGGCGATGAACACGCCGCTGTAGCCGTGCTGCCAGCCGGAAACGAACCACAGCATGCTCAGGCAGAACACCGACAGCGCCACGGAAGCAGCGGTGAACCCCTGCAGGCCGTAATCATGATGGCGCCGGCCGCCGGCCAGCTGCTGGGCGTGATAGCGCAGCGCCGGGAGCCTGTCGGCACGCTCGTCGGCAAACTGCTGCCGCAGCGCCAGGCAGTCCTGCCAGAGGTCGAGCAGCGCGCGCAGTTGGCGCAAAGCGCTGTCGATGGCCAGCGCCTGTGTCGGATGGGCCGCACTCAGCCACGTGCCTAGCTGCAGGCTGCGCTCACGCAACTGGTCGGCGTCGCTGGATGGCGCATCGCCCTGAATCCAGCGATCCACCGCCTGCAGGTATTCCTCCAGTTCCGGCAGCAGGCCGTGCGGCTCCCGCTGCAACCGGTGCAGCGAGTCCGCGGTGGAAATCAGCTGCGGCATCAGCATGGCCATGCGTGCACGGAATTCACGCGCCTGGACGGTCGAGCTATAGCGGCGACTGTCGTAGTCGAGGTGCATGAGCATGCCGTCCAGACCCATGACGTCTACCAGCAGCGCGTTCAGCGCCCGCTGGTCGGCTTCGCCCAGATGCCGCGCGTTGAGCATGCGGCTGGCCGCGGCTCGGCCGTCGCGCAGCAGCGCGTCCATCTTTGCACTCAGCGTCGGCGCGATACGGCTGGGAAACAGCACCGAATTGACGACACTGGCGCAAACAATGCCGAGCAGGATTTCCTCGGAGCGCGCGAGCGCGACATCGAAGATGGTCGCGGGATGATTGACCTCGGCCAGGCTGATCAGCGGCACCGTGTAGGCCGCCAGCAGAAAGATGTAGCTGCGCGGCGAGCGATCCAGCAGCGACAGGTAGAGCAGGGCGCCGATCCACAGCGACATCGTCAGGCTCAGCATGATCGGCTGCTGGGCAAAGGCTGGCAGCAGCACGACCGACGCGGCGGCGCCGAGCAGTGTGCCCAGGGCTCGGTAGATCCCCTTCGAGCGTGTCGCGCCGGACAACGGGTGCGACACGACATATACGGAGGCCATCGCCCAGTACGGGTTTTCTAGGGGTATCGCCAGTGCGATGTACAGCGCCATCAGGGCGGCAATCAGCGCCTTGGCCGAGAACAGCCATTCGCGCCAGGTTGGCATGGTCATAGGCGTATTGTTCGAGAGGCGTGGGCCAAGGGCGGGAGAGGGCGGCCGGCACGCGTTGACGTGACATTTAACGACATCCACATGTGACAAATTGAACAAGCAACAGGACAATCAGCGCGCTTTCGTTGTTTCGAGTTCTGGGCCGCCCATGAGCAGACGCATTCCCAATTACGCGCTGTACGGCCAGGCCGCGTTGCCGGCATGGCAGGATCTGCTGCATCTGGAGTGGATCAGTGACCGCGGCGACATGCATCAGCGCGAAATCCGGCCCCATCAGCACGATGCGTTGCTGCAGGTCGTCTACGTGCGCAACGGCCAGGGCGAGGTATCGCTGGAGAACAGTCGCATGGCGTTCCATGCGCCGTGCCTGATCCTGCTGCCGCAACGCACCGTGCATGCGTTTCGCTATAGCGCGGAGACCGATGGTCCGGTCATCACGGCAGCGCAACGGCCGCTGGAGTCCATGGCACGTATTCTCTCCAGCGATTTGCTGGCAATGATGCAGCGTCCGGTGGTGATTCCCTTGCCCTGGATTGCGGATGGCACGGAACCCATCTGGCCACTGATTCAGCTGATTCAGAACGAAGCGCAAGGCCAGGAACGCGACAACGTGGCGGCCGGCCATGCCTTGCTGATCGCCTTGCTGGTACGGATCACACGGCTCAGTCAGCCGACCCTGACCGCAAGGCCGGCCAACGGCAGACGCTCGGCATTGCTCGGTCAGTTCCGTGAACTGATCGATCAGCACTTCAAGCAGCATTGGCCGCTCGCACTGTATGCCGAAGCGCTGGGCATCACGCCGGCCACGCTGGGCAGAGCCTGCCGCGAAGAACTCGGCGAATCGCCGACAGCCGTCATCAACGAACGCATCGTGCGCGAAGCACAACGACAGCTTGCATATACCGCATTGGACATCCAGCAGATCGCCCATGACCTGGGCTACGACGATGCTGCGTATTTCAGCCGATTCTTCAGAAAGCAGGCTGGCCTCAAACCCAGCGAATTTCGCGCAGCATTCCGAGGAAGAGCGTAAATGCAATCGAAGCGACCGCAATCGGCACGTCAACTGCAGGGTCGACAAGCGATAAAAGTGACTGGCCGAGCACCTGCAGGAATATCCTGCGAGTTCGCATAATCTATATTATGTTAAATTGGATATGGGTTGCGTCTGCCAGCTCCGTATCCTCGGCGCTTGCTTTCTCCACTTTCCTGATTGCCACCACCCTCACTTCGCTCTCGTTCTGTACTAACCGCGAGGCGGTCCCGCGTTTCATCAGCGATGCGTCGAGCAGCCTGCCGTCGCGCAGCTAGACTCGCAGACAGCTGCCCCTTGTTTCGCGCCGACGGCGCCCAAGGGGCCTACCGTGCCGAAGAATCCTGAGGGACAGATGAGCGGTCAGCACGAGGTCATCGGCTTTCTTTCCCGCGCTGACAGCTACGGCTGCCCGGGCGGTACGGTCGAGCGTATCGAGACCCATGGCTCGCTGATCTTTCTGTGTGGCGAACGCGTTTACAAGCTCAAGCGCGAGATCGCCTATGCGTCGCTGGATTTTCTCACGCTGGAAAAGCGCGAGCGCGCCTGCCATGCCGAGCTGCGGCTGAACCGGCGCACGGCACCTGGCCTTTACCTCGGGGTGAGCGCGATCACCCGGGATCGCGCTGGCGTACTGGCCTTCGACGCGGACGGCGAGGTGCAGGATTGGGTCGTGGTGATGCGGCGCTTTCCGCAGTCCGCATTGTTCGATCGCATGGCCCTGGCCGGCGAGCTGACGCCCTCGCTGATGCAGACCTTGGGCGTAGAGATCGCTCGTTTTCATGCCGGTGCCGAGCGAACGCCGGCCTTTGGTGGCAGCGCTGGCATTCGCCGATCCATCGAGACCAATCATCAGGAGCTGCGCCGCCAGTGCGCATTGCTCGATGGAAACGCGGTGCAGGCACTCTACCGGGACCAGTTGGCCCTGCTCGATCAGCTGTCGGCAGAGCTGGACCGACGGCGCCGCGATGGATGCGTGCGGCGCTGCCATGGCGATATGCGATTGGCGAACATCTGCCTGTTCGAAGGGCGGCCTACCCTGTTCGACGGCATTGAGTTCAGTGACGAGATTGCCTGTATCGATGTCCTGCATGACCTCGCCTTCGTGCTGATGGACCTGCAGCACCACCAGTTGGCTGATCTGGCGCCGACTGTTTTGCGAGCCTATCTGGATGAGAGTGGCGAGGCCGAGAAGTGTGCACCGTTGCCGCTGTTCCTATCGGTTCGCGCGGCGACTCGCAGCTTCACCCTGGCCGGCAGCGCCCAGCGCCAGGCCACAGGCGAAGCTGCCCAGGCCAAGGCTGAACAGGCACGTGCGTTGCTGCGACAGTCACGCCTCTATCTGCTCGATCACCAGGCACTGGGCCTGGGCTACCCGCAGCTCGTGTCCGCTCGTCCCCGTCCAAGCAGGAGTCATCCATGAACACCCGCCCTCCTCTGTTGTTCGCGCTGCATGGCACCCAGGAATATGCCGCTCGTGTCGCCCGGCACATGGCGCTCGAGCTGGCCGAGCTCGAAGAGCGCGCCTTCGAAGACGGCGAGCACAAGACCCGCGCCCTGACGTCTGTGGAAAGCCGCAACGTCGTCGTCTTCCATGCGTTGTACGGCGATGACGAGCGCAGCGTGAACGACAAGCTCTGCCGCCTGTTGTTCTTCTGCGGCGCCCTGAAGGACGCCGGTGCCCGCCACGTTCAGGTGGTCGCACCCTATCTCTGCTATGCACGCAAGGAGCGTCGTACCCAGTTCCAGGACCCGATCATCACCCGCTACGTGGCGGCGCTGTTCGAGGCCTGTCGGGTGGATCGCCTGACGACCTTCGAGGTACGCAACCTGGCTGCGTTCGACAACGCGTTCCGCATCCCCACGCGGCATATCGAGAGCGCCGAGCTGTTCGCTGCGCACTTCACGCAGCTGCCTGGTGACGTCGAGCTGGTAGCGGTCTCCCCCGATGCCGGCGGCGCCAAGCGCGCGGAATCCTTTCGCCGGGCGCTGGAGCGGCATATCGGGCGCGCGGTTGGCAGCGCCTACATGGAGAAGTACCGCAGCAACGACATCGTGACCGGAACGATGCTGGTCGGCGACATTCACGAGCGGATCGCGATCATCGTTGATGATCTGATCAGCACCGGCGGCACTCTGTTACGCGCCGGCGAGGCCTGCCGCAAGGCCGGCGCGCGGCAGGTCCACGCAGCGGCGGCCCACGGCCTGTTCACCGGCGGGCCGGAAATCCTGGAGAGCCCGGTATTCGACCAGTTGGTGATCACCGACACCGTTCCGCCGTTCCGTATTCCCTCTGAGCTGGTCAGCCGGCGCCTGACGGTGCTCGACTCAAGCGCTATGGTCGCCGCCGCGCTGAAGAGCGAGTACGGTTGATTGGTCGCTTGCCCGGTCTGCATGCATTTCTTGACTACAATCGCGCTGGCAGTGCACTCGGAGCCGTGGGTGTTGCGGTTCGTTTCGGCAAGTCGATTGGCGCCGTGCAATACCCTCTCGCGCGCGGCACCAGGAACAGCGGCTTCGTGAGGTTCATGACGTGCATCCTTGCGTGCAGCCCCCAGCCGATTTGTCCGGCATCGACGGCTTGTGTTTGATCGGAATCAACGTCCCGGAGGCCGTCATGCAACCGAACGTAGCGCCTGGCGCCAAGCGGCGTAAGATGGCGCCATTCTTCACACGATAATCGGAGTTTTCCATGCTGCTTCGCTTACTGGCCGCAGGCGCTTTCACCATGCTTTGCATGCCTGCCTTCGCGCAGGACCACCACGATCATCACGCTGCAGCACCCGCAGTCGCCGGGGAACTGGCTATCAGCCAGGCCTGGTCGCGCGCGATGCCGCCGAGCGCGCCCACCGGTGCGGTGTATTTCGTTCTGGAAAATCGTGGCGAGCATTCGCAGCGACTGATCGGTGCGCAGACGCCACGCGCGGAAAAGACCGAGCTGCATACCCATGTGCATCAGGGCGACATGATGAAGATGCAGCGGATCGATTCGGTGGAGGTGCCGGCGGCGGGCAAGGTGGAATTCAAACCGGGAGGCAATCACGTGATGCTTTTCGGCCTCAAGCAGCCACTGGTGGCCGGAGAAAGTTTTCCGGTAACCCTGCAGTTCGAAAGCGGTAGCGAGATCACCACCGAAGTGAGCATCGAGGTCGATGCCCCGGCATCCGGGAATACCGCAACCGGCCATCATCACTGAGCTGAGCGGCGTGCCGCGCAGGGCGGCACGCCTGTCTGCCCTCAGATGGCGGCGGGTGTGCGCATGGTGACGAACTCTTCGGCTGCCGTCGGGTGGATGCCCAGGGTTTCGTCGAAGACCTGCTTGGTCGCCCCGGCCTTCAGCGCCACGGCCAGCCCCTGCATGATTTCGCCGGCGTCCGGCCCGGCCATATGGCAGCCCAGCACGCGGTCGGTATGCGCATCCACTACCAGCTTCATCAGGCTTCGTTCGAGGCTGTCGGTCATGGTCAACTTCATGGGACGGAAGCGGCTTTCGAAGAGCGTGACCTTGTAGCCCTGCTCCCGCGCCTGCTCCTCGGTCAGCCCGACGGTTGCCATGTTAGGCAGGCTGAACACCGCTGTAGGGATGGTCGAGTAGTCGACCTTGCGATACTGCTCCGGTTTGAACAGGCGCCGCGCCACCGCCATACCTTCGGCCAGCGCAACGGGCGTCAGCTGGACGCGACCGATCACGTCTCCGATCGCCAGAATCGAAGGCACCGAGGTGCGGTACTCGTCATCCACCGCAATGAAGCCACGGGCATCCAGCGCCACGCCGGCCGCTTCGAGCCCCAGGCCGTCGATCATCGGCCGGCGGCCGGTTGCATAGAAGATGCAGTCCGCTTCCAGGGTGCGGCCGTCTTCCAGGGTGGCAAGCAGGCTGCCGTCGGCAAGCTTGTCGATATGGACGATGTCGGCGTTGAATTGCAGGTCCACGCCCTTCTTGATCATCTCGTCCTTCAGATGGTCGCGCAGCGAGCCATCGAAACCACGCAGGAACAGCTCGCCACGGTAGAGCAGCTTGGTGTCGGCGCCGCAACCATGGAAGATCGAGGCGAACTCCACCGCGATATAACCGCCGCCAACCACCAGGACCCGCCGCGGCAAGGCGTCCAGATAGAAGGCTTCGTTGGAGGTGATGGCGTGCTCGCGGCCCGGGATTTCCGGCACGTGCGGCCAGCCGCCGGTAGCGATCAGGATATGTTCGGCGCTGTAGCGCTTGCCTTCGACTTCGACGGTATGTGCATCGACCAGTTGCGCATGCGCCTGCAGCAGGGTCACGCCGCTGTCCACCAGGATGCTGCGATAGATGCCGTTCAGGCGCTGAATCTCGCGATCCTTGTTGGCGATCAGGGTCTTCCAGTCGAAGGTCGCGCCGTCGATGGTCCAGCCGTAGCCCTGCGCCTGGCCGATGTCCTCAGCGTAGTGCGCACCGTAGACCAGCAGCTTCTTCGGCACACAGCCGACGTTGACGCAGGTGCCGCCCAGGTAGCGGCTCTCGGCGACGGCCACTTTCGCGCCAAAGCCTGCAGCGAAGCGCGCCGCACGTACGCCACCGGAACCCGCACCGATGACGAATAGATCGAAGTCGTAAGCCATGTAGAGTTGTCTCCTTCTGTAGCGAACAGCATAACCCAGGCTTTGCGCCTGATTCACCGAAGGAGTGCCCCATGCGCCCCACCCTCACCCACCTGGCGCTGCATGTGCCAGACCTGGACGCCTGTATCGCCTTCTACACGAGGTTCTGCGGAATGCGGGTGTTCCACGAACGCCCGGGCAAAGGCTCACGCATCGTCTGGATGGCCGAGCCCGGCAAGGAGCGGGAATTCATCTTCGTGATCATGCCGGGCGGCATGGATCGCTCGCTGGCGGAGAACGACTACAGCCATTTCGGTTTCGCCATGGCCAGTCGGGAGGAAGTGGATGCGGTAGCCGAATTGGCGCGCGCGGATGGCTGCTTGATCTGGGAGCCGCGCGACGAGCCCTATCCGGTGGGCTACTACTGTGGGGTACGCGACCCGGCGGGCAACTATGTGGAGTTCAGCTATGGCCAGCCGCTCGGGCCGGGCGCCGAGGAATTGCCCGCGCCATAAAACGATCGGGCCACCCTGAGGTGGCCCGACTGGATCAGAACGCCTTACCGGTGAGGTAGAAGTTCTCGTAGCAGAAGTTGGTCGCCTCGATGTAACCCTCGGCGCTACCGCAGTCGAAACGCTGTCCCTTGAATTTGTAGGCCAGCACGCAACCGTCCTTTGCCTGCTTCATCAGCGCGTCGGTGATCTGGATTTCACCTCCCTTGCCCGGCTCGGTCTGCTCGATCAGCTCGAAGATGTCCGGGGTGAGGATGTAACGGCCGATGATCGCCAGGTTCGACGGGGCGTCTTCCGGCTTGGGCTTTTCGACCATGTGGCTGACGCGGAAGATGTCGTCGCGAATCATCTCGCCGGCAATCACGCCGTACTTGCTGGTTTCTTCCGGCGGTACTTCCTGGATCGCCACGATCGAGCAGCGGAACTGGTTGTACAGCTTGACCATCTGCGCCAGCACCGGGTCGCCATCGAGGTTGATGCACAGGTCGTCTGCCAGCACCACGGCGAACGGCTCGTCACCGATCAGCGGACGGCCGCTGAGAATTGCGTGGCCCAGCCCCTTCATTTCCACCTGACGGGTGTAGGAAAAGCTGCACTCGTCGATCAGGCGACGAATACCGACGAGGTACTTTTCCTTGTCGGTGTTGCGAATCTGATGCTCGAGCTCATAGCTGATATCGAAGTGGTCTTCGAGCGAGCGCTTGCCACGCCCGGTGACCATGGCGATCTGCGTGAGCCCTGCCGCCAGCGCCTCCTCTACCCCGTACTGGATCAGCGGCTTGTTCACCACCGGCAGCATTTCCTTGGGCATGGCCTTGGTTGCGGGGAGAAAACGGGTGCCATATCCGGCAGCGGGAAAAAGGCATTTCTTGATCATGTGAGTCCTTGAAATGAAGGTTCCAATCGATGCACTGCTTGTAGGAACAGCAGCTGCCTTGCGGTGTTGCCCGGTCTTGCCGGCGTAGAGCCTACGACCATCGTTTTCATAAGGGGTTCGCAGCGAACGCAACGGAGGAATGCAGAAAAGATGCCCGTTCACTGACGTCCTTTCCAATCGCCTGCCAGACGGGTCGGCAACGCTAATATCGCTTTGCCATTCTGTAAAGCGGCGCTATGTCTCATGCCCATTCGCACCGGCGTGATGCATGACGCCGCTTCTGTTCTTTAGCAGTGCGCGGTTACAGCAAGATGCCAACCAGGACCGCCGCCGCTGCCCTCGAACTCATGACCTGAGTCAGTGAAAGCTGCATTTGCTCCGTCATTGGTCGAGCGACGTGGTTCACATTCCTCAGAAAGCAATACCATAGCGCGCGCCATAATGGCGCAAGGCTACCACCGGCTTCGAAGTTTCAAGAATCCACGCTACTAGCCGATACGAGCTTCAGATCGCCCAGCTCGTTGCTGCGTCGTCATGGGAAACCAATAAAACAAGAGTGCAGTGACAGCTACCTTCCGCGTGGCAGTAGTACTAAGGAAAACCATGAACAACTCCGCCCCTCGACAAATGTCCGTGCAGACGAAGATCAACCTGGCGCTGGTGCTGGTGCTGGTGGCGATCATGTCGGCCTCGCTGTTCATCGCTGCCAGCACGGAGAAGCGGCTGGTTCTGCAGGTGGTCGAGCAGCAGACCAAGGATGCCGCCGACTCGTACTTCGACAGCATCAACACCATGATGCTGACCGGTACCATGGCGCAGCGCGAGGTGCTGCGAAACAAGATCCTGGCACGCCCCGGCGTCATCGATGCCCGCATCATCCGAGGCGATGAAGTGACCAAGGTGTTCGGTCCCGGTTACGCGCATCAGGCGCCTGCCGACGCGCTCGATCGTCAGGCGTTGACGGGCGAGTCGATCATTCAGGTCGACAAGAAGGATGGCGGCCGGGTGCTGACCGTGATCAACCCGATCCTTGCCCATGCCGACTACCGCGGAACCAACTGCCTGACCTGCCACCAGGTCGCCGAGAACGCTGTCATGGGCGCCGTGCGCATCAGCTACGACCTCAAGGCGCTGGATCAGGAAGTCGACCGCAATATCCTCGTCAGCGGCGCGATCCAGTTGTTGCTGCTGATCGTCGGCGTGGTGGTGATGTGCATGACCGTCCGCCATGTGATCCTGCGTCGTATCAACGCCATGCGCCACACCATGGACAGCATGGCCGAAGACGAGGACCTCAGCCGCAGTGTCGCGGTCGGTGCAAAGGATGAAATCGGCGCCATGGGCGATGCCTTCAACCGCATGATCGGCAAGTTCCGCCATAGCCTGGAAGCAGTCGCCGGGGTCACGCACCAGCTCACCGATGTGTCCGAACGCGTCTCCCATGTCGCGGAAAAGACCCTGGCCGCGGTCAACGACCAGCGCAGCGAGACCGATCTGGTCGCCTCGGCGATGAACGAGATGAGTGCCACCGTGCAGGAAGTGGCGCGCAACGCCAGCCATACGGCAACTGCTTCCACCGGAGCGGACAATGAATCGAAGGCCGGCGTGAAGGTCGCCAGCGAAGCGCTGGATGGTATCGAAGTGCTGATCGCCGAAATCGAAAAGGCCGCCGAGGTGATCCAGCGGGTCGAGAGCGACAGCGCCAGCATCGACATGGTGCTCGGGGTGATCAACGGCATCGCCGAGCAGACCAACCTGCTGGCGCTGAACGCCGCGATCGAAGCAGCCCGCGCCGGCGAACAGGGCCGCGGCTTCGCGGTGGTGGCTGACGAGGTGCGTACCCTCGCCTCGCGCACGCAGAAGTCCACCGAAGAAATTCAGGCCATGATCGAGCAGCTGCAAAGCGGCGTGCGCAACGCGGTACAGGCGATGAAGGAGGCGCAGCTGCGTGCGCGTTCCGGCTCGCAGTGCGTCGAGAAAGCCGCACAGAGCCTGAGCGTGATTGCCAACGAAGTGGGCACCATCAACGAGATGAACACCCAGATCGCCACGGCTGCCGAACAGCAGAGTGCGGTGGCCGAGGAGATCAACCGCAACATCACCACCATCAGCCGCATTGCCGACACCACCTCGGCCGACGCGGCACAAACCTCGCAGATCAGCGATGAACTGGTGCGCCTGGCTACCGAACTGAACCGTCTGGTCGGCCAGTTCAAGCTCTGAGCACGCACGCGAGGCCAGCCGCGGTCTCGCGTCTTCTGCGCCCTGCATCCCGCCCAGCGGTGCGGTGCGGGGCGCTATTCTTGATCTGAGACAGTCGGCGCATGAGGCCTGATCGTCCATAATTCGCGCCCATGACCTGCCTGAGCCGGAAACACCCGAGGGTGGCACCGCGTTCCGCTTCCGACTCCGAATTCAACCCTTAGGTGAAACGAACAATGGACCAACTGCCGAGCTTCAACCGGGCCCTGGTCGAGAAATACGACCGTCCCGGTCCACGCTACACGTCCTACCCTACTGCCCCGCAGTTCCATCAGGCCTTCGCCGAGGACGACTACCGCGCTGCCGCTGCGCGCAGCAATCAGGCGCAGCCGCCCAAGCCGCTGTCGGTGTACATCCACATCCCGTTCTGCAAGAGCCTGTGCTACTACTGCGCCTGCAACAAGATCATCACCCACAAGACCGAGCGCGCCGTCGAGTACCTCGAGTACCTCAAGCGCGAGATCGCCATGCAGGGTGCGCTGTTCGACCGCTCGCGCAAGCTGACCCAGCTGCACCTGGGCGGTGGCACACCGACCTATTTCACCAGCGAACAGCTGGCCGACCTGATGGCGAGCCTGCATCAGGCGTTCAACATGGATGACAGCGACAGCCACGAGTTCTCCCTTGAAGTGGACCCGCGCACCGTCACCCCGGAGCAGATCCACGGCTTGCGCAAGCTCGGCTTCAACCGTCTGAGCTTCGGCGTGCAGGACTTCGACGAGCAGGTGCAGATCGCCGTCAACCGCATCCAGACCGAGGAGCAGACCCGCGAACTGGTCCAGGCCGCCCGTGATGCGCGCTTCAAGTCGGTCAGCGTCGACCTGATCTACGGCCTGCCCCTGCAGACCGTCGCCAGCTTCGATGCCACGCTGAGCAAGATCATCGACATCCGCCCGGACCGCATCGCCGCGTACAGCTACGCGCACCTGCCGGATCTGGTGCGCGCGCAGAAGCTGATTCGCCCCGAGGACATGCCGCCGCCCGAGCGCAAACTGGAACTGCTGGAGCTGACCATTCAGCGCCTGACCGCGGCTGGCTACGTCTACATCGGCATGGACCACTTCTCGCTACCCGAGGACGAGCTGACCCTGGCCCGCGCCAACGGCACTCTGCAGCGCAACTTCCAGGGCTACTCCACCCATGCCGACTGCGACCTGATCGGGCTGGGCATTTCCTCCATCGGCAAGGTCGCCGACAGCTACAGCCAGAACGTCAAGGAGCTCTCGCAGTACTACGCGCGACTGAACGACGGCATGCTGCCGGTGCACCGTGGTTACAAGCTGAGCGACGACGATCGGCTGCGCCGCGATGTGATCGTCTCGTTGATGTGCCATGGGCGTATCGATTACCGGCAGATCGAACAGAAGCACGGCATCGAATTCCGCAGCTATTTTGCCGACTCGCTGGCCAAACTGGCCGAGCCGGTCGCCGATGGTCTGGTGGAGCTGCGCGACGATGCGCTGATTCTGCTGCCGCAGGGGCAGCTGATGATGCGCAACGTCGCCATGGCTTTCGATGCCTATCTCGGTGGCGAGCAGCGCGGGCGCTTCTCGCGCACCGTCTGATCCTTCCATCGCGTCCGGGGCGGCACCCACGCCGCCCCTTCCGCTGATCACCGGCCATTGCCAAATACCGCTCGAACTGTATAAATAGCCAGCTTTCGAGCGGGCCGCCCGCGCCCCAGTTTTACCGGATGTGCGATGCGTCAGGCCCTGGAAAACCCCTTCTACTATCTCGACAACTTTCAGCAGGTTCTGGCCTGGGTGGACCAGCATCATGGCGACCTGCTGGACGACGCCGAACGCGCCTTCATCGGGCGTTTCGCTCTGTTGCCGCAGGCGTCTCAGGCATTGCTGGTGCGCATGGTGATGCGCAAGGGCGCGCTGTTCCGCGCCAGCAAACTGCACTACGGGGAGATCGGCTGTCCACGTCGGGCGGCAGCGCCATTGATCGAGCAGGGCTGGATCGATGCCGAGCGTGAGCTGACGCTGGAACAGCTGTTCGGCCTGCTGACCAAGGGCGAACTGCTGCAGCTGTTCGGCGCCACGAACTCGGCCGGCCTGCGCAAGGCTGAGCTGTTCGAAAGGCTGCGTGCCGACCATGACCTGGCCAAGCCCTTCGGGCAATGGTGGGCGGGCTCCGAGGACGCGGTGTACAGCCTGTGCATCGACGAACTCTGCGAGCGGCTGCGCCTGCTGTTCTTCGGCAATATCCATCAGGACTGGTCGGAGTTCGTGCTGGCTGATCTGGGCGTTTATCGCTACGAGCAGGTGTCCTTTTCCCCCGCCTCACGAGCGTTCAGTTCGCGTGCCGAGCTGGACGCCTACCTGCATCTGCATCGCTGTCGCGAGCGCTTCGATGCCGGCGAGCCGCTGGCGGAGATCCTGGCGGCTGTACCGGCCGCGCCGTTCGGCAATGCCTGGCTGGAAAGCCGCCGCGGCAAACTGCTGCTGCGCATCGGTCAGCAGTTCGAACGGCTCGGCCAGCTCGACGAGGCCTTGCGCGTGCACGCGTCCAACGGTTATCCCGGTGCGCGTGAGCGGGCAATTCGTGTATTGGAGCGCGGCGGCCAGCCAGCGGCGGCGCTGGATCTGTTGCTTCAGGCCCGGGCCGCGCCGGAAAGCGAACATGAAGTGCAGCAGTTGCAGCGCATCCTGCCGCGTCTGCAGCGCAGCCTGGGCATTCCGACCGAACGTGCACGCAGCCGCAAGCCGGAACAGCTCGATCTGGTCCTGCCGAGGCCTACCTGCAGCGTCGAGCAGGCGGTGCGCGAGCATCTGACGAGGCCGGATGCGCCGGTGTATTACGTGGAGAACGCCCTGGTCGGCTCGCTGTTCGGCCTACTCTGCTGGGACGCGATCTTCGCGCCGTTGCCGGGCGCGTTCTTTCACCCGTTCCACTGGGCGCCGGCCGACCTGAACCGCGCGGACTTCCACCAGCGCCGCGCCGATCTGTTCGCCGCCTGCCTGGCCTGCCTCGACAGCGACGACTACCGTGACTGCATCTGGCGCACCTTCCAGGCGAAGCTCGGCATCCATAACGCGTTCGTCACCTGGGGCCTGCTCGACGAACAACTGTTGGCGCAGGCGCTGGACTGCATTCCCGCCGCGCACCTGAAGCTGCTGTTCCAGCGCATCCTGGCGGACGTCACTGGCAATCGCACCGGCCTGCCGGATCTGATCCAGCTGTGGCCGGAAGCGCGCCGCTATCGCATGATCGAAGTGAAGGGCCCGGGCGATCGCCTGCAGGACAACCAGAAGCGCTGGATCGACTACGCCCATCAGCACGGTTTGCCCATTGCGGTCTGCCATGTCCAGTGGGCCGAGGCCATGGCGTGAGCTATAGGGTCGCGGTGCGCGCGCTCTGCGAATTCACCGCCAAGGTCGGCGATCTGGATTTGCGCTTCACGCCCTCGCCCACCGCGCTGGAAGGCATCGCCGGGCACGCCCAGGTCACCGCCAGGCGTGGCGACGGCTACGAGCGCGAGATCGCCCTGAAGGGGCCATACGGGCAACTGAGCGTGCGCGGCCGTGCCGATGGCTATGACCCGGCGCGCAATCGCCTGGAAGAGATCAAGACCTTTCGCGGCGACCTGGAACGCCAGCCCGCCAATCATCGCCAGTTGCACTGGGCGCAGGCGAAGATCTATGGCTGGCTGCTGTGTCAGACACGCGGGCTCGATGAACTCGAACTGGCACTGGTCTATTTCGACGTCACCAGCCACAAGGAAACGCTGTTCGTCGAGCGTCACACCGCAGCACAGCTGCGCGTGTTCTTCGAGACCCAGTGTCAGGCGTTCATCGACTGGGCCGCACAGGAAATGGCCCACCGCGCTGCGCGCGACCAGGCGCTTTCCGCCCTGCGCTTTCCCCACGACGACTTTCGTACCGGCCAGCGGCAACTGGCCGAGGCGGTGTACAAGGCGGCTTGCACGGGCACCACGCTTATGGCGCAGGCGCCTACCGGCATCGGCAAGACGCTTGGCACCCTGTTCCCGCAGCTCAAGGCATTTCCGGGGCAGCGGCTGGACAAGCTGTTCTTTCTCGCCGCCAAGACGTCCGGTCGACGCCTGGCACTGGATGCGTTGCAGACGCTGCAACGCAACGCCAACCATGGACTGCGGGTACTGGAGCTGGTGGCGCGCGAAAAGACCTGCGAACACCCGGACAAGGCCTGTCATGGCGAATCCTGCCCCCTCGCCCGCGGCTTCTACGACCGCCTGCCCGCGGCGCGGGCCGCCGCGCTGGGGCAGCCCCTGCTCGACCAGGCGGCCCTGCGCGAAGTGGCGCTTGCCCATCAGGTCTGTCCCTATTACCTCAGTCAGGAGGTGGCACGCTGGGCGGACGTGGTGGTCGGTGACTACAACTATTACTTCGATAGCAGCGCCCTCCTCCACGGCCTGGCGCTGGCCAACGACTGGCGCATCTGCCTGCTGGTGGACGAGGCGCACAACCTGATTGACCGGGCACGTGGCATGTACAGCGCCGAGCTCGATCAGCGCGCCTTCGCCGGCCTCGCCAGCCAGGCGCCAGCACCCTTGAAGCGGCCGCTGGGGCGCGTGCAGCGCTGCTGGAACGAGCTGCATCGCGAGCAGCTGGCGGACTACCTGGTGCAACCGGAGTTGCCGCTCAAGCTGCTGGGCGCGCTGCAACAGGCGGTCAGCGCCATCACCGACTATCTGGGCGAGCAACCCGCAGGGCTGGATGCGGAGCTGCAACGGGCCTATTTCGACGCCATGCATTTCTGCCGTGTCGCCGAGCTGTTCGGTGAACACTCGCTGTTCGACATCAGCCTGTTGCCGGCGACTGCTCGCAGCAAGGCCCGTCGTTCGATCCTTTGCCTGCGCAATGTGGTTCCCGCCCCCTTTCTGGCTCCCCGCCTGGCGCAGGCGCGTTCCAGCGTGCTGTTCTCCGCCACGCTGAGCCCGCGCAGGTTCCACGCCGACATGCTGGGCCTGCCCCCCGGCAGCGCCTGGATCGATGTCGAGTCGCCGTTCCAAAGCCGGCAACTGCGCGTCTGCCTGGCCGAGCATGTCTCGACCCGTTATCAGCACCGGCAGGCCTCGCTGGGCGCCGTGGTCGAACTGATTGCCCGTCAGTACCGTGAGCGTCCCGGCAACTACCTGGCCTTCTTCAGCAGCTTCGATTACCTGCAACAGGTCGCCGCGCTGCTGCGCGAGCAATGCCCGGACGTACCCTTCTGGGAGCAGACCCGCGGCATGCAGGAAGCGGCGCGCAATGCCTTTCTCGATCGCTTTACCGAACACAGCGAAGGCATCGGTTTCGCCGTGCTTGGCGGCGCCTTCGCCGAAGGTATCGACCTGCCTGGCCAGCGCCTGATCGGTGCCTTCGTCGCAACCCTTGGCCTGCCGCAGGTCAACCCGGTCAACGAACAATTCAAGTTACGGCTCGACGAGCTGTTCGGGCGCGGCCACGGTTACGACTACACCTATCTCTACCCAGGGTTGCAAAAGGTCGTGCAGGCCGCCGGCCGAGTGATCCGCACACAGCAGGACGAGGGCGTCGTGCATCTGATCGACGATCGTTTTGGCCGTCCGCAGGTGCGTCGCCTGCTGCCCGGGTGGTGGGCCTTGTCTGGCAGTTCTGGTGGTTGAACGCCGGTCGTTCTGGTTGCGTGGGCCTCGGAGGCTGGTTATAGTCCTGCGCCGCCGATTCCCCATCGGCGCGCTGCGACGCAGCCTACGCCCGGATGGCGAAATTGGTATACGCAAGGGACTTAAAAGGTCTTGCATCCGACTATGCACTAGCGAATCAATTAACCCGGCACGCTCCGGGTTTTCTTTTGCCCGCAACTATCCACTAACGTAACTAATTCAGACCGCTCGACACAGGATTCGGGTGGTTTGTGTCGTCACGGCTCTCTGACCCCCCTGCTTGGCAATTACCACACAGTCTTGGAGCACCGAGAGGTGACCTCCGAGGCCGGTTCCTAAAAGCCAAACTCAGAGAGATCCAATAGATGACTTCCATCATCACCAACCAACTGATTCAGGAAATTGAGAACAACCAAGAGTGGCAAGAGAAGTTCGACCGTCAGGTAGAACTTGAGGAGAAGATGAGAGGGATGGGTGTCGACCGTCACTGGTCGGAGGTAGCCAAGGCCAGGGAGCGTGGTCAGGAAACCAGCATCCGCTCCGTCCGCCGACTGATGAACTCGTCAGTCGCCAAGATCGCAGAAGGCATCCGCCAGTTCATCGAGAGCTGCGAGTCCGGCAAGGCTGGCCGCAAGCACAGCGCATACCCACTGCTCAAGCAGATCGAACCCGAGTCCGCAGCCCTGATCACCGCACGGGTGGTACTGGATGGCGTGGCCAAGGGTGACCTGCTGGTTCCCCTGGCTCGCCGCGTTGCGTCCCTGATCGAGGACGAGCTGGCCTTCCGTGAGTTCGCCAAGGCGGACAAGAAGACCTACGACTGGCTGGTCAAGCGCGAGAAGCGGGTCAACGGCAGCAGCTACCGCCGCCAGCGCCTGACCATGCTGCACAACATGGAGTCCCGCAACATCGCATGGCAGGAGTGGACTGCCCGCGAGTCTCTGCTGGTCGGCTCCAAGCTGATCGAGATCATGACCGAGACCACCGGCCTGATTCAGAAAGTCACCCGCACCGTGGACGTGAAGCGCCAGGAGGTAGCCATCGAGGCCACCCCTGAGACCATCGCCTGGATCAACGAGGAGAACAACCGCTGCGAAGCTCTCTCCCCGGTGTACCTGCCCACCATCATCCCGCCGCGCCCCTGGACTTCACCGTTCGAGGGCGGCTACTGGACTCCGCGTGTCCGCCGACTGGCCCTGGTCAAGACCCACTCGAAGGGGTACTTGGAGGAGCTGGCCGAGCACGACATGCCGGAAGTCTACGATGCGATCAACGCCATGCAGCACACCGCCTGGGCCATCAATGGCCGGGTGCTGGAGGTGGTTCGCAACCTGTGGAACAACGGTGCCACCCTGGGTGGTATCCCTGCGGCTGACGATCTGCCGCTCCCGCCGAAGCCCCTGTTCCTTGAGCAGGAGCTGCCCCGCGAGGAGTGGTCGGAGGATCAGGTGCGCCAGTTCAAGGAGTGGAAGCGCGAGGCCACGGACACCTATGCGTCCAACGCCAAGCTGAAGTCCCTGCGTCTGCAGTTCGCCAAGGTGTTGATGATTGCCGAGATGTTCGAGCATGAGGAGGAAATCTACTTCCCGCACCAGTTCGACTTCCGTGGCCGGGCCTACGCTGTGCCGATGTTCCTGAACCCCCAAGGCAGCGACATCGCCAAGGGTCTGCTGGAGTTCGCCAATGCGGTAGCGATCAACGACGAGGAAGGTGCCAACTGGCTGGCCATCCACGGTGCCAACAGCTACGGCTACGACAAGGTCTCCCTGGCCGAGCGTGTGCGCTGGGTGCAGGAGAACGAGGGCGAGATCCTGGCCTGTGCTGCTGACCCGTACAGCCACAGCATGTGGGCCAAGGCCGACAAGCCGTTCCAGTTCCTGGCGTTCTGCATCGAGTGGGCTGAGTTCAAGCGCGAGGGCTACGGCTACCTGTCGACCCTGCCCATCGCAATGGACGGTTCGTGCAACGGGCTGCAGAACTTCTCGGCCATGCTGCGTGATGCCATCGGCGGCGAGGCCGTGAACCTCGTGCCCCAGGAGAAACCGGCGGACATCTACCAGAAGGTGGCCGACCGCGTGCTGCTGCGTGTCGAGGCTGATGCCATCGGCCAGGACGAGGAGCTGGCGAAGCTGGCCCAGGGCTGGCTCAAGCACGGCATCAACCGCAAGGTGTGCAAGCGCCCGGTGATGACCCTGGCCTATGGTGCCAAGGAGTTCGGCTTCAAGACCCAGGTGTTCGAGGACACGGTCATGCCGTACAAGCTGAAGGCTGGTAAGGAGTTCCCCTGGGAAGGCTCCGGCTGGTCGGCTGCTGAGTACATGGGCAAGCTGATCTGGGAATGCGTCGGTGAGGTGGTGGTCGCTGCTCGTCAGGCTATGGACTGGCTGCAGAAGGCTGCGCGTCTGGCCGCGAAGGAAGGACTGCCGGTGCGCTGGAACACCCCGGACAATCTGGTCGTGCTCCAGGCGTACCCGAAGATGCTGACCGAACGCATCGACCTGACCTTCGGGGGCAGCCGTCACCTGCTCACCGTGGCAGTCAGCCCGACCACCGAGCTGGATCGCAACAAGCAAGCCAACGGGATCAGCCCGAACTGGGTTCACTCGATGGATGCCAGCCACATGCGGGCCACTGTCCGTCGCTGCTGGAACGAGGGAATGCGCAGCTTCTCCCTGATCCACGACAGCTATGGCACCCACGCCGGGAACGCCTGGGCCTTGGCCAAGTTCCTGCGGGAGGAGTTCGTCATCATGTACGAGGAGGATGTGCTGGAAGACTTCAAGCGAGAACTGGAGCGGCAGCTCCCCGAAGGATCGGTGCTCGATCCACTACCCCCGAAGGGCAACCTGGACTTGGCTCTGGTGCTGGAGTCCGCGTTCTTTTTTGCCTGATACTATCCACCATCGCATAGGTTACGCAGGTGTAACGACGAGCCAGCCGGGATTACCACACAGGTATGGAAGACCGCGCTGGCTCCACCCCCGAGGCGATTACCACACAGGTATGGAAGACCGCCCACCCACCAGATCACGAGGAGAACTTCATGAGCGCACTGCAACAAGCCATCGAATACTGGAGCGAAGACATGCCGATCCCTCTGGATCTGGCCATGGAGCTGGCCAGCGAGGGCTACGACGTGGAAGCCCTTGAGGACTTCTATCGCCAGTAACTATCCACCACTGCATTGAACCCACGACAACTGTGAGGACAACTGAATGACCGACAAGAAAGCCCGCAACCCCCGTTACGTCACCCAGGTTGGTGTTGCCATCTACCCGCACCTCGTTGAGCCGGACACCAAGTTCAACGCCGAGGGCGAGTACAAGGTGAAGCTGCGCCTGTCCCCGGACTCGGTAATCACTGACTCCAAGGGCAAGCGCGTTGCCGACGTGCAGAGCTTCATCGACGAGATGATGGGCAAAGCCCTGGAGAAGGCGCAGCAGGAGAACAAGGGCAAGATCAAGGAGGCCGATGCACCTTACGAGATCGACGACGAGACCGGCGAAGTGCTGGTCAACTTCAAGCTGAAAGCCACCGGCAAGACCCGCGATGGCAAGGAGTTCACCCAGAAGCCAGCGCTGTTCGATGCCAAGGGCAAGCCCGCTGAGGTCAAGGGTGTCTGGGGCGGCAGCAAGATCAAGGTCTCGTTCGAGGTCGTGCCGTTCTACACCAAGCTGATCGGTGCCGGTGTCTCGCTACGCCTCAAGGCCGTGCAGATCATCGAGCTGGTAGCCGGTGGCAACGGCGGTTCCGCTGACAGCTACGGCTTCGGTGAGGAAGAAGGCTTCGAGGCTGAGGACGAAGCAGCCGACAACGGGTTCAGCTCCGACGACGAAGGCGGCTCCGCACCGGCTGACGACGAGGACTTCTGATGGCTGCCAACCGTGAGGCCGGGCTTCGGCTCGGCTTCCGGTCGGGACTTGAGGAGAAGATCGCCCGAGAACTGGATGCCCACGGCATCGAGGTTCAGTACGAAACCGAACAGATCCGCTACGTCAAACCCGCCCGCGAAGCCAAGTATACGCCTGACTACATCTTACCCAACGGAATCATCGTCGAGACCAAAGGCAGGTTCGTCGTCGAAGACCGCCAGAAACACCTGATCATCAAGGAGCAGCACCCCGGCCTGGACGTGCGCTTCGTCTTTTCCAACTCCCGTACCCGCATCAGCAAGAACAGCAAGACCACCTACGCCATGTGGTGCGAGAAGTACGGGTTCCTGTTTGCCGACAAGTCCATCCCCGAGGCTTGGCTCAAAGAGCCGCACAGCCCGGAGCGTTGGGCTGCCCTGGAGAATGCACGAGTCAAGAAGAAATGAACCGCGAGATTGACACCCTGATCATACACACCGCCGCGACCAAGGCGACTGCGGACATTGGTGCCGTCGACATCGACAAGTGGCACCGCGCCCGTGGTTGGCTGGGCTGTGGCTACCACTTCGTTATCCGCCGCAACGGAACCATCGAGTCCGACGAGTTGGGTCACCGCTGCCGTCCGCTGGCCCAGGCCGGTGCCCATGTCGGTGACTGCGGCCCTGGCTGGAACAAGCGCAGCATCGGCATCTGTCTGGCCGGTGGTATCGACGCCAACGGTAAGGCCGAGAACAACTACACCCCCGAGCAATGGAAGTCCCTGGAAGAAGTGGTGCTGTCCCTGCTCGAACGCTTCCCCTCCATCAAGACCATCGGTGGTCACCGCGACCTGATCCGCAAGACTGGCGCACCGCCGAAGGACTGCCCGTGCTTCAACGTGAAGGACTGGTTCGAGAAGGAAGTGAAGCCCAAGTACCCCGAGGCCGCGTACATCCAGGCCGTGAAGTACATCTGACCAATTACCACACAGGTATGGAAGACCGCCCCCGGTATGCCCAGCGCTGCCGGGGGTTTCTGTTTCAAGACCCACGACAACTGTGAGGAGAACCCCATGACCCACACCCAAATCCGTGCTCTGTCCCCGCAATGTGAACTGATCCTGAACCACCTGATGGCTGGCCACACGATCACCCAGCGCTCGGCCCTGATGGACTTCGGCGTGATGGCTCTGCCGCGCCGCATCGCTGACCTCAAGGAGCGTGGCTACGACATCGTGTCCGTGATGGAGCACAACAAGCTCACCGGCCAGCGCTATGCCCGCTACTCCCTGAAAGCCCAGAAGCGTCGCGCATAAGGAGGCCCACATGATCCAGCTCAACAAGATCCTCAAGTCCTTCGCCAAGACCATCGACCAGCTCGAACAACTGACCGCCACCAACAACATCGAGGTCAGTCGCAACACCGAGCAGATCGACCGACTGCAGGAGAAGAACCTGATCCTGATCGCGGAAGCCCAGGCAGCCAAGGAGACCGCCGAGAACCTGAAGGCACTGATCGGCCAGTAACCCCCGTCATTTTTCACAGATCCGTGAAATATCCCCAGGCCCGCCTCTGAGCGGGCTTCGTCTTTTCTGGAGGACAGAACATGAACGCACTGACCAACAGCAACATCGCCACCATGAACAGCCGTGAGATCGCCGAGCTGGTCGGTTCACGTCACGACAAGGTTAAGCAGTCCATCGAGAGACTTGCTGCCAGGGGAGTGATTGTCCAACCCCCATTGGGGGATGAACCCAGCGTTGACTCGATGGGCCGCCCACGCATTACTGAGGTCTACGTCTTCTCAGGAGAGAAAGGTAAGCGTGACTCCATCGTTGTCGTGGCCCAACTCTCCCCAGAGTTCACCGCCCGCTTGGTTGACCGCTGGCAGGAGCTGGAAGCGAAGCTCGCACAGCCAGCCTTCCCAATTCCTCAGTCGTTCCCCGAAGCCCTACGTCTGGCTGCTGAGATGGCTGAGAAGAACGAGCGTCTGGCCTTGGAGAACCAGCACCTCACCCTGGAGAACAAGGAGATGGCACCGAAGGCTGTCGTCTTCGACAACTGCGTGGCGCTGCGTCAGGAATCCCTGGCCACCTTCGTGCGTACCCTGGAAGGCGTCAACACGATGGCCATCAAGGGTGATCTGGCTGACATGGGCTACCTGTACCGCACTGTCGGCGCTGGTAAGTACCGCGTGTACGCCAAGTACCGTGACGTGTTGTTCACCGAGAAGCTGCTCGCCCACCCGAGCCGCCCGGTCTACGAAATCCTCCCGACTCCCGAGGGCAAGAAGCTGATCGTCCAGCTCTACCGTGACGGCAAGCTGACCATGAAGAAGGCATACGCAGCAGCATGAGCGAGTGGGTGCAAACCCACTTGCCTTGTCCCTGTGGCCAATCCTCCGACGCCTACTCGATCAACGATAAAGGTTGGGGCAAGTGCTTCTCGTGCGGGAAGAACTTCAACGAGGAGGCGTCGGACTCAACACCCAGAGGTAAACAGCAAGTGGCAGCAGTGAAAGAACTGGTGCCCTTCGGAGAGTACCGGGCACTAAGCAAACGCAAGATCACAGAGGAGACCTGCAAGAAGTTCGGCTACTTCGTCGGTGAGTTCAAAGAGCAGACCGTCCAAGTGGCCCCGTACCGCAACAACGAAGGCGAGGTCATCGCCCAGAAGGTGCGGTTCGCTGACAAGTCCTTCACCACCAGGGGCAAGTTCAAAGGCGTGGCCCTGTTCGGCCAGCACCTGTGGGGTGAAGGCGGCAAGAAGCTGGTCATCACCGAGGGCGAGATCGACTGCCTCACCGTGAGCCAGCTCCAGGGCAACAAGTGGCCCGTGGTGTCCATCCCCAACGGCGCTCAAGGCGCAGCCAACTCTATCAAGGAGAACCTCGAATGGGTGCTCACCTTCGAGGAGGTCATCCTGATGTTCGATCAGGACGAGCCGGGCCGCGAAGCTGCCATCAAGGTGGCCGAGCTGCTGCCCCCAGGCAAGGCCAAGATCGCCAGCCTCCCGCTCAAAGACCCGAACGACATGCTCGTCGCTGGCCGTGGCCAGGAAGTGATCCAGGCAATCTGGAACGCGAAGGAGTACCGGCCTGACGGGCTGGTCTCCATCGACGACATCCTCGACGAGGTCGAGAAGCCCATCGAATGGGGCAAGCCCTGGTGCTTCGAGACCCTGACCAAGCTGACCTACGGTCGCCGCGAGGGTGAGCTGTACGCCATCGGCGCTGGTACTGGCGTGGGCAAGACCGACTTCATGACCCAGCAGATCGCCTTCGACGTGGTCGAGCTGGGCGAGCATGTCGGCGTCATCTTCCTTGAGCAGAAGCCGGTCGAGACCGCCAAGCGCGTGGCCGGGAAGATCGCCGGTCGGCGCTTCCATGTGCCGGATGCTGGCTGGACTCCCGAGGAATTGAAGACAGCCGTGGCCAACCTCAAGGGGAAGGTCACCTTCTACGACTCCTGGGGCGAGACCGAGTGGGACGCGGTCAAGTCCAAGATCCGCTTCATGGTGGTCAGCCTGGGCATCAGGCACATCTACCTCGACCACCTCACGGCGATGGCCGACACCTCGAACGAGAAGGAATCCATCGAGCAACTGATGAAGGAGATGGCGGGCTTGGCCAACGAGCTGGGCTGCATCATCCACTTCGTCAGCCACCTGTCCACCCCGGAGGGCAAGCCTCACGAGGAAGGTGGCCGCGTGATGATCCGCCACTTCAAGGGCAGCCGCGCCATCGGCTTCTGGTCGTACTTCATGTTCGGCCTGGAGCGGAACCAGCAAGCCGAGGATGAGGAGGAACGGCAGACCACCACCTTCCGCATCCTCAAAGACCGCTACACCGGCCAGTCCACCGGCCACACCTTGAGCCTCGGCTACGACCAAGAGACGGGTCGCCTGTTCGAGATCGCTCAGACCGCCGACGACTACGGCTTCGACGACAACCCGGCCACCACCCAGGAGGGCATCGACCTGCCTTGGGAGGAAAAGCCGGATTTCTAACTATCCACTAGCGCATAGGTACTCCCATGAGAGGCCCAGATGAAGACCCTTGAGTTCGACTGTGAAACAAACGGGCTGCTACACCAGCTCGACCGCGTCCATTCCCTCGTGATCAAGGACGCAACCACCGGGGAGCGTGGCTCCTTTGCTGACCAACCGGGCTACTCGCCCATCAAAGAGGGGCTGGCTTGGCTGATGGAGGCTGACCTTGCGGTCGGCCACAACATCATCAAGTTCGACATGCCCGCGCTGCAGCAGGTCTACCCCTGGTTCGACATCCCGCTCGAACGGCTGCGTGACACCCTGGTACTGACCCGCCTGATCTGGCCGGAGATCGGTGACCGGGACACTGGCCTGATCCGCAAGGGGAAACTGCCAGGGAAGCTGCGAGGCTCCCACTCCTTGGAAGCCTGGGGCTACCGCCTCGGGGTCTACAAGGGTGAGTTCGGTAAGACCTCGGACTGGCAGGTCTGGACGCCTGAGATGCAGACGTACTGCGAGCAGGACGTTGAGGTCACCGATGCGCTGTGGAAGAAGATCCAGTCCAAGGAAGTGGCCGAGCGCGCCGTCGAGCTGGAGCACTGGTTCGCCTTCATCATCGGTCTGCAAGAGCGCCACGGGTTTGCCTTCAACACCCAGGCAGCCGCTGCTCTGTACACCACCCTGGTGGCCGAGCGGGAGAAGCTGGACGCGGAACTCAAAGGTGCCTTCCGGCCCTGGTACGTCAACGCCGGGGTCGCTGTGCCCAAGCGCCCGAACCGTACCCAAGGCATCGAGGCCGGGGTTCCGTACTGCAAGATCACCCTGCAGGAGTTCAACCCCGCCAGCCGACTGCAGATCGCTGACCGCCTGACCAAGCTGCACGGCTGGAAACCCCAGGAGTTCACCGATAGCGGCCAACCAAAGGTCGACGAGACGGTGCTCTCCAAGCTGCCGTACCCAGCGGCCAAGCTCCTGGCTCGCCGGTTCCTGATCGAGAAGCGCATCGGGCAACTGGCCGAGGGGAACCAGGCTTGGCTCAAGCTGGAACGCAAGGGGCGCATCCACGGCTCGGTGAACACCATCGGTGCCGTGACCGGGCGCTGTACCCACAGCCACCCCAACGTCGCCCAGGTGCCGTCAGTCCGTGCCCCATTCGGCAAGGAGTGTCGGGCACTGTTCGGTGCTGACCCTGGCTACGTCCAGATCGGTGCCGATGCCTCTGGCCTTGAGCTGCGCTGCTTGGCCCACTACATGGCGCGGTATGACGGGGGAGCCTACGCCAAGGTTCTGCTCGAAGGTGACATCCACACGGAGAACCAGAAGGCAGCCGGTCTGCCCACTCGGGATAACGCGAAGACGTTCATCTACGCCTACCTCTACGGGGCTGGCGACGAGAAGATCGGGCAGATCGTTGGCAAGGGTGCGAAGGAAGGGAAGAAGCTCAAGGAGAACTTCCTGAAACGCACCCCCGCATTGAAGCGGCTACGCGAAGACGTTGCATCAGCCGTGAAGAAGCGGGGCTACCTCGTCGGGATCGACGGGCGACACCTGCACATCCGATCCGACCACGCCGCCCTCAACACCCTCCTGCAATCAGCCGGTGCCCTGTTGGTTAAACAAGCCACGGTCAACTTGTATCGGGAGCTATCCACTCGTGGATACGTCTTCGGCAAGGACTGGGCGATGTTGGCCCACGTTCACGACGAGTACCAGCTCCAGGCCAGGAAGGAGATCGCAGACGAAGTTGCCCAGGTAGCCGTGTGGGCCTTCCAGCAAGCGGGCCGCGACTTCAACTGGCGGTGCCCCCTGGATGGTGAGGCCAAGATCGGCACGAACTGGGCGGAGTGCCACTGATGAACCGCAAGACCCTGATCGTCCTGCAGCGAGCCTACATCGAGCCATTCACCGTGCAGAGCAATTACGCACGGGAGAACGCAGTGCGCGTGGCCGAGCTGGCAAGCCGAGGACTACTGACCACCCATGCTGGCCATGGGACTTACAGCAAACACTGGCGCGTTACCCCAGCGGGCCGCGCTCTCTTGGAATACACAGGAGGAGAGAATTGAAAGCGCAGTACGTTGACCACATGGGCAGCGACCTGAGCGTGGTGAACGCTGCCCGTGTGTCCTTCGCCAAGGTAAAGGAGGAGTTCGGTGTAGATGATGCCCGGTTGATCCGCTACCTCGCCAAGCACGATCACTGGACTCCCTTCGCCCACACCAGCATCACCCTGCGGATGCAAGCCCCGGTGCCGATTCGCACCCAATGCTTCAAGCACAAGCAGGGTCTGGTGGAGAACGAGGAGTCCCGCCGGTACATCAGCTCCACGCCTGAGCTGTACATCCCGTCCGTGTTCCGCAGCAAACCGGAAGGCTCGGCCAAGCAAGGCTCTGCCGGTGAGCATCCGCGCAGCCACGAGTGGCGGCAGGAGTACCGACTGGCTGGTGAGTACGCCATCCGTCTGTACGAGGACATGATCCGTGATGGCGTTTGCCCGGAACAGGCCCGCTTCATCCTGCCGCAAGGCTGCGAGGTGAATTGGATCTGGACAGGCAACATCTACGCCTTCGCCAACTTCTACCTGAAACGCACCGACCCGCACGCCCAGCACGAGATTCAACTGCTGGCCCAGGAGGTCGGCTCCCTGATCGAACCGCTGTTCCCAGTCTCCTGGGCGGCTTTGACACGTCTGGAGGAATCCACCAGTGGATGAATTGAACCTTGACCTGAGCGGCATCGACGACCCGGTGACCGCCCGTGTGGCTGACCTGATCAACCTCAGTGAGGCACTCGATAAAGCCCAGGCAGAAGCCAGTAAAGGCGCTCTCACGGCTGCCCTGGCGTTCGTGCTGGAAGACCTCAAGCAGATCGTGTTCCCGCGAATGGTCGTCCAGGGCGACAACATCGTCCCGTTCCCCGGAGGCCGCGATGTCCACTGAAACCATCGCGCTGATCGACGGCGACATCTTCGCCTATGAGATCGCAGCCGGTGCTGAGGAACCGATCCACTGGGGTGACGGCCTCTGGACTCTCCATGCGTGGGAAGACCAGGGCCGACTCCGGGTGGTCGACCGGGTGCATGAGGTGGCCGATGCGATCAACGCCGACCGCATCATCGTGGCCCTGACGGACGAGACCAACTGGCGCAACTCGGTGCTCCCTTCCTACAAGGAGAACCGGGTCGGCCAGCGCAAGCCGATGATCCTCAAGCCGCTCAAGGAGCAGCTCAAGGAGAGCTTCGAGACCTTCATTCGTCCGGGCCTGGAGGCTGACGATGTGCTCGGCATCCTCTCCACATGGCCGAAGCTGGCTGGTCGCAAGGTCATCGTCACCAAGGACAAAGACCTCAAGACCATCCCCGGTCTGCACTTCCACACCCACCGCACTGAGCTGGGCGTGTTCGAGGTGACCGAGCACCAAGCCAACTACCACCACCTACAGCAAGCCCTGACCGGCGACATCACCGATGGCTACAAGGGCTGCCCAGGTATTGGCCCGGCCAAGGCCGACAAGATCCTCCTGCCGTTCGCCCACGAGACCAAGCACGACCAGTTCTTCGACGTTGCCGGTGCCTGGGAGAAGGTCGTCGAGGCGTTCGCAAAGGCCGGTCTCTCCGAAGAAGAAGCCCTGGTTCAGGCCCGCGTGGCCCGCATCTGCCGGGCATCCGACTACGACTTCAAGACCAAGAAGGTGAAGCTATGGAATCCGTAATCGACATGGTCAACCACCCTGGCCATTACAAGGGGAAGCTCGACCCCATGCTCGCTGCTGTTCGCGGTGCCCTCGTTGAGGACGTGGATAGCATCAACATCGAGTGCTTCGAGGCCATGGTCTCGATGATGACCATCGAGGAGCTGCGCGGTTACCTGCGTGGCAACTCCTTCAAGTACCGCTGGCGTTACCAGAAGAAGGCCGGGATTCAGGACTTGGAGAAGGCCGAGTGGTACGAGAAGAAGCTGCTGCGCCTGGAGCGTGCGGTGCGTGACTACCTGTTCGCCCAGGAGGACGCAGCAGCATGATCGAGAGCCTGGAAACCGCTGTGATCAAGTGGGCGGAAGACCGGGGCATCTTCGAGAAAGCAACCCCGGCCAGCCAATGGGAGAAGACCCATGAGGAGGTCTTGGAGTTGATCGAGGGCATCGTCAAGAACGACCGCCGCGAGATCGAGGATGCCATTGGCGACATCGTCGTGACCCTCATCATCCAGGCCCGAATGCACGGGCTGTCCCTCGGTCAGTGCCTCGCCTCGGCCTACGACCAGATCAAGAACCGAACCGGAAAGATGATCAACGGAGTTTTCGTCAAAGATGCACCTTGAGACCTACCATGGTCTCACCCTGGACAATGGGCGTGATGCCCGACTGACAGCCCTCGCAGGAGACCTCCTGCGGGGGTTTTATCTTTCTGGGGGTGAGACTTTCCAACGCGCCTTTGCGCGACCCGCACTGGCGTTCTGCAAGGGAGACCTGCAGTTCGCCCAGGACATCTACGACGATGTCTCCCGTGGCTGGGCCATGTACTCCAGTCCGATCCTGAGCAACGCCCCCATGCCGGGCGAGCTGCCCAAGGCCATGCCGATCAGTTGCTTCCTGTCGTTCGTGCCGGATACCCGCGAGGGTCTGGTTCAGCATCAGGTCGAGCTGGCTTGGCTGTCCATGATGGGCGGTGGTGTCGGCGGTCACTGGGATCTGGTGCGAGCTGTGTCCGACAAGTCGGTCGGCCCGCTGCCGCACATCAAGATCGCTGATAGCGCCGTCGAAGGGTTCCGCCAGGGCAAGACCCGCAAGGGTTCCTATGCGGCGTACCTGTCGATTTCCCATCCAGATGTCAGCGAGTTCTTGAACATTCGCCTCCCAACCGGGGGTGACGTGAACCGCAAGTGTTTCAACATCCACCACGCGATCAACATCACCGATGACTTTATGGCTGCTGTTTTCGCTGGTCGATCTTGGGAGCTTCGCTGCCCTCATAGCGGTGCTGTGGTTGAGACAGTGGATGCGCGTGAGCTGTGGCAGTCGATCCTCGAAGTTCGCTTCCGTACCGGCGAGCCGTACCTGAACTTCATCGACACAGCGAACCGCGCTCTGCCCGAGGCCCAGCGTGCCCTGGGGCTGCGCGTCCATGGCTCGAACCTGTGCAACGAGATTCACCTACCGACCGACGCCGAACGCACGGCTGTGTGCTGCCTCTCGTCGATCAACCTTGAGAAGTACGACGAGTGGAGCAAAGACCCGCGCTTCGTGCATCGCTGGGTTCGGTTCCTCGACAACGTGCTGGACTTCTTCATCGAGCACGCCCCGGACGTAATGAGCCGTGCGGTGTACTCGGCCATGCGTGAACGGGCCATCGGCCTGGGTGCCATGGGCTTCCACTCCCTGCTGCAGAGCAAGCGGGTGCCGTGGGAGTCGGTCATCGCCAAGTCCATGAACCGTCGCATCTTCGCCAAGATCGAGGAGGACGCCATTCAGGCAAGCCAGGAGCTGGCCCTGGAGCGCGGCGAGGCACCGGACATGATGGGCACTGGCCGTCGCAACAGCCATCTGCTGGCCATCGCACCGAACGCCAACAGCGGTCTGATCTGCGGCACCAGTCCGTCCATCGAACCGCTGCGCTCGAACGCCTTCACCCAGCGCACTCGTGCTGGCTCCCATCTGGTGAAGAACCCGCACCTTGAGGCTCTCCTTGAGGAGCTGGGGCACAACACCGATGAGGTCTGGCAGTCGATCATCCTGCACAAGGGGTCGGTGCAGCACCTGGACTTCCTCGACGAGTACGACAAGGAGGTCTTCAAGACCGCCTTCGAGCTGGACATGCGGTGGGTCATCGACCTCGCTGCTGATCGCCAGGAGCACATCTGCCAGGGCCAGAGCCTGAACCTGTACTTCCCGTTCGGTTCGGAGCGCCGCTACGTCAACGAGGTTCACCTCATGGCGTACCAGCGGGGACTCAAGGGCGTGTACTACCTGCGCACCGATGCCGGGTTCAGCGGGGACAAGGTCAGCCAGAAGATCGAGCGGAGAGCGCTCAAAGACTACAACGCGGAGGAATCATGCCTAGCCTGTCAGGGCTGACCACCTACAGCCAAACCTACAAACCCTTCCTGTACCCCGAGTTCGTCAACCACGCCATCGAGCATGAATCGCTGTTCTGGATGGAGTACGAAGCGTCCCTGCAGCGTGACGTGAACCAGTGGAAGGACGGGACGATCACCCCGGTCGAGAAGAACCACATCACCCAGATCCTGCGCCTGTTCACCCAGAGTGACCAGATCGTGGGTGGTTCCTACGTCGACGTGTTCCTGCCGTATTTCAAGAACAACGAAGTCCGCATGGCGCTGCTCTCCATCGCCAACCGGGAGTCGACCCACATGCGCGCCTATGCGCTGCTGAACGACACCCTGGGCCTACCGGAGACTGAGTACCGGGCGTTCCTTGAGTACGAGGAGATGGCCGACAAAGCGGAGTTCATGCAGGACTTCGCCGTGGTTCCAGGCCCGATGCAGATGGGCCTGAACCTCGCTCGCACCGTGATGAACGAGGGTATGAGCCTGTTCTCGGCCTTCGTTCAGCTCCTCAACTACCAGCGCCCAGAGGCTGGCTCGAAGATGCTGGGCATGTGCGAGATCGTCGAATGGTCGATCCGAGACGAGACCAAGCATGTCGAGATCATGGCGGCGCTGTTCCGGCGTCACTGCGAGGAGCACCCGGAGATCGTCACCGATGCGTTTAAGCGGGCGATGTACGAGATGTACCGCCAGGGTGTCACCCTGGAGGATCGCTTCATCGACCTGTCGTTCGCCCTGGGTGGGCCGAGGGCGCTGACCCCCGAGGAGGTCAAGCAGTACATCCGCTTCATCGCGGATCGCCGTCTGGTTCAGCTCGGCCTCAAGCCGAACTGGGGGGTCGAGAAGAACCCGTTGCCGTGGGTCGACCACATCGTCTCCGGTGACAACCAGAAGAACTTCTTCGAGGGCCGTGTGACCGACTACAACCACAAGGGTATGGAGGGTGACTGGGGGTGGGAATGACCCCCGGTCAATTACCACACAGTCTTGGAGGACAGGGAAAACACTCATAGGGATAACTTATGGATCAACTACCTGTGATTCCTAAAGACCTACTTGATGCCCTGGAGCTGCGCTTCCCTGAGCGTTGCCCGGAGCCAGAGTGGTCTGAACGTGAAATCTGGATGCGCGTTGGTGAGCGTCGGGTAATCCGAATGCTCCGTCGCGTTTATGAGCAACAGCAAGAGAACGTGTTGGAGAACACTCATGTGCTTCGTTAAGACCCCGAAGATGAAACCCAGCACCCCTGCGGCAGCACCGCCCGCACCGGAGAAGTCCGCTGCTGACGAGCAAGGAGTCCCCGAGAACGAGGACACCAACGTCGTCAAGAAGACTCCCGTGCGGAACAAGCTGCGCATCGACCTCGACCGTAACGAGGAGGAGCGCAAGTACGGCGGCTACACCGTCTGAGGTAAGTCGTGTTCATCCCCCAGTATCTGCGCCTGGATGCTGGAACCCCAACCCCTCTGACCCGTGAGCAGATCGAGCCGACCGTTCGGGAGGCCATGAAGCTCTACTTCGACATCCACAAGGCCGACTACGGCCAGTGGCTACTGTCCGCAGACGAAGCTGCAGAGGTCTCCCTTCGAGACCACCACATCGCCCTCATCAACTCCGACTACCTGATCGGCTACTCGAAAGCCTCCGAGTGGTACGCCCGTGGCTTCGTGCTCACCGAGGAGTACCTGCTTCGCGTAGGGACTGGGAGCACCCGGTTGTCCGAGGTGTTCGAGGTGATGAAGACCTTCGCGCTGCTCCAAGGGGCAAGGGGTTGTGAGTTCGGCACACGCGCAGCCAGCAACAAAGCGGCCATCCGACGGCTTTACGCCCGGCATGGCCTGACAGAAACCATGACTGTGATGAGGTGTTAACCAGTGGGTGGCATCAAGAAGGCGGTTAAGTCCGTCACCAAGTCCATCAATAAAGCAGTCTCGAAGACCGTGGGCGGTGTGTTCGGCATCAAGGCCGACAAGCCCAAGGTAGTCGAGCAAGCCCCTCCGGCCCAGGAAGCCCCGAAGCCTGAGCAGAACGCGGAGACCATGACCCAGAACGAGGAGCTGAGTACCCGCAAGCGCAACCGCCGTAATGGCTTGCGCATCGACCTGAACAACGCAGGTGGAGCCAACACCGGCAGTGGCCTGAACATTCCGGTGGGCTAATCAAGGAGGCGTATGGAACAAACGGCTGGCGGGCGCTACAACGCCCTGATCAGCTTCCGTGAGCCATTCCTTCAACGCGCACGAGAAGCTGCCAAACTCACCATCCCGTCGCTCCTTCCTCCTGCAAACCACTCCCCGCACACCAAGCTCCCGACCCCGTTCCAGGGGCTGGGTGCTCGCGGCGTCAACAACCTCTCCTCGAAGCTGCTCCTGGCGCTCATGCCGCCGAACAGTCCGTTCTTCCGGCTGACGGTGGACGACTACACCCTGGAGCAGATAACCCAGCAAGAGGGCATGAGGGCCGAGGTTGAGGAAGCCCTGGGCAAGATCGAGCGTGCTGTCATGTACGACATCGAGTCCCAGGCCATCCGCGTCTCGACCGGCGAAGGTCTCAAGCAGTTGCTCGTCGCGGGCAACGTGCTGCTGTACCTCGCCCCCGAGGGAGGCATGAAGGTCTACCGCCTGGATCGCTACGTCGTCCGCCGTGACCCCATGGGGAACGTGCTGGAGATCATCGTGCAGGACGTGGTCTCGCCCGAGGCACTGCCGCAGGACTTCCTGGCCAAGCTCAAGGACGCCCCGCAGTTGACCAAGGAGAAGACCCTGGAGCTGTACACCCGGATCTACCGGGACGGCAACGAGTGGCGGATCTACCAAGAGGTCAAGGGTGAGCGTGTCCCCGGCACCGAGGGCACCTATCCGCTGGACAAGTCCCCGTGGCTGGCCTTGCGGTTCACCAAGATCGACGGCGAGGACTATGGCCGTGGCTACGTCGAGGAGTACTACGGTGACCTGCGGTCGCTGGAAGCCCTGACCCAGGCCATCGTCGAAGGCTCGGCTGCTGCTGCCAAGGTGCTGTTCCTCGTGAACCCCAATGGCACCACCGAGCAGCGCACCCTGACCGAGTCTCCCAACGGGGCTGTCCGTACCGGCAACGCCGCTGACGTGACGGTTCTGCAGGTGGAGAAGTTCGCTGACTTCCGCATCGCCTTCGAGACCATCGAGGCGATCAGTCAGCGGCTGTCCTTTGCGTTCCTGCTCAACACCGCCGTTCAGCGTGGTGGCGAGCGTGTGACCGCCGAGGAGATTCGGTACATGGCCGGTGAATTGGAGGATGCCCTGGGCGGCGTCTACTCGATCCTCTCCCAGGAGTTCCAGTTCCCCCTGGTGCAGCGCCTGATCCTGCAACTGGAGAAGCGCAAGAAGATCCCGGCACTTCCGAAGGACACCGTCCGCCCGACCATCACCACCGGCCTGGAAGCCCTTGGCCGTGGGCACGACCTGAACAAGCTCGATGCCTTCATCCAGGGCGTGAACCAGACGTTCGGCCCGGAGGTGGTCGCTCGCTACCTCAATGTCGGGGACTACATGACCCGTCGCGGTACAGCGCTCGGCCTGGACATGAAGGGTCTGGTGCGCAGCGAGGAGGAAGTCAAGGCGATGCAGCAACAGCAAGCCCAGGAAGAACAGATGGCCCAGCTAGGCCAAATGCTCGCCCAGGGCGGTATGGGAATGGCAACCGAAGTAGTCAAGGCAGGTGTGAAGAATGGCTGACGAAGCTCAACCGAAAGTCACCAGCCAGGAAACCAAAGGGGGTCGCCGCAAGGCGGCCCCTTCTGTTTCTGCGGCTGAAACCAACAAGCAACCCCAAGAGGCCAGCAAGCGCGTGGAGAAGACCAGCAGCGGCCTCGTGATCGTTTACCACTAAGAGGAGAACCAAATGGCTGAAGTCCTGAACACCCAAGGCACCCCGAACAGCGAAGCCCCGGCTGGCCACGATGCAGCCATGGCCGCTGCCGTTGACCAGAAGAACGCCGAGCTGGCGAACCTGGGCAACGACGCGCCGAAGCCGCAAGAGCCTCTGCTGGGCAAGTTCCAGTCCGTCGACGATCTCGCCAAGGCGTATCAGGAGCTGGAGCGCAAGCTGGGCCAGAAGCCCCAGGAACCGGCCAAGCCGGATGTCACCGACATGACCCCCGAGAAGCTCGACGAGCTGGCCCAGAAGAACGGCTTCGACATCGAGGAGATGTCCAGCTTCTACGAAGCCAACGGCGGTCTGTCCGAAGACCACTACGCCCAACTGGAGAAGGCTGGCATCCCGCGTGCCTACGTCGACCAGTACATCGCTGGCGTGGAAGCTGGGGCCGAGCGCGCCCGTGACGCCATCTTCCAAGAGGTCGGCGGCGAGCAAGCCTTCCAGGCCATGTCGCAGTGGGCACTGGCCAACCTGAGCAAGGAAGACCTGAACCGCTACAACCTGGCTGTCGAGAGCGGCGACATGGACACCGTGCGCAGTGCCGTGATGTCCCTGGCGTACCGCTACCAGAAGGCAGTCGGCTCCGATCCGAAGCTGGTCAATGGCCAGAACGGTGGCGGTGCCGGTGGTTACGAGTCCCTGGCTCAACTGACCGCAGCAATGCAAGACCCCCGCTATGAGAAAGATCCGGCCTACCGCCGCGAGGTAGAGGCCCGTCTGGCTCGTTCCAACATCTTCTGAGGTGAACCATGATCGAAACTGTCCTCGAAAACTGGGACGGCATCCTGGCAGTCATCGTGGCTGCCCATGCCCTGGCCCTGGCCATCGTCAACCTGACCCCGACCCCTCGTGATGACGAGATCGTGGGCAAGGTCTACAAGGTCGTCGAAGCGCTCGCTGGCGTTGTCACCCGCAAGGCCAAGGAGCTGCCCGGCGAGAAGCTGTGAAGGCGTTCCTCAAGGCGCTCCAGTCGATCCTCCAACTAGCCACCCTGGTGCTCACCCTCCTGCGTGACGACAAGTTGCGCCAGGAAGGTGAGCGCAAGGTGCGCCTGGAGACCCTGGAAGCCGAGCAACTGCGCCGTGGAGAAGCCCATGAGATTGACCTGCAGGTGGCTCGTGGTGGCCTGTCTGACGCTGATCTTGAGCGGATGCGCCGCTACCAACGCGCCAGTCGATGAGTGCTCCTGGGTGAAGCCCATCAGTTGGCATGAAGACGACACCCCGACGACCAAGCAGGAGGTCTTCGCCCACAACCTCAAGTGGGAGAAGTTCTGCCTCCGGTAATTACCACACAGTTATGGAGAACAAGATCGTTCTCCGATCTCTCCTGTTGGTTGGTTCTTCGGGGCTGACTTCTTGTCGGCCTCGCTTTTTCCCAGGATTCCATCGCCCCCAAGCCTCTGGCCGGGTTCCCCGTCACCCGCGTATCTAAGGCCACGCTCAAATCGTGGGGCCGCTAGGCAGCTTGCTCCGTCTGCCGAATCACGGAGCCTTCACTGGTATGTAGCTCAATTGGATAGAGCATCCGCCTTCTAAGCGGATGGTTGCAGGTTCGAGTCCTGTCATACCAGCCAAACCCCATAGAGAAGGAGGTGATCCTTTCGTATCTCCGGGTGCAGCTACGGAAACTGCACAAGCCCTAGCACGTCGTGATGACGTTACTGGGCAACCCCCTACCTCGAACGACGAGTGCCCCAAGTCGCACTGGCAGCAAAGCCGGTGACTTAGCACCCAAAGCATTTCATGCACGAGCCTCGGCCCAACTGGCCCACCTGCGGGTGGAGCTGGAAGGACAACCTTGTGCGCAGCGCGTGGATGGCTGCTGGGAGCAACCCACTCCTATCAATCGTTCACGAGGTAACAAATGGCTGACGCTATCGTTTCGCGTCTTGGTCAGATCAACGGCAGCGGCGCTGTCGATGCTCTGTTCCTGAAAGTATTCGCTGGTGAAGTTCTGACCAGCTTCGAGAAGACCAACGTGATGATGGGCAAGCACCAAGTGCGAACCATCGCCAATGGCAAGGCGGCTCAATTCCCGGTAATGGGTCGCGCGAGCGCCTACTACCACACTCCGGGCCAGGAGATTCTTGGCGGCACCCTGAAGCACGCCGAGAAGGTCATCACTATTGATGAACTCCTGATCGCTCCGACCTTCATCGCCAACATCGACGAGGCGAAGAACCACTACGACGTTCGCTCGGTTTACACCCGCGAGATGGGTGCCAAGCTGGCGAACACCATGGACAAGCACATCCTGCAAACTGGTGTGCTGGCTGCCCGCACCGCCAAGACCATCAACGACCCGGATCAGTTCGGTGGCACCACCATCAACAACGTGGTCGCTGATAACGGCGATGCCCTGGCAGACGCCATGTTCGAGGCTGCTCGCATCCTCGACGAGAAGGACGTACCGGCTGACGAGCGCTACCTGTTCGTGCGCCCGGCTCAGTTCTACGCCCTGGCGAAGTCGACCAAGGTTCTGAACCGCGACTGGGGTGGCGAAGGTTCTTACGCTGGCGGCAACGTGATCCGCGTTGCTGGCATCACCATCGTCAAGACCAACAACCTGCCGAACACCGTTGTCGCTGCAGGTTCCCTGGACGCTGGCACTGGTGACAAGTACGCCGGTGACTTCTCCAAGACTGTCGGTCTGGTGATGCACCCGTCGGCAATCGGCACTGTGAAGCTGCTCGACCTTGGCATGGAGTCCGAGTACCAGATCAGCCGTCAGGGCACCCTGATGGTTGCTAAGTACGCGGTCGGCCACGGCGTTCTGCGCCCGGAAGCTGCAGTGGAACTGTCCACCGCTGTTGCGTGAGCAACTATCCACTAACGAATAGGAGGGCCAGTTTTTGGCTCTCCTATTTTTTTCTTATGGGGGTTCCATGATTTCTCCAACCACTGAGCTGGAAGCCATCAACACGATGCTCTCCACCATCGGTGAAGCCCCGATCAGTACCGTCGAGGACAGTGGCGTTATCGACGCCGTAATGGCCCGCCAGATCCTCCGTTCGGTTGACCGGGAAGTCCAGGCCAGGGGCTGGCACTGGAACACCGATAAGGGCTACCCGCTGACCCCGAACCAAGAGGGTGAATGCGAGCTACCCAACGGGGTGCTCCGCTGCGACACCGTCAGTCCTGACGATCAGATCGACGTGGTGGTTCGAGGTAAGCGCCTCTACGACCGCCGCAACCACACCTACCAGATCAACAAGGTGGTACGGGTGGACATGGTGACCCAGCTTCCCTTCGAGGAGCTGCCGGAAGCCGCCCGCCAGTACATCACCATCCGTGCCTCCCGCATCTTCCAAGAGCGCGTCCTGGGTTCCATCGAGCTGTCCCGCTTCTCGACCGTCGACGAGACCCGCGCCCTGGTGACCCTCAAGGAGATGGAAGCAGACACGGCTGACTACAACATCCTGTCCGACAACTACTCGGTCTTCCGGGTACTGGATCGCTAACCATGAGCCTGATCTCCACGACCATTCCCAACTTGGTGAATGGGGTGAGTCAGCAGCCCTATGCCATGCGTCTGGCCTCGCAATGCCAGGAGCAGATCAACGCCCACTCGTCTGTGGTCGAAGGGCTGCGGAAGCGCCCCGGTACTCGCCACCTCGCCAAGCTGCCTTCGATGGCTGGCAACATCTTCATCCACACCATCAACCGCGACGCTGTCGAGCAGTACATCGTCATCATCCTGAACGGCAACCTTCGCGTGTTCGACCTGAACGGCGTGGAGAAGACCGTGTCGTTCCCCAACGGCAAGACCTACCTGAACTCGGCCAACCCGGCTGAGGAGTTCCGGTGCGTGACAGTGGCGGACTACACCTTCGTGCTGAACACCAAGGTAGCCACCAAGGAATCCCCCACGCTGGCTCCAAGCCGTCCCTACGAGGCTCTGGCCTGGGTCAAGCAAGGTGCCTACGGGGCCAAGTACATCCTGACGGTGGATGGTAAGACGGCCAGCTTCACGGCACCTGATGGTTCCCAGGCTGCGCACGTCAACCAAGTCACCACCGACTACATCGCCACCCAGCTCACCAGCGGCATCACCTCTGCGCTGGGCACCGGCTGGTCGGTGACCCGGTATGGCTCGACGCTGCACATCCGGCGCAACGACGGCGCTGCCTTCACGATCAGCTCCGATGACTCCATCGGGGACAACGGCCTGGAGGTCATCGCCCAGAAGGCTCAGCGTTTCTCGAACCTCCCGGCCCGCGCAGTGGCTGGCTTCACGGTGGAGATCGTGGGCGACCAATCGTCCTCGTTCGACAACTACTACGTCAGCTATGACGTGACCGGCACCGGCACCAGCTCGGGCGTCTGGAAGGAAACCCTCAAGGGCGGCGAGTCGGTCGGGCTGGACGCGGCCACCATGCCGCATGTGCTGATCCGCAACGCTGACGGTACGTTCACCTTCAAGCGCGCCGATTGGGAGAACCGGAAGGTAGGCGATCTGGAGAGCAACCCGCTGCCGTCCTTCGTCGGGCGACCGCTCAACGACATCTTCTTCCACCGTAACCGCCTGGGCTTCGTCAGCGACGAGAACATCGTGTTCTCCCGCTCTGGAGAGTACTTCACGTTCTTCCGAGGCACGGCAACGTCGACACTGGACACCGACCCAATCGACATCGGCGTGTCGCACGTCAAGGTCTCCATCCTGCGTCATGCAGTGCCGTTCAACGAGACCATGCTGCTGTTCAGCGACAAGACCCAGTTCCAGCTCGGTGATGCCGATGTGCTCACCCCCGACACCATCTCGGTGAACCAGACGACCGAGTACGAGTGCTCCCTGCGAGCCAAGCCGGTGGGCGCTGGTCGGTACGTCTACTTCGCCGTCAACCGGGGCACCTTCACGGGGCTGCGGGAGTACTACGTCGACGGTGAGACTGAGTCCGAGGATGCGGCAGACATCACCGGCCATGTGCCCAAGTACATCCCAGGTGGGGTCTTCAAGATCGCCGCAAGCTCCAACGAGGACTGCGTGGTGGTGCTCTCCGACGAGAAGCGCAACTGCGCCTGGGTCTACAAGTACTACTGGAGCAACGGCGAGAAGCTGCAGTCCTCGTGGTCGCGCTGGGAGTTCCACCCCGATGACCAGATCCTCAACTGCGACTTCATCGAGTCGCGCCTGTACTTCGTCATCCGGCGAAGCGACGGGCTGCACCTTGAGGTGATCAACCTCGAACCCGGTGCGATTGAGGCCAACTGGGACATTGCCGTCCACCTCGACAGCATGGTCACCCAGGCCCGCTGCACGGTGGCCTTCGTGGAGAACGACCCGGCCCTGGAGGCGGACAACGTCACCCAGGTCACGCTGCCCTACAAGCTGCGCACTGGGGAGACCGTGCAACTGGTGACCGCGCCTGGAGGCTCCCGAGTCCCTGGCTTCGTGGTGAGTGACTACACCCTGAACAACACCGGGACGTTCTCGGTGCTGAGCTTCAAGGGTGACTGGCGGGGCCAGCCGTTCTACATCGGCAAGCCGTACACCTTCCGCTATCGGTTCTCCACCCTGGTCATCAAGGAGGAGGCCATCGGCGGGGGCCAGTTGACCATCGGTGAGGGCCGCATCCAGCTCCGCAGAATGTCGGTGCTCTACAACAACGCCGGGTACTTCCGGGCCGAGGTGACGCCGTTCCGCAGGGATACCTACAGGTACATCTTCTCGGGGCGTGTGGTCGGCTCCGGTCGGAACATCCTAGGCCAAGTGGCTATCGAGGAAGGCAAGTTCAGCTTCCCCGTCATGGCCAAGAACGATCAGGTCGAGATCGAACTGGTCAACGACAGCTACCTCCCATGCTTCTTCCTGAGCGCCGAATGGGAGGCGTTCTACGTCATTCGTTCAAGGAGACTGTGATGCTCACCGTTCGACGAGCAACCCATGAGGATGCCGTCGATATGGCACCGCGTCTTCGCCAAGCTGACCTTCGAGAACTCCAAGCAGTGGGGCGGGAAGATCCCCTGGAAGCCCTGCTGGTTGGGGTTGACTCGCCTGATCCTTGCTTCGTGGCAGTCGATGAGCAGGAAAAGCCTCAGATCATCTGGGGCACCTGCCCATCCGATGAACCCTACCTGGGGTACGTCTGGATGATGGCCACCGACGCCATCAAGGATCACTGGGTTCAGATCCTGCGCGAGACCCGTCCGTATCTGGCGCGTATCCGAGAGCACTACCGCGTACTGGCCAACGCCGTCCACGCGGAAAACCAAGTCCACATCCGGTGGCTCAAGTGGGCCGGGTTCACGTTCCTGCGTGAGTTCGACTTCAACGGCCACAGGTTCTATGAGTTCGCCAAGTTGATTCCCCTGGAGGGACGCTAATGTGTGATCCCCTTTCCATCACGATGGGTGTGATGAGCACGCTATCTGCCGTGGCAGGACATCAACAGCAGTCTGTGGCTGCCAAGATGCAAACCAAGCAGCACGAGCAGAACCAGCGGAACGCCCACGCTGCCCTGCGGGACAGCTACATCGCCATCCAGAACCGCCAGCAGCAAGAAGCCCAAAGCGCTGCCCAGCAGATCGAGGAGCGCCGCCGCGAGTCGGTACGGCAAATGTCCTCTGCCTATGCGGCAGCCGGTGAGGCTGGAGTCTCTGGATTCTCCGTTCAATCCATCCTGGCTGACATCGGTGCCACTGCAGCCCGCGACATCAGCACCATCGAGCAGAACCGCGATTGGTCGCTCGACCAGCTCAACTCCGAGATGGCCGGTGCCCGTAACCAGGCCATGGGCCAGATGAACGCCACCGCTCCTGGCACCCGCCCGAGTGGCTGGGCAACTGCCCTGCAGATCGGTTCAAGCGCTGCTGGAGCCTACGCCAACTACACCACCCGCACCGGCAAAGACCCGGTGGGTGACTACTTCGGCAAGAAGTCCACCACGACCACCACCAAGACGACCTAAGAGGTAACCAATGGACAACGTACCGGGGCTGCGGCCCTCGACTTCCTCGCGTCCCTCTGTCCGCCAAAAGAGGGGCCGAGCGGTAACCCAGCGGGATACGTCCGCCCGAGTAGGTCTGGCCCCGGCTGCGGCTCGGGTCGATACCTACGTCCGTCCTCAAGCCATCGCCCAGGACAACCGCATGGACCAGCTTGCTGACGCTCTTGCCTCCCTGAACCCGGCCCTGGAGAAGTACGCAGCAGCGACCACCAAGGACATGGAAAAGGAGCAGATGCAGAAGCTGCGGTACTACACCGAGCAGTTCATGCGCGACAAAGAGTCCGGTGCGGTGAACGCTACCCAGGTTCAGGAGATGTTCCCTGAGCTGGTGCCCACCGTAGCTGCCCGGATCGCCCAGGCAACGGGTGAGCAAGAGGCCAAGCAGTGGGCACTGGATCAGGTGCAGGAGATCCTGCAGAACGACGAGGTGCGCCTCAACACGGCCAACCGTAAGGCGTTCCTCGACAACATCCGCAAGCAAGCCTTCGAGAAAACCGGGGGCCAGGACTTCTACGGCAACGGCTTCCTTGAGCAGGTCGACCGGACTCTCAACGAGTTCGAGACGACTTGGATGCGCGAGACTGCTGGCTACCACCAAGAACTCCAGAAGAACTCCTTCTCGGATGCTGTGGTGAACGCCATCAAGAACGGGGGAGACCTGATCGCCCTGGACAACGAGTGGAAGCAGTCGTCCTCCCTGAACAACATCGAGCGCAACAAGATCGTGGTCGACTCGGTCATCGCTCAGGCGATTGCCGACAGCAACGTGAAACTGCTCGACACGATCCCGAAGCGTTTTCTCAACGCTGAGTCCAAGGCCGATCTGGCCAAGGTCGGTCAGCAGATCGAGGCGGCGAAGTACTCGGAGTTCGTCCGTGCCAAGGAGATCGCCGAGTTCCAGCGGGCGCAGAGCATCCGAGCCGGTAAGGCTTCGATCCTACAGCGGCTGGTCGATGGTGACGCCGTGAACCCGGCTGACTACTACAAGACCCCTGAGCTGTATGAGTACGCCCTACGGCTGAACTCCCAGCCCACCCTGGATTCGACCTACAGCACCCGCAACGCTGCGGCTGTGCGCTCGAAGCTGCTCCAGGCTGGCACCACCGGTTCCTTCACCGAGGCGTTCGAGGCTGACCCTGAGTTCCTCTACGACTTCCGCCAGGATGGTGAGGTGACCGAGGACAGTCTCCGCGACCACATCATGGCCCGCAGTGACCTGAACCCGAACGACAAGCAGAAGCTGATCGACGAGATTCCGGTGCTGATGGGTGGCGTGAATATGCTGCGCGATCAGGACGTGACCACCTACTTCGATTCGAACCTGGGGGACGACCTCAAGGTGTTCGCCCAGTCGCCTCAAGGCCAGATCCTCCAGATCCAGGGGGTGAACGCCCAGGGCGCTGTTCGATCGACGTTCTACAACACCCTGAACTTCGAGCTGAACGCCTACATCGAGGAGAACGGTCAGCTCCCTCGTGGCCGCGCCAAGCTGGAGCTTATGGAGCGTGCCCGTAAGGCCGCTGAGATGCGCCTCCAGATGCTGCAGAAACGCACCGCACCGCAGCAACCACAAGCAACCAATAACCCTGCACCGACCCCGCAAAGGGCTGCGCCGGAAGGCTCGGCCAGTTCGTTCCGTCTACCGAACGGCGTGGAGGTGCGCCGAGTAGAGTGAGGAATTGAATGGCCGTTTACGAGATCAATGGCGCTCGCTACGAGTTGCCGGATGACCTCCAGGGTGACCAACTCAACGAGACCTTGATGTACCTCTCCCAGGCCGAAGCGCCGCAGGAAGCTGCCCTGGCCCCGACTGATTACCAGTATGGGGCCGTGGCCAAGGACATCGACCCCGATACCCTGGCAAGCAACCAAGACTGGCTCAACGCCTCCCGCGTGCTGTACCAGATGAACGAGGGGCAACCCTTCAAGGGCAGCGACCAAGAGCTGGCTGAGTGGGGTCTGGACATGATGGGCTGGTTCAATTACAACCTGCCCGTAATGGCGGTGGATGCTGCCAAGATCAGCAACGCAGAGCAGTACGAGAAGGACGCCTTCCTGTACCTGATGGACTCCTATGACAACCTCAACGTGTCCTGGGATGGCGTCGGGCGGTTCTTCAAGGGTGTCCTGACTGACCCTACAACCTACGTCGGTCTGGGCACCCTGGGTGTCGGCCTTGCTGGTAAGGAAGGTGCCAAACAAGCCACCAAGGCTGGCGTCCGCGAACTACTCAAGTCCGGCCTCAAGACCGGCACCGTAGCTGGTGTCGAGGGTGCCATGTACGGTGCGGTCGACAACACCATCCGCCAGAGCATCGAGGTATCTGCAGGACGTAAGGAGGAGATTGATGGCACGTCTGTTCTGGGCAGTGCTGCCCTGGGTGCAGGGGTTGGTCTGGCTGGGGGTACTGTACTCTCTGCTGTTTCAGACTCACTAGCCAACAAGTGGCGCAACTTCCGGGCTGGGTCGGAGGAAACCCTTCCGGTTCCAGTCCAAGCGGCACCAGAGTCTCAGCCGAAAGCTGCTGCTGCTGACAGTGCAGCACCCGCTACCCCCGATGCAGCTCCCACTCCTAGCCAACCGGCTCAACTCGAAGCCCCGCCGACCGATCTTGTTCGGGTGGCTCCTGGCACCGATGCAGCCGTCCCGGCCCGCGAAGGCGAGCTGATCTTCAACCGCACTCTGGAACAGCTCAACACCCCCGAGCTGGACAACCAGATCCCGTTTGTTCCCAGGAACATGGACGAGGTGACCCAGTTCGCTGAGTCCCTGGCCGAAGACCTTCGAGACCTGCACTACACCCAGGTCGAGGACATCGTCGACCAGCTCCGCACCACCAAGATGACCCAGGCCGAATGGGGCAGCTTCAACCGCTCCACCCAGATCGCCGTGGATCAACTCCGCACCGAGCTGGCCAAGGTCATCAAGGAGACCCAGGGCACCACCGATCCTCAGAAGCTGTACCTCCTGGGCAAGCAACAGGAGAAGCTGGAAAGGCTGCTGTCGCCGGTAGCCACGATGGACGAGGCTTTCTCCTCGCTCACCGGCTCCATGCTGCGGCAACGCCAGGAAGGTCTCACCGCGCTCCGTGGGCTGAGTCCCGAGGAGCTGGTGAAGCAAGGCATGTCCAAGGAGGACGCCGATGCCGAGTTCGCTCGCCGCGTCGCTGCAGCCATGGAGAGCCGGGAGTTCAAGCAGAAGACCCAGGAGTACGACTCCGCGATCTCTGCAGCCCTGGCCAAGGGTGACGTGGGGGAAGCCGCGAGGCTCACCGTGATTAAGCAGGAGGAGCTGGCCATCGACGCTGAGTCGGTTGCTGGCACCAACCCTGGGTTCATCCGCAAGGCCAACGAGCTGATCATCTCCAACGTGTTCAGCCCGACCACCCTGGCAGTGAACCTCGTGCCGTCTTTGGCCAAGGTGTTGTACCGGCCCACGCTCAACGCGGCCCTGTCGAACCCCTTCGAGAAGGCCACCCGCCGCGAGATGATGGCCACCTACAGCGCCATGCGGTCGGCTACTGGCGGTGCCTGGAGAGCGGCCAAGGCTGCCTTCCGGTACGAACAGGCGATCCTCACCAGGGAGTCTGGCCGGTTGCTGGAGGGCGAGCTGGCGATCAAGGGACTCAAGGGCGGCGTGATCCGCATCTTCCCTCGACTGCTGAACGCCTCCGACGAGTTCATGTCCCGCATCACCTATGAGGGATTCATCGCCGGGAAGGTGGCAAACGACGCATTCGAGGAAGGTGAACGCCAGGGACTCAAGGGCAAGGCGCTGAACCAGTTCGTGAAGACCAAGGTGCGGGAAGCCATCGAGGCGTCCTACGCCAACCCCACGGCCCAGGAGAACCTGAACGTCGTGCTGAACAAGGGCCGAACCCTGGGCTACTCCGGGCAGAAGCTGATCAACTACGTCCAGCGCGAGGTGGCCCGAGACCCCGAGGCACTACGCCACGGTCACGACTCCGAGGCCATCGACTACGTCCGCGACGTGCTCTACAAGCGGGCGTTCAGTGGTGAGGGCTTCGCGTCCAGCACCGCCAAGCGCTACGAGGACTGGGTCAACGAGCATCCGATCGTTCGCCTCATGGGGCAGTTGTTCTTCCGTACCCCCGTGCGTGTCTTCGAGGAAGGCATGAGGATGACTCCCGGTGTTCAGGTACTGGCTCCTGGCTTCATCCGTGACCTGCGCGGCCTGAACGGTCGCCGGGCGCAGATGCGTGCCCAGGGCGAGGCGATGATGTCGCTAGCCGCTACTGGTGCCGTCCTGACGCTGTACGCCCAGGGCCGGATCACTGGTGACGGTGCCTACTCGGACTGGCGGCAGCAGCGTGCTCGGGGGGATTCCGACCTGCCAGAGCCGTACACCATTCGGTTCGACGACGGTTCCACCTGGAGCTACCGCAACTTCGACCCCCTGGCCACCCCGTTGAAGATCATGATCAACGGCCTGGAGCGCTACGAGAACCTCGTGCGCCGGGAGCGTCAGGGCGAGTTCGTGTCCAAGACCGAGTGGGATCGAGCCAAGGCAGCGGTGTCTGTCGGAACCGGGGCAATCGCCCAGGCCATCCGCGATGCCAACCTCATGGCTGGTGTCGATGCGATCCTGACCCTTGGAGAGGACGCTGCAGACCCCGAGAAGTCCGACGCTGCGATGCTCAAGTTCCTGGGCGAGAAGCTGCGCACCCTGGTGCCCAACACCATGCAGAAGATCGCCAAGACCAACGACCCAACCATCGACGACCCGACTACGTTCTGGCAGATGGTGGAGTCGAAGGTGCTCTTCGGGGGGACTCTCGGAGCCTACGAACGTAGTGCGCCCAAGTCCTACGACGTGCTGGGCAATGTTCGGCAGATGGGCGACGAGGGGGCAATGTGGAACATCTTCTCCCTGTCCACCCCCGAGGAGAGAGCCAAGGGATTGACCGAGCAGCAGCTCGATGTTCTCCGCAAGCTGGACGCGATCAGTAAGCAGACCGGGACGACCTTCGCAGCCCCCAACAAGCACCGCCTGATGGGCAACGCAGACCTGCGCAAGACCATGACGGCGGATGGCCGGGAGTCTCTGTACGACCGGTGGCAGCGGTACTACCGCGAGCAGCAACCGGAAGTCGGCCTGTCGATGATCCTCGACGCTGGTCTACCAGTGGGCACCCGCTCCATCAGTGGGCCTGTGGTGCAGCAGGTGAACAGCTACATCAACTCCCTACGGGATGCTGCCTTCTACCGGCTCATGGCCGAGGAAGCTGGCGTCCAGCAAGGAGTCATCCAGAACCTGCACCGCAAAGCTGAGGTGAAAGCGGGCTTCTGGGATCAGTAACAACCATTCGTTCAACGCACAGGGGCGGCCTTCGGGTCGCCCTTTTTCTTTGTCTGGAGGAAAAGCATGGCTCTTGCACGAGTCACCTACACCCAGAGCGTGAGCGGTAACCGCAACTTCTCGGTGCCTTTCCCGTACCTGTCCAAGGATCACGTCAAGGTCACCGTGAACGGCGAAGCCGTGACGTTCTCCTGGCTGTCTGCCTCGTCCATCCAACTGACCACGGCACCGGCCATCGGAGCCAAGGTCGAGGTTCGCCGGGTAACCGAGCGCAACTCTCTGCTGGTGGACTTCGCGGACGGCTCCACGCTCACCGAAAGCCAGCTCGATCTGGCCAGCAAGCAGAACTTCTACCTGTCCCAGGAAGCGGACGACCTGGCTGTCGAATCCAATGGTCTGGCGAACAATGCAGTGAGCATCGCCAATGGTGCTACCACTACGGCCAATGAGGCGAAGACCCTCGCCAACAGCGCGGTGAGTACCGCAAACACAGCGAACTCCACTGCCAACCAAGCCAAGACCTCTGCTGATAGCGCTGTGGTAACTGCCGGTAACGCCGCCAACACCGCTTCATCTGCAGTGGTGACTGCCAACGGAGCGGTTCAAACCGCCCAACAGGCTGACTCTAAGGCTGGCTCCGCCGTGACAACCGCTTCCCAAGCGAATAGCCGTGCAGCCAGCGCGGAATCCAAAGCTGATTCGGCAGTAGCCACCGCCAATGGGGCTAACACGAAGGCAGACGCCGCCACGAACACAGCGAACACCGCACTGAGTACCGCGAACACCGCACTGAGCAATTCGGAAGCCGCTGTGTCTCTAGCTAACGCGGCGTCGATCAGCTCCGACGAAGCTCAGGCATCCTCAAGCGCTGCCCAGGCTGCTGCCCAGGCTGCTGCCCAGGACGCCCAAACAGCTGTGAACACTGCTCTAGGGTTAGAGTCAACAGTCAATCAGGTTCTGCAGGATGTCCAAGCGATTGCCGGTGGTGACCTCTCGGACTTTGCAAAGAACTCAGAGAACTTGTCCGCCTTAACTAATAAGGAAGCGGCTAGAAGTAACTTGGGCCTTGATCAGGTAGACAACACCCGTGACTTGGATAAGCCGATCTCGAACGCTACACAACAAGCGCTCGACACAAAAGCTGAATCCGTTCATGTACACACCAAGTCTCAGATCACTGACTTCACTGTAAGTTGGGACGAGGTCACAGGTAAACCGTCAACTTTCACCCCGAGCAGTCACAGTCATGCCGCTACGGACTTGCCGGGTTCCGTGCGAGGTCTGGTAGCGTACTACGGGAGCGGTTTGGGAGATCCAAATAGCTCAGTAGACCACATCCTACTTTCCAATCACGCGAATACCCCAAATTCGTCGTTCTACTGGCACATCTACACGAGCTTCTACTCGTCGATTAGCTCGACAGCGAACCGCTCGCAGTTGGCCATTCAATATAACGGCGGTAATCAAGTATACGCCCGCTCGTGCTTCAACTCGACGTGGACGCCTTGGGTTCGTTTGGATGTTGGCGATTGGGATACGCTGCTGAATAAGCCGAGCAGTTTTACACCCTCGGCGCACTCTCACGTATGGGCGGATATTACCAACCCTCCGGTACAAGCGACTCGGTGGCCTACTTGGACAGAAGTAACCAGTAAGCCCACTACCTTCCCCCCGAGTAGCCACACGCACGGCGTAAATGACATTGCCACAGCGTTTACCGCTGCGGGTTTGCAGAGTCTCGGAACTAACGGTTACCAGCAGTTCCCTGGTGGGTTAATCCTGCAGTGGGGTAGAACTGTCAGCATAGCTGGTGATTCGAGCACCACCATTACCTTTCCCATCACTTTCCCTTCAGTTGTCGCAGTGGCCCACGCAACGCCCCTTGTAACCGGCAACGCGGTCACCATCGACAACTGGGGCATGGTAGAGCCGATTAGCACCTCCCAACTACGTGTGTACCGTGGGTTAAACGGTGCCAACCAGAACAACCTTGTTTATTGGACGGCAATTGGATACTGAGGAGCATTTATGTACTTCTACTCCCCAACAACAAAAGGGTTTTACCCAGCGGAGTTTGCCTCGAACTATAAAGAGGCTGATGCGTGGCCTAGCGATTGTGTTGAGGTCACGCTTGAAGAGCACCGTGCTCTTATTGAAGGCCAAAACGGTGAGACTGAGATCGCTTTCGATGCGACGCTAGGTAAGCCTGTTTTGAGGAAGCGGGTTCCGCCTCCCTTGGAGGAGCGGCGGGCCTTCATCGAACGGCAGCGTCGTAACGCCTACGCAGACCCTCAGACGGGAAGCGACCGTCTTTTCGCTGAGGCAAACCGGATGCAGCTCACAGGCGAGACCGGATGGGAGGAGCTTCTGGAGAAAGCCAAGGCCCGCTACACGGAGATTAAGGAGACGCTCCCTTGGCCTTCGGAGGCTTCTGAATGACCGTCCGTAACGCTGCTGAGCAAGTCGCTCTCGTCACCACTCCCGTACCGGTGGGTGTCTCGGGCATGACTATGTTCGGGATCACCCTGCAGGACTGGGTGTTCATCGGCACCGCGATGCTGCTGGTGTTCCAGATCATCGTGTTCCTGCCCAAGGTACGGGATGCCTTCAAATCCCTGTTCGGTAAGGAGAAACCCAATGACCGCACCGAAAGAGCTTCTTGAAGCCCTTCACGCGGCGGTCGGTGAACAACTGCTGTCCCGCATCCAGTCTGGCGAGGCGACTGCCTCGGATTTCGCCCAGGCCATCAAGTTCTTGAAGGACAACGGCATCGAGGCAATCCCGACCGCCGGTAACTCCCTGGAGCGCCTGTCCAACTCCCTGGCAAGCCAGCTTCCGTTCACCGATCCCAACGATCCCGCATACCACTAACCAAACCGCCTAGAAGGCCCGTAGAGCGCTTCTAGCTATCCACCAGTGCATTCGTATTGGTTGGGTGGCTGGACGCGCTCTATGCGTTTCTGTGGAGCTAATAACCCTATGTCTTTGCCTGAGTCTCACCCTCTACGGGACTTCAGGAACTTCCTATTCGTCGTGTGGGAGTTCCTATGGAAGGCCGGGGCCATCACGGCAGCAAAGCCAGACCCCACGCCCATTCAATACGACATCGCTCACTTCCTCCAGCACGGCCCTCGACGCAAGGTCATCGAGGCGTTCCGGGGAGTGGGCAAGAGCTGGATCACCTCGGCCTACGTCTGCTGGCGACTCCTGCTCGATCCCAACCTCAACTTCCTTGTGGTCTCGGCCTCGAAGGATCGCGCTGACCAGTTCTCGACGTTCACCAAGCGGTTGATCTTCGAGCTGCCCATCCTGTCCCACCTGCGTCCCAGGGACGGTCAACGCAACTCCAACATCATGTTCGACGTTGGCCCGGCTGGTATCAGCCATTCGCCCTCGGTGAAGTCCGTGGGTATCACCGGCCAGCTCACTGGTAGCCGTGCCGACGAGATCATCGCGGACGACGTGGAGTCGCTGAACAACTCGCTCACCCAGGTGATGCGTGACCAGCTCTCCGAGCGGATCAAGGAGTTCGACGCGATCATCAAGCCCGGTGGCCGCATCACGTTCCTGGGCACGCCTCAGACCGAGATGTCGATCTACAACCAGCTCACCGAGCGTGGCTACCAGATCCGCGTCTGGCCAGCTCGTATCCCAGAAGACCCCGACAAGTACCAGGGCCGTCTGGCTCCCTACATCATGGACATGATCGCCCGTGGTGCTAAGACCAGGGAGACCACCGATCCCAAGCGGTTCAGCTCGGAGGACTTGCTGGAGCGTGAGGCTTCCTACGGTCGATCCGGCTTCGCCCTGCAGTTCATGCTGGACACCAGCCTGAGCGACCAAGAGAAGTACCCGCTGCGGCTGCAAGACCTGATCGTCATGCCCCTGGATACCCGCATGGCCCCCGTGAAGGTGGTCTGGTCGTCTGGCCCGGAGTACACCCTCAACGATGTCCCCTGTGTGGGCATGGGCGGTGATCGGTTCTACCGGCCCATGTGGACTGCCCAGGACATGGCCGAGTACACCGGCTCGGTGATGTTCATCGACCCGTCCGGTCGCGGTAAGGACGAGACCTCCTATGCAGTCGTGAAGATGCTCCACGGGTGGCTCTACTTGGTCGACTGCGGGGGCTTCACCGGGGGCTACAACGACGAGACCCTCAAGAGCCTGTGCCTCGTGGCAGCCAAGCACTCGGTCAATCTGGTGCTGATCGAACCCAACTTCGGTGACGGTATGTTCCTCGAACTCCTCAAGCCCTGGATGACTCGGTTCCACCCGGTCACCCTGGAGGAAGCCCCAAGGGCATCCATGCAGAAGGAGAAGCGGATCATCGACGTACTGGAGCCGGTGATGAACCAACACCGTCTGGTGATCGACAAGGCGCTCGTGAAGAAGGACTACGACTCAGCTCCTGATCCCAAGTACAGCCTGTTCTACCAGCTCACCCGGATCACCAAGGACAAGGGGGCATTGATCCACGATGACCGCCTGGATGCGCTTGCAGGGGCCGTTGCGTACTGGGTAGAGCAGATGGGCAGGGATACCGAGAAAGCCGCTCAGAGCCACCGGGAGAGGCTCCTAGACGCTGAACTGCAGAAGTTCGCACGCAGCGTCCTGGGCTATTCGCCCCAGGCTGACACTTGGATGGGCTTCTGATTGCCACACAGTTTTGGAGAAGGGGGGAGTACCCCCTTCCTCAGAACTGAGGTGAGTAATGAGGATAGAAACACTAAGCGAACTTCTTGAGTACCGTGAAGGTAACCTCTACTGGCGAAAAACCCGGAGAGGTAAGGCCCGTAAAGGCTCGGTAGCTGGGAGTAAACGCCAGGACGGTTATGTCATGGTAGAAGTTGGGGGAAACCGCTTCTTCGCCCATAGACTGATATGGATGTTGTTCAACGGTTCTATTCCAGCCGGAATGCAGGTGGATCACATCAATGGAATCAGGGACGACAACCGTATCGAGAACCTCCGGCTGTTGTCCCAAACAGACAACATACGGGCTGCTTCCAGAAGGCCGAGGAAGAACAACACAACAGGAGTCCCCGGTGTCTACTTCAACAGCAGCCCTAAGATGCGAGGGTATGTGGCACGAATCAGTGTCGATGGAAAACGCATAGACCTGGGGTTCCGTACTGACTTCTTCGAGGCTGTCTGCTTGAGAAAGTCAGCAGAGGTACGCTACGGCTACTCAAAACTGTGATTGGGAGGGGGTAGGGGGGCCTCTCCATGGATGGAGTCCTTCCCCCTTTTAATTACCCCACAGTTCTGGAGGATAGGGGAAAACACATAGATTACTTATAGATACAGACACTAGATCCTCTGTCAGTCGTCTGCTGCTTTCCCTCTCCTGACCACCATCATCATCCATCCTTCCTTCACTGACACCAGGGCTTCACCCTCTGTCAGTTGTCTGCTGTGACCGTACCAACCATGACCATCAATGACCATGACATCCAGGGGATGCCCATCAGGCTCCTCTTTGTGCGCTACCTCATGGCCTCCTTCCTGTACTACCAGCTCGATGAAGCCAGTCCCTGGAGTGACCATGAGTACGACGCTGCCTGTAAGCGCCTGTACGACGAATGGGACACCTTCGAGCATCCCCATAAGGTCTTCGCTGATCGTGACTGCTTGACCGCTGGGTCGGGTTACCAGATCCGGTACTACCCCAAGATCACGCAAAGTGCGGCGTTAAGGTGGGCTAGAGGCGAGACCTGACCCGACGATCCACCGGGGCAGCTTCAGGGGAACCCCTTGGTTTTTGGTAAAAATCCGAGACGGTATAACGCCGGAGCTGCACCGGAAGTCCCCCCGGTGGGGTGGGCACCTGGGCTGCGAATCGAGGGGGCACCGGGGGGCACCTGGGCTGATCCTGGGTCTGGCGACACAAACCACGACACAAACGCCCCGCAAAGTCGCGCCGTTGCTGGGCTTGCGAGAGACTATGAATCCGTAGGGCTGCTACCTGGGCGCACTACCTGGGCGAATAATGGGCAATCCTGGGCGTTCTAGGGGGCTGGCCTGGGGCTTTGCCTTGCGCTTTTTCTTGTGTGGTCTTGTGGTGTGGTGTCTTATTTTTTTCCTTCGACCACAATATCTAGTGGTTCTCCTCAAGTCACACCACAAGACATAGCGTTATGCTGCCGCCTACGCAAAAGACTTGACATCCTATACACCAGCGCATAAGATGCGCAGCCATGGACGGTCATCTAGCGGCCTTCCAGCCCAGCCCCAAGCGCTGAACAGTCAAGGATAAAGACGTTAAAACCCGCGTAGCACTAGGGGCGCAGCACTGATCACTGGTACAGCCTCAAACGGTCAAGGCCAGACGATACAGACTGCAGGGCGATCCAAAAGCCGCTTGACAAACTATCCACCAGCGCATAAGATGCGCAGCCAAGAGGGAAGCAAAAAGCCAACCTCAAGAGTCGAAAGGCTCACTGCTCTTTAACAATCTGGATGATGGTGCCCGTAGGTAACACCAACGGCAAGGATTGCCGGTAATCCCCAAGGATGGTGGATGCCTCAAGTCGCACTCGCAGTCTCACTGGGGGCTTCCCAGGATGAGTGCGCCTTGAAGTATCCACCCGCGTGATGGATGCGACAGTGAAAAAGCCCAACAACTGGAGAATTACAGATGGCTATTCGTATCAGTGTTACTTCTAAACTGGACGGCATCCGCTCTTGGTCACTGGAGGCCATCGCTACCTGCCCCGGCTCTGTTGGGGCTGATGGTGAACTGGTTCCCGCTTGCCAAGGCTGCTATGCCACCACTGGCAACTATCGCTTCCCCAACGTCAAGGCGCCCCGTCAAGAGAACCGTCAAGACTGGAAGCGTGCCGAGTGGGTAGACGATATGGTCAAGGAACTGGACAGCGACCGCTATTTCCGGTGGTTCGACTCTGGTGACCTGTACGACCTGCGCCTTGCTCACAAGGTCTATCAGGTAATGGCTCGCACTCCCTGGTGCCAGCACTGGCTGCCGACTCGGATGCACAAGTTCGAGAAGTTCGCCCAGGTGCTGCGCATGATGGAGCAACTGCCGAACGTGGTAGTGCGCCGCTCAAGCGACAACGTCGACGGAACCTTCGAGGCTGGCGTACATGGATCGACTATCGTGCCCAGCGCTGCCCAGGCTCCCCAAGGCGTCAAGGTCTGCCAAGCCTACGAGAACGACGGCAAGTGCTCCGGTTGCCGGGCTTGCTGGGATAAGTCGGTCTCGGTTGTCGGCTACGTCGCCCACGGCAAGAAGATGGCCTCAGTCCTCAAACGCGAAGGGCTGATTGCTGTCGGCTGAAACAATCCACCAACGCAACATTCGCGCTAGTGGCTTCATCCAAGGCCATCCACTGGGTGGCCTTCAGTGAACCCACAAGAGGCTATCGCCATGACAAACCAAGAACTAACCCAGGCACGCGAACAGATGGTGCAGGACATGCTCAACCAAGCCGCCCGCTGGCGTGCTCTCCCTGGAAAGAACGGGGGGCGTGTTGTCTTCGTCGACGCTGACCAGCGGCTGATGTGGCTGGTGGAGGGTGTCGGCTATGTCGGGATGCAGATCAGCCCAACCACTGGGCGTCCCCTGGTGCTGTCGACCTGTGGACTGGGCCAGGAGCAGCTAGACGGGGCGCTGTTGGCCTATGACCTGTGCCGCTCCGACCTGTTGAACCACTTCAAACCCCAGGAGTTCGGTCACTACTGCGAGCTGGCTGCCAAGGGCTGCGAGTCTGCCGCCCAGTTCATGCAGGAAGTGATCGACACCCTCCAGTGATTTCATCCAAGGCCATCCACTGGGTGGCCTTCAGTGAACCCACTGAACCCCATGAGGGCAACAACCATGAAAACGTTCAAGCACTGGGGCAAAGAGGCTACTCGAAGCCCCACCCGTAGAACCTCCCGCTTCAACCGTTGGGACGACCCGGACTATCGGGGCGACTTCGATGACATAGGCAACGAGCGCATCGAGCGCGCCTACCACATGCAGCGCATGGCCAAGCGTGGCCTGTTGTTCGGTTGAGGTGGCCCATGGACGTATTCGACCACATCGAGACCGAGGCCCGGCGTCACTGGGACAACCAGACTGACGCCTTCGTGATCGACACCGACTGTCTGCGCCAGCGCCTGGAGCGTGCCTACAACGAGGGCGCGCTGAGCTGGAGCGAGTTCCTGTACCTCGACCGGCTGATCGAGAAGGCCGAGCTGGCGGGGCTGCACTGATGGCCCGCTTTCAACGAACCGTCGACATCTGGTCACTGGAACCCGAGCAGATCGCCCGGCTCCAGCCCGGCCAGTGGGTCACCGCAGGAGGCGCCAGGGGCGTGTTCTGTGGTGTCCGTGACAGCGGAACCGTGGTGGTCATGTGGCAGGACAACGCCCGAGGCCACGACTACCGGAGCTACCGCAAGACCCTCATGGATTACGGGAGGAAGCAATGTCTGCCGCTCTCCAGCTCGACCAGCAGATGCCCCTTGAAGGCTGCTTGCTGACTGTTCTCGTGACTGCCCGGTGGTTCCACCGCCAGGGCATTCGCACTGGACTCACCCGAGTTCGCAAAGGCCACTGGGTTGTCACCCCCAGGGCTTGAATTATCCCCACTACTAGGAGAAATGACCTATGAACGAAGCACTGAAAAAACTGGCCCTGGTCGCTCACGCCGCACTGGTCGCTAAGACTGTCGAGAAGGCTGTCACCTGCGATGCCCTGGATGACGTAGAGATCGGCCAGACCTTCACCTTCAACGCTGTGAACCGCACCAAGACAGGTCGCCTCATGGTCGAGGGCATCGTGGAGCAGTTCTGCCACATGGACTTGGCCAAGCTGATGCAGCACGGCCCGTTCACTGTGGTGGCCACCTACAAGGGTGCGCTGACCGACGTTGTCTGCCAGGACGTGAGTGGCGAGCACTTCATGCTGCCGAGCGGACTGTTCACCCTGTTGAAGCGCTTCGAGAACGGCGACCTGCCGCCCGAGCTGCCCTTCGGTCTCGACTTTGAGGATCTGCGAAAAGCTGCCTGATTGATCATAAGTAGTGGCCTTCTAATGCTATTTTGATATTAGAGGGCCACTTGAAAGAAAGACTTCTAGCCCCAATCATTTTGCGCCCGGATTCATACACAAAAGGGGCAATGCACCAAAGGAGCACATCGGATGAATCAAACCATTGACAAACTGATCGAGTCCTCGAACGGACGCTTCCTGACCATCAAGTTCCTCAAGGACAACGGCGAAGTCCGCACCTTGAATGGACGTGTTGGTGTCCGCTGGGGCAACGTCCCGAGCAGCTACCGGCGGGACTCAAAGCACCGCAAGTTCTACCTGATCTACGTCCCGCACAAAGGCTACCGCAGGGTCAATGCTGACGCGGTGCTGGAGGTATCGCTGGACGGTGTCACGGTGAAGAACAACGCGGTGCCTCCAGAGATCGCAGCGTGATCTCTCGGGAGGATGTCCTGGATCTGGGGGTTATAGCGATCCTGATAGGCGTCACCGTGTTTTTCGTGAGCATCACTTAGGAGTAAATCGGTCTGGCCTCGCCTGTCGTCGAAGCGAGCCAGGGCGCAAGGAACTCGCAGGGCAAGACGTACTAGAGAGGCAGACGCCCGAAGTCTGCTAGGTGCATAAGCTACAAGGGTCATACGAGAAGATGTACATCAGTTTTTGCTCTCCCCAAATCTTCGGAAAGCGGTGCTTTTTTGAGTTCGATAGCAATTCACGTCCGCAACAGATGCTAGACTGGATTGTCGAACCGAATGATGTTTTACTGTGGGTGTGGCGGTTCCACATCGTCATATCCAAAGAAACTAGGAGGTAACAAACCATGGCTCTGACAGCTCTCGCAGTGATCGAGGAAGTACTCAAGCGTTTCCGCGACTTCGATCAGGAGATGCAGATGCAGACTGCCCAGACATTCATCGCGGTCGCTATGCAGCCCGGCATCACCATGAAGGAGCTATCGGAGAAGGTTGGCATTTCTCAAGCGTCCTGCAGCCGCAACGTCTCGGCCCTGTCCCGAGTCCACCGGCTGAACAAGCCAGGAATGGATCTGGTTGTGGCTGCAGAAGACCCGATGGAACGCCGCCGCAAGGTAGTCAAGCTGACCCCGAAAGGACAGCGCCTTGCCGAGTCACTGACCCAACTGATCGAGGAGAAGTAACAGAGGTTGGTGCTCGGAGCGGGACTCGAACCCGCAAGACCGTAGGTCGGGGCATTTTAAGTGCCCTGTGTCTACCAATTTCACCACCCGAGCGAGGAGAGAACCATGCCGGTAAAGCCAAGAGGTCGTGGCTTTGAGGCCACAGTCAACCACCAAGGAGGAAAGTACCGTAGGCAATTCGCAACCCAGGTCGAAGCCGAAGCCTGGGAGAAGGCAACCAAGGCCGCCCTCATGAGGGGCGAGATGGTAGCAGAAAGCAGCGGCTCAGCCAATGGAAATCCCAGCAGTCTCAAGGAGTTGGCTGACCTGACCTACAAACGATTCTGGCAAGGGCGCCCTGGAGGAGAGACAGCCCTGCGCAACGCCAAGCAATGCCTCGCCATCCTCGGTGAGGGTGTAACCCCAGGCTCAGTGACTGAGCAGCGCATCGACGACATGGTCTTTGCGTTCGAGCAGCAAGGGCTGTTCGACAGCACCATCAACCGGAAGCTGTCGGCTCTGTCCAAGATGCTGACCTTCGCCTACGAGCGGGGCTACATCCCGCGCAAACCCAAGATCGAGCGCAAGAAAGAACCCCAGAACCGCATCAGGTACTTCGACGAGGTCGAGGAGCAGATGCTGCTGGACACCTTCAACCACTTCGGGCTTCACGACATGGCCGACTTCTGCATCGTCGCCATCGACACCGGGATGCGGGTCGGTGAGATCATGCGGATCGAGGATCGTGACGTAGCCAATGGGCTGGTCTCCATCTGGAGAACCAAGAACGGTAAGGCCCGATCCATCCCGATGACCAAACGTGTGACTGAGGTACTAGAGCGCCGCTTCAATGAGGAACGTCGTCGACAGAACACCATTGGAAACGTCAAGGCGTTCGCGGGTTGGAACCACAGCAAGCTCAGAACGATGTGGGATAAAGCCCGCCGCCACATGAAGATGATGGGCGACCCGCAGTTCGTCCCGCACGTCATGCGGCACACCTTCTGCTCCCGGCTGGTTCAGCGTGGAGTGGACATCGTGACGGTCTCGAAGCTGGCCGGTCACAGCTCCATCGTAGTCACCATGCGGTACGCTCACCTCGCTCCCGATAGTCTGGCCCATGCCATTCGGAAGCTGGAAGAACCCGCAAAAGATGTAAATCCCCAAGCTCGACACACGACACAAGTTGTGTCGCGGTAGTGTCGAGAGCCGTGTTTGATGCGGTAGTGGAAAGGTTGACCCCTAATAAAATCAACCACTTACGCTACGCATAGGCTTGCGCAACAGACTTAAAATCCCTCATCCGAAAGGGTATGCGGGTTCGACCCCCGCTCCGGGCACCAAACTTCCGTTGGTTCCAGCAACTGGCGCCGGCGCAGCCCATTCGAATATCCCTCCTATATATCCCATCAGCCGCTCAAAGATCGGTTGCGCTCGATTGTGCGTACTTCAAGCCCTTCACGTTTGTTGGGCGTTAAGTTGCGGGCAATATCGGCGTCTCTACAAATCTGTAGAATAAATTTGTGCTAATCTGTATCTACAGAAACAAACTGTCGGAACCATTGCCATGTCAGCCACCCTTCAAGTAGCCGCTTTTTCCAAGGATCAATGCACAACTGGATTGCGCGCTGCGGTGAATATTCTGGACAAATGGCAGGCCACGACTGAACAGGCCTGTCGAATTCTGCGTATCTCCCGCAGCACTCATGCGCGCGCCAAGTTGCGTAATGCCGACTGGTCGGTGAGCCTGGATCCGGATCAGATGCAGCGCATCAGTTTCATCCTCAATATCCACGCCGCTCTGCGACTGATCTTCGATAATCCGGAGAACACCTACGGTTTCCCTGGAATGCCCAATCACAACGAGTTCTTCAACGGCCGTTCACCGCTGGCGGTCATGGCGCAGGGCGACATGATTTCGCTGTACGAGACATTTCGGCGGATCGACAGCCTGCGGGGCGCGCAGTGGTAGTGCCGAAGCGGCTGCCGGTTCGGCCGCCGGCGAAGCTGCAGGCGTATCGATTGGTGAACTCGAAGTTTCCGCCAATCGAGCTGTTCGATGACGTGGTCGACGCCGATGAGTTCGACATGCTTTATCAGCTTCAGGCCCTGACGAACCCGCGCCTGCACAACGAGACCGGCCGACTCGAGCTGATTCCCCGCGGCGAGATCCCGTTCGGCATTCCCGGCTGCTCCTATGCCACCGCTCCGTTCACCCATGTGAATCCCTCAGGCTCGCGTTTCAGCGATGGCAGTTACGGCGTGCTCTACCTGGCCGACAGCATGGAAACGGCCCTGGCCGAAGTGCGCCATCACCAGGAACTGTACTGGTCCGGCGTGGTGGGTCTGAACTTCGAGCGCTTCGTCTTTCGCGGATTGTCGTGCCAGTTCGACGAGGCAGGCCTGCTGGATGCCTCGACCATCGCGCTGACCGACCCGATCTACGATCCGAACGACTATTCCGCGGCGCGCCAGTTCGGTCGTCAGCTCCGGCAGGACGGCTTTGCAGGTCTGCGCTACCGCTCGGTGCGCAAGCCTGGCCAGCATTGCTGGGCGCTCATGACGCCGCGCAATGTGCTCTCCATTGTCCAGACCGCCCATTACGAGATGATCTGGAACGCCGGCATTACCAGTGTGAGCGCCATCGGCGAGGTTTCGCCGTAGGCCCACCCCGGCGCCGCTCGTCCGCACGCGCGGCACTGCCAACCAGCTGTAACAAACGCCGCGCATCCTTTGCTCAAGGACTCCCCCATGGCGCACGGACGCCCCCCCGAACAGACGATGTGAGGACGCGACGATGAGCAAGCGATCACTCGAAGAACTGGTAACCCGTTCGGATATCAGCGCACTGCAGCCGATGGCGCACTGGCGTCGTGGTCGTCGCAGCGGGCAGGAAAAAACGGGGCCGAACGCTGCGGCGCTGATCCAGCGTGCCGCGACCGATATCGGCATGTTGAAAGCTGCCATTGCGCATTAAGCGAAACGCTAACTTCTGAGCCAGATGCAGCCCCGAAGCGGGCTGCAATGCCCGCGGCAGAGCATTTTTTCAGCCTTGACTGCTGTCAATGGCAAAAATAGTAAGCAGCCTATCGTTCGCTCCGATGCCAACCAAGGGAGCGACACATGAGAAAGCTGCGTCCACATCATCTGACACCCTGCCTGCTTAGCGTCGGGCTGTTCTGCAGTCCGGCGATCCTCGCCGGCGAGAACTTCAGCGACCTGTTCACCGATGCCAAGCCGATTCTGGATCTGCGCTATCGCTACGAGCACATCGACCAGGACAACGCGCTGAAACATGCCAATGCGCAGACGCTGCGCACCCGCATCGGCTTCCAGACCGGTCAGTGGTATGGCCTGTCCGCGCTGGTCGAAGCAGACAACGTAAGTCGACTGGGCGACGCGGCGTACAACAGCACGCGCAACGGCCAGACCGACTATTCGACCGTTCCGGACCCCGACGGCAGCGAGATCAATCAGGCGCTGCTGCGGTACGACCATGCGCTCGGCAATGCTGTGGTCGGGCGGCAGCGGATCAATCTGGACAATCAACGCTTCGTTGGTGGTGTCGCCTGGCGCCAGAACGAGCAGACCTACGACGGCGTGCTGGGCCAGCTACAGCCTGTCGATGAGCTGACGCTGACCTATGCCTACATAGACAACGTCAACACGATCTTCGGCCCGGGCGACAACCGTTTCGACAATCGCGCCAACCCGGCCAATATCGAAGGCCACAGCCATCTGATCAACGCTCGGTACGTCCTCTCGCCGCAGCTGACCGCCACCGCCTACAGTTACCTGCTGGGTCTGGACAACATTGCCAGCGCGCCGAGCGCGGCGCTGGGCAGCCTGTCCAGCAAGACCACCGGCCTGCGTCTGAATGGTGGCCTCCACGGCATCAGCTATGCGCTTGAATATGCCCGCCAGCAGGACTACGCCGGCAATCCGCAGGAGCTGAGCAGCGAGTACTACCTGGCTGAGCTGGGTTACGCCCTCAAGGGGGCCACGCTTAAAGCGGGCGTGGAAGTCCTGGGTGGCGACTCGGGGCCGGGCAATCGGGCCTTCCAGACGCCATTGGCTACCAAGCATGCCTTTCAGGGCTGGGCCGATGCCTTCCTGCTGACGCCTGCGGACGGTGTGCAGGATGTCTATCTCGGCGGCACTCTGCCTTTGTTCGGTGGAACGCTGCAGGCCTGGTACCACGATTTCCGCGCCGAACGCGGCAGCCAGCAATACGGCGAGGAGATCAACGTCGCCTACAGCCATGCCATCCCGCTGGTCAAAGGACTGGTGGCCACCGTCAAGTACGCCGGCTACGACGCCGATGATTACTCGGTGGATACCGAGAAGCTCTGGGCGCAGCTGCAGTACAGCTATTGATCATGTCAGGCGGGCGCTCGGCGCCCGCCCTGCCCTAGCCGTCGTGTCGCGGCAACCACAGAGAGATAAGCGCTGCGAGCACTACGAAAAGGGACGACACCCACAGGCAAGCCTGCAGGCCGTAGGCCTGGAACACCCAACCCGAGAGCAGCGTGCCCACCAGCCGCCCCAGGGCGTTGGACATATAGTAGAAACCCACGTCCAGCGAGACACCGTCCTCCTTGGCGTAGCTGACGATCAGATAGCTGTGTAGCGATGAATTCACCGCGAACAGCACGCCAAACAGCATCAATCCTCCGATCAGCACCCACTGTGGCGACGCAGCCGTCGCCAGCCCGATCGCAATTGCCGCAGGCAATGCCGCCAGCGAAGCTGCCCATAGGCATGCCGCCCGACCATCCGGGACCTTGCCACTGCGTTTGCCGGTGATCGCCGGTGCGACCGACTGGACAATGCCGTAACCGATGATCCAGCACGCAAGGAAGCCGCCGACCATCCAGAAGTCCCAGCCGAAAACCGCGCTCAGATACACCGGCAAGGCCACCACGAACCACACGTCTCGCGCGCCGAACAGGAACAGGCGCGCCGCGGACAACACGTTGATCGCGCGACTCTTGGACAGGATGTCGCGAAACTTGGGCTTGGCCTTGGCCTTGCCGAGATCCTTTTTCAGCAGCACCAGACTTGCCAGCCAGACCAGCGCCAGCACGGCAGCCATCGAGAGAACCGCACCGGCGAACCCCAGCAGCGTAAGAAGCGCGCCGCCAAGGAAGAAACCTACTCCCTTTAGGGCATTCTTCGAGCCGGTGAGAATCGCGACCCACTTATAGAGCGCGCCCTGCTGGCTGTCGGGTACCAACAGCTTGATCGAGCTCTTGGCGGACATCTTGTTCAGGTCTTTGGCGATGCCGGAAAGCGCCTGCGCACCCATTACCCAGGGCACGGTCAGCCATGAGGCCGGTACGGTGAGCATCAGCAGGGCCGCGACCTGCAGCGCCAAGCCGAGGTTCATCGTCCGGTTCAGACCAAGCCGCGCGCCGAGGTACCCGCCAATCAGGTTGGTGACGACGCCGAATATTTCGTAGAACAGGAACAGCGCGGCGATCTGCAAGGGCGAGTAGCCCAGTGCATGAAAGTGCAGCACTACCAACATGCGCAATGCGCCGTCGGTGAGTGTGAAGGCCCAGTAGTTACCGGTCACCACCAGATACTGGCGGATTTCCGGCGCGAGACGTTGGAGAGCATGCATGGCGGCGGCTCGAAGATGTGTACGGATCACTGATACAGGCGCGAACCCTCAGAGCGGGCTGCAACCCCCCTAAGGGGATGTAACCTGCCCTACCGGACGTAGACGAGCCCGACCTTGCGCGCCAGTTCAACGGTGCGGTTGGCGTAGCCCCACTCGTTGTCGTACCACGCGTAGATCTTCACCTGCGTGCCGTTGACCACCATGGTCGACAGCGCATCGATGATCGACGAGCGCGGGTCGGTGCGGTAATCGATGGAAACCAGCGGCCGCTCCTCGTAGCCGAGAATGCCCTTGAGCTCGCCCTCCGCTGCAGCCTGCAGCAACCGGTTCACCTCTGCGACATCGGTGCTGCGCTCCACCTCGAACACGCAGTCGGTGAGCGAGGCATTGGCCAGCGGCACGCGCACGGCATGGCCGTTCAGCTTGCCGCGCAGCTCGGGAAATATCTCGGCGATCGCCGTGGCCGAGCCGGTGGTGGTGGGAATCAGGCTCATGCCCGAGGCGCGGGCGCGGCGCAGATCCTTGTGCGGCTGATCAAGAATGCTCTGCGTGTTGGTCAGGTCATGGATGGTGGTGATCGAACCGTGGCGGATGCCCAGCTGCTCATGGATAACCTTGACCACCGGTGCCAGGCAGTTGGTGGTGCAGGACGCCGCGGTGACGATGCGGTGCTGCGCCGGATCGTACAGGCCGTCATTGACGCCCATGACGACGTTCAGCGCGCCCGCCTCCTTCACCGGCGCGCTGACCACCACGCGCTTGACCCCCTGCTCCAGATACTGCTGCAGCACCGCAACGGTCTTCATCTTGCCGCTCGCCTCGATGACAAGATCGCAGCCCGACCAATCGGTGTCTGCGATCGCCTTGTTGGCGCTGACCTTCACCCGCTGGCCGTTGATGACCAGGCAGTCGCCGTCGGCGCTCGCCTCGTGCTGCCAGCGGCCATGCACAGAGTCGAAATTGAGCAGGTGCGCATGGGCGGCCGCATCGCCGGCCGGATCGTTGATCTGCACGAAATCCAGCTCCGGCCAATCCCAGGCCGCACGCAGGGCCAGGCGACCGATGCGGCCGAAACCGTTGATGCCTACTTTTATGCTCATGGATGACTCGCTCCTGAAATGATGGATCAGAGATTGCGCGGCGCGAACATGATGATCGCCATGCCCAGCAACGCCACGCCGCAGCCGAGCAGGTCCCACCCGGTGGGGCGAACCCCGTCGACCAGCCACAGCCAGACCAGTGCGACAGCGACGTAAACGCCACCGTAGGCGGCGTAGACCCGCCCGGCGGCGGTGGGGTGCAGTGACAGCAGCCAGGCGAACAGCGCCAGGGAAAGCGCCGCCGGAACCAGCAACCAAATACTCTTGCCTTGTTTCAGCCAGAGGTACGGCAGATAACAGCCGACGATCTCGGCTATCGCGGTAATGACGAACAAGCCGAGCGTATTCAGCATGAGAGGCTCGTCATGCGCCGAAGCGTTCGATCCAGCCGACATGCGCCGGATGCTGGATAGCCTTGGGGCGAAGCGCCTGGACGCAGGCGATGGCGGTCGCGCGCGGCACTTCGCGGTCGACCAGGATGCGTGCTGCGATCAGTCCGGTACGACCTGAACCACCCTTGCAGTGAATGGCGACGCGCTTGTCGGCATCCAGCAACGCATGGATCCGAGCTGCCGCCCCTTCCCAGGCTCGATCGAAGTCCGCCAGCGGCACCTGTTCGTCGGCCACGGGCAGGTGAAACCACTCGAGGTCGCGTTCGGCACAGAGTTGCGGCAGCTGGCTCGCGTCGTTACGGGCCAGTTCTTCGGCGGGCATCAAGGTGATCACTGCTTCGGCACCAGCCGCCTGCAGCGTGGCCAGCGCCTCGTCGAGGCTGCTGCCCTTGCTGCCGGGACACGGCGTGAAGATCAGCTGACCGGCACAGCCGGGTACATCGAGGATGTCGTAGGGATGGGACACGCGGGCGACTCCTGGAAGTCAGATTGAGCGTTGATTGACGCGACGGGACAGCGCTTCGGCCGACTCCTTGCGTTCCGAATAACGGTCGACCAGGTAATCGGCGCGACCGCGTACCAGCAGGGTGAACTTGATCAGCTCCTCCATCACATCCACCACGCGGTCGTAATAGGCCGAGGGCTTCATCCGCCCTGCCTCGTCGAACTCGAGATAGGCCTTGGCCACTGAGGACTGATTGGGGATGGTGAGCATGCGCATCCAGCGACCCAGCACGCGCATCTGATTGAGCGCATTGAATGACTGCGAGCCGCCGCTGACCTGCATGATCGCCAGCGTCTTGCCCTGAGTCGGGCGCAGCGCGCCCATGGCCAGCGGCACCCAGTCGATCTGGGCCTTGAACACTGCGCTCATCGAGCCATGCCGTTCCGGCGAGCACCACACCTGCCCCTCCGACCACTGCATCAGATCGCGCAGTTCCTGGACCTTCGGATGGCTGTCAGGCGCATCGTCCGGCAGTGGCAGCCCTGCCGGATGAAAGATGCGCGTCTCGGCACCGAAACGCTCCAGCAGCCGCGCCGCTTCCTGAACCAGCAAGCGACTGTAGGAGCGCTCCCGGTTGGAGCCGTAGAGCAGCAGGATGCGCGGTTTGTGCGCAGGCCCGTCTGGGAGGCCCAGCTTGGCGAGATCCGGTAGATCGAGCAGCGCTGGATCGATGTTGGGTAGGTGGTCGTGCATGGGGTAATCCTGAAAGTTGTGGCGAGTGAACGATGCGATTCAGCCACACACCGTCGCCCGCTCGGGACGATTGCGCATGCGCTCCAGACGCTGCACGTTGTCGCTCAGCCAGTTCTTGTTGGCCGCCAGAATCGGTTGCAGCATGTCCGTGACCCAGTCAGGCAGATGCGGATGGAGACGGTAATAGACCCACTGTCCCTGACGGCGATCTTCCAGCATGCCGCAGCTGCGCAGCATCGCCAGGTGACGGGAAATTTTCGGCTGGCTTTCATCCAGCGCGCAGGTCAGCTCGCACACGCACAACTCGCCTTCACGGGCGATGAGCAAGGCGATGCGCACGCGAGTCTCGTCAGCCAGGCATTTGAATACGGTGGTAGGTGTCAGGTGCTCGATCACGAAAATACCCTTCTGACGCTTGCCGATCGGTTGATGATCGCGAAACGTATGCGTCAGCGAATATATTGCTTAACGCATATACGAGTAAAGCGCAGGTTAGTCGCTCAGGTACGTCAGGCAGCTTTGGCATGGCGAATTTGCTCGGCGTAATGAAACCCGCGTATATTCCGCAGAGCGTATATAAGGCGAACCGAATGTCTTGGATGAGAGTCTGCTGATGTCAGCCCCCCATGTGCTCGATGTGATCATCATCGGCGCCGGGCAGTCGGCCCTGGCGACCGCGTACTTCATGCGGCGTACGGCGCTTTCCTACCTGCTGCTGGACGATCAACCCGCCCCGGGTGGCGCCTGGCTCCACGCCTGGAATTCGTTGAGGCTGTTCTCACCGGCGGCCTGGAGTTCGATCGCCGGCTGGCCGATGCCGACCCCCGTCGAACCGGGCAATCCGTCGCGCGACGATGTGATCGACTATCTGCATCGCTACGAGACCCGCTACAGCTTTCCCATTCAACGCCCGGTTCATGTCGATGCGATCAGGCGCGTAGACGGTCTATGGCAGGTTCAGGCCGGCAATCGGCGCTGGCTGGCCCGGGCAGTAATCAGTGCGACCGGCACCTGGAGCAAGCCTTTCATTCCGGACTATCCGGGGCGCGAGGCGTTCCAGGGGCTGCAATTGCATTCAGCGTACTACCGGGACCCTGCGCCCTTCTCCGGCAAGCGCGTGATGGTGGTCGGCGGCGGCAATTCCGCCGCGCAGATCCTGGCGGAACTCTCGAAGGTCGGCGAAACCATATGGGTCACTCAGGACCCACCGGCATTCCTTCCCGATGAGGTCGATGGTCGCGTGCTGTTCGAGCGTGCAACCGCGCGCTGGAAGGCTCAGCAGGAGGGCCGCAGCGTCGATGACCTGCCCGGCGGCTTCGGCGATATCGTCATGGTGCCCTCGGTGCTCGACGCGCGGGAACGTGGCGTGCTGGTAGCGCAACCGCCGTTTGTGCGCTTGCACGAAACTGCCGTCGAATGGGCGGACGGCCGTCAGACTCGCCTCGATGCGGTGGTCTGGTGCACCGGCTTTCGCCCGGCGCTCGATCATCTTCACCTGTGCGGGCTGGTGGAGGCCGACGGCAAGGTGCAGGTCGCAGGGACCCGAGCCGTGAAACAGCCCAATCTCTGGCTGGTCGGCTACGGCGAGTGGACCGGCACGGCATCTGCCACGCTGATCGGCGTCACGCGCAGCGCCCGAAGTACGGTCGACGAAGTGGTCGAAGCGCTGTCCGCACAATCCCGCTAGCGCGGCGACACAACCCACCACCTACAGAAAGAAAAGGTACGGTTCCAGATGTCCACTCAATGCCAAGTGACCAGCAAGCAGGCCGGGGCGCCACTGGGCTTCTTCGAGCGTTACCTCACCCTCTGGGTATTCCTCTGCATCATTGCCGGCACGCTGCTCGGGCTTGGCATGCCCGCTGCGGCACAGGCCGTGGGCGCCCTGGAAGTGGCCCATGTGAACATCCCGGTCGGCCTGCTGATCTGGGTGATGATCATCCCCATGCTGATGAAGATCGACTTCTCCGCCCTGCGGGAGGTCTACGCGCAGCGGGCGAGCATGGGCATCACGCTCTTCGTCAACTGGGCCATCAAGCCGTTCACCATGGCGCTGCTGGGCTGGCTGTTCATCAAACAGGTCTTCGCGCCCTGGCTGCCGGCCGCCGAACTGGACAGTTACATGGCCGGCTTGATCCTACTGGGCGCGGCGCCCTGCACCGCAATGGTCTTCGTATGGAGCAACCTCTGTAACGGCAACGCCAACTTCACCCTGACCCAGGTCGCACTGAACGACGTGGTGATGGTGTTCGCCTTCGCCCCGATCGTCGCACTGCTGCTCGGTGTGTCTTCGATTCCAGTGCCTTGGGACACGCTACTGCTCTCGGTAGTGATGTACATCGTCATCCCGCTGGCGATCGCCCAGATCATTCGCGCGCGCCTGCTCAAGCGCGGCGAAGAGGCATTCCACGCCGCCCTGGCAAGAGTGCAACCATTCTCCATCGTTGCGCTGCTGGCCACCCTGGTGCTGTTGTTCTCCTTCCAGGGAAAGGCCATCGTCGCCCAGCCGCTGATCATCGCCATGCTGGCCGTGCCCATCCTGCTGCAGACGCTGCTGATCGCCGGGCTGGGCTATTGGCTCAATCGCCGCTTCCAGGTACGCCACGATGTGGCCGGGCCGTCGGCCATGATCGGCGCCTCGAATTTCTTCGAGCTGGCGGTGGCCGTCGCCATCGTGCTCTACGGCTTCAACTCAGGTGCCGCACTGGCCACGGTGGTCGGCGTGCTGATCGAGGTGCCGGTGATGCTCTGGCTGGTGCGCAGCGTCAATCGCAGCCGCGACTGGTACAACCGCGCGCTGACGGCTAACCGAACATAGCCCTGCGCTTGACGCGGATCAGCCTCGCTGCACGCCAGCCAACTACCATGGTCGTGACTACCCAGCAGGACCATGGTCATGGACAGCTCCGCGCCCGAGCGATCGGCTCCTTCGGCTGACGCCTCCCCTTCGCTGTGGAAACACCTGGCGCGTTTCTGGCGCGACCGCCCTGGCGAAGCCAAGGTGCTGCTTGGCATGTCTGCCGCATTTCTGCTGATCTTCTTCCTGCCGCTGGGGCAGCCTCGCTTCGAGAATGCCGTACTCGAAGGCCTTCGCCTGACCCAGTGGTACGCCCGCGAGCACGTCATCCTTTGCCTGTTGCCGGCCTTCGTCATCGCAGGCGCGATGGCCGTCTATATCAGCCAGGGCGCGGTGATGAAGCACCTCGGCCCGGCCTCGCCCAAGCCGATCGCCTTCGGCGTTGCCTCGGTCGCCGGCACGCTGCTGGCGGTGTGCTCCTGTACCGTACTGCCGCTGTTCGGCGGCATCTACCGGCGCGGTGCCGGGCTCGGCGCCGCCATCGCCTTTCTCTACTCGGGGCCGGCGATCAACGTCATGGCCATCGTGGTGACGGCCAAGGTGCTTGGCGCCGAGCTGGGTATCGCCCGGGCTGTCGGTGCCATCCTCTTTGCCCTGGTCATCGGCGCGATCATGCACCTGCTCTACCGTCACGAAGAGGCCGCCCGTGCCGCCAAGGGCTCCCGCGGGTTCACCGCCGACGACAGCGGCCGTCCGCTCGGCGACATCGTCGCCCTGTTCAGCATGATGATCGGCATCCTGGTGTTCGCCAACTGGGCCAGGGCGGAAAGCCCGGCATGGATGCTCGTTTACGCCTGGAAGTGGCCGATCACCGCTGTGCTCGCCATCCTGCTGGCGGCGCTGTTGGTACGCCGTTGGCGCTGGTCGCTACAACCGTTGCTGGTCGTGGCCGGGTTGGTCGCTGCAAGCGCCGTGCTCCGGCCCGAATGGCCGGAACTGGCGATGGTCATCGGTATCGGCGGGCTGATGCTGCAGGCCAGTCGTGAGAACGCTGCCGGACGGGAGTGGGTCGGGCAGAGCTGGGACTTCACCAAACAGATCATGCCGCTGCTGCTGGGCGGCGTGATGGTCGCCGGCATGCTGCTCGGCCGTCCCGGTCATGAAGGGCTGATCCCCAGTCAATGGGTGGTCTGGGCAGTGGGTGACAACAGCTTCGCCTCTACCCTCCTCGCTTCACTGCTGGGCGCTTTCATGTACTTTTCCACGCTGACGGAAGTGCCTATCGTCGAAGGCCTTCTTGGCGCCGGCATGGGCAAGGGCCCGGCACTGGCGATATTGCTCGCCGGCCCTGCGTTGTCCCTGCCGAACATGCTGGTGATTCGCACGCTGCTGGGCACCCAGAAGACGCTGGTGTACTGCACGCTGGTTGTGGTCATGGCCACAACCAGCGGCTATCTCTATGGCCAACTGATGTGAGGACGACGATGAAACTGACCGTCTACGGTTCCGGCTGCGCCAAGTGTCAGCAACTCATTGCCAATACCGAAGCGGCGGCACGTCGCCTCGGTCTGGAATATCAGCTCGAGAAAGTCACCGACGTCAACGCGATCATCGATGCCGGGATCATGCGCACGCCGGCGCTGGCGGTCGATGACGACATTCTCATCGAGGGCAAGGTGCCCAGCAGCGACGAACTCCAGCAGCTGCTGGGCTGAATCTAGAACCGGGCCTGGCTCATCGCATCATTTGATGCATTTAACGGCACGGAACCCTCCTGCACGGTTCGCGGCCTCATAAACTGAGCCGTCAGGAGAGATGTGAAGTGTCCGATTCGATGACTTACCTGGCTATCGCAGCCGCGGTCGCGCTCATCGCGCTGAACTTGCTGGCGATCATCAGCGTGTTCAAAAGCGAGCGAAGCGTGGGCGCAAAGGCGCTCTGGGCGATCGGTATCGCCCTCTTCCCAGTACTGGGCCTGCTGTTCTGGCTGCTGGTTGGCGTTCGCCGCGTCCGCTGATCAGGGTTTCTGACCCAGCAGGTACAGCGCTCGTCCCAGTACGCGTACCGAATCGGCGTGCTTGCCGGCCTGATGCAACTGCTCACCTTCGGCACGCAGTTCGCGCACCTGCTGCAGGGTAGCCGCGTCCTTCGGTGGGTTGGTTTTGAGCAATTCGTCGATCTTGGCCATGTCCATGGGGCAATGCATCGCCAGCAGTGGCGAGCTGAACAGAATCGCGAAGGCAAAGGCTGAGAGGCGTCGCATGGCTATTCTCCTGAGCGAGAGGCGCCCATGGAGTATAGATAGCAGCGGCGGAATCGCTTGCCGCCACTCACTGGCAGTACCGGTGGCGCGAGCTCTGGGACGCAAAAGAAAAAGCCCCAAGCAACGAATTGCTTGGGGCTCTTCAATATGGAGGCCGATGTCGGAATCGAACCGGCGTACACGGATTTGCAATCCGCTGCATAACCACTCTGCCAACCGGCCTCAAAACGAAGGCGCCGCATGATTTCTGCGGCGCGATCTTACAAACTGGAGCGGGAAACGAGACTCGAACTCGCGACCCCGACCTTGGCAAGGTCGTGCTCTACCAACTGAGCTATTCCCGCATTGTCTTGGTGACGGGCGCCATTCTATACGATCGAAAGCTGCCGTCAACCCTTTGATTAAAAAAGTTTTTATTTCTTTTCCGTAGTGCTCAGGTGCGGCCAGGCAGCCATCAGGTAATTGATCATCGACCACAGCGTCAGCCCTGCCGCGACGATGAGCAATGCGTACCCCATGCCGACCCATATTGTCGGCTGCGGCGGATTGGCCAGCAGGATCACCAGCGCCACCATCTGCGCCGCGGTCTTCCATTTGCCGAGATTCGACACCGCGACCTGTGCGCGGGCACCGAGCTCGGCCATCCACTCGCGCAGTGCCGAGACGACGATCTCGCGGCCGATGATGATGGCGGCTGGCAGTGTCAGCCAGAGGTTGGAATGCTCTTCCACCAACAGCACCAGGGCGACCGCCACCATCAGCTTGTCGGCGACAGGGTCGAGAAAGGCGCCGAACGGCGTGCTCTGCTCCAGTCGGCGCGCCAGATAGCCATCGAGCCAATCGGTAAGCGCCGCGATGGTGAACACGGCACTGGCGGCCAGGTAGCTCCAGTAGAACGGGAGATAGAAAAGCAGGATGAAGATGGGTATCAGCAGCACGCGCAGAACGGTGAGCAGGTTCGGGATATTCATCGGTACCACTGATCGGCGGAATTCGGGGGACAGTTTACTCACTGTGCAGAGCCGCATAAATCGACTCGGCCAGCTTTTTACTGATGCCGGGCGCCTTGGCGATCTCGTCGAGGCTGGCCCTGCACAGTTCCTGAAGACCGCCGAAATGCGTGAGCAGTTCGCGGCGGCGTTTGGGTCCGATGCCCGGAACGTCCTCCAGCGTCGAAGTGCGCCGGGCTTTTCCGCGGCGAGCGCGATGGCCGGTGATGGCGAAACGATGCGCTTCGTCGCGCACCTGCTGGATGAGGTGCAGCGCAGGCGAGTCGGCCGGCAGCGTGAACTCATGCGCGGCGTCGTTCAGATAGAGAGTCTCCAGGCCCGGCTTGCGGGTGACCCCCTTGGCCACGCCAAGCAGGATGAGTTCCGGCACGGCCAGTTCCTCCAGCACCTCGCGGGCCATATTGAGCTGACCCTTGCCACCGTCGACCAGCAGGATGTCCGGTAGCTTGCCCTCGCCCTCTGCCGCCTTGCGAAAACGCCGGGAAAGCGCCTGATGCATCGCTGCATAGTCGTCGCCAGCGGTCACGCCCTCGATGTTGTAGCGCCGATAATCGGATTTCAGCGGGCCTTCGGGGCCGAACACCACGCAGGAGGCGACGGTCGCTTCACCGCTGGAATGACTGATGTCGAAACACTCCAGCCGCATCGGCGGCTCATCGAGTTCCAGCGCTTCGGCCAGCGCCTCGAAGCGCGCCGACAGATGCTGACGATTGGCCAGCCGCGCGCCCAGGGCCTGCTCGGCGTTGGTCAGCGCCAGTTGCTGCCAGCGCGCCCGCGTCGCGCGTACGCGATGAGTGATGGTGAGCTCCACGCCGCGCAGCTCGGAAATGGCGTCGATCAGCGTGGCGAAATCCTCGTGCACGGCATTGACGATCAGCTCGCTCGGCAGGTCGCGTTCCGTAGCACCCAGGTAGTACTGCTCCAGAAAGGCCTGCAGCACCTCGCTGACACTTTCCTCGATGGCCACCTGCGGAAAGAAGTTCTTGCTGCCCAGCACGCGGCCGCCACGTACGGTGATCAGGTGCACGCAAGCGCCGCCTGGGCTGACCACTGCGGCGACGATATCCACGTTGCCCGAACCACCTTCCATACTCTGCTGGTCCTGCACTCGGCGCAGGATGCCGATCTGGTCGCGAATCTCGGCGGCGCGCTCGAAGTCCAGGTTCATCGCCGCCTTTTCCATGTTGCGCGACAGTTCCTCGGCCAGGGCGTTGCTGCGGCCCTCGAGGAACATCACCGAGTGACGCACATCTTCGGCGTACTCCTGCGGATCGACCAGCTTCACGCAAGGCGCCTTGCAGCGCTTGATCTGGTACTGCAGGCAGGGTCGGGTGCGGTTGCGGAAATAGCTGTCCTCGCATTGCCGCACGAAGAAGGCCTTCTGCAGCAGGCTCAGGCTTTCGCGAATAGCTCCGGCGCTCGGATAGGGGCCGAAATAGCGCCCGGGTTCCTTCTTGGCACCGCGATGGATGCTCAACCGGGGAAACTCGCCGGCCGAGAGGAAGACATAGGGATAGGACTTGTCGTCGCGCAGCAGGATGTTATACGGCGGCCGCCACTGCTTGATCAGCGTCTGCTCAAGCAGCAGCGCCTCGGTTTCGTTGGCGGTGATGGTGGTCTCGACCTGTGCGATCTTGGCCACCAGCGCAGCGGTCTTGGGTGCCTGCCCGGTCTTGCGGAAATAGCTGGCCAGGCGCTTTTTCAGGTTCTTCGCCTTGCCGACATAGAGCAGCTTGGCCTGCGCGTCGAACATGCGATAGACGCCCGGCCGGCCGCTGCAGGCGGCCAGGAACGCCGAGGAATCGAAGGCTTCTGTCATCAGTTGACGGTGTCGACCATCCCGTGGCGGACCGCCAGCAGGGCCAGCTCGACATCACTGGTGATCGACAGCTTTTCGAAGATGCGATAGCGGTAGGTGTTCACCGTTTTCGGCGACAGGCAGAGCTTGTCGGAGATGCTCTGCACCTTCTGACAATTGGCGATCATCAGCGCGATCTGGATTTCCCGTTCGGAAAGCAGATCGAACGGCGATTCGCTGAGCTGGGGCTGGAACGACTTGAGCGCCAGCTGCTGGGCGATCTGCGGGCTGATGTAGCGTTGGCCGCCGAACACCATGCGAATGGCCTGCACCATCTCTTCCAGGGCCGCGCCCTTGGTCAGATAACCCGCCGCCCCGGCCTGCAGCAGCCGCGTAGGGAACGGATCTTCTTCGCAGATGGTGACGGCAATGACCTTGAGGTCAGGGTAGCTGCGCAGCAGCTTTCGGGTCGCCTCCAGGCCACCGATGCCCGGCATCTTGACGTCCATCAGCACCACATCAGGCTTGAGTTCCCGAGCCTTGCGGATCGCGTCTTCACCGGAATCCGCCTGACCTATCACCTGAAGGCCGGAGATGTCCGCCAGCATGCGACTGATGCCCGTACGAACCAGATCGTGGTCATCGACCACCAGCACCCTAATCAAGCAGACACCTCATTGACCGTATTGAAAGCTGGCTTGGCTGCTCGCTTTTTCAGGAGCGAACTCTACCAAAAAAATCATCGACCGGACCGATCAAGACGCCGCTAACTGATCGAGATCAGTAGTCGGCCGCAGCAGCCGACGAACTGCATGCTGAACGCCGATGGACGGTCAAAGTCTCAACCCCTGAGGCTTTCGCTCAGGATTCCCATGCTCACATTCATCGCCGCTCTGGTGCTGACGCTGACCCACTTGGCGGCAGGCAGGCTGAGCAAGCTGCACAGCCTGCCCCGCAGCCGCTGGTTATCGATGGCCGGTGGCGTGGCAGTGGCCTACGTATTCGTTCACCTGTTACCTGAGCTGGCACAGGGCCAGCAGGTCATGGAGGATAGCGGTTTTCACCCGCTGCGCTACCTCGAACATCATGCCTACCTGCTGGCATTGATCGGCCTGGCCGGCTTCTACGGGCTGGAGCGGCTGATCAAATCTCACCGTAGCGAGCGTTCCGACGACGAGCCAACTCATGCCGGCGTGTTCTGGCTGCATATCGCCGCCTTCGGCGGATACAACGCACTGATTGGCTACATCCTCGCCAACCGCGATCCGGCGCAGACACTGGAGCTGATCTGGTACAGCGTCGCCATGGCGTTGCATTTCATGGTCAACGATGTCGCCCTGCAGCACGACCATCAGCAGCTGTTCGCCCGCAGCGGCCGCTGGATCCTGGCGGCCGCCACGCTGGTCGGCTGGGCGGTCGGCGCAACCACAGAACTGTCCGAGTTGGGCGTATCGGCCGTGACCGCCTTTATTGCAGGGGCGATCATCCTCAATGTGCTCAAGGAAGAACTGCCTTCCGAGCGCAACAGCCGTTTCGGTGCGTTCCTCCTCGGGTCGCTGGGCTATTCGGGGCTGCTATTGCTGCTGTAGCCCGGCTGCGCGGCTCCCACCGGGCTTGCGCATCAGCCGATAGATGGCCGGAATCACGAACAGCGACAGCAACGGCGCGCTGAGCATGCCTCCGACCATCGGCGCGGCGATACGGCTCATCACCTCGCTGCCGGTACCGGCGCCGAGCAGGATCGGCAGCAGCCCGGCGACGATCACCGCCACGGTCATTGCCTTGGGCCGCACACGCTGCACCGCGCCCTCACGGATGGCCTCGCACAGCGCCGCCTCGTCGAGAAGCCCCTTTTGCTGCTGCTCGGTCCAGGCGTTCTTCAAATAGAGCAGCATGATCACGCCGAACTCCGCGGCGACGCCAGCCAGCGCGATGAAGCCAACGCCCGTGGCCACCGACAGGTTGTAGCCCATCAGGTAGAGGAACCAGACACCTCCGGTCAGCGCGAACGGCAGCGTGAGCATGATCAGCAGCGCCTCGTCCAGACGGCCGAACGTCAGGTAGAGCAGCACGAAGATGATGAGCAGCGTGGCCGGCACCACCAGCTTGAGCCGCTCGTTGGCGCGTTCGAGGAATTCGAATTGCCCCGAGTAACTCAGGCTCATGCCCGGCAGCAGGCTGACCTCGGCGGCGACGGCCCGGCGCAGGTCGGCAACCACCGAGGCGATGTCGCGGCCACGCACATCGACGTACACCCAGCCGGCCAGCCGCGCGTTCTCGCTGCGCAGCATCGGCGGGCCGTCGCTGACGCGCACTCGTGCCACACTGCCGAGGGTAACCTGGCTGCCCAACGGGGTGAGGATCGGCAGTTGCTCGAGCGCCTGCGGGGTATCGCGCCATTCACGCGGGTAGCGCACGCTGATCGGGTAGCGCGCCAGCCCTTCCACGGCTTCGCCGACGGTCTCGCCGCCGATGGCGCTGGCCACGATGGACTGCACGTCAGCAATGTTCAGCCCGTAGCGCGCCGCGTCGCGTCGGTCGATGTCGATATCGATGTAGCGCCCGCCGACAAGCCGTTCGGCCAGCGCCGAGCTTACCCCCGGCACCTGCTTGGCCACGGCTTCCACCTGCTGGCTGACACGGTCGACCTCCTCCAGGTTGGCACCGGCGATCTTCACGCCGATGGGACTCTTGATGCCGGTGGCGAGCATGTCGATGCGGTTGCGGATCGGCGGAATCCAGATGTTGGTCAGCCCCGGCACTTGCACGGCGCGGTCCAGCTCCTCGACCAGTTTCTCCGGGGTCATCCCGGCACGCCACTGCTCGCGCGGTTTGAAACGGATGGTGGTCTCGAACATCTCCAGCGGCGCCGGATCGGTGGCCGACTCGGCGCGCCCGGCCTTGCCGAACACCGTCTCGACCTCCGGCACCGTGCGGATCATCCGGTCGGTCTGCTGTAGCAGCTGCACGGCCTTCTGCGCGGACAGCCCCGGCAGCGCAGAAGGCATGTAGAGCAGGTCGCCCTCGTCCATCGGTGGCAGGAACTCGCCGCCCAACCGGGAGACAGGCCACAGCGTGGTGGCCAGCACCAGCAGCGCCACCACGATGGTCGACTTCGGGTGCGCCAGAACCGCTTCCAGCGCCGGACGATACAGCTGGATCAGCCCGCGGTTGAGCGGATTGCGCGTCTCGTCCGGCAGCCGGCCGCGGATCCAGTAGCCCATCAGCACGGGCACCAGGGTCACCGATAGCCCCGCGGCGGCGGCCATCGCGTAGGTCTTGGTGAAGGCCAGCGGGCCGAACAACCGGCCTTCCTGGGCTTCGAGGGTAAACACCGGGATGAACGACAGGGTGATAATCAGCAGGCAGAAGAACAGTGCCGGCCCGACCTCCTGCGCGGCCCGGGTCATCACCTGCCAGTGCTCGTCGCCCTCCAGCACCTGGCCGGGATTGGCATGCCGCCAGGCCTCGGCCTTCTTGTGGGCGTTCTCGATCATCACCACCGCGGCATCGACCATTGCGCCGATGGCGATGGCGATGCCGCCCAGCGACATGATGTTCGCGTTGATGCCCTGATAGCGCATGACCGCAAAGGCGATCAGCACGCCGATCGGCAGCGAGACGATGGCCACCAGCGACGAGCGCAGGTGCCAGAGGAACAGCCCGCAGACCAGCGCGACGACGATGAACTCCTCCAGCAGCTTGAAGCTGAGGTTCTTCACGGCGCGGTCGATCAGCTGGCTGCGGTCGTAGGTGGTGATGATTTCGACGCCCGCAGGCAGGCTCCCCTTCAGCTCGTCCAGCCTGGCGTGCACGGCGGCCAGCGTTTCCCGCGCGTTCTTGCCGCTGCGCAGGATCACCACGCCGCCGACGGTCTCGCCCTCCCCGTCCAGCTCAGCGATGCCTCGGCGCATCTCCGGGCCGAGCTGGACGTGCGCGACATCGCCCAGGCTCGTCGGCACGCCGGCAGCGCTGAGCTGCAGCGGGATGCTGCGAAAATCCTCGAGCGTTTGCAGATAGCCCGAGGCACGCACCATGTACTCGGTCTCGGCCAGCTCAAGCACGGCGCCGCCTGTCTCCTGATTGGCCATCTCGATCGCCTGGATCACCTGCGCCTGGGTCACACCCAGGCTGGCCATCTTCAGCGGGTCGAGCACCACCTGGTACTGCTTGACCATGCCACCGATGGTGGCCACCTCGGCAACGTTGGGCAGGGTGATCAGCTCGTACTTGAGGAACCAGTCCTGCAGGCTGCGCAGTTGCGCCAGGTCATGTGCGCCACTGCGGTCGATCAGCGCGTACTGGTAGATCCAGCCGACGCCAGTGGCGTCCGGGCCCAGCGATGGCTTGGCCGCGGCCGGCAGCCGACTCTGCACCTGGCTGAGATATTCCAGTACCCGCGAGCGCGCCCAGTAGAGATCGGTACCGTCCTCGAACAGCACATAGACGAAGCTGTCACCGAAGAACGAATAACCGCGCACGGTCTTCGCTCCCGGTACCGAGAGCATGGTGGTGGTCAGCGGATAGGTCACCTGGTTCTCGACAATCTGCGGCGCCTGCCCCGGATACGCCGTGCGGATGATCACCTGCACGTCGGAAAGGTCCGGCAGGGCGTCGATCGGCGTGGTACGCACCGCCCAGATGCCCACCGCGCTCATCAACAGCGTGGTCAGCAACACCAGGAAGCGATTGAGCACGGACCAGCGAATCAGCGCGGCGATCATGGCTGCTGCTCCAATAGCTGCAGGTGCTCGATCAGCAGCCCCAGGTCGGTCTCGCGCACCGCGAAACGGATGCGGGCCTGCGGCTGTACCCCCCGCAGCAGCGCAACGTCGGCCACCGAGAAGCGCATGGTCATGCCGGGCATGCCCAGGGTGTTGAACGGCCCGTGGGCGATCCTCAGCTGCTCGCCGTCCAAACTCAGCACTCTTCCCTCGGCCTCATGCAGCGCGGGCGCCGGCTGGACAGCACCGTGCACGTGGCCGTGCGCGGCAGCATCGGCGACCGGCGCCGCAACGATACCGCGCAGGCTGGCTTCGGAATCGAGCAGGAACTGCCCTGAGGCGACCACCTGCTGGCCTTCCTCGAGGCCGCGCAGGATCGCCGTGTGGCTGCCGCTCTCGCGGCCCGTCTCGACCTCCACCGGGCGGTAGCGTCCGCCGGCTTCGGCGAGCATCACCAGCGCCCGGCGGCCGGTGCGGATCACCGCCTCGCTGGGCACCAGCAGCACCGCGGCAGTCTCGCTGCCGGCCAGCGCCACCTGTGCGGTCAGCCCGGGGCGCAGGCGCCCCTCCGGATTGGGCAATTGCACCCGCACGCGCAGGGTGCGGCTGGCCGCGCTGGCCTCCGGCAGCACCGCGCTCACCTCGCCTTCGATGACCTGGCCCGGCAGCGCCGGCAGGCGTGCTGCGGCCTGCTGTCCAACCTGGATGCCTGCACTCTGCGCCTCCGGCACTGCGACCTCGAGCCAGACGCTGTCCAGCCCGTTGATTCGCGCCAGGGGCGCTCCGGCTGCCAGTGTCATGCCCTCGCGCACCTCGAGCTCCTGCAGCACCCCGGCCAGCGGTGCGGTCACGCTGATGGTCGCGTCGATTTTGCCGGCACGCTCGAGCCGGCTGATCGTCGAGGCCGGCATCCCGGCCAGGCGCAGGCGCTGGCGGGCGGCGTCCAGCAGCGCAGCGTCGCCGGCACGCCGCAGCGCCAGGTATTCCTCCTGCGCGGCGGCCCACTCGGGGATCAACAGATCCGCCAGTGGCGCACCCTTTTCGATCAGGTCGCCCGGTGCATGGCGGTAGACGCGCTCGACGAAGCCGTCGGCGCGCGTCTGCACCAGCGCCACGTCGCGGGCGTTGTATTCGAGCACGCCCACTGCATCGATGCGGCTTGCGAGCGGACCACGCCTGACCGTGGCCAGGCGCACGCCGAGATTCTGGGTGACGCCGGCGTCGATGCTGATGGCCGCCGCGTCACCGTCCTGGCTGGCGTAGCGCGGCACCAGATCCATGTCCATGAAGGGGGATTTGCCGGGTCTGTCGAAGCGATGCTGAGGAACCATCGGGTCGTACCAATAGAGCACCTGGGCATGGCTGCCGGCTTCGGATGTCGGCCCGTGCGCTGCCATGTCGCCGTATTGGCGGGCGAACCAGTAACCCCCTCCCGCCCCGACCGCGATCGCCACGCCGAGCAGCGTGATGCTTACAAGAACAGTACGGCTCATTTGGCTTCTCCGTAGGCGAGGTGCAGACGGGTCCGGGCGATGGCCTCCAGCCCTTGCAGGTCGATGTGCTTCAGACGGGCCTCGATCAGCTCGTTGCGTGCGGCGAGCAGCGCATCCAGCTCGCCGCGGCCGGCGCGGTAGCTGCTCATCGCCAACTCGACCTTCTTGCGGGCCAGCGGCAGTTGCAGCTCGCCACTGCGCGCCAACGCGCGCTGCAGCCGCGCCAGCTCGGCGAGCTCGGCCTCCAGCTGCTCGGCGATCTCGCGCGCCACGGCCTCGCGCTCGGCCTCCAACCGGTTGAGCTCGGCGTGGCGTGCGGCGATCCGCGGGTTCTGCCGGGTGCGCTGGAATACCGGCAGGTCGAAGCTGAATTCCAGGTTGAGCATGTCGCCGAATTCGCGACCACGCTTGAGGTAGGCGACCTCCCAGCTCCAGTCCCCCCTCTTCTCGGCGGTGGCCTCGCGGATGCGCGCCTGGGCTTCGCGGGCCATCGGGGCAAAGGCGCTGAGTTGCGGATGCCGCTCCAACTGACGGAGCAGCGTCCGGCGGTCGATGGGCCAGCTGGGCAATTCGCCGCTCAGCGGTTGATTGCCCTCGGCGCCAACCCAGCGCAGCAGTGCGGCGCGGGCCAGGCGGCGCTGCATCTCCAGCTCATCCTGGCGTTCGGCGAGCTGGGCCGCCTCCTGGCGCGCCGCGACCTGGTCGGTCAGCTGACCACGTCCACCGGCGAGGCGCGCGCGAACCGCCTCGGCGAGCAGGCGATTCTCAGCCCGCAGCTCGCCAAACAGGTGCAGCTTGCGTTCCACCGCGTGGCTGGCGATCCACGCCTGGGCTGTGACCAGGCGCACCTTCAGCGCCTCAATCTCGCGTGCGGCCTCGGCGCGGCCGATTGCGGCATGGGCGACGTCGGCGCGTGCCCGACGCTTTTCGCGGTTGGGCATCTCCTGCATCAGGCCGACCATGCGCATGGTCATGCCATCGTCGTTGAGGCTCCAGCGCTCGGAGCCCTCGATAGGCAGGCTCTGTACGCCAAGCAGCAGTTTCGGGTCGGGCAGTTCGCCGGCGGCAATGGCTTCGCTGCGCACGGCCTGCACGCGGGCCGCCTCGGCACTCAGCGACGGCGCGTGCTGGCCGGCCAGACGCAGCGCCTCGTCGAAGGTCAGGCCGGTAGCCGTGCCGGGCAGCCAAAAGGCGAACAAGGGAAGCACGGCCAGCAGCGCTCGGCCCATGCGAAAGAATCGGATCATCATGGCGAAATTCCTCGGTGTCCTGCACGCCGCGGGCGGCATGCATCCGGCGCTCAGCGCGCGGGCGCAGAGCGAGTCAGGGTGACGAAGGAATCAGTGACGCGGCGGACGCCAGACGTCGGCGCCGGAACGGGCGGGAAGGAACTCGAGATAGGCGGCGCCGAGCAGCGGAGACGCAACGTTCAACGCCGGCCTGGCGAGCATCGTCACAAGCGGGCTGCCGGTCTTGCACTGGTGCCCGCCGTCGCACAGCGGATTGCTCTGGTGGGCGTGGCCGTCTGCATCCGGCGCGACCGCCATATGGCCGGGGTGCTCGGCCGCCTGGGCATCTTTCTGCATCTGACACGGCAGTGCGCTCAGCGGCGACGCCGCCATCCCGTTCAGGGGAAGCGCGAGGCTGAGCAGCAGGACGAGCAAGAGACGCAGGTAGGCTTTCATGGACCGCAGTCTAGCCGGCAGCCCAGAGGGAAAAACTTGACCAAGATCGGGTTCAGCTCGCTTCCAGCCCCACCGCGGATGAATTGCCTGCGAGCAGATGGCTGAGCACCGAGCGCATCTTGCCGGGCTTGACCGGCTTGTTCAGCACCGGCACACCGCAGCCCTGCAACTGCTGACGGCACTCGTCGCTGCGATCAGCGGTGATCATCACCACCGGCAGCGCCTGGCCGAACCGTTCGCGCACCGTCAACACCACATCCCAGCCGGTAAGGCCGCCGTCCAGGTGGTAATCGGCGAGGACCGCATCCGGTGCCCGTCCGTCCAGCGCAAGCAGGGCGCTCTGCGTGTCGGTAGCCGTGAGCACTTCGCAGCCCCACTGCTCCAGCAACGCGGTCATGCTCAAAAGAATGCTCTCCTCGTTGTCGATCACCAGCAGCCGTCGCCCCGGCAGCGGATCGCCCAACTGCGGCAGGCTCACTGGCGTGGCGATGCGCTCGCGCGGCGAGGCGTCGGCGAGCGGGACGTCGATGCTGAACACCGAACCACGGCCCGGTCGTGAACGCACCAGCACGGGGTAGTCGAGCATGTTGGCAATACGATCGACGATCGCCAGCCCCAGCCCCACCCCGCTGCGTTTGGTCGATCTGCCGATGCCCAGCTGATTGAACTCGAGGAAGATCGCCTGCAACTCTTCGGGGGGGATTCCCCTTCCGGTGTCCCAGACCTCGATGCGCAGCGCGCCGGCATGTTTGCGCGCGCCGATCAGCACACCGCCGCTGTCGGTATAGCGGCAGGCGTTGCTGAGGAAATTGCGCAGAATCCGTGTCAGCAGGCGGAAGTCCGTTCTGACGGCGAAGCGCGGAACGTGGTGCTTCAAGCGAAGCCCGGCGGCAGCGGCCACCGGTTGGAATTCGGAAACCAGCGGCAACAGGACATCGTCTAGCGTGTAGATGTCGATGTCCGGTTTGATGGCCGCCTGGTCGAGCTTGGAGATATCGAGCAGGTCGGTCAGCAGATCCTCGGCGCCCTCCAGCGCCTGGTGCGCACGCTCGACCAGATGGCGTTCACCCTGCGGCAGGGCACGCTCGCGCAGCGTCGAGATGAGCAGCCGCGCAGCGTTGAGCGGCTGCAGCAGGTCGTGGCTGGCAGCAGCGAGATACTTGTCCTTGCTGAGGTTGGCGGCCTCCGCCGCATCTCGCGCCTCGCGCAGTTCACAGGTGCGCTCGGCGACGCGACGCTCCAGCTCCTCATTGAGCTGCAACAGGCGCAGCTGGGCGAGCTTGCGCTCGGTGACGTCGGCGACGAAGCCTTCCACCAGGCCGTCCTCGTCCGGTTTGAGCAGCAGGTTCATCACCACGTAGATGGCGCTGCCATCCTTGCGGCGCAGGCGTGTCTCGTAACCGAACAGCCCGTGCTGCTGGCTCAGGGTGTGGCGGATCTGGCGCAGCTCGTCCTCGCCGCCGATGAACAGATGGTGTGACAGGTCGGTCAGCGCCCAGAGCGCCTCTTCCGGACCTTCATAGCCAAGCATTCGCGCCAGTGCCGGATTGGCTGCGCGGATGCCTTCCTGCAGGCTGGCCTGGAAGATGCCATGCACCGCATGCTCGAACAGCCATTTGTAGCGATTGCGTTCAGCTTCCAGCTCTTCCAGGCGTGCCAGCAGCTCGGGGTAGTGGCTCTTGCGCGCCGAATGACTGCCGAAGCCGAGCAGTTGCGTCAGTGCCTGATGCTGATCATCAGAGGGCTTCGGCATAGACCACCTCGACGTCCCGCTGCGTCGACGAGCGTGGATTGGTCAGGATGCAGGGGTCCTGCATGGCGTGTTGCGAGAGGAACGGGATATCGGAGAGGTTCACGCCGTGCAGGCTCAGGGTTTCGCGGAAGCCGATGCGCTGCTTGAGATCGATCAGGTGCTGCACCAGCCGCTCGCGCACCTGTCGATGGCTCAGCCCGCGTGAATCGATGCCAAGGGTCTCGGCGACTATCCGGTAGCGATCAGGTGCAGCGTCGTAGTTGAAGGCCACGACATGCTCGACCAGCACGGCATTGCATACGCCGTGGGGCAGGTCCAGATAGCCGCCGAGGCTGTGGGACATGGCATGCACGGCGCCGAGGATGGCGTTGGAGAAGGCCAGTCCGGCCTGCATGCTGCCGAGCATGATCTGCTCACGCAGCGCGATGTCGGCAGGATTGGCGATCATCTGCACCAGATTGCCATTGATCAGTCGCATGGCCTCCAGCGCGTGGGGGTCGGTCAGCGGGCCGTGGCCGGTGGAAACGAAGGCCTCGATGGCATGCACCAGCGCATCGATACCGGTGCAGGCGGAGAGAAACGGGTCCATGCTGAGCGTGGTTTCCGGATCGATCAGCGAAACATCCGGCACGGCGGCCTTGCTGACGATCGAGAACTTCATCCGCTCTTCCTGATTGGAAATGATCACGAACTGCGACACATCCGCCGAGGTGCCGGCAGTGGTGGGAATCAGGATCAACGGCGGGCTGGGCACGCGCAGGGTGTCGACGCCCTCGAATTCATAGATATGCCGCCCATGCGCGGCCACGATGCCGATGCCCTTGGCGCAATCCATCGGGCTGCCGCCGCCGACTGCAACGATCACGTTGCAGCCCTCGCTGCGATACAGCTCGGCACCGAGCATCACCTCTTCGCAGCGCGGATTGGGCGAAACGTCAGTGAACAGGCAGTGCTCGATGCCCTGTCGAGCGAGGCTGGCCTGCACATCGGCCACCCAGCCGGCCTTGACTACGCCCGGATCGGAAACCACCAGCACCTTGCGCGCGCCGAAATTGCCCGCGCAGGTGCCCACGCTATGGCGGCAGCCGGCACCAAAGATGATTTCAGGGGAGACGAACTTGCGCTGGAGGCTGATATTCGGGCTCATGACTGCGGCCTTTTTTATTTTTTGTAACAACGGGCGCAAGCCTACTGCATTGCTCAGTTAAAGCAATGCGCCTAACGGCTGGCGGCGCCATCCGTCCGGCGGAAAGAGCTACAGCAGCCCCTGGTAGAAGCGCAGCTCGCGCTCGAGCGCATCCGCCAGGTTGGCAGCCTGACGAAAGCCGTGGCGTTCGTCCGGGTAGAGACGGTACTGCACCTCGACGCCGCGGCTCTGCAGTGCTGCCACCATGGATTCGGTCTGCTCGGGTAGCACCACGGCGTCCTGCCCGCCCTGCAGGAAGAGCACCGGTGCGGCGATGCGCTCGGCGTTATGCAGCGGCGCGCGCTCGCGAAAGCGCTCCGGCACCCGCTGCGGATCACCGATCAGCCAATCCAGATAGTCGCCTTCGAACTTGTGGGTGACCCGGCGCAGCGCCAGGGGGTCGCTGACGCCGTACAGACTGGCGCCACCGCGAAACAGATCGGTCGCCACCAGTGCGCTGAGGGCGGTGTAGCCGCCGGCACTGGAGCCACGGATGAGCACCCGCTGCGGATCGATAGCCCCCTGCTGCGCCAGTGCACGGGCCGCCTGGCAGGCGTCTTCCACATCCACCACACCCCATTGCTCGCGCAAGCGTTGTCGGTAGGCCCGGCCGAACCCGCTGCTGCCGCGGTAGTTGACGTCCACCACGGCGAAGCCGCGCTGCGTCCAGAACTGGATGCGCGGGTCGAACACCGGGTAGCACGCCGACGTCGGTCCGCCATGGATAAACACCACCAGCGGTGGCAATGTACCGTGCTCGCCGCGGCAGTTCGTGTTGCGCGGCGTATAGAAGAACGCATGGGCGGTTTCACCATTGCCGGTCGGGAATCGCATCGGCTGCGGACACGAAACCTGTGGCGCGGCAAGCGGAGTCGCTCCGCCGGCCAGAACCCGCACCGAGCCGTTGGCCCGGTCAATGGCCAGCACCGCCGGAGCGCGCTGCGTTGCACCCGCGATGCAGAACAGGTGGGTGGCGTCCGCAGTGAGCTGGCGGCAGCGGCTGAACGCACTGGCCAGCTGCTGCTCGCCTCCGGCGCCGTGTTCGAACAGCCAACCGTAGCCGTCGACCATATGGGTCATCAGCAGGCCGCCGTCCGCCAGCGGCACATAGCTGCTGGTCCCCAGCTGCCAGGGCGCAGGTGCGCAGTCGAAATTCCGTGTCGCCTCCGACTCCGCTGCGATCAGTGGGTGCAATGCCCACGCACCGTCGACCTCGGCCCAGGGCTGCCAGTAGCCCAACCGGTCACTGAGACAGATCAGCTGACCGTGTTCGGTGAAGCGCGGTTGCTGCAGCGACTCCCCGCCCGCGCCGCCAGCCACGCACCTCACCGCGCCCCAGCCCCCGTCTGCCTGACGCTCGGCGACGCACAGACGGGTCGAGGTCCAGGGCTGCTCCGGGCGATCCCACTCGATCCAGGCCAACTTTCGACCATCCGGAGTCAACCTGGGCGACGAGTAGAAGTCGGCCCCTTCGACGACGATACGGCGAGCGCCGTCGGACAGCGTGAAGGCCACCAGCCGGTGCAGGATACCGTTGTCTTCGCTGGACTCTTCCAGGGCGATGACGGCCGCGCCCTTGGGGTCGTACTGCAGATCACCGTAACGGCAGCCGGGACGCTCGGTCAGCGCTGCAGGCAGGGATGTGGCTTCCGGGTCAGCCTGCGTTTGCAGGTAGATCTGCTGGTCCGCCTCGTTGACGAAGGCGAGCCCCTGCCCGGTTAGGCAGAACGCGCCGCCGCCGTATTCATAGACGCGACTGCGTACCGAGTAGCCGGCTGGCGTCAGGCAGCACGCGTGGCCGGCCTGCCAGAACCACAGGCTGCAGCGACCCTCGGCGGGGTCGTACTCGATCCAGAACAACCCACCCTGCCCGGCCCGCAACTCGGCGAAGTCCCGGCTAGCGGCCGCAGCGGCTTCGGCACTCCAGTCGCTGGGCCAGAAGCCATAGGGCAGCACCTCGGCGGATGGATGAAGCATGGACGAATCGTTGCGGGGCGATTTCATACCTTGAGGATGAGCTTGGAAGCCTTCTCGTTACGATGCTGCAGCTGATCGAGGCCCAGCGCGCCGTGGTCGGCCTGATCGCGAGCCGCAAGGATCTTGCCGTGGTGTGCCGACTTGCTGCACACGGGGTCGGCATTGGCGGCATCGCCGGTGAGCATGAAGGCCTGGCAGCGGCAGCCGCCGAAGTCGCGCTCCTTCTCGTCGCAGCTGCGACAGGGTTCAGGCATCCAGTCGTAACCGCGAAACCTGTTGAAGCCGAACGAGTCTCGCCAGATGTATTCGATGCTGTGCTCGCGCACGTTCGGGAAAGTCACCGGTAACTGTCGCGCGCTATGACAGGGCAAGGCCGTGCCGTCCGGGGTGATGTCCAGGAACAGGTTGCCCCAGCCGTTCATGCAGGCCTTCGGCCGTTCCTCGTAATAATCGGGCGTGACGAAGATCAGTTTGCACGGATGGTTCTCGGCGGCGAGCTTGTCGCGCCACTCGTTGGTGATCCGCTCGGCACGTACCAGCTGCTCCTTGCTCGGTAGCAGCCCGGCGCGGTTAAGTTCGGCCCAGCCGTAGAACTGGCAGGTGGCGAGCTCGACAAAATCGGCCTCGAGCTCGATGCACAGACGAATGATCTGGTCGATGTTGTCGATGTTGTGCCGATGTGTGACGAAGTTGAGCACCATCGGATAGCCGTGTTTTTTCACCGCACGGGCCATTTCCAGCTTGTGGGCGAAAGCCTTCTGCGACCCGGCGAGCAGGTTGTTCACCTCCTCGTCTGCGGCCTGGAAGCTGATCTGGATATGGTCGAGGCCGGCATCGGCGAAGCTGGCGATCTTCTCTTCGGTAAGGCCGATGCCTGAGGTGATCAGGTTGGTGTAGTAGCCGAGCCCGCGAGCGGCGGCGATCAGCTCGACAAGGTCCTGACGGACCAGCGGCTCGCCTCCCGAAAAGCCCAGCTGGGCGGCTCCCATCTCCCGCGCCTGGCGAAATACCTCGATCCACTCAGCCGTACTCAGCTCATCGTGGCTGCGGGCGAAGTCCAGCGGATTGGAGCAGTACGGGCACTGTAGCGGGCAACGATAGGTCAGCTCCGCCAGCAACCAGAGCGGCGGACCCGGCTCGTAGCCGGGTTTAGCGAAGCTCGATCCAGAACCGTTCAACGGCGACCTCCAGGAACGCGACGATATCCTCTTGAATGCCTTCGGCCTCCGGGTAGCGAGCCTGCAGGTCGGCGACGATGGCGCCCACGGTCCTTGTCCCGTCCACCTCGGTCAGCACTGCTGCGGCGCTCTCGTTGAGTTTGATCATACCTTCCGGATAGAGCAGCACGTGGCAGTTCTGCGCCGGCTCCCACTGGAAGCGGAAGCCGCGGCGAAAGGATGGAACCTGGGTCAGTTGAATTTCGCTCATCTCTTTTCTCGTCAATGGCCGGGCGGGCGTCGATCAGCCGTGGCAGTAGCGGGCCGAAGCCCAACCCTGCACGACGTGCGCCCCGTCAGAAGCTGATGCCCTTGTGCCAGACCCGGTCGCGGGTGACGGTATGGTACGGCGGTCGGTCCAGCTCATAGGCCATGCTCATGGCGTCCAGCATGCTCCACAACACATCGAGCTTGAACTGAAGGATCTCCAGCATGCGCTCCTGCGCCTCGCGGGTGCGATAGTGGTCCAGGGTGATGCGCAGGCCGTGCTCGACATCGCGGCGGGCTTCCTTCAGGCGCTTGCGGAAGTAGTCATAGCCCGACGCGTCGATCCAGGGATAGTGCTGCGGCCAGCTATCCAGCCGCGACTGGTGGATGGTCGGTGCGAACAGTTCGGTCAGCGAGCTGCTGGCTGCTTCCTGCCAGCAGGCCCGACGGGCAAAGTTCACGTAGGCATCCACTGCGAAGCGCACGCCGGGAAGCACCAGCTCCTGCGACAGCACCTGCTCACGGTCCAGACCCACGGCCTCGGCCAGCCGCAGCCAGGCTTCGATGCCACCCTCCTCACCCGGCGCGCCATCGTGGTCGATGATGCGCTGAATCCACTCGCGGCGGGTGTCGCGGTCCGGACAGTTGGCCATGATCGCTGCATCCTTCACCGGGATGCAGACCTGATAGTAGAAGCGGTTGGCGACCCAACCCTGAATCTGTTCGCGCGTCGCCTGCCCGGCATACATGGCCCGGTGGAACGGGTGATGGATATGGTAGTACTCGCCCTTGGCGCGCAGCGCCTGTTCGAATTCGGCGGGACTCATGGCTGGCAGGTTCATAACGGTTTCAGTTCCTTTCTTGTCGTTCTGCGCTCGTTCGGCCTGTGGCCGGCTGCGGCAATGTCTTGGCTTCAGAGCTCGATGTTCATGCCGTCGTAGGCGACCTCGATCCCGTGCTCGCCAAGGATCTCGCGCTCGACGGAATCCTCGTCGAGGATCGGGTTGGTGTTGTTGATATGAATGAGGATCTTGCGCACCGCCGGCATGCCGTCGAGCACCTCGATCATGCCGCCCGGGCCGCTCTGCTGCAGATGGCCCATTTCGCTGCCGAGCTTGGTGCCGACCTCGCGCACGAGCATCTCGTCATCGCGCCACAGCGTGCCGTCGACAAGCAGGCAGTCGGCCCGGCGCATGGTGGCCAGCAGCTCTTCGCTGACCTGGCCAAGCCCCGGCGCGTAGAACAGTGTGCCGCCGGTGTTGCGGTCTTCGATGAGCAGACCGATGTTGTCGCCCGGGTGCGGGTCGTTGCGGTGCGGCGAATAGGGTGGCGCCGAGCTGCGCAGCGGGATCGGCGTGATATGCAGGTTCGGGCAGCAGGGAATGCTGAAGTTGCCGCTCAGGGCGATCGGGTTCCATTTCAGGCCGCCGTTCCAGTGCTCCAGCATGTTGAACAGCGGGAAGCCGGTGGTGAGGTCCTGATGAACCATCTCGGTGCACCAGACTTCATGCGGGCAGCCTTCGCGCAGCGTCAGCAGGCCGGTGGTGTGATCGATCTGGCTGTCCAGCAGGACGATCGCACCGATGGCGGTGTCGCGGGGCGCACGGGCCGGCTGCAGGGTCGGAAAGGACTCGAGCTGGGCGCGGATGTCCGGCGACGCATTGCACAGGATCCAGTCGACACCGTTGTCGCTGATGGCGATGGACGACTGGGTACGCGCCTTGGCATTGAGTGTGCCGGCGCGCAGGCCCGCACAGTTGGCGCAGTTGCAGTTCCACTGCGGAAAACCTCCACCCGCGGCGGAACCGAGAATTCGGATGAACATGGACAGCCCCCAAAAGCAAAGCCCCGGCCGGAGCCGGGGCTGATCGATCAACGGTTTGCGAAGTACATGGTGACTTCGAAACCAATACGCAGGTCGGTGAAGGCGGGTTTAGTCCACATAGGTCGGTCCTCTTTTTATGGTGCCGGAAGATTCCGACAGCCCAATTAAGCCCCCTGTTCTGCTTCAAGCAGAATGGTACTTTGGAAGGAGACAGCGCCGTGCCTTGGTAGTGCCCGACGAACGGCAGCCATCTGTTACCAGGTTTCGCGATTCAGCTAACGCCTCGTTGCCGGGCGTGTCAACTCGAACGCAGCGCTGGCCGATCATTGGCATTGCGCCACGCCAGTTCGTTGGTGATGGTCGCCATGGGAACAAACATCGAACCGTCGAAATCGCTCAGCTCGATGCCTTGCTGAATGCGTTGCGGCCAATCGTTGTTGGCCAGCGCCGCCTTGCCAACCGCGACCAGATCCATCTCGCCTCTACCGAGCAAGGCCTCGGCCTGCTCGCCGGTGACGATGGCGCCGTTGCCGATCACCGGGATCGCTACGTTGCCCTTGGCGATGGCGGCAAGGCTCGGGCCTTCTCCGAAGGCCGGTGCGCGGGCATCGGGCTCGGTGATGTGCAGATAGTCGAGCCCTGCATCAGCCAGTACACGGAAGCGCTGCCGGGCCTGTTCCTCGCCGCCCTCCCATTTGAGCCGGCCGTCGCAGACCATGCTCTGCGACAGTCGCATCCCCACCACGAATTCCTCGCCCACCGCCGCCCGCACGGCAGCGATCACCGCCAGTGGCATGCGCAGGCGTTCGAGAAACGTCCCACCCCACTGATCGCTGCGCTGGTTGAACTCGACGCTCATGAATTCGTGCAGCAGGTAGCCGTTGGCGCCATGCAGTTCGACTCCATCGAAGCCGGCCTCCCGCGCGTGCCGGGCCGCCAGCGCGAAACCGGCGATGGCCTCCTGGATATCCTCTTCGCTCATTTCAGCCGGCGTCGCGTAAGGACCCTCTCCGCCATAGAACTTCAGCTGAGATCCGCTCGGTTGTACTGCCGATGGAGCCACATGGCGGGCGTGATGGATGTTGCCTTGGGTCTGGGCACCGCCATGCATGAGCTGCGCGATGAACGCCGTACCGGCTTCGTGAACCGCCTGCACGATGGGCTTCCAGCTGTCCCGGTGCGCGTCGGTGGCGAGCCCGGGCTGGTTGAAGTAGCCCTGGCTATAAGCGGTATCGGTATAGACACCCTCGCTGACGATCATCCCGAAGCCGCCTTTGGCAAAGGATGCGTAGTAGTCGCGCATCAGTTCGTTGGCAGCGCCCTCGGGCTCGGCGCTGACCCGCGTCATGGGTGCGACGACGGCTCTATTGCGCAAGCGCAGGTGCTTCAGCGAGCAGGGCTCGAGCAATTGCGGCATGGGTGACCTCCTCTGCTTTCGATGTTGGCCTATGCAGATGTGAGGCGCTTCGGCTCGCGGGAGTTCGATGGCCGCGATGGCTGGTCGAGTCCGGAGCAAAAAAAAACGCGGCCGGGGCCGCGTTGCGATAGGAACCATACGCTCGGTTCGAGGGGGTACTTCAGAAGCGGCGCAGGTTCCTGCACTTGACGTGCGTAGCAAAATAAACCGGCGCGCTGGAGCACACGCGCCGGGGCCCTCATCAGAAGAAGCCGAGCGGATTGATGTCGTAGCTGACCAGCAGGTTCTTGGTCTGCTGATAGTGGTCGAGCATCATCTTGTGCGTTTCGCGACCGACACCGGACTTCTTGTAGCCGCCGAACGCGGCATGTGCCGGATACAGGTGGTAGCAGTTGGTCCAGACACGGCCGGCCTTGATGCCGCGACCCATGCGGTAGGCGCGGTTGATGTCGCGGGTCCAGACGCCAGCGCCCAGGCCGAACTCGGTATCGTTGGCAATGGCCAGGGCTTCGGCTTCGTCCTTGAAGGTAGCGACGCCGACCACCGGGCCGAAGATTTCTTCCTGGAACACACGCATCTTGTTGTGACCCTTGATCAGGGTCGGCTGCACGTAGTAACCGGAGGCCAGGCCGCCTTCGAGCTTCTCGGCTGCGCCGCCGGTGAGGATCTGCGCGCCTTCCTGCTGGGCGATTTCCATGTAGGAAAGGATCTTGTCGAACTGCTGCTCGGACGCCTGGGCGCCGACCATGGTGTCGGTATCCAGCGGGTTGCCGCGCTTGATCGCCTTGACCTTCTTCATCACCACTTCCATGAAGGGCTCGAAGATCGATTCCTGAATCAGCGCACGCGACGGGCAGGTGCAGACCTCGCCCTGGTTGAAGAAGGCCAGTACCAGACCTTCAGCGGCTTTCTCGATGAACGCAGGCTCCGCATTCATGATGTCTTCGAAGAAGATGTTAGGGCTCTTGCCACCCAGTTCCACGGTGCTGGGGATGATGTTCTCGGCCGCGCAACGCATGATGTGCGAGCCAACCGGGGTCGAGCCGGTAAAGGCGATCTTGGCAATGCGGGTGCTGGTCGCCAACGCCTGACCAGCTTCGCGGCCGAAGCCCTGAACGATGTTCAGCACGCCCGCTGGCAGCAGGTCACCGATGATCTCGATCAGGACCATGATCGACAGCGGAGTCTGTTCGGCCGGCTTGAGCACGATGCAGTTACCGGCAGCCAGGGCCGGAGCCAGTTTCCAGGCCGCCATCAGCAGCGGGAAGTTCCACGGGATGATCTGCCCGACCACGCCCAGCGGCTCATGGAAGTGATAGGCCGCGGTGTGCTCGTTGATCTCTGCGGCGCTGCCTTCCTGGGCACGGATGCAACCGGCGAAGTAGCGGAAGTGGTCGGCGGCCAGCGGTACGTCGGCGTTCAGGGTTTCACGAACGGCCTTGCCGTTGTCCCAGGTTTCGGCGACGGCGAGTTTTTCCAGGTTGGCTTCGATGCGATCGGCGATCTTCAGCAGGATGTTGGCGCGGTCCTGCACCGAGGTACGACCCCAGGCGTCGGCGGCTGCATGCGCGGCATCCAGCGCCCTCTCGATGTCTTCAGCGCCCGAACGCGGGAATTCGGCGATCACTTCACCATTGACGGGCGAGGTGTTGACGAAGTACTCGCCTTTGACCGGCGGGACGAACTCACCACCGATGTAGTTGCCGTAACGGGGCTTGAAGGAAACGACGGCGCCTGGGGTACCGGGCTGGGCGTAGATCATGATGGGCCTCTCTTCTTCTGCTTGTCAGAGCCTGCGCCGGGAAGTGCGCAGGGCATGGACCGATCTTAGGCAGGCCCGCGAGTTATTGTCAAATCTGGTGTATGACCATCAGGCAGCGTTCCTGTCCGATTGATTATCCACCTGTATTCCATCTTGAAACTGAACATTGTCCACGACCAGCTTCAGTTGATCGAATCCCTTTAT